>Ga0256405_10000169_pt1 | contig 212014 bp, 199 predicted proteins | sample RumenRJG_02DNA_FD_189096 | JGI IMG/M metagenome (GOLD analysis project Ga0256405, IMG submission 189096) | Bovine rumen microbial communities from Lethbridge, Alberta, Canada - RJG_02 | ecosystem: Host-associated > Mammals > Digestive system > Stomach > Rumen | place: Canada: Alberta...
TTCGATGCGGGGCATTTCTACACCGAAAATATTTTCTGCGAACATATGCAGGGTCTGCTGAAAGAGAGATTCCCCGAAGCAGATATAAGCATCGCAAATAATTCGGGCGATGTGGTGGTGTGGCATAAGTGAAAAAGAAGAAACATATAAGCGGCAGTGAAGCATTCCTGAAAAAGCAAAAGCAGAAGAACAAACCCGACAGGCTGAAAATCGGGCTGATAGTTTTCACCTTTGTATTGTCGGCAGTGTTTGCTGTGGCGTCAGGTCTGTTTATGAAAGATCATATCCACAGGAAAAACCACTGCACAGCCGAGATAGTCGGCGAGGTGACGAATGCCAAAATATGGGGCAGGCACCATCACTATCAGGGCAAAGCCGATGTAGTTGTAAAGAGCGACGGCGTTTTCCCCTCACAGACGTTACATACCACATCTTTATATCTTGCAAAACAGAAAAACGCGAAGATATTCTACGATCCCGAAAATACCAAAGAATATTATTTTGAAAGCAATATTGAAGACTCCCGCTCTCTGTCGATAATTTGCGCAGTACTATCGGTGATAGAACTGCTGTTTGGCATCGCAATAACCAAGGCATATTTAAGGTCAAAACAGCGCAAAACGCGCTGAACGATACAGGATAAACGGAGGATATGGAAATGGAAACAAGGATACCCGAGGGCAAAAAGCTTATCAGCCCCACAGACAAGATGTCCTACATGGGCAGGATAGACTTTGACGACCCGAATGCGCCCGTATTCATATGGGCAGGTTCAAATGTGCGCATGAGGTTCAAAGGCACGAGTGTCAGTGCAGTGATATTCAACAGGCGTTTTTTCAACAAAATGTCTGTCGGATATGTTATCGACGGCAAGGTATGCCGTGCCGATTTCGGCGAGGAAAACGAAAGGGAAAAAGAGTACTGTCTTACGCTGGCAGATGGTCTTGAAGACGGCGAACACGAGATAGTGCTTTTCAAGCGTCAGGACGCATCTCACTATTTCAGGTTTTTAGGATTCATCATTGACGGCGAGGTACTTGAAGCCCCTGCGCTTCCCGCAAGGAAGATAGAGGTATTCGGCGATTCGGTATCGGCGGGCGCAGTAGTTGAAGCCCGTGATTTTGAGGGCAAGTGCGACCCCGAGGGACACGAGGGCATATATGATAATGCGTGGTACAGCTACGCTTCGATAACTGCGCGAAATCTCGGGGCACAGCTTAACTGCACAGCCCAGGGCGGTATTTCGGTATTTGACAACACAGGCTGGTTCCACGCCCCTGATTTCATCGGCATGGAGACCGCCTACGACAAGCTTTGCTATTATCCCGAGGGTGAAAGGGGCTACACCCCATGGGATTTTGGCAGATACACCCCGAATGTGGTGATATTCGCGGTCGGACAGAATGACAGTCACAACGAAGCCGAGGGCGACCCCGACATAACCGATATATCTTTCCGCACCCGCTGGAAAGAGGGTTACAAGGGGATAATAAAGGAACTTCGCGCAAAGTACCCCCGTGCATATTTTGTGCTTCTGCTGACGGTACTTGGTCACGACCACGAATGGGACAAAGCTGTTGACGAGATAGCTTATGAGCTTTCTGACAGCAGGATACGACATTTCATGTTCACCCGCACAGGCAAGGCGACCCCTGGGCACCCTAGGATATCCGAGCAATACGAGATGGCGGAGGAGCTTACTGCTTATCTTTCGGGGCTTGGGGAGGATATCTGGAAGTAGTTTTTTTTTATTAATCAAAGGACTGCGGTATCATATCGCCCCTTGCGGGTCGAGCCGTCAAAAACGCTTACGCTGTTTGACGGCGGGCGCGGCAATAATTTTACGGACGCAGAAAGAGCGTGGACGGTTGATTGTCCACGCTCTTATTTTTGATTATTGCCGCGCCTTATTGGTCGGAAGTTTGTTTTGCTGTTTAAAGCTTTGTTGCCGCGTCGCTTTTGCGCCTTGAGTTGAAGGCTCTGCCCTCAAACTCCCGCAAGCCTTTCGCGAAAGGCTTGACCCAAAGCTCTTCTCCTTGGCATTCTTACCCAACTTCGTGGTTGCCCTGCCAACAATTAATGAACACACTAACGCTTCGCTTTTAGTGTTGTGAATTATGAATTATGAATTAATTTAGCGCATTATTCAGCTGTTGTCGGTGCGATAGTCTCAACAGAGAAATCATTGCCGTCATAATCTACTTTCATCAGGCTGTCAGCAGCAGGGTCGTCCCTGATTATAGCCTTTGCCAGCAGAGTCTCCACATGGCTCTGGATAAATCTTCTCAGAGGTCTTGCACCGAATGCCATATTGTAGCCCTGATCGACTATCGCCGCCTTTGCAGATTCGGTAAGCTCCATTTTCAGGCGCTTTTCTGCAAGTCTCTTTTCAAGGCTCTTCAGCATCAGTCCGCAGATGCTGTATATCTCGCTCTTCAGCAGAGGTTTGTACATTACTATCTCGTCAAGACGGTTCAGGAATTCGGGACGGAAATGAGTTTTCAGCAGGTCGTTGACATTGTCCCTTGCTTCCTCGCTGATATCTCCTGTTTCCTCGTCGATGCCATCAAGTATGAAATGTGAGCCAAGGTTCGAGGTCAGTATGATAACGGTGTTCTTGAAATCTACCGTTCTGCCCTGTGAATCGGTAACTCTGCCGTCATCGAGCACCTGCAGGAGTATATTGAACACATCGGGGTGAGCTTTCTCGACTTCGTCCAGCAGTACAACGGAGTAAGGCTTTCTTCTTACAGCTTCTGTCAACTGACCGCCTTCTTCATATCCCACGTATCCGGGAGGCGCTCCTATCAGCCTTGTTACGCTGAATTTCTCCATATACTCCGACATATCTATACGAACCATATTGTTCTCATCATCGAACAGTGCCTGTGCAAGGGTCTTTGCAAGTTCGGTCTTGCCCACACCCGTAGGGCCTAAGAACAGGAACGAACCGATAGGTGTGTTGGGGTTTGCGATACCTGCCCTTGAACGGAGTATAGCTTCGCTGACTTTTTCAACAGCTTCGTTCTGTCCGATAACTCTTTCATGGAGTATGCTTTCAAGCCTTAACAGCTTGTCGCGCTCGCCCTCCATCAGCTTTGCAACTGGTATGCCTGTCCAGCGGCAGATTATCCTTGCTATCTCGTCATCGGTTACTTTATCTCTCAGCAGGGTATTGCTCTTTGAGGACTGCTCGGCTTTCTTTTCTTCCTCTGCCAGTTCCTTTTGCAGATTTTCCAGCTTGCCGTATTTCAGTTCTGCCAGCTTCGAGAGGTCATAGTCGCGCTCTGCCTGCTTTATCTCGCCGTTTACAGCATCTATCTCCTCGCGTATCTTCTGCACCTTGGAGATAGCGTTCTTTTCGTTTTCCCACTTAGCACGCATCTCGTCGTACTGTGCTCTCATATCGGCAAGTTCTTTCTGAACTTCTGCCAGATGTTCCTCGGCAAGCTTGTCGCTTTCCTTTTTAAGCACAGTTTCCTCGATCTCGTGCTGGAGTATCTTTCTTCTCAGGTCATCCAGTTCGGTGGGCATGGAGTCCATCTCTGTGCGGATAAGTGCGCAGGCTTCGTCCACAAGGTCGATAGCCTTATCGGGCAGGAATCTGTCCGTCAGGTATCTGTCGGAAAGCACAGCCGCGGTTATCAGCGCCTGATCCTGTATCTTAACGCCGTGGAATACCTCATATCTCTCCTTTATGCCGCGGAGTATGGATATGGTATCCTCAACGCTGGGTTCATCTACCATAACGGGCTGGAAACGTCTTTCAAGGGCTTTATCCTTTTCGATGTACTGTCTGTACTCGTTGAGGGTGGTGGCACCGATGCAGTGCAGTTCGCCCCTTGCCAGCATAGGTTTCAGCAGATTTCCTGCGTCCATTGCGCCGTCGGACTTTCCTGCGCCCACGATGGTATGCAGTTCATCGATGAACAGTATTATCTTGCCCTCGGATTTCTTTATCTCGCTTACAACGGCTTTAAATCTCTCTTCAAACTCGCCGCGGAACTTTGCACCTGCTATCAGCGAGCCCATATCAAGCGAGAATATCTGTCTGTCTTTCAGGCTGTCGGGCACATCACCGCTGACGATACGCTGTGCAAGACCCTCTGCAACTGCAGTTTTACCTACGCCGGGTTCGCCTATCAGCACGGGGTTGTTCTTTGTCTTACGGGAGAGTATGCGGATAACGTTTCTAATCTCGGAATCTCTGCCGATAACGGGGTCGAGCTTGTTCTGTCTTGCAAGACCTACCAGCTCCTGACCGTACTTTTTCAGTACATCATAGGTCTCCTCGGGGTTCTGGCTAGTTACTTTTGCGCTTCCTCTCACCTGTTTCAGCGCCGCAAGGAAACCTGTCTTGTTTATGCCGAAGGTACGCAGTACCTCTGCGACTTCGCTGTTTGCACATTCCATTATACCTAAGAATATATGCTCAACGGATACGAACTCATCGCCCATCTGCTTTGCCTGTGCTTCTGCCTCGGCAAGTGCGCGGTCAAGTTCACTGGAAATATACACCTGACCCTGTGCGCGTCCGCCTACGGTGACTTTCGGTATCTTATCAACAGCCCTGTCCAGTGCGCCACGGAAAGCGTTGATATCCGTGCTCATCTGTGTGAGAAGCTGGGGTATCAGACCGTTATCATCAAGGCACAGTGCGCTCAGCAGATGTTCCTGTCCTATCGCCTGATTTGACTGCCTTGCTGCGATATTCTGTGCGTCCTGTACAGCCTGCACCGATTTCTCGGTAAATTTCTGCATATTCATTGTTTGTCCTCCTTTATATATCAGATATTATTATCAGTATTCACGTATCTCAAGATACGGAGCATCGCCCATGAAAACATATTCCGCATATTTTCTCTCGCCTATGCGCCAGCAGGCTCTGCATATCCCGGAACCTGTCTGTATACCCGGCTCGCCGAGCTTTTCAACGACCTCATCGTAGGTGGGACAGCTTTCGCTGAGTTCGCGTATATAGTTTTCGGGGATATTTATTATAAGGTCATTGCGCGTCACGAATGTAAAGCCGCCTATCACTTCTTGTGACGATGACTTTGGTATTCTTACACCGAATTTCCGCTCCGCCTTTGTGGTAAGTGCGAAAAAAGCTATTACCGCCGCGGTCAGTAGTATCAGTATAACAGCGCCTGTTATCTTTACTTTTCTGCTCATGCCGTCACCGTCCTATATAACCGCAGTTACCGTCCTGACATACGCCGCGTACTTCGCGCCTATCTCATCGGAACGGTCACGCCCCTCGGTCAGACCATCAAAATAGGTCTGTATACAGCTGTCCATCAGGCGGATATATCCTGCCACCGCCTCCGCTATCTCTTTATCGGAAAGATGTTCCGCTATGGGAGAATAGAGATTTCTTGTATACCTTCCGTTTTCAGCCTGTGCAGGCACGCCATCGGGAAAAACTTTTCTGAGATACTTGTTTTCAAGTTTCAGCCAGAGCTCAAAAAAGCCGTCTGCGGCGGCGGTCAGCTGTTCGCTCTTAGTCCTGAAAGATACTTTCAGCCGCCCTACCTTGCCCTGCATATCACGGCTGAGTTCAAGGCTGTACCTTAGTGTAGGCTTGTACTTGTACCGCACCGGGCTTTTTATGGCTATCATGCTGTCGGAGGGCTGATCGATGAACAGGAACCGCTGATCCATAAGCTGTTCTATCTCGCTGAATATCTGCCGCATACGCATCTCGGGGGTCATAAGGCTGACCCTTTCGGCGAGTATCTGGTTTATCAGGTTCGATCGGCTTGTGTTCATCGAATACGCCATGCGGTCGATGGCTTCCACCACTTCGTCCGCCAGCACCAGACTGTACACGCTTTTATTCATCGTCTCACTCCTTTCATGATGCTTTTGAAACTGATATCATTATAGCACCGTTTTAATAACTTGTCAATGACATTATATAATTTTGCATACACTTTATTGAACTGCACAACCGCACAAGCTTCTCGGAATATTTCACTGTGCATTGTATATAAAAACTTTTCAAAATTATCAAATTTTTCATAAAATGCAGGAGCTGTAACGCCCCCCATGATGGCAAATTCAATATTATTGTTTAATAATTATTGTACGAAAAACACAAAACCACTTGAAAATCACATGAAATTATGTTATAATCAACTGTATAAAGCATAATGTTTTATGATCATTCCGCTGACATACCATATTGATTGGTGTTATATCACTATGTGGCGTGTTAAAGGGATAGACAGGTGATTTTTCATGCTGAAAGGGGGGCGCAGGCTGTGATATCAAATGTTGATACAGGCATCAATGAATTTGATTTCAATAAACTTGTACATTTTGTCAAAAAAGGCTACGGCATCGACCTTGAAGGAAAGCAGTTCCTTGTGCAGTCGAGACTTGCTAACTATATCGCTGACTGCGGCTTCAGCAGCTTCAGCGAGTACCTTGATGCTGTATTTGACGATACTTCGGGCAGAGAAGTAGCTAACCTTATAAATAAGCTGACTACAAATCATACCTATTTCATGCGTGAATCCGAGCATTTCGACCATTTCCGCGAAGTCTTTCTGCCCCGGGCTGAAAAAGCCGTGCATGACCACGATCTCAGGATATGGTCGGCGGGCTGTTCCTACGGAAACGAGCCTTATAATCTTGCCATGTGCCTTGATGAGTATTTCGGGTTCAACCGTTCCAAGTGGGACTTGAAGATACTGGCAACAGATATTTCATTCAACGCACTCAGGCAGGCTGCAAAGGGCGTGTACACCGAAAGATCTCTTGAAAATCTCCCCGAGGAATGGCGTGAAAAGTTCTTTGATAAGACCTCTCACGGTCTTTATCAGGTCAAGGAACGCATACGCAAAAACGTTGTATTCAAATACCATAATCTTATGGATGAGATAAATTTCAAGAAAAGCTTTGATCTTATTCTCTGCCGCAACGTCATGATATATTTTGATGATGAAACGAAATCCGACCTGTGCAAACGTTTCTACAATGCCACGGAAGAGGGCGGATATCTGTATATAGGCCACGCTGAATCTGCGCCATTGGATATGCCCTATATCAGGGAGAAGCCTGCTGTCTACCGTAAGAAAACGGAGGTGAGCAGCATATGATAGTATATCTGATATCAGATGACCTTAAAATGCATGAGCTGCTTGCAGGCGGCTTGAAAGAACTTCTGACAGGGGATACTGTGATAGCGGCGTTCCCTCTGAGAAAAGCAAAGATGATGATAGCCCACCGTAAACCCTCTGTGATCGTACTGGATATAGATGCAGGTGAGCAATTTGATGCCGCCGCTTATATAAAGGAACTCTGTCCGAGGTATTCGATACCCATAATCGTTGTTACCGCAAGCAAAAGTCCTCAGTCGGCACTGCTTTCGGCAGGGGCGATAGATATCATACTTCATCAGAGCGGTACAGCGGCTGATGAAAAACTCTTACAGCGTGTCAGCACGAGTATAATAAGTTCTGTAAGCATTATCAAGCCGAGGTTCTATCCACAGAAGATAAGCGACTGCGAGCGGGTCATAGTAATAGGCGGCTCAACGGGGAGCACAAATGCCCTGCCCGTGGTGCTGAAAGGTCTGCCTGCGGACTGTCCCCCTGTGGTGTGTGTACTGCATATGCCCGAGGGTTATACCAAGATTTATGCAACTCAGCTTGATGCGGCACTGCCGATGAAAGTCACCGAAGCAGTATCGGGCACATATCTCAAACGCGGCATGGTGATAATCGCGGCAGGCGGAAAGCATCTCAGGGTATTTCGCGATAAAAAGGGCTATTTTGTCACAAGTGAAGCGGGCGTAAAGGTCAACGGTCACTGCCCCTCGGTGGACGTTCTTTTCGATTCTGCGGCGTATGCGGCAAAAAAGAACGCCATAGGCGTTATACTTACGGGTATGGGCAGTGACGGCGCAAAGGGTATGCTGGATATGCGCAAGCTTGGGGCATACAATATCGCCGAATCCGAAAAGACAGCGGTGGTATACGGTATGCCGAAAGTCGCCGCAGAGAACGGAGCCGCAAATATCAGCCTGCCCCTTGGTGAGATAGCATCTCATATTATCAATAAACTTAATGACACATAATACTTTAGCACACCACTTCATATGCTTTTATAACAAGTTACATTTATGGTGAGGTATTCTTCCCCCGCCGCATGCGGGGAAAGAATACCTCCATAGTCCATCAGATTGCTGTTTATTTTGGTGTGCCGGCAGTATAACTATATACAATAACAGTACAGCACATTTGGAGGTGCAGACATTGGAGGAGAGCAGTAATAAATATCTTATCTTTACCGTTGATGACAAGACCTTTGCCATGGGTTTTTCTGATGTACGGCTTATAGTGCCGCGGCAGAATGCAAGCGAAGTCCCCGACCTGCCCGATTATGTTGAGGGCACTATCGTCAACGACGGCGTGACTATAACAGTCATTGACCTCAGGAAAAGATTCGGCTATCCGAGACGTATGAGGACTGACCGCGAATGTATAATCATCTGCGATACCGAGAAACGCCTTGGTCTGCTGTGCGATAATATCACGGGCTTTGTTGAGAAAAGTCAGGAGGAAATACAGCCTCCCCCCGATGTCAACGATGAGGTCAACCCCCGATTTATCAGCGGAACTTTCCTGCATGAGGACAAGCCCTGTTTCATCATCACTCCCGACTTAGTCATACGCCCCGATGATGAAGAAAAATTCGCCGCTGCAGCAGATGCAGCAAAAGATCAATAAAAATGGAAGGACAGATGCACTTTATGTACATCTGTCCTGATTTATTTATGGGGGTACGTTTGCTATATATTAATCAAACAGTGCGGTAGAAAGATATCTCTCACCTGTATCGGGAAGAAGTGCAACGATAGTCTTGCCCTTGTTCTCGGGACGCTTTGAAAGTTCAGCAGCTGCGAAAAGTGCCGCACCGGAAGAGATACCTACAAGGATACCCTCTGTCTTAGCGAACTTGTTGCCTGCTGCGAAAGCATCGTTGTTCTCAACTGCGAATACTTCATCATATACCTTTGTATCAAGTACATCGGGAACGAAGCCTGCACCGATACCCTGTATCTTGTGTGCGCCGGACTTGCCCTGAGAAAGTACAGGAGAAGAAGCAGGTTCAACTGCGATTATCTTGACATTGGGGTTCTTGGATTTCAGATACTGACCAACGCCTGTTACAGTACCGCCTGTACCTACGCCTGCGATGAAGATGTCAACATTTCCGTCAGTGTCGTCCCAGATCTCGGGGCCTGTTGTAGCAAGGTGTACAGCAGGGTTAGCGGGATTTACGAACTGACCGAGTATAACGGAGTTTGCGATCTCCTTGTTGAGTTCCTCAGCCTTCTTGATAGCGCCTGTCATGCCCTTTGAACCCTCTGTCAGTACGATTTCTGCGCCGTAAGCCTTCAGCAGGTTTCTTCTCTCAACGCTCATGGTCTCAGGCATTGTAAGTATGACCTTGTAGCCCTTGGATACGCCCACTGCCGCCAGACCGATACCTGTGTTGCCCGATGTAGGCTCGATGATGGTAGAACCCTCTTTCAGTGTGCCGTTCTTCTCTGCGTCCTCGATGAGGTTCAGGGCAACTCTGTCCTTAACGCTTCCTGCGGGGTTGAAGTATTCCAGCTTAGCGAGTATCTTACCCTCTGCGCCTACAGCCTTTGAAAATCTGTCAGCCTCCAGCAGAGGAGTTTTGCCGACAAGTTCGCCAATGTTCTTGTAGATGTTTGCCATTATATATCTTCCTTTCATTACAGTGATTTATAGTAAACGACATTGAAATAGCTTACTATTAATGCGGGTCTTCCCGTTTCTGTGTTCAAAGTATATCATATTAATCCTAGTATGTCAATAGGTTAAATAGTGATTCTCTGTATCGTACAATCGAAGACCCGAAACGCCCTTTTGGTTATGCATATTGCACAATATCTCAACATGAAAGCGGCGGGCACATTTCTGTGACCGCCCGCTTGTTTACGTTGTTATGCTGCTGCCGCAGAAGGGTCGCTTTCGGCGTATTTCTTGAATACATCCATCAGCTTGGGGAAGTACCAGTCGTACTCCTGTCTGTTGAGAAGTCCGAAGTTCTCGCCGTTGCCGATACGTGCATAGTTATCCCACCATACACATGGGATATCGTACTTAGCCGCATTACCGAGATAATCGTCAAGGCATTTTACACGGTCGTCGATGTTATCCTTGTTCATGGAACCGAATTCGCCCACGATAACGGGTATATCCCTGCTGATGAAAAGTTCGTTGAGGGTATCGAAAAATGTGGGGATAGCGTTGTCCTCTGGGTCGTACTTGTCAGTGCCCTTGGTATCAAGCGCAAAGGAATAAGGCAGGTATGCGTGTACCGAGATTATCAGCTTGTCGCTGTCCTCGGGAAGTTCTATCGCCGAAAGGTTGTTGTATCCCGAAGAAGCCGCATAGCCTGTTATCATCAGGCATCTGTCACCGTTGTTGCCCCCCGATGCCCTTACAGTTTCAACAAAGGCTTTTTCGTACTCGTTGATTATCTCTCTCGCTTCGGAAGTACCTGTCCATTCAGCGCCCTCTCCGCGGAGTCTGGGTTCATTCAGTCCCTCGAATATAAGGTGTTCGTCATAGCCCTTGAAGCGGTCTGCTATCTGCGACCATATCGCCTTTAATTCCTCGATATCGCCATCTTTCTCACTGGGCTTGGGCATATACCATTCCTCGTGATGAGTGTTGAGTATAACATACATACCGTCATCGATACCGTAGTTAACTATCTCCTGAACTCTGTCCATCCATGCAGGGTCGATGGTATAGTTGTCGTCTATAAGATGATTTCCCCAGCTTACGGGTATACGAAGTACATTGAAGCCTGCCTCGGGAAGCATATCTATCATGAACTTGTTTGTATATACCTTGGTGGGAAGCCAGCTTATCTCGGATTCAAGACCCTCACCTGTTGCGTCCATGGTATTTCCGAGATTCCAGCCGTTGGACATCTTGGCAACTAAGTCCTTTGCAGAAGTTACGGTCATGGGGTCGTTGGTATGTGTCTGTGAAACGGGTATCTCTTCGCTTTCGGAGCTGTCACCCTCGGCACCGCTTGTTTCTGCCGCAGACTTTGTATCTGCCTTTGACTTGTCGTCACTCTTGCTGCCGCCGCATGAAGCCATCACACCAACGCTCATAACTGCCGCAGTCAGCAGGGCTGCTATCTTTTTCAGTTTCATAAATATCCTCCTTTTACTGTTTTCCTATCTTAGCTATCATAAGGCATCTGCCATGGTTTCGCCGTCGGGAACATTCAGCCTTATTTTCAGAATGTTCCACGTGGAACATTTGTTTTATTATAATCTTTCCGCAGGATAAAGGGGCTTGACTTTATCGGCAAAAAAAGCCTTAGCATAGTCCTCGGGACGTTCAAACTCTGTCTCGCTGAGTATGCCTGCCAGACGTTCACTCCTTACGGACAGATGATGATTGTCCGAACCCGCAGTAGTGCGGAAACCGAACTGCTTTGCATACCACTCGGCACGCTCGTTGTATACTTCTTTGCCGTTTCCGCTGTTATAGACCTCAACGCCGTCCACCCACTTGGGCAAAAGCTTTATCTCCCGGAGATAGTCAGCCTCGCGGAAAGGGTGCGCGTGTATCAGCAGTGCGCCTTCGGCTTTTGCATCGTAGTAAAACTGGTAGAAATCCCTGTCACAGTCACGGTGCGCCAGCAGCCATTGCTTATCAAGACCGTATACCAGTATATCAGCCCCCTGATAGGTATACTCTATCCCGAAAAATACTTTCAGCCCTATCCTGTCGCCTTCTGCTTTGGCATTTTCATAGCCCTTGCAGTAAAGCATAACTTTCTCGTCCCACGAAAGTTCTCTCGGGACTGTGGTGTTTGAGTTGAAAAAGTGGTCGGTGATAAATATTCCGTCATAGCCCTCTGCCTTGTATCGCCTTGCCTGTTCGGCACCTGTTGCCGATGCGCAGGCAGAAGTTTCCGCCGTGTGAAGATGTGTTTCGTACTTGTACATTTTAACTTGCCTTTCTATGGTATGTCCTTGGATTTTGATATGTTGTTCATTACGCGTTCGGGTGTTGGTTTTCCTTTTTATGGAAGATATACAGCACTGCGAAAAGCACTGTCAGCCCGATGTATATACAAACCGATACCGCGCCTATCTTAGCTTCGCTCATCAGCATGAGATCCCACCAGAAGAAGAACAGTCCGTTTATCAGCTTCAGCCTGTCGGTGAACCGTACCAGTGCTTTGCTGTCTTTTTTAATTGCCCTGACCGATATGACTTCAAGCACTGCCAGAATAATAACGCATACCGCGTAGGGCACTAAAAGCAGACACTTGTTCATATAGGTGCCTGAATTGGCAAAATATGCCAGTCCGTGATACTGATCTGTAATGTCATCTGCGGGAAGTCTTTCCCACACAAATGCCAGCAGTATAACGGACAGCCCTGTTAACAGCCATGCGGCTATCCTGCATGAACGGTGAAAAGTTCCTGTGCCCTTTGCAGGTTCGTTTTTCTTACGGAACTTGACTGCGGTGACTATCTCAGCGCTTATCCCGACAGCGCCCGCGATGAACGCCGCGCTTATAAGTCCGAGAGCGATATCACCAAGTGCCCTCTGGTGTGACACCGCCATCGTCCATTCAAGGAAAGTCAGGGTTATCAGCAAAGCGATGACATCTATAGTGAGCATTATTTCAGCCTTGAACAGCTTCTCGCCCTTTTCGCTGATATTAAGCCCCGTGCTTTTCCTGCTTATCAGCCACCCCGAAAAAGCGGCTATACCTATGGTTATACCGCTCATCAGGTGGGGATAAAATCCGTAGACCTTAGAGGCGTATACATCGAACTCCTGATCGGGACCGAAATGTATACCCGGTTCATCGGGCAGACTTCCCCACTTTGTCAGGTAATATATCAGGCTTCCGCCAAGTATAAAAATGCACAAAGTAATAAGTGTGCGGTGAAGCAGTTTGACTGCTTTTTCCATGTAGTCCTCCTTTCGGGGGAATATCAGAAATCCACGCCGCGGGCTATCACCTCCATGCACATTCTGCCGTTATGGTAGGGGCACTTCCATGGACCGACCGTTTCCTCGCTTTCGCGGGGGACATGGCCGAAAGTGACTTCGGCGTACCATTCGCCGCCCTCACGGGGGTCTATGACGTATTTCTTTATATTCTCCCATACGCTCTTGGCGGAGGCAAGGAACTTTTCTTCGCCGCTGTGCTGGTAGGCGTTTATGAAGCCTACAACGGCTTCTGCCTGAACCCACCACACGCGGGTCTTGTTGATAACGCCTTTGTCGCTTTCGTTGTTCAGTGCGCCGTCTTCAAGAGCGATATTCTGTATGTTGTGAGATATCTTCAAGCCCATCTCGGCGAACTGCTTTCTGAGTTCTTCGTCACCGAGAACGTCGCAAGCCCTGTCCATCAGCCATGTGGCTTCGATATCGTGTCCGTAGGAATGGATATCGCCGACTAAATTGAATGCTGTATCAAAGAATACTTTCAGTGCGTTGGTTTCGGGGGTATATACGATATCCCTCATCTGACCAAGCTGAAATCTCAGCCTTTGGGCGACTTTTTCATTGCCGTCAGCCTTGTAGAGTTCGGTATAGGCTTCTATCAGGTGGAGTATTGCGTTCATGGTCTTGTCGGCTTTAAGTCCGTTTTCGCTGAGGGCTTCGTTATCCACAAGATTCCATTCTCTGTCAAAGGCTTCGCGGTAGCCGTACTCATCGAGGGTATTATTCTCGATATCATCGAAAAGCCCGTAAGCCAACGCGAGGGCAACCTTATCGCCGCTTGCCCTATAATAACTTGAAAGCGCATATATGGCAAAGGCGATATTGTAGGTGTGCTTCATGGTATCCGCAGGTCTGCCCTTATAGTCCATCATCCAGTAAACGCCGCCGTGTTCGTAGTCGATACAGTTATTTTTGATGAACTCATAGGCGTGCTTTGCATAGTCAAGAAGTTCATCACTGCCAAGGGTCATATAGGCGTTGGAGTAGAACCAGAGTATCCTTGAATGGAGTATCACGCCTTTATCTGCCTGTTTGTCAAGTTCCAGCCCGAAGCTGAGGTATCCGTAGTAACCGCCGTTTTCGTCATCACGCAGTTTGTTCCAGAATGGTATGATATGTTCTTCCAGTTCTTTTTTGACTTCATTTATCAGCATGATATCCGCTCCTTCATTTTCCCTAAAAACCATTACCATATTTTGTTAAAGGTAGATATATGGTAATATATTAAATATCCTTTGCCCTAATTATACAACATAAAAATGCCGATTTCAAGGGGATAACAAATTATTTACTATTGTAATCGTTATCATTTTTGGGAAAATTTTAGCGGGGCAAAAAACGTCCCGATGAACGTGCTGGAACATCGGGACGGACATTATTATGCTGTCGGGAAATCCTTTTCGACCTGGAGTTCCATTTCGGTTATGATGCTCTGGACTTCATCGTCGGAGTAGATATCGCCGTCCCATATCTCATGGGCTTTAACTGCCTGCCATACCAGCATAGCCATACCGCCTGCGGCTTTTTTGCCCTGTGCTCTCGCCTTTTTGATGAGCACGGTCTCGCGGGGGTTGTATATAACATCGAAAACCGCCTTGCTTGCGTTTATAACTTCATCGCTGACGGGACAGCCGTTTATTTTGGGGTACATACCCACAGGGCAGGCGTTCATCAGCAGGTCATAGCTTACAGAGGTATCTATATCGGTATTCTTCACGATGGATACTCTGGCATCGGGCTTCATGGCGGTTATTTCCTTTACAGCCTGTTCAGCAAGGGGGATATCGCTTTCGAGAACGGCTATAAAGAGTTCGGCACCTGCGAGTGCGGCTTCGATAGCCATCATTCTGCCGACACCGCCGCAGCCTATCAGCAGCACCTTGCCGCCGAGGTCTGCGCCCATTGCATTTATCGTTGCGAGGAAACCGTCGCAGTCGGTATTATAGCCTGTATGTACGCCGTCCTTATTATCGACGCAGTTTACGGAGTTATATCTCTTTGCAGATTCCGCCAGCTTATCGCAGTGGGAGATTATGCCTATCTTATGGGGGATAGTGATATTGAATCCTGCGAGACTTTTGAGATATTCCGCATGGGGAGCAAGCTCCTCGGGGGGGAGTTCGATTATCTCATAGTTGAACTCTCTGTTTTTGAGTTCAAACAGTCTTTTGTGTATCGGCGGTGACATTGTATGTTTCAGGCTTTCGCCGAGTATAGCGTATTTTCTTTCCATTGGTCTTGCTCCTTTTGGGGTCGGATATGTCTGTATCCGTTTTTGGTTTCAAACAAATGTTCCACGTGGAACATTTTTGTTCGTTCATGCGTTGGCAAGGGTCGCCCCTCGTTCCTCGGGTCGAGCCGTCAAAGACGCTATCGCTGTTTGACGGCGGGCGCGGCAATAATTTTACGCAGATAGTTTGTGCGTGGACGTTTGATTATTCACGCTCCCGGTTTTTGATATTGCCGCGCCTTTTGGTCGGAAGTTTGTTGTTCTATTTACAGCACTATTGCCGCGTCGCTTTTGTTCCTTGACCGAGAGGCTCTGCCTCTCGAGCTCTCCGCAAGCCTGCTAGCGCGAGGCTTGACCGCGCGCTTTGATTCCTTGGCAGTTCCCGCTTCTTTGTGCTGTGCTTTAGAGTTCTATTTTGACAAGCCTGTTTGTGTTCTCGTATCTGCGCAGTTTTACTCCTGCCATGTTGAACATCTTCTTCGATGCCCTCACTCCGTCGGTATCGGCATATTTATCGTCACCGTATATGACTTCTTTTATCCCGCTCTGGATTATCGCTTTGGCACATTCGTTGCAGGGGAACAGGGATACGTATATCCTCGCATTTTTCAGGCTCCCGGTTGAACGGTTGAGTATGGCGTTGAGTTCTGCGTGGCATACAAAGGGGTACTTGGTCTCAAGGAAGTCGCCCTCTCTGTCCCATGGCATATCATCATCGCTGCAGCCTGTCGGCATACCGTTATAGCCTACCGACAGTATCTTATTTTCCTCTGATACTATACAGGCACCCACCTGTGTGCTGGGGTCCTTGCTTCTGCGGGCTGAAAGATGTGCTATGCCCATGAAGTACTCGTCCCAGCTGAGATAATCCTGTCTTTTCATAGTCTTCTCCTGTTTATCATCACTCTTCCGGTGCTGTCATCTGAAGTTTCATGGCTTCAAATATCTGCTTTGCGCTCATGCCCTTCATATCTTCTTCCATATCGACCTCCTCAGCTTGGTTTGTGAGGTATACGCCGAAATCGTCACCTACGCTCCATGTTTCCACACCGCCGAGGTCATACTCCTTATCGCCTGCAAGAACTGAGAAAGTCAGGCGCATATAAAGCTGGTCTTCATATTTTCCGCTGTATTCAAGGAAGAAACCGTAGATAACGTCATCACCGAGATCGCCCATTTTCTGTATATCCTCTTTGCTGTTGAAGATTGTTGCGGTATCGAGGTTTGTTTTTATAGCTTCCGCATCGGGTTTAACGCTGTCGGTCAGCTTATTGAGGAGTTCTCTAATCTGTGTGCCGTCCTTGGCTTCCATAGCATCGCTGAGTTTATCGTTCACATCGGAATCTCCAAGCTTTTCAAGCAGACCGATAACATCGTCAACTACTGCATATTTTGTGGTCTGATTTGTGCTTGCGAGATACTGCTGGAATTCTTCATCGGAATGGTCGTTGTCATACTCAAAGGAGATATCACACAGTTCAGCCATTGGTTCTTTGAGGATATCGAAGCTGAAAGTATCGAGGAACGCCTGTTTATCCTTATCCTCAGCGGCTTTATACTGCTTGAAGATAGCATCGATGGCAGCCTGTACCTCTTCGTTGGTGGGTCTGGTCTCAAGATTGTTCTCATCTATATAGATGATATTATTGTTTATCAGCTTCATGGTAACTTCGGCTGTCTGGAAAGTGGTATCGTTATTTACGGGAGCGCCTGCCTTATCTTCGTCTGCTGTGGTCTCATCGGAAGTAGTCTCATCGGGAACAGTTTCATCGGAAGTGGTCTGCCCATCGGCTTTTGACGAATCCGAAGTCTTTGAAGCCTTTGAAGAACTGTCCTTGTCCTCCTTTTTGTCGCCGCAGGCTGCAAGACTTGCGCACATCATCAGTGCAAGGGCTGCTGCCAGTATTTTCTTTGCCATAAAATATTTCCTCCTTATCAGTGGTCGGTTTTCAGTTATTCTTCTGTGGGATAATATCCGGTCACTCCGTCTGTCGAGGTATATCCTGCCTTTTCGATGAAGTCCAAGTCCTTATCATAACCAGAGATAGATGCTTTGCCGTCTCTGTAGCATGATCTGTGCATTTCGTTATACACATATTTATCGCCCTCAGCCTGCGGTTCATCGCCTGCAAGGTCAAGACCTGCGCTTGATGTACACATAGGAAAATCGCTGTCAAGCTTTTGTTTGAGATCTTCGCCGGACACCTCTTGGTCTGCGCAGTACTCGGTCATGATATCATACATTCTTTTTGCAATCCCTGAGGAATGAAATATTGCATCGTTTTCTTTAATCTTCTTTTCTATCTCGTCAACGGTCATGCCCGCATATTCGTTGTCGCTGTGTTCCGGCAACGCTATCCGTACACCCACGTTGCCATCAATATACCATGCTCTTACACCATTGAACTCGAACTTATCATTTCCGTTGAATATTGTCATATAAAAGTCGATGAACATATCATCGCCGTCGCGCTCGAAGTTAAGAAGATTGATACTTATTACTGTATCATCGCTCAGTTCGCCCAATGGAACAAGGTCTTTCCAATATTTCCAATAGGTATCAACTAATTCATCGATATTCATGTTGTCAACGGAGTGAGTGATTTTCTTTTTATATTCGTCTGCCGATGCATTATCATCAGCATTGTAATAATATGTTTCTTCGCTGTCGGAATCCTCGGGAAGCAGCCAGCCATACGAGAACAATATTGAATCTTTTAAAGAGTGATCGCAATCATCATAACCAAGGTAGAAAGCTGCTATATCGGTGTTTAGCACAAAATCGCAGAACGGGTCAATGATCTTATCGAAAGCAATGGTCTGCCTGATCTTTTCTTTGTCATTCGTCTGAATGGCGTGGTATTGTTCGGCAGCCGACTCAACGAAAGTGATAAGTTCATCGTTGGTGGGGACATCTTTGCAATCGCTCGAAATGTATTCAAAGAAAATATTATCCCTATTCAGTTTTGTGGAGACAGTCATGCTGCCATCATCGGTTTTGCTGTCGGCAGCCTGTATATTCTCATCATTGGTTGTATTTGTATCGGCTGCTGCGGTTGATTTTTCTTTAACGGAACCGCTGTCTTTATTATCGCTTACTTTTCCGCAGCCTGCAAGACCTGCGCACATTGTCAGCGCAAGCATTGCTGCCAGAATTTTCTTTGCCATAAAAATATTTTCTCCTTATCTGTTATCAGCTATTCTTCTGTGGGATAATATCCGGTCACTCCGTCTGTCGAGGTATATCCTGCCTTTTCGATGAAGTCCAAGTCCTTATCATAACCCGAGATAGACGCTTTGCCGTCGGGGTAGCCATATTCGTGCATTTGGTCATACACATATTTATCGCCCTTAGCCTTAGGTTCATCGCCTGCAATGTCAAGACCCTCGCCTGAATTACACATGGGAAAATCGCTTTCAAGGATCTTCTTGATATTTTTGCCCTCCGCATCACGGTCTGCGCAGTACTCAGCCATGATAAAGTACACAGAGCTTGCGGCTTCTATCGAATTATTCAGAGCCTTTTTTTCTCCGATCTTCTGCTTTATTTCGTCAATGGTCATTCCTGCGTATTCGTTGTCGCTGTGTTCTGCGGAAAAAATCATTACGCCTGAGGAACCGTCTATATACCATGCTTCGATACTTCCTAACTTGAACATATCATTTCCGTTGAGTAATGTCATATCAAAGTTGATGTACATATCATCTTCTTCGCGCACGAATTGCTGAAGATCGATATATGCGATGGTATCAGCGTTTACTTCGCCCATGGGGACTAAGTCTTTTCTGGTTTCCCAGAGGGGCGTTTTATCGATATTGAGACCGTCAAGGGCGAGATACGTTCTCTTTTTAAATTCCTCTGTACCTGCATCATCATCTGTCGGATCAACGTCTGACCAGAAATAAAGCGCATAGCCCCAGCGGTACATTGCCATATCTTTAACAGACATCTTATCGGTTTCGGGATCGATATGTCTTTCGGCGATCATTTCACTGAAGGGTTCGACCACCTTATCGAAAGCTAACATCTGCGTATATTTTTCGCTGTCGTTCTTCTGTGCCGCGTTGTACTGTTTAATAGCCAGCGTGGCGAAAGTGAGAAGCTCGTCATTGGTGGGGGTGTCTGTATTATTGACATAAACGTCATTGATGAAAATATTATCCTTGTTCAGCTCGACGGTGGTATCTTCTGAATCGCTTGTATTGCTGTCGGGAGCCTGTGTGTTCTCGTCGTTGGTAGTATCTGTATCAGCTGACGCGGTGTTTGCCTTATCTTTAGCGGAACTGCTGTCTTTTTTCTCGTTTGCTTTTTCACAGCCTGCAAGACCTGCGCATATAGTCAGTGCGAGCATAGCCGCTATAATTTTCTTTGTCATCTGTTGTTCTCCTTTGATCATATTATTTGTGCTTGCATTTTATGATTATCCCGCTGACGCACCATATTAATTGGTGTTATATCGGAGATAGAAATACTTGGCGGTTATCTTTCCCCCGCCGCAGGCGGGGGAAAGATAACATCAACACGATGTTTCGCTACCATATTATAGCACATCACCGCGTTAAAATCAAGGCTTTTAACCATAAACTCTGCTTTTTGACACCATTTTCTCACACAGCGGCATCGGCTGAAAAAAAGACCCGCGGTCATGGGGCTTATACGATATATCTGTATAAGCACGGTGACCAGCGGGCTGTGGTATTATTTCTGTTTTTTGAAAACGAAGAGTTTGCTGATGATGTAGTTGAGGATTATCGTAACGATGGAGACCAGCACCTTTGCTACGATATCATTCATGTTTATGCTTTCAACGCACAGGTTCAGCAGAAGGTTCTCTATCAGCAGGGTGAGAAGTCTGCCGCCGTAGAATGACAGACATTCCTTTGCTATGCCTTTTGAGGTATGTGCCTTGTTTTCAAACACCCATATCCTGTTGGTTATGTAGGCGAATGTTACAGCACATATCCAGGATATGGTATTTGCGACCTGAGTGGTAGTATCTATGGTTATACTGCCGATCTTGATGTCTTCAAAGCTCATGGTCTTTGAGGGCAGTATGAAAAATATCAGCCCGACTATCGTAGTTAGTCCGCCGAAAAACAGATACAGCAGTATCTCCTTGTTCTTTTTATAGAAGGGTTCAAAGGTCTTGAGGAAACCCCAGCCCATTATGCGGTCGAAAATATCTTTCTTTTTTGTGTTCTCCATTTTTATCATACCTTTCAGATTTTTATGACCGATTAATTATATCATATATTCCTGCAAAAGTAAAGTCCGCGGGATCTTGTCAGATATTGTATCTAAAGGAAAGATATGTCGGAGCGGTGCAGGTTTTGGTTGGGGCGGGGGATGATCTGACGAATCGGTGCGAGGGTTGTTTTTTGATGCTGAAAGGCGAAGAAATATTCAGAATAGCAATATTTTGTCGGAATTCTTCGTACATATTGTCTAATAAAATCGGAAATTTCGTGACGATTTTAATAAAAAGCTATTGCATTTTAAGTTTAACTGTGTTAAGATATTTATGCAAACGAAAATTGACTGCCCGGGAACGTCAAAACATACTTTTTCCTGTTATCCTGCAGACACAGCGACTGAACAGCGCTTAAAGAAATATAATGAGAGTCTGGCAGTTATCTTTCCCCCGCCGCGGGCTGGGGAAAAGATAACGTCAACATGATATATCGGCAATTTGAGCGGTGCGATAAAGGGATGATCGGATACTTTTTATCAGCTACGGAGGTATTATTTTATGAACAACAAGATCAAGATACTTATAGGTGACGATTCCGCGCAGTACGGGGTTTTCTGTGCCGCAAACCTGAGAAATTCGGGGTTCTTTGTGATAACACGCCAGAAAGACGGCATGGTGATATTCGATGCGGTGAAAAACGAACTGCCCGATGTTGTGATCGTGGACGCGGTAATGCCGGGGATAGATGCTATCGAGCTGATACGCAGGTCGGAAAAGCTGGATAAAAAGCCCCTTTACATAGTGACCAGCGCTTATGAGAACAGCTTCATCGAAAATCAGGTGATGAATGCGGGGGCATCGTACTTTATGCTGAAGCCCTTTGATGTGAAAGTGCTGGGTGAGCGTATCAAGGCTATGCTGGATATCGACACGGATATATCCTCCGAGCACAGGATAAGTGGGGTGCGGCAGAGTCCTGCGAATCTTGAGATAATCGTTACGGACATAATCCATCAGATAGGTGTGCCTGCACATATAAAGGGGTATCACTATCTGCGGGAGGCTATAATATGTTCGGTGAATGACAAGGAGATGCTGGAAAGCGTGACCAAGCTGCTGTATCCTTCTGTTGCCAAGAAATTTGCGACTACTGCTTCCCGCGTGGAAAGGGCTATTCGCCATGCCATAGAGATAGCGTGGGACAGGGGGGATATCGACACACTGAACAGCTTTTTCGGATACACCATAAATACGGGCAAGGGCAAGCCCACAAACAGCGAGTTCATCGCGCTGATAACGGATAAGATATCCCTGAAATTCAGGGCGGCTGTTTCGGCGTGAGTCCTGACGCCGGACGGGCGGTCACGTTAAGGAATATGCTGTGTGACGAGGAATGGCACTCGGTATCCGTTGAAGCTGCAAAAGCATGAAAATCAAGCAGCGGGGTCTCGGCGCGGAGAAAGATGGGACTGTGTCATCATTTTAATAATACCCCCGGTAAAATGCGAAAATCGTAAAACACGCACGGTTCACAAAAAGTTTACATAAAAATCCAAAGACCCCCTTGACGAAATGTCGGGGGTCTGTTATAATATATAAGCATTCGTATTCTAAAGACAGTCGGCACAAAGGTAAGCCCGACCGAGGAAAAGAAAGCATCGTCAATAATGACTATGTATTCTCTTTGTCTTTGGATAAAGGGGATTTTTTCTTTTAGATTACGCTTTGCGAGAAAACTGCAAAGAGGTGAATTTAAGAAATGCCAAGTGAGAAGACTTTACTTGCTAAGCAGGAAAAGGTCACAGCGCTGACCGAGCTGATCAAGAACTCCGCAGCAGGCGTTCTGGTAAGCTACGAGGGTATCACCGTTGAGGAGGATACCAAGCTCAGAAAGGAAATGAGAGAGGCAGGCGTTAAGTACTTCGTTGAGAAGAACACAATGCTGAGATTTGCATTCAAGAATGCAGGCCTGGACGATATCACAAACGTACTCGAGGGTACTACTGCTATCGCTATTTCCGACGATGATCAGACTGCACCCGCAAGAATCCTCGGCAAGTTCGTTGAGGACACAAAGAACGAGAAGTTCAAGCTGAAAGCAGGTTATATCGGTACTGAGGTATACGACGAAGCAGGTGTTACCGCTCTGTCCAAGATACCTTCCAAGGATACTCTGCTTGCTATGCTGGTCGGCTCCCTCCAGGGTCCGATGCAGAAGCTGGCTGCAACCCTTCAGGCTCTTGCCGACAAGGAAGGCGGCGACGCTGCATAATCTGTGCAGCATAAAGCTAAGGCGGACAGCTTAAAGTTCCGCACAACTAAAATATTTTATAAAGGAGATTTTAATCATGGCTTCTGAGAAGATTATGAATTTTGTAGAAGAAATCAAGACTATGTCTGTTCTTGAGCTGAAAGAGCTCGTTGACGCTATCCAGGAGGAATTCGGTGTAACTGCAGTTGTAGCAGCAGCAGGCCCCGCAGCAGGCGGCGCAGCAGCTGAGGCTGAGAAGACTGAGTTCGACGTTGTACTCGCTTCCTTCGGCGACAACAAGATGGCAGTTATCAAGGCTGTTAAGGAGATCACAGGTCTGGGCCTGAAGGAGGCTAAGGCTCTGGTTGAGGAAGCTCCTAAGGCTGTTAAGGAGGCTGCTCCTAAGGCTGAGGCTGAGGACATCAAGGCTAAGCTGGAAGCTGCAGGCGCAACTGTAGAGCTGAAGTAATTTCATCTTTTTGCTTACATCACCCCCGTGTTTATACACGGGGGTTTGTTTTTTAGCTGATGTTTTTTTGAGACAGGATATAAAAAACGGATCGCCATATGACGATCCGTTTTTATCATACATTAACTGAATTATCAGTTCTTTTTCTTGGAAACTACTGCGATAGCGCCTGCCAGAGCGAGACCTGCAAGTGCGAAACCTGTGGTAGCACCTGTTGCCTGGTTGGTGTTATCGGAAGTAGCTGCTGCGGAAGAAGCATTGTTTGTTGTAGTAGCGTTCTTGGTGTTGTTGTTTGTTGTAGCAGCCTTGGAAGAAGAAGCGCTGTCAGCGTTGCTGGAAGAAGAATCAGCAGCAGTGCTGGAAGTCTCTTCAGACTTGGATTCAGCAGCAGATTCAGCCTTGCTCTCGGGAGTCTCAGCCTTCTCATCGCCAACTATCTCAACGTTGGTTACAGTAACATCGTTGCCCCACCAAAGCTGGCAAACTACCTGTGCCCAGTAATTCTCGCCATCAGCGGGTGAGCCCCAGTACTCTTCGCCCAGTGCACCGAAATCGAATGTAAGGGTGTAATTGCCGTCAGAACCATCAGCAAATATCTGTGCATTATCTGCACCGGGATTTGCCCATTTCCATTCATCTTTCTGATCCCAACCGCTCTTGTTGCTGTTGAGCATCAGTCCACCGCCGAAACCTGCAGAATCATCAACAGAGAAAGTGAACTTAACTGCGGATACAGTAGCAGGATCATAAGGGCTCTTAGCCAGATCTACATAGTACTGATATACACCGTCAGCTTCCTTGACCTCGATATAGTCAAGATTTGTCTGATCTACGATGGTCTTCTCTGCAAATGCAGGGATAGATGTTGCGGCTGCTATTGCCAGTGCTGACATACCAGCAAGAATCTTAGTAATTTTCATATTGATTACCTCCAAAAAGTATTATTACCGATAAACACGGTATATCTCATATATCCGTATACTAATTTTAGTACAACAGTAAATAAATAACTAGTCAAAAATTGCGCTCTTAGTGCCGCTTTTTGACCAAAAATTGCGCATTTCACAAATTTGACACAAAGTCGTATTAATTTAACTTAAATTATTGGTTTATTTGCTGCTGATAAATATCATAAAGCAAAGGCGCTCCTGACTTGCATGACAGAAGCGCCTGAAATATGCCTTATCACGAAAGCTTTGTGTATACCTTTCCGCCCATGAGTTCTTTGCTGTTAGCGGCAAAAAGCTCGGATACGGTAACTACCTGCCAGCCCTCTTCTTTCAGCCACGGAACGACTTCTTCCATAGCTTCTGCGGTGGCTTCGTAATTCTCATGGCAGAGAACTATCGCGCCATCAAGAGAACCGTTTTCTTTTGCCTTTTTTATAGTATCAACTATATTGTCGGCGGTAGCATTGTTCCAGTCCTTGGTATCAACTGCGCAGGAGATGAGTGCCACATCGTTGAGAGTCTTTGTGGTATCTCCGCCGCCGTCGAGGTAAGGCAGTCTCAGCACAGCTGAGGGTTCTTCGCCGATAATGCCCTTGAGTTTTTCGCGGCACTTTTCATATTCGTCGCGTATCTCTGCGGGCTTCAGCTTGGAGAGATAGGGGTGGGTCGTGGTGTGGTTTGCTATCTCCATGCCCTTTTCATGTGCGTACTTAACCTGTTCTTCAGTCTTTATCCAGTTGCCCACATAGAAGAATGTAGCGTGGAAACCGTTATCCGCCATAGTATCGATTATACGGTATGCGGGGTCGGTCTTTTTGGTGGCGCTGGCGCCGTCATCAAAGGATATTGCCACCATGGGCTTGTCCTTGTCTATCCAGGAGATATCCGCTGTATTTGTTATAGCAACGGGGTCGCTGAATGTGTACTCGGTATCGTCTTTTTTATCCGATGTTGATGGGATGGGCTCACTGCCGTCGCCTATGCCCGAAGCATTGTCGATATAGAAATCTGTAAGGCTGTCGGGAGATTCAACGTAAAGAATGAGGTTCGTTGCATCGTCGGGGACAGTGTAATCGCCCTCCAGGGTCACCCATTCGCCGCTGGGAGCGGTCTGCTGGGCTATCTGGTCATAGTGGTCGCCGTCACTGCCTGTGTACTGCATTGTGAATTTCAGAGTAGCGTCCTCGCCGCTTTTCTGCATAGCATCGGTCTTGAAAGAGTAGGTGCCGCCCTGTTTGAATACTTCACTGTTCAGCATTATAGCCGCGCCGTTCCAGTTATCGGTCCTTCCGCTTACAAACAGTGAACCATTGCCCTCGGAAGCTTCATCGGTGGTCTGTGCCACTGTTGAAGAACCTCTCTGCATCCAGCCGCTTTCATCGGATTCAAAATCACTGGTGAAGAAACCTGCGCCGTCTGCGGGAGCTTCGGGCTTATCGTCGTTTCCGCCGTTCTTGGTGACTACGGGTGCGGGGTCAGCTGAGTAATTGCCGTCTATGGTCAGTTCGTTCTGATAGATGGTCGCCTGACCCTCGGACTGATAGCCTTCGATATTCAGGGCAACTTCGTACATATTGCCAAGCTGCAGACCCAGCTGTTCCCAGGCATCGAAGTGCTTGGATACGGATATAGTACCCTCGATCTTTGTGCCGTCGCTCTGTGGCTTATCCTGTCTTACGCTCCAGTACTGGTCGAAGGTCTTGGTGCCGTCGATGGAGGGCTGTTCGTATCTGGTGGTCTTGTATACATCATAGGTCGCGCCGTCAACGGTGACTGTACCCAGTGCCTCGGGTGCTCCGGGCGGTCTCCAGGAACCCCATGTTTCTACGATATAATACTCCACCAGCGGATCTCTTGTCCAGCCGTAAACGCACATATAGGAATTGCCGTTGGGCTGATAGTCAACACCATATTTAATAGTGATGTTTCCCAGATCCTTGTAGGTCTTGGTGCAGTCGAACTTCTGTCCTCTGCGGAACAGGGCGTTGTTGATGTTTGACCACTCGCATGAGAATGTGCCGCCCTCGGTGATGGTCATTTTGGTATCGCCCTTGTCTTTCCAGAGTTCATAGCTGTAGCCGTCGGAAGTGCCTGTGGTATTCTCCATGAATACCTTACCGTCCTGTGTCTTTTCGTTACTTTCGGACTTGGAGCTGTCAGCAGTTTTCTTTGAGGAGCTGTCTCCTCCCGAATTGCCGCAGCTGCTCATAACGCCCGCAAGACACATTACTGCCGCAAGTCCCGCCATGAACCTTAACTTGAAATTGTTTTTCATCCGGATTTTACCTCTCTTTCCCGCACAGTTTACAGATGCAATACGTCAGCAGTCTGAATGTGCGAATTATTTCATTTTGATTGTAACATCAATTCTATTTTTTTACAAGTCAAAAATTGTTATCTATCGTTAAATCACCAATATTTTTTGTACCTTGTGTTTATGATATGGTTAATTATAATTAACGTTATCGTTATATTGACCATGCAATTAATGGCGAATTTACCCGAGCGAGCTGTCATAACTGCGGTTTTACGCAGTATTTCCCCGAAAAGCATAGTTTGAGGCTTATGATGCCCCTGTTTTATGAAAAATATTTAAGGACTATTTAAGAATTTCCATGCTATACTTTGTTACAGAAAAGGACAACAGACCGCAGACGCGGAAAGGAGAAACAATATGAATAAGATACTTGAAGTAAAAGACCTCTGCAAAAGCTACGAGGTAAACAAGAGAAAGACCACTGTACTGAACGGGCTTGACCTCACGATAAACGAGGGGGAGATGGTGGCGGTGATGGGACCATCGGGTTCGGGAAAATCCACACTGCTGTATACGGTATCTGGCATGGACAAGATGAGCGCAGGTTCGGTGAAGTTCTGCGGAAAGGACATGGCAGGTCTCAGCGAGGGGGAGCTTGCGGAGATGCGGCTGGACGATATGGGATTCATCTTTCAGCAGATGTACATGATGAAGAACCTCTCGGTGCTGGATAATATCATACTTCCTGCGATAAAGTCAAAGAGGACCAATGAGCCGAGAAAGGAGACCGTAAAACGCGGTCAGGAGCTTATGCGCAAGCTGGGCATAATCGATACGGCGGACAACGATATCAACGAGGTATCGGGCGGTCAGCTGCAAAGAGCCTGCATATGCCGCAGTATGATAAACTCACCTAAGATGATATTTGCCGATGAGCCCACAGGTGCCCTCAACCGTACATCTTCGGAAGAGGTCATGGAGGAGCTGACAAAGCTCAACAATGAGGGCACTACTGTTATGCTGGTGACCCACGATGCAAAGGTAGCCGCAAAGTGCAGCCGTGTGCTGTACATAGTTGACGGAAACATCAAGGGCGAATTTGACCCCGACAGAAAAGCTTCGGCGCAGGAACGTGAAAAGTCACTTAATTCGTGGCTTATCGATATGGGCTGGTAAGCTGAGCACAAAACAGATACAGATACGCTGATAAAAGAAAAAATAAGTAGAACAAAAGGTTATTTCACGCGGGCAGGAAAAGCTGTCCGCGTGTTTTTGGTTTTCGGCATAATAAACCCGAAAACGCAACCGATGTTAACATAAGTGCAATCGCTGAAGTATTGACATTTCGGGGAAAATAGCTTATAATTAAAGCATGGAAAGAGAGATCGTTCCATAACAATGAAACGTTAAAACGGAGGTGTGTTTTATGTTCGGAAAGACTTCGTTTTTTGACAAGGAAATGAAAAGGGCAGAAAAAAGCGCAAGAGCTTTTGCCAAGAAAAATAGAAAAGAAGCTAAGGAAGTTGAGGCAATAATGAACGGCAATAAAAAACCTTCTATGGATTATTTTGAGGACACTAACAGGAGCGGTTCTGCAGGAAATGATACCTTGCAGTTCTTCATGGGATTCCTGCTGCTGGGCGGCGGTCTTTACTGGCTGCTGAACTCCTTTACCGTTACATCGGGAATAGGCGGATTCGGCGGAATGTACAGCCTGTTCGGTATGCACATCTCGGGCGGCGTTATGCTGATACCCCTGCTGGTAGGAATAGGTCTGATATTCTTCCTGGACGGCAAAAAGCGTTTTATCGGTTATTCCGTAGCGGCACTGGGACTTCTGGTGATAGTGATATCTTTGCTGTCGTCGCTGAATTTCCATGCAAAATACGGCAATACCCTTTATGTATACGTTCTGATGTTCGGAATGATATTTGCAGGCGCTGCTCTGCTGATAAAATCCTCGTTCAAGAAAAAGAGCTGAGTGAATGTACCTTATTTTTCTTGGAATGACAGTGCTCCTTATACAGCTGCCCCTTGACTGGTCAGCGGGATATGTGCTGAAAGCCATCGGTTTCGCCCTTTGTGCGGCGGGAACGAGAGAGCTTGGAGAATTGTGCGTCAGACAGTACGACGCTATAAAAAGAAAAGATGAAGAGCGACCCCCTGTCCGCATTAGCGGGCTTGGGGGTATCGCACTTTGGAAAAATGTGCGCGGCATTATGGAAGAAAAAAGCGCAGACTTTCAGACACAGCGTGAAAGAGCGTTATCACTGCTGGAAAGAAATGCCGCTGTGGGAACGGCTGTGTCAGCATTAAGTGCCGGTCTGGCGGCTTTGTTTGAATTTATCATCAGAGGGCGCGGCACAGCTGGCAACATAACGGCTTGTGTGCTGGGTATGGCTGTCACCGCTCTCGCGCTGAGAATGGTGTTCGGGGCGATAGCGTTTTTTGATGCTAACGACCTGCTTATGGCGGCGGATGATAAGGACGGCAGTTTTGTCAAAAGCAGGAAGCTTCTGCTGACTGATAACCGCACGGATATACTGCGCATGAAAGATATCGGCAACAAGACCGCACTATGCATAGCGGTGGGTCTTTTGAGCGATATGATAAACCGTCTTGCGGGGGTTCAGGGTATACAGGACGTTGCGGGACTGCTGGCTTTTATGAGCAAGCTGACCGCGTACATCATGGTGATTACCTTTGCTGTAAGGGCAAATTCCGTAAGACACGGAATTATCAGAAAAAACGGAGAATATACGGAAGTGACCGAGGAAAACTGATATTCGGGAGTGAATGATTTGATATCTGTACTGATACCTGCCTACAACGAAGAGGGCAATGTTGAACGCACTGCCGCCGCTGTGGGAAGTACCATGGATAAAAATAATATAGATTATGAGATAGTATTCGTAAACGACGGTTCGGCTGATAAGACATGGGAGAAAATGACAGCTCTCGCAAAGGCTGACAGCCATATCGTCGCTGTGAATTTTTCGCGCAATTTCGGCAAGGAGAGCGCTATGTTTGCGGCACTTGAAACTGCAAAGGGCGACTGCGCCGTTATCTTTGACTGCGATATGCAGTTTCCCGTGGATACCATCGTTGAGATGTATCGCATATGGGAAAAGGGCGGAGTTGATATAGTCGAGGGGCGCAAAAAAGACAGGGGCAGGGAAAGCTTTATGTACAAGGGCTTCTCACTGCTGTTTTACAGGCTGATAAGCAGTACAGGCGGACTGGATATGCAGGACGCTTCCGATTTCAAGCTGATGGACAGGTGCGTTATCGACGCACTCAACCGTATGCCCGAAAGACTTACGTTTTTCAGGGCGATGTCGGGCTGGGTAGGCTTCCGCACCGAAAGGGTGCTGTTTGAAGTCGCCGACCGCGAGATAGGGCAGTCAAAATGGAAGACGAGCCAGCTGATAAAATTCGCGGTTAACAATATAACATCATTTACATCTGCGCCTTTGCAGATAGTTACCATATTCGGCGTGATAACTTTCCTGATATCGGTGATACTGGGCGTGAACACGCTTTACAATAAATTTTTCGGGAATTCCGAGGCAGGCTTCCCGACGGTCATAATCCTTCAGCTGCTGACATCGAGCATAATCATGTTCAGCCTTGGCGTGATAGGTTACTACATCGCCAAGATATACGAAGAGATAAAACAGCGACCGAGGTATATAATAAGGGAAATAGTCAGCCGAAGAGAGGATAAAGATAAGAATGGATAATATACAAAAGTTGAGCCCCCCTGACAAGAGGGGCAGCTTTTTGAGAAGATTTGTGGAGGGCATAGGCGGATTCTGCATCGACAGAAGACTGTACTTTGCGGTGTTTTTTCTTGCCGCTGCGATAATGTACGGCTCCTATGTATTTTTCAGGATACACCCCATAGGCGACAGCTCCGTGCTGGTGCTTGACCTGAACGGACAGTACGTCTATTATTATGAGCATTACCGCGAAGCATTCTGGGGGCGGGAAAGCTGGATATACAACTGGTCGCGAAATCTCAGCGGTGAGATGTTCGGCATATTTGCCTACTATCTGGCGAGCCCTTTTATGATAATAATAGCGCTTCTGCCGCGGCATATGATGCTGACTGCGATACTGATAATGCAGCTGGCAAAGGTTGGCTCATCTGCGGTGACCTGCTGCTTTTTCCTTAAAAAGACAGCAAAGCACCCGCCGAAGGCAGTTTCGCTGGTATTATTCCCGTTGATGTACGCACTTATGGCATTCATGGTGGTTCAGCTGATGGACCCCATGTGGCTGGACGGTCTTATCTATCTGCCGCTGATATGCTGGGGCGTGCGCAGGCTGGTGTATGAGGGCAGGCTACTGCCTTATATAATACCTCTGGCACTGATGTTCATAGCACATTTCTATATCGGGTATATGGTGGGAATATTCACGTTCTTCTATTTCTGCTATGTATGCCTTTCAGACCCCGAAAGAGCTCTGCCAAAGAAGTTCATACTGAGATGTCTGGCTTTCGGTGCGGGTACGGTTGTGGCGCTGATGTGCTCTGCATGGGTGCTGATACCTGTATACAATTCGCTGAAGCTTGGCAAATTCGAGTTCACCGACCCTGATTTCTCACTGGCGACACAGTTTGATTTTCTCACATTCATTACCAAGCTTTTCCCCATGACCTACGATACGGTCTACCCCGAGGGTATGCCCATGATATACTGCGGTACAGCTGTACTTCTGCTGGTGCCCCTGTATTTCATGAACGAGAAGATAAACGTAAAGGAAAAGACTGCCGATGCCGTACTCACGGTGATACTCACGGTGCTTATGTATATAAAGCCCTGGGATATGGCTATGCACGGTTTTCAGGTGCCTAACTGGCTTCCTTTCAGGTACTCTTTCATATTCTCATTCATGCTGGTGTGCATGGCTTTCAAGGCGTTTGAAAACCTTGAGGGCGTGACCGCGAAAAATATCGGCGGAGTATTCTTCGGGCTGATGGTATTCCTTTTCTGGTGCGAAAGGGAGAACTATTCCCACTTCAAGCTGTTCGTCACCCGAAAGAATGCTAACGGCGACTCATACAATATCATACAGGGCATATGGGTCAGCATGATAGCGCTTACTGTTTATTTCGTACTGCTGTATCTTATACGGAAATATCCTCGTTCAAGGGGAGTGGCTTTCTCTCTGACCCTTGTGCTTACAGCTGAACTTTTTGCCGTGAATATCGACACTATCAAGAAGATAGATATCGATGTTTCATACTCCAAATACAGTTCCTACGAACCTTATATGTCCGACCTGAGAAAGGCTGTGGATACGATAGAGGAGTACGACCCCGAGCCTTTCTACCGTATGGAAGCTACTTTCCACCGTACCGTAAATGATGCGATAGGTACGGGTTATAAGAGCCTTTCACATTCAAGCTCGACCATGAACGCCCCTGCACTGCTGATGCTTCACAGGCTGGGATTTGCCTACGGCGGACATTACACCAAATATGACGGCGCTACCCCCATGACCGATGCCATATTCGATATAAAGTATATAATGGACAAAAAGGGTAATGATATGTATGTCAGCAACAGGTACAAGGTACCGCCTGAGTATCAGATAAAGACCGAGATAAGCATTGACCATGAGAAAGTTGTGGATGGTGAGAAAAAGATCGTCCCGACGACTTTCAAGTTCTATAAAAACCCGAATACACTTGGTCTTGGTGTAGCTGCAAAGGGTGATATTTCCGAGGTCGAGCTGGGTGACGATGATCCTTTTGAAAATCAGAATATTCTGTTCAATGCACTGGCGGGCAAGGAATATAACTTCTTCAAGCCTGTGGATATCATCAACAGCGACAACGAGAATGTCCGGACCATAAATACTACCGACGGGCATATAAAGTATTACCCGATGGATGAGAACAACAAGGAATGTCATGTTGATTACGTGGTGCGCATGGATAAGGACAGCGACCTTTATATGTACCTGCCAACGAAATACGAGCGCAGCTGCAATATCTGGTATCAGCCCGAGGACGACTACGTTGACGATGCTTACAATATGGAATATGTTGGTCAGTTCTTCGTGGGGGATAATTATTCCATCATGAAGATAGGCAGGTTCCTGAAAGATCAGGAGATACGTGTCCGCATAACCATTGCAAATGATGAAAACGAGGCTTACTGGCGTGACAAGCTGTTCTACAGTTTCGACTATGACGGATTTGCAAAGGCTGTTGAGGGAATGCAGGACAGCGTGTTTGAAGTGACCGAGTTTGCGGATACCGAGCTTACAGGCAAAGTTAATGCGGAAAAGGACGGTCAGCTGTTGTTTACAACTATCCCCTATGAAAACGGCTGGACGATAGAGGTAAACGGCAAGCCGACAAAACCTCAGAAGGCAGTTGACGACAGCCTTATCGCCATACCCCTTGAAAAGGGTGAAAATACTGTAAAAATGAAGTTCTCGCCGAACTACTGGCGGCTATCATTGGTGATATCGATATTCGGTGTGATACTGCTTGCTGTGGTAGCCCTTGCGGATATCAAGAACGGCAAGTATCTGCGTAAGCTGTTTGAACATTCGGCAAAAAAAGAACCCGAGGAAGAACAACCTCTGCCCGAACCGAAATACAGCGGTGCGCTGGTGCCCGAACCGATGATGATAGAAATAGCCGATAACGACAACCCTCCTGCCCCCAAGACAGAAAATACTGTTGACAAAACGGTGCAAATGGGTTATGATAATAGTATTGTGAAAAATTCTGATGAAGGTGATGGTAACGATGGCTAAAACTATTGGCAGGAAAAAAATGACTAACAGCGGCGGCGGAGTCTGCTTGATGACTTGTATCGCGGCATTGCTGGCACTTTGCTCTGCGGCAGATGACTATCTTCCGGGATTGCTGTATACTCAGTTCTTCTCAAGACAAGTTTATGATATGTCTTTTAATCTTGAAGATTTTCTTTATAGGAACAGCAGCTATATCTCGGTAGCCGTGTTCGCACTGGTCATGATGTTCTGGGCGTTCTCTGCTGCAAAATTCAAACGCATGGGCAAAGCCTTCGGCTGGGTGAATATATTCATGAGCCCTGTGCTGTGCATCTATCCTGCTTTAAAACTTTACGATATTTTAGGTACTGATTTCTTTGATAAGTATTTCAAGACCAATTATGACAGCGACAAGTTCGTTGGTGTTGCTGCACTGGCAAAGGTAGGCTTCCCTCTCATCGCAGGTCTGCTGCTTATCCTTTCGGGTATTGTGGTACTGGCACGTGTCGGCGGTGAGGATTTTGTGGCAGAAGTTCCACGCGGCGGCAAGAAAGAAAAGTCACAGCCTGTCAGCACTGATAACAATATATCCGTTCCCGAAAACAACGAACAGGAAAGCAGTGCTTTCGGATTTGGCGAGAATACTCAGTCTGTACAGGGTCTTACAGGCGAGACAAAGCCTGCGACCTACAATGAGGCTCCTGTAAACACCGGGAATTTCTATCAGCCCGAAACTCCCGCAGTAGATACCTCTGATATGAGACCCAAGCGCCCCTCAGTAAAGCTTTGCCCCAAGTGCGGTGAGCTTGTTGGCGATGACGAACTATTCTGCTCAAACTGCGGATACAGAATGTGATAAGTATAATAAAAGACTCTGCACCTGCGCGGTACAGAGTCTTTTTTGTATGCTGTTAAGATCTTGCTTTTATCGTGATGTCATCGGTGACATTAATAGTGAGAGTACGGTCTGTTATCTCTTCTGTTTTCTTGCCTTTTTTAGATATCTCCCATGTTACCTTACCCTTTGCGGTCAAAGTGATCTGTGAGTTATCGAAGTATCTGCAATCGCAGTTTTTGCCGATCTCACAGCCGTTAAGGGTAATATCGGTGCTTTCGGAGGTCACGGTTATAGTTCTCGTCTTTCCAAGGTCATATTCGGCGCTCAGGTATTCTATGAGCTTATCCTGTCTGTTTGAAAAGAATTTTGTCATACGTGATATCATCGGCATAGATGAACGCTCTACCGTTCGGTTGGTAGGGAATCTGAGATAGTATGCGGGCATTTCTGACAGGTATGCATCGCTGTAGGTATTTATGAAGCTTTCAAGGCGCTCGGGTGTGAATGTGCAGTTACCCATATCCATCAGCCTTGTTATCAGCTTTGTGCGGAACTCATCATTCTCCAGAAGACTTAGTATCATCTTGGTCAGGGGTTTGTGCTTTTTTTCATCCAGATATTCAAAAAGGTTTTTTTCAGCGCCTTTCATATTGTAGTGGCAGGCGCAGGATTCGGTATCGAACATGAAGAACCGCCATTTTCCGTCGCCGTATTCACTGCCGTCCGCTGAACGCCAGAAGCCGTAGTTGTTCTGTGGCCAGTCATCGTTAAATATGTACATCTCGACGGCGCAGTAGTCGATAAAGTTCTCCATATCAAGAAGCTGGCAGGCGCGGATGTAGTTATCCACGATGCTCATGTCATTTTCGGAGATGAAGCTCTGCATATCATTGAAGCTTGTTTCATCTTCGGGAAGTCCCTCGTCAAGTGCGTTATTTTTGTATATGGCGACAGACTTCTCTTTCACGCCGTAGTGGCGGGTGAAATACTCCTGCGAGTAATCCTCCTGAAGAACATAAAGCCCCCAGTATTCGCCGTCGATAAAGAGGACACATGGTCTGCCTGTCTGGGTGGCAAAGGAGAATCCATCTGTCATATCCTGCAGCATAAGATCCTTGAATTTCAGATAGTTTGAATCATTTCCGCCGTTTCGCAGCACAAAGGTCGAGAAGCTGTCATCATCCTGACCCTCGGCGGTATCCAGCCCCTGCCAGAAACGGTGATCGAAGCTTTTATTTCCGTATTCGGAGCGGGCATAGAATCTGAAAGACTTCTGGTAATCAGCCCTTGACCAGCCGCCCTGTATCCTCATACCTGCTTCCTGTGTGAATACAAGACTTCCGTCGCTTTCAAAGAACTGCAAAGTGCAGGGGCGTTCCCAATCCTTGCCTTTCTGATTGTAATTGGCGGGTATCGAGCCGTTATAGAGGTGGTCGGGGTCTGTGGGGTAGTAATCTTCGTATACCTTTCCGCGGACGTATATGCCTGTTTCGTGGTCGTAGAGTGAGTCGGGTTCTGTCACCAGTGATATGACGGGCATATTGCTGTGGTCGGCGGGGGAAAGTCCCACAAAGTAAGATGCGGTGCTGACCAAGCCCCATTCGCCGTCCGCAGACTTAGCACAGGCGCGTATCACAGTGCCCTTGTCAACGTCATTATCTTTCGGGGCTTCGACTTTGCCGGGACGGTATTCCAGCTGTATCTTCATAGGGTCCATGGCGGAAAGTACATTTTTGTCACCCGCTCTGTCCCTGATATCGACGGGATCGGAATATATCTCCGCTGTATCAGAAGTTCGGGGGTCGGTGCCGTCGGTGGTGTAGTATATACCTGCGGAATCCGATGCGGTCATTTCAAGGGAGATGGCATCGGGATAAAATCCGCTTTCTTTGGAGAATATTACCTGTGAAGCGCACCTTACCTCAGAATTTTTGGCGCAGGGGGTCGCAAGGGTGATGTAAGCCCCGTTTTTTCCGGAACATACCGTGTACCCTTTAGGGGCAGGCTCGGCAGTGATGCTGTCAACGGCAATACCGCCGTTTTTCAGTGATATGGTACATTCCTCGCCCTTTGGTATCTTTATATCCGCAGATATAACATCGGGGTCATCGAAGCCGTTTTTGGTGCAGTATACCAGCGCATAGCCGCGGGCAGGTATTGTACCGCCGCTGATGGCATGGTCGGCTTTGCCATCACGGCAGAGGGTGTAGTCTTTAAGGTCAACAGCTTTTACGTTCGGGTTGTATATCTCGATCCAGTCGCAAAGCTTGCCTTCGCTGTCACGCAGAGAAGCTTCCTCGAAATTGCCGTCATTTTCGGCACATATCTCGCTGATGACCAGATCTTTTGGGGTCAGGAATATCACAGCGGCCGCGATAATGCCAAGCACTGCTGCACTTGCAGCGACAGCAATGGCCGCCTTCTTTTTATTTGCTTTATCTTCCATGACCTCACCGCCCTTTCCGTATCATCAGATGGTATCACACTTTTTTATTATACTAAATATGAGGTGAATTGTCAATCATATAAACGCAGGTGATATCCAATGTATTCCAATGCAAAACAGGCAGTCCGTATATGAACTGCCTGTTGTTCGTTACTTGATTATCCTGCGGGCTTCAACGTAGAAGCGCTTATCTGCGGCGTGACCCATGGAGAAAGTTTTTCTGGGGAGAGCGCCGTCTTCGATAACGGTGGGGAAGAGCTCGTTTTTACCCATATCTGGGAGCAGGAATCCGATGGAGTTCTTCTTTTTGGAGAGTTCCTTAACTACTTCTGCACCGTGGATATAGTCGGTTTTGCCGCCGAATTCCTTGGTGTAATTGTCAAGGAAATTCTGGAGAGAGCCAACAGTCAGCTTAGAGCTTGGCGCATGGACGAATACCTTTTTCTCCTCGCCATTCTGTACGATTATGAAGCTCTGTTCGCTTTCCTCATCGGAGAGGGCGAGCTTTTCTGTCAGCGCCTTTACCAGGTCATCTTCGTTGACTTCTGTAACTATACGGTGAATAGCTTCAAATTCAAGGGCAGGAGAATGTAGGTTTACCAGCTCGACAAGAGCGTATCTTGCAGGGTGGTCGGAGAGGTCAGCCGAGGGGTCTGTGCGTTTGAGGGTCTCGTAGAATTCCTTTGCAGTGGCAAGGGAGTGGTTGCCGTCGCCCATAGCGTAAGTTAGGGGCTGTCTGCCTGTTATGCCGTAGCGGCGCTCAAAAGCTTCCTGTTTAGAGAACTGCTCCAGATGGCTCACGACTATCTCTTCTGTCTCCTTATCGAGAAGCCAGCCTGTGATGTGTCCGCCGCCCTCCATCAGGTCGAAATCGTAGAGCTTTGTGAACTCGTCCTTCTTATCTGCAAGGGGTTCGATGATACGCTTTTTGGCATCGTCAATGAGTATCATGATATGGGGGAGTTCAACGGGAGCGCCCTTACGTATCTTGATGCGGGGCGGTATACGCTCGATAACGGTGGCTTCTGTTGCCCTTACCTGAGATTCGGAGCCCTTGTAGTACTCGTACTGTTCAAGGTCGATACTGCCGATGATACCTGCCCTTACTCTGCCATCGGACTGAATGCGCTCAATATATATCATAGCATCTTTGTATTCTTCAAAAATGCCCTTTTCAAGATACTCCTTCATGGTGCGGTGTATCTTGTCGATGCGGTAATCGACGCCGGGCTGTTCAAGGTACACTTCGGGAAGTATCAGGTTATAGGCGCTCTTATTATCGCCTACGTATTTTTCAACTCTGTTCCAGTACTCGGGTTCAGAGGTATACTGGTCGCAGGCAACTACTGCCCACTTGTTCATATCCGTATCCTTGGGCAGAAGGATATCCGCCCCTTTGAATGCTGTTGACATATATTATTCACTCTCCGTCATATCGATTGTATATCCGAAAACAGGACGGTCATCAGCCGTCCTGTTCATCATTATTATTTATAAGTCTGTCAGTCGTTTGCTCCGCAGCAATCCTTGTACTTCTTGCCGCTTCCGCAGGGACAGGGATCGTTCCTGCCGACTTTGTTCTTGTTGCGGATAGTCATATTGTGATGCTCCATAGGTCTGAGCACTTCCTGTCTCTGGGGAGCTACCTGCTGTCTTACCTTGATGGTGAACAGCATTCTTACTGTATCCTCACGGATAGATTCGATCATTGCATCGAACATATCCATACCTTCCATACGGTACTCAACAACAGGGTTCTTCTGACCGTAGCTTCTCAGGCTGATACCTCTCTTGAGCTCTTCCATATCGTCGATGTGATCCATCCACTTGGTATCAACTACCTTCAGCAGACAAACTCTCTCGATCTCGTGGAGCAGTTCTTCACCCAGTTCTTCCTCTCTTGCATCGTAGAGTTTCTGAGCTCTGTCTTTGAGAGTATTTACGATCTCATCGCGGGATACTTCATCCAGTTCCTCGGGGGTATAGTTGAAGTCATCCTCGGTGGTGAACAGACCGTTGAGTCTTTCTTTCAGGCCAACCAGGTTCCAGTCATCAGCGATCTCGCCCTGAACATACATATTTACGGAATCATCAATGAAGTCATCTATCATCTTTTCGATAGAATCGTGCAGATCTTCGCCGTCAAGAACCTGCTGTCTCTGGCTGTAAATGATCTCACGCTGAGTATTCATAACGTCGTCGTAGTTGAGGACGTTCTTTCTGATATTGAAGTTTCTGCCCTCGATCTTCTTCTGTGAAGACTCGATAACGCTGGAAAGCATCTTGGACTGTATGGGAGTATGCTCGTCAACGTTGAGGGTATCCATCATGCTTGTGATACGATCGCCGCCGAATATTCTCATCAGGTCATCTTCAAGGGAGAGGAAGAATGTGCTCTCGCCGGGGTCGCCCTGACGTCCCGAACGTCCTCTCAGCTGGTTATCGATACGTCTGGACTCGTGTCTTTCTGTACCGATGATATAGAGACCGCCAGCCTCTCTTACCTTTTCAGCCTTTTCCTTTACCTCTTCATCGAACTTCTTGTAAAGCTCTCTGTACTTCTTTCTTGCGGTGAGGATCTCCTCGTCATTTGTGTTGGAATAGCTTGCTGCTTCAACAGCCTGTTCCTCGGTGTAGCCCTCTTTCTGGAGTGCTGCGAGGGACAGATACTCAGCGTTACCGCCCAGGGTGATATCGGTACCACGGCCTGCCATGTTGGTAGCGATGGTAACAGCACCGAACTTACCTGCCTGTGCAACGATCATAGCTTCCTTATCGTGATACTTAGCGTTCAGCACGTTATGAGGAACGCCTTTCTTCTTCAGCAGCTTGGAGAGGTGCTCGGACTTCTCGATGGATACAGTACCAACCAGTACAGGCTGTCCCTTTTCATGACACTCAACGATCTGGTCGATAACAGCATCGAACTTGCCTGCCTCGGTCTTGTATACAACATCGGGGTGGTCTTTTCTTATTACGGGCTTGTTGGTAGGTATCTCGATAACGTCCAGCTTGTAGATCTCTCTGAACTCGTCCTCTTCGGTAAGAGCTGTACCTGTCATACCCGACAGCTTATTGTAAAGTCTGAAATAGTTCTGATATGTGATGGTAGCGATAGTCTTGGATTCTCTCTTGACTTCAACGCCTTCCTTAGCCTCGATTGCCTGATGCAGACCGTCGTTGAAACGTCTGCCGTCCATAACACGGCCAGTGAACTCGTCAACGATAAGAACTTCGCCGTCACGAACGATATAGTCAACGCCCTCTTTCATAACGCCGTTAGCTTTCAGCGCCTGATTGATGTGGTGTGCCAGAGTCATATTCTCAGCGTCCATGAGGTTTTCAACGTTGAATACCTTCTCTGCTTTCTTTACACCGCTCTTGGTGATGGTGGCAGTCTTAGCCTTCTCGTCGATGATGTAATCGCCGTCCAGCTGGTCGTTATCGATCTTGTCATCCATTTCGATAACGGTAACGGGCTTCAGGGTCTTTGCGAATTTGTCAGCCAGATTATAAAGATCGGTTGACTTGTCGCCCTGACCCGATATGATAAGAGGAGTTCTTGCTTCGTCTATCAGGATAGAGTCAACCTCGTCCACGATAGCGAAAGCGTGCTCTCTCTGCACCTTGTCTTTCTTGTATATTACCATGTTATCACGCAGGTAATCGAAGCCCAGTTCGGAGTTCGTACCGTATGTGATATCACAGTTGTAAGCCACTCTCTTTGCTGTCTTATCCATACCTGACAGTACACAGCCGATGGAAGTATTCAGGAAGTTGAATACCTTACCCATTTCCTCTGACTGGAACTTAGCCAGATAGTCGTTGACTGTTACAACGTGTACGCCCTTGCCCGAAAGCGAGTTGGAATACGCTGCAAGACAAGCAACCAGAGTTTTACCTTCACCTGTCTTCATCTCGGCGATACGTCCCTGATGCAGAACGATAGCACCGATTATCTGAACAGGATAAGGCTTTTTGCCCAGAACTCTCCATGCAGCTTCACGGCATACTGCGAGAGCATCGGGCAGAACTTTGTCAAGGTCGGAAACATCTTCGACCTGTTTTCTCAGCACGGCGGTCTGTTCGCCCAGTTCGGTATCGGACATAGCCGCATACTTATCCTCGAGCTCCAGCACCTTATTTTTGATAGGTTCGATCTTGGCAAGCTCCTTTTTGGAGTAGTTGCCGAATAATTTGTCAAGTAATCCCATTTATCTAGCCACCTTTTTATTGTACAGTAAAGAAACTTTCTGTTATTGATATAAATAGACTATTATATTATACACTAAACACCCGAAAAAGTCAAGACCTTGTTTAACGCTTTCGTGGGATAGAATGCCAAGGAGGCGAGCTTTGGGTCAAGCCTTTCGTGAAAGGCTTGCGGAAGAGCACACCATCAGCAAAGCTGATGGTTAGAGGCAGAGCCTCTCTGTCAAGGCGCATAAGTGACGTGACAACTGAAAAAGCAATAGCAGACCATCTATCGACCATATGGCGCGGGCAATCTCAAAAATCCGAGCGTGAACAAATCTCTATCATACGCACATCCCAAGTGCGGATATATTGCCCGCGCCGAAATCGGACAGCGAAGCCACAGCCGACGCAGTCGCTGTTATCCGATTTCTCGACCCGAGGAACGAGGGGCGACCAACCCGCAGTACGTTCATCAAAAGCACGAACCTTTATCCAACGAACTGTGGTATAAAAGTGTTCTTATCCAAAGTACTGCGGTATCAGGTCGCCCCTCTCTTCGTTCGGGTCGAGCCGTCAAAGAACAGCGACTGCGTCGGCTGTGGCTTCGCTGTTTGACGGCGTGCGCGGGCATCATTTACGCGCGTAGTTTGTGCGTGTGGAATACTTTGGTATACGCTCGTACAAGTTGGTATGCCCGCGCACTGTTTGGTATGAGTTCGTATCGCTTTTGTACTTTGTCGTACTTTTTGGTATGCACCTTGGTGATTGAGGGCTCTGCCAACAGTCAACAAAGTTGACTGTGCAAACATCCCGCAAGCCTGCTAGCGCGAGGCTTGACCGCGCGCTTTGTTTCCTTGGCATTCCTCACTACATAGCTACAGCCCGCAGCCGCTTCAGGGCGTTTACGGGCTGTCTGTTATTCGTCGGTATCTTCTGCCAGAGTATTTCTGTCGTCCATCAGCTTGAATGTTATATCAAATTCCGTTTCCTTATCGCCTGTCTTTCTTATGACATGGCAGGTCACATCATCGCCGGGTTCCATATTTCTGACAAAAGTAGGAACATCTTCGATATCGTTCACATATGTGCCGTTGATGTGCGTTATAAGGTCGCCGGGCTGAAGGTCGGTATTGGCAACATCACATTCGGGGGCTATGCTCTGCACGCTGAGACCGGGGGTAGAATTTGTCAGTTCGGCTGTTGCTTCGGATATCTGCACAAACACGATACCCATACGCGCCTTGCCCTTTACAGTGCCTGTTTCCATAAGGTCTTCTATAACGGATTTTGCCTCGTTTGTGGTTATGGCGAAGCCTATGCCCTCATAGTCGATGGAAGCAAGCTTCGATGAGGTTATACCGATGACCTGTCCCCACATATTGAACATTGCGCCACCCGAATTTCCGGGATTTATAGCTGCATCTACCTGCAGGCAGCTGACACCTGCTGTGGAATTTTCGGGGATAACTCTTCTGTCGGTGCCCGATACCACACCCTTTGTTATCGAGTGTCTGTATCCTGCGGGAGTGCCTATGCAGACAACGTCCTCGCCGAGCTTTACCTGATCGGAATTTCCGAATTCAGCGGGCTGAAGGTCGGTGGCGGGTATCTTTATAACTGCGATATCCGTCCGCGGGTCGGAGCCTATTACTTCCGCCGCGTACTCCCTGCCGTCGCTCAGTACGGCTTTTATACCGTTTTTGGCTTTGTCGATAACATGGGCATTGGATACAATGTATCCATCGGTACTTAGGATTATGCCGCTGCCCTTGCCCGATGGCATTATCGTGCTCTGCTCGGTGAATATATCCAGGGATACTACCGAAGGTCCGCAGACTTCTGCTATGCCCTGAGCGGTGTATCTGCCCATTTCGTCTTTGAGTTCATCACCGACTTCGGGTCTGTCGGCGACTTTCATATTGAAAGTCATATGTTTGCCGCCTGTGACGAGGTTTGATACCACGCCCTTTCCCCTTGCGCTCACGCAGGCGATAAGGAAACCTGTGCCCAGAAATATCACGGCAAACAGCGTATTCAGTACAACACGCTTTGCAATACCTTTGCTTCGCGGCTTTTCCTCGATATCGGGCAGTGTTATGCCGCGCCAGAAATCTCCGTCAACTATCTCATCATTTTCAACTGCCCCCTTGGGCATATTGAAATATTTTATGCTGTAGTCCCAGCTGTTCGATGCATCCTTGGCGAGCTTTTCTGCGGCATCGGTAATGTCCTCATCGGTGGTCTCGCCTTGGGTGTTCTCGGTGAGGTCTTTCTCAAGATCCATCAGGTTATCACCTCTCTTTTATTTGTAAAAAGGGGACTGCCGCGAACAGCAGTCCTCTGACGTTCATCATTCCTCGTTTTTCTCGGCTTTGGGTATGGTAAAGGTGAATTCGGTATACTCGCCTTTAAGGCTCTTTACCATTATCTTGCCGCCGTGTATCTCGACTATGGAGCGTGCGATATTAAGTCCCAGCCCCAGACCCTGAGCGTGTATGCCTCGGGATTTATCTGTTTTGTAGAATCTGTCGAATACCAGCGGAAGCTCGTCTTCAGCCAGACCCTCGCCGCTGTTCCTTATGGAAACGGAAGTAGCATCCTCTCCGTCCTCGAATGAGAATTCGATATAGCCGCCCTTATCCACAAACTTTATGGCGTTTTCGATAAGGTTGTACATCACCTGATGTATAAGGTCGATATCGGCGTACATATTTATCCTCTGCACATCAAGTCCGCGGATATCGATGTTTTTCTCATCTATCCTCGGCTCAAAGGTCAGCAGGGTATCTAGTATCGGCTCGGTCACAGGGAAAGAAGTCTTGTTGGGTTCAAGCTCTCCTGCTTCTATTTTGGCAAGGTTCAGCATACTCTTTACAAGGCGGGTAAGTCTTCCGACCTCGGAGGAGATTATCCTCATATAGTAATTCTGCTGTGATTTCGGTATAGTGCCGTCAAGTATGCCATCCACAAAGCCGCCTATGGAAGTCATCGGTGTCCTGAGCTCATGTGAAACGTTTGCCAGAAAGCTGTTACGCATGGTATCATAGCTTTTCAGGTTGGCAGCCATTTCGTTGAAGGCTATGGAAAGCTCATTGAACTCCTTGGTGGTATACTCGGGAAGTGTTACCGAGAAATCGCCGTTACCAAGCTTTTTGGCTATCTCTGCGACTTCGGTGATAGGCTCTGTCAGCTTCAGCGTAGCGAAATACACCAGGAACATTACTACCAGCAGTACGGCTATCGCACTGACCATGAATATCTCCATGATGTTTTTGGTGTAGTTGTCCTGCTGTGATTTTGGCGAGTATGCCAGCACATAGTACCTCGGACCGTTTGCGGAAAAGGAATCGCCCGTGATATGGCAGACCTCGTCAAGTTCGCCGTTAAGGTCGTCATAGGAGTATGTAGTAGTGCCATTGAATTTTATCAGCAGTTCGGGGTCGATGTTTTCGACTTCGCCGCCGGTAGCCGCCACTACATATCCGTCATCACTGCACAGCAGATAATCGGAGTTGCTGCCTATGGCATAGGTCTTCATCTCCGCTGCCACATCTTCACGCCATCTGTCAGGCTGCTCCAGCATTTTTTCCTGCGTATATGAAGCAAGAGCCCTGGCATCTTTCAGCATGAGGCTCTTTTTTTCATCTAAGAAGTACCTTGAAGAAACAAGCAGTAATACTGTTCCTAAGCAACAAAAGCTTATCAGTATTACTGCTGAGCAAATCGCAAAGTACCTTGTAAATATACTTTTGCCGTTATTCATTGTTGTTTTCGGAAACTTCAAACTTGTAGCCTACGCCCCAAACAGTTTTCAGTGCCCACTTGTCGGAAACGCCCTCAAGCTTTTCACGAAGTCTCTTTACATGAACGTCGATAGTTCTCGAGTCACCATAGTACTCAAAGCCCCATACTTCGTCAAGAAGCTGATCTCTGGTATAAACTCTGTTGGGGTTCGATGCCAGATGGAACAGCAGTTCCAGCTCCTTCGGGGGAGTATCCATTACCTGACCGTTAACTCTCAGCTCATATCTTGTCATATTTACAGAAAGCTTGTCATACTTGACTTCCTTGATCTCGCTCTCTGCAGAGGACTGACCAACTCTTCTGTAAACTGCCTTGATCCTCGCGATAACCTCTTTGGTATCAAAGGGCTTGACGATATAATCGTCAGCACCGAGCTCAAGACCCAGTACCTTATCAAAGGTCTCTACCTTAGCTGTTATCATAATGATCGGAACGTTTGACTTCTTTCTGATCTCACGGCATACCTGCCAGCCGTCGATGCCGGGCAGCATGATATCAAGCAGAATGATATCGGGCTTCAGCGCATTGAATTTTACGACCGCTTCTTCACCGTCGTGAGCCAGGATAACGCCATATCCGTCCTTTTCCAGATAAAGACGCAGCAGCTCGCAGATATTCTTATCATCATCAACTACCAAGACTCTTCCCAGTGACATATTCATCTTCCTTTCGTCGCCTCAGCCACACCCGGACTGCAAGCTATTAATTTTATGCTGTCCCTTTGAGGGGATAGCAATATAATTTAAATGATAAATTAGTAATTACAGTATAACAAATTTACAATCAACTTTTGTGAACTCGGTACTAATTTTTTGTGAACATCTTATAAATTAAATGCGACGGGAGCGAAAATATTCAAAGAATAATCACAAAGTCTACAACAGATGATTTTTATCACATTACTAATTATAGTAATTATAACATAAAACTTCATAAAATAACAGACACATACTAACACAATTTTCATGGTATACACAGACCTCTATTTGTGCAAATCTACAAAAATCGGGTAGACGTATTGCAATTTATAAAAATCGTGGTACAATATACTTAGCACTCGGATACTAAGAGTGCTAAAACAACATTTTGCAACATATAATTATATATATACGAGGAGGAAATTATAATGAATATCAAACCCCTTATGGACAGAGTCGTTATAAAGATGACCGAGGCTGAGGAGACTACAGCAAGCGGTATCATACTTGCAGGCGCTGCCAAGGAAAAGCCCCAGGTAGCTGAGGTAGTAGCAGTGGGTCCCGGTAAGAAGGATGTTGAGATGAATGTCAAGGTCGGCGACAAGGTGCTGGTAAGCAAGTACAGCGGCACAGATGTCAAGGTTGACGGACAGGAATATACCATTCTTAAAATGGAGGACGTTCTTGCAGTAGTTGAATAATTGCACAGGTACATCAGGTATAGATAAATATTACAATTACCATAGTTCACATCATTCTTCATAGCTAACAGGAAGCATTAGTCTTCCGCAAAAATTATGAATTATGAATTATGAATTATGAATTATCAAAACGGAGGTAATTTACAATGGCAAAGCAGATCATTTACGGCGAAGAAGCCAGAAAAGCACTGCAGGCAGGTATCGACCAGCTGGCTGATACCGTTAAGATAACACTGGGACCCAAGGGCAGAAATGTAGTTCTCGATAAGAAGTACGGCGCTCCCCTCATCACAAACGACGGCGTTACAATCGCAAAGGAGATCGAGCTGGAAGACGCTTTCGAGAATATGGGCGCTCAGCTGGTAAAGGAAGTTGCTACAAAGACCAATGACGCAGCAGGCGACGGTACCACAACCGCAACTCTGCTTGCTCAGGCACTGGTACGCGAGGGCATGAAGAACATCGCTGCAGGCGCTAATCCTATGATCCTGAAGAAGGGTATGGCTAAGGCAGTTGAGACCGCTGTTGAAGCTATCATCGCTAACTCCAAGAAGATCGAGGGCAGCAAGGATATCGCAAGAGTCGGTGCAGTTTCTGCTGCTGATGATACCATCGGTCAGCTGATCGCTGAGGCTATGGAGAAGGTAACTGCTGACGGCGTTATCACTCTGGAAGAGTCCAAGACAGCTGAGACTTATAGCGAAGTTGTTGAGGGTATGCAGTTCGACAGAGGATACCTCAGCCCTTACATGGTAACAGATACCGATAAGATGGAAGCAGTTCTCGATGACGCTCTCGTTCTTATCACAGATAAGAAGATCGGCAATATGCAGGATATACTCCCTCTGCTGGAGCAGATCGTAAAGATGGGCAAGAAGCTCCTCATCATCGCTGAAGACGTTGAGGGCGAGGCTCTGAGCTCACTGATACTCAACAAGCTGAGAGGAATCTTCACTTGTGTTGCTGTAAAGGCTCCCGGCTTCGGCGACAGAAGAAAGGAAATGCTCCAGGATATCGCTATCCTGACAGGCGGCGAAGTTATCTCCACCGAACTCGGCATGGAGCTGAGCGAAGCTACTCTTGAACAGCTGGGTTCTGCAAGACAGATCGTTGTTCAGAAGGAGAACACCATCATCGTTGGCGGCGCAGGCGAGAGCGAGAATATCAAGGCTCGTATCCACCAGATCAAGGGTCAGATCGAGACCACAACTTCCGATTTCGACAGAGAGAAGCTCCAGGAAAGACTGGCTAAGCTCTCCGGCGGTGTTGCAGTTATCAAGGTCGGTGCTGCTACCGAGGTCGAGATGAAGGAAAAGAAAATGCGTATCGAAGATGCTCTGGCAGCTACAAAGGCAGCTGTTGAAGAGGGTATCGTAGCAGGCGGCGGCACAGCACTCATCAATGCTATGCCTAAGGTTAAGGAGCTTGTTGAAGGTCTTGAGGGCGATGAGAAGACAGGCGCTCAGATCGTATACAAGGCACTTGAAGAGCCTCTGAGACAGATCGCTGCAAATGCAGGCGAAGAGGGCAGCGTTATCATAGATAACATCGTTCGTTCGGGCAAGGTAGGCTACGGCTACAATGCATACTCTGATGAGTATGTTGATATGATACCCGCAGGTATCGTTGATCCTACCAAGGTTACAAGAAGCGCACTCCAGAACGCAGCTTCCGTAGCAGCAATGGTACTGACTACCGAGAGCCTTGTAGCTGACAAGAAGGATCCCGCAGCTGACGCAGCTATGGCAGCAGCCGCAGCAGGCGCAGGCGGAATGGGCGGTATGTACTGATCCACAAATCGCAAAAGATGAATATACGGGCGGAGAGTCAGGTGCTCTCCGTCCTTTTTGTGCAGGTGCGTTTTGGAAAAAAGAAACAGGACTTCGCACACAGCAAAGTCCTGTACATTTCGTATATCTGTTCAGTTAAGTTCAAAGCGCATGGGCAGGAATTCACCGAGTGTGAATTCTCCGTTTGTCAGTATGATAGAGAAATCATCATCGCAGAATTCGCTCATAACCTGCAGGCAAGCACCGCAGGGACAGCATGGGTGGCTGAAATTGCCCTCCGCACCACCGACGATGGCTATTGCTTTGAATTTTTTGCAGCCCTCGGACACTGCCTTGAATATCGCTGTTCTTTCAGCGCAGATTGTCAGTGAAAATGAGCTGTTTTCAACGTTGCAGCCTGTGAATATCCTGCCGTCCTCGGTAAGAAGTGCTGCGCCTACCGAGAAACCCGAATACGCGCAGTAGGAATTCTGCGCAGCTTCGATGGCAAGCTCCAAAAGTTCCTTGTTTTCCATTGTATTACACCCCAAGATCTATCTATTTCGCCGTATAGGCGCCCAACCTCTATCATTATAACATTTGTATGATAAGCTGTCAATAGTTTTTAAACCGAAAATCACACGAAAATGAATGTTCCGCGTACATATGAAAGACGATCTGTTCATACTATCAGGTTGAAATCCGGAATGAAATATGTTATAATATAATTTATGCTATCAAATCAGAAAGGACTGAACGCTTTGATATATCTTGATAATGCCGCTACCACAAAGCCCTGTGAAGCCGCAAAAGCAGGGGTGATGAAAGGGCTGGAGGTATTCGGTAACCCGTCATCACTGCACCGATGCGGACTTGATGCTGAGCTACTGGTGACTGACGCGAGGACAGCGATAGCCGAAAGTCTGGGGTGTCTTGCCGAAGAGATATTCTTCACATCGGGGGCTACCGAGAGCAGTAACACCGCAATTTTTGGCGCATATAAATCTCAGGGTAAGCGCAAGCACAGGGTGGTCACCACAACGATCGAACACCCCGCTACCGCACGCCCCATAGATGAGCTGGAACGCCTTGGCTGCGAGGTCATACGCATATCGCCCGACGAAAACGGAATAATATCCGCAGAAGATGTGGCAGATGCTGTAAATGAGAACACATTCCTTGTCAGCATGATGCTGGTCAACAATGAAACGGGTGCGGTTCTCCCTGTGAGCAAGGCTTTCAATGCGATACACAGGCGTTTTCCGAAGGTCATCACTCATTGCGACTGCGTTCAGGGTTATATGAAACTGCCGATAAAGACCAAGACCCTGGGTGCTGATCTTATCTCACTTAGTGCCCACAAAATTTGCGGTCCTAAAGGGGTAGGTGCTTTGTATATCCGCAAGGGTCTGCACATACCCGCACTGCTGATGGGCGGCGGTCAGGAGAAAAATATGCGCTCGGGAACGGAGTCTGTTCCGCTGATTTGCGGCTTCGGAGAAGCGGTAAAGCATTACTCGAAAAATATCGCTGAAAGACTGGAAAATGCCAAAAAGCTGGAATCTCTGCTGTTTGAACTCTGCGAAAAGAACGGCGGGATAGGCATTAACTTTCGTGGAGAAAAATCTCCTTATGTTACAAGCATAACGGTAGATGGTCTTAAATCCGAAGTACTTCTGCATTATCTTGAAAAGCGCGGGATATTTGTTTCAAGTGGTTCGGCTTGTTCAAAGGGCAAAAAGAGCGGTGTTCTTGCTGAGTTCAGAATACCTGTACAGGCTATGGATACCACCCTTCGCATCAGCTTTTCGCCCGATACCACCGAAGAAGACCTGCACGGCCTGATGGAAGGTATTTCAGCTGCACAGAGCGAACTGGCAAGGCTGAAGTGATATGAACGGACGTTTTATACCATATTAATATATAAGAGAATCGTCGGAAGAAGTCGATAAATTATCGGATACAGCCGACAGTTACTGACAAAAAATAAACGGAGGAGCGGTTATAATGAAGGAAATAATTCTTTGCAAGTATGGCGAGATAGCCCTCAAGGGTCTTAACAAAAGCACTTTTGAGAGCATGATGGTCAAAACGATAAAGCGCAGACTGGCAAGTGCGGGAGAGTTCAGAGTAACTAAATCGCAGTCAACTCTGTATGTTGAACCTTTGGGAGAAAATCCCGATGTTGACGAGTTTGAGACCAGACTTTCCAAAGTATTCGGCATAGTAAAGCTTTGCAGAAGCGGCGCTATCGAAAAAGACCTGAAAGCAATATGCGAACAGGCGCCCGAATATCTTGCTGAAGTGCTGGAGGGCGCAAGAACTTTCAAGGTAAACGCAAGACGTGCCGATAAAAAGTTCCCTCAAAAGTCGCCCGAGATATGTTCCGAGCTTGGCGGGGCTATACTGGACAGATTCCCCCATCTGGAAGTCGATGTGCATGATCCCGAGGTAACTGTTACCGTTGAAGTTCGTGAGGATTATGCCTATGTTCATTCCGACCCCGTTGACGGCGCAGGCGGAATCCCTGTAGGTTCAAGCGGACGTGCTATGCTGCTGCTTTCGGGCGGTATCGATTCTCCTGTTGCAGGCTATATGATGGCTCGCCGCGGTGCGGTTGTGGAAGCTATTCACTTTGAGGCTCCGCCTTACACTTCCGATAGAGCAAGGATGAAAGTTGAAACACTTGCAAAGCTTATGACTGCTTACTGCGGAGATGTTAAGTTCTTCTGCGTACCCTTTACCGAGATACAGGAACTGCTGAGAGACAACTGCCCTGAGGAGCTTTTCACAATACTCATGCGTCGCCTTATGATGGAGATCGCACAGCGTATCTGCGAGAAGGACGGCGATATTCAGGCACTTGTTACTGGCGAGAGCCTTGGACAGGTGGCAAGCCAGACAATGTATGCGATGGTGTGCACCGATGCAGCCTGCCGTATGCCCGTGTTCAGACCCTGCATAGGTATGGATAAATCCGAGATAGTTGAGATCGCTCGCAAAATCGGCACTTTTGAGACTTCCATACTGCCTTATGAGGACTGCTGCACCGTATTTACACCCAAGCACCCCAAGACGAGACCCTCTCTTGCTGAGGTGGAAAAGGCGCAGGCAAGCTTCGATTTTGAGCCTTATATACAGAAGGCAGTCGAGAACACCAGCGTTACTCTCATCAAAAACAGATAACGGACAAGGGCGGATATCTGACACACTTTTGTTTCATATTTTCATATGCGTCTGATGACGGTAACTGTACAGAAAATATCTCAATTTGTACGATGTTACAATTGGTAAATTTGGTTACACAATGGTTACAATGTTTCCAAATTTTAATTTTTGCGTACAAAATTCGGTACTTTCTTATTGTGAAAAACAGGTGATCAACTATGTTCATATCCCGATTTTCCGAAGTTTTTAATGTGTTAAATGTCCGAAAAATCAAACACTTATTTCGAAAGTATGTAACAGAAGCGTAACAAAAGCGGCGAAAAAAACCTTGATTTTTTAGTAAGATATGTTCACTAAATTTACACGGGGTTCAAAAATGGGGTCTATTTTTTGTGTGATGTGTCAGGAAAAGGCGGGAGGATGTTGATGAATTTTGCGGAAGACTACAAAGTGGTAACAGAAACTATTGACATTGTTACAGCGAGTGTAGTAAAATATATGATAAAGAATTCGGTCACTATGTCAACAGCCGAGAGCTGTACAGGCGGAATGGTGGCTGAATATATCACCGCAGTGTCGGGGGCGTCTGCAATGTTCAAAGGCGGCGTCTGCACGTATACCGAGGATATAAAGATGAAAGTTCTCGGCGTTAAGAAAGAAACGCTGGAAAAATTCACTGTCTATTCTTCCGAGGTAGCAAGTGAGATGAGCAAAGGTGCCATGGCACTCTTTGGTACTGACTGCGCTGTGGGCATAACGGGTCTTGCCGGACCCTCGGGAGGCACCGAAGAAAAACCTGTCGGAACGGTATACGTTTCGGTAAGGTACAAAGACAAGGAATTGTCACGGGTGCTGAAGTTGTATGAAGAGTATGAAAAACTTGACAGAGGAACAATAAGAAGGTTAACTGTGCTGAAAACTATGCAGATGATATGCGAGCTTTGCGGCATACAGATAAGTCAAGGAGATCATAACGATGGCAATGTTTAATGAGACTGCAAATCTGAAAGAGAGAGACGATTCAAATTTCTTTCTGCGGTTTGTAAAATACTTTATCCCCTGGAAAGGTGATAAGTCTAACGAGATAGTCCGAAAAGTCGCATTCTGTGCATCGATAGTACTCTTTTCGATGTCGCTGAACGAACTGAGTGATTATCTGGGCGCCAGCCGTGAAAAGCAGAAGTCCTATATTCAGAAAGTTGTGGTTGAGTACGAACCCAAGTTCGATGATAACGTCAACTACGATGCAAATAACGGCGGCGATGATTACGATGCATCGAACCCCGAGGCATCTGCGCAGAAGCTGAAGCTTCAGGATTGGGCGAAACCATTGCTGAAACGCAATAAGGACGTTATCGGCTGGATAAAGATACCCGGCTTCACCGATTACAGCGGTGAGGAGTACATAAACTTCCCCGTTCTGAAGGGCGAGGATAATGATTACTATCTTTACAAAAATCTTGATAAAGAGTATTACGAGTCGGGCAGCATATTTATCGATTCTGCCAGCGTGATGGATGAGAACGGGCAGACCGATAACATTACAGTGTTCGGTCATCATATGGGTTATGTGGGTACAAGCTTCACTCACCTGTCCGAGTACGAACAAGGTGTGGACTTCCTGAAAAAGTATCCTATAATCGAGTTCAATTCCATATATGAAAGCGGACGCAGATATGCGATAATCAGCTGTTTTGCGATAAACACTGAGCCCGAGGATGACGGCGGCGATGCGTGGAAGTATGTGGGCTGCCGGGACTTCAATGATGATGACAATAAGTTTGAGAACTGGTACGATCAGGTGAGCAAAAGATCCTGGTATTCAAGCGATATCAAGTGTACCGAGGATGATAAGTACATCACTCTCTCCACCTGTTCAAAGCTTCTGAAAGACCTCAGATGGGTAATAGTGGCGAAGAAGCTTACAGCCGAGGACAATATCGACCATATCGTAAAATCCTATAAGGAAAGACCCGATAAAGAGATATATTACCCCAAGTACTGGCGAGACCATTACGGAAGCAAAAAGATATACCAGGGCTGGGAATACTAAAAATAAATAACAACTAACAACAGATCAGCAAAAAGACTTGACAGAGGGTATGACCCTGAAAGTCGAGGAGTAATGATAAAATGGCAATGGCAAGAGGATCAGCAAATTTTAACGATAACGAAGGATCTAATAATACCGGTGGTCTGATACGATACTTTATCCCCTGGAAAGGCGATAAAAGCAGCGAGGTAGTCCGCAAGATAGTTTTTATAGCTTCGGTAGGACTTTTCTGCGTATCACTGGGTCAGCTGAAAAGCTACCTTAACACCACAAACGGAGAAAGATCGCGAGCGCACGGTCTCGTTGAACAGTATGAGCCAAAGTTCGATGAAAATGTGGACTATGAGGCAAATACAGGCAGCGATGATATAGATATTGCAGACCCCGATGAATCTTACAAAAAGCGTGAGATACAGAAGTGGGTCAAGGATAAAAAGCTTTTAGACCGCAATGATGATGTTGTGGGCTGGATAAAGATACCCGGATTCAAGGACTCCGATGGAGATTCGTATATGAGCTTCCCTGTTCTTCAGGGCAAGAACAATGACGAGTATCTTTACAAAGATATTGATGGTAACTACTATGAATCGGGCAGTATTTTTGCTGACTCATGGAGTATTATCAGCAAAGAGCGACAGTCCGATAATATCACGATATTCGGCCACCATATGGGCTGGCTGGGCACAAGCTTCACTCACCTGTCCGAATACGAACAGGGCGCGGATTTCCTGAAGGACCACGCGGTGATCGAGTTCAACTCGATATACGAGAGCAAGTGCAAATACGCCATCGTCAGCTGCTTCATGATAAATACCGATGCAAAAGACGATAACGGCGATCTCTGGGAATACATAGGCTACAGAGATTTCAACGACGAACAGTACAGGTTCGATGAATGGTATGACGAGATTACAAGGAGGTCATGGTACTCAAGCGATATTAAGTGTACCGAAGACGATAAGTATATAACCCTTTCCACCTGTTCAAAGCTTGTGGAGGAAGGAGTAAGATGGGTAATAGTCGCTAAGAAGCTGACACCCGATGATGATATCGACGCTATAAAAGCTTCCTACAAGGAAAGAGCGGACAAGGATATCTACTTCCCGAAGATATGGAAAGATATTTACGGGAACAAAACAGTCTATAAAGGCTGGGAATACTGATGACGGAGGTCATCACTTGCTTTATGCTTATTACATCGGATTCGCCGGTGTATAAAATATAAAGCTCCGCAGCATCTCTCACGGCTGCGGACAGGAAGTCTCGCAAGGGGCTCCCGGAAAGGTAATGTGATAGAAATGAAGCAGAAAAGATCAAGGGCTGCTAAACGGAATTCCGCGAAGCCGTCCGTGAGAAAGGTCGGAACTTTGCTTGGAAGCAGCGCACTGTGCGTACTTACAGTAGGCACCATAAGCGTATGCGGACTGCTTGGCAGAAATGCAGGAGCAGAAGCAGAGATCGGCAGAGAAACAAAGGCTGCGAATGTAAACACCACCGACACAGCGAGAGATGAGGGTGCGTATACCGCACTGGATACCGTCACATGGAGAAAGGCGAGTATCAACGAGTATGAGTTCGGAGAAGTTTCCGCTCCCGAGACCACTGCGGTAACGGAAGCAGGCAAAAAGACAAGCTCTTCCCGAACTGAGACGACAACATCAGCCACGGAGAAAAAGACAAGCAAAGAATCGGTCAAGGCTGAGACCGAACAGAAAACCAAAAACAAGGTCAAAAGTATTTCCAAGACCTTCCTTTATGTTGAGTCGCCCGTAAATCTCAGGGCAGAACCCAGCAAAAGCGCGGAAGCACTTGAAGTACTCGACACAGACACAAGGGTCGTTGTTGACGGATGCACCGATGACGGTGTGTGGTATTCGGTAAGACATGGCGAGATAAAGGGCTATGCGATGGCTGAGTACTTTACGGGTAAGACCCCCGACAGCAAAAAGACCGGGGAAAAGAAGGACAAGGAGTCCGACGAAAAAGAGGATAAGACCGTTATCAAGCTTGAAGATAAGGACAGCAAAAATACCGTCATCAGTTATACTGATGATGAATTCGAGATGCTGTGCTACGTTCTTCAGGGCGAAGTAGGCAATTGTTCCGAAGCGAGCAAGATCGCAGTTGCTAACGTTATCATCAACAGGGTAAAATCGAGCCAGTTCCCGGACACTATCTCGGCAGTGCTCACAGCTCCCGAACAGTTTGATGCTATCTACGGCTACTACTACGGAACTACAGTACCAACGCAGAACACAAGAGACTGCGCGTTAAGGGCACTTCAGGGTGAAGATAACACCAACGGTGCTACTTACTACTACGCTCCCAGATATTGCGGCGGTGCTACCTCAGCATGGTTTGAGACCCTGCAGTTCTGCCTCGAAGTCGATGGTCAGAGGTATTTCAAGAACTGGTAAAGTGCATAACGGCTCTGAACAGTTTTTGTGCAGCATTTGGTAAGACATACGAAAAGTCAGGGCAGACATGAGTTTTGTCTTGACTTTTTCTCTTTATTTGGTAAACTATACAGTGTGGGCTTTTAGCCCTAAACAACGAATCTTAAACGTTTGAGGTAATTTTGTGATGAGCAAGACTAAAGACGAAAATAACAGCAAGGCATCTGTCGGAAGACAGCTTGCGGCACATATCAGAATGCTTGTAACAGGCGTTGCCGTCACAGGCGGCTGCGGACTGCTGATGCTGACTGACAGCGCTTTCAACCCAGCCAAAAGGGTAGAAGCGAAAGAGACCGTAAGATCTGCCGTGGTACAGAAAGCAGAAAAACCTGCCCCTAAGCCTGCCGAGAAAAAGACAATTCCTGCGGCTGAACCCAAGCAGGAGACTAAAAGGCAGAAGCTGAGCCTACTGTAAAGAAGATGACTTTCCCCAAGTATAAAAAAGCAGCCATAAGTGATTACGATATGTCGGCTGCCGAAACAAAGTGCAAGGGATTCAAGGTCAACAGCCCCGCTATCACCGACCCCGACGATTTCACGGTGCCTTTCCCCGAGCAGGATACGCTTATCTATTATCCCGAAAAGGCAGCTCCACAGAAGCTCACCGCTACCAGAAGCGTGGCAGGTGAGTATTTCAGGGTGCATGATGAAAATTCAGGCTCTACCGTTGTTATGAACGGTCATGAACTTCTCTGCCTGATGGTCAATAACGAGATAGGTGATTCGTGGGACGACGATGCGATAAAAGCGCAGATAGTCGCTGCATATTCTCACCTGAGATTCAATCAGGAGCACGGTCTGACACCTACCATAGGTCTCAGATACGGCTATTCCTCCAAGCTGGAGAGCATAGTCGAATCCGTTGAAGGTCAGGCTATGCACTATGACGGCGAGATAATCAATGCTGTGTATTCAGCTTCAAGTGCGGGTTATACTACTACCGCAGGCGATATCTGGAGCATGGATTATCCCTACCTTAAATGCGTTGAAAGTGAATTCGATGACCAGGACGTAAACTGGGGCATCGAAAAGACATATACCAGATCACAGGTCAAGTCCATGCTTGAGGGTCGCTTCGGCATCACTCTCTCGGAGGATCAGACCAAGTGGTTCACTATCGACAGAGCATACAGCGTGGTTTATATCGATACCGTAACTATAGACGGCAGAGATAACTGCAAGCTCACAGGCAACCAGCTTTGTAATATGATGGGTCTTAAATCCAACGCCATCACCATAAAGTATAAGGACGGCGAATTCACATTCACCTCCTGCGGCTGGGGACACGGTGTCGGTATGTCACAGTGGGGCGCACATTACTACGCCGAGAACGGCTGGACATATGACCAGATACTGACCCACTACTATGTTGACGCTAAGCTGGAACTCTCCAAGCCCGCAGAAGGCTCGGAGGAACCGCCGAAGGACAACAGCAGCGATACCACGAATACAAATACCGCAGCTGCTGATGACAATACAGGCTATACCGCACCGCAGAACGATTACGGTTACAGCGATGGCACTTCGCAGTGGTCGGATTATTCCGCTTCCGATGATCAGTGGTCTTCGGATACGACCTATACATCTGATGCCACCTACGATAACGGCGGTTATGATAACGGTGGCTACTACGATAACAGCACAGACTGGTCGTATGACCAAAATGGGGGTTATTAAGTTTGAATATCAAAAATCTGATGATGGAATATGATGTGATACTTGCATCAGCATCACCGAGAAGAAAAGAGCTTATGCAGCTTATATGTCCGTCATTCAGGGTGATACCCGCCGACTGCGGAGAAGCAGTCCCCGAGGCGCTGAGTGCGTGCGATGTTCCCGGTTTTCTGTCATTCCAGAAGTGCAAGTGCATTGCCGATGTATATCAGAAAGCTGTCGTTATCGGCTGTGATACTGTAGTTACCACAGCTGACGGCGAGATACTCGGAAAACCCAAGGACAAAGAAGATGCGGCGCGTATGCTCAGACTTCTTTCGGGACGTATGCATACCGTAGATACAGGAGTATCCATCAGCTATAAAGGTCATACCGATACCTTTACCGAAACTACAAAGGTGTGGTTTAAAGATCTTACCGATGAGGAGATAGAGGATTATATCAATACGGGCGAACCGATGGATAAGGCTGGCGCTTACGGCATACAGGGCGAGGGAACACTTCTCGTGGATAAGATCGAGGGTGATTTCTTCAACGTTGTTGGACTGCCCGTATCCAAACTTGCGATCAAGCTGCATGAAATGCTGGACTGAAACATCGTTTTTCAAAAAGCAAAGACCTGAGTTTATCGCATCGAAATAATACAATGGAGAGTACTTGAAAAATGCTTGAAAAGATATTGGGCACATCCGAGAAGGTCGGCGCGACCTCCTGTGCAAACAAAGAAGAATTTCTCGAAATTGCGGCGGGCAACAGCTTTTTGGACGGACTGTTCACTTTTTTCAGGAAAGAGGACGTTAAAAAGTGGCAGAAAATATTCAGAGAAGTCTTTCCCGCACTGAAAGAGGAGCTTGCATTTTTCGGCTATGACTGGCTTGGCAGGCTTTATTTTGTGGATTCCGCTACAGACAATGTGAAAATGGTCGATGCTTTTGACTGCGAGTTCTATGCCACCGATATGCCTTTTGAATCCTTCCTTGATGATATCGTCGATGACCCCGACGGCTTTCTTGCCGCAGAATTCTATGAAGAATGGGTCGATGAAAACGGCGATCCCGATTTGAAATACGGCAGCTGTATAGGCTATAAAGTGCCCTTGTTCCTTAACGGAGCGGAAAATATCGACAACCTTGATGTTACAGATCTTGAGGTTTACTGGACTATCACAGGGGATCTCTATAATTAACAGCCCCTGCAGGATCAGGATATAGCAAACGAAATTGAATTTGGGATATAATTTTAAACAAGGCGGATAGAGTCATCTATCCGCCTTTTGTATAGCGCGGAGAAATCGGGGGATAATGATACTAAATTTCAATAATATACTTGCAAAAATTGCGGAAATATGGTATGATATACTTATCTAGTTGTGTTTAGAGGAAATGAAAGATGGAAAGTAATTCGGTTATCAGAAAAAGGCGCGTAAAAGCGCAGCAGAATATGGTCACAGCCCTGTGTCTGGGGTGTATGCTGTTTACTGTGTGCTGGTCGGTGTTTGCAGCCGTGAAAGAAGCACACAAGCCTGCCGTTGACACCAAGGCTGAAAAAACTGCGCCTAAAATTGAAATAACCTCGCATGAAGCGAAACCGGAGGAAACGGACTCCTCAGAAGCCGAGCCCGAAAGCTCTGTTACAGAGGAAACAAGTTCCAATGCGCCCGATATTTCAGATGGCGAACACCCATATGCTGTAGCAAAAGATACAGCCGATGACCTCGGTGATGCAGTGTTTATCGGTGACAGCCGTACAGTCGGCATGATGAACAGCACCGATAAGCCCCAGGCGACTTTCCTGTGCGCAGTCGGTCTGAATATCGATACCGTACTGACCTCTGCCGAGATAGCACAGGGCGACGGTTCGGTGGGTACTCTCCAGCAAGCGTTAAGCAACCGTCAGTTCGGCAGAGTTTTCATAAGCTTCGGCACCAACGAGATGGGCTGGCCCTATGTCGATACCTTTGAGGAACACTATACCGAGATGGTAAAGACTATCCAAAGCTATCAGCCCAATGCGGAGATATACCTGATAGGTATACTTCCTCTTGCAGAATCCCAGGATCAGGACGGCGATGCCGTAAATAACGAGAACGCCCGCACATTCACCGCTTCGATAGAAAAAGTGGCAGGCGAACTGGGTCTGCATTATCTGGACTGCTCTCCTGCGGTTGCGGATGAAAACGGCTACCTCCCCGAGGAAGCTTCTCCCGACGGTATACACATGACCGCCGACTATTGCCTGTACTGGCAGAATTTCATAATAGACAATACCTGATGGTATGAATATAAGATTAAAAGGATAAGGTGAGTAAAATGAATATCAAAAAAACAGTATGTATCATTCTTTCAGCTATGACAGTTACCTGCGCCTGCGCTTCCTGCGGCAAAAAGGAAGACAGCGATAAGGGCGGAGATAAAGCGAAGACAGAAACTGTCGAGAACATAGATGTTAAAGCTATAGCAGATCAGCTGAAGAGCGATATCTCCTATGAGGACAGCCTCATCGAATTTGATGCAGATAAGATCGAAAAGATAATGGGCGTTTCACCCGATGCTTACAAGTCTGCAAAGGTATATGCAAGTTCAACAGGTGCTACCCCCGAGGAGATCGCCTGCTTTGAAGCAAACAAGGATATGACTGAAGCCATCGAGGGAAGCCTTACTATAAGACTTGCTAACCAGAAGTCAACCTTCACCGATTATAAGCCCGAGCAGGCACCCAAGCTTGACGACGCTGTGCTTATCGTAAAGGGCGATTATGTATTCTACTGCGTATCAGGCGACAGCGCAAAGGCTAAGGAGATAATCGGTTAATGCTTTTTTCAAGTACGACCTTCCTTTTTGGCTTTTTGCCAGCAGTACTGCTGATGTATTTTCTCATGCCTGTACTGTTCAGAAAGCACTCAAGAACAGCCCAGAATGCTGTGCTGTTCCTGTTCAGCCTCGTGTTCTATGCATGGGGCGAACCGATATACATATTTCTTATGTGTCTGTCCATAACAGTCGCATACTTCACGGGCATATTTGCGGATAAGACCCGCCTGCCCGAAAATAAAAAGGACAGTAAAGGTCCTTTTGCCGCGATGATGACAGCGGTGGTCTGGAATCTGGGACTGCTGCTGTTTTTCAAGTATACGGATTTCTTTATCAACACGATAAATTCCGCCGCGGGCACACAGATAAAGCCCACAGGGCTGGCATTGCCCATAGGCATAAGCTTTTACAGTTTCCAGACCCTGTCCTATGTTATCGACGTATATAAGGGCAACGTTAAGTGCCAGAAGAATATACTCCATCTTGGCACTTACGTGGCACTGTTTCCCCAGCTTATAGCGGGACCTATTGTCAGATACATAGATGTCGCCGAACAGTTGGTACACAGAGATGAAAGCATCGAAAAGTTCGCGGAGGGCGTAAAACGCTTCTGTGTGGGACTTGGCAAAAAAGTCATAATAGCCAATGCAGTGGGTGAGCTTTTTGACAGTATATCCCATTCGCCACAGAACGAACTGAGTGTGGCTGCAAGCTGGATAGGCATAATCGCTTATACCTTCCAGATTTACTTCGATTTTTCGGGCTATTCCGATATGGCGATAGGTCTCGGCAAGATGTTCGGGTTTGATTTTCTTGAAAACTTCAATTACCCATATATATCCGATTCAATCACCGAATTCTGGCGCAGATGGCATATCTCACTTTCAAGCTGGTTCAGGGATTACGTTTATATCCCACTGGGCGGCAACCGCAAGGGCAAGGCAAGACAATGCGTCAATATCATGGTGGTATGGTTCCTGACAGGCTTCTGGCACGGCGCTAACTGGAATTTCATGATGTGGGGCGTATACTTCGGCGTGATACTCCTGCTGGAGAAAAACTTCCTGCTGAAACTCCTGAAAAAATCACCAAAGATAGTACAGCATATCTATGCACTTCTGCTGATAGTAATTGGCTGGGGCATATTCGCATATGAAGATACCACGGCACTTTTGCAGAACCTTAAAAATATGTTCGGCTTTGGCGGACTTCCCTTCTGGAACCACATGACATCTTTCCGCCTTTCACAGAATGCTCTGCTGTTCATACTGGCAATAGTATGCTCAACACCAATTATCAAGAAAACAGGCGATTTCCTTGCAAAGCGCAAGCCTGTCCTTTACGAAACGGTCATTGTCCCCGCAGAATGTATCCTGCTGTTCACAGTATCGGTAGCGTACCTTGCAGGCAATTCTTTCAACCCGTTTTTGTATTTCAGGTTCTAGGAGGACTCGCTTTGACGGTGATATATCAAAAATGCGCCGACAAATGTAAATTCTGACGGAGGTACACCATGAAAAAATGGTATGACGAAGAATACGAATTCACAGTTAAAGTATTGGGATTTCTCCGGGGAAACAAGACCGAAAGATACTGCCGCAACGGCGAAGAGCCCGGCGATATATATACCTGCACCTACGGCTGTCCCGTAAACAAGGACGGTCAGGGTATATGCTCCAAAACAATGATGATGCTGTACCCGCTGATGGAAGCTGTCCGCAGCGGCGGAGACCTTGAAAACCTTGGCGGTGACAGCAAGTATACAAAAACAGTAGTCTGTCCTGACGGCTGTGTCATGTTCAGACTGACAGCAAAGCCTTTGGGCAACCCTAACTTCCATAAAGGAAAGTTCTGGGATTACCCCGATGAAACAGAGGAACACTAATGAATCACGAATTACTGAATCTGCTGGGTTCACTGGCATTAAAATGCGGCATCATAATGGTGCTGATAGTGCTGGCTTGTCTGGTAACGCCGAGAATGGCAAAATGGATACAGAATAAAAATCCTCAGCTGGCAGACAAGATCGAACGCAAGGGTCTTGCCACGCCCGAAAGGGTGGAGAATACTGCCACGGGACATTCTCCCCAGGAAAACTACGAAGTTCACAGCGCCTTTGAAGCTTCAAAGGACGAGGGCTTCGACCCGAATTACAAGATATATAATCAGGATATCTACGCTTTCAATTTCGGTAAGAAAAAGAAGAAGGCGGAAGACAAGCAGGAAGTTCAGAGCGATGAAAATGAATGAGAAAGCTTTGTCAGATGTTTTTGAGAAGATCAAAGCGTCAGAGGGCTTAGACGTTGGCACGCTGTCACTGGCATGGCTGATAGTCTGCGGTGACAAAATTGCGATACTTATCGACAGCCGCGATGAGGTAAAGCTGTCCGACCTGAACGGCAGGCTGTGTTTCAGGTATAGCAGTGATGATCCTGATGATGAAAGCTATTTTGAAGCGATAGACTTCTTTGAAAATAGTTTCAGCGGCAGCGTAGAAGATACCATCACTCTCGACAGTCAGCAGACAGATAAGCTTATCGCTGAAAATATCAGCGAGCTGAATTCACTGCATGATGGTAAAATGGATATCCGATACGTTTGCAGCATTTTCAAGCTGAACAAACTGTTTGGCATACCATCGGAGGATATACAGGATTCATTCTATATGCGGTTCGGAGCGGTGGGTGAAAGCGGCAGGACGTTGCTGTACCACGATATCGAATATCTTCAAAATGATGTTGGCGAATACGAGTGCATCGATGACTTCACCCTGAATGCGGATACGCATATCGACAAGGATACAGTCAGGGTCATTAAGATCAGCAAACAGGCGCTGACGGAATTCATCTACGAGAACTTTGTTGCGGGTCAGGAAAAATATCTTGATGTAAAAGCAACAGAGGTATCGGACTATTTTGAATTAGATCCCGAAACAGGGGAGTTCATCTTCTGTGCGGTAAAGTTAGAGGACGATGACGGAAATTTCCTGACCTTGCCCGAGAATATCGATCTTAAAAAGGTCATGAAGAATATCCCCGACACCGCGGAAAGCGTGTTTGGACCATCGGGAAAGATATACAGGGACTATACAAAGTCCGAGCTGAAAAAACTTTCGGAAAAATAAGTAAACAGTGGCGGAATGATATCGCCGTACATATAATTAGGAGTTGAAAAAAATATGGCAAAGAATAAGAAAATGGTCGATGCGATAACCTCAATGGATGAGGATTTCGCAAAGTGGTATACCGATATCTGCACTAAAGCAGAACTCATAGCGTATACAAGCGTAAAGGGCTGTATGGTAATAAGACCCTATGGCTACGCTATCTGGGAGAACATACAGAAGATACTCGATACCCGTTTCAAGGCACTGGGTCACGAGAATGTTTGTATGCCTATGTTTATCCCCGAGAGCCTTCTCCAGAAGGAGAAAGATCACGTTGAGGGCTTTGCTCCCGAAGTTGCATGGGTAACTCACGGCGGAAGCGAGAAGCTTGAAGACAGACTCTGCGTAAGACCTACTTCCGAGACACTGTTCTGTGAGCACTACGCTAATATCGTTCACAGCTACCGCGACCTTCCCAAGCTGTATAACCAGTGGGTAAGCGTTGTAAGATGGGAAAAGACCACCCGTCCTTTCCTCCGTTCCAGAGAATTCCTGTGGCAGGAGGGTCATACTATCCATGAAACTCCCGAGGAGGCTATCGAAGAGACAGAGCGTATGCTCAACTGCTATGCTGACTTCTGTGAGAAGGAGCTTGCTATGCCCGTAGTCAAGGGCAGAAAGACCGACAGCGATAAGTTCGCAGGCGCTGAGGCTACCTACGCTATCGAAGCACTCATGCACGATGGTAAGGCTCTTCAGGCAGGTACTTCCCACTATTTCGGCGATGGCTTTGCCAAGGCTTTCGGTATCCAGTTCACAGGCAGAGATAACAAGCTGGCATTCCCCCACCAGACATCATGGGGCGTTACTACCCGTCTTATCGGCGCTATCATCATGACTCACGGCGATGACAACGGTCTTGTACTGCCTCCCGCAGTAGCACCTATACAGGCAGTTATCGTTCCTGTACAGCAGTTCAAGGAAGGCGTGCTTGAAAAGGCAAACGAGGTATATGAGCAGCTGAAAGCAGCAGGTATCCGCGTTAAGCTCGATGACAGCGATCAGTCTCCCGGATGGAAGTTTGCTGAGTACGAGATGAAGGGTGTGCCTGTTCGTATCGAACTGGGACCCAAGGATATCGAGAACGGTCAGTGCGTAATAGTTACAAGACACGACAGAGAAAAGACCTTCACACCTCTCACCGAGCTTGTGGAGACAGTAAACGCCAAGCTTGAAGCAGTACGCGAGGGAATATTCCAGAAGGCTCTCGAGAACCGCGAAAGACGTACCTACGCTTGCAAGAACACTGATGAGATCATCAAGGCTCTTGAAGAGAACGGTGACGGCTTTGTAAAGGCAATGTGGTGCGGCGAAGAAGAGTGCGAGGATAAGGTAAAGGAACTGACAGGCGTTGGTTCAAGATGTATCCCCTTCGAGCAGGACAATTTCAGCGACGTATGTGTATGCTGCGGCAAGCCTGCAAAGAAAATGGTACTCTGGGGCAAGGCATATTGATCTTACAGATAAACCCAAAGAGGACAGCGATCGGCTGTCCTCTTTTTGCGTATGTTCGTGTGATATGGCAATACAAAAGCGGTGGGTACATGAGTACTCACCGCTCAATATTTAATATCAGATCATTGAATCTTCCCAGCAAGCAGGAGCTTCGATACCGAATATCTTCAGTACAGTAGGTGCTACGTTAGCAAGACCATACTTCTCGCTGTCAGCGTCCTTGATCTCGTACTTGTCCTTGCTTACGATGTAGAAAGGAACTCTGTTCAGGGAGTGAGCAGTTCTTACATTGATCTCACCCTTCTTGTTCTTCTCCAGCATCTCGTCAGCGTTGCCGTGGTCAGCTGTGATGAGTACAGTATAACCGTATTCCTCAGCAACCTTCAGAAGTCTTGTCAGACCCAGATCAACAGACTCAACACCGATGATGGTAGCGTCCATAGAACCTGTGTGGCCAACCATGTCACCGTTAGGGAAGTTGCATCTGATGAAGTCATACTTTTCAGACTTGATAGCCTCGATCAGGTCGTCGGTGATCTCAGCGGACTTCATCCAGGGTCTCTGGTCAAAGGAAACTTTATCGGAAGGTATCTCTTTCCAAACTTCGGAAGCGAACTTTTCACTTCTGTTGCCGTTCCAGAAATATGTAACGTGACCGTACTTCTGTGTCTCGGATACAGCGTAGGACTTCAGACCTGCCTTTTCCAGAACCTCACTCATAGTATCCTTGATCTCGGGAGGATTTACAAGGTACTTGTTAGGAATGTGGAGATCGCCGTCGTATTCCAGCATACCTGCGTAGATAACATCGGGCTTAGCGCCTCTGTCGAAGTATGTGAACTCATCGCCGCCATCGAATGCCATAGAAAGCTCGATAGCTCTGTCGCCGCGGAAGTTGAAGAGTACAACGCTGTCGCCATCAACTATCTTGCCGACAGGAGCGCCGTTTTCAGCGATAACGAATGCAGGAAGATCCTGGTCGATAGCGCCTGTCTCGTTTCTGAGAGTCTCAACAGCTTCAAGAGCGTTTGCAAACTGTCTGCCCTCGCCCTTTACGTGAGTTTCCCAGCCAAGCTTTACCATATCCCAGTCAGCCTGATATCTGTCCATGGTGACTTTCATTCTTCCGCCGCCGGAAGCGATCTTAGCATCGAATGTAGCGTCATTAAGTTCAGCCATGCACTTCTCCAGATCCTCGATGTAGATGGGAGCGCTTGTTGCGGGAACATCTCTGCCGTCAAGGAGTACGTGTACTCTTACCTTAGCAGCGCCCTGCTCCTTAGCCTTAGCGATCATCTTCTTCAGGTGAGAGATGTTGGAATGAACGTTACCGTCGGAAAGCAGACCGATGAAGTGAAGAGTGCTGCTCTTAGCCTTAACGTTGTTTACCAGTTCGTTCCAAGTCTCGGAAGCGAACATCTTGCCGCTCTCGATGGACTCGTTAACGAGCTTAGCACCCTGAGAATAGATCTGACCGCAGCCAAGTGCGTTGTGACCAACCTCGGAGTTACCCATATCGTCATCGGTAGGCAGACCAACTGCGCTTCCGTGAGCTTTCAGGGTGGTGTAAGGACATTCTTTTTTCAGTCTGTCCAGTGTAGGTGTGTTAGCCTCGGTAACAGCGTCACCGAGATGTGTAACGGAAATACCGATACCGTCCATTACAACGAGGATTACTTTTTTGTTAGACATATTTTAAGTCCTTTCTGTATATATTACCGAATCGTCTGCCAAGCGCCCCCGCCGCAGCGGGGGATCCGACAGCTCTTCGGCTTTGAAATTTCAGCCGAAACTGTTACTTTGCTTTGCCCTGATTTGCCACACTGTTCATTTTTGCAGCAAGCTCATCGGGGTCGCACAGATACTCCTTGCCGATCACGTTGAATTCGTCATCAAATTCATATACCAGCGGTGTTGCCGTAGGTATATTCACATTGATTATCTCCTCATCGCTGAGACCGTCAAAGTACTTTACCAAAGCTCTCAGGCTGTTGCCGTGAGCCGCTATCACCACACGCCTGCCCGATTTTATCTGAGGTTTTATCTCCTCTTCAAAGTACGGAACAGCTCTGGCGATGGTATCCTTGAGACTTTCCTGCAAAGGTAACTCTGCGGGATCTTCCTCTCGGTACTTCGGGTCCTTCTTCGGATTTTTTTCGTCATCCTCGGTTAGTGCCATCGGAGGGATATCAAAGGATCTTCTCCAGATCTTCACCTGCTCCTCGCCGTATTTAGCGGCAGTTTCGCTTTTGTTCAGACCCTGGAGAGCGCCGTAATGCCTTTCGTTGAGCCTCCAGCTCTTAACTACGGGCAGCCACTCTCTGTCCATCTCGGCCAGTACATTGTTGAGCGTATGTATAGCTCTTTTGAGGTATGAGGTATAGCAGATATCAAAGTCATAGCCTGTCTCTTTCAAGACCTTGCCTGCCTTCTTTGCTTCCTCAACACCTGCCTCGCTCAGCTCAACGTCAGTCCAGCCCGTGAACTTGTTCTCCTTGTTCCACTCGCTTTCGCCGTGGCGGATGAGTACCAGTTTCATGCTCATATTAAATTGTCCTTTCGTTTATCTCACTGTCCGCGCATGAAGGACAGCGGGATACTTATTTATAATAAATGCTTTGCGCATATATTACCGAAAACAAATAAGAATTAAATATACACTTTAGAGTGTGACCTGAAGTTCAGATATTGTCAGTCCAGATCACAAAATCTCTGCCTGCAAACTGCAAAGCCCATCAGCATGAAGATATATGCCGCAAGATTTGCCCAGCCGCAGTATTCCAGAATGCGGAAATGTGTCTGGGTAAAGGCTTTGACATCAGCGCCAAGTTCAGCCGCTGATCTCACCGCCTTTGAGAACAGCAGTCTTGAAATAATGGTAGATGCCGGAAGCATAAGGAATGACAGCAAACCGATGATCTGTGGGTCCATATCCTTATCCATCATAAGTTTAAGCAAGAACCATAATATAAAGTAGATTATAACGCCGCCCAGAAGTACGGCAGCAAGTGTCATGTCGGGATTATTTGCGGGGACTTCACTGATTTCTATTTTGAAGAATTTTATCAGCGCATCGTCATAAAATGCGGGACGAAAGATCAACAGTATAGTTATAAAAAACATATAGATGACTTCGGATACTACCGAAAGAGTCATAAGTCTGCGCAACAGCCTGCTTCTTTTCATTTTTAACACACCTCATGAATAATATCAGACGGCATAAATTTACCGCTGAATATATTTATTGCAAGAATTTCCCCAAATTCCCCAATTACTCTATGAAAAAAGGGAGCGGGCTGACCCGCCCCCCGATGTGTTTGCTAATTCAGATATCAGCCGTTTACAGCTGCCTGTACGATGGTGTTGAAATCAGCAGACTTGAGGGAAGCGCCGCCGATAAGACCGCCGTCAACGTTCTCCTTGCTGAGCAGCTCAGCAGCGTTGCCTGCGTTCATGGATCCGCCGTACTGGATAGTAACTGCCTGAGCGGTAGCATCATCATACAGCTTAGCAAGTGTAGCTCTGATGAATGCGCAAACTTCTTCAGCCTGGTCAGCAGTAGCAGTCTTGCCTGTGCCGATAGCCCATACAGGCTCGTAAGCGATAACAGTCTTCTTAACGTCCTCAGCGGAAATATCGAAGAGGTCAAGCTTGATCTGACGAGCGATAACTTCCTCAGTGATGTTGCACTCACGCTCCCAGAGCAGCTCGCCAACGCAAACGATAGGCTTCAGACCTGCAGCCAGAGCAGCCTTTGTTCTCTTGTTAACAGTCTCATCGGTCTCGCCGAAGTACTGTCTTCTCTCGGAGTGACCGAGAACAACGTACTCAACGCCCAGCTCAGTCAGCATATCAGCAGATATCTCACCTGTGAAAGCGCCGCTCTTCTCGAAGTGAACGTTCTCAGCGCCGACCTTTACGTTAGAACCTGCGGTAGTATTAACAGCAGTCTCCAGATTGGTGAAAGGTACACACGCGATAACCTCAACCTTGCCCTCAGCGTTAGCTACGAGGGGCTTGATAGCTTCCAGAAGCTCCTTAGCTTCGGGACGGGTCTTGTTCATCTTCCAGTTGCCTGCAATGATAGCTTTTCTTACGGATTTCTTCATTTTAAAAACTCCTTTTTATAGAAAATAAGATTAAAACCTACATAATCAATTATACAACAATAGCAGACCAATGTCAATGCTTACAGATAAAATTTTAACAATTGGGAGATGATAAGCAAACCGGCGGAAACTGCCAAAGCAATCATCTTTGACAATTCCCGCCGGTCTGCTGTTTTGCCTTACAAGAACCCTCTCAGTTCCCTTGCCAATTCCTCTTCCAGCGCTATCAGCTTTTTCGTGATATCCTTGGAGTATTCCTCTGCCGCGGCATACTGGTTGAGGTATTTTGAAAGCGACTTGATACCCATATTACAGCCGTCAGTTATGAACTCTGCCGCCGCTTTATCGGTATCATCTGTCACCAGTTTGAAATTCGCCTTTATCTTCCCCATAAGTTCAGCCATCATCGGCGGGTCTTTACCCTCATCGCTGAATCTTTCAAGCCGTTCATTTATCACCCTGTTCATTTCCATATGCTGTTCCCTGCTGTTTTCAAGGATATTTTTCAAGGGTTCACTCAGCCTGAACTCCATAGTATCCTCTATTGAGGATACACCCATTTTTGCACCCGCGTCACATTCCCGCAAAAGTCGGACGGTATCTTTTTCTATCATAGTATCAGTCCTTTCTGTTTTATGGTTATAGTGTTGACCTGTTGCCGCGGATTATACTTAGCGTGTTTTTAATTGTATATTTGCTTTGGCGGGTAGTTGGGGAGTTTTCGCTTCTAGCAGTCAGCTTTGCTGATTGTGGCTCCCCGCAAGCTTTTCGCGAAAAGCTTGACCAAAAGCTCGCTTCCTTCGCATTCTATCCTCAAAAAACGGTTGACCTTGCTTTGCCGATGTGGTATAATATCTTTGAATAGTCCTTACAGTGGTATAATAATGTATACCACCCGATACCACAGCATACGAAAGGAGAAATATAATGTACGAAGAATTCGCAGCATGGCTCGATGAAAAACTGGAGAACGGTCTCCCTGATACAGCGGCGGCAGTTAATTTCAATATCTACGAGGAGGAAAATAACGGCTGGTCCGTTCAGCTGGTAGCATCTGACAGATTTGATGCACAGGACGATGAATGGGCTTGCTTTGAAGTTTATTCCTCGCAGGAAGACCTGTATTACTGGGAAAAGGAATACAGCTGGGAAGAAGCACACGAAGATGTCCGTGAACTTATATCCGCTTATCTTGAAAATGGCAGATACTCGGATATGCTGAAAAACTACCGTGCAGTAGGTTTCGGCTTTGTTGACGGCGACCTTGAACTTGCCTACGTAAGGGAGTGATATCATGACCGATCTTGATATTGTGATGCTGGTATGCCTTGCAATAGTCGCGGCGGCACTGATTGTTACAGATATCCGCGTGATAAAGGCATGGAAAGCCGCAAAAGATAAAGTCACCCTTACCGAGATAGGCGATATCCTCTGCATGATACTTTTTGCAGCGGGTGTGACCTGCTGTTATTCGGTGGATAATATGTCTCTGCCAGTGTATGTGCTTTCGCTGATAGTAACTCTGCTTTTTCTGCCCTGTGCATTCACTATAATCACCCCTGAGGGCATTATCGTCCCCGAGATAAAAAAGGATTGTCTCCGACCTGCCGAAAAATACAGCTATGAATATTCACAGGGCAAGGTCATCAAAGAGACTCTCAACATCTACTACAACAACGGTAGACCGCTGAAACTTTATCTCGGCATAAAAAGCACCAAACTTTTAACTATGCTGAACAACAATTATGAAAAGCACGGGTACGAAAACCCCATGCTGAGGAGTGAGTAAAATGGAAATGTATAAACTTCTTGCCCTTGCAGATGATACTGACAAAAGCTTTGACGGGCTTTTCAGCGGGGCAGGTCATATCGTGGGGATAGTGCTTGCAGTTACGGGACTTCTTCTGCTGTACATAGCGTTCAAAGTTGCGCAGGGGTACAGCTTTATACCGACCCTCGGCAGTGAGACTGTCATCAAGGAAGATAACTATGTTGAAGGCACAGCAAAGGCAGTTGAAAAGATAGTTACCAAAATGCCCGCCCCCAACGGCGGTGAGGACAGAGAGTTCGTGGAATGGAAGATAGTCTACACCGCGAACGGTGAGGAATACTCACAAGAGATACCGGATGACGGCTATTCAGAGGGCGATAATATCAAGATCAAATACGACCCTGCAAAGCCTTCTGCATATTATATTGCAGAGGAAAAAGAGGAAACCGACGAAAGCGAAGACACTGCCGACGAGGGCAAAGGAAAAATGACAGGACTTATCCTGGGTGTACTGGGTGTGCTGGTGATACTCGGCGGCGTGGCACTATATTTGAATTCCTGATCGTCAGCGCTAACAAAAGATCGAGCGTATGCAAAACTCAATGCATACGCTCTTTTCATGTCATATCACTTCTTTTGTGACTTGAATATCACACCGATGACCTTCGGACCTGCGTTTACCGCTATCTCCGAACCTATCTGATAGGTATCGGCAGGGGGATAGCCCAGCTTTTTGGTCATAGCCTGTATCATCTCGTCACGGACTTCGGTATCGTTGCCGTATACGATGCAGTAAGGTGTCTTGGGTATCTGTTCGCCTGCGGTGAGTTCGATTATCTTGGGGATAAGCGCCTTGTCGCCGCGTACCTTGGCTTCGGTGGTTATCTGGTTATGCTGAATTCGGGATACAGGGCGGAGACCCATTATCTCACCCACGAATGCAGCTGCCGCGGGGATACGTCCTGATTTCTTGGCATATTGCAGAGAATACATTCCGAAGAATATAACGCAGTTATCCACCCAATCGCGGATAAAGGATTCTATCTCGCTTACAGATGCGCCTTTCTGCGCTTTCTTGGCAGCTTCTACCACTGCATAGCCGTATCCGCCTGTGTAGCCCTTGCCATCGATATTGATGATATTGAACTTGCCCTTTGCTTCGGGTACTTCCTCATAAAACTGCTCAACTGCCATGACGGAATTGTTGTATGTGGCAGAGCCCTTTGAGTTTATGCTGACATAGATAACATCGGTATAACCCGCGTTGTAAAGCTCCTTGTAATTCTCTGCGAATTCAAAGGCAGTTATCTGCGATGTCAGGGGTATGCCGTCATACTCGTCCATCATTTTGTAGAACTTCTCGTTGTCGAAATCCACGCGGCTGGTGTAGCTTTTATCACCCATACTCATCTTGAAAGGTACTACGTGAATTTCGTACTTCTTTTCGTTCTCGGCAGAGATATCGCTCGCCGAATCTGTCATTATCTTTATTTTAGACATTTGGTTTTCCTCCTTGGTCTGTATTTATTTTATTATCTATGTATTTCTTCAGCTTCATAAATTTGCTGCTGTTGAACTGTACCTCCATATACATTGGGTAATCTGCCTTATTATAGTCGATCGGCAAATTCGCATAGAAAGAAAGGTCACTATCATCCGTTAAGATGAAATGTATCGTTTCCACCCATGATACGTTACCTCTTACTTGTATATTATACCTTGTCAATTTGATTTTCTTTATATCCGTATATCTTATCTTTTGTTTTTTCGGCAGCATATATCTTTGGAAAATGACCATGTCATCATCTGCATCAAAGCGCCACACTGAAATAAATGAAAAAATCAATCCCAGTAAGCTGAGAAGAAATATGAGCCCTATGAGATACGAGAGATACCCTGGTTGATCTTTCATGTCGATATAAAGAACTACGGATATAAGCATTGGCGCAAAAAACAGATATGTCAGATCTGAACTATGATTAAATGTATCGTTCATAATATGTTCTCCTTTATACATCCTACATGAAAATAAATCAATATGCGCTATTTCAAGCCTATACGCTCGTCGATATAGTCTTTGAGTTCTGTCATACAGCCTTTGCCGCTGAAATCTCTCAGCTTTGTACAGAACACATACCGTTTTTCATGGGTCTGTATCACAAGTTCTTCAAAAGGGGTTACAAAAGTTATCGACTTATCTACAAGTGTTCTGTTCTCGCCGTAACTGACCTCCACAGACCTTATGTCGCGGTAGTCTATATGGGTCTTTCTGCCGAATATGCTGAAAGTGACCGAAGTCTCTCCCGCATCATAATAGCAGGGGATATTCAGATCTATGGCGATGAAGCCTATGAGCGTCAGCAGCCACAGCTCCATTGCGGCAACGCTGTCAAATATGGCAGCCAGCACGAACCAGACCATTAATGGTATAAACAATATGACCGATACTACGGTCGTCCATTTGCCCCTGCCTTTGAATTCATATTTTCTTTTCATGAGTTGTCATTCTTTCATTATATTTTTTCAGCACTCATGATCGGGATGCGCTCCTCGATGTAGTTTTTGAGGCGTGAGAACTTGCTGTTTGCCATGTCCTCGGCTGACACACCTGACGGTTCGGATGTGTCGTGCGGCGGGACAAGTATGCCCGCGAATGAATGGTCGCCGTCGTCACAGTGGAAAGTTATTATTTCGGTGACACCTGTATATGTGACAATTTGGTACTTCGTCTTTTTTTTCTTGAACGATCTTGTTTCGGTGCGCAGATCGATGCTTTTTATTGAGGAATAGGGTATCCGCTTCCTGAATATCCTGCTGAATGTGACAGCGTTGTCGTCAGCGGAAAAGCGCACACTGACTAAGATTCGTCCGATAAAGAATGCCAGCACGGAACCTGATATAAAAACTAATATCCAGAATATCCGTCTATCGAGATGGTCACCTTTCATGAATAAATATATCATCAGTCCAACTGCGGCAAAAAATATTAAACCTTCCGTGGCAGAGGTATCGTTGACAGTGTCATAGTCGTATTTTTCTTTCATTTTTTCATTTCCTTTCCTTTATCAGGTTGTCTTTATTATGTCCTCAATGTAAGTTTTCAGCTGAGAGAATTTGCTTTCATTGAAATCACGCTTTAGATCGCAGGGGTGACGTATCAGGTTTTTATAATTGATATCAAGCCTGCGGCGGTAAATATAGCGTTTACCATATTTTGTTTCTATGGTGAGTATTTCATTATAGTGATCCTTATCACCGCGTATCATCGCCGTTTGAAACTCTTGTTCAACTGATATTTCTGATATATCGCGGTATCTTATTCTGGTCTTCTTAAAGAATACCTTTATAAGCACCGAACGTTTTCGGGCGTGCATACTCACAGGTACAACTGACAGTATAATAAGCAGTACTATGTATACTGCTATGGATATAAGGATGATGCCTGCGTCTTCTTCCCGCAATCTCACGCCTGAATATGCCAGCAAGATCATGAGAACTATGCCGCCATAAAACAAAACGTAAAATAACGGACTCCTGTATTTATATTTTATCTTCATTTGTTGTTTCCTCTTTATATGTTATTTTTCTCTTTTTATATATTTATATAAATGCGCTCCTCGATGTAGTTTTTGAGGCGTGAGAACTTGCTGTTCTCAAACTGTGCGGTCATGCTTGCGGGGTCTTTGGCTACCTCGTCATAGTCGATATCCATCTGAGCTGAAAATACGTAGGTCTTTTCTTTTGCGTATATTGTCAGGGTCTCGACATAGCATCTCTGGATGCCCGATCTTGTTTTGAACTCGTTATTGCGACGTTCAATTTTCATATCTTTTATTTCACCGTATCTTATAACAGTTTTTCTGCCGAGATATGAGAACGTGACCTGTGTATCGTCGGCATCAAAGCTTGCTTTTGGCTCAGTTATATTGAAGGCTGCCATGGTAATCACAATCAGCGTAAATGCCAGTGCTGCACCTGCCGTCGATCTTGTTGCTACGCCAGCCAGAGCCGATATGAATAACATTACAATTGCAACTCCGCAGCCTATGGCTGTAGCTGTGTCATTTTCAAAGAAACGTGTATATTTTTCTCTCATTATGTTGTCACTCTTTCTTTCTATCTTTCTGTTTAGTCGATCTGCATGATCGGGATGCGCTCCTCGATGTAGGTTTGCAGTTTTGCGAACTCGCTGTTTTCAAATTGTTCCGGCAGATATGTGGGGTTCATGGCTATCTTGTCCTGATCCAGATCGAGTTTTCGGTAATAGACATATTCATTTTTATTGATATCGGTTATTTTAAGTATCTCACCATACCAGTTTTGTTCGCCGCGCTGTTTTGCCTTTCTGAATTCGTGCTCTAAACGTATACTCTCAATATCGGAATATCTTATAACGGTTTTCTTAAAAAGCACCTTGATATTCAGTGCGTTTTCGTCTGCAAAAATCTCTACAGGCAAATTTTTTAACAGTATATAGCAGGCGAGCACTATGACAGGATACATTATAATAACAACCGGTTTAAGCACGGATGATACTTCGTTATTTAGCGAGATTGTTAAACCTGCACCAAGAACAAGTGGTATAAACGCTAATAATAGGGTGATGATCGGAAGTAAATTGCTTCTGAAATTATAGTTGATTTTCATTTTGTTATCCTCCTTCATGGTGTTTATATCTGTCACCATGTATGTTTTGTCAGCTTTTCTTTTTTATGTCTTCTATGTATATTTTCAGCCGTGAAAAAGGGCTGTATGTCGTGTCATCGGGGGACACGATCTCGGAATTGTTCGACATTGTAATAGTTTTTTGCGATGGTTCTGATTTGCAGGCGAATGAGTGATCGCCGTTTTCACAGTGGAAAGTCAGTATCTCGATAAAATACGTGTGTCTGACTGTTCTGTTACCTTCGTCTTTCTTGTATATTCTTTTTTCGAGTCGCAGATCTATGCTTTTTATGGAAGAATACGCTATCTTCTTTCCGAAAAATCTTCTGAATGTGACAGCTGTCTCATCGGCTGTAAAGTGCATAGGGACTAAGAGGCGTGCGAGCCAGCAGATCAGCGCGGAACCCGCTATAGAAGTTAATATCCAGAATGTTCGGGGTTCAAGATCGCTGTGTTTTATTATTGAAAAGCATAGCAGTATTATACCGCCAAATAATAATATACCGTCCAGGGTACCGATCTCTTTGACGGATTCATATTCGTATTTTTCTTTCATTTTGTTATCCTCCTTCATGGTGTATATATCTTATCTGTCACCATGTATATTTTGTAAGTTTATTCTTAGCCTTTTCTCAAATTTCATTTGTTCTTCGATGTAGCGTTTGAGACGTGAGAACTCGCTTTTTTCAAACTGTTTCTCCAGATATTCGGGGTTCTTGGCTACCTTGTTTTGATCAAGTTCGATTTTTTTGTGATATACATATTTCTTTTTGTTGATATCAGTTATTGTCAGTATCTCATTGTAAAAATCATCTTCGCCACGTATTTCTGCCTTTTTGAACTCGTGATCTAGACTTATACTTTCAATATCGGAATAGCTTATAATGGTTTCTCGAAAAGGCATCGTGACTGACAGCTCGTCTGAATCTGCGATCATCTCTACCGGTATTTTAATTTTACAGAAAATCACACTGGAGAGAATAAATATAACAAAGGTTAAAAGAAATAACATAGACAATATTAGTTCTGATTTAGTGGGGCTTTTATTATATGGATTAGATGAAAACTTTAACATCATAGCTATTGTTGTCAATCCAACCATAACCATTAATTCCACAAAAATAATAGTCGAAATTAAATTGCTCCTGTATTTATATTTGATTTTCATTTTGTTATCCTCCTTCATGGTGTTTATATCTTATTTGTCACCATGTATATTTTGTAAGTTTGCCTTCTCTGCCGAGGTCGGGATAATCCCACTGGCGGAGTACCTCGTAGGTGGCTATTGCCACGGAGTTGGACAAGTTAAGGCTTCTCAATGTGTTTCGCATTGGTATGCGGACACATTCATCGGGGTGGGCGTAGAGGAGTTCTTCGGGGAGACCTGCATCTTCTCTGCCGAATATTATGTATACGGGCTTGTCTTCTGGGTAGCGGGCTTCGGAATGTACCTGCCTGCCTTTTGTGGTGAAGAAGAAGTATGCGCCGTCGTTCTTCTCAAAAAATTCTTCTATACTATTATAATAGTATATATCCAGTTTGTCCCAGTAATCAAGACCTGCGCGTTTGAGTTTTTTGTCGTCTATCTCAAAGCCGAAAGGTCTTACCATGTGCAGTGCTGCGCCTGTTACGGCACAGGTTCGGGAGATATTGCCTGTGTTCTGGGGGATACGTGGTTCTACGAGGACTATGTTCAGTCGGTGAGTGCGGTCCTGCGAACTTTGCTGTTCTTTCTGGGGAAGCTGCTGTTCTTTATCACACAGGCTTTCCCGCCCCCCCGCCCGCAGGGAATACGGCCTTGAACTGTCAAAAATTTCCATATTACTCATAGCACAGAATACCCGTCAAGCTGCTGATAGCTTGTGAGCCAGGGCAGCTGGCTTTCAAGCATAAGACCCTCTGTCCAGGGCTGCTGGTAGCTGTATGTAACCTTGACATTCAGCTCGGCGAATGCTGTTGCGCGGTTCATGGCGATGGGGAGACTGTCGCCTTTGAGGAGCGAACCTATGAGTACGCTGGCGAATATATCACCCGTGCCCGAATAGTGCGCACCGCGGACGTAGTCGTTTCGTATCTTCCAGAAGCTGTTGGTATCTCTGTCGTAACCGATGGTATGCATACCGCCGCCTGCAAGGTTCACACTGGTGATGACCACAGTGCGCTCACCCTGTCCCGACAGCCTTACCAGCCATGATTTTGCATCGCTGCTGCCAAGGGGCATTGATGGATATTCTTCACCGAGAAGTATAGCCGCTTCGGTGATGTTGGGGGTGATTATGTCAGCTACTTCAACAAGTTCACCCATGCGCTTGCAAAGTTCGCCTGTGTAGGTGGCGTAGCTTTTGCCGTCATCGCCCATAACGGGATCAACGACTTTAAGTGCATCGGGGTAAGCGGAGAAGAATTCAAGGCAGTGATCTATCTGTTCGGCAGAAGCCAGGAAACCGCTGTATATGCAGTCAAAATGCGTGTTCATGCGCTTGTAGTGCTCCAGTGCGGGGTGAATGAAATCCGTGAGATCGCGGATAACGAATTCACTGTAACCTGTGTGTGCGGAAAGTACCGCCGTCGGCACAGGACAAACCTGCACACCCATTGCGGAAAGTGTTGGTATTATAACTGTCAGCGAACATCTGCCAAGACCTGACAGATCCTGTATTGCGGCAACTCTTTTGCAGCCATTCATTTTACTGATCCCTCTTTATAAAAATATTATTCAAATTATTATAGCACGGTTTCAGCGATTTTGCAAGAGGGGATAAAAAGTTAACAGTTGGTATACTTTGGTATGTGTTGGTATACGACAGCGTACCAAAGTATACCAAATGTTTGTTGACAATCATTAACTGCTGTTGTATAATGTGAGTAGGCAATATTGCCATATATCAACAATTAAGGAGGATAAGATATGATGAAAACAAAAATGCGGCTTATGAGCCTTACCACAGCGATACTGATGGTGCTGACGCTGTTTGCGTACCTGCCCTATGGCGCGATAAGCGCATATGCACAGGGTTTGGGAACAGAGAAAGACCCTATAATCGTTACGACCTATGACGAACTGCGTGAGGCGATGGATATGTCAGCGGTGACAAAGGCGGGTACAAAGCGTTTTGTGAAGCTGGGAAATGATATAACTTCGGAAGACAGCCAAAACGACTATAACCTGCTTATGATATCACCTGTGGAAACAGAAGTTACCCTTGACCTCAACGGTCACAGCATAAGCAGGATATGCCGGTCTATTGATACAGCATTTATACAGCTCGGAGAAAGCACCGGCAGTGACCTTGACAACTGCACACTTAATATCAGGGACAGTAAGGGCGGCGGTAATGTCTATTTTAAAAATAGTGCAAGTTCAAATAATTATATTATAATGGTATGGGGCGGAAAGCTGAATATATACGGAGGTTATTTTTCATCAGAATACAGAAGTGATGACGTTTTGCATATTATGAATGGTGAGATCAATATATACGGCGGTACCTTTACTTCACGCAAAATTGTTGTGCAGACCGAAGGAGGTTATTTGTATATCCATAACGGAATATTCAACTGTACAGTTGGTGATAATGACAGAGTACCAACGGGATTGTACCTCAGTTCCAATTTAGGTGATTTCTGCATTTACAACTGCACCCTGAACTGTACAAATGAAAATAAGGACTACTTTGGAAAGATAAGCGTCGGTGGTATGGGAAAAGCCTCAAGCGGAAGGCTCTCGGCGCATTTACCGTCTGCTGTGGAAGTGGAGTGTGACGGTGTAAAGCAGACCGATCTTGATAGATACGGTTTCGAGGGAAGAAAGATAGTCATAACAGATAAGACCGACTACAATGTGGATATAAAGATAACAGAGCCTAAACAGGGCGCAACTCCATCGTTCAAGTGTACCATAGATAATCCAAGTGTATCTCTGCAACCGTATATGAATCCTATGCAGGTGTTCTGGCACGAGATAGATGAAAATGACAATGTACACCCTATGGATGAAAATGAGACTTTTGACCTTGAAAATTATACTTACAGGTGTGTTACAAGATTAAAGAGCGACAGTTCTGGATTCTTTAAAAAGGCAAAGGTAACCATGAACGGCAAGCCCTGCGATGTTACGAGCGATACTTTAGTTGATAAAACAGTATCATTGACCTTTACAAACAAGAAGTTCATCAAAGGCGATGTGACAGGTGACGGAAAGATCACCATTTCCGATGTTACCAAGGTGGCAGCCCACATAAAAGGCAAAAAGATGCTTAGTGACGAACAGCAGGCTATCGCCGATATCGACGGCAACGGAAAGATCACTATTTCAGACCTTACAAGGATCGCGGCACACGTAAAGGGCAAAAAGCTGATAAAATAATATGCAGATACACAAGCCGAACCGCTATGGTTCGGCTTTTTGATGCGCAATTATCGTGTCATCGTATTATGTTTTTAGCATTTTATGACTAGTTATTTGTTTAAAAGTAAAGTATACTGTTAAATAATATTACTATTGATTATCTGCAGACAAAATATAGTGATAGGTATAATTAACTGAGAAAATGAAAGAGAGTGGTTTTATGAAAATGAAAAGAGTTGCGACGGGTCTTTGTGCGCTTATGATGGTATTTGGCGGAGCTGTATGCCCTGCTGCCCCGATAGTTTCGAGTGTAGCTGTTACTGCAAGTGCGGCGACATACGGAGATTACGAATACATAGTATTCGGTGACAACACCGTGGAGATAACTGCGTATAACGGCGGTGCGTCAAATCTGAGCGTGCCTTCTTCCATAGGCGGAAAGACAGTGGTAAGCATAGGAAAAGATGCTTTTGATCAGTGTCATTCCTTAACAAGTGTTACTCTGCCGAGCACTGTAAAGAGCATAGGTACTTGTGCGTTTTTCTATTGCAGCAAGCTGAAGAGCATAAATCTGCCCAATGGTCTGAAAGAGATAAAGGACGAGGCTTTTGAAAACTGCCTGTCTCTTGGTTCTGTTGTTATTCCCAACAGCGTAACTTCACTGGGAAGCAATGCTTTCGGCGGATGTACAGCCCTCAGCAACCTCACGATAAGCAGCGGTCTTAAGGTGATACCAGACTATGCTTTTGACGAGTGCGCTTCACTCAGGACTGTTACTGTGCCTTACGGCGTGAAAGAATTAGGTGTTCACGCATTTGCTAAGTGCAAGTCTCTTGAAAGCATATCATTGCCTTCCACACTTACCAAGATAGGCGGAAACGCTTTTTACCTCTGTGCCAGATTAAAGGGCATTTCTCTGCCTGACGGCATCACCGAGATAGAATCCAATACTTTCATTGATTGTGTTGGTCTTGCAAGTGTAAAGTTCCCTTCAAAGCTGAAAGAGATAGGTCTCGACGCTTTCCGCGGCTGTGAGTGCCTTACAAACGTAAAGCTTCCCGACGGTCTGCAGACTATCTGGTATGATGCATTCTACGGCTGCGTGGCTATGGGTACTGTTAATATCCCGAAAAGCGTTACAAAGATCAGTTACGGCGCTCTGGGCTTTTACGGTAACGGCAAGATAAAGGGCTTCAAGATGAGAGTATACAGCGGTTCTGCTGCTGAGGCATATGCCAAGGAGAATGGTCTGGCTTATGAGGTCATAGCTTCCACCGGTACTGCAAGGGGAGATGTTAACGGAGACGGCAAGGTCAACGTTACCGATCTTACACGTCTGGCTGCCCATGTTAAGGGCAAAAGAAGTCTTGGCAATACCTCAAAGGCGGATGTTAACGGAGACGGAAAGATCAATGTTACTGATATAACCGTTCTGGCTGCGGCTATCAAGGGCAAGAAAAAGCTCAAATAACACGTAAAACAGGATAATAAGCATGGACCGGGCTGTCGGATAGACAGTCCGGTTTTTGTGTATTTAAATTTATGAAATTTTGACTAAATTAACACGATAATTTTGTGCATAACAGAGTTTGAAAATCTATTGTGATTTTACACAAAGATTTTTGGAAAATTATTGTGAATTGCAAATATGTAATCGATACAACAATGCAAAAATTGCGAATGAATGACGCAAAGTGCATAAAAATTGCGGTGGACGATTGTGCAGTACGGCGAAAGCTGAATTATAGCTTAAATTTAAGGTTGCGTAAACGTTTTCTGCCGCTTGACAAATTGTCGGTTAATTGTTATAATAAATGATAGTAAAGTATGCCATTTTGGCTAATTTCGATAAATCGTGTGGCATAGTGCACTTCACTTAACTAATATTTTTGAACACATTGTACAGCAAATACTGTATATTGTATGGATAAAAATTAATATATCACAAGATGTGAAAAATGCACAAATCAACAATAATAATTGATCTGTACAAAAGCTGCGGAAGGGAGGGAGAGCCCCATGGACGTAATACTCAGGACAGAGGAGCTTTACCGTGACTTCAAGATCGGCGACGGCAGTATAGTTTCTGCTTTGAAAAATGTCAATATCGAGATAGAAAAAGGCAAGCTTACCGTGCTGAGAGGACGCTCGGGAAGCGGCAAAACTACGCTGATAAATATCCTCGGGGCACTTGACCGACCTACCAAGGGCAGGGTGCTGTTCGATGGTAAGGATATCACAAGGCTTTCCGAGGGCGCAAGAGATAATTTGCGCAGGTACGATATGGCTTTCGTTTTCCAGTCGGTTGCGCTGATGTCGGGAATGACGGCGCTTGAAAATGTGAATTTCGGGCTCAGGCTTGCGAAATACCCTTACGATAAGCGGGACGCACGTGCAAGAGAATGTCTTGCGGCGGTGGGGCTTGAAAAGAGAATGAGCCACAGACCCGGCGAGATGTCGGGCGGTGAACAGCAGAGAGTTGCGATAGCAAGGGCGATAGCCCACGAACCTCGGCTGATATTCGCTGATGAGCCCACGGCGGAACTTGATACCAATACTGCCCTGCATATAGTCAAGCTTTTCAAAGAGCTGGTGGCTAAGCAGAACATGACGATAATCATGACGACCCACGACCCGAGCATGATGGACGTGGCAGATAAGGTGTATACATTGGAGGACGGTGAGATAGTTGAGTGATGATACTATTATAAAGTCAGCCGATGAGGAATACATGATCAGATGTGAGAATCTGGTTAAGATATATAAAACTTCCGATGTGGAAGCGGTGGCATTGCAGGGGCTTGACCTGGATGTGAAAAAAGGTGAGCTTATGGCTATCGTGGGCAATTCTGGCAGCGGCAAATCAACGCTGCTGAATATGCTGGGGGGACTTGACAGACCCTCGGCGGGAAGCCTGACGGTAGACGGCAAGGATCTGCTGAAATTCACGGATAAGGACTACATGGAGTACAAGCGGGATACCGTGGGTTTCGTGTGGCAGAACAATGCGAGAAACCTTGTGCCTTACCTGACAGCGGTGCAGAATGTGGAACTTCCCATGCTGCTGAAAGGCAGAAAGGGCAGGCGTGAAAGAGCGCTGGAACTTCTAAAAAAGGTAGGGCTGGAAAAGCGGAAAAACAGCAGGCTCGATCAGATGTCGGGCGGCGAACAGCAGAGAGTGGCTATAGCTATAGCTATGGCGAACGACCCGAAGCTGCTGCTGGCGGACGAACCTACGGGTTCGGTGGATACTAAGACCTCGGCGATGATACTTGATATATTCAAGGAGCTGAACAGGAGCGAGGGAGTCACAGTTGTGATAGTGACCCATGACCTGAAGCTTGCAGACCATATCGACAGAGTTGTGGCGATAAGGGACGGCAGGACGAGCTCGGAAATAATAAGGAAAAAATCGTACAGGGAGGACCTTGACGAGATGGGCGAGGTCATCACGAAAGAGGAAGAAGCTTCACATGAGGAGCTGGCTGTGCTGGACAGGTCGGGCAGATTACAGCTTCCTAAGGATTATATGCAGTCGCTGGGAATAAAAGGCGGCGGCAAGGTCAGGGTGGAACTTGACGAAGAACGGGGCGGGATAATTCTTTTCCCCTCGGAAGACAGTTAGTATATTCGGTCTGGTTTACAGACTAAGGATAGATGGGATCTCTTTACAGTTTAAATGACTATGCGTCGGTGCAGTGAGGATCTCAGGTTTTTTCACAGCATTATTTATAGAAAGGGTGGATCTAATAGTGAAAAACACAATGTTTAGGCGTGTTGTTTGCTCTGCTTTGGCGCTATCTCTGAGTGTCAGCTGCTTTGTTCCGACGGCTTTTGCAGAAACAGACAACTCTCTAGGCACTGCCGATGAAAGCTTGGAGGCTTTGACAGGCACAGACAGTATCCGTCAGAACTCTTACAGCAAGTATCTGAAAAAATATGAGGATACCGCGAGACCTACGATCGATGAGATCGTTATAAAGGGTTCGGATTATTTGCCTGACTCGGTGAGTGCAGATCTTTCCAAGGGCGCCGAAACGAGCTTTGAGGGCGTGGATGATGTATTTATCTGGTCTAATCAGCAGGGTTCGGTATCCTATGAGGTGGAGATACCTCAGGACGGCAGATACAATCTGAAAATGTCATACTACGCTCTTCCGGGAACGACAAATGATATCGAATTCTCTCTGCTTATCGATGGCGAGAGTCCTTACGGTACGGCTCAGCGTATAACACTCGATAAAGTGTGGGTGAATGACGGTGATATCGGTGAGGACGCTAAGGGCAATGATATGCGTCCCGGACAGATAGAATATCCCACATGGCAGATGGATAAGCCTCTGGCAGATGTTGACGGTCTGTACAACGAGCCTTTGCAGTTCTATATGACAGCAGGCAAGCACGTGCTTACCCTTGATTCGGACAAAGCACAGTTCGTGATAGGCGATATAAAGGTATACAATTATGAAGAACCCAAGGCGTACAGCGCTCCTTCATCTTCAGAGATCGGCCAGTCTTCGGGACAGAAGATAGTGCTGGAGGGCGAAACTGCCAGCTTCAAGTCTTCAAGAACACTGTATCCTACTTCGGATAAGACATCTTATATGACTTCAAGCACCAAGGATTACAGCCCCACCAAGACAAGGTACAACACCATCGGCGGCGGCGGAAACTGGAACCAGTCAACACAGTCTGTCACTTGGGAAGTCAATGTTTCTCAGGCAGGATACTATAAAATAGGTATATTCAGCAGACAGGATCAGATGAGAGGTATGTACTCCAACAGAAGGCTGTACATAAACGGCGTGGTTCCCAACAAGGAATCAGAACAGGTGAAGTTCTTCTACGATACCGACTGGAATGTTGTTTCACCTTCGTGCGACGGCGACCCCATGTACTACTTCTTTGAAGCCGGTGCAAACACCATCACTCTGGAAGCTGTTCCCGGTGAGATAGGCGAGATAATGGGCGAGCTTGATGATGTCGTTTTCGATATCAACAGTTATTATCGCCAGATAAGACAGATCACAGGTCCTTCTCCTGATGAGTACAACAACTACATGATAGATGTTGCTATACCGACTATCATCGATGATTTCAAAAATAATGCCGCACTCCTCAGAGAGGAGAAGGAAAAGATCGAGAAGCTTTCGGGTTCGGGCGGAACAGAAGCCGAAACTCTTGAAAAAATGGCGATAATACTTGACAAATGTGTGAAGAAGCCTGATATAATCCCCGAGATGATGGGACAGATCAAGGATAACGTAACTGCAGTATCGACCTTTATCAATACTTACAGAATGCAGCCCCTTGAAGTTGATAAGATAGAGCTTTGCTCGGATAATGTGGATTTCTCCGACTGTGAGCAGACATTCTTCGGAACTGTCGGACATGGTTTCCAGTCCTTTATAGGCTCTTTCTTTGAGGATTACAACTCTCTTTCAAACGATGAAGATTCCTCTGCACAGGAGTGCTGGGTAACTCTCGGCCGTGATAATGCGGTAGTTATCAAGGAACTCATCGACAGTGACTACAATGCCAATTCTGATAACAAGATAAACCTCAAGCTGGTACAGGGCGGTATTACTGAGGCTACGTTCTCGGGCAAGGGTCCTGATATGGCACTCTTCCTGGGCGGTGACTACCCCATTCAGCTGGCGGTAAGAGATACGCTGGTCGATCTGACAGAGTTCAGTGACTATGAAGAAGTCACGAAGCGGTTCGCACCTGATATCATGACACTGTACACCTATGACGGCGGCGTTTACGGCCTGCCTTGTACACAGAATTTCCCGATGCTGTTCTACAGATCGGATATTCTGGAACAGTACGATATCGACCCCGATACCGATCTGGCGACATGGGACAGCATAATCAACTGCCTGCCCACTCTCCAGAGAAACTACCTTGAAGTAGGTCTGAGACTTCCTGCTACTGCTACTGCGGGTGTTACGATGGTCTCCGCCGTTACAGAAAACGGAAGCACCTTCGCTATGATGCTGCTGCAGCAGGGTCTGAACTACTACAATGAAGATCAGACCAAGACCACATTCAGTGAACAGCCTGCTATCGAAGCTTTTGATACCTGGACAAAGTTCTATACCACATACAGCTTCCAGCAGCAGTACGATGCGTTCACAAGATTCAGACAGGGCGATATGCCTGTTCTGGTAAATGACTATTCGTTCTATAATCAGCTGACAGCTGCCGCTCCCGAGATCAAGGGCTGCTGGAGCTTCAGAGCAGTACCCGGAACCAAGGACGAAAACGGCAATATAAACCATACTGCCAACTCTGAGAGCACCGGCTGCGTTATCTTCAACAAGGCTCCCGATAAGGAAGCTGCATGGGACTTCATTAAGTGGTTCACAAGCACCGAGACTCAGACCAAGTACGGCAACAACATCGAATCCGTACTCGGACCTATGGGACGTTACTCCACTGCTAACCAGGAAGCACTGAGAGGTCTTTCATGGACCACCAAGGAAGCAGATCTGCTTCTCGATCAGATGAACACTCAGGTCGAGATACCGATAATCCCCGCTTCCTACGGCGTTACAAGAAACGTTATGAACGCTTTCAGAAAAGTTGTTAACGAAAACGAAAATGCAAGAGATACCCTGTTCTGGTACAACAAGGATATCAACGATGAGATCACACGTAAGCGTGCAGATCTCGGATTAGACTAAGGAAAGGAGAGTGCTGTGTTATGGCTAAAAACACTCACGGCCCTATGAACAAGCAGGGCAAATGGGCTTATACCTGGCATATGGTAAAAGTCAACAAAGGCTGCTATTTCATGCTCATCCCTTTCATGATATTCTTCATTACCTTTACGGTAGTGCCTGTTATAATGTCACTGCCTATGGGCTTTACAAACTTCAATATGATACAGATGCCCAAATGGGTAGGCCTTTCAAACTTCTATACACTGTTCGTAAATGACGACGTGTTCCTTATTGCGATAAGAAATACTCTGATATTCGCAATATTCACAGGACCTTTCTCCTATGTTCTCAGCTTCCTTATAGCGTGGCTGATAAACGAGATGAATCCGTTCCTGAAAACATTCTTTACATTCGTATTCTATGCACCTTCCATGACAACATCGGTGTATGTTACATGGCAGCTGATTCTTTCGGGTGACTCCTACGGCTACCTGAACGCTGTACTGATGGATCTTGGCATATTGAAATCCCCTGCACAGTGGATAACCGATACCAAGTACATACTTACAGTCGTTATCATCGTTCAGCTGTGGATGTCCATGGGTGCAGGCTTCCTTGCGATACGTGCAGGCTTCCAGAACATAGACAAGTCCATGTACGAGGCTGGCGCTATCGAGGGCATCAAGAACAGATGGCAGGAGCTTTTCAAGATCACTATCCCCTCTATGGGACCTCAGCTCCTGTTCGCAGCTGTTATGCAGATATCCACTTCGTTCACAGTTGGTATGGTAGGTCAGAATCTGGTAGGTCTGCCTTCCACCGACTACGCTGCACATACCATAATGAACCATGCTACCGACTACGGCTGGGTACGTTATGAGATGGGCTATTCGTCAGCGATATGTTTCGTGCTCTTCGCGGCGATGCTTCTTGCCAATAAGGGTGTCAACTGGATACTCGGCAAGTATCTTGACTAAAAGGGGGGAATATTCCAAATGGCTGGAAGAAAGAAAAAGAAGCAGTCTATCGAGACGCTCAAAGTTTCAGATAAGAAAAAGTCTATCAACGGCTCAAGAGCGGGCGATGTCTGCATATTCATATTTTTGGTGCTTCTGGGTGCATTCATGGTATTCCCGCTGTACTACTCGGTGATACAGTCGTTAAAGCCCGTTGAGGAACTGTTCGTGTTTCCGCCGAAGCTTTACGTCATAAATCCCACGGGAAGGAACTTCTCGGATATGTTCAGAGTTGCGGCTAACTCATGGCAGGTGCCGCTTTCCAGATATATCTTCAACAGCTTCTTCATAACCATCGTTATCTGCGGTGCGAACCTGTTTGTTTGCTGCTGTGCGGCATTCGTGCTTTCAAAGTGCCGTTTCCCCGGTGATAAGTTCATCAACCAGGTCATAGTACTTGCACTGCTGTTCTCGTCACAGGCTACATGGATAATGCAGTTCATGGTAATGTCTAAGTTGGGAATTATCGATAGCTATTTGGCACTGATACTCCCAAGTATCTCCACATCCATCGGTCTGTACCTGATGAGACAGTCAATGTCCACGATACACGATGCGATGGTCGAAGCTGCAAAGGTGGACGGCGCAAGTCTGTTCAGGATATGCTGGCAGATCGTCGTTCCCAACTCAAAGCCCGCACTGATGACCCTGATAATTTTCGCATTCCAGGGCGCATGGAATATGCAGGGCGGCGCTCTGATATATTCGGAAGAACTCAAAACACTACCTACTGTTGTACAGCAGATCTCCGCAGCAGGTCTTGCCCGTCAGGGCGTTACCTTCGCTTCGAGCGTTGTACTTCTCATTCCTCCGCTGGCGGTATTCCTGGTTGCACAGGGCAACGTAATGGAGACCATGGCGAATTCCGGTATGAAGGATTAACAGGTATCCGACATGAGAACTAGAAAAGGAAAAAGGTGATAAGTAGTGTTGAGAATAAAAAATTCTTTTAAAAAGATTCTCTGCGCAGGACTGGCTGCCGTCGCTGCAATGTCGATGACGCTGAATGCCTACGCTGCAGAACCCTACAAGTCCTATATATACGATTTCTGGGGCGACCCGATACCTTCGCAGAATGCTTACCGTATCGATAAGACCGTTACCGGATTTGATATGGGACTAGACAGGCTTTCGGATCCCGCAGATCCGCTGTTCATCGGTGAAAAGGCTTCCGCAAGGCTTGCAAATTCAAAGGATATGTTCTTTGATCCCGAGCTGAAACAGTTCTGGGTGGCGGATACAGATAATAACCGTATCCTCAGACTTGATGAAAAGCTGAAGCTGGTAGGCGCTTATACAGGCGCTTCCGACGGCAAAAATTTCAAAGCTCCCTCGGGAGTATATGTAAAGAGAAGCGTATTGGACGGCAAGCTTTACATATACATTGCAGACTATGAAAATTCAAGAATTGTCAAGGCTTCCGTTGAATCCAATACAGAACTCGAACTTGTGAAGGAATACACAAGACCCGAGACAGATCTTTACACCGTTGAGACTTTCAACCCCTCAAAGGTAGTAGCAGATAAGGCTGAAAACGTATATGCGGTTTGTACCTCTGTTAACCAGGGTGCGGTCCAGTTCACAAAGTCAGGCAAGTTCCAGGGATACTTCGGTGCCAACAGAGTTGAGGTAACGGCTGCCGTTATCGCACAGAAGCTCTGGAGAAAGTTTGCTTCAAACGAGCAGATATCCGGTATGACAAGAAATGTACCTGTTGAGTATGCTAACTTCGATATCGATGACGGCGGTTTCATATACACCGTTACCGAAGCTGCTAACGCTACTACGGACGCTGTAAAGAAGCTGAACCCCGCAGGCTACAATATCTGGAACAACTCTACCGGTGATACCTACATCTTCGGTGATATGGCTTCGGAGTACGATGCTACTGCGAACCAGACTTATTCCACCAGACTTACGGATATATGCATATCCGACAACGGTCTGATAAATGTACTGGACTTCTCCACAGGACGTGTGTTCCAGTACGACAGAAATGCTGAACTTCTTTGTATCTTCGGTACAAAGAACTCTACCAACGATCAGCGCGGAAGCTTCTCGAATCCCAACGCGGTAGAAGCTTACAACAATAACATCTATGTACTTGACGGCTCAAAGAACGATATAACCATCTACTCCGAGACCACATTCGGATCACTGATGCATGAGGCGATCGAACTTTACGATCAGGGCAGATATTCCGAGGCAAAGCCTATCTGGGAGAACGTTCTCGCAAGAGACGGCGGATATCCTATGGCATATATGGGTCTCGGCAAGGCAGCACTGAACGAGGGAGAGTACCAGAAGGCTCTGGATTATTTTGAGACAGCTTATGCTCAGAAATCTTATGACAGAGCATTCAAGTACGCAAGAAACGAGTTCATTGAGGAAAACTTCAATATTATCGTTACAGTTTTAGTTGTGCTGATAGTATGGCTGATAGTACTTTCCAAGCTGCACAAGAGAAAGATCTATATCGTCAAGGGCAAGCTCGGAAAATTATTCCAAAAGCAGAAGGAGGGAAGATAAGTCATGTATGAATTTACACCCATGGGCTGGTTAAAGCACTGTATCTTCCACCCTGTTGAAGGCTTTGAGGATCTCAGATGGAAGAAGCAGGGATCTATAAGAATATCCGCTGCGATAGTATTCTTCCTTTTCGTTGCAATGGTGGCCGACAGACAGCTGACAGGCTTCCAGTTCAACGGCAACTACGTAAAGATCTTCAATGTCGTTCCGCTGATAGTTCAGTCGGTGGTATACTACATTACATGGTGCATCGGCAACTGGTCGATATGCACACTGCTGGAGGGTGAGGGTACTTTCAGAAAGATCTGTATCTACTCCGCTTACTCTCTGGTACCTTATATAGTATGCACACTTATACGAGTGCTTCTCTCAAACTTCCTGGTACAGGAAGAGGCCATCTGGATCGCGGCGCTGTACTATCTGGGATTAGGCTGGTCAATAGTACTTATGATACAGGCAATGAGAGCCTGCCACCAGTATTCATTCGGCAAGACACTTATATCTATGCTGTTGACCCTGGCAGCAATGCTGCTGATACTGTTCCTGGCAATACTTCTGCTCTCTCTGTTCCAGCAGGTTTACGTATTCTTCTATCAGATCTACACTGAGATCGCGTATAGGATCCGAGGCTAATTAGAAACGGTGGTGTTAAAATGCATAATAGAAATTATAAAAAAGCGATTGTCTTTGGTTTGTGTCTTACTATGCTGATGCCTCTGGGTTCTATGGCTGTTACTTCGGCTGATGCTGAAGAGGATACCGCCGCGGTAGAAGATGCTGCGGTGGGCGCTGAAGAAGCGGCTTCTGCCGATGAGGAAACTACGGGCGCTGAGGATGAGCTTCCCGAAAAGATCTCCGATGAGCAGGCTGCATCTATGGCTCAAAAGCTCTGTGAGAATGACAATTTCATTCTTTACGGTGACGAAAAGAACGAAAGACTCGGTCTTTATGTAAAGAGCAGCGGCGCTTACTGGTGGACATCTCCTATAAACGTATTTTCCGAGGATCAGGTAGTTGATGTTGAAAAGGGCAACATGATGAAGAAAGCGCTCAGAAAGCAGATCGCTTCAAGCTGTGCTATCAAAGTCGGTGACCTCAGACAGGAAAAGAGGACAGAGTCAGCTGCACCTATCTACTCAAACAAGGCAAAGTCCAAGTGGACTACCAATGATAAGGGCGCTGTTATCGAATACAAATTCAACTCCGAGGGCGTTACGCTGAAAGTTCATTACGAGCTTTGCGAGGACAGTCTGTATGTTTATGTTAATTCTTCCGAGGTAGAAGAAGCGAACACTTCTCAGGTGGACGGCAAGATACTTACTAAGCTCCAGCTTTGTCCTTACTTCGCAGCAGCTCCTGCTGTGGACTATAACGGCAATCCTACGGAAGGATATATGATAATCCCCGACGGCAGCGGTGCTGTTATCAACTACAATAACGGCAAGGGAACGTATCCCGATTATATTCAGCAGGTATACGGCAGAGATTATACAATGGTACCTCTGCAGGCACCGAGAGTTACCGAACAGGCTTATCTGCCCGTGCTTTCCACGGTAAACGGCAGCAACGGCATCGTTGCGGTGGCTACCGACGGTGATGCCAATGTATACGCAAGGGCTCAGGTAAGCGGTCAGAACAAGCAGGTATACAACAGCTGCTACTTCGAGTTTGAAACACGTTCTTCCGATGCGTTCTTTATGAGCGGCGACAGCGCCAACAAGCTGAACGTATTTGAAAAGGGAGATATCAAGACCGAGCGTTTCGGCATACACTACTATCCCGTTACAAGCAAGGACGGCGGTACTGTAAACTATGCTGACTGCGCTGAGGTTTACAGAAACTATCTTATAGATGAGAAGGGTCTGAAAAGGCAGTCTTCTCTCGGCAACAAGCTTTATATGGACCTCTACGGCGGCGTGCTGAAGAGAACTTCCATACTGGGTCTGCCTTTCAATCTCAAAACTGAGATAACAGGCTTCGACCAGGCGGGTGAGATAGTTAAAGAGCTTAAAGGCAAGGGTGTCAACAGTTTCAATGTAAACTACAACGACTGGACAAATGCCGCTATAAAGGATAATATCTCCACTAAGGCAAAGCCCTCTGGCACACTTGGCGGAAAAAGTGATTTCACTGAATTTATCAACACTGACAATGTTCAGGTGTACCCGTCCATGAACAACTTTACAATGGACAGATCTTCCGGTGGTTACTGGACGCTGACAAGCACTGCTATAAGAATATCCAACGCTTATTCAAGACAGACCTCTTACAGCCTGTCGTTCGGCGTTGCACAGAAAGGCGTTGCTCCTGCACTGCTTTCACCAAGCAAGTATTCAAAGACCTTTGAAGAGATGCTTGGCAGTTATCAGAAGGAAGGTATCGACAGGATCGGCTTTGGCTATCTGTCTTCCAGACTGGTGGGAGATTACACCAGAAAGGACACATATTGCAGAGATAAGACCATGAATGTACTTGTAGATGAGTACAAGAAAGCAAACAGCAATATAGGCGCTATCCTGGCTGATGAGGCTAACGCTTATATCCTGCCCTATGTTTCCACTGTATCCGGTGTGCCTGTTTCGTCCAGCGGATATGATATCACAGACTTTGATATCCCGTTCTATCAGATGGTCATCCACGGTTATGTGCCTTACGCTTCAAGCGCTATCAACAAGAGCTCCAACACGGATGAGACCTTTATGCTGGCTCTCGCTTCGGGCTCTCAGATACACTATGATTTCACCTATGCTGACAGCGATGTGCTCCAGGATACCGAGTACAATGACCTGTACTATACTAATTACAGGGGCTGGACAGAAGCGGCAGCAAGACAGTACAAGGCTGCAAAGAACATTGTCGGCGGTGTTTCTGACTACACTATCAGCAAGTACGAGATAAGCGGCGACGGAAATGTTCTCACGACCACCTATTCAAAGGAAGGTCAGGGTGATGTTGTGGTAAAGATCGACAAGAAGAACGCTACCGCGACTGTTGACGGTCAGAACGTCAATATAGAAAACTGTATCGAAGGAGGTTTGAAATAATGAGCAAAGAAAACAATAAAGCAGTTCAGACTTCCGAAAATACAGCTCCCGAAAAGCAGAAAAAGCACGTACTTTCGTATGAAAAGAGAAAGGGACTTTACGGCTACGGTTTCATAGGTCTCTGGGCACTGGGCACGATATATTTCTTTATCGCACCTCTCGTCATGTCGCTTATCTACTCCTTCAACGAAACGAAGGTAGAAGTCGGCGGCATGGAGATGAAGTGGATAGGCATGAAGAACTATGTCAATGCTTTCCGTAAGGATCAGGATTATACTCTCGCGCTGGTGGATATGCTGAAAAATACTGCGCTCAGAACTCCTCTGATCATTATTTTCTCGATATTCATTGCACTGGTGCTGAACCAGAAGTTCAAGGGAAGAACTTTTGCAAGAGCAGTATTCTTCCTGCCTGTTATCATAGCTACGGGTCCTGTTATGGATATCATCAACGGCAACATGAGCACAGGCGGCTATTCTGGCGGTTCCGAGCAGTTCAGCACGATGTTTGAAGCTAACCTTGTAGATCAGCTCCTGAACTTCCTTGGTATCTACAATATAAGCGACAGACTTTCAAATATCATAAATTCGCTGACAACAGATATCTTCAATCTGGTTTGGAACTCGGGTATACAGATACTTCTGATACTCGCGGCACTTCAGGGCATCTCGCCTGCTTCCAAGGAAGCGGCTCAGATGGAGGGTGCTACCTCGTGGGAATTCTTCTGGAAGATAACTCTTCCCACGATAAGCCCTATGATACTCGCAAGTGTTGTTTATACAGTAGTTGACTCCTTCGTTGACCCCGGCAATAAGGTAATGACCATAGTTCTTAACAAGTCTACCAACTGGCAGCACGGATATTCAGCTGCGATGGCGTGGGCATACTTCGCAATAATAGGTGTTTGTCTGGCTATCATAGTTGCTATTCTTAACAAGGTCATCTACTACGAAGTTGAGTAAAGGGGGGATAGAAGTGGCAACTAAAAAAGAAGAAAAGCAGTTTGAAAAAGAACGCAAGGCTGCTATTAAAGCTCGTGAGAAGCGAATGAAGGAGGAAGGTCTTGAAAAATTCCTTACTCCCGACCAAATAAAGTACAACAAAAGGCAGAAAGCCATAGGCGCTGTCTGGCCTGTATTCAGATTTCTGATACTCTTCGGTCTGTGCTTTGTCATACTCTATCCTCTGATATTTATGCTTTCAACAGCATTCAGACCCAACGAACAGATGAACGATCCTTCTATCATCTGGATACCCAAGAACTTCACCATGCAGAATATCAAGGATACCTGGAAGGTAATGAAGTTCGACAAGACACTGATAAACACCATCATCCTGAACCTGGTATCTTCTGTTCTTCAGGTAATAACCTGTTCGATAACAGGCTATGGTTTTGCAAGATTCAAGTTCAAGGGCAAGAATATACTGTTCGGCTTGGTTGTAATGATGATAATCGTTCCTCCCCAGATAACAACGATACCCATGTATATGCAGTACGCACATTTCAAGCCTCAGTTCCTTGCTAAGATGTTGACACTTGGCAAAACTTCACTGATAAACAGCGGCTGGACGATGTATCTGCCTGCACTGTTCGCAAACGGCATAAGAGCCGGTCTGTTCATCTTCATATTCCGTCAGTTCTTCAGAGGACTGCCCAAGGAACTTGAAGACGCAGCTTATCTGGACGGCTGTTCACCTCTTTACACCTATGTAAAGATAATGATACCCAACGCAAGGCAGTCATTCCTGACAGTTTTCCTGTTCTCCATCGTATGGTACTGGAACGACTACTATGTATCAAGTTCTTTCTTCACCAACAACGACACCGTTGCGCTGATGCTGAAGAACCTGAATACCACCCTTGCAAAGACACTGTTCAACAATCAGTCGGTATCTGTTCGTCAGATAATCGTTTGGCTGGAAGCAGGCTGTCTGCTTTCAATAACCCCTATACTGGTAATGTATGTATTCCTGCAGAGATACTTTGTAGAAGGTATCGAGAAGTCCGGTCTTGCAAACTAATATCGGTATTGCGGAGGTAATACGCAGCAAGAATAAGGCACTTCTGTTGGAATACTGACAGAAGTGCCTTTGCGCTTTTATGAGGGTAAAACTGCCCTCGTTATCAATAAAAAAGCGAACAGCGGTTAGTCGGGGACTTCGCTGTTCACTGTAACAATTATTCGTATGCCAGAAATTCTTCCGGAATATAGTTTATGTAGTTCTGCAGAACGTTCCTGTTTACACCTGCCTGCTGATACATCATGTGGCGGGAAAGCATATCGTCAGTGTAATCGCCATAGGGGTACACCGCACAGTTGTACCACATCGAATCCCAGTTTGCACCCTCATAGTGGGAAATAACGGGGATGGCTTTTACGTTTTCAAACGATATTTCACCGCCGTTGTCGTAGTCTTTTACTACGTCCAGCTTGCCGAATATGCCGATTATGGACCTGCCGTACTGACCGTCGGGATTGTCTCCGTCGAACATGGTGGAGAAGAAATTGCCCAGACCGTAGTAGCAGAAAGCCTGACCGCCGTCGGGCTTATCGAGATATGTACAGGTCGAAAGTGCGTGTGCCTGAGTACCTATGATAAGGTCTGCACCCCATTCGACCAGCTTGGGAGTAAGCTCCAGCTGCATATCGTTCAGGTCGTTTATGACTTCGGTGCCGTAGTGGCAGGACACAACAACAACATCTGCCATTTTGTTAGCTTTTTCGATCTGCCGCCTGACGGTCTCTTCATCGGAGAGGTAAACCACCTTTCCAGGGTCGCCGTCACCAAGGAATATGCCGTTGGTGTGTTCCATATAGCCCAGAAAAGCAAATGTTACGCCATTGACTTCCATCGTCCTGATGTTCTCGGAATCGGCTTCATCGCGGTAAGTACCGTAATGCACGACACCTTTGCTGTCCCAGTAATCAAGGGAGGATATCAGTCCGTCGGAGAACTTATCCAGCACATGGTTGTTGGACATGGATATGACGTTGAACCCGAAATCAACCACAGCATCACCGACCTCGGTGGGTGTGGAGAACATGGGGAAGGTCGAAGGCTCAAAGGCATCGTTTACAAGGGTCTCCTGATTGAGTATGGCGATATCCGTACCCTCTATCAGCTTTTTGCAGGGGGCATAGCACTTTGAAAAATCGTAGCTTCCGTCTTCCTGCTGTGCTTCAACGTAGATATTATCGTGGATAAGGTTATCACCTGAGCAGGCAAGATGAACGACGGTTTTGCCCGTCTTGTTCTCATCGGCAGACTTCTCTTCGGTGGCATTTGCAGCAGCTGAGTTTTCATCTGCGGGGGCATTATCTTCCTCAGAGCTCTTGACGTTGTCCTGTACCTCGATGCTTACAGCGGAACTCTTTTCTGTTTCAGTCGTCGGTTCGTTGTTTGTCTGTTTACCACAGGAAGCTGTCAGCATAGCGGCGGCAAGAATGAAAGGAATTGTCTTTATTTTCATATAATGATACTCCTTAAAAAATCAAATTTCGGATACTATTATAACACGTATCTTTCGGATTGTCACCAAATTTTTAAAAAAATGTGAAATTTAAACAAGTGCCGATTGGTGGAAAACTGTGAATATACCGAAATTGCTCATTCCTGCGGGAGAGCGCAGTCATAAAGCTGTAAAGAATGGTAATACTATATCGGGTAAGCACAACGGCGAAAAGTCTGTATATAACGCAAAAAGTCGTAATAGTGATGCAATGGCGGAAGCCCTGCAAAATAAGGATGCTCAAATTGCAGAACGTTAAAAAAAAGTTTAAAAAAGATAGTGAAATATGTGATTGACAAAAAAATAACAAACTGGTATAATAGGATTATGATAAAAGGAGATCGGGGTCGTAATGACCCGATATTACCTGTTTTGGTGTGAAGATTCAACCTTATAATGTTTGGAGGATACTATAATGGCTAAAACTACTGCTAAAAAGAACGAACCGATTTTCGTGGACAGCGTAGAAGCACTATCTGCCAAGATAAAGGAAGTCAGAGCTGCGCAGGCTGTGTTTGCGACCTATACTCAGGAACAGGTCGATAAGATATTCAAGGCTGCTGCACTGGCTGCCAACAAGGCACGTCTGCCCCTCGCTAAAATGGCTGTTGAAGAAACAGGCATGGGTATAGTTGAAGACAAGGTCATCAAGAACAACTATGCGTCCGAGCATATTTACAATGCTTATAAGAATGTCCAGACCTGCGGTGTGTTCGAGACTAACGAAGCTTACGGCACTACAAAGCTTTATGAACCCATCGGTCTTATCGCTGCGGTAATACCCACTACCAACCCTACTTCTACCGCTATATTCAAGACACTTATCTCGCTGAAGACCAGAAACGGTATCATCATCAGCCCTCACCCCCGTGCAAAGAACTGCACTATCGCAGCTGCCAAGATAGTTCTTGATGCTGCTGTGGCTGCTGGCGCACCCGAGAACATCATCGGCTGGATAGATGTACCTTCACTGGATATGACCAACCAGATAATGAGAGATTCCGACCTGATACTTGCAACAGGCGGTCCCGGAATGGTAAAGAGTGCTTATTCTTCAGGCACACCTGCACTGGGCGTTGGCGCGGGCAATGCTTCCGCTATAATCGATGCTTCTGCTGATATCAAGGTTGCAGTAAACTCCATAATTCACTCCAAGACCTTCGATAATGGTATGATATGCGCTACCGAGCAGACACTTATCGTTGATAAGAAAATATACAAGGAAGTAAAGGCTGAGCTGAAAGCACGCGGCTGTTATTTCCTTAACAATGAGGAAGCTGATAAGGTAAGGCATACCATGATAATCAACGGCAGCCTTAATGCAAAGATAGTTGGTCAGAGACCTGTTACTATCGCTAAGCTCTGCGGTTTTGAAGTTCCTGAGGACGTAAAGGTACTGATAGGCGAAGCTACCAGCACCGACCGCGAAGAAGCTTTCGGTCATGAGAAACTGACTACCGTTCTCGGTATGTACAAGGCTGAGGACTTCGATGATGCACTCGATAAGGCTGAGACCCTGCTTGAAAACAATGGCGGACTTGGTCATACCTCGGTACTTTGGATAGATAACGTAAACGAGCGCGAGAAACTGCTGAAATTCGCTGACAGACTGAATACCAGCCGTCTTATCGTGAATACACCGTCTTCACTGGGCGGTATAGGCGACCTCTACAACTTCAACTTTGCACCTTCGCTGACACTGGGCTGCGGCTCCTGGGGCGGAAACTCCGTCAGCGAGAACGTTGGTGTAAAGCACCTGCTTAACGTTAAGACAGTTGTTGAGAGGAGAGAGAATATGCTGTGGTTCAGAGCGCCCGAAAAGGTATACTTCAAGAAGGGTTGTCTGCCTGTTGCCCTTGATGAACTGAAAAACGTAATGGGCAAGAAGAGAGCTTTCATCGTTACCGACCAGTTCCTGTACAAGAACGGCTACACCAAGCCTATCACTGATAAGCTGGATCAGATGGGTATCGCACACAATGTATTCTTCGATGTTGCTCCCGATCCTTCACTGGGCTGCGCACTTGAAGGCGTAAAGGCTATCCGTGCTTTCGAGCCTGATACCATCATTGCTATCGGCGGCGGTTCTGCTATGGACGCTGCAAAGATCATGTGGGTACTTTACGAGCACCCCGAGGCTGACTTCATGGATATGGCTATGCGTTTCATAGATATCCGCAAGAGAGTATACACTTTCCCGAAAATGGGCGAAAAGGCTTACTTCATCTGCATACCTACATCTTCCGGTACAGGTTCCGAAGTTACACCTTTCGCAGTTATTACTGATGAAAAGACAGGTCACAAGTATCCTCTGGCAGACTACGCTCTGCTGCCTAACATGGCTATCGTTGATACCGACCTGATGATGAGCGCACCAAAGGGTCTGACCGCTGCTTCGGGTCTGGACTGCATGGTACACAACCTTGAGGCTCTGGCGTCGGTAATGGCTACCGATTTCACTGACGGTATCGCTCTCCAGTCACTGAAAATGACATTTGAAAATCTGCCCGAGTGCGTTGACAACGGACAGACTGCATACAAGGCAAGAGAGAAGATGGCACACGCTGCTACCATGGCAGGTATGGCATTTGCAAACGCATTCCTTGGCATAGGACATTCCCTTGCGCACAAGCTTGGTGCATATCACCACCTGCCTCACGGCATCTGCTGCGCACTGGTAATAACCAATGTCATGAAGTTCAATGCTAACCCTGTTCCTACCAAGATGGGCACATTCTCGCAGTATGAATACCCCAAGACTCTTGAAAAGTACGCTGATGTTGCACGTTCGCTGGGTCTGTTCGGCAAGGACGACAAGGCTTGCTTCAAGATGCTCTGCGATAAGGTAGAAGAGCTGAAAGAGCGCGTAGGCTGCAAGAAGACCATTGCTGAGTACGGTATCAGCGAGGAAGACTTCCTTGCAACACTGGATCAGATGTCCGAAGACGCATTCGACGATCAGTGCACAGGCGCTAACCCCAGATATCCTCTCATCGAAGAGCTGAAGGAGATCTACAAGGCTTGCTACTACGGCACCGAGTACAAGGGCTAATTAAGAAGAATAAATAATTCAGGCACTTCTGTCAGCATCGACAGAAGTGCCTTTTCGCTTATTAAATATCAGTTTGAACCATCGAGGTGATATATCCTGTTCATCTCGGCTGAAAGCCCGCCGTCGGCAGAACGCACATAAAGCGGCTTTTCAATTTGTATAAAATTATTTCCTCCCATGCGCCCCTCAACGAGTATCAGCCACGGTGCACAGTCGGGATTTTTGTGTACAGTCCGCAGTCGCTTTGGTTCGATTCCATTGGATCGCATGGCGGTCATGATATCACAGAGTCTTTCGGGGCGGTTGCATATACACAGTCTGCCGCCGTAGCGAAGATTTTTCTTTGCCGCTCTGCAAACGTCCTCAACTGTACAAAGCATTTCATGACGGGCGATGGATACCGCTTCGCTGTCGTTCTTTTCGCCTGTGTTGTTTATCTTGTAGGGGGGATTGCAGGTTATAAGGTCGATGGGCTTGTCCGCACGCCAGTCTTTAAGGTCACCCAGTACAGGGACGATATCATCTATATCCGACTTTTTCAGTGAGATCTTCAGCTGTTCGTGGGCTTTCTCCTGTATCTCCAGTGCGTAGGTCAGCTTCGGCTTGTAATTCTTGTGAAGCAGAAGAGCGATTATGCCGCTGCCTGTGCAGAAGTCGGCGCATATATCCTTATGTCTTGCCTGAGCAAAATCAGCCAGCAGAAAAGCGTCCGTACCGAAACGGTGTTCATCGGATATGCATATCTCAATGCCGTCTCCGAGGGATTCAAAGGTGAAGTCAGTGTATTCCATGAGATCTTCCTTTCGTATTTATACCGCGTTTTAAAAAGCCCCCGCTTATGCAGGGGCTTTTGTGATCTTAATTTCAGAACATTCTTATCTTGCTTGCTATCTCAGCAGAGTGAGAGAGTATAGCCAGGTTGGCATCGATATCGCTCTCTACCATGTTGGGTGTGATGAATGCAAGCTCATCGTCGGGGCGATTAGCACGCTCGATGTACATCAGCTTGCCGAACATCTCGGAGATGGAAGGCTTGAGAGCCTGTACATCATCGCCTTTAAGACGAACATACATGGAGCAGTTGATATCCTTGTATCTTACCACGAACTTCTCGTCCTTCTTGGATTCTTCCCAGTGGATACCGAGAGATCTGCCGTTATGTCTCAGGCAGTCGATGATATCACCTACAACTGCGGAAGCGGTAGGAAGCTTGCCTGCGCCCTGGCCGTAGAACAGTACATCGCCGACACCGTCGCCTGTAACGCTTACTGCGTTGTAAACATCGTCAACGCTTGCCAGCATATTGCTCTTGGGAACGAGTCTGGGGCAAACGATAGCGCTGAGACTGCTGTCTTCAAGTCTCTTTACGGAAGCTATCAGCTTGATAACATAGCCTGCGTTGTCAGCGTACTCAACATCGTCCAGAGTGATTCTTGTGATACCGCTCTTATGTACCATTTCGGGATAGATGTGCTTGCCGTATACCAGTGAACCCAGTATGCATATCTTGCGGCAGGCGTCCTCGCCCTCAACATCGGCAGTAGGATCAGCCTCGGCATAGCCCAGCTGCTGAGCCAGCTTCAGTGCATCCTCAAAGCTCATCTGATCCTTTATCATCTTAGTGAGGATAAAGTTTGTAGTACCGTTGAGTATACCCGAGATCTGCTGGATCTCGTTACCTGCCAGACATTTGTTCAGGGGTCTGATTATCGGTATACCGCCGCCTACGCTGGCTTCAAACAGATAGGAACAGCCGTTATCCTGTGCAAGCTGTAAAAGCTCAGCGCCGTAAGCTGCAACAAGAGCCTTGTTGGAAGTTACCACGCTCTTGCCCTTTGCAAGCAGCTTCTTGGTGTACTCATATGCAAATGTAGTGCCACCTACAACTTCGGCAACTACCTCTATCTCATCATCGTTGAGTATAGTATCAAAATCGTGTATGATCATATCGGCAAAAGGAGATTCGGGGAAATCCCTGAGATCGAGAATATACTTGATATCGCAATCCCTGCCGATCTTCTTATTGATAGCTTCCCTGTTCTTCATAAACAGCTCGACAGTACCCGAGCCTACTACACCGTATCCTATGACCGCTACATTCTTACTCATAATTATCCTCTTCCTAAATTATTATTATGTCTGTTCAGACCGAACTCACTCGCCCGAGATTATCTTCGCTTCAACTACACCCGATACTTTTGAAAGCTCCTCGGTGAGCTTCTGGGTATTCAGCGCGTCTCTGTCGAATCTTACCGAGAACGTGACCGTAGCCACGGAATCCACGGGGATATTCTGGTTTATGGTCAGTATATTCGTCCCCAGCTCGTAAAGCTTCGATATTATTGAGGAAAGCACGCCCTTTTCGTCACGCAGTGTGCAGTAGACGGAAACGATATTGTTGGTGAGACGTTCCTCATAATTAAAAACAGAGTCCTTGTATTTGTAGTAAGCGCTTCTTGAAATGCCCACTGCTCTGCAAGCCTCGGTAGAGGTGGAGACCTCCCCCCTTGCCCGCATACGTTTTGCGGCAAGCACTTTCAGCACGATATCAGGCAGTACATCTGCACTAACTATAACAAGACCCGACTCGTTATCAGCCACGGAAAGTTCACCTCCGACAAACAAGTGTATTCGCAACAAATACAACTATACCACGTTTTTTCAGTTTTGTCAAGCATTCATTTTTTTATTAAAGCGCGCAGTCAGGTGATATTTTTCGCTGATACGGGCAGTTTGACAGTATTTTGCCATCGGGATATGGTTATAATCAACGAAATTGAGTTGGGGGCTATGCAACTATTGTTAAATATGTGGAAAAAAATAGGGCTGACTTGAATTTTATGATAAAAAGTTGTAAAATGATAATGTATTTTTAAACATATGACTATAGGTCATTATAGCGAGCGGCAAACAGATATCGATGCCGTTTAATATAAACTGCCGAAAGGAGTGAGCAGTTTGGATATAATCAGTGAGATACTGGAAACAGACAGACTTGCCGAGGAAAAGCTTGAACAGGCTATGCAGAAGCGCAGCGAGATGCTGAAAGAATGCGAGAAAAAGGTCGAGAGGATACATGAGAATGCTGAGTCTGAGGCAGATCTCTACCGCGCATTCCTTATTTCCGAGGAGGATATGAGCAACTGCGAGAATGAGCTGAAGCAAAGTGAAAGAGAACAGCTTGATGCCCTTGTTGCGGCTTATGAAGCTTGTCATGAGGACTGGGAAAATGATATAATCGCCGCGATAATAGGCTGATGACCCTGCGGCTGAAAGGAGGTGCCCGATATGTTGGAGAATTATAGTTCAAATGCCACCACTGCGAAGATAAGAGCGAAGTACGCTCAGCTTTTCACGCAGGAGGATTATCGGGAACTGGCGGCGCTGAGGACTGTGCCCGAAGCGGCGGAATACATCTCACGGTCGGCACGTTTCAGGGAAGCTTTCGCGGAAGTTGATCCCAACACGATACACCGCGGTTTTCTTGAAGAACTGCTGTACAGGGAGAACTTTGAGACATATATAAGACTGTGCAAATTTCAGGGGCTTGATAAACAGCCGTTTTTCGGATTTCTGATAAGGCGCAGCGAGATAGACTGCATACTTTCTATCATAAATCGAATAAACTCGTCACTTGACAGGACATATCTTTCCGACCTGCCGGGATATCTTATAAAGTATCTGACGATACCCGTTATGGAGCTCAGCCTTTCACAGACCTATGAAGATCTGGTGGCGGGACTGAAGGGTACACGCTATGGCAAGGTACTGAAAAAGATACCTGTCCGCGAGGATGGCAGAGCCGATTATACCGAGTGCGAGCTCAGGCTGAGGACAGCCTATTACGAAGAACTACTCGAACAGGCTGAAAAGGAGTTTTCGGGAAGTGTATCGGAGGAGCTGAAAACAATCATACTCCGTGAGATCGACTGCCGAAATATAATAAATGCCTACCGTATGAAATCCTACTTCGGGTATTCACCCGAGGAGATAAAGAGGAGATCGCTGAAATACTACGGAATAGGCAAAAAGAATATGGAAAGGCTGTATGAAGCAGCCGACAGTGAGACCATGATGGACATGGTAAATCATACTATTTATGGGAAAAACTCCCCCGATACAGATAATATCGAGGTGGAGATAAACAGCGTGAAGATAAGAAGGCTGAGGCATTACCTTACGGGCAGCACAAATGCTCCCGTGGCGCTGTATGCTTTCATTATCCTCTGCGATATAGAAGTTTCCAATCTGGTGCATATCATCGAGGGCATCAGATACGGCGTTGAGGCTGCCGCTATTGAAGCACAGCTGATAACGCTTTGATATCTTCCCGATGAAAGGAGTGCGAACACCTAAATATGGCGATTGAAAAAATGGCGCTTGTCAATATCATCGGCAGATTTGAGGATCTGGATGAGACCCTCATACGCTGCTGCGACAGCGGGTGCTTCCATATCGAGCCGGCTTTCAAGAATGAAGCTAATTCAACAGTAAAGCTGCTCAATGAAAAGAACCCCTTCGGTGTGCCACTTAAAGAATTTGCGTCCCTTGCCACTGAGATGGGCATTGAGCTGAAAGAGACAAAGGGGACAAGGTTCAATGGGTGGACAGCGGAACAGTTCAATGAACTTTCCGAGAATATCGACAGCGAGATAGAGGAAAAGAACGGCGAGAAACAAAAGCTCGCAACAGAGGTATCAGAGCTGGAGGGCGCTGTGCTTCAGGTAGACCATCTGCGGGGCATGAACAGCGATTTCAGCAAGATATTTGCCTGCAAGCATACTGCCTGTCGCATCGGACGTATGCCTGCGGATAATCTGGCAAAGCTTCAGTACTACGATCAGACATTCTTCTTTGTGCCTTTCGAGACTACAAAGGATTTCTGCTGGGGTATGTACTTCTGTGCAAATGGCGACAAGGAACTGGTGGACAGTATATTCCGTTCAATGTTCTTTGAGAGGATACATCTTCCCGACTATGTATCGGGCAATACAGATGAAGCCATTGCAAAGCTGAATGACCAGATAAAGAACAAAAAGGCGGAGATAGAGGCTCTTGATAAAGAGATAGCCGTACTCGCCGAAAAGCATGACCAGACAATACTGGAAGCTTATACCGCGCTGAAAAAGCGCTACGATATCTTTGAACTGCGCCGCAAAGTCGGGGCTGTCAAGGAAAAGTTCTACTATATCAAGGGATTTGTTCCCAAAAAGCAGGCGGATAAATTCTCTGAAAGCTTCGATGATATGGAAGAAGTGGAAGTCGTGCTTCTGCCGCCTGATGCGGATGCATACTGCACTCCGCCTACGGTGCTGAAAAACGGCTGGTTCACAAGACCGTATTCAATGCTTGTTGAGATGTACGGCCTGCCAAAGTACAACGGGTTCAATCCCACGGCATTCGTGGCTATAACCTATACTCTGCTGTTCGGTATAATGTTCGGCGACCTGGGACAGGGATTCCTGCTGTTTCTCGGCGGACTGATACTTGGCAGAAAGAGCAAGCAGGCAGGCGGTATCGTTGCAAGATGCGGTTTTTCCAGTATGATCTTCGGTACACTGTACGGTTCGGTATTCGGATTTGAAGAACTTCTCGACCCTGTGTTCGAAAATCTGGGGATAGATTTCCTGCCGCTGAAAGCCTTTGAACAGTCATCATTCATACTGCTTACCGCGGTGGGCATAGGTATATTCCTGATAGCGGTATCCATGCTGCTGAACATCTACATAGGTTTCAGAGAAAAGAACTACGAAAAGGCAGTATTCGGCTGCAACGGCATCGCGGGACTTATTTTCTACGGTTCGCTGGTAACTTTCGTAGTAAGCAAGTTCATACTGAAGATAGAACTTGCAAGCAGTGCAGTGTTCGCGCTGCTGCTGGTGATACCCGGTATATGTATATTCTGCCGAGTACCTTTTGCGATAGCCGCAAAGTACAAGAAATGGAAGCTTTCCGAGGATGAAGAGGATATGACAGTCGGCGGATTTATCGTCGAGAACTTCTTTGAGATGTTTGAATTCCTGCTGAGTTATGTTTCAAACACCATGTCATTCCTGAGAGTCGGCGGATTTGTACTTTCCCACGCTGGTATGATGCTGGTCGTAATGACACTTCTGAATATGTCAGCAACGGCTGCAAAGCCCTTCACACTTGTGATAGGCAACCTGTTCGTTATGGCTATGGAAGGTATGATAGTTGCTATACAGATCATACGTCTGGAATTCTACGAGATATTCTCGCGTTTCTATGAGAGCGACGGCAAGGAGTTTGAGCCTATGAGCGTAAGCTTCGATACCGAAGTAAATATATGATAATTAATTTTGGAGGTTTTAGATATGCTTAAAATCATGTTGCTGCCGCTGGCAGCTGTTGTACTGCTGACAGTACCCTTTATGTTTATGGCTAAGAAGATAAAGACAGGTGAGAAGTCTGCAAAGGCTGCTTTCATCGGAAATCTGTGCACATTTGCAGGCATAATGCTGGTTGGTATGATAATACCTTTCACCGACCTTATAGCTTTTGCGGCTGAGGAAGGCTCTACCGTTAAGGAAGCTATCACAACAGGTGCAGGTATCGGTTATCTGGCGGCAGGTCTTTCTGTTGGTCTTGCTTGTATCGGTTCGGGTATCGCCGTTGGTTCGGGTGCGCCCGCAGCTATCGGTGCTACATCCGAAGACCCCAAGAACTTCGTTAAGGCACTGATCTTCGTCGTACTGGGTGAAGGTATCGCTCTGTACGGTCTGCTGATCTCCATGCTGATAATCTCGGGCATCGGCGGCTAATACTATGAAATTCTATTTGCTCAGCGATAATATAGATACCCAGATGGGTATGAGGCTGGCAGGTATCGAGGGCAAGGTCGTACACGGTGAAAAAGAGGTAGCGCAGGCGCTGGATGAAGCGATGGAAATGAAGGACGTAGGAATAGTCCTGATGACAGAAAAGGCGCTGAAAGAGTGTCCTGACAAGGTCATGGACTACAAGCTCAACCGTGCGACTCCCCTTATTGTTGAGATACCCGACAGACACGCCACAGCGAATATCTCAGATACGATATCAAAGTATCTGGCTGAGGCTGTGGGCATAAAGCTGTAAAGCGTTGGAGGATTACAATGACGGATCAGACACAAAAGCTGGAAAAATTCAAGCAGGCAGTATTCGATGAGGCTGCCGAAAAGGCTGCTGAGATAATAAAGGAGACCGAAGAGCAGTGCGCCGAAGTGCTGGCTGAGGCTGAAGCTGAGGCAAGAGATTTTGTCAAACAGAGCAGAGCTAAGGCTGAAAAGGAGCAGAAAGAGGCTGCACAGAGGACGGAATCCGCAGGACGTCTGGCACAGCGCAGGAACGTGCTGAACGCAAGACAGGAAGTCATAGACAGGGTGTTCTCGAATGTCAGGGAAAAGCTGGAGGCTTTCAGACAAAGCGCTGATTATGAAAAGCTGCTTGTCAGGCGCGTTACTGAGTGTGCAGCGGTATATCCGAACAAAAAAGGCGAGGTGCGTTTAGCATCGGCTGATATGAAATATGCTTCTGTGCTTACATGCGGCGGAAGATTTACTGTCACCGAGAGCGCGAATATACTGCTTGGGGGACTCATGGTAGTATTCCCCGAAGATAATCTGGCGCTGGACTGCACTTTCGATAACGAATTCAAAAGACAGAAAAGCGGCTTTGCAGGCAAAGCAGGATTGGGCACTGACCTGTAATAAAGAAATGACATGCTCTCCCTGCTGATCCGCTCGGGATAGATGTCATTCACTATGATTTATCATATATACCGAATTCCCTCGGGGCTTTGGTAGAGTTCACATAAAGGGCGTGAATAAAATGAGTACGGAAACAATGGATAAGATATATTCGGTCAACGGACCTGTCGTTACGGTGCGCAATACCAAGAGCTTTGCCATGCAGGAAATGGTTTTTGTCGGAGAGAAGCGCTTGATAGGCGAAGTTATCCGCGTAAGCGCAAAGGAAACTACCTTGCAGGTCTATGAGACTACCACGGGACTGAAACCCGGTGAACCTGTTTACGGCACGGGTGCGCCTATGGCGGCAACTCTCGGCCCGGGAATACTTGATAATATGTATGACGGCATCGAAAGACCTCTGAAAAAGCTGGAGGAGATAAGCGGTGCGTTCATATCCGAGGGCGCTAATGTCCCTGCGCTTGATCCCAAGCGTAAGTTTGATGTTACGGTGACAGTAAAGAGGGGCGATATACTTCGTCCCGGCGAGATATATGCCACCTGCCCCGAAACGGCGCTGATAACACACAAGTGTATGCTCTCGCCTTTATCTAAGGGCGGAAAGGTCGTATGGACGGCTGTTACGGGCAAGTATAATGTAAACGATGTAGTAGTAAGGCTGCATGACGAGTACGGCAATGAAGAGGAACTCACCCTCTGCCAGAAATGGCCTATAAGAACTCCCCGCCCCTGTGCGGAGAGAATGCCTATGTCGAGACCGCTGATAACAGGTCAGCGTATAATCGATACCGTAGTACCCGTGGCTAAGGGCGGTACTGCTGCTATTCCGGGAGGATTCGGTACAGGCAAGACCATGAACCAGCACCAGATAGCAAAGTGGTGCGATGCTGATATAATCGTATACGTAGGCTGCGGCGAGCGTGGAAACGAGATGACACAGGTTCTTGAGGAATTCAGCGAGCTGATAGACCCCAAGACACAGCGTCCGCTGACTGACAGAACTACCATGATAGCAAATACCTCGAATATGCCTGTTGCGGCAAGAGAAGCTTCCATATACACAGGTATAACTCTGGCTGAATATTACAGAGATATGGGTTATCATATAGCTATTATGGCAGATTCCACATCCCGTTGGGCTGAGGCTCTGCGTGAGATATCGGGCCGTCTGGAAGAAATGCCCGCAGAGGAAGGTTTCCCTGCATATCTGCCATCGCGTATATCGGAATTTTACGAGAGAGCAGGCTACGTTAAGACACTGAACGGTGCTGAGGGCTCTGTTACCATAATAGGTGCGGTATCCCCTCAGGGTTCGGATTTCTCTGAGCCTGTTACACAGAACACCAAGCGTTTCGTAAGGTGCTTCTGGGCACTGGATAAGGCACTTGCTTATGCAAGACACTATCCTGCCATAAACTGGAATACAAGCTATTCCGAATATACCGATGATCTCTCAGCATATTACAGAGATAATGTTGCCCCTGATTTTATGGAGGTAAGACAGCAGATATCAAATATCCTCGTTGAGGAAAACAGCCTGATGGAGATAGTAAAGCTGATGGGTACTGATGTTCTGCCCGATGACCAGAAACTGCTTATCGAAGTTGCAAGAGTAGTGCGTGTAGGATTCTTACAGCAGAATGCTTACCATAAGGACGATACCTATGTCCCTCTGGAGAAGCAGTACCGTATGATGAAGGCTATACTCAGATTCTTTGAGCTTTCAAAAGATGCTCTCGCAGATGGTGTTTCCATTGACAGGATAATGTCTAACGGCTGGGCTGACAAGCTCATCAAGATAAAGTACGATATCCCCAACGACAAACTCGGTATGTTCGACGATTACGAGAGGGATATGAACGAGTGGTACAAGAACGCGGAGGTGGTCTGAGTTGAATATAAAATATATCGGTCTCAGCGAGATAAACGGACCTCTGGTCGTTCTCGATAAATGTAAGAACGTAAGCTATGACGAGATAGCCGATATCGAGCTGGATAATGGCACTCACCGTCTGGCGCGTGTTGTTGAGGTATACGAGGATAAGGCAGTATTGCAGGTCTTTGAGGGCACTAAGGGGCTCTCGCTGAAAAATACGACCACAAGCTTTGAAGGCAGACCTATGGAACTCCCTCTGGGCGGAGAAATGCTGGGACGTATCTTCAACGGCGCAGGCAAGCCTATCGATGGTCTTGGCGAGATTGTTGCGGAAGAATACCGCGACATCAACGGCGAACCGCTGAACCCCGTATCCAGAGTTTACCCCAGAAACTATATAAATACAGGCATATCATCCATAGATGCACTTATGACCCTTATCAGAGGTCAGAAGCTGCCTATATTCTCGGGCTCGGGTCTTTCACATAATAAACTGGCTGTGCAGATAGTACGTCAGGCAAAGATAGCTGATGAAGCAGGTCAGGATTTCGCAGTAGTATTCGGTGCGATGGGCGTTACCAACGACGTTGCTGATTACTTCCGCAGAAGTTTTGAGGAAACAGGAGTTCTCCAGAGAGTATCCATGTTCCTTAACCTTTCAAATGACCCTATCATCGAGCGTATACTTACCCCCAGATGCGCACTTACCTGCGCTGAATATCTGGCATTCAAAAAGAATATGCATATCCTCGTCATACTGACAGATATGACTTCATACGCAGAAGCGCTGCGTGAGTTCTCGTCTTCAAAGGGTGAGATACCGGGAAGAAAGGGCTATCCGGGATACCTCTATTCCGACCTTGCTTCTATCTATGAAAGAGCGGGCATCGTTAAGGGCGCAAACGGTTCTGTTACACAGATACCGATACTCACCATGCCTAATGACGATATCACTCACCCTGTTCCCGACCTTACGGGATATATCACCGAGGGTCAGATAGTGCTTGACAGAAATCTCGATGCTACGGGTGTATATCCGGGCGTTGCCATACTGCCCAGCCTTTCAAGACTTATGAAAGACGGCATAGGCGAGGGCTATACCCGTGAAGACCACCAGACGTGTGCGAACCAGCTGTTTGCGGCTTATGCTAAAGTTCAGGACGCGCGTTCGCTTGCTTCCGTTATCGGTGAGGAAGAACTTACTGCCACCGATAAGGCATACCTTAGATTCGGTGAACTGTTTGAAGCACATTTTATCGATCAGGGATTTGAGACTAACCGTTCAATAGAGGAGACTCTTGATCTCGGCTGGAAACTGCTTTCGTCACTGCCGAGGACTGAACTTGACAGAGTTGATGATGAACATCTGGACAAGTTCTACGATCCTGAGAATGCGTATAAATAGTGATTTTTAGGGAGAATTTATATGACATCGTATGAGATCATAAAAATGGCTTTTGCTGTCGCAGCAGTCATTTTAGGGGTTGGTATGCTTATAAAGCCCGAAAAATACCTTAAAAAGGGCAGTGAGGGCAGTGAAGCTGAGATAAGCAAGTATCGCAAAGTAGGTACTTGTGTCACTGTGGTCGGTATACTGGTCGTTGTGCTTAATATCGTACTTATAGTGAAATACTGAGTTATCATAAATTAAGCGAGGGTCTCGTTTCTTATTTCCGAAAGGAGTGAAAAAGCTTTGGCTGTACAGCAGGTGTTCCCCACAAAGGGTAACCTCATAGCAACTAAGAAAAATCTCCAGCTTGCGGCACTGGGCTATGAGCTTCTCGACAGAAAGCGCAATATCCTTATACGTGAGATAATGACGCTGGTCGAAAAAGCCAAGGAACTCAGAAGCTCCATAGAAGATACCTATAAGGAAGCCTATGAGATGCTGAAGATGGCTAATATGTCAATGGGTGTTATAACCCCATATGCCGAATGTATGCCTGTTGAGGACGGTATCGAACTATCCTCCAAAAGCGTTATGGGCGTGGAGCTCCCGCAGGTCATTTACCATGAAACTCCCCGTGAAGTCTGCTATGGATTCGCAAGAACTAATTCTCAGCTGGACAGAGCGTTCATCGCCTTTGAAAAAGTTAAAAGGCTGACGGTGAAACTCGCTGAAGTCGAGAACAGTATTTACAGACTTTCCGTGGCGATAAAGAAAACCCAGCGCAGAGCAAATGCGCTGCAGAATATCATAATTCCCCGCTATACCGATACTGTTAAGTTCATCGCAGATTCTCTGGAAGAAAAAGACAGAGAGGAATTCTCGCGTATGAAAGTCATAAAGGCGGTAAAGCTGAAAAAAGAGAATGAGAACAATGGGGAGGGACAGCAATGAATAAAATGAAAAAAGTGTTGGGCAATTTTACGGTGCTCTCTGTTTTCTGCATAGTTATGGGCATCGCACTGATAATCAGACCCGATTTCTTTACAAGGGTCGTCGGGCTTGTGGTTGGCGGAGTCATCACTGCTATGGGTGCAGTTGCTCTGCTGAGATACTTTATACGTACCAAAACTGACCCCAATAATGCGAGCGGTCTTATAAGCGGTGTTATACTCGTTCTTGCAGGCGTGTTTGTCATGGTAAGACCCGATTTTATACCGAAAGTAATAGCTTTCGTCTTCGGTGCCTATATGCTGATAAGCGGTATAACCAATATCCAGGGCGCTTTTGCACTGAAAAAGAACAACAGCACCCGCTGGACAAAAGCAATGGTCTCCGCAGTGCTTACTACACTGGCAGGTCTGATGCTGGTAATAAATCCTATACTGCTGGCTGATGTTACTTCCAGACTGATGGGCGTTTGCCTGCTTATCTCGGGAATGTCCAATATCGGCGGAACTCTGCTGACAGGCAGGAACAAGCAGGATCCCAATATCAGGTTCGATAACAGGGATAACGGACAGAAATTTATCGATATCGATTAAAAACTAAAGCAGTCCTTCGGGGCTGCTTTTTTGATGCTTTAGGTAAAACCATGGCGCTTCGCTATTGACATCGTGGGCAGTTCTGTGATATAATATAATTTGTCATGAATATGTTTTTTAGGAGCGTGTTATAAATGAAAATTAAGATATTTGCAGCCTGTGCAGCCGCCATGCTGATGCTTACGGGCTGTGGAAATACCATCGGACAGAATAAGGATATGGTCGTTGACCCTAAGCCAAAGACTACCGAAGCTGTACCAACAGTCGATGAAGACAGTGCAGAGTCCGAAAAGCCCGAAGAACCTACAGAGTCCGTTGCTAAAGATGATAAAAAGGACGAGAAAAAGACATCGAAGGTTACTACTACGAAAGCTCCCGAGACTACGACCAAGCCTGTTACCACAACCGCAAAACCCGAAGAAGGTACATATGAGTACTTCAACGGCTGTATACTTGCTAATTCGGGCACATCAAATGTCCGCGCCATGGAGGAGTACTATTATAACTCCGAGAACGGCAGATATCTGGCAGACTGCGTTGATGTTTATGCTGACAGCGTGGGAAGTAATGTAAATACCTACCTGATGATGATACCTACTTCTCAGGAATTCTATATCCCCGATGACCTCAGGGACAGCTACCCCGACCAGAAGGAATGTGCCGATGAGGTGTATTCCATGATGACATCGGGCAAGAGTGTGCCTATAAATTCCACGCTTGAAGACCACAAGGGTGAGTACCTCTATTCCCGTAGTGATTACCATTGGCAGCCACTGGCGGCTTACTATGCTTCAAAGGTGTTCGCTGAAAAGGCAGGAGTTTATTTTTCATCTCTGGACAGTTATGAAAAAGTTGAACGTGAGGGCTATCTCGGGGCGTTCTATTCGGTGAACGGCATCTATCCTCTGGAGGAATCTCCCGACACTTTCACCTACTACAAGCCCGCAAACCTAGATTCGCTGAACGTGCTTTTCCACGATACCTATTTCGGTGAGGGTGTGCCAAGCTCGCTGTTCTTTGAGGACAACGATATCTCAGCAAGCTACACCGTGTTTGTAGGTACAGATGATACTATACTTGAAGTCGATACTGATGCTGATAACGACAGAGTTCTGGTAATATTCAAGGACAGCTACGGCAACGCCCTTGTGCCTTTCCTGACTTCCTCATTCTCGAAGATTTACCTCTGCGATAACAGGTTCTTCAATATCAATTCAGTTGATTTTGCCAAAGAAGTAGGAGCAACAGACGTGCTTTTCGCCCTCGGCGCAGCATCCTCCAGCAGCTACGATAAAATATCACTGATAGAATCAAACATGAACCAGTAAAAAAATCGTCCGACTGAAATTTTCATCAGTCGGACGGTTTTTATTTATTATTTGTCTTCGTCGGAATCGTCTTCTGTTTCGTGGGTCTTGAAGTATTCCTCGGCACTCAGTTTCAGCAGACGTTCTGCGGGAGCTTGCAGCCGCACGAACTCCTGCTCGGCAGTTATGGCGTTGAAGCCTATTTTCAGGCGTATAGCCTGTTTCAGGTTCAAAATATCCACATCGTCATGCACGCCGCCCGATTCACCGTCAAGCGCCCATGCAAGGGGCTGCTTGCTCTTTATTTTCAGGTGAGATGTTTTGAATGTCACAAAGTTGGGACCTGTCAGCTTGTTTATAGCCGCTTCTGCGAGTATACCGCTTAGTTCTATCGCATTGTTTGGAGTTCTGATAAGACATACCTCGAACAAACCGTCATCATAGCATACTCCGTCCTGAATGAAGTTTTTCATGCCTGCGATGCTCTGGGAATTGGAGATAAGACCCAGTGCAAAGCTGCCCTCGATAGTCTCGCCGTCATGTTCGATAGTGAGGTCGTAACCTCTTATCTCATTTATGCGGCGCAGAGCCTCAACGATATAAGCCACATGACCGAAACGATTCTTGTACTCCTGTGGAGTTTCGTAGGATACAGCTGTAAATGCACCAAAAGCCGCCACATAGACGAAATTCTTGTTGCCGTTGAACAGACCGATATCGTAATCGAAAAATACTCCCTTAGCGATGGCATTTGCGCAGTCTACGGGCTTATTTGGCAGACCAAGAGACATACCCACATCGTTTGTAGAGCCTGTGGGGATATATCCCAGAGGTACTTTTTTATCCAGTGGGATAAGAGCGCTTACGGCTTCGGAAAGCGTACCGTCACCGCCGCTTGCCAGTATAAGGTCGTAATTGTCGGCGTCCTCTCTTATCTTGCGTTCGCCGTCACCTGAACACTGGGTAGGGTAAACGGTAACATCAAAGCCCTCCTTGGTAAAGATATCGACAATATTGAAAAGCTCATTTTTTATCTGACCTTTACCCGCAAAGGGGTTGAATACAAAAAGCAGTTTTTTCATTTGTTCCTCCGATAGATGCATTGATTTATCTTTTATGATATTTTCCTCCGAAGCGGCAATGAGATACGTCCGTACAGCCGTTCCGCGGGAGTTTGATCTTTGTTCTATTCTTTAATTTTATCACGCCGCTTTTTTCTTGTCAATACCCTTTGTGTTAATTAATCTAACTTTAATTCTACACTTCTGTTAGTTCTGTTGTTATTCAGAACTCTCTTTCTCCTTTTTCATGAAGATTATAAAGCTTATGACCGCAGTTAAAGCCGAAATACCTGACAGAGCAAAGAAGAGTTCTATGCTGTTCAGCCCCTGTATCTTTTTGATCGCTGTCTCACTACCAAATAATGTCAGCAGTATAGCGGGTACCATGTTGTTATGTATCATATGGATAAAAGATGCGGGATATATCGACTTTGTCTTTTCGGTGACAAGGGTGAGGAAGCAGTTCATCATCACACAGAACAGGCACATCATCATTATACCCACAAATGGGTAGCCTACATAGTCTGTGCCGAAATTGTGTCCCGCTATCGTGAGAGGTGCGTGCCAGAGACCCCAGATGATACCTCCCACAACTATTGCGGCGTGCTTAGGCATAAGTTCCAGAAGCTTCGGCATCATATAGCCGCGCCAGCCCCATTCCTCGCCAAAGGCAGGGAAGAAAATAATTACCGAGTACGCAAGCTGTAACAGGTATGCGCCGATGTACTTCATGCTGAAATCCGGAAAGGCTTCACTGAATGATAATTCTTTCAGGAATAACACCCAAAGCAGGAAAAGTCCTGCCCATCCCTCTGCCAGTTTAACCAATATTGAAGCAATCCAATAGCCCTCTTTGCCCTTGAAATGAACACCGAGATAGGTGTTATCAAAACCCTCTTTTGTGACCAGCCTTGTGATGAGATGTGCGGCAGAGGGTATCATCATTCCGAAAACACCCAGTATATATGCGACAATTGCCACATTTTCCTTTTTGCTTGTATATATGGGTTCGCCGTAGATGTTCCAGAGTATAGGTATAATTATGATAAAGGGAATGAATGATATCACAAGGAATATCACCAGCCTTTTGATAGTCAGCTTTTTATCATTGTTCATAATTCTCTGCACCCCTCCTGAATACAATGATGGATATCTTACAGGAAAGCCAATATGCCGCTATGCTGAAAAACGGGAACAGTGATATGGGGAATATGATATTTCCGCTTTTCACCAGGTTCATAAATGCTTTGATGGGGTCATCGCTGTTTATCAGCCATGAGATATCGCCGAACATAAGGTATATCAAAACAAGCATAACTATAAAGGCTATCACCAGCCCTTTTATAGCAATGCCTTTCTGTGAGCCGAAGCGTATCACGAAAGGTATCTCTATCGCTGAGATCAGGAGCCTGAAACAGAAGATCAGTACAAGCATCATAGCGGCGCTGAAAGTTCCGCCGAGAATACCGTAAGTCACTGTGTCGGTCAGAAAAGTGATGAACAGCACCACAAGATACTGTATCAGGATATACCAGTATTTGGATTCGATATGTCCCTTACTGCACTGCGGGAGGGACATTGCAAAAGCGCTTGCCGTTCTGCTTTCGTCGGATTCAAACAGCAGATTAGAGGTCAGTGAGGGCATCATAAAGACGAAATAATACAAAACTGCAAACATCAGAGCACCGTCATTCTCGGCAATAAATTCAGCTCCGCTAACTATGCTTACAGCGATGATGGAAGCACAGCATACAAATGCGGTTATCAATATCAGCAGGCAGGAAGAAAAGTTTATCCGAAAGTTCTTGTAAAGCAGACCCCTCATTATTTCTCCCTCCTTTTGTAAATCAGATACATAGACACGAACAGCACTGCAAAAATCACTGCTATCGCTAGAAAAATGAGTGGGCAATACTCCAGCGTTTTTTCTGTAAAATCTTTTATAGTCTCTTGAAAACTCACTTCTTTGCCGCTTTCACGTTCATTCTTTGAGTTTATGAAACTGATTATAAAGATAGGTGCCATTACTATCGCCGTTGTACACAGCATACCCTTATCCCTGTCTTTAAGCAGCATGATAAATATCTGCGACAGTACACCTAATACAACCAGGAATAACAAAAAAATCGAAATAATCGAAATTTCCGCATAGGTGAAGCTTTCCCCAAGTCCGATATCAATAGTAAATATATAAAACACAGCAAGAATAAAGCTGATGGCTGTCGTGATAAGCATTGATATCGTTTTGACTGCCGCAAATCTTAACGGAGTGACGGGAGTTGAGTGCTCGAATCTGTTCCATTTGTTCATCACATCTTTGCACGCAACGTCCATAAACGCACCTGCGCCGATGGTGCAGGACATCAATGCGGGGATATACCGCATGAATAACAGGATCATAGCCCGAATTATTTCGGAAGCTTCTTTGTTTTTGATAACGCCGCCGCTGAGATCTTTACCGAACAGCGATCCGAAATTGCCGTATTTCAGGCTGAGAAGTGAAAGCCAGCCAAGAAGTGCGGATCCTGCAAATAATAATATCCCTGTTATATAGCTGTTTTTGCCCAGATAGAATTCGCGGTAAAGAAGTCCTGTGAATGAACCTTTTTTCATCAAGACCACTCCTTTTTCTCGCGGTTCACGTAGAACAGCATTATTTCTTCAAGGGTCGGTTTTTCTATTATCGCACCTGAATATTTCTTTGCAGCGTTCCTGCGGTCGGGAGTCATGAGTTCCGCGCCGAAATCGCTGATCCTAGCGCTGATATAGTCTGTCGGGTCAATCTCCCTGAAGTCATCTTTGGTGCATTTGATGATGCCGTGAGAATCAAGGATATCGTCTTTAAATCCTGTTATCAGTATCTTTCCCTTATCGATGAAAGCCACGCTGTCGGCTATTTTTTCAAGGTCGCTGGTGATATGCGATGACATTAGTATCGATCTGTTGCCGTCCATCAGGTATTCGCGGAAGATATCAAGTATCTCATTCCTTACTATCGGGTCAAGACCTGTGGTAGCTTCGTCCATGATAAGCAGTTCGGCATTGTGTGAAAGTGCGGTGGCTATCTGCATTTTCATCTTCATGCCCTTTGAGAATTTAGAGAGCTTTTTCTTTACAGGCAGACCGAATCTCTCGCAAAGCCTGAAAAACTCGTCCTTGTCCCATGAACCGTAAAGCCCCGAGAACATCTTTGAAAGGGCTTCACCTGTAAATGAATCATGGAAAGGCAGTTCATCGAATACCACAGCGATACGCTCTTTTATGGCGCATTCGTCCTTTATATGGTCAAGCCCCAGCAGCTTTATCTCACCGCTGTTGATACCGATGATATTCAGAATGGAACGTATAGTAGTAGTCTTGCCTGCTCCGTTCTGCCCGATAAATCCCATGATAGAGCCCTTTGCAACAGTGAAGCTGACATTGTCCAGTGTAAAGCCGTCGTATTTTTTTGTTACGTCTTTAAGTTCAATAGCATTTTCATATTCAGTCATTGTCATCCTCCTCCGAATACATGATATCCAACATCTCTTTCAGGTCGTCTGCACTAAGGCCGCAAAGTTTTGCCTTTTTGCATACCTGCGCAAGCATCTCCTCGGTCTGTCGGATAGTTTCTTCGCGCAGAAAATCGGTGTTCTGCTTTTTGACGAAACAGCCTTTTCCTGTATAGTTCTCGATATAACCCGAGCGTTCAAGCTCCTCATAGGCGCGTTTTGTTGTGATAACGCTTATGCGAAGCTGTGCTGCAAGAGTTCGCATCGACGGCAGAGCGTCCCCTGCGGTGAGCGTACCATCCATTATCTGTGCCTTTATCTGCTCTGTTATCTGCTGATATATCGGCTCATCAGATTCGTTGCGTAAAATAATATCCATTTTATCCTCCAGAAAATTGTATATATACACTATACACAGTTTAGCATACATATGCACAGTTGTCAAGTAGTTTTGGAAAAAAATTGGCGGCATAGTAAATTGTTGCAAATAAAAAATACCCGCCGAGGGATATCCCCCGACGGGTTTGCCGCTTATGACCGAGCTTCTGCGGCGGAAGCTTTTCTGACGTTCACCGGTTTTGTAAAAAAATCAGAGAAAACATTGTACCTTAAAAATAACGGATAACAAAATCAATAACCAATAACCTATACCATGTACCTGATCTATGTACTGTTAAAGAATAAATCTTTTTGGGAACGTCAGCGGAAGATCAAGCCCTTATCAGGGCTCGAATTCCATAGTTACTGTGCTGTTGACCAGGTCAAGAGCAGTCTGCAGTTTTGCCAGGGTGTTGCGTGCCTTTTCGTAATCAGCCTTTGCCTGAGCAGGGTCGTAGTTTGTGTAGGTGTAGTCTATGATGTTGTTGTAGTTGCTCGTAGTGCATCTGCGCTTCGGCAGTACGTTCATCATGCGGAACAGCCTGTTTATACGTGCTGTCAGCTGAGGTATATATACCAGCACCTGGTCGATTGTCATATCGAAACCCGGAACTTCGGTGGTGCTGTTGAATATGTTTATGGTGTGCTTCAGCTTTCTTATTTTTCTGTCCAGCTCTTCCAGCTGTGCCTGGGTAGACGCATAGTCGTATTCGGGGCGCAGTTCATCCAGGTCTTCACCCACAGCGGCGTTGTATTCCTTGCCATTCTGCTCGGCAATGCAGAGATTGTTGTATTCATCGGTGTAGCCTCTCAGTATCTTAGCTGCTTCTGCTGATGTTATCTTCATTATTATCTCCTCCTCGGTGATGTTTATGTCTGAGGTCTCCCTCGTTGTTTTCTGTACTGATTATACCATACTCTGTTCAAAATATCAAATATTTTTTTCTGCAATGATCCACGGATATAAAAAGAGTGTATGAGGAAAGAGAACTCATACACTCATGTATACTCAATAACTTACTTAACGTAGAACAGCAGCTGACCGTATGTGGGATAAGGCCAGTACTTTTCGCCTACCAGAGTTTCTATCTCGTCAGCGGAAGCTCTCAGCTCGCCCATGGCAACGAATACAGTATCGTGATAGTAGTTAGCCAGTGCTTCAACATCGTCGATATCCTTTGCTTTGATCTCTGCTTCTTCCAGTGAGGAAAGTCTGCGGTAGGTCTGACCTGCCAGTGCGGAAAGTCTCTTGACCATATCGTCCTCGAAAGATGTATCTGCACCACAGTCCTTAGCCAGTGAAGAAGTCTGTGCCAGCTCCTTGATATAGGTAGCAACAGCAGGGAGGATATCCTTCTTAGCCATATCTATCATAGTCAGAGCTTCGATGTTGATTGTCTTGCAGTATTCGTCCAGCAGTATATCAACTCTAGATCTCAGCTCGGTCTCGCTGTAAACGTTGTACTTCGAGAACAGCTCAACATTCTTGGGTGCGAGGTATGTGGGTATAGCCTCGGGAGTGCTCTTCAGGTTCAGCAGACCTCTCTTCTCAGCTTCGGTGACCCAGTCCTCGGAATAGCCGTCGCCGTTGAAGATGATATTCTTGCTTTCTTTGATGGTGTTCTTGATGAGGTCGTCCAGTGCATCCTGGAAATTGTCAGCCTTTTCGAGCACATCTGCGAAATCGTCCAGTACCTTTGCAACGATGGTGTTGATAACGGTATTGGGACCTGCGCAGGAAAGTCTTGAACCGGGGCTTCTGAACTCGAACTTGTTGCCTGTGAAAGCAAAAGGAGAAGTTCTGTTTCTGTCGGTTGTATCCTTAGCGAAGTGGGGAAGTACATCAACGCCTATCTCCATCTCAACGTGCTCACCCTCGTACTTGTAGCCGTTAACGATAGCGTCAAGTACACCTGTCAGTTCATCGCCGAGGAATATGGAGATGATAGCGGGAGGTGCTTCGTTAGCGCCCAGTCTGTGATCGTTGCCCGCAGTAGCTACGCAGGCTCTCAGAACGTCCTGATAATCATAAACAGCCTTGATGACTGCGGTGAGGAACAGCAGGAACTGAGCATTCTCCGCAGGGGTCTTGCCGGGTTCAAGCAGATTGATGCCTGTATTTGTAGAAAGCGACCAGTTGTTGTGCTTGCCGGAACCGTTGATGCCTGCAAAAGGCTTTTCGTGGAGCAGGCATTTGAAGCCGTGCTTTCTTGCAGTACGCTTCATGATCTCCATGGTCAGCTGGTTGTGGTCGGTAGCGATATTGGTAGTGCCGTAGATGGGAGCCAGCTCGTGCTGTGCGGGAGCGACCTCGTTGTGCTTGGTCTTGGCATGGATCCCCAGTCTCCAGAGCTGTTCGTCCAGATCCTTCATATAAGCGGCAACTCTTGTCTTGATAGTACCGAAGTAGTGATCTTCAAGCTCCTGACCCTTGGGTGCGGGTGCGCCGAAGAGGGTCCTGCCTGTGAAGATCATATCCTTTCTGTGAGAATACATCTCTCTGTCAACAAGGAAGTATTCCTGCTCGGGACCTACATTTGAGATAACTCTTGTAGCATCCGAACCGAAGAGCTTCAGCACTCTCAGAGCAGACTTGTTGATAGCCTCCATCGATCTCAGCAGAGGAGTTTTCTTATCCAGTGCTTCGCCGTTGTAGGAACAGAAAGCTGTGGGTATGCAGAGGGTCTTTTCCTTTATGAAAGCGTAGGAAGTAGGATCCCATGCGGTATAGCCTCTTGCTTCAAAAGTAGCTCTCAGTCCGCCCGATGGGAATGAGGAAGCATCAGGCTCGCCCTTGACCAGCTCTTTGCCCGAGAATTCCATAATAACATGGCCGCCCTCGGCAGGTGTGATGAAACTGTCCAGCTTTTCGGCAGTAAGTCCTGTCATAGGCTGGAACCAGTGAGTGTAATGTGTGCAGCCTTTTTCAACTGCCCAATCCTTCATGGCATTTGCAACGATGTTGGCAACATCAGGTGCCAGCGGATCGCCGTAGTCCATAGTCTTTTTCAGTGCTTTGTAAGTTGCCTTGGGCAGCTTTTCTCTCATTACAGACTCATTGAATACATCTGAGCCGAATATCTCGGGTACGCTTATCATAACTATCCCTCCAAAAAAATCAAAGCGCTGCGGACTAAACGTCCACAGCGCCATTGCTGTTAACAAATATGAGTATACACCGATATCCGCCATTTGTCAAGAGTTTTTTGCATTTTCAGCCAAAAGGACAAAAGGTCGGATTTTTATGGTATTTATTTGGTGCAATCGGCTCAAATCATATTGAGGCAGAGGCGGCGAATGAGTAAGCTGCAGAAAAAATGCCCCGAAGCACGTTTAATATGCTTCGGGGCAAAACTTATGTTTGGATAATTAATGTCAGGAAATCACTCTTCTTCGCCGTCGGTATCAGCCTCAGCTGTTTCCTTTTCGTTGGCAGCTTCTGTCGATCCGTCCTTTGTCTCAGCAGGCTTTGGAGCATCCTCAGCCTTGGAAGCTTCGGACTTGTCATTGACAAGATCTCCTATCGCACTTGAAATATCGTTCTCAGCCTTGCGCATCATCTCGCCGAAAGTATTGAAGCTTTCAGCCGCATTCTCAAAGGTGCTTTTCAGCATATCCTTGAAGAAATATCCGCCGCGGGGTTCTTCCTTTTCGGGCTGTGCGGTTTTCTCGGCCTTTTCTGTCTTCTCAGATCTTTCAGCCTTTTCAGCCACAGGTGCTGTAAATGTAGCTGAAATGTCGTTAGCTGTGATGGTGCTGCCTGTCTTTATCTTAGAATAGATAAGGTCAAGCGCTTGCTTTGGCAGAGTAACATCGTTCAGCACGAACTTTATCCCGCTTGCATCGTTATCGGCATCTATCATGGAATCCACGCCGTCTGCGGTAATGGTAACATCGGTAAATGTAACTACGCATCCGCCGCCGACCTTTGCCATTATCATCGAAAGCGCATATGAGGTCATGGTAACATCCTCAAAGCATAAAGTGCTGCCAGAGGTCGGGCTGCCTATCATCATGCAGCTTCTGTCGCCGCAGGGACCGATATTCACATCTGTCATCCTGAAAGTGCAGCCGCTGCCTATCTGCAAAAGCTTTTCTGCAAACTCGCTTTCGTTGATATTAAGGTCAGTGCAGGTGACGTTCATGCCGTTTGAACCTGTAGTGAAACCGCCGGAATTATCGCTGCCGTTATCCACATAATCGGGAGCGCTCTTATCTCCGCCGAACAGTTCGCCGTCGGGGTCGATGCCTTGCTTGACCTGGTCTATCAGGTTTTCAATATCAAAGCCTTTTCTCGCCTTTTCGATGATGCTGTCAACATCAGCGCCCTGCTTTGCCATATCTATCAGCTTTCTGAAAGGACTGCCGCCTGCAAAGGGGTCGCGGAAGATAAATCCGCTGTCCTTGCTTGAAGTATCGCGGCTGAAGAACCCGCGCTTTTTGCCGTTCTCGTTCAGCCACTGCTGATATGTCATATTTTCAAGCCCTGCATAGGCTTCGATCGGCAGTGGTGCTGTAAATTTGGCAGGTGCTTTCTCCTGAGTTATCACGATGCACCAGTCTTCTGTACTGCCCGAATTGAAAGGCAGCTCGAAAACTCTTAGCAGACCAGTCTTGTCCCGTTTGCTGATAACAGGTTCGTAACGGTTCTTGTCGAGGGCAAAAGTCAGCCTGTCGTCCCATCTGTTTTCAGGGAAGATATTTACAAGCGATACTTCGTCGCCGTTCTCGTTATGTCCGCCAACCATAGCAAAGCGGAAGGTATAATCCGTAAACTTTTGCAGCTTCATCCTGCTGATTATCTGCGACCTGTGTCTGTCGTGGTCGCCTATCTCCCAAACCTCGGCAGTACCGAGTGAAAGGGTCATAAATGTGCGCAGCCCCGAATTGGAGCGGCAGCTTTTGTCAAATGCGAATTTTCTCGCATCAAATTCTATTATCTTGCTCATCTGTTGTTCCTCCGTTTTTATCTCTGCGGTCGGAGCGTGAGCAGATATCAGTCTTATCTCACAGTCGCTGACATACTCTGCCCGACCGTTCTTTACAAGCCCCGCCGCCCTTTTAGGGTAGGTGGTGCCGATCACTTTGCCGTTTTCGTCCGTTACAATGATGTTTTTTGTCATGGGTGTCCTCCCCTTTGTAACTCAAACCTTTTTCTATTGTACGATGTCCGTTTTTTATTATGGGTGCCATCCCCTCATCGTTATCTGTATGATACCACATTTTGTTCCCGGTGTCAATGTAAAATAGGTGAAATTCGCAGAAATAGGTGGAAGGTTCGCTTGTGCGGCAGTTTTATGTGTATGCGCTTAGATCCTTCGGTATCATATTTTTTCCTTTGGGAATACGCTAGTCCTGTTCTTTGTGAAGATTATATACGCTATAAAGCACATGATGATCTGCAAAACAGTCGAGCACGGGGTCGCAAGGCCTATCTTGAACAGTGAGCCGCCGCCCGTCTTCTGCATGAAGAATGCAACGGGTATCCTCACAAGGAAAGCTCCGCATATGCCCTGTGCCATAACGAATTTAGTTTTTTCAATGCCGTTGTAGAATCCCACAAAGCAGAACAGGAAACAGGTGAACAGGCAGTCGATGGCGTAGGCTTTAAGATAATCCCATGCAGCGGCGACGGTATCGGGTTTGTTTGAGAATATACCCGAAAGGATATCGCCGTGGAAGAAAGCCACGAAGAACATCACTATGCCGAATATCAGCGATACTGCTATACCGCTTTTGAGGGCTTTGACAGCACGGTCAGTATGACCTGCACCATAGTTCTGGGCTACGAATGCAGCCATGGACTGCATGAACGCCAGCGGTACCAGCATGATGAAAGCGCAGACTTTCTGTGCCACACCAACGCCCGCAGAAGCAGTAACGCCCAGCTTATTGACTATCGCCATCAAAACCAGGAAAGACACGCTGACAAGAAAATCCTGCAATGCTATCGGTGAACCGATACGTATGATATTTCTTGCGTAGTTGCATTCAAGCTTCAGGTTTGACTTGTGGAATTCAAAGGGAAGTTTAGTCCTCCTTATTATAAAGAAGGATATTGTAACGCTGACAAGCTGTGCAAGTACGGTCGCAAGGGCTGCACCTGTCGCGCCCATGTGGAACTTTGAAACAAAGACCAGATCTCCGACGATATTGAATGCACAAGCTATACCTACGGCTATGAGGGGCGTTTTAGCATCGCCGAGACCTCTGAAAATACTGCCCAGCAGATTATATGCGGTTATGACGATAAATCCTCCGCCGCATAAGCGGATATAGCTTTTGGTGAGATCGTAGGCTTCTTCGGGAGCTTGCATGATCTTAGCAAGTCCGCCTGCGCCAAGAACACTTATAACGGTGAAGGCCACTCCCGTTATGGCAAATATCACAAGACCTGTGCCTACTGTCCGTGCGGCTTCCTCGGGGCGGTTCTGACCGATGCGCTGTGCCACAGCCACCGTGATGCCCATAGAGAAACTGACGATGAGGTTAGTCAGTGTCTGAAGTATCTGCGAGCCTGTGGAAACTGCCGAAACATCGGAATCGGTGCCGAACTGTCCCACCACCAGCAGATCCACGGCACCGTACATCGCCTGTAAAAACATGGCGAACAGCACAGGCAGCATGAACTTCAGGAGCTTTGGCAGTATAGCTCCTTCGGTAAAATTATTGTTTTTCATTCAAATACCTCCATAAAAAAAGCCGGACAAAACAGCAGGCGTTTCAGCCTGCGGTCTTATCCGGCATTACATTTCTATCGAATGTTTTGCCCTCCGAACCAGCATTTGTAATTATAGCACAAGGCGGAATTGGTGTCAATCGTCAAAATGTTGAATCATGGTGTAAGACAAAGGTGGCTTTTTATTAAATATCTTACAGTTAGATACAAAAAAACACTATTTATTTACAAAATGTTTCAAACTCTTCGAAACTTACGAAAAGCAATTGTTAACTTTTCGGGGTTCGTTTCACTATATATAGAAATCAAAAAACATAAAAACACTATATATGGAAACGAAAATGTTTTCTGAAAATAATTAATTAAAAGACTTCGCCTATTAAATAAAAGAATACCCAGAGTTCCTTGAAAATTGTTACGCAATAATGTATAATTTAATCAGGATAAATGATATAGGTAATTTCAATATAAATTATCAAATTTAACTAGATGGTTAGTTTGAATGTGTACTTTATATTTCGTGGTATAAACAAATAACAAATGGTAATTTGGATGGAGGTATTTATTATGACTAAGAGATTTATTGCAGGACTTATGACTTTAGTATTAGTATTCGGCGGCGCAGCTCTTCCTCAGGACGTGAATGTTATAGATACTTCTATAACTGCCAGCGCAGCTAACCGAGTAGAAGGTTATTTCGAGTACGCTTTCATAGATGATGTAAGAAGCGGCGTTAATATCTTAGGTTACAGCGGCAACGAATCCAACGTTGTTATACCTTCTTATATCAATGGTGCTCCCGTGGTCGGCATAGGCGATTATGCGATCTGCCACAACGGCATGACAAGCGTTATTATCCCCGAAACTGTAAAGTCGATCGGAGCATACGCTTTTTACCACTGTTCAAACCTTTCAGCAATAAACAACGGCAGCGGTATCAGCAATATCGGAATGAATGCTTTCGGCTGTTGTACTTCCCTTAAAAAGATAACCATACCCGACAGCGTTACTGAGATAGGCTGTGACGCATTTGATTCTTGTTCAAATCTTGAAAATATCAAGTTCCCCAAGAACCTGACCAACTTCCGTTCCAATGCTTTCGCAGGTACAAAGTGGCTCGCAAACAAGCAGAGACAGAGCGATATGGTAATCGTAAACGGAATAATCATCAACGGTGCAAACTGCAGCGGTAATGTAAATATACCCAGCGGCGTTACAGGCATAGGCGACCACGCTTTTGCAGAAAACAGAAACATCACCGCCATAAATATGCCCAACACTGTTAAGACAATAGGCGCTTTCGCATTCGGATGCTGCGACAGATTAAGAAGCATCATCATACCCAACAGCGTTACAAAAATAGACTATGACGCATTCAAGGGCAGCTCCAATCTTGAAAACATTTTCATACCAAGCAGCGTTTCATACATCGGTTCTGATGCTTTCACAGATACCAGATGGCTGGCAGCTCAGAAGTCCAGAAATCCTCTGGTAGTCGTAAACAACATCGTTATAGACGGCAGAAACTGCTCCGGTAACGTAGTTATACCCAATGGCGTCAAGGTTATCTGCGACAACGCATTCGCGCTTAACAACATGATGACAAACGTTTCGATGCCTAACAGCTTAACTGAGATCGGCGATTACGCATTCGTATCCTGCACAGCTCTCCAGAACGTAGTTATACCTGATGGCGTTACTTCCATAGGTTCAAATGCATTCCTCGAAGCAAGAAGCATAAAGAACGTTGATATAGCTGACAGCGTTACCTACATGGGTCAGGAAGCTTTCAAAGAGTGTTCCGCACTTGCAGAAGTTACCGTTCCAGGCAGCATCGATAAATTAGAGCTCGCAACATTCCAGGAATGTAAAAGCCTTAAATCCGTTACCATCGAAGACGGTGTCAAGAATCTGGGCGAATACGTATTCTCAAACTGCAGCGCTCTTACCGATATAAATGTTGCAGGCAGCGTGGAGAACGTAAGCTGGCGTACATTCTATGGCTGCTCCAGCCTTACCGAAGTTACTTTCTATGAAGGTCTTACCAATATCGCAGCTGATGCATTCCAGAAGTGTGATTCGATAATGACGATCACTCTGCCCAAGAGCTTAACAGGCATCACAGCTACATCTTTCAATTACAGCATACCCGGCTTCAAGATCAGAGGCTGTGCAGGCACTACTGCACAGAGACTGGCAGCTTACGCTAACGTAGGTTTTGAAGTTCTTGAAGGACCCGTTGTCGCAACCGAGACCAAGCTGCAGAACAGTGAGCCTAAGGTTCGCTATGACAACAACAGTGAGAAAGCTGCTTCCACACATTCCGGAAAAGCCGATATTAACGGCGACGGTATTGTGAATATATCCGATTTTTCCAAGGTAGCAGCTCACATAAAGGGCAGAAAGATGCTTAAAAACACAATCATAGCAGACATAAACAACGATAACATTATCAACATTACCGATCTTTCCAGGATCGCAGCTTTCATCAAAGGCAAGAAGATGCTGTGATAAAAGAACCGGATAAATTATATAAAAATGCTATAGATCCTATTATAAATGACCTCCCCCCAAAAAAAGTCCCCCGCAGATGTGCGGGGTTCTTTTTTGTGGAGCATGATAAGACAGCCTTTGTTCCGGATGCTGTTTAAGCTGTATAAACTTTATCAACACAGTGAATTTCCGCTGATCAATAGCGATTATAGCACAATGATTATACTTTGTCAAATTCAACGCAAGTTGCCTTCTTTATTGCATCCTCTGCATTGCGAACAGCTTTTCACCACAAAAAGACCGTGCAGAGGTCATCTGCACGGTCGGTAATATCATATCATCGGCTGAGATCAAGGCTCCTCACCTTTTCACGGAGAGGAAGCACGTAGGGTGGTGAAACTGAAAGCTCATCTATGCCCATGCGCATGAAAGTTTCGGTAAGGGTCAGGTCAGCCGCAAGCTCGCCGCATATGCCTATCCATGTACCGTTCTTGTGGGCGTTATTTGCCGCCATCTCGATGAGACGAAGCACAGCTTCGTGATGGGTATCAACAAAAGGTTCGAGTTTTGCGTTCTGACGGTCACAGGCGAGGGTGTACTGTGTAAGATCATTGGTTCCTACGCTGAAAAAGTCCACCAGAGGGGCAAGAAGATCGCTTATCACTGCGGCGGCGGGAGTTTCTATCATTATACCTATCTCGGTATTTTCGTTGAACCTTATGCCGTCGCTTTTCAGTTCAGCCTTGACTTCTTCGCATACAGCCAGACACTTTTCGACTTCTGCGACACTGGTTATCATCGGGAACATTATTCCAAGATCACCAAAGGCAGAAGCACGGTACAGCGCTCTCAGCTGGGTCTTGAATATCTCGGGGCGGGTGAGACATATGCGAACAGCCCTGAGCCCCAGTGCAGGGTTATCTTCCTTTTCAAGGCCGAAATAATCTATCTGCTTATCAGCACCTATATCAAGGGTACGGATAATGACTTTTTTGCCTGCCATGCTTTCCAGGACTTTGCGGTAAGCACTGAACTGCTGTTCCTCGGTGGGATAGTCTTCACTTTCCAGATAAAGGAACTCGCTCCTGAACAGACCTATGCCGCCTGCATCATTTGCAAGCACAGCACCGATACTGCCCACTCCGCCTATATTGGCAAAAATATTTATCTTCCTACCGTCAAGGGTGATGTTTTCCTTGCCTTTCAGTTCCTGCAGAAGCTGTTTCTTTCTTGCGTCTTCAGCCTGTTTGGCGGTATATTTTGCGATAGTCACATCATCGGGAGATACGATAAGCTGACCTGTATGACCGTCGACGATGAGCATATCGCCATCATGGATATTTTTGAGGAAGTCCTCACCTGCGCATATTACCGCGGGTATATTCATGTTGCGTGCGAGTATGGCGGTGTGAGAATTGGACGAACCAAAAGCCGTAACAAACGCAAGTACCTTGTCCTTGTCGAGAGAAACGGTCTCACTTGGGGCAAGGTCATCGGCACAGATAATCATTTTTTCATCTGAACTGTTTTCTGTCTTACCGCCGCCTGTCAGGCAGGAGATAAGACGGTCGGAGATATCCTTTACATCAGCGGCGCGCGCCTGCATATAGGCATCGTCCATGCTCGAGAACATCTCTGCAAAATTATCAGCTGTGACAGCGACCGCATATTCGGCGTTGACTTTCTGGGTCTCGATGATGCTTTTTATGGAATCGTTATAATCCTCATCGTCAAGCATCATGAGGTGTACCTCAAATATCTCGGCATTGGCTTCGCCTACCTCTTTGAGGGCTTTGCTGTGTATCTCCTCAAGCTGCTGAGCCGCCATTTCTTTGGCAGCTTCGACACGCGAGAGTTCTTTTTCTGTGTCATTGACATTCACGCGGCGGACATCGGCTGAACTTCGGCTGAATACAGACACTTTGCCGACTGCGACCGCACCGTAGACTCCTTTGCCCTGATAAACGACCATAACCGTCACCGCCCTTTCATTTGTTTAAAGATTAGCGTCCATGAATTCTGCCAGCTGCTGTAATGCTGCTTCTTCGTCTTCGCCCTCGATGGTGAACTTGACAGTATCTCCGCATTTTACACCCAGTCCCATTATCTTCATAAGGGCTGTACCGCTGACAGGAGGTTTACCCTCTTTCTCGATAGTAACGCTGCTGGAAAAAGTTTTTATGAGCTTTACAAGATTGCCTGCGGGTCTTGCGTGGATACCTATCTCGTCTTCGATAATGTATGTGAATTCTTTCATAGCAGTTATTCCTTTCGTGTCGTAAATTTTATATCTGCATCTCGTCCCGGGTGGGATAAGATGCTATCGCACCTTTTCGCTGAACGCTCAGCGCACAGAAACTGTTGGCAAATGTGAGACATTCCAGAAGTTTTTCTTCGGTGATGCCCTTAATGATATCATCGCCTTCTGTGATATCTCTCAGTTTCCACAGGAACGCTCCTGTGAAACCATCCCCTGCGCCTGTCGTATCCACCGCATTGACCTTGATAGACGGTGCATAGACCTTAACATTTTCCGTAAACGCATAAGCGCCGTCAGCGCCGCAGGTATACAATACAAGCTTTACACCCTGACTAAACAGCATCTGCACGCCTGTTTCGATATCATCTGTACCTGTTACATAGCTAAGTTCTTCATCGGATATCTTTACAATATCACTTAGGGGAATGAACTCGCGTACTGCACTTACCAGTGCCTCGATACTGTCCCATAAATTAAAGCGAAGATTGGGGTCAAAGCTTATTATGCCGCCTTTTTCTCGCATTATCCCGATGGCTTTCTTGTGCGCCTGCTTCATCGGGAAATCTCCGATATCCACGCTGCAGAAATGCAGGGCAAAAACATCATCGAAGTATTCTTCCTTTACGCTTTCCTCGCCGTACAGCATATCAGCCGAGGGCTTGCGGTAAAACGAGAATGTCCTGCCGCCGTCTTTTTCAAGGGATACGAATGCCAGTGCTGTATTTGCCTTGTCCGTAAGGGAGATGCAGCTCGTATCGACATTGACAGCTTTCAGTTCACCGATTATCTTGTGCCCGAAAGGGTCATTGCCCAGCTGTGTTATCATTTTTGATCTTCCGCCCAGCTTTGAGAACGCCGCGCACACATTTGCGGGAGCTCCGCCGACTTTCGGAGAGAATGCACCTACTTCATCGAAGGAGCAGCCGCTCCTGTCGGGAATAAAATCGATAAGCGCTTCACCTATCGCTGCAAGCACGTTATTCATCGGATATCACCTCGATCCCGTCAAGTTCATATAAGGTTCCGTTTATGCCTTCAGCCGACAGAGTTATTTCGGTATCCTCAGGGTACATTCTGGCTGACATGACTGTTTCGCCGCCGTTGATGTACACTTCTACCGAAGCTTTATCGGCTATGATACGTATATCCCTCAATTCGGGGATATCTGCGTATCTTACATCTCTGCCGCCTGATGCACTGTCTGACAGGAATTCCAGACGGAACTCGCCATTTTGGTGTAACAGCTGCAGGATGTTATCAAATCTCACCTTTATATCCCCTGCCACTTTTGCAGCAAGGTCAAACGGGAGATCGATCTTTACAGTATCGCCGCTGTTTATCGGTGCGGCGTTTTTGCGGAGAGAATCAAGTTCTCTCACGGGGTTTTGCAGTATTTTTCCGTAATCGGTGACTGTCAGTTCTCGAGGGAAAGTCAGACAGTGCTGCCAGCCGAGTTCGGTGGTGGGGTTGGTATAAGGTATATCACCTATGCCCTCCCAGCCAAACAGGATACGTCTGCCATCAGGTGCTTCAAAACTCTGGGGCGCATAGAAATCGAAGCCTTTGTCCCATTCTGTAAAATCGGTGAGCACACCGTTTTCCATGCGGTAATATCCCGAGCTGTAAACATTCTGATTATCGTACTTACCGTGAACAAGCCCCTGTGGAGATATGCTCAGAAATCTGTGTTCGTCTATCACGAATTCATCGGGGCACTCCCACATATAACCCATATCATCGGCTGTATACTTTTCCAGGAATGACCAGTTTTCCAGGTCATCAGACACGTAGTGGAGCACACAGCCTTTGTCCTGCAAAGTCCTTGCACCCAACACCATATGGTACCTGCCATTTTCTTCCCAGATCTTCGGGTCGCGGACATGGCAGGAGCATTCTTCGGGATAATCGGAGTTTCGCAGAAGAACTTTCTTGTCGCTCATATCGTGCCCGTTTTGGGTGGTTACAAGTATGACATTTGCACCGCGTCCCGATGTTACGTAATCGTGATCGCCCTCTTCTTTGACGTTGCCCGTGTAGAACAAATACAGTGTATCGTCCTTGACAAATCCGCAGCCCGAATATACACCGTCCTTGTCATCGGTTGTATCGGGAAAAAGTACTATACCCATTGAACGCCAGTTTATTAGGTCGGGGCTTTTCAGGTGTCCCCAGCATTTTCTTCCGCTGCCCGTAGGACTATCGGGCGAATACTGATAGTATACATGGTATTCGCCCTTGAAATAACAAAGACCGTTGGGATCGTTTATCCAGCCGCTTTTGGGTTCAAGATGAAGCTTTTGTCTGAGATCATTTTTCATATACCGATTCACCGTCCGTGTGGATCATCACTTTTTGGTTTCGAGCAGTTCTTCATAGTAGTTGATGCCGCCGTCAGCAGTTCTGCGTATTTCCTTGAAATCCTCGGTATTTGTAATGATAACTGGGCTGATAACGCTGTATCCCTTGTTCTTCAGGGTCTGGATATCAAAGGTTATGAGGGTATCTCCGCGGGAAACTCTGTCACCCTCCTTGACATAAGCGTCGAAGCCTTCGCCTCCGAGTTCAACAGTGTTCATACCGATATGAATGAACAGCTCCATGCCATTATCAAGGGTCAGACCAACAGCGTGATGAGAATCGAACAGTGTGGAAACCTTGCCGTCTGCGGGTGCTACTACCTTGCCGTCCATAGGATCGATAGCTGCGCCCTGTCCCAGTGTGCCTGATGCAAATGTCTTGTCGGGAACTTCTTCCAGAGCGATAGCTCTGCCGTTCATAGGAGAGTATACACAGTTATCTTTGTACTCCTTGTCAGGAACTTTTTCCTTTGTAGGAGCGTAGAGTATCCATGAAAGAACAAATGCTACAACTGCTGCTACTGCAAATGTGAGCAGATAGCCGAGGAAGCTGTCTGTAGTGATCAGGAAGCCGAATATACCTGTAACGCCGTTTGCAGTTGCGTAAACGTTCATTATAGAAGCTACTGCTGCGCCGCAGGCACCGCCTGCCATACCTGCAACCAGAGGCTTGCCGAAACGTACATTGACACCGAAGATAGCAGGTTCGGTAATACCCATAAATGCGGAAAGAGATGCAGGGAGAGCCATAGACTTGAGTTTCTTGTTCTGAGTCTTGACTGCTACTGCCAGTGCAGCAGCACCCTGTGCTACGTTAGCTGCTGTTGCGATAGGCATCCAGATATTTTTGCCGCTGTCAGCCAGCATCGAAAGCTCGATAGCGTTGTACATATGGTGAACGCCTGCAACAACTGTAGGAGCATATACAGCACCCATAACGAATGAACCGATACCGAAAGGCAGAGCGATGAGCCACTGTGCACCGGTAAGTACCCAAGATTCGACCTGAGCAAATACAGGGCCTATAACGGTCATTGTAAGGAATCCTGTTACAAGAACGGATACCAGAGGTGTAACGAAGAGATCGAACATCTCGGGAACGTGCTTGTGCAGCCATTTTTCAATAACTGACAGAAGGAGTATCGCGATGACTACGGGTATAACGTGACCCTGATAGCCCGATGCGTTTATATTCCAAAGACCGAACCACGACCACAGCGTGGGAACTTTTTCGGCTCCGGCAACAGACCATGCATTCACAAGATTCGGGTGTATCATTATCATGCCGATAACTGCACCCAGATAGATGTTTGCGCCGAATATCTTAGCGGCACTTACAGCTATGAGTATCGGCAGGAACGTCAGCGCTGCATTGGAGAACATATCCAGCAGTGTATACAGATGGCTGTCTGCCAGACTTGGGAACGCTCTTGAAAGACCGCCAAGCAGTCCGCACAGCAGACCTGTTGCTACTATCGCAGGTATGATAGGTACGAATACGTCACCAAGCGTCTTGATAGCTCTCTTATACCATGGAGACTTTGCCGCTGCCGCTTTCTTTACATCTTCCTTTGAAGCAGCCTCTATCCCTGCAAGCTGTATGAATTCGGCATACACCTTATTGACAACACCTGTGCCAAGGATTATCTGAAGCTGTCCCGATGCCTCGAACACGCCCTTGACTCCGTCAAAGTTTTCAAGATCAGACTTTTTTACCTTGCTGTTATCGGCAATGACAAGCCTTAACCTTGTTGCGCAGTGTGCTGCACTTGCGAGGTTCTCTTTTCCGCCGATCGCTTCAAGTATTTCAGATGCTAAAATTTTGTGATCCATAGAACCCACCCTTTCTAAAATAATTTCCATATTTTTACTGAAAGAATATCACGTGTATTTGTGATACCGTTTTCATATTGTAGTATCATTATAGCATAGTTTCTTGTACTTGTCTATTGGCATATATTAAGAATTGGGGACATCTTTTCGGTAAGTTTCACACAGTTTCATATTCGATTTTGTATATTTCAGCCAATATGGTTTGTTGACTCTCTTTCTATGATATCATACTCCAGCTGAACTATACGATGTACCTCGCTGGTCTTTTTCATTTCAGCGAGAAGCATATTGGCACCTTCTCGGCCCGCGGTCTTATAGTGGAGATGCACCGATGACAGCGACACATAAAGCACCTTATCGAAGCGTGAATCTCCAACCGCACTGATCATAAGGTCTTCGGGGATGCGGATACCGTTCTCGCGACAGTACAGCATAGCACCTGCGGCGATATTATCCGTTGCACAGAACAGGCAGTCGGGCTTTTCTCTGCCCGAAAACAGATGCTTTGCTTTTTCATAGCCTGAATCCATGCTGAATCTCGCTATCTCGCAGAATTTCGGATCAAGAGTAAGCCCTGCATCGAGGACGGCTTTTTCAAATCCGATCCTGCGGTCTTTTCCTGCCGCCATATCCTCGGGGTTCGCGCCGATGAAAGCAGGACGTTTTGCGCCCTTGTCAAGCATGAGTTTCGTCATGTTATAAGCCGCGCCAAGATCGTTGTGACATACGCAATTGAAGCCTTTAAGCTTCTGGCCGACTATTATTGTGGGTACTCGCATCTTGGCAAGCAGTGAACGATGCAGGTCGGTTATGACACCTGCAAGAAGTATAACTCCGTCTACGCGGTTCTGCCTGAACAGTTCAAGTGAGCTTATCTCGCGGTTATAGTCGTTGGACGTATTCACCAGAAGAAGTTCAAAACCTTCCTCGCCCAGCACCTCACCTATGCCCTCGGTTATCCTTGCTATACTTTCACTGGAAAGTTTAGGCAGTATGACACCTATCAGCTTTGTCACCTTTGAACGCACTGTCCGTGCTGAATAACTCGGCACATAGCCTGTTCTCTCTATAGCCGCTTCTATCAGAGCACGTTTATCATCTGAAAGATAGCCGTCGTTGAAATATCTGCTGACTGCCGATACCGATACACCTGCTTCTTTGGCAAATTCCGAAATATTCATACCGCACCTCCTGATATGATATTGATTTCATATATTATACCACATCTTTCAGCGAATGTAAATATGACACATAAAATGTTTACATCTGAAAACTAGTTTTTTAATCTGAAAAAGCACCGCATGATAACTACGGTGCTTTTCACTCTATATCACTTTTTCGCCGCTGTGCAGGGCAATAAGTTTATCGCCCATTATGATCTTCATCAAATCAAAGGCGGGGATACCTGTGCAGTGTCCGCTGTAAAAGACGGTATCCATCTGAACAAGTTCTCGGGCTGTCTGCATGATGACAGCTTTTTCTTCATCGGTGTGCTCACCGTCATTTTTCATCATGTGGAAACCTGTGATAACATAATCTGGAACGCCGCTGAATATCTCCTTGTACCTGTCGAGGATATTCAGTATCCCGTTATGCGAACAGCCCGACAGCAGCCAGCGTTTGCCCTCCTGTTCAATAACAAGACACTGTTCGTGGGCGAAATCGTCCTGCACTTTCTCGCCGCCCTCATCACGCAGTAGCTTTCTGTTGCCCTGCGGATAGCATCTTCTGCCTGTTATTCCGCTGAACAGGAAAAGTTCAGCGTCAAGTCTGACATCGCCTTCGATAAGGCGTACATTCGGCAGAGCTAAGATATCTTTGTCGATACCGATGTACCGCTCACCATTATAATGGGGCTCGGCGGCGGACTTCTGCATGATTATCTGCGCGGTATTGTTTATACGCGAAAACGGCATTATCCCGCCCGAATGGTCGTAGTGCCCGTGGCTGAGTATGACGGTATCCACCGCAGTCAGGTCTATGCCGAGAACTTCGGCGTTTTTTACTGCTGCGTCTGTCTGCCCGCAGTCCAGCAGAAGCTTGTGCTTTTCAGTTTCGATATATACCGATAATCCGTGTTCTGCGATACAGCCCTCATGTCCGCAGGTGTTTTCAACAAGTGTAACTATTTTCATGATTTTCATGTTGCCGTCCGATGTGACGGCTACTCCTTTTATTATTAAGTTGATGATAGCATATTTGAGAAATGATGTCAAGGTGATTGCACAGCAGAGCTGAGATAAGAATGCCAAGGAGAAGAGCTTTTGATCAAACTTTTCGCGAAAAGTTTGCGAGGAGTTTGAGGGGCGGAGTCCCTCAATCACCAAGGCAAGATACCAAAATGTACTACAAAGTACCAGAGCGAACAAAATGATACCAAAAGGTGCGCGGGCATACCAACTTGTACGAGCGTATAACAAAGTATACGACCGTATCATTTGGCATGCGTGAACGATGCCCGCGCATGAAATCGGACAGCGAAGTGAATCCGATTTCTCGACCCGAGGGACGAGGGGCGACATTACCGAAGTACGTCTAAATTTCCATTCAACGACTGTGCTGCGGTATCGGGTCTGTCCTTATCATAGGGAATGGGATGGACAGGGTCGCCCCTCTCTCCGTTCGGGTCGAGCCATCAAAGGCGCTTCGCTGTTTGACGGCTGGCGCGGACAATAACTCCGCACGAAGTTTGTCCGTGTGGGATTATTTTGTTCACGCTCGAACTTTTGGAATTGCCCGCGCCTTTTTACAGGAACACTACTTCGCCGTTCTATTGGCTACATTATTGTCACGTCGCTCTTGTTCCTTGACCGAGAGGCTCTGCCTCTCGAGCTCTCCGCAAGCCTTTCGCGAAAGGCTTGACCCAAAGCTCCCCTCCTTGGCAGTTCACACTCACTTTCTGCTACCCACCCCCTCCTAATCCTCCCCTCCACTTTTTTCACAAAAAAGAAGTCTGCCTATTGACATATATGCCGAAGCGTGATATACTGTTTATGTTGATAGCATGGTAATACTTTACTATGCTGAATTTGACAGAGGAACATCGTTGTGATATAATAAATTAAGATATGCCCGAATTGTAAGGAGTGCATTTAAATGAGCGAAAAACTTTGGAGAAAAAACCTGATAAACATCGAGCCATATGTGGCAGGTGAACAGCCTAAAAATGAGAACATTATCAAACTGAACGCCAACGAGAATCCCTATCCCCCTGCGGCGGGTGTGCAGGAAGTCCTGCGCAAAAAGGATATTTTCGACCTGAAAAAATATCCTTCCGCAGATGCTGTGCCGCTGAAAGCCGCCCTTGCGGAAAGATACGGGCTCGCTCCCGAAAATGTGTTCTGCGGTAACGGCTCGGACGATGTGCTCGCAACGGCTTTCAGAGCATTCTTCAACTCGGATAAACCTATATTCTACCCCGATATAACATACAGTTTCTATCCTGTATGGTGTGAGCTTCTGAAAATACCCTATGAGACCAAGCCTGTTGACGGCGATTTCATTATAAATGTTAAGGACTTCTACCCCGAAAACGGCGGTGTTGTTATACCCAACCCAAATGCACCCACTGCCATTGGTGTTGGCAAGGATTTCATCATCGACCTGCTTGAACACAACCGCGATGTAATTGTCATCATCGATGAGGCTTATGTGGATTTCGGACGTTACAGCTGTGTTGAACTTATCAAGGAGTACGATAATCTCATAGTTACCCAGACGTTCTCCAAGTCACGTTCGCTGGCGGGCATGAGGATTGGAATGGCATTCGCACAACCCGAGCTTATCAGCTATATGCAGGCGGTCAAGGATAGCTATAACAGCTATCCACTGGATCAGATGGCTATCGAAACAGGTATCGCAAGCCTTAACGATGAGAAATACTTCCGCTATACTGTTGAAAAAATAAAGGCTACCCGCGACCGTTCAGCAAAGGCTTTCAGGGAGATGGGCTTCAAAGTCACCGACAGCGAAACAAATTTCCTGTTTGTTTCGCACCCCGATATCCCCGCCGAGGAGATATTCACCTACACCAGAGAAAAAGGCATATTCATTCGTTACTTCAAAAAACCCGTTATCGACAAATGGCTGAGAATAACCATCGGCACGGACGAACAGATGGATAAGCTCATCGCCGCTGTTAAGGAGTGTATCGAAAGCAGGTGAACTTTATGTTTCTTGAATACGCCGTCAAGCTGAAAAATGCGATGAACAGGCGAAAGGAAGAAAATGAACACTATGCTGCTGTAAGGCAATACATAAACGCGCCCGAAGGGGGAAAGCTGCTGGATATCGGTCTGGGCAGCGATATCATGCTGCAAAAACTCAGCGATAAAGGGCTTGACCTTTACGGGGTGGATATATCCGCCGCTGACCGAGACAGAAGTATCGACGAGATAGCACTGATGGGTCAGGCGAATATTGAAGAACTACCCTATTTCGATAATTTTTTTGACTGCGTGACCACGCTCCATACTCCGCCTTTGTGGAAAGACAAAAAAGCCGCTCTCACCGAGATCCTCAGGGTACTGAAAACTGGCGGACGGTTTGTGTGCTTATTCACATTTGACAATGATACAGGTCTTGGGACACCTCCCCGCGCATTGAGAGAAAAAGCAAGGCAGGCAGGCTTTGAGAATGTCGCGGTAAAGATACTGCGGTCAGAGGGTTCATATCTGCTGACAGGAGAAAAGCCATGCTGAAAATAGTACCCATGACAGAGGATAACGTGGCAGAAGCAGCGGCACTTTCTGCTGCCTGCCTGAAAGAAGCCTGGAGCGAGGAAGTCTGTCGGGTACAGCTGAAAAATCCGAATGACCGTACTCTGCTTGCATATTCGGACGGCAAAGCCGCGGGATTTCTCAGCTGCTGGTGCATTGCTGGAGAAGCCGAGATAAACAATATCTGCGTACTTCCCGAATTTCGAAGAAAGGGCATAGCGCGGGCGATGTTCGCAGAGATTTTTGCATTACTTACCGAAGCCGAAAGCTGGGTGCTTGAAGTCAGAGAGTCGAACTCGGCGGCAATAGCCCTTTATGAAAGTCTGGGATTTGAAAAAGCGGGAGTGCGCAAGAATTTTTATGACGACCCGACTGAAAATGCCGTTATAATGACTAAGCAAAGCACCTGAAGATGAGGTGAATCATGACTGTATTCAGGAAGATACCACAAAACAGTTACTGTGATTTTATTCAAACCGCCGAAAATATCCCTTTCGGGAAGATTTATCCCCTGTCGCTCGCTGAGGGCAGACAGGCGGGAGATATCTATACCAACGGAAAGGCTGTGCTGTTTCATCACCTTTGCGGTTTCGGTCATATCGCGGGATCGGCTGACGATGCCTTTATAAATAGTATAAAAGAACTTATGCTGAACTGCGGTCGGCGACTGGTGCTGTTTGCTGATAACGCTATCGCAGAAAAGTTCGGAGAGGAGTTTGCTGTCAGCGGCAGACTTTTCTTTGAGTATAGAAAGTCAACACCGCCCGAGTATTTTCTGTACGATGGCTACAAACTTGAAAAGCTGGACAGCGGGCTGATTTCACAGATGGCGGGACGTATCGTTCCTGCCTTTTCATGGGAAAGCACTGAAAACTTCCTTGCGGGAGGAACAGGCTACTGCGTAACATTTGAGGGCAGACCCGCGGCATGGGCTTTTTCAGCTGCGGTAAGCGGAAGAGAAGTCGATATAGGTGTTGAAACTGACCCCGCCCACCGCAGGAAAGGTCTTGCCTTTATCGCGGCGGCGAAAACTATCGAAGACATACTTGAAAGCGGCAGAACACCTGTATGGGCTTGCCATTCGGAAAATACAGGCTCGTCAGGACTTGCGCAGAAACTTGGTTTTTGCAAAACAGCGGAATGCTGTGTCATACATAAACGCTGAACGGGCTGATGCCCGATACGGAGGATAATATGAAGATCTTAGGAATAGAAAGCTCTTGCGACGAAACAGCGATATCCGTTACCGAAAACGGCAGAACTGTGCTTTCAAACATCGTCGCTTCACAGATAGATGAACACAGGCTGTACGGCGGAGTTGTGCCCGAGATAGCTTCGCGCCGCCATGCCGAAAATATCTCGTGGGTGGCAAAAGCCGCACTGGAAGAAGCAAACTGCACCATGGATGACATAGATGCAATAGCTGTTACCTATGCACCCGGGCTGATAGGTGCACTTCTTGTTGGTGTAAGTTTTGCCAAGGGACTTGCGATGAGCACCAAAAAGCCCCTCGTGCCTGTGCACCACATCGCGGGACACATCGCTTCTAACTACATCTCTCACCCCGACCTTGAACCGCCATATCTCTGCCTTGTGGCTTCGGGCGGTCATTCCCATATAGTTGAAGTAAAGGATTATACCCACTACCATGTTGTTGGCAGAACACGAGATGATGCGGCAGGAGAGTGTTTCGACAAAGTAGCGAGAACTCTGGGCTATGAATACCCGGGCGGAAAGTTCATCGATGCCGCCGCAAAACTGGGCGACCACAAAGCCTATGATCTTCCCAAGCCCCGCGTGCAGGGCAGTGAGTACGACCTCAGCTTTTCGGGACTGAAGACCGCGGTGATAAACCTTGTACACAATGCCGAACAGAAAGGTGTACCCATAGACCGTGAGGGTATGGCGGCTTCTTTTCAGGCTACTGTTGCAAAGGCACTGGTGGACAAGACCATGCTTGCCGCTGAACATCTCGGCTACAAGACCATAGGTCTTGCAGGGGGCGTCTCGGCAAATTCGGGCGTAAGAGAACTTCTGCAAAAGGAATGCGATAAGCGCGGGTTCAAGGTATATATGCCTGAGCTTAAATACTGCGGCGATAACGGTGCTATGATATCCTGTCAGGGCTATTACGACTTCCTGGCAGGAAAACGTGCCGATGGTTCGCTCAACGGAATCGCCACACTTTCACTTGATGCCATATCCGAATAACGCTATCATCTATATGACATAAAAATCAAGCTCGGAGAAAACTCCTGTAACAGAGGTTTTCTCCGAGCTTTTCGTATATGAGGTTAAGTTATGCCTTTTTCTCATTGAGGTACTTTACTGCTGCCATAGCTGCAACTGCGCCGTCTGCGGCGGCTGTTACAAGCTGACGCACTTCCTTGACGCGGTTGTCGCCTGCGACGTATATGCCCTCGGTCTTGGTCAGGCAGTCTTCGCCCGCAACTGCATAGCCTTTGTCATCAAGGTCTATCACTGACGAGAAATTCTGGTTCTCGGGCACTCTGCCAACTGCCACGAACAGACCGCTTGCGCTTATATCACGCACACTGCCGTCCTTTGCAGTTATCTCGATAGCTTCCAGAGCGTTTTCGCCTTTCAGTGCAGTTATATCGCTGTTAAGAAGTATCTCAACATTTTCACGTTCTTTCAGACGCTCGTATTCAGCCTCAGCGCCGCGGAAACTGTTCAGCTTATGCACAAGGTATACTTTCTCAACAACATCAGCGAGATAAAGTGCGTCCTCAAGTGCGACTCTTGTTCCGCCTGCCACAGCAACTGTCTTACCGCGGAAGAAAGCACCGTCACAAGTAGCGCAGTAGCTTACACCCTTGCCGAGAAGTTCGTCCTCGCGGGCAACCCCAAGCTTGCGCTTATCGGAACCTGTCGCAATTATGACAGCCCCAGCGTGGTAGCTTGCTGTGGGAGTATTGACCTGCTTGTAATCGCCCTTGTCTTCTATGCCGACAGCCTTTTCAAACACGAATTCAGCACCAAGTGCCGTTGCCTGTTCATAAAGGCGCATCGCAAAGTCAAATCCCGAGATATGGGGTGCAGTGGGATAATTCTCAATGCTGTGAGCATTTACGATCTGTCCTCCGAAGCTTGCTGCTTCAAGCAGAAGCACTGTCTTATTTGCGCGTCTTGCATAAACTGCGGCTGTCATGCCCGCAGGACCTGCACCTATGATAACTACATCGTAATTCATAGTATCACCTCAAAAGTTCTTCGATAGCGCCCTTTCCACGGAAACCTATGCTGCGCTTTGTTTCTGCGCCGTCCTTGAAAGCGATAAGGCAGGGTATGGAAGATATACCGAACTGAGCAGCAAGATCGCCCTCATCATCAACGTTTACGCTTACTACCTTTATATCCTCGCGTTCAGCTGCTATCTCTTCCAGCACGGGTGCAAGCATCTTGCAGGGACCGCACCAGTCAGCGTTAAAATCTACCAGGACAAGCTTGTCGGACTTCAGTACCACATTTTCAAAATCTGCTGTTGTTACCTTAATTACTGCCATAACAATCACTCCTTTTCAGTGCTTTCAATATTTCTGAGAATTTTCATTATCAGCCCGCCGAGGACTGCGCCCTCTTCGGGGGTCAGACCTATGCAGCATCTCATCTGCTCAGGTACTGACAGTGCTTTGTCTTTCAGTGCAGAACCTTTCTCGGTCAGCACTATATTAAGACTTCTCTCATCTGTTTCACTGCGTGTGCGGGAGATATACCCTTTGCTCTCCAGCTTTTTCAGCAGAGGTGTGAGAGTGCTGGGGTCGAGCATAAGCGTATCGCCTATCTGATGAACGGTACAGCCGTCCTGTTCCCACAGGAACATCATCACCACGTACTGGGTATAGGTAAGGTCAAGATCTTCCAGTAGGGGGGTATATTTTCTCGTTACTTCCTTAGCACAGAGGTACAGCGGGAAGCAAAGTTGATTTCTAAGGCGTATAGCTTCGTATTTATCGCTCATATATATTTCTTGATCTCCTTTTCAAGATTTTCGGGTTTGGTGGTAGGTGAATATCTGCCAACTACATTTCCATCGCGGTCAACCAGGAATTTGGTGAAATTCCACTTGATATCACCTTTGTTCTTGCAGGTAGTGCTGAGTTTCTCAACGCCCATCATTATAGTCTTGTTTGCAAGACCGTTTACGCTGTCCTCAGCCATCTGTGATTTCAGGAAAGTGTACAGAGGAAGCTCGTTTTCGCCGTTGACCTCAGATTTTGCAAATCTTGGGAAAGTGGTGTTGTAGGTCATGGTGCAGAACTCGTGGATCTCATCATCGTTGCCGGGTGCCTGATGTCCGAACTGGTCGCAGGGGATATCCAGTATCTCAAGACCCTTGTCCTTGTATTCCTTATACAGCTCTTCAAGACCTTTATACTGGGGAGTAAATCCGCAGCCCGTTGCTGTGTTGACTATCAGCAGCACCTTGCCCTTAAGCTCATCCAGACCAAACTCACTGCCATCTTTTCTTTTCAGTACGTTCTCATAGATTGTCATAATCGGTTCCTCCTTGTAGTTTTGAAAATATCGTATGCGAATTATTTTTATGCGATTGATTTGTGTACAAACAAAATATACCACACTTTTCTCCGATTGTCAACAGCCTTTACAAATTGTTTACATTTATATTTTCCCCACAGTGTACCGGAATATACGAACAGGCACCAAAACATACGAATTAATACCAAACTATACGAACGAATACCAGGATCATACGAAAGGACAGAAAAAAGCCGTCCCGCATAAACGGAACGGCCTCTGCCAATAAAAAACAAATTATTAAAATTAAAAGTACTTAGCTTACTACGCCGTGTTTAACTCTGTCTTCAACTTCGCTGCGCTTAGCATCATTGAAACGATCAAGAGTGCCGACCAGATAACCTGTTATCCTTCTTATCCTCTGGAAAGGTACAGCAGAGAAATGGTAGTCCACTTCAGCATAATCGCCATCAAGTGAAATATCTATGGAATCAATAGCCTTACCGGGATAAAGGTCATGAGCCCTGGATATATATGCCTGCTTTTCTTCTTCGGTAAGCTCACCGTTCTTAACATTTACGTTTATCATGGAACATTCCTCTTTTCTTCATTATGTTGTACTGCGTATATAATCATAGCACAAGATGTTGTATTTGTCAAGCGCTTAATCGATTAAATATGCACAATAACACAGTGTATTTTTTGGAAGAGTTCACGAATGACGGTTCATATTTTTGTATGATACGTGAGATCGTCAGCTGTAATAACGCGGAGTTTCGGGGACAGCGGGGCATTGTTAAAAAATCCACGATTTGAAGATAGGCACATAGTCAGACACTATATATTGTGTCCGCGGGCAAGTGTCTTTGAATATAGCACCAATGTCCGCGGAAAGTGCATATTTTCATGGCTTTCAGCCATAATATAGTAAACGCCATTAATTTCAAGACATTCAGCGCTCACAGCCACAAAAATCACAGCGTCTGCAAGCGCTGAATGCAGAAATTATAATGTCGTTAACTATAACCTCAAATAAAGTAAAGGACTGATGCTTTTGTCTATCACAAAACGAGGACTTATCAAACTATCTTTGATATCATTTTCGGCAGTTGCGGCACTTTCGGTGAAGAACATCATGCTGATGAAACGTGCCGAATCTGCTGAGCGTGCGGTGAACAATTCCTATACTGCCGCCGTCGAAGAACTTGCAGGCAGCTGTGAGGATATCACAAACGTGCTTGAAAAACAGCTGTATTCGGGTTCTGGTCAGGTACAGCAAGCCCTTGCCGCCGACCTCTGCCGTGAAGCTTCTGCCGCAAAATCCGCACTGGCAAGGTTGCCCGTGGGTCAGCTGGACCTTGAAAACACCTATAAGTTTCTCTCTCAGGTGGGAAATTATTCGATGTCGCTTTCAAAAAAGCTGCAAAACGGCGAAAAACTCACAGCTGAGGAATACAGCAGTATCTCGAAGCTTTGCAGTTTTTCAAAGATACTGAGCGACAGACTGTGGGAACTTGAGGGCGAAGTCGCCTGCGGAGAACTGTGCTTTGAACAGGCTGAGGGTTTTATGGCTGACGAAGAACCGCCCCATGTTACAGAAGGTTTTACCGATTTTGAGGGAAGCTTTGACGATTATCCCAAACTGATATACGACGGACCATTCTCCGACAATATCCTTGAACAGACCCCGCGTATGACTGAAAACGCCGAAGAAGTGAGCAGGGACTACTGCCTGCAAAAGGCGGCTATGGCTCTGGATATCAGCCTTTCCGACCTGACACAAAGTTCGGATGTCGGCGGAAAAATGCCTGCATGGCGGTTTTCCGATGACGAAGGCGGAGTGTTCTGCGAAGTGACGAAAAATGGCGGGTATATCTCATATTTTCTTAATATGCGCAATGTTGACGCCTCAAAACTCGGCAAGGATACGGCTGTCGTGAAAGCGGAAGAATACCTCGACCGCTTGGGGATACTTTCAATGGAGATGACCTACTACGAGATACAGAACAACGTGATGACAGTGAATTTCTGTTACAGCGACCTTGGCAAACGTATATATCCCGACCTTGTTAAAGTCTCGGTAGCTATGGACAACGGCGATATACTGGGCTACGATGCCCGCGGATTCCTGACGAACCATCACAAGCGTGAATACGATGACAAGCTGTGTTCGGTACTGCGGGCAAAAGAGGAAATTTCGCCAAAACTAAGTGTTATCAGCCACCGTACAGCTGTGATACCCACCGACGGCGGCGGTGAAGTCCTCTGCTACGAATACACCTGTCGGGCGGGAAACGGACGTAAAGTGCTGGTTTATATCAACGCTGTCACCGCAAAGGAAGAACAGGTGCTTCTTCTTGAAGAAAACGAAAACGGCACACTGACCATCTGATGAAAGGGGAATTATTATGGAAATGGCTAATTCAAAAACCAAAGAAAACCTTATGAGAGCATTTGCAGGCGAAAGTCAGGCACGCAACAGGTACACCTTTGCACAGAAAAAGTTTGCATCAAGTGATTACGCAGTATCGGAGCTTTTTCGCTTCACTGCCGAGCAGGAGAGGGCGCACGCGCAGGTGTTTTATGAGCATTTAAAGGAATTCTCGGGACAGCAGTTACAGGTCTGCGGCGACTACCCTGTGGATATAAGCGATGATCTTCTTACAATGCTTGAAATGTCCGCAAAGGACGAGCACCATGAATCCGAGGTGATTTATCCCGAATTTGCCCGCATAGCCCGCGAGGAAGGCTTTACCGACATCGCACGGAGCTTTGAGAACATTGCAAAGATAGAAAATGCCCATGCTGAAAGGTTTGCTGCATTTGCCGACCTTATCCGCCGCGGACAGCTTTATAACTCCGAGGAGGAAGAAATCTGGGTATGTATGAACTGCGGTTTTATAATGACAAGCACTCAGCCGCCCGAACAATGCCCTGTATGTGATGTGCCGCAGGGGTACTATATCAGGCTGAAAATGACCGAATGGGGCATTGATAGTAACGGGTTCTGAACACCCTGAAACTGTGCTGTTGTGAACAAATTCTAAAGTATACCGAAATAATCCAATTTTTATTTCCGGGCATCTTTACTTTTGCAAAATTATGTGTTATAATATATCAAAACCGAAAAGGAGGAATTCATAATGGCATATTCAGTAACTAAGGATACAGTTATCGGCGATATCCTCGATACAGATTTTGACGTTGCTCCCCTGTTTCTTGAAATAGGTATGCACTGTCTGGGTTGCCCCGCTTCAAGAGGCGAGACTATCGAGGAGGCTTGCGCTGTTCACGGAACAGACGCTGATGCACTGGTTGAAAAGCTCAACGCTCATTTTGCAGCAAAGGCTTGATATCGAACACAAAACGGCTGCGGCGGATATTATCCGTCACAGCCGTTTTTTATTTTGTAAGCTGACTGATCATCAGGCCACAGCCGACTTTTTTACACCTAGGATCAGCTTTTCACCGTCATCTTCACGTATCATTACCGCTCTTGCTGTCACAGGAAGCGGTCCGTCTTTTGTTACTATGCTGTACTTTATTGTGAAGCTGCCATCCTTTTCGATACAGCTCATTACGTTTTCTTTTGTGAACTGACTTTTGAATCTCTCATGGTCTTCCTCACTTATTATCTTAGCGCAGGTCTCTCTGCTTGTTTTGAAGAACTCATTGCCGCACTTTGCAAGACCATAGCTTTTGTACAAATTTGAAGCACTGTATTCCACATATTCCTCGGTAACGGGGTCGATGTTATACAGGCAGATATAGTCGCCTGAAAGCGCCATGATACGAGAAAATACAGCTTCGCTGCGGTGCATCTTTTCAAGCATAAGATTCTTTTTCATTTGCTGATCCACATTTCGTGTACCTACTATGATATGGTCAGGATCATGCTGCATAGGCATTGCTTTCATGCTCATATATACGAGATCATTTTCTTGTTTCAGCCTGTAGTTTATATTGAAAGTACCCTGCTCTTTAAGACTTTTTAAAATGTTCTCCATGGTGAAAACTGACAGGAATTCTTCAATGTCATCGCTGTACAGATATTTTAGAGCTTCCGAATGGCTCGTCGCAAAGAAATTCTTACCGTGTCTTTCGAGTGCGAGTTCGTCATTACCCTGTTTAGAACTGTATTCCATGAAATCCTCGCTTGTGAGATCAACATAGTAAAGGCTTGTAAAATCCGCAGCCAGCGCTCTTGCGATATTTTCATAGGTGGTTCCCTTGCTGTTGTCCCTTACAGAAAGGACTGCAACAGAAACGGCGTATGTGCCGTTGGGATTAACGGCTATCCTGTGCATACAGGAGTGTACGGTCACACTGCCCATCTGCTCATCAACAAGGAAAGTATCATTGTCATGCCGGCATTTAAGCAGAGCTTTCAGGAAAGAAGATTTTTCATCAAGGGTAGTCTCACCGTAGTTGAAAGGATTTTCGCTTATACTCATACCAAAGATCCTCTGCATAAATACTCGGTAGGAGCTGTTTGATCGGGCAAAGCGCACAAGACCGTTTGCTTTCACCTCGATGACTGCCATGGGTATAGTATCGAAATACTTATCAAGGCTGACATCCTCGCCCTGCGAGAATGAAGATATATCATGAAGACTTACCCTGCCCACGATATCGTAATACTGGGACTGTTCAGGGGCTTCAAACCCTATCTGTATGCCCTGAGCGTATTTTTCCAGTATCTTTTCAACAGGTATTGGCTTCTGATAATAGTATCCCTGAAGTTTTGCACAGCCTGCTTCCAGCAGGAATTTTGCCTGTTCCTCTGTTTCAACGCCCTCGCAGACTGTATCAAGTCCCAGTGCGTTTGCCATTCTCAGCAGCTCAGTGAGCATTATCTTGGATTTTGAGCCTTTATTGAACTGCTGCATGAATCTCATATCGAATTTCAGAAGGTCGAAGGGCATACGCTGAAGCATATCCAGTGAAGAATATCCGCTGCCAAAATCGTCCATCCATACCTTGAAGCCAAGGGCGTGGAACCGTTCGACCTGATTTTTCATGAAATCAAAATTTTCTCCCAGAACGCTCTCGGTTATTTCTATCGTCAGCATACTGTGACTTATCCCCGCCTTGTCAACGCGGCGGCATATCTCGCTTACTATATCGCAGCTGTCGAAATCGGAGCGCGAGAGATTTACGGACTGAGGCATAAGGTCAAGCCCTGCACCAGAAAGTGTTTTTATTTTCTGTAAAACGCACTCGACCACAAAAAGATCAAGCTTGTATATCAGTTTATGATCTTCCAGCACGGGAATGAAATCGCCCGGGGACATAAAGCCCTCAACTGGGTCTATCCATCTTGCCAGTGCCTCTTCATCGCATACCTTGCCGTTGACGGCACGGACTATCGGCTGATAGTACACCTTTATCCAGCGTTCCTCTATCGCCTTGTCCAGATTTGCGATGATATACTGCTGTCTTTCCTCGGCGTCCTTCATCTTCATATCATAGTAGCTGAATTCTGATGAATAGAGATTTTTCAGCGTGTCACAAGCAAATTTAGCCCTGTCACACGCCATACTTGCTACTATGCCGTCGAACCAGTGCTTATATATACCTACGTGTATGGGCAGCGGCTGCACATCTTTCATGGCAGCACATTCCTCAAACAGAGTTTTCAGCTCTGTTTCAATGTCATCTGCTTTGGTTATGACTGCAAAATGATCCTGTCCCAGACGGCTGGCGTTTTCGTTGCCGAAACGCTTTGCAAGTATCCTTGAAAACGCCTGAAGAAGCTTATCGCCCTCAGCAAAGCCGAACTTGTGATTGTAGTACTTCATGCCGCTGAAATCCATGTACAGCAGTGCGGGAGTACCGCCTTCCGCTTGGATCACCTGTCTTTTATTGGTAGCAAGCTCAAAGAAATATGTCATGCTCGGCAGACCGGTAAGATGATCGTAGTAGCTGGCTTTGAGCGCACTGTCTTTGAACAGCTCCATCTTTATCGAATCGGTAAGCTTAGCTGCGCTCTCTTCATCACCGCAGCATTCGCCCTCATAGGTATACCACACCTGTGCCAGACGAATACCCGACTCTGTCATGATATGCTTTGCCATAGCATGGATTATGATATAACCTTTGCCGTCCCTTGCCTTTGAACGGTATATCACATCATACCCCGCGTCCTCAACAGCGAATCTGTACGCTGCATCGGCTATGCGCCCTGCGTCATCAGGGTGAGTTTCCCTGTACATATCGTTAGCCATATCATAGTAAGCTTTTTCGAGGTCATCGTAGCCGAAAAGATCGCGGAAGCCCTTTGAAAGTATCAGAGGAACTACTCGTTTATCAATAAACTGGTATATTGCAAAGGGGATATCTGCTTTTTCCATCAAAGCACGTTCATTATCAGTAAAGCGATATCTCTCCACAACAGTTCACCTCTCAGTCATTTGTAGCAATAATCGTGACATCACATAAAATTTATCACGATAAAAGATAGTTATTTATTATATTATAACAGATGACACAATGTATGTCAATAATTTCGATAAAATTAATAAATATAACTTAATATTTTGTTCAAATTTCCGAAGCGTTGAGAAGGGTATTATATACCTTAAACAGAATGGAATGTAAATGTTATGCGGATCCACGTAAAAATTTCGTTAAATAGCTTGACTTTGAGCTATGATGGTGTTATAATATATCCCGACAGTTCGCTTGCGCCATCCTGTCATATGCCTGCAAAGGGCATAGAAACAAAACCAGGGCACATAATGGTATTCGCTTGGGTCGATTGACTCATGCCGATATTCTGTGCGCCTGCATTTTTTGCGGACGCATTATTTTTTTGGAGGATAAAATGTATCATCTTAAAACAGAAGCACATTTTGACAGCGCACATTTTCTTGCGGGATACAACGGAAAATGCGCTAATATACATGGTCACAGCTGGAAGATCGAAGCTGAGATATCGGGCAGTGAGTTACAGCAGGCGGGTGAAAAGCGCGGTATGCTGATAGATTTCGGCGACTTTAAAAAAGCTGTCCGCGGGCTTGCTGATTCTTTTGACCATACGCTTATATATGAAAAAGGAAGTCTTAAAGCGGCTACCCTTGCCGCACTGAAGGACGAAGGATTTTCCCTTACCGAGGTGGATTTCCGCCCGACTGCGGAGAACCTTTCAAGGCATTTTTACGATATGCTGACCTCACAGGATATGCTGACCTCACAGGGACTTCCCGTAAGCAGGATAACGGTTTATGAAACTCCCGAAAACTGCGCTTATTACGAGGGTGAATGACATGGGTACATTCAAACTTGCTGAAAGCTTCGTAAGCATAAACGGCGAGGGCAGATCTGCAGGTGAACTGGCGCTGTTCATGAGATTTGTTGGATGTAACCTGCAATGCGACTGGTGTGACACCAATTGGGCTAACGGCGCGGAGGCTCCATATACCGAAAAGACTGTCGGTCAGCTTGCAGAGATCGCAAGATCTGCCGCTGAGGAATACGGTCTGCACCGCGTGACCCTCACAGGGGGCGAACCGCTCTTGCAGAAAGATATTGCCGAACTGATAAACTCACTGAATGATATCGGGATAGATGTTGAGATAGAAACAAACGGCTCGGTGGCGATATCGCCTGTGGCTGAAAACTGCACTATGCGCCCAGTATTCACAATGGACTACAAATTGCCCTCCAGCGGTATGGAAAGCCGTATGTGCCTTGAAAATTTCAGGCATCTGAAAGATAGCGATACGCTGAAATTCGTGTGCGCTTCAAGAGAAGACCTGGAACGTGCGGCATCTGTGCTTGATAAGTACAAGCCTGTCTGCAAGGTGTATCTAAGTCCTGTTTTCGGACGTATAGAACCGAAGGATATGGTAGAGTTCATGAAAGAAAAAAAGCTTGGCAGGGTGAATCTGCAATTGCAGCTTCACAAGTTTATATGGGATCCCAATGAGAGAGGAGTCTGAATAATGGACAAGGAAAAGATAATGTTTCACATAAAAGGCTTGCTTGAAGCCATAGGCGAAGACCCCGAAAGAGAGGGTCTTAAAGAGACACCTGCCCGCGTTGCGAATATGCTGGCGGAAGTTCTGGAGGGTACCGCCTATACAAATCATGAGATCGCTGAGATGTTTGGCAAGACATTCACTTCCGAGGACATTGACGCCGATGAAGCCATCATCATGAAAGACATTACGGTGTTCAGCTACTGCGAACATCACATGGCGCTGATGTACGATATGACCGTTAATGTTGGTTATATCCCCCGCGGAAAAGTTCTCGGGCTGAGCAAGATAGCGCGTATATGCGAAATGGCTGCTAAGCGTCTGCAATTGCAGGAAAAGCTGGGCAGGGATATCGCAGAGATAATCTCCGAAGCGGCAGGCACTCCCGATGTTGGTGTAAAGATATCGGGCTGTCACAGCTGTATGACGGCAAGGGGTATAAAAAATGCCTCCTCCCACACCGAGACACGCACATATCTCGGCACATTCAAGACAGACAGCGACCTGAAAAAATTACTTGACTGAGGTGTGGTATGAAAGCATTGGTATTATTCAGCGGCGGACTTGACAGTGCTACCTGTCTTGCTCTCGCCATAAAAAAATACGGCAAAGAGAATGTCACCGCCCTTTCGGTGTTCTACGGTCAGAAGCATGATAAGGAGATACAGGCTGCAAAAAATGTGGCAGAGTATTACGGCGTACCGCTGAAAACCCTCGACCTTGCGCTGATATTTGCAGACTCCGATTGTTCACTTCTTTCAAATTCCGACAAGGAGATACCCCACGAAAGCTACGCTGAACAGCTGACACAGACAAACGGTAAGCCCGTTTCAACTTATGTGCCTTTCCGCAACGGACTTTTCTTAGCTTCTGCGGCAAGCATAGCAATATCGCTGGACTGCGGAGTCATCTACTATGGCGCTCACGCTGATGACGCGGCAGGCAACGCTTATCCCGACTGTTCACAGGATTTCAACAACGCCATGAACAGCGCAATAACTATCGGCAGCGGAGAACAGGTGCATATCGAAGCGCCTTTTGTTGGTCTTACAAAGGCTGATGTTGTTAAAATGGGAACAGAACTCGGTGTGCCTTACGAACTAACATGGAGCTGCTACGAGGGCGGCGAAAAGCCCTGCGGAAAGTGCGGCACCTGCATCGACAGGACTGCGGCTTTTGAGGCTAACGGACTTATCGACCCTCTGCTGAAAGGAGAATGAACATGGCAGGCAGAACAGAAAATGAAAGAGGAAGCATATCGTTGCTTGGTAACAACAATATAAAGTACAGTGCAGACTACGCTCCCGAGGTGCTGGAAACATTTCCTAACAAGCACCCCGACCGCGATTATTTTGTAAAGTTCAACTGTCCCGAATTCACAAGCCTTTGCCCCATAACGGGTCAGCCTGATTTTGCGACCATATATATTTCCTACATTCCCGCCGAGAGAATGGTTGAGAGCAAATCACTGAAGCTGTATCTGTTCAGTTTCCGCAACCACGGCGATTTTCATGAGGATTGCGTGAATATAATAATGAACGACCTTATCAAGCTTATGGAACCCAAGTACATCGAGGTATGGGGTAAATTCCTGCCCCGCGGCGGAATTTCCATCGACCCTTACTGCAACTACGGCATAAAGGGCACAAAATGGGAAGAGCTTGCATGGCAGAGACTTGCACAGCACGATATGTATCCCGAGCTTGTAAACAACAGATAGTCTTGCAAAAAAATCACCCCCGTATTCTCCTGTGAGAACGCGGGGGTATTACATTTATTGATGATATATCAGAAGTTAGCGCCATTCCAGCCCCAGTCAGGGATATCGGTATAGCTTACGTAGATACGCGAAGGACTGATACCCAGCTCGTCACCGATTATCTCGGATATCTTGCCTGTGAGTTTGTTCTTTGCAGATCTGTCAGCAGTGCCGTAAATGCTTACCTGCACCATAGCGGCAGGGTCGGAAGTACCCTTGAACCACAGCTTGTACTCAGGCTCGATACCCACCATGAGCCAGCTTTCGGACTTGCCGGGTATAGCGGTTATCGCCTGACCCATAGCGGTCTTGATGTTCTCTTCCTTATCAGCGGAAACAGCTGCATTGGTTTTGATGTTGATAAAAGGCATATTAAAGTCCTCCTTATTTTATGTAATAAACGTAATTTTCCTTACGGGGCTTTTCAGCGGGGTAGTCGCCCTTGATATGACCTACCACACAATGACCGATACCCTCGTAATCACCTGTTATTCCAAGCTTAGCCAGCAGTGCTTTGCCCTCTTCGGATTCAAATTCTTCCTTGGCACGGTGTATCCAGCAGCTGCCCAGACCCACATCGTGGGCTGCCAGCATGAGATTTCCCATAACAAGGCTTCCGTCGTAGATATATGTACCTACACTCTTATCTGCGAGAACTATTATAACAGCGGGTGCGCCGTAGAAAGGGTCAAAGCTCTCGCCCTTGCCCATAATGCGGGCATTCATTGCAGAAAGCTCATCGCGCACCTTTTTATCGGTAACGGCTATCATTATCGGGGACTGCCTGTTCATGCCCGTAGCGGCAAAAGTGCCTGCTTTCAGGATAGTTTCGAGCTGTTCCTCGGTGGGCATCTCGTCGGTGAAAGCCCTTACGCTTCTTCTGGTGATGATCTTATCCATAACTTCACTCATAATAAAGCCTCCTTTGCGGTCTAAAAGTTTACCTATTTATTATATCACTTTTATGGGGTTTTCTTCTATCGGCTGAATGTACGAAATCCGACCATGTTATTTGTGTAAAAAAACGGCAGGGAGAGTAATTTTCGGACCAGCACAAACAGCCATAGCACTTCCGGTTTCAGATCAGAAATGCTATGGCTTAATTCCTTTATACTATATAATGAGCAGGAAAGCACAGGGTCGAACTGTGATCTGCAGTTTTGGAGACCGCCATTCTGCCATTGAACTACTTTCCTGTATTTTACTGTAAAGACTGTGACAGGGGTCGAACCTGCGCTGGCGGAGTTGCAGTCCGCTGCCTTGCCTCTTGGCTACACAGTCATATACTATCAAACTTCCGCTGAAAGATTTGAACTTTCACTTACGGCTTCAAAAACCGTTGTCCTACCTGTTAGACGAAACGGAAATATAGTGCCTTCGACAAGGATCGAACTTGTGACGCCGGGTTCTTCAGACCCGCGCTCTACCAACTGAGCTACAAAGGCAAAGTTTCCGCTGTAAGACTCGAACTTACATTTACAGTGTCAGAGACTGTCGTCCTACCTGTTAGACGAAACGGAAATATGGCGACTCCGACCGGGCTCGAACCGGCGATCTCCTGAGTGACAGTCAGGTGTTCTGACCAGAACTGAACTACGGAGCCGTATATCCTGCCCAAAAGGCAGGATCAATTTGTTATGATTATATTATCGATGGTCACACCGAGTATGTGTGCCAGAATTACCAGATTATCAACAGATGGCATAGCCTCGCCTCTCATCCATTTGAATATCGACTGCGGGGTGTTGAAGCCGTATACAGCCTGTATCTCGGATATTTTAAGGCCGTTCGCCTTGATGAGAGACTTTATGTTAGCCCCTGTTGCTTCCATATTTATAGTTGGTGCCGATGACATAAAAATGACCGCCTTTCTGATAAAATAATAAACCGTCTGTGAGCTTGCTTTGCACACAGACGGTTTTTGTTTTATCACAAGACGATCCAATGAACGCTATACGATATCCCAAATGTGAGGGCTTGAACAAACCGAACTGTCTGAGTGCAGCACAAGAAAGCTCTTATCTTGCTGCCAAGCAAAATCAAAGCTAAAATCACACTGGTAATCGTTAAAAGACTTCATTCTCATTGCTGATCTGTTCATTATTGCGTACATTGTTTTTCACCTCTTTCTTATAGTCCGGAGGTGAAAAAGTTCACCTCTTTCAGATAAAAATAATTCTTAAATATGATTTTCCTGAGCTTGTTTTCAGGAGTTATTTCCTTTGATGTGCTTATTCTATCACACTTGCATTGAAAAGTCAAGTAGCTTTGTAGGTTAGTATTGATCAAAAAACGCATCGCGAAAGCAACGCATAATATATAAAGGGGTGATAATATGAGAGAATATCCACTGAACATCTCAGCCGAAATAGAATACGCCCGCAGATGGGCTTTTTCGCGGAATCCGTCATTCTATGATTTTGAAAATTCAGGTGGTGACTGTACCAACTTCGTATCACAGTGCATCTTCGCAGGTGGCGCAGTAATGAACTATACCCGCGATATTGGCTGGTATTATATCTCTCTGAATGACCGCGCCGCCGCATGGACAGGGGTGGAATACTTCTATCGGTTCATGGTCACGAACCGCGGCGCAGGACCTTTCGGAGAAGAAGTCAATATCAGCAAAGCCGCGGTAGGTGATGTGATACAGCTTGGAAGCAGTTCAGGATTCTACCATTCACTGATTGTGACTTCTCTGTGCGGTGAACCCTGTGTGTCAGCCCATTCCTTTGATGCTTTCGACCGCCCGCTGTCATCGTACTCCTTTGAAAAACTCAGATGCCTTCATATCATCGGTGCGAGAAAATGCTGTGCTCAGTGAAGATCTGTCGGCAATAGTGCGGTTGACGCATTAGTTTCTATATGCTATAATTATCATCAACGGCAGATAATTTCTGCCCCAAAAAAGAAAAGTGAGGTCATCAAAATGAATATAGAAAGTCAGTTCAATAGTATAGCTGAGGAGTACGATATCAACCGAAGAAAATTTATCCCCTGCTTCGATGATTTTTATATTGATACCACCGACTTTATCGCCGCGAATATCAAAGAACCGAAAAGCATCGTTGACTTAGGCTCTGGCACGGGACTGCTGGCATACTACTGGTATAAGCATTTCCCCGTATCGGATTATCTGCTCACCGATATCGCTGATGATATGCTCAGCGTTGCAAAACGCAGGTTTCAGGGGCTTGATAACGTGTCGTACCAAACCACAGATTATATAAAGGAACTTCCCGAAGTACCATTTGATACTGTGATATCCGCCCTTTCGATACATCACCTTGAACAATCGGAAAAGCAGGCGCTTTTCACAAAAATATATCAGGCTCTCCCCGCAGGCGGTATCTTCATTAACTACGACCAGTTCTGCGCAGGGGATACCCGTCTCAATAAATGGTATGACAGCTTCTGGGAAGGTCAGCTCTATAACAGCGGGCTTACCGACCGAGATATCGAACTCTGGCTGGAGCGCCGCAAGTTCGATAAAGAGTGCTCGGTCGAGGACGAAACAGAGATGCTTAAAAACAGTGGATTCAGTACGGTGAAATGTATCTACGCTTATCGCAAATTCGCCGTCATCATCGCTATAAAATAGGATGGTAAATGACATGAACAGACTTATAATAACAGAAGGACTGCCGTGCTCGGGCAAAAGCACGACCTCAAAATATATCGCAGATAAGCTTAACGCCATATTCGTTGACGAAGGAACAGGGTCACACCCCGCCGACTATGAATTCCATTCATTTGTGAGCAATACCGAGCTGAACACTTTTTCCGAGGAAGAACAGGGGCTGATAAAAGAAAAGTCTGTCTCGCAGGGGGACGGTCATATTGTGTCCCTGAGCGGATTTGAGGGCGAACTTTTCGATAAACTGCTAAGATATAAGATATATGACTTTCTCCCATGGGAGACCGAAATGCCACTGATGCTGGATAAATGGCGGGAATTCGTAAAGACCGTAAAGCCCGATGAAAGATATGTTTTCAACTGTGTGCTGCTGCAAAATCCCATGTGCGAGACCATGATGCGCTTCGGATTTGATACAGACCGCTCCGCCGCGTATATACGCAGTATATGCGATATCATAAGTCCCCTGGAACCTTTTGTGGTCTATCTCCATTCGTGGGATATACGAAGTGCAATAGAGAAAGCTCTCCCCGAGCGCGGCACGGAATGGCTTAACAGCGTTATCGACTATCATTGTAACGGTGCTTACGGAAAAGCGAATAATATTATCGGATTTGAAGGCTATATCAAAGCCCTTGAGGAGCGTCAGAGAAGGGAAGTTGAGATACTCCGCACACTGAACGTTCCTTATATTATCCTCTCCAATCCTCAGACCGACTGGCAGAAAGCGTACTCGCAGATAGAGCAGTGCCTTGAAAAACCTGCACCGTGAATATTTACGCGGCTTAACATATCCCATGGTTGATATTGATGAAAAACAGCTTAATAAAGTGTACGTATGAACTTCTTGTGAACGTACAGCGAACTTGTTTTTTGAAGACTATATTTAGCTAAAATTTTTACATATATGACTGGGCTTTGTTCACCAAAACCCGTTGACATTTGTAAAAAAAAATGTATAATTAAACTAATGGAAAAAGTTTTCATTGAGAAGGAATTTCACCGTGGTGCGTATATTTCTGCGCGGCATGGAGAAAAAAAGTAAGCTATTTCGCGGGAGCTTAATATTTTCCGCGAAAGACTAACTATCTATTTTTGAGAGGAGAATTATCCTATGAAGAAGAAATTCGTGGGCAAAGTACTGTCCGCAATGTCCGCTGCTGCTATCGCAGCAACAGGCGCAGCTTCTCTGCCGATTGCAAATGTCAAGGCATCTGCACTTTCCGGTCAGAGTTCATGGAACATCGTTTCCCAGATGAAGATCGGCTGGAACCTCGGTAATACGCTTGATGCGCACAATTCCAAAGTACCTTCCGGTTCTTCACCCGAGAAGTATGCAACTCAGTGGGGTATGCCCGCACCTAATGCAAGACAGTTCCAGGCAGTCAAGGAAGCAGGCTTCAATACTGTTCGTATACCTGTGACCTGGTATGAGCATCTTGAACAGAACGGCAATGGTTATCATGTAAATGATACATGGATGAACTATGTTAAGCAGACTGTTGATTATGCTATCGATCGTGATATGTTCGTTATCCTGAACATCCACCACGAGAATTTCATCAATGTTTCTCAGTTCAATGATAACACTTATTATCAGGCAGAGCTGAAGATGAAGGGCATCTGGTCTGATATTGCTGAAACATTCGCAAACTATGACCAGCATCTCATTTTCGAGGGCATGAACGAGCCTCGTCAGACAGGCAACAGCGCTGTTTCCGAGTGGGGCAACGGTTCAGGCGATAACGGCTACACCTGGAACTACATCAACAAGCTGAATGCTACATTTGTAAATACTGTTCGTAATCAGGGTTCAAGCCAGAACAGAGAGCGTCTGCTGATGCTGCCCGGCTACTGCGCATCCAATGACCAGACAGCTATCTCCAACATTGCTATCCCTAACAATGCAGGCAATGTAGCACTTTCTGTACACGCATATACTCCTTACTACTTCACAATGGCTACCGATGACAAGGCTAACCACAACTTCCCCGGTCAGTCCGGTTGGGGTGCAGATTATGAAGGCGAGATCTCCAATATGTTCAACTATCTTGGCAATCTCCAGCGTCAGAAGAATGCTCCCGTTATTATCGGTGAGTTCTCTGCTTCCGACTTCGGCAATACTAACGACCGTATCGCATGGGCTAAGTACTACCTCGGCAGAGCTAAGGAACAGGGTATCCCCTGCGTTCTGTGGGATAACAACGTTGTTGGCGTAGCTAACGGCGAAGCTCACGGTTATCTGAACCGCGGCAGCTGCACATGGTATGATGGTGCTAAGGATGTAGTTGCAGCTATGATGGGCGTTTACGGCATCAGCTCCAACCTCAACAGCTCTGTTGCAGTTGACCCCAACTTCAAGTGGTCAAGTGTTGACATCGATTCCAAGTGGGTACAGCTCTACAAGAATGAGAGCGGTAAGACCATCTCTTCCTGGAAGAACTTCACAGTTGATGGCTGGAAGAACTATGCTAACAGCAACTACGACTTCGCTCTCGTTTATGATTCCGCATCTCAGCCTGAGCTCGTTCTTCAGGACGGAGGCAACAATACATGGAACCGTGTAAGCTCAAGCGACTACAGCGGTACTCCTTTCGTTAAGAAGTTCACTTATGATGATCTGATGGCAGCTGTAAATAACAGCGGTCTGTCCATGAACGATATGAGCAACCTCTTCATCAGCGCTACTACCAGCGAGCTGACAGCTTACGGTCTGTATGCAGTTCCTAAGAACTATTCCAATCCCGATCCTAATCCTTATCAGCCTTCCGGCGATACTTATCCTACAAATATCAGAGTGAACTACAACACTCAGTATCACCAGATCCAGTTCATATGGGATTCAGTTCCTAATGCACAGAACTATGGTATCGCAGTTTATCTGGCAGGCAAGTGGAGAGTTCAGACTTCCTATATCCCTGCTTCTACCAGAAGCTATGTAACTCCCAAGAACCTGACACCCGGTCTGTCCTACAAGGTTGCTATCGCAGCTAAGGTAAACGGTACATGGGATACTCTAAATGCTATCAAGAATGCTGTATTTGTTACTGTAAGATAATTTTCAGCAGATAGTTTAGCGTAATATCACAATATTTCACCGACTTTTCCGCGGCAGATATCCTCTGCCGCAGAGGGTCGGTGTTTTTGTTTTTTCATTATGATTGACCTGCCCCGCGAACTGTGATATAATTATTTCAAAAGCCATCTGATACCATCAAGGAGGAAGATCATATGAATAAAACAGAGATACGCGTTGACCCTTTCGTTTCAGTCAACGGTATAAAATTCGGAACATCAAGGGATGAGATATGGAAAATGCTGGGCGAACCCGAAGATTCATTTCTCAAAGGCGATGATGATATAGAAACGGATTGCTATTCCTGTTACCATATATGTTATGATGAGGACTATAAATTTGAAGCCATTGAAGTTGTCTATGTGGACGAAGCAGACATCTTCTACGATGGCGAAAAAGTCCCCGAGACTTATGATGAACTTCTCGGATTTTTCAGATCACGTTTTGACGATGTCGAAGAGGACGGCGCAGGCTTTCTGTCTGTAAAAGGTTCGTTGGGTGTCTATGTTGAAGATGCCGATGAATACGATGCTATCCTGTTCGCGCGAAAAGACTATTACAGTGATATTTAGTGCGAGGTAAACAATGACAGCACTTCTTTTAGCCGTGATATATCTTGCGTTCATAAGTCTGGGTCTTCCCGATTCGCTTCTCGGCTCGGGCTGGCCGACCATGCAGAAGGACTTTGGCGTACCATCATCTTACGCGGGATATGTCTCAATGTCAATATCATTCATGACGATAATCTCAGCCCTTATCGCACCCGCACTTATCCGCAGATTCAAGACACATAATATAGTCGTAATCTCAATTCTCCTTACAGTTCTGGGGCTGATGGGTTTTTCATTCGCCTCAAGCTACGCCATGCTATTCCTGTTCGTAATACCCTATGGGCTTGGCGCAGGTTCGGTGGATTCCGCCCTTAACAACTACGTGGCGAAGCATTATTCATCTTCGGTTATGAACTTTCTCCACTGCTTTTACGGCGTAGGCGCAATGATAAGTCCCTACATAATGTCCCTTGCCCTGTCACGCGCCCGCTGGAATGAGGGCTACCGCTGGACAGCGTATATACAGTCGGGGATAATGCTTGTCTGCCTGCTGTCTTTCCCACTTTGGAAGAAAAATGCGGAAACTTCCGACGATGACGAAAGCGACAGCACAGGCATAATCTCTGCCCTGAAGATTCGCGGCGTTATCCCGACACTGATTGCATTTTACGCTTACTGTTCGGGTGAAGCCACCTGCTTTCTCTGGACGTCCAGCTACTTTGTCGGCGCAAAGCAGGGCATAAGTACCGAACTAGCCGCCGCATTCGGTTCGCTGATATTCGGCGGATTGATGTTCGGCCGCCTGATATCCGCATTTGTTTCCAACAAACTGGGTGACAGACTACTGATACGCATCGGGATAGCCGTCGAGGTTTTTGGTACACTGCTGATATTCCTGCCGCTGAAAAGCTATATCCCAGCGGCGGTCGGATTTGTGATAACAGGTATCGGCATGGGACCTGTCTACCCTGCGATACAGCATATGGCACCCGAAAACTTCGGCAGAAAAAACAGCGCCGCCGTGATAGGTCTGCAAATGGCATCGGCATACATCGGCAGTACATTCATGCCCATGGTATTCGGACTTTTGCAGCAAGCCCTCGGCATCGCGATAATGCCAATATATCTCGCGTTTTTCGCATTACTCAGCATAAGCTTGCTTGAATTCGCATACAAGCGTATACCATCGCATACGACCGTATAACCAAATATACCAAATCATACGACCGCATACCAAAATATACGGCGCGGCAAGCGAATGTCCATAAAACCCAAAAGGAGACCGCAATGAGCAAACTAAAAATAGCATTGTTACAGCTGACCCCCACAGGCACTATTAAGGGGAATCTCAAAAAAGGTATAACCGCCTGCAAAGAAGCAAAGTCACAGGGGGCAGATATCGCACTTTTTCCCGAAATGTTCAGTATCGGATACGATATCTACGACCCGCCCGCAGAGGAATGGACAGCCCATTCTATCCCCGCAGATGATGATTTCGTGCAGTACTTCGGCAGACTTTCCGCTGAACTTGATATGGCAATAGGTATCACTTTCCTTGAAAAGCACGACCCAAAACCACTGAACACGCTCGTTCTTTTCGACCGTTACGGCAGGCAAGCCATGAAGTATTCAAAAGTCCACACCTGTGATTTCAGCGCAGAAGCCGCACTTTCATCAGGTGACGGGTTTAAGGTCTGCGACCTTGATACCGTACATGGCATGGTCAAAGTCGGCGCGATGATCTGCTTTGACCGCGAATTCCCCGAAAGCGCAAGGATACTCATGCTGAAAGGCGCAGAGATAGTCCTCGCACCCAACGCCTGCCCCATGGAGATCAATCGCTTGTCTGCACTTAGGACTAGGGCATACGAAAATATGATCGCCGTTGCGACCTGCAATTATCCCGATACCGTCCCCGACTGCAACGGTCATTCCACCATATTCGATGGTATCGCATGGCTTCGTGACGAACCGGGCGTTCGCGATATGTGCATACTTGAAGCTGACGGAAGCGAGGGTATATTAACCGCCGATATCGACCTTGCAATGCTTCGTGATTACCGCGATAACGAAGTAATGGGCGATAACTACCGCAAACCATGGGCTTACAGCGACCTCACCGCCAACCCATAATGATCACTATACCAATAATGAGAAATATTATGAGTATTTTTGATGAGATCAGAAACTGGGAGAAAACCGAGGGTAAGGAACTTATCTCACAGCTGACCGATACCCCCGACCCCGTTATCCTCGACTATGGCTGCGGTGCAGGGGATCACTCAATCGCGGCAGCCTATGCTTTTGACCAGAAATGCAGGATATACGCAGTAGACATCAAAAAGCAGATGCTCGATCAGCTAAACGCAAAAGCCGAGGAAAGAAATATCCGCTGTATAACCACCGCCATCGGCAGAGAAGATTTCCGCCATGATTTCGATGATGAGACTTTTGATCTTGTCATATATTCCGATATCTTCCACGGTGAAGAAAAGATATATGGCGGACTGCACCGTTTCACCATGACAGAGGAAGCACAAAGAACGCTGAAAAACGGCGGCGTGCTTGCGGTACTGCCTTTCCACCTTTCAAATTTCCGAAATAGGGAAAAGAAAAAATGCAAGTACACCTATAAAAAACTTACCGATGAGATATGCGCACAGGGATTTGAATACATCGAAAAGAACCTTGAAGGCATACATTTTGAAAAAGCATACAGCCCCTACTATCAGCAAAAAGGCGGCATCACCTTGGAAGACCTTGAACGCGGCAAAATGCTTGTTTTTAAAAAGGTGTGATGAGGAAAGTACACCTGTGAAGTTTTCTGATATCGGTTCACTTCTTTGACTTGATGAAATGGAATGATCGTGATATAATAAAATAGTACAAAAGACTACACATCATATTAGAGGAGAAAAAATAAAATGATAAAATTAATGTTCGTCTGCCACGGCAATATCTGCAGATCGCCGATGGCTGAATTTATAATGAAAAAAATTGTATCCGATGCAGGATACAGCGATGATTTTTATATCGTATCAAGTGCAACAAGCAAAGAAGAACTGGGTAATCCCGTATATCCTCCCGCAAGATCAGAACTTGCAGGGCACGGTATTGGCTGTGCAGGCAAGACAGCGGTACAGCTGAAAAAGTCGGACTATGATAAATACGATTACTTCATCGGCATGGATACTGCAAATATACGCAATATGAACCGTATCTTCGGCGGTGATAAGGACGGAAAGATATATAAGCTCCTCACATTCGCAGACCGTGGTGATGATGTTTCCGATCCGTGGTACAGCCGTGATTTTGGCAAAGCCTATGCCGATATCGAGGAAGGCTGCAAGGGGCTTTTTGCAAAGCTGATGGATCAGATATAGGGAATTGTATTGCACAGATGACCATGTTATGCTTCTGCAAAGATACTGCTGATACCATATAAAAGGCAGCCTTGACAAAGCCTGACCGCCGCTGGCATGACAAGCTGATGTTAATTATACACAAATTAGCAAATGTTAGTGAATAATTATTACATAAATATTACAAATAGCTAAAATATAACTTGACCCATTGCAGGGCTTGTGCTATAATCTTTATATGTAAAAAGTGTAAATTGCAGATGTATTTCCTGTGATTTGATTATTGGTATATGTCGGATAATTTAATGACAGATATATTTCTGTTGATTTTCAGAACACGTTAAAGTAATTTTCAGAATATGAAGGAGGTTCATAAGAATGAGCACGATGAAAAGACCCGAAATGGAAGTTGTACGTTTTAAGGAAGCTGATATTATTGTAGCGAGCGGAAATATAGCACGTCTGTCAGGATTTAATGAAGGCGGGGCAGGTACTGGTAAAGTAAACTACGGCGGTACTGATTATGATTATGGAAACAGTAATAGTTTGTATAATCAATTCCAATATGGTGGAACTGAATTTTTTAATAATAATGCTGGTGAAATTGAAAGAATAGATGATTTGTTCAGTAATGAACAGAAAGCAGATTTGAATGTTAGTTGGGATGGTTATTATAAATGGGAAAATGGAGAGTTTGTTAGGTATAGACAGTAATGCTTTTCATCTAAATAAATACTGTTAGATCTAAAATATCTTAAATCAATTATTAAACATTTAGCTGCTTGCAGCTGTGGGCACGGCTCACGGCTGCAAGTTTTTGTATGGAGGGATAATTATGAAGCTTGCTGTTGAAATGGCAGTGATGGAAATTGACGGCGAATGGAATGCTGTGGCTGTGGGCGAAGACAGCTCAAAATTTCACGGTATGCTCCGTCTGAATGACAGCGGTGCGGAGATAATAAAACTGCTTTCGGAGGAAACAACTCCCGAAAATGTACACAAGGCACTGTGCAAAATCCACCCCGAATCCAACGTTGACGAGATAGGTCATATGCTGGCAGATTTCCTCAACAAACTGCTCAAAGAGGGGCTGTTGGCAGAGTGATAAAGACAACATACGAGGGCGAACTGGAACGCAGCGGAAAGATAATTTTCACTGTCAGGGGAGTAAGTATGCGCCCGCTTTTTCATGAAAAGACCGACGCTATCGTTGTAAAAAAATGCGATATCGAAACACTGAAAAATCTTGACATAGTGCTCCACACAAGACCCTCTCCCAAGGGTTTGCAGTATGTTCTGCACCGCATTGTCGGGAGAAAAAACGACGGAAATTACATCATTGCAGGGGATAATTGCGTCAGTTTTGATGTCGTTCCCCCGCAGGATATCCTCGGTGTAGTGGACTCCGCACAGCGGGGAAACAAACCGATACGCCTCGAAGGACTGCGGTACAATTTATATGAAAAGCTGTGGTGCAAGCCCTATAAAATGCGTTTTTTTGTATTGCGCTTTCGCAACAGATTTCGCCGTATCAGGAAAAAAATGAGATCCGCTGTGAGGTGAGCGCATGGAATTTACAGCAAAACTCGCGGGGCTGAATGTCGGCATCAGCAGTAAGTATGACGAGATTTACGACCTCTGCCATGATTACCTCACGGACGGCAAGCCCGATTTTCGCATTTCTGCGACCGCCGAGGATATCAGACTTGAACGGCTGAAAAATTTCCGTGAAGCACAGATCGAAAGGATCACATTTGTGGATCACCCCGACAGCTACCTCGAAACTCTTGCCGTATACCGCAAAATAGCAACGCAGATGCTCGAACACGATACGTTCCTTATGCACGGGGCAGTTGTTGCTGTCGGCGAAAAAGCATGGCTTTTCACCGCGGCATCGGGTACGGGCAAGACCACGCATATCCGCCTGTGGCTGGACAATATCGAAAACAGCTATGTGGTGAACGGTGATAAACCGCTTATACATATCGGTGAAACTGTGACAGTTTACGGCACGCCCTGGGCAGGCAAAGAGGGTATGCAGAAGAATGTCGGTGTAGATCTCTGCGGGATAGTGTCCCTCGAAAGAGGACTGGAAAACCGCATAGAGCGCACAGCGTTCCCGCAGATAATGTCCGAACTGATACAGCAGGTCTACCGTCCGAAAGACAAAACAGCGCTTGAAAAAACGCTGAAACTTTTAGGAGAACTCGGCAGCAGGATACCGCTGTACCGTCTCAGCTGCAATATGCACCCCGAAGCGGCATTCACGGCATATGAAACCCTTAACAGAAATAGCGATCAATATGAATGAGAAAAAAGAGAAAAAAATAGTTTACACAGGAATAAACAAGCTGTTCCGAAGCGACAACGTGCAGATACTCTGGGACAGCCTGCATGACGGCACGATACGCGAATTTCTTGATGACTGGAAATGGATATTCAGCTACTCAAAGAAATACCGCTGGATAGTTGTGTTCTATACCGTTCTCGGTATAGTCGGTTCAACTATGTCGATAGGTTCGGCGTATGTCAGCCGAGTACTTATCAATATAATAGTCGGTCAGCAGCATGAAAAGCTGGGTATGCTGGTAGCGCTGATGATAGGCATGATGCTTTTTTCACTGGCACTGAATAGTATAAACAGCTATATCAACGCCAGAATATCCATATACGTCAACAACGATATACAGGCAGGAATATTTGACCGCATAATGGACGCACGCTGGAAAGAGCTCAGCAACTACCCCAGCGGTGATCTGCTGAACCGATTTAATGGCGATGTTGGTACTATCGCTGCAAATGCCATAAACTGGATACCCAATCTGGTTATAAACATTTACACGTTCATAGCCACTTTCGTTGTGCTGTGGCGAATGGACTACGCCATGGCGCTGATAGCGTTTCTGTCCGCACCAATACTGCTGGGTCTTAGCCGCTTTATCATGCGCCGCATGAAGGAATACCGCAAGCGCGTCCTTGAACTCAATTCAAAAATGATGAGTTTTGAAGTCGAGACTTTCTACAATTTCGACATGATAAAGTCCTTCGGCATTTTCGGGTATTACTCAAAAAAGCTCCGCGAATGGCAGCAGCGATACAAGAAATTCAACCTCGATTACAATAAGTTTGAGATAAAATCAAATATACTTCTTACACTGGTATCCAGTGTCGTATCTATGGCGGCATTCGCCTACTGCCTGTACAGACTGTGGACAGGTCAGATAATGTACGGCGATATGACTTTCTTTTTACAGCAGCGTTCAGCACTTTCAAACCGATTCAACAGCCTTGTAGCAACCATACCCGGTATGCTGAATTCTTCCGTTTCCGCTCACAGGATAAGAGAACTTATTGATCTTCCGCGTGAGGAACATGACCCGAAGAATGCGGAGCTTCTTGAAGAACAGAGAGGAAGCGGCGTAACTGTCAGTGTAAATGATATCACTTTCGGCTATGACGAAAGAAAGAATGTTTATGAAAATTCGGAATTCAAAGTAAGCTCAGGCGAGATAGTGGCTATTATTGCTGAATCAGGCGGAGGAAAGACCACTTTGATACGTCTGCTGCTGGGAATGCTTGAACCGCAGGAGGGTAATGTAACTCTGAAAAGCGGCAGTGGAAATGAGTTCCCGATGAATTCCGATATGCGTCGGTTCTTTGCGTATGTTCCTCAGGGCAACACTCTTTTCTCGGGCACTATTGCAGATAATATGCGCATGGTGAATGAAGAAGCTTCCGATGAAGAAGTCATAGGTGCACTAAAAACTGCCTGTGCCTGGGAGTTTATCGAGCAAATGCCTGACGGGATAAACAGCGTTCTCGGCGAGCGCGGCAGAGGACTTTCGGAGGGTCAGGCACAGCGTATCTCTATTGCGAGAGCACTGTTAAGAAATGCGCCGATACTTCTGCTTGACGAAGCAACAAGCGCTCTTGACCGTGATACCGAGGAAAGAGTACTGCATAATATTATGGAAAGTCATCCCGACAGACTTATCATACTTTCAACACACCGTCCCGCAGCACTGAAGCTGTGCGACAGGATATATCGTATCAGTGAAGGTAAGATAGGCGAGATAACAAGCGAGGAAGCGCAGACTTTAAACGAGCGTATATCCTCTGCAGATACGAGAAATAAGGGCGAGGAGTACCCTGCTGAATTAAGTATGCCCATGACTCCTCCCGAAAAAGATACTGTAAAGAATAATACAGATGAAGGCTGGTGGAATACATGAATTCGACAGAACTTGAACAGTATTATGATGATGGACACAGATGCAAAGGCGCAGGATATCTGCGGTTTATCCTAATGGCATTTATGTGCTTCTGGAACTATGGTTTTCCCGAACCAACAGGAGTGCTTTCAGCGATAAGCGGTTTTGCTGCTCCTGCCTTCTTTATCCTGTCGGGATACTTTGTACTGGTAGAAGATAAGGAAAAGCGTCAGAAAAAGACCGAGCGAAAAATGAAAAGATCAATACTTTTTCTGGCTGCAATGATAGTACTGAATATAATAGTAAATGTTATCGTGTGTCTTATCAACAATATTTCAGTCACTATATCAAGACGTATCATATTCAATTTTGTTGTACTAAATCTCTGGCCGCTTCCGATAGGTAACAGTATCTGGTTCATTCAGTCACTGGTTTATGCTTACATTATAATATATATAGCTGACTGGCTTGGACTGATGAAATACTACAAGGCAGTAATGATAATGACCTTTGTTTTCATGCTGTTCACAGGCGAATTTGCAGGCATTATCCATTTCAATATTCTGGGCTATAGGTTCATTCCCGGAAACTGGCTGACCCGAGCACTTCCATATCTTCTTCTCGGAAAATATCTGCGTGAAAAAAGTGAGATCCTGTTCAGGATAAATAATTGGATATATGCGATTTTGTTCGTTGCAGGAGCGGGGCTTTCTGTGGGAGAGATCATTCTACTGGGTAAGACAGGCTTTTTGGTATATCAGGGACACCTGATAGGTTATGGGATAATGGCAGTGGCTGTTTGCGGTATGGCATTGTCTAATCCGGAAGCGAACCGTTCTCGCATAACATATTGCGGCACTGCTTTGTCTGGTATAGTTTATTTGTTGATCGATCCGATATATTTTATCATCGGACTTGTAATGAAGAATATCAACATTTCTTTTGTACAGTATTTTGGCGGAATAGCAGCATTGTTATTATGTCTTGTGATATCATTTATCATGAGTGAAAGTTTTATCGCCAGAGCATTTTTCACCAGATGGGATAACAACGGCTATGTATTATCTTCGGATCAATGAGCAGTAAGCGGGGAAAATATTATGGATATTTTCTTTTGATCCTGTTCCTATTCTGATATATGTCCTTACGGCAGTCATCAAGCTCCCGATTGATGACTGCTGTTTTTTTATTCAATTACCTGTTACTCCCCTGAATGAGGTAGAAAGCGATCGATAGATCGTTCTCAGAATATGTAAAAAAACGCGAAGAGCTTGAAAACAAGCAGATAAAGTTAGTTAGTACGATCACAATGAGATCAGCGATTTTACGTCAAAGATCAAATAATACCATTTCAGACCCATTATATCCCTGAAACGCATAAACATACAAAATCTGCGCAAACTATTCCCACAAAAAACAAGAACGGAGGAACAAAATGAAAGCAACAGGAATAGTAAGACGCATTGACGACCTCGGCAGGGTAGTCATACCGAAAGAAATACGCAGGACTATGAGGATACGTGAAGGTGACCCTCTAGAAATCTACACCAACCCCGACGGTGAAGTAATATTCAAAAAGTATTCCCCGATAAATGAGCTTTCCGATGGCGCTTTGCAGGCGGCGGAGGTCATATCGAAACTTGGAGGAGCGCCCGCTGTCATATTTGATAAAGACCACGTTGTGGCAGTGTCGGGAGTTCCGAAAAAGGAGTACTCACAGCGCAGACTTTCTCAGGCGCTGGAAGATATGCTGGAGACACGCAGCGGATATGAGTACCGCAATGGGTCAGCCGTATTTCAGCCCGTTGAGGGCGTTGATACTCATGCGCTGGCAGTCGCGCCTATAATATCGGGGGGAGATATCACAGGCGCGGTGGCATTCCTCGGGGGCAAGGATGATCGCCATGTTACCGACGATCAGGCGATGCTTTGCAAGGCGGCAGCCATGTTTCTCGGCAAACAGATCGAACAATGACAAAAGGCAGCACTGCTTGGTGCTGCCTTTTGCTGTGTATGTTAATATCACGTTTCTTCGATTTCGACTACTTCCAGCCTGTCGCTCGATACCCTAAACCGCACTTCAAGTCCCGCATACCCGAAACCGTATACCCTCTCGGGGTCATTCTGATAAGCGGGGCGAGGGTCCTGCGCCAGAAGTGCTTTCAACGCTGTCCGCTTGCTTTCGGGTACTTTCTCCAAAAGTTCGGCAGGGAAGTCTACTTTTACTGAATAACCAGCCTTTTCCGCCGCAAAACCGCCTGTCGCTTCGGGGCGGCAGTCAGCAAGGGGGAGATATGGCTTGATATCCAGTATCGGCGTACCGTCCATCAGATCGGCACCGCCTACCCTCAGGGCAAGCCCTTGATCTGCCGTTTTTTCAACTCCGAGAAGTTTCACGCATGAAAGTCCGATGGGGTTCGGGCGGAAAGGTGAGCGCGTGGCAAATACGCCCATTCGCTTGTTTCCCCCCAATCTTGGCGGACGTACCGTAGGCGACCAGCTGTCACGCTTTGCCTCGGAAAATTCCCATATCAGCCACAGGTGCGAGAATCCCTCTATTCCCCGAAGTGCTTCGGGTTCTCGGTATTTCGGCTCAAACACCACCAGACCTTCCAGTTCCTCAACCAGTCCGCTTTGCCGCGGCAACCCGAATTTCGTAGGCAGGTCGGTGTGTATCCTTGCGATTATCTCCATGTGAAGCCCTCCTGTAGCATTAGTTGGTAGTTTAACACCATCACTTCGGAACAATATTTTTTGAAAACAAAAAGATCAACTGTTATCCTCAAATATCTCTATTTTACTCTCACTAAATTCTTTAACCATTTTGATAAAATCGTTATATTCATCAGCATTTAAAAGAGTAAAAGATTGGTTGGATTTTATGATTTCATTGGTAAGTTTTTTAATTATTTCAATGTCATATACCGGAAGTCCTCCCGCCTTTTTCCACATCGCATGATAAAAAATGATTTCTGCAATAATCAGTTGTTCAGTATCTGCAACTCCTAAAACTTCTTCCGAGTACATTCTTGCAATATTAGCTTTATCTATAGGGTATCTTGTAAAATAATGTTCAATTGAATCGATCGTAGTTTGTTTTTCTTCAAAATAGTTGTTATCTATGTACATATTAATCCCTCACTACTTAATTCGTATGTTATTATTATGAATTATTTCAATATCAATGTTTGGATGTCGTTCAAGGAATTGCGCTTAGCTGAACCTATCACTTTGATTATACCACAATGCGGAGCTTTCGTCAATCAGCGTCAACAGGTCTTCCGCAGAATTCAGCCATAGCGCGTATTTTATTCATTACCGCCTTGAATTTTTCGGGGGTCAAGGACTGTGCGCCATCGCTCCATGCGTGTTCGGGGTCGATGTGTACCTCTATTTCCAGTGCGTGACAGCCCATTGCCACCGCGCCGAGAGAACAGGGCTCTACCAGTGAAGCGATACCTGTCGCATGGCTGGGGTCAACGGTAACAGGCAGATGTGTCTTCTGTTTCAGCAGAGGTACACTTGCAAGGTCGAGGGTGTTGCGGGTGGCGGTCTCATAGGTGCGTATGCCGCGCTCGCAGAGTATAACCTGACTGTTGCCCTCGCTCATGATGTACTCAGCCGACATCAGCAGTTCCTGCAAAGTACCAGAAAGACCACGTTTCAGCAGTATCGGCTTGTTCAGCCTGCCGAGGGCTTTCAGCAGGGTGAAGTTCTGGGAATTTCTCGCACCCACCTGAATGATATCAACATCGTCGAAAAGGTCGATATCGCTGACGTCCATTATCTCGGTGACAATGGGCAGACCTGTTTCCGACCTAGCCTTTTTGAGAATGTCGATACCCTCCTTGCCAAGACCCTGGAAAGCGTAGGGGGAAGTTCTAGGCTTGAATGCGCCGCCCCTGAGCATCGTCGCACCCGCTTCCTTGACGGCAATAGCGGTCTTGATAGTCTGTTCCTCGGTCTCAACCGAGCAGGGACCTGCGATCACCTGCAAGCGGTCGCCCCCCAGTTTTCTGCCGCGGACATCTATCACAGTGTCCAGCGGGTGGAAACGTCTGTTGGCGTTTTTGTAAGGTTCCTGCACACGCTTGACAGTGTCAACTATTTCCCTGGCCTGCACCGATTCGATATCCACCGCCGTTGTATCACCGATAAGACCGATTATCTTCGAGTGTACGCCCTCCACAAGATTTGATTTCACATCGAACCTTGTGAGCCATTCCATAAGTTCCTCTATCTGCTTTTTGTTGGCGCTGTCTTTTAATACGATAACCATAATGATACCTCCTGTAAAAAAATGTCAGAAAAACTGCATCAAAAAAACCGTGCTCTCGTAATACGAAAGCACGGTCTGTGACCTGAATGGATATATTGTCAGCCCATAAACTGCTGTACACCCGTCCGCATAGCTTTCATACCACGACAAATAAGCTTATAGCCAAAAAATCGGCTAAAGCTAAAGAAGAAGTATGTAAAGACTGCGAATACAGTGATAAGAGTCATTACGGGTCAACCTTTCGTTTTTTAGTGAACTTGTCTGCTCACAAAATCTTATGGATATTATACGCTATTGCTTCCAGATTGTCAATATCAGGAAGACGATGTTTACAATATGTTAACATTATTGTCTGTCATAATAATCCTTGCCCTTGTCGGGATTGAAGTACGTCCTCAGATATCCGTCCTTTGAAACAACGACGAACTCGTTGGTATCTTCGATGTAGTACACATCGTCGCCGTCCTCTTTCTCGGTTTTGTGAAGCGCTGTGGGGTCGTTGACAACGTCGGATGCCGCCTTGCGGTACTCGTCGGCATTAGCAAAGCCCATTTCGATACCGTGCTTCTCGTAGTGCTGGTCACGCTGTTTCTTAGTCCTGAACCAGTACTCGGTGTACTCGTTATTATCGCTGATACTATCTTCGCTGACAGAAGCTTCCGTTTCAACGGCAGAAGATCCTTTCTCTGTCTCGTTTTCGGCTGAACTTTCAACCTGTGCAATGCTTTCTATTGTTTTCTCAACAACATCAGAAGAACTGCTGTCCTCAATTATCAGATCGTATAGGGACTCATCTTTTGTATCCTTAGTCCTGCCACATCCTGTCATGGTGAATATCACCGCAACTATAGTCAGCAGGCAAAATATCCTGTATCTCATATCTGCACCTCCCAATACGATTATACACCAACTTGCTACTAAAGTCAACAAAAAACGGCAGAGTCAAAAGACTCTGCCGTAATAAATGCTATTTAATTGACTTTAAGTCGCTTAAATTACTTTCTCTTCTTAGAGATAACTACCAGAGCAGCAGCAGATGCAGCCAGAGCTACAGCAGCGGTGGAAGCAGCACCAGTGTTGGTGTTGTTTGTAGTACCGTTAGTAGCCTTAGAAGAAGTGTTTGTAGTAGCCTTGGAAGACTCGCTGGAAACAGTAGACTCGCTGGAAACAGTGGACTCGCTGGATACAGTAGAATCAACAGTGGACTCAGTAGTAGACTCAACAGTGGATTCAACAGTGGACTCAGCAGCAGCTTCTACAGTTACAGAAGCAGGAGTGGTTGTCCAAGCTGCCTCAGCATCGCCGTAGTCATAGTTACCGAGGTTGTTCTTAGTATTGATGGAGATAACGTCGCCTTCCTTGAGGCCCTTAACAGTCAGAGTACCGATCTTAGTCTTAGAAGGTACAGTGTTCTCATCGAAGCTTGTGTCAACTGCCATTACAGCATAATCCTCGTAACCCTGAGCCTTGAAGTCTTCAGACTGTTCCTTAGTGAAGCCCCAGTCATCAAAACCAAGGTCCTTGATTGTAGCCTCGTCAAATACGAAGTCAACGATCTCGCCGTTCTCAACGTCGAAATTGAACTGTACGCCGCAGAGCTGGATGCTGCTAGTGAGATATACGTCGATAGTAGCCTCTTCACCCTCAGCTACAGTTGCAGGAGCACCAAACTCCAGAGTAGCAGTAACGTCGTTAGTAGCCTCATTAGCCTCAGCAAATACAGCAGGTGCGCAAGCAACTACTACAGCTGCAGAAGTGAGAAGTGCAAATAACTTCTTGTTCATAAAAAATTCCTCCCAAAATTAATAATTTGAAATTTTATTGTTTAATTATACCCATTCGATGTCAGCCGCCAGACAGAAACAAAGCCTGTCCAACAGAACAAAGTATGGCTATATAATTAACTCGATGTTTTTAATTATAATACAGATATAGATACTATTGTTGAACATTTTGTTAACATTGTATTAACTTTAGTTCGCGCAAGTTCTTTCAGCAGCTGCTTCAATAGTATTTACAACGGTATTACAAGCCAAACAGAATGTCTCCTGTTCGGATTTGTCCACATTATATCACACTTTACAGCATATGTCAATAGCAATTTAACAATAATATTTACCATTTGGGTTTATATTTTTTAGTATAATCACTATAAATTTCTAAAAAATTTGGTCAAATCTTTATATTGAATTTTGTTAAATAGCAATATTTGACTTTTTTTGCTTCAGATATCAGCGGCACCCGTCGGCAGCCGCACCAATGTATAATACGGACGATTATAATAAAAATTCCCTCACCCGCCAGAGTGAGGGAAACAGTTGGGGCGGAAGGATTCGAACCTTCGGAGTGACGGAGTCAGAGTCCGTTGCCTTACCGCTTGGCGACGCCCCAGTATGGTTGGGATAGATGGATTCGAACCATCGAATGACGGAGTCAAAGTCCGTTGCCTTACCGCTTGGCTATACCCCATTGATCGATATTCGTTACATCTTTACTGCCCTTGTCCCTGACAGCTTAATTATTATAGCACACCTTTCCGAGAATTGCAAGGGGTTTCATAAATTGTTTACATTTTAATTTCATTTTTGCAATAGGTATACTATTTTAAAGAGAGCATATTTTTTTCGCACCATCAACGTTATTTCTGAAAAATATTTTGAATTATAAGAATATTTAGCTGATTTTTCCTTGACTTCAAGACTTTGATGTGATATTATAATAATAGATAAAATTTCCGAAAGGACGTGTAGAAGTATGTTTAAGAAATTTATGACAGAATTCAAGGCATTCGCACTCAAGGGCAATGTTATGGATATGGCGATCGGTGTTATCATCGGTGGCGCTTTCAGTGCTATCGTTACTGCACTCACCAGCTGCTTTATCAACCCCCTTATCGCTGTTATCACAGGCGGTGTGAAGTATGATGAGGAAGGTAATCCTCAGATCGTCGGCGGTTCTTTCAAGATCCGCGGTGTATCCTTTGATTACGGCGCATTCATTTCCGCGATACTCAATTTCCTTATCATCGCACTTGTTCTTTTCCTGCTTCTCAAAGCTATAAATGGTGCAGTTTCAAAGGCTGCGGCTCTTGCTAAGAAGAAAGAGGAAGAAGAGGAAGCAGCTGCTGAGCCTTCTGCTGAGGAAAAGCTCCTCACCGAGATTCGCGATCTGCTGACCGCAGGTGCTACTCCCGAGGCTCTTGCTAAGATCGAAGCTGCAAAGGCTGATACTGCCAAGGAATAATTTTCAATCACAAAAGCTGTCCTGCGGGGCAGCTTTTTTTGTTGACAAAACCTCCCTGAGGGAGTATAATCATAATATCACATTTTAAAAAGGAAGTCTTGTACATGAAATTTTTGAAGCGCTGCTGGGCTGAGACAGATCTTTCGGCAGTGGGCTATAATCTTTGCGAATATAAAAAACTGCTCCCCGAGGATACCGAGCTTATGTGCGTGGTAAAAGCCTCATGCTACGGTCATGGCGATGACCTTATCGTGCCTTATCTACAAAAGAATTTCGGCGTGAAATATTTTGCCGTATCAAATCTTATCGAGGGCATACGCCTGAGAGATATGGGCATAAAGGGTGATATCCTCATACTCGGCTATACTCCCCCTGAATTTGCCCCCGAGCTTGCTTCATATGATATTTTACAGGCTTGTACCGAGCTTTCCTACGCTCAGGCACTCAGCGCCAACGCGAAAGACACTGTTCGTCTTCACGGTGCTGTTGATACAGGCATGACCCGCATAGGTGTTCACGGCACAGCCGAAGAACAGGCAGATGAACTGGCTGAAATTTCCAAACTGCCGAATATCGCCCTTGAAGGCATTTTCACTCACTTTTCTTCCGCTGACGGTATACACGAATCCGATGAGGAGTACACCCGTATGCAGTCAGAGCGCTTCTTCAAAGTCAAAGAACTGCTGGAAGAAAAAGGCATACATCTGAAACACGCCCATATCAAGAATTCCGCAGGCGGTGCCTACGGTTACGGAGAGGGAAGCACCCTCGCACGGCTTGGAATAATCCTCTACGGACTTTACCCTGATCCCGCCAAGCCCCTGCCTTTCAAGCCCAAGCCCGTAATGACCCTTAAAGCCGTTGTTTCTCAGGTGAAATGGATAGACGAGGGAACAGCTGTCAGCTACGGCAGAACTTTCGTCAGCGATAAGCGCATCAAGCTTGCCACCGTCACAGCGGGATATGCCGACGGCTACCCCAGAGCGCTCTCCAATAAGGGCGAAGTCATTATCCGCGGCAAAAAATGCCGTATCTGCGGCAGAGTATGCATGGATCAGTTCATGTGCGACGTAACGGATATCCCCGATGTCACTCCCGGTGACGAAGTTATACTGATGAACTCCGAGATTAACGCCGATACCATAGCCGCCCTTACAGGCACTATCGGCTACGAAGTCACCTGCGATATAACTGCCCGCGTGCCGCGTGTTGCAGTGATAAGAGGGTTGATAAAGCAGAGTGGAAAATAAAATGAAATTCAAATTTATGGCTGTTATACTGACATCATTCATGATGATGTGCGCATCAGCCTGCACAAATTCGGATAAAACAGAAAAGCCCGAAAAATCAGAAAGCACAGCATCTTCTACCGCCGAAACACAAAGCACCGCAAGTACGGTATCCATGCCTGACCCTGTGCCTGTACCCGAGGGCGGGTGGACAGACGAAACCATCAAAGATGTTATCTACATCAACGGCAAAAATCTGGAACTGCCATGCACAGAAGATGATCTTGGTGATGGGTTTGAGATTGTGCCTGATGAAGAGTCTGACAAAAGATTAAAAGAAAAAGGCAGTACAACATATGAACTCAACTACTGCGGTTATAATGTCGGGCAAGTCGCTAAAGAGGAATCCAACAAGATTAGTTCCATTTATTTTGAAGCTTGTGAATCCGAAACCTCACATAATGTTAGGGAAGATTACCCTGATATCCCATTCAGTATCAATGGAGTTACTATAGGTACACCATTTTCTGATGTCAAAGAGATAATGGGTGAAGATTTCTCGGATAAAGGAGAGTCTGGTTTAATTAGTTTTCGTACTGAGCATTTCTGGATAGTTATGCATAATATAGATGATAAGATATCTACTATCAAAGTATTTTATCATTAAAAATATGTTCTCAACACTTGTACAGCAAGCGCGCATGACCCGCTAAAATCCAACAGCAAACCAAAAAGTCTGCCGAAAAAAAGCAGACTTTTTTTGATAATTGTCATTTCTTCTGTGGTGTATATTGCCAATATTTTTGTGTGAAATATGTACGTTGTTACAAAAAATTCAAAAACAAAAAATAATTTAATTCATTCTCTTGACTTATTGTGTAGAAAATGTTATGATATGTTTACGTTGGAATGTACCACAGTATAAGGCGGTTCGCAGGTGTATAGCAGTCATGTTTAAGGATTACGAAAAGTTTAGCGATGAAGAGCTTGCAAAGCTCTCGGGAAGTGACAAGGCTGCGCTGAGTGCGCTTTTATACAGGTATATGGGCACAGCCGAGCGTATGGCTGCGGGTCTTGCGCCAAGGGCGGGACGCGAACAGATCGTCAAAGATCTGGTGCAGGAGGGCATGATGTCTCTCTTGCGTGCGGTGAACAGCTATCGTCCCGACAGAGGGGCGGGTTTTGCGGCGTATGCAGGGGTCTGCATAAGGCACAGTATGCTGTCATATATTATGAAGGACAGCAGATACAGCGGAGAGGAAAGGATATCCACTGAGGAGATCGAAGAGGATATCAGTGGAAACGATGAGGATATCCCCGATAATGCGGTGATAGCGAAAGCCGAGCATGACGGGCTCTACGATCGTATCGCCGATGAACTTTCCGAGCGCGAATGGCAGGTGCTCCGGCTTTTCCTGGCGGGACATTCTTACAGACAGATATCTGAAAAGCTGGATATCAGCGAGAAATCTGTCAACAATACCATGCAGAGGGTCAGAAAAAAACTGCGTGGGATATTCAGATAACGCTGCGCTGCTCACGGTGAGCGGACACGATCGTGACGGTGCAAATCCGTCGGCAGCGGGACAATTACTATTTTTAAGATCGAGGTAAGAGAAAATGTACGAGGACAAGACATTAGTTTGCAAAGATTGCGGAAACGAGTTCATCTTTACTGCCGGCGAGCAGGAGTTCTATGCTGAGAAAGGCTTCACCAATGAGCCCCAGAGATGCAAGGCTTGCAGAGATGCAAGAAAGCAGGCAGGCAGAGCTGAAAGACAGACCTTCACAGCTGTATGTGCAGCTTGTGGTAAAGAGGCTACTATTCCTTTCAAGCCCCGTGAGGACAGACCTGTATACTGCAGCGAGTGCTTTGCAAAGATGAAAGAGGAACAGTTCTGATTTAACTGATATTGTTAATATCGGGTCATTCCCGTAAAAAGCGCAGCCTGTATGGCGGCGCTTTTTTTGTGCCTGCTTATGTCTCGATATGACCGAGATCATCTGTTTGGTGCCTATTTTGCCGATATACGCCCCTTTGCACGGGTAAGTTTTGTTAAAAAAAATATTGCAAACTTACTTCGGTTGTGTTATAATAAAATTTGTATGCGATACGTTAATTATATTAAAAATATGACTATCCCTTTAGCACACCTCTCTTCCGCGCCGTAGGCGGGGAAAGAGATGCGACAAGCACCTTAAATTCTGTAAAACTGCTGTTTTTATGGTGTGTCATCGGGATAACCACGTAAAAAATATATAAAGGAAAGGAAAATTCTCAGATGTTCAAAACCAAACTAAAACCGCCCGAGGGCAGGGAGAAAGAAAAATATCTCCTGCTGTTTATACTGGCATTTGTGGGCATGATGATAGGCTTCCTGCCTGCGATGATACGCAACCACGGTATATTTATGTATTACGGTGATTTCAACTCACAGCAGCTGATGTTCTATAAGCACGCACAGCAGATGGTCAAGGAAGGCAATCTCGGCTGGGACTGGGGCACCGACCTCGGCTCGGGATTTGTCAGCACTTATTCCTTCTACCTGCTGGGTTCGCCGTTCTTCTGGCTGACCACCCTGTTCCCCGTAGGTTCAACAGTTTACCTGATGCCATGGCTGCTTGCCATAAAGACAGGCGTTGCAGGTATGTGCGCCTATGCATACCTCCGCAGGTTTATCAACAATAAGGACTGCGCTGTCATCGGCGGACTGCTTTATGCATTCTCGGGTTTCCAGACCTATAATATATTCTTCAACCATTTCCATGATGCGACCGCATTTTTCCCGCTCCTGCTCCTTGCTTTTGAACTTCTGGTGCAGGAAAACAAAAAGGGTGCATTCGCCATTGCGGTAGCAATCACAGCGACAATCAGCTACTTCTTCTTTGTAAGCGCAGTGGTATTCACTGTTATATACTTCTTCCTCAGATGTATCGAAAAAGACTTCGATATCACTCTCAAGAAATTCATCTATCTGGGTGTTGAGGCTGTTATCGGTCTTGCAATGTCCTGCATCATACTTCTGCCCTCGGTGCTGATGGTAATGAACAACTACCGCGTAAACGAGCGCATGGTGGGTCTTGACTATATCCTTTATAACGATAAGGCACGTATTGCCAGAATATTCCAGGCATTCTTCACACTTTCAGATATGCCTGCCCGCGTGAATATCTTCGATGTTGACAGCGCGAGATGGGCTTCTCTGGCAGGATATCTTCCCCTGTTCTCAATGTGCGGCGTTATCGCCTATATGCGTACCCGCAAAAAGCGCGACTGGCTGGGCTGGTCTGTGATAGTATTCGTTATAATGGCTTGTGTGCCTATACTGAACTCCGCATTCATGCTGTTCAATTCATCCTACTATGCAAGATGGTACTATCACCCCATACTGATATTCGCACTCATGACCGCAAAGGTACTTGAAGAAGACCCCGACCAGCTGAAAAAGGGCTTCCTGCCCACAGCTATCGCAGGTATAGGCTTCCTCGCAGTGGGACTTCTTCCTAAGTATGAGGGCAAGGAGATAGTCTACGGCAAGCTGGCACAGTATCCTGAACTCTACTATATCCAGGTAGGCGTTACCGTAGGTATGATAGTTGCACTCTGTGCACTGATATACTTTATCCCCCGCGGAAAGAGATTTACAACAGTTGCAGTCGGCATGACAGCTGTTGCCTGCGTGGTATGTAATTCCTCCGAGGTTTGGTACGGCGTAAAGCAGGGCAACGACAATGCAGATTATATCGAAAGAGCCATAAACGGCGGCAAGAATATCGACACTGCCAAGCTTGATGCCGAATTTGCATACGGCGGCGAGGACAGCGATTTCTACCGTATAGATACCTCCGACAGCGTAGATAACTGGTGTATGTTCTGGGATCTTTCCTCCATGAGATGTTTCCACAGCTGTGTCGATCCCGCGATAATGGATTTCTATGCCGAGATAGATCAGCAGAGAGATGTGGCTACCCGTATGGAACCCGAGTATTATCCCCTCAGATCCCTGAATTCCGTAAGATATTACTTTGATGAACTCACCGATAAGCAGAGAAGCGGCGAGACCGAGAATCCCAAGTCCGAGACCGTTCCAAAGCTTCTGGGCTTCACCTACATCGATACCATGAACGGCTTCAATATCTACGAAAACGAGAACTATATCCCCATGGGCTTCGCCTTTGATTACTATACCGATGATGAAGCCATAAAGGATCATGAAAAGCTCGAAAAGACCATAATGCTTACTAAGGCACTTGTACTTGACGGCAATCAGGCTGCGGTATACTCCGATTATATCAAGCCCTATGAGTTCTCCGATGATGAACTCAACTACCACAACTATATCAATAACTGCTCTGAAAGAAAAGCGGAGAGCTGCTATTACTTCCGCCATGATACCAACGGTTTTACAGGCAAGATAAAGCTTGAAGAACCCAAGCTGGTATATTTCAGCGTACCCTACGAGAAAGGCTGGTCGGCTAAGGTCAACGGCGAAGATGTCAAAGTCGAGAAAGTCAACTACGGCATGATGGCAGTACTTGTACCCGCAGGCGACAGTGAGATAGTGTTCAGCTATTCCGCTGACGGTCAGACCAAGGGTATCGCACTGACCATATTCGGTTTTGTTGCTCTTGCAGGATATCTCGTTTACCGCAGGTTCTTTGATAAGGATGATAAGGTCGAAAAGAAAACAGCAGAAGCAAAGGCAGATTAACTATTGGAGGCAGCTTATGTATCAGAAGGAAAAAGAACTTTCCTCAGAAAAGATATTTGACGGCATTGTTGTCAAGCTTTTTCGTGATGAGATAGAGCTTGAAGACGGCAGCAGGGGAGTGCGGGAGTTCATAAAGCACCCCGGCGGTGTATGTATAGCCGCAGTTGATGAAGATGAGCAGCTTTATATGGTGGAGCAGTTCCGCTATCCATTCGGCAAGGTTCTTACAGAAGTTCCCGCAGGCAAGCTGGAATTCGGTGAAGACCCCGAAGAATGCGGCAAGCGCGAGCTGAAAGAAGAAGTGGGCGCCACCGCTGACAGCTTTGAATATCTGGGCTGTATTTATCCCACAGTTGCTTATGATACCGAGATAATATATATGTTCCTTGCAAGAGGTCTGCACTTCGGTGAACAGCACCTCGATGACGGCGAGTTTCTCGATGTCAAAAAGATCCCCCTGAAAAAGGCTTTCCAAATGGTAATGGATAATGAACTCCCCGATGCCAAAACACAGATGGCAGTCCTGAAAGCTTATATGAAACTCCACGGCAGTGAGGTCTGATAATGAGTAAGAAAACTAAAAAGAAGGCTAAAAACAAAACACTCCCTCATAACGGTCATATTATCACGGCGGCAGTGTTCCTGATTCTTGTGTTCGGCATGACATCGGCGGGTGTAATAAGTCCGGACAGAAAATTCTCCGAGATGGAGAACCGTACACTCCAGCAGGTGCCCGAATTCACCGCTGAAAGGCTGACAAAAGGGGACTTCACCAAGGATATCGAAAAATACATGTCCGACCAGATATTCCTGAAAGACGAGCTTGTCACCCTGAAGACCACAGCAGATTCTCTGCTTGGCAAGAATTATATGAACGGCGTGTATCTTGCTGAGGACGGCTTTTATATACAGGATTACCATGAGGATACCGCAAGGGTCGATATGAATATATCTTTCTTAAATACCTTTGCCGAGGGACTTGACAGTGATATCCCCGTGACATTCCTGCTTGTGCCCAACGCTTCATGTGTGCTGAAAGACAAGCTTCCCTCGGTGAACAAGTGCGAAGACCAGCACGCAACAGCCGAGCATATCCGCGGGATACTTTCCGACCGCATAACCCTTGCATATCCCGAGGAAGCACTGCGGTCTGAGGGCGGTAACTGCTACTACCGAACCGACCATCACTGGACTTCTCTGGGTGCAGAACTGGGATATTCCGTACTTAGACAGACCATGGGTCTTCCTGCTGTAAACAGCTTTGAAAAAACTACCCGCGAACTCACGGGCTTCTACGGTACTCTATATTCAAAAGCCCCCTCATCATGGGCAAAAAGTGATACCATCAAACAAGTGACCTACGAGGGCAACGATATCACCGTGAAATACGTTTCAAAGGGCGGCGACCACGCTGTTCCCGCGGAGTGCAGAGAAATTGACGGCATACCCGCCAAACAGGGACTTTTCGTAAAAGCCCCCGAGAATACCAAGGATAAATACGCATCTATCATGGGTGGCAATTTCGCACTGTGCGAGATAGATACAAGCGCTCCTTCCGATGAAAGAGTGCTTCTGCTGAAAGACAGCTACGCAAACGCTGTTCTCCCCGAACTCTGTAACCAGTTCGGTCACATAAGCATGATCGACCTGAGATACTATCACTTCGAGGAAGAGACAGTATCCGAATACGTAAAAAGTCATGATATAGACCGCGTTATCTGTATCTACAACATCGACTTTGTAAACTCCGACAGCAATTTCGGATATCTGGAATAAAAACAAAAGACAGGTACTTCATCATGTGATGAGGTATCTGTCTTTTTGTATCATATCAGTCTTCTCCGAGTTTCAGTGCCTTGGAAATATTTATCCTGCCTATGAGTCTTCCGAGAACTAAGAATCCCACCAGAAGCATCACAGCGATGACGGTATAAAGTTTCAGGTAATCATCTCTCTGAGGTATCACCGCAAATTCAGGTACGCGGCTGCTTACATCGAGGATACTCTGGAATAGTGGTACAAAGAGTTCGCTTGTGATACCGCCTATGAATATCGCCGCTAGTATGGCAACGCCCGAAACCAGTATCTGTTCGTATACTATCATGGATATTATCTCGCGGTACTTCATGCCCATTGCCCTGAGTATACCAAACTGCAAAGTCCTGCTTTTTATTGAAAGTATCCAGTAGATAAGGAAGCCGATTATGCACATTATCATAATGGTGATGAATCCCAGTGTGAGGGCACCGTTCATGCCCTGAAGCATCGGGTCGTTCTTTTTGGTGATTATATCCTGCTTGGTGGAGGTCATGCCTGTGGTACGGATATGGGCTTCTTCTACGGAATTATAGAAATCCTGCACCGAGGCATCGTCCTCAAGGTCTATCCACACCTGATAGGGTTCCATATTGGTCTGGACATTTACGTAATCGAAATTCATCACAGCGAAATCCATGTAACTGCCGTCTTTCGCTTCTGCATAGGGGTCTAAGCTTGGCCAGTAGTCCACAAAAGCCAGTACCGTCACATCAAAGGGTTCATTCGCGCCCCATTCACATTCGACCGTATCACCCAGTTCAAGTCCGTAATTCTTGAAGGACGATGAGAGTATCACGCCCGGGGTGTACTCTGCAAGGGCTTCAAGGTAGTTGTTGATATGTGTGGGCAGAAGCCTCTGCTCAAAATTTATGACCTCTGAGAATTTAGCGGGCTGAACTGTCATCAGGCGTACGTTTCTGTCGATATTTGAGGACTTGGTGTTCATATCCTGATCGAGGAAATCCTCGCGCTTTTTCTCGTCAGATTTTTCAGCCTTGCGTTTTACGACATTCATCTTACTGCTTTTGATGGTAATGCCGTCCCGCCTGAAAACCTTGGCGGCATTTTTTACGCCTGAGAGATTTTCAAACCTTTCAAAGAGAGGTTCGGTGTATGTGACGACTGTGGCAGTATCGGTGTCCTCTTCGTCGGCAGACTTTCCCGAAACAACTCCGCCCATGTTGGAAGATCGTCCTGCATTTTTGCGGGCGGCTTCTGTCTTGCTGGAATACCATTCCTCGGTAAGTACGATATCAGCGCCGTTTGCGTATTCAACAGTCTCTTCGGCGTTGCGGTTGAGGGCGCGGGCAGTATTCGCAAAGAACACGCCGAGAGATACGGTGAGTACCAGAAACAGCATGAGGAATCTCTCTCTGCCTGTTGCCGACCTGCCGATATTATTCAGCGAAACATACTGCGCAGGCGACCAGAATCTGTTGCCTGCCCTGCCGAGAAGTCTTATAAACAATGGGTATATCCTTATCAGGAAAAGCCCCAGACCCAGTATGAATGCAGTGGAAGCCACGAACATCAGGGGGTTGATAGTTGCCGTTGTGTCCTTAACGCCAAGTTCAAGGAGTTTTGCCTGAGTTCGTTTGTAGTAGTACAGCCATGCAAATGACCCGCCTGCCAGTATCACATCAAGCCCGATTTTCTCCCATAATGCGAGTTTGTAGGCCTTTGTCTTTGAACGTTTGTGTTCAACGATGGTAGTCCTTGATGCTGGGATTATCGGCACAAGGGTGGTCACAAAGAACACAAGCACTGCCGCCGCCGCATACAGAAAAGCTTCCGGGGTGAGTTTTACAGGCATGGCACGGCGGTTGACGAATTCAAGGAAACCGTTTGAAGCGCCAAGTATCCTGCAAAGTCCCAGACCCGCAAAAGGTCCTGCGATAGCCGTGATGACACCCAGCACCAGAGATTCCAGCGCATATATCCCCAGCACCTGACGATTGCTTGCACCTCGGCTTTTGAATACGGCTATCTCGTTCTTTTCCTGCTCGATATTCAGCTTTGATACCATGAACAGATAGAATACTATCATAAGTATCACAGGTATCTGCAGAAGCCACAAAAGCAGGGTCAGCTGAGATGAACGCTTTGCATAATCGGTGAGGATATCCATTGCGGGTATGGTGAAGCCCACATCATTTTTCTTGAAAGTTTCTTTCTGGGCGCTGTATCTGCTGTTGATGGTCTTCAGCCCCGCGATGTCAAGTCTGGTATAGTCGATGAAATAGTTGTTGTTCGCTTTTGCGATATTTACCGCACCCGTGGGTATCATCTCATCAAGCATGGTATCGTAGTCGGTAAAAACCGCGGCGGTATAGGCTTCGTCTATGCCCTCAGCCCAGAAGGGGTCGTTTTCATCGGCAACGTCGATAAGCCCTACTATCTCTATCTTTATCGAACCGCGATCGTCCATGATATTTGCTATCTCATAGATGGTATCAAGGGCAAGACCGTTGGTCTTCAGAGATTTTTCCGTAGCCATGCACTCAAACACACCGTCGGGACGTTTGCCTTTTTCCATCATTCTTCCCGATAGGGCGGTTGAATGTTCGCATATATCCGACATACCTCCAAGGGTAAGTCTTGCGGGTGAACCACCGTCTTCAACGGATATGGATTTGCAGAAGAGATAGGTATCCTGAATGACCTTTTTACCGCCTGCATCGGGCAAGCCAAGTTCACTGAACTGTTTATCTGTAAGGGCGTTATACTCCTCAAGGGCTTTAAGCTGAGAAGCTGTATCCGTATCGCTTCGGAACACCTGCGAGGTATTGTAAGCACCCGGGTATATCATATACTCTTCCTGAAAGGCTTCCATATCCTTTATCAGCATACGCTGAAGTGAAGCGTTCATATATATGGGTATGGTACTCATCATGGCAGAGGCTATGATGAAGCCGATAAGCAGGCAGAATACCATCCATTTTGTATTTCGCATCTTGCGAAGCAGAAGTGTAAACATCAGGTCATTGCTCCTCGCTTTTTATTTAAGCACCAGTTCGTCGCCCTCTTCTATTCCCGATATTATCTCGGACTGAGAGCCTGTTGAAAGACCGACTTCTACGGGAACGGCAGTTTTTTCGCCGTCTTTCAGCACGTATACCACCTTTTCGCCGTCCACCTTTTTTATGAGGTTATTGGATATCACAATGGTATTTTCAGACCTGTCCAGCACGAGTATCACATCGGCAAGCTGACCCAGCGCATCGGGAGGGATATCGCCCTCAAAGCGGACATAGATGTAGTCCGATTCGTAGCTGATACCTGTCTTGTCCTCTTTGTCGTGGGAAGCTTTTACTTCCTCCTGATATTCTGCAAGGGCAGATGGGTTCATGAAAACAACGCCGTCGTAGTAATTCTCGTTTATACGTATCTGCACCTTTGTGTCAATATCGAATTTTGTCATATCCTCAGGCTTTACAGCTATATACAGCGCAGAGGTATCTATGACAGTGGCAACTGTCTGACCCGAACTTACGTTATCCCCCGCACGTACATCGGCAAGCTGAGATACTACACCATCAATGGGAGAACGGAGAACAGAACCTTCTTTTTTAGCACGCAGTTTGTTAAGTTCACGCTCTATCAGCTGTACATCCACATATGCAGAATCTATCTGCGCCTGAGTACCGCCGCTTTCCCATATCATATCCACATTGAGTTTTGCCTTTTGCAGATACAGCTCCTTTTCAGCTATCTGGTCATCAAGGTCGGAGGTATCTATCTCGCATATGGGGTCGTCCTTTTTGACTTTATCTCCTGCACGGACATTGAATTCCAGTATAACTCCGCTTTGCTTTTCATAGCTGAGGTCGTACTTTCTTTCAGCGGTGACGGTACCTGTGCTGACTATCTTTTTTTCGATATCCTTGCGTTTGGCGGTCACGGTGGTATAGCTGACCTCGCTTGCCTTTACAGCGGGCGGAATGGCAGCTTCCTCCTCATCGGGAAGAAGATAGCAGCCCGATGTCATAAGAACCGCCGCCGCGCAGAAAAGTGCGGGCAATGTGCGGCAGAATATCCTTTTTATGTGTATAAGAGTATTCATGATATGTTCCTCCGAAAGACCCTGTATGTCATTTGCTATAAATAGTCGTTAAAACAATTGTTGCATACTACCTAATTATAACATTTTTCGGTATTTTTTGCTATGTGCAACAGGACAAAATTAAACTGATATTTTCAGCACTATGCACAAGGCTTTTATAGGATATTCGCATATCGAAAAAGATGAAACTTTCCGCTGTCGGTGGTGTATATCGGCGTGGGATCTGTACGAACAGACCGTTCTTTATATGCGGATCATATAAGAAAATTAATCTCATAAATGTATTTACTTTTGCAAAGATGTGTGATATAATACACTTATCATAGGAAAAGCCGAATATGGCATGAAGGGATAATATAGCAAACGTTATATATTTCAGAACATTCAGCGTTCACAGCCACAAAAAGCACAGTGTCTGCGAGCGCTGAATGAAGAGATCAATATGTCGTTTACTATAAAAATATGAAAGGAAAATTCGCATGAAAAATAAACTTGCACTCATACTTGCACTGACCATATGTGCATCAGTCTTTGCGGGCTGCGGCGGGGCTTCTTCGGGGGAGAGTTCAAAGGCGGCTGATAGTTCGGCTGAGGTCGCAGAAACTGTGGATAACAGTGGTGATACTATCGCGGAAGAAACAGCTTCGGAGAAGCTGTTGGCGGAGTACCCTGTAAATGACGGCGCTTACGACTTCAAACAGGGTGCCACTGAAAATATGCTGGCAAGGTCACTGCTGAACCGCGGGGATACCTCGCGGTTGGCGGCTAAAATACAGCGTGCGGTGGACGACCCGAAAGCTGTGACGAACATCTGCTACCTTGGAGATTCTATAACAGCGGGTTCCGGGGCTTCGGGTTCGGCAAAGCAGTACACAAACCTTATAACCGCATGGTGGGAGGAAAATCTCAGTCTTTATGTGCTGGGCACTAATGCGGGCATAGGTGCGACGGACTCCTACCTTGCGGTACACAGGGCGTACAGAGATGTTCCGCCCGAGTCGGATATAATATTTATCGAATTCATCAACGATCAGGACAGCGAGTTCTATCAGGCAACCATGGACAGCCTTGTAAGGTACTGTCTCGCACTGGAAAATCATCCTGCGGTGATACTTATTGAACCATCTACAGAGGGCGGCGGTTCTCCGCAGAGTGCGCACCTTAAAGTCGCCGAGACTTATGATCTGCCCATGATATCATACCACGATGCAATAATACCCGAGATAGATGCGGGAAATTTTGCGTGGAAGGACACATCAAACGACAATGTACACCCCAACGATGCGGGTCATGCGGTGATGGCGCAGTGCGTGCTGAACCTCTTCGATCAGGTGAAAGACGGTCTTGAAAACGAAAGCAAGGAAGTCACCCCCTTTGATCCTGCGGCGGTGGAATCTCCTACGGGTGACAGGTTCGCAGGGGCGACTCTGGGTTCGGCGGACACTCCCGAGTTGGTAGAAGTTGTCGATGCGGGAACTTTCACCGAAAGTGCGCAGTTCGGGAATTTCAGCGGCGGCTGGGGTTCAACCACAGGCGGTTCAGCTGTTTTTAAGATAAAGTGTAAAGATCTGGGTATTCTTTATCACAAGAATATCAGCGGAACTTTCGGCAAGGTGGCAGTAAAGGTCGATGACAATGCGGCGGTCATCGTGGACGGTGATTTCCCCGGGGGCTGGGGAAATTATCCCAAGGCGGAGGAGATATTCTCTTCTGATGAAACAGCGGAACACACCGTCAAGGTGGAGTTTATCAACGGCGACACTGCCCCGGATTTTGAAATACTGGGCTGGATGATAAGCTGACGTATGACTTTTCAACATAAAGCAAGCGGGGGACAGCTGTACTTTTAAAGTACGGCTGTCCCCTGCATTATTATATACCTGACCAAGTCTGTTGGATCAGCGGTCTATCTTCATGCTTTCGATAAGTCTGTCAAACATCTCTTTCAGACCTGTTTCCGCTTTCCAGCCCAGTGATTCAGCCTTGTCTGTTGCCAGATTCATCTTCACCTTAGGATTGTATCCCAGCTTTGTTACGTCCTCAACTATGTTGAAGACAAGCTTCGTGCCGCTTTCGGGATAATTCTCGATAAGCATTTCAGCCATGCCGCGTATGCTGATGAGGGTGTCCTTGTTGGCGATGTTGTAAGCCTGTGCAGTATCGCCTTTCAGCAGAACAGTCAGTATACCTGTTACCGCATCGCTGATGTAGCAGTAATTTCTCTCAGTGGAACCGTCTGTCATCAGCACAATGTCTGTTCCCTCGATTATTGCTCTTGCAAACTGCGCAAATACTCTGCCGTCGTTGTAGCCCACACCTGCGCCCATGCTCTGGCAAAGTCTTGCGACCTTTACAGGCACGCCGTATTCGTGGGCGTAAGATGTACACAGTGTCTCCACTATCCTCTTGCCCTCAGAATAACTGCTTCTTACACTCATGGGGTCAATGCTGCCGAAAGTCTTTTCGTCAACACTCTCCATGCTGAGGTCCACTACGCCGTAAACCTCCAGTGATGACAGATATACCATGCCCTCGACCTTCTTAGCCTTTGCCAGCTCCAGCAGATTTTTTGTGCCGTCAAGCGCCGTGAATATAGTCTCCACAGGGGTATCAACAAATGCCTTCGAGCTTGTTATGCTCGCACCGTGAATGATGAAGTCGATGCCGCCATCATAATTATAAGGTGAAGTTACGTCCTGCACCAGAAATTCCAGTGCCGACTTGTCAGCATATTTAAACAGCTTTTCAGCCTTCTCCTTATTGCGCACAGCCGCGATTACTTTCAGCCCGAGACCTCTCTCAGCATTGGCATTCAGCAGAGTCATTACTACCTGTCCGCCGATAAGACCTGTTGCACCTGTTACAAGTATAGTCTTGCCTTTCAGCTTGTCCCATTCTATAAAATCTGCACCCGAAGCACGCTCAACGTCCTCCTGCATTATCCTGTTATCCGAAAGCTTCATTATTAGTCCTCCCTTGTTATTATAAGTCGCTCTCTGCCCGTATTATCCGAGCCGCCATTTCCTCAGCCTGTTCATAGGCGGAAAGCTCACCGCATTCCGCTCTCAGCTTAGCCGAATTCGGCAGACCCTTGACGTACCATGCTACGTTTTTACGTGCCTCTTTCATGCCGCGGACTTCGCCCTTGTACTTGCAAAGATAGCTGCAATGCCTGAGCATTATCTCCATGCGTTCTTTTATATCGGGCTCGGGCAGTTTTTCTCCTGTTTCCAGAAAATGCCGTATCTCACGGAATACCCAGGGCTTGCCGTAGCTTCCCCTCGCCAGCATCACAAGGTCGCAGCCTGTCTCTTCGTACATCCTTTTGCAGCTCTCGCCGTCCCTGACATCGCCGTTGCCGAATACGGGTATACTCACCGCCTGCTTCACCTGACGTATTATCTCCCAGTCAGCTTCTCCCGAATAGAACTGCTGTCTTGTACGACCGTGTACCGCCATAGCCGCAATACCTGTCTGTTCCAGTGCTTTTGCGAATTCTACTGCATTTTTTGAGGTGTCGTCCCACCCCGCACGGAATTTCACCGTCACGGGACAGCCTGCATTTTTTACCGTTTCTTTAGCTATCTCCACCGCACGGGGGATATCTTTCATCAGCGCCGAACCCGAACCATTACCCACTATCTTGGGTACAGGACACCCCATGTTGATATCTATGATATCGGGCTTGTGCTCTCCCAGAAGATACGCCGCCTTGCCCATAAAGTAGGGGTCTTCACCGAACAGCTGTAAAGCGTAGGGACGTTCCTCGTCTTCTATCTCGCAAAGCTCGCCTGTTTTTCTGTCGTTGTAGCAAAGCCCCTTTGAGGATATCATTTCGCTTACCAGATAAGCCGCCCCGAATTCTCTGCAAAGCAGCCTGTAAGATTTGTCTGCCACCGACGCCATAGGCGCCAGTGCCGCAGTTTTTTCGACGTTCACTCCGCCGATGCTAACATATTCCATGCTATTCTCCCGAAAAGCGGAGACCGCTAAAAGTGATCTCCGCCCTTTTTCATAAATTCAGTTTACGCTTTAACTTTCAGCCATGCACAAGCGATATCAAGTGCATCGTAAAGGCTGTCGGTGTCTGCCTGCTTGTCGATATTAGGCTTGGTAAGGTCGGTAGACATTTTTCTTATCTTGACCTTGTCAGCAACTTCAAGATCGCCCACCTTCTGGGTGTGCTTTATCTCTATCCATACAACGAAGTCGTCATACATATTGCCGTAATACAGCTGATTGCCTTTTCTTACCAGGGGAAGTCCCTTGTATGTGAAAAATTTCTTTACTGCGTCACTCATTATCTCTCTCCGCCTTTCTGTCTGTCGGATACCGTACTTGTGTGCGGTATCAATAGTTGTTGTCTATGTTTTTGCCGTTTTTCAGATTTCCGATATTGGTATCCAGGCTGTCTACCCAGGTGCTCTGTATCCTGAAAGAGGTCTTGCCGTTGAGCTTGACGATGTAACGTCTTGAAGTATCCTTGTAAAGCTCGACAACATCTTCGCCGCCATCCTTGCGGACCTGCTTGATGATCACAGCGGGGCTACCCTCAGGGTCATCAAAACATATCTCGTTGGTGGGGCATGACATTATGAACTGATAAAGATCCTTGAACAGACCTATATCCAGCTCCTTGCCGTCAGTCTTTACCGAAGTCACATCAGCCGCCTTGCCGTTTTCGTCCTTGTCATTGCTTCCACCGTTGGTAGTTATCTCAAACAGAGTTTCCTTGCCGTCTATCGTCACCGACATATTCGCCAGGTCAACAAGATAGTTTGATGTTATCAGGTTTGATGTAACGTCCTCTATCTTGAAGGTCACCCATGGCAGATTCTCTGCGGCTATAACGTATACGGCATTGCTGCCCGATACACCGTCAAGAGTACAGTAGTAGCCCTGAAGTACAGGGGTTTCGCCCTCTGCGGCTTCGCTGTAGCTTTCACCGCCGACTTTCAGTGTGTAGTCGTAGCCGTCGCCTTTAAGGCTTACCACACATCTGGGTTCGGAAATACCATACTCAGCCAGCTGTTCATCGGTTGGAGCAACAGCCTCACAGCTTGCCGCCGTAAGTCCCCACATACCGTGTGTAACAGCGCCTGAACCCGTGATATTAAGATATGAGAATATCGGTTCGCTTATTACCTGGCTCGAAAGCATATTGCTGTCTTCGTTGGGGTCGTTCTCGAATACCACCTGATAGTCCCAGTCACTGCGGGTAATGACTTCCTTGCCGTATTCAGGCCAGTCTTCATTGTTCACAGGCTTTTCTATCAGTGAAAGGTTTGCAAATTCCTTTGCGCCTTTCAGCATATCCGATATACGCGAGCTCAGTATCATATATACCGTGCTGCCGTCCTCAGTTTTGATGTAGGTGTACTTTGATTCGGGAGCAACATCACCTATAAGCACTTTCTTTGAAGTACCATCGGTGTAGCCGACCTCAAATGAAGCCCTTGGTTCTTCCAGACCGTACTTTGAAAGCTCCTGTGCGTCTTCTTCGGCTATTTTTGAAGCCTCAAGATAACCGCATTCGGATATCATGTTTTCCTTCATCGCCCTGTTCTGGTTCACCGAGATTATCTCCTCCACCGTCCACGAGCTTTTGCCGGAAGATGGCTTGTCCAGCGTAAAACCGCCATTCTCGTTTTCGGCTTTTATGGAGGCTATCTCCTCTTCACCTTTTTCCAGTACGAAGTAGTGTTCCATCTCAGCGGCAGATGATACAGTTTCCGCCGCCGAGCTTTCTTCCTTTTTGTTTTTATCCTTGTCCGTGGCGTTCAGGAAGACCAGCATACCTGCCAGACTTGCCGCTATCACGCCGCAGATAATGATACCTTGTACCTTGCCGTTCATTACTTATTCTTTCTCCTTAACCATACGAACAGACCTGCACCCAGTACCGCTACAGGTATTATCACGCAGAATGTCCACATCAGTGCGGTCTTCTTGCTCTGGTCGATATCAAAGGCTGTGCCCTTGATGGTTTTGGGCTTGATGAATACTCCGTCCGACTTGTGGGTTATGCCCGCGATAATGCTGAAGAAGTATTCGCTGTTGCCATACTGCTGTGCCGAAAGGATATTCGACTGAAGCAGATACTCCGAACCGAAGCACAGCACATTGCTGTATGCTGTGTCACCGCTTCCGTCCTCAGCGAATTTCGCCTTTGAGCCTATTGCAAATAAGCACTGCTGACCTGTGGTAAGTGTATCCGAGGGTACCAGCTGGTACTGTTCGTTGTACTTCAGTTTTGCAGTGTAGGCATTATCAGTAGTCTTTACATACTGCTGAGTAGTTATCATGCCCTGCTGATCGTAAAGCGTATTTACAGGTCTTGTGTACATGGAACTTATCACCAGATCCTTGTTCAGTACGTCCTGATTGAAGTCCGAAGAAAGATCGGTGGAAAGTGTGCAGTAGGGGTAGTTGATGTAGTTGTCACCATAGGTCTCGCATACAACGCCCTCGCCCACAGATAATCCGTATTCCTCTAAGAATTCATCAAGGTTAGGTGTCTTGCCCTGACTGTATGAAGCCACATAGATAAGCTGTTTGCCCAGCTCATTTCCGTTGTTCAGATAATCGCTGACTTTCTGAACTTCCTCGGGCAGATAATCCACCGTAGGTGCGGGGATAACAGCTATATCAGTGTTAGCGGGTATCTCGTCCTTGGTGATGTCTATCTCGTTGACATTGTAGCCGTTAGCCACGAGAAGTGTCTTGAAATAGGAGAAGGGCGAAGTCTTTGACATTATGTCGCTGACTTCGTTTCTTCCATTCAGGAAAGTAACGTATACAGGATCGGGATCGGTAACAGTCATAAGTGCCGATGTGAATGCCTGTTCGGCATTTGAAGACTCAACATAAGTGCCGTAGTAAGCCAGCAGCTGCAGGTCGCTTCCTGCCTGTTCCCTCAGCATATCAATGCTGTAGCCCGACTGTGAAAGCTGTGAAACGAAATCATCGTTAAAGCTCAGCAGGTCGATCATACCCAGCTTTCTTGTCCTTTTGATGGTCTCGCCATCGACTTCGCTGCTTGTCTCAAATATGATATCGAAATTGGATATCGTATCGCTGTAGCTCTTTATAACATCGGGGTTTGAATCTATATCCATAAATCTGTAGGATATGTGATGATTCATTTTGCAGTAGTTTTTAAGAAGCTCTACGGCCTGCTTGTTGTAGGATGAATAGTTGATGAAGGTGTCCTCGTCCGCAAATATCGTTACAAGTACATCCCTGTCAACTTTCTTTACGTACTCCTCCGATTCATCGGTCATGGAGTATATCTTTTCCTTTGTAAGGTCGATATTTATGGGATAGCGCTCAAAAAGCACAGTGGCAACAACATTCAAAAGTACCAGCACTGCCAGGAATACGCAGGTCAGTGCAGTAGCCATTGTGCCGTGCTTGATTTTTTTAGCCACACTGCCCTCAAGCTCATTATCCTTGTTTTTCTTTTTGGTATTCTTCTCTTCGTCCACGAGCTTTTTCAGCTTCTCCGAATTGGTTGAGGTGACTTTTTCTTCCTTGTTTTCCATCACAGACACCTCCTAGCTCCAGCGGCGCTTTTCAAGCACTCTCACTGTCAGGAACAGGAAAGCCGCCACAGCGCTTATAAAGAATATCACATTGGAGAAATTGAATATTCCGTAAGTGAACTCCATGTACCTCTCGCCGAAAGAAGTTTTCTCCAGCGCAGTCCTCAGACCATTTATCACCTTGGTGTACCAGTGACCTTCGTCCAGTGCGGGCAGAAGTCCTGCAATGGTGGAAAGGAAAGATACTGCGATAAGTGCTATAAAGCTGATGACCGCAGCGACTACCTGATTCTCGGTGAATGAAGAACAGAATATTCCGATGGAGATGAACGCACCGCCAAGCAGCAGCAGAGCAACTATATTGCCCACGATAACGTTCCAGTCAGGTTCGCCGTATATTGATACTACCACAGCCATAACAGCAGTTATGGAAACAGCAGCTGCATATACCAGAAAAGCTGCAAGGAACTTGCCGAAAACTATACCGCCCAGACTTACAGGGGCAGTCAGCAGACACTGGTCTGTTCTTGTCCTCTTTTCGTCCGATATGGTACGCATGGTAAGTATCGGTATCAGTACGTTCAGTATGGTCAGCAGTGAAGAAAACATACTGTCCAGTCTGGCATATCCGCTGTTAAGACTTAATGTTGAAAACATAAGTCCCGCATAAGCGAAAAATGCCGCAATAAATATATATCCGATAGGGGAGGTGAAATAGCTGCGCACCTCACGCCTGAAAATAGCGCCCATCAGTTCTCAGCCTCCTCATCATTGTTCTCTTCGAGAGCGGGGATAGTCTCGCCCATAGTAAGTTTCAGGAAGATATCTTCCAGATTCATCTCTGCGCTCTTGAGTTCAAGTATGGTGAAGCCGTTGTCCGCCATTTTTCTGAAAAGCTCGTAGCGTATCTCCTTGCCCTCAGCCGCTTCAATGCGGTAATCGCAGATGTCGTTTTTGTGTTCTGCATCGCAGTATACCTTGTCCACGCCGTCGATACTCTGTATCAGGCGCATAACTGTGTCCTTTTTGCCGTCTATCCTGCATACGAACTTGTTGTCGCCTGTCAGCTTGTGTGAAAGGTTCTCTTCCGTATCATTTGCAACGACTCTGCCCTCGTTGATAACTACTATCCTGTCACAGACAGCCTGTACCTCCGAGAGTATATGCGATGAAAGTATCACGGTGTGATTTTTTCCCAGTTTGCGTATAAGCGTCCTTATCTCGATTATCTGCTTGGGGTCAAGACCAACAGTAGGCTCGTCCAGTATCAGCACCTTGGGATTTCCCACCAGTGCCTGTGCCAGCCCGACTCTCTGCTTGTAACCCTTTGACAGGTTCTTTATCAGCCTGTTGTATACATGGTCTATCTTTACAAGACTGCATATATCCTGCAAATGGGATATCTTGGGCAGCTTGCACTTTTTAAGATCGTATATGAAGTACAGATACTCCTTGACCGTCATATCAAGGTAAAGGGGCGGTATCTCGGGCAGATATCCGATGTTCTTCTTAGCCTTTACAGGTTCTTCGAGTATGTCAACACCGTCTATCAGCGCCTTGCCTGCGGTGCATGAGATGTATCCCGTGAGAATGTTCATCGTTGTGGATTTTCCCGCACCGTTAGGTCCCAGAAAGCCCAGTACCTCACCGTCCTCAGCCTTGAAGCTGATATTGTTCACGGCTTTTTTGTCGCCGTAATGCTTTGATAAATTAACTACCTCTATCAATTTACTTTCCTCCCACTAAGGAAAATTTGTGCATTATAAAGTATAACCCCATACTGTGTAAGTCCTGTGAAAGCTTACGGAAAACCCTCGGACTTTTACCCCCTATAGTATCTGTCCTTTGTCAGAATTTGTATATCCGTCAATCCGGATCTATATACGTATCTGTATCTATACCTAACTCTTCGGCAACATTACTGAGCCTGAAATTTTCTGCGTCAAAGTCCTTGCCCTGCACCTTGCATTCAGAAGCCAGTGTCACCCAGCTATCCTCACTGTCTTTTCCTTCCAGTTTGAAGCAGTAGGTCTGGGGATCTTTGGTAATTGCTTTATAATCGCTTATTACCTCGTTGAACTTCTCGGTAAGTTCCTCGGTCTTTGACTCATCCAAAATAGCGAAATTTACTTCAATATAGTTGTACTTATCATTAGCCCAGTCAGCCAGGTTCGTGCCAACATACTTTTCACCGCTGCCCGGTTTGATGAATTCGGCAAGCATATCAAGATCTGCACCCATCAGTCTGCAGCTGGTCGTATGTGCTGATATCGTGAATCCGTCGCCTTTAAGCGAAAGATGCTCATCGGTTTCCGCAGTCTCGGTAAAATACTTTGAAAGTATCTGATCCGCTATCTCTTCACAGACCTCTGTTCCCTGTACTCTGGCAACCAGATCAGCCACCGTCCAGTCATTATCATAATCGATATATTTCTTGTTATAATCGTCACCGCGGTTGATCAATATTCTTGTGGATCTGTCTTCTCCGTCATTGCCCGTGTACATCACTTGCCATGTGAATTCCGTGCGGTCCTCCAAATCGAATCTCTGCTCCATCGGTTTGCTTATGCTGTAATTCCCGTCAAAAGCATAGTCCAGATATTCTTTGTAATCTTTTCCCAGATCGGGTACTTTGGCTTTTCCGCAGCCTGTAAGCAGTAATGCTGCAAATACTGCGGCAGCTGCAAGTCTTTTCATTTTGTATGCTCCTTTTATCCTGTATTTATTACAATCCGTAAAACTCCCTGACCTTCAGTGTATCCTTGCCTATCTGTGTTTTCAGATCTTCGATACTGTCGAATCCTTTTTCGGGACGTATGAACTTGTCAAGAAGTATCTCTATTTCTTTTCCGTAAAGGTCGCCTGAAAAATCAAGGATGTAAGTTTCTGCCAGAGGTGCATCGTGAGCTTTCAGTGTAGGCTTAACACCGATGTTCGTCACACCGAACTTTTCTTCGTCTCCGATGATGACCCTTGTGGCGTATACCCCGAATTTCGGCATTATCTGCCCCTGTGGTATCACCTGATTTATCGTCGGGAAATTCCATTGTCTGCCTAACTGTCTGCCGTGTTCAACTACAAGTCTCAGCCCGAATATGTAACCAAGCAGTTCATTTGCCTGCTCTATCCTGCCCGAGCGTATGCACTCGCGTATTACCGTCGAGCTCACTTCTTCGCCCTTGTAGCTCAGCTTGTCACATACCCTGACATCTATGCCGTATATCCTGCCGTAAAGCTCCAGCGTGTTGCAGTCGCCCTCCGCCCCTTTACCGAAGCGGAAATCACTGCCGCATACCACAGCTTTGCAGCCCAGAAGTCCTACCAGTATATCCTTTACAAAATCCTCGGCGGACATACCTTTCAGCTCGTCAAAAGCAGGGGAGTATATAAGGTCTACCCCCATATTCTCGAAATGCCTGCGCTTTTCCTCGTCGCTGAGTATCATTTCTATCCTGCCGTCGTGACCCTTTGAAGTCACTGTGTCAGTCCTGAAAGTAAATACCGCTGACCTTACGCCCAGCTCTTCCGCCAGTGACAGCGCATTGTTTATGACCAGCCTGTGCCCCCTGTGTACGCCGTCAAACAGCCCCAGCGCACAGACAGTCCCTTTTTCGGGCGAAAAGCCCCTGTCGATATCTTTCAAATCAAATCATTCCTCGATCATACGAAAAAATTCTTGACGCTCCGAAATCCTCCGTCGGTCATTCTGCCAAGCCCGATGAATCCGCCGTCCGCACCGTATACACGGTAAACAGACCCGTCCTCCGCGCCTGCCTGCTCTGCCCTCAGCTTGACACCGTTTTTGTAAAGTCCCGTGACTCTCTCATCAAGCTTCAGTGCAGGATAGACCTCAAAGCACTTATCGAGCCGTGTCAGCACGCTTTCAGCACCGCTCTCACCGACTATCCTTTGTATATCCTCTATACTCAGACATTCTTCCAGTGCCAGCCCCGCCGAGTATGTCCTCACCAGTGATGTCATAGCCCCGCCGCAGCCCAGCATCTCGCCGATGTCGTTTATCAGCGTGCGGATATACGTGCCTTTTTCGCAAAGCACCGTCATGTGCCCCTCGCGGGACACCTCATCATAATCATCTATCACCAGTGAAAGCACGGTTATCTCTCTGGCTTCGCGCTCGATGACCTTTCCTTCACGCGCCAGCTCGTAAAGCTTTTTACCGTCAACTTTCACCGCCGAATACATGGGCGGCACCTGCATTATCTTTCCGATGAACTTTTCAGCTGCCGCTTTAAGTTCCTCAGCCGTCACAGACCTGCCGTCCTCACTAAGTATCTTACCCGTGATATCCTGTGTGTCCGTAGTTATGCCTAACCTGAACCCCGCATGATACCCTTTTCTGACATCGGGCAGTATGTCGCAAGCCTTTGTGGCTTTTCCCACAAATACAGGCAGTACACCCTCCGCCATAGGGTCGAGAGTACCACCGTGACCTATCTTGCGGGTATGCAGTATGCCCCGCATTTTAGCCACCACATCGAATGATGTCCAGCCTGCGGGCTTGTATACCGCGATAACGCCGCTTATTTCCTGTCCTGTCATATCCCGAGTACCTGCCCTGCTTTTTCGATCAGCAAAGCCTTTACATCTTCAAGGGAACCTCTTATCTCGCAGCCCGCGGCACGTATGTGTCCGCCGCCGCCGAATAATCCGCAGAACGCCGAAGCGTCCATTTCTTCGGTAGTTCTCACCGATATCTTGTAGACATTCTTATGTCTCTGCTTTACTGTTATGCCGATGACTACGCCCTCAGCAGAAAGGGGTATCGAAGCCAGTCCGTCGAACTCCGCAGGGTCTGCACCGCATTTCTCCATAAGTTCCGTGGTTATGGTTATCATTGCGCACTTATCGTTCAGGTAGTATTCCATACTGCCTGTAACAGCCTGCTCGACTTTCAGCCTGCCCTTGCTCTTCACATCGAACATCTTCCTGTTCACGTTGGCAAAGTCAATATCGTAAGCCATAAGCTCAGCCGCCGCCATGTGGGTCTCGGGAGTTGTGTTCTCGTACTTGAAACAGCCTGTATCCGTAGCAATTCCCGTGTACAGGCACTTAGCTGTGATATCCCTCAGCTTCCTGCCCGATTCCTTGAATATCTTGTAGAGGATATGCGCCGCCGCGGCTGTCTGCCCCTCAACATGGGTCAGTTTAGCATAATGCTTGTTCGATATGTGATGGTCTATGCAAAGATCCACCATGCCCTCCTGCTGATATTTTGCCAGTCCGCTGCCCATCAGGGTAACGTCAGCAATGTCCACAGCTATGATGAACTCGGGCTCGAAATCCTGATCTTTGTACTCCGCGTACATAAAATCATACCTGTCAGGGAAACCATCGGAGTTCACCACATTAGCCAGCTTGCCCATATCTCTCAGAAAATAGCACAGCCCGAAGCCGCTGCCCAGCGTATCACCGTCAGGGCTCTTGTGTGTCAATATGAGAAATTTGTCATTTTCTTCAAATATCCTGTTTATCTCGCCGTATTCCATACAATAGCCCTTTCTATACGATCAGTCCTCAGCGGACTCGTCCTCTTCATTTTCGGAATTTTCTTCCTTTACCAGCTCTCTGAGCTTTTTGGTTATAGCCGCCGAATGCTCTATCGAATCATCAGCCACAAATTTCAGCTCGGGACACTTTTTCAGACCCAGCACATTTGATATCTCCCTTTTGAGATACCCCGTAGCCGATTCAAAGCCCTTTACAGCCTTTTTGGCTTCCTCAAGCCCTCTGAAACTGGAAATATATACCTTGCAGAAAGAGCCGTCCCTTGCCACATCGCAGCGTACAACTGTCAGGAACTCTCCTCCGTTTATCCTCGGGTCTTTCAGGTCTGCCATCTTTCCCGAGATTATACGTCTTATATCCTCGGACATACGTCCTGCCTTATGTGATGCCATTTATATAGCTCCTTCCTTGCTTTATCTTTTACAGCCACATATCCATAGCCGCGCCGTCATGTTCGTTCGGTCTGCTTTTAAAGCCGAAAGGCTCATAAAAGCTTTCTCTGCCGAGGTTTGCCATCAGATGTATCTTTATCTGCCAGCCCTCTTTTTTCTCACTGCGGAGCTTTTCGACAAGCCGCCCCACCATCTGCGAAGCCAGCCCGTTGTGACGGCATTTCTCCGTCACCATCACCTCAGCGAGATACGCCACATAGCCGCCGTCCCAGAGAAGCCTTACAAACCCGACAGCTTCGCCGTCAAGCATCGCCGCTATGACCGCATAGCTGTTGTCAAGTCCCGCCTGCGCCTGTTCGGGAGCAATGCTTTTCCAGCCTACTTCCTCACGCAGACGCAGATAGTCCTCAACATTCAGTTTATTCGTAAATTCAAACTTAGTATCGTTCATTTCGTTTATCAAGATCTTTCGACCCGCCGTCACGCCATACTATCCTTTACAGCTTTCCGATAATAGGCGGAAACGAGCCGCCCGCCCGAGGGCTCAGTCGCGGTACTCTTCCATGATGTATCCCTCGAAGATGTCGCCTTCCTTGATATCGGAGAACTTCTCCAGAGTGATACCGCACTCGAAGCCTTCGCTTACTTCCTTAGCATCGTCCTTGAAACGCTTCAGGGAGCTCATCTTGTCGTCAGCCACGATTATACCGTCACGAACAACTCTGATAAGGTCGTTTCTGCCGATCTTGCCGTCCAGTACGTAACAGCCCGCAACAGTACCAACAGAGCTGATCTTGTATACCTGTCTTACCTCAACACGAGCAGTCTCAACTTCTCTGTACTTAGGTGCAAGCATACCCTTCATAGCGTCGGTGATCTCTTCGATAGCATCGTAGATTATACGGTACAGTCTTATCTCGACACCGTCTTGCTCGGCGTTTGCCTTTGCAACAGGGTCGGGACGAACGTTGAATCCGACGATGATAGCGTTTGATGCATTAGCAAGCATAACGTCGCTCTCGTTTACCGCACCAACAGCGCCGTGGATAACTCTTACTCTTACCTCTTCGTTGGATATCTTTTCCAGCGACTGTCTTACAGCTTCCACAGAACCCTGTACGTCTGCCTTTACGATGATAGGCAGTTCTTTCATCTCGCCCTCGGATATCTGCGAGAACAGATTGTCCAGTGTTACCTTCTGGAACTTCTTGAACTCGTCTTCCTTAGCCTCGTGCTTACGCTGCTCTACCAGTTCTCTTGCAAGCTTCTCGTCCTCAACTGCGTTGAAGGTCTCACCTGCGGTAGGAACTTCGCCCAGACCTGTTATCTCAACAGGAGTGGAAGGACCTGCCTCTGTGATAGGTCTGCCGCGGTAATCTGTCATGGTTCTTACTCTGCCGACAGATGTGCCTGCGATGATAACATCACCTGCATGGAGAGTACCGTTCTGTACCAGCAGTGTTGCAACAGGGCCCTTGCCCTTGTCAAGACGTGCTTCGATAACAGCACCCTTAGCAAGTCTGTTGGGGTTAGCTTTAAGCTCCTTGACCTCTGCTACCAGCAGTACGTTCTCAAGCAGTTCATCGATGCCCATGCCTGTCTTTGCAGATACGGGAACTGCGATAACGTCACCGCCCCATTCTTCAACGACCAGTTCATGTTCTGTCAGCTGCTGCTTTACTCTGTCAGGGTCAGCACCCTCTTTATCCATCTTGTTTATAGCAACTATAATGGATACTCCCGCTGCCTTTGCGTGGTTTATAGACTCTACTGTCTGGGGCATGATACCGTCATCGGCCGCAACAACGAGTATTGCTATATCGGTGATGTTCGCACCTCTCGCTCTCATGGAAGTGAAAGCTTCGTGGCCGGGGGTGTCCAGGAATGTTATCTTCTGTCCGTTGCACTTTACCTGGTAAGCACCGATATGCTGTGTGATACCGCCTGCTTCGCCCTCTGCAACGTTAGCGTTTCTTATTCTGTCGAGTATGGAAGTCTTACCGTGATCGACGTGACCCATAACTACAACTACGGGGCAGCGGTCTTCAAGGCTCTCGGGAGCGTCAGCTTCGTCCTCGATAAGTCTTTCCTCGATGGTGATGTGTACTTCCTTCTCGACCTTTGCACCCAGCTCCTCTGCTACCAGTGAAGCAGTATCAAAGTCGACCACCTCGTTGATGGATGCGAATACGCCCAGTGCCATCAGCTTCTTGATAACTTCGGTAGCAGTTACTTTCAGTCTGCTTGCCAGTTCGGATACTACGATCTCGTCGGGGATCATAACCTTCAGCTGCTGCTTTCTTGCCTTTTCAAGAGCCAGTCTGTTCAGCTTATCCTGCTCTGTCTCCTTCTTGTGAGAATGCTGCTGCTTCTTGTACTGCTGAGACTTCTGTGTGATCTTCTGCTTCTTGCGGAAGTTGTCGTTCTTGTTGCCCTGCTTGCTGGTAGCCATATTGTCGTACTTTTCGTTGTACTTGTCCAGCTCGATGTAGCTTCCGCGTGTATCGACAGTTCTTCTCTTGCCGTCCGAATGATCGTCGGTGCTCTCCGATACAGTATAGCCCTTGCTGTCATCGCTGCCGAAGGAGCTTCCGCCGCCCAGCTGCATTTTCACGCCGTGATCCTGCTTCTTGGCTTCCTTCTTTTCCTTCTTCTTTTCGGGCTTCTTCTCGGGCTTGGGCTCAGGCTTCTTTTCCTCTGTCTTGGGCTCTTCCTTCTTTACCTCGGGCTTCTTTTCTTCAGCCTTGACCTCAGGCTTCTTCTCTTCGGCCTTGAGTTCAGCTTTCTTTTCCTCAGCCTTGGGTTCGGGCTTCTTCTCGGTCTTGGGTTCTGCCTTCTTTTCAGCCTTCTTGGGCTTGGGTTCCTCAGCAGGCTTTACAGTGTTTGCAAAGTATGCGTCAAAATTCTCCACCTGATTGTTCTGGGTGAAGTATTCAAATACATAGCTCACCTCTTCGGGTGAAAGTGCAGCCTGTGTCTTTCTGGAAACTCCGTCCAGCTTTTCAAGACACTCTATAATATCATTGTTGCCGAGAGCCAGGCTCTTGGCGAGGTCATTAAGTTTTATCTTCTTAGTTGCTTTCGTACTCATAGGCAATAAATATCCTCCTTCTGTTTACGATGAACATATTTTTTCTTCATCGGCTCATCCCCATCGGGAAAGCCTGTTATTATTCCGTTTGTTTTATATCAGTGTCAGAACACTTTAAATACCGAACTCGTCCTTGTCGATGATGACTTCTTCAAGTCCCTTGGCACAGCTCTTTGCGAAACCTGCATCGGTCATCGCTACAACGCCCACGCGCTTGCCGAGCCCCAGGGCTATCTCGTCCATGTTCATGCCCAGGGCGTAAAGCTTAACATCGTACTTCGCACAGGTGTGTCTTACCTCTTTCAGCGATTTCTCCGATATGTCCGCCGCTGTGAATACCGCTTTCGCATTTCCCACAGAACAGGCATCCTTTACCATGTCCATGCCCATAACGAGCTTGCCTGCCTTGCGGCTCATGGAAAGTATTCCCGATTTATTACTGCTCATCGCCGCTCAGCTCCTTTTCCATTGAATCATATAACTCATCATCTATCCTGCACGCAAAACTCTTTTCCAGTCGTCTTGCCTTGCGTGCCTTTTTCAGACATTCAGCGTCTGCACATATATATGCGCCTCTGCCCGCCTTTTTTCCTGTCAGGTCAAGGCTTATCTCGCCCTCTTTTGAACGCACCACCCTGACAAGCTCTTTCTTCGGCTTCATCTCGCCGCAGCCGAGACACATTCTCATCGGTATCTTCTTCGGCTTTACAGGCATCTTATTCTTCCTCAGTCTCCGCACTCTCGGGAGCGTTCTCGGGAACGATGTCTATCTTGTAGCCAGTCAGACCCGCAGCCAGCTTAGCGTTCTGACCCTTGTTGCCTATGGCAAGTGAGAACTGATTGTTGGGAACGATAACGCGGCACTTCTTGATAACTCTCTCGAATTCCTTTTCTTCGCCCTTGTGCTCGATCTTTACCTCAGGCTCCAGCAGTTCAACACTGAGAACCTCGGCAGGTGCCAGCGCCTTAGCGATGAATTCTGCTTCGTCCTCTACCCAGTTGATAACGTCTATCTTCTCGCCCTTGAGTTCCTGTACAACAGCGGATATTCTGGACTTCTTGGGACCTATGCAGGCGCCCACAGCGTCAACGTTCTTATCCTTGGACCATACAGCGATCTTGCTTCTTACGCCCTCTGTTCTGGATATGGACTTTATCTCAACGGTGCCGTCAGCTATCTCGGGAACTTCCAGCTCAAACAGTCTCTTTACCAGATCCTTGTGAGTTCTCGAAAGCTTAACAACAGGCTGTCTCTTCTCGCCGCCGCCGAGGCTTACGATGTATACCTTGATCTTGTCGCCCTCTTTGAGTATCTCGCCGGGTATCTGCTCACTGCGGTAGAAGTAATGCTCGTTCTTGTCAATGGTGATGACAGCATTGCCAGTAGCGGGCTCTACCTTCTGTACCGTAGCGGTAACTATCTCGTGTTCCTTGTCCTTGTACTGCTCTATCAGCTTGTTTCTCTCGAAATCCTTGATATCGTGCTTGATGGACTGCTTTGCGAACTGTGCCGCAACTCTGCCTATCTTAGCGGGATTGACAGGTATCTCTACCCAGTCGCCCACCTTGATGGAAGGATCGTAGGTCTGTGCTTCACCGATGTATATCTCGTTAGCGGGGTCGTCTACGAACATTACCTTCATAACTTCCTTGAGTATGCACATCTCCAGTTTGCCTGTCTCGGGCTCGATATCAACTCTTATATGCTCGCTCTCGGGATTTTCCTTCTTTATTGCCTTGATTATGCCTTCTCTGATCTTTTCGATAAGTACGTCCTTGTCGATCTCGTTCTCGTTGACCAGATCTGTCAGTGCATTAAAAAACTGCTCGTTCATCTTTTATGACCATTCCTCTCTGAAAATACTTCTCAAACTATCAATAATGCTTTTTTTGCGTGCTTAAAACCTGTATGTCGCGGTTATCAATCAAACTTAGCTCCTGCCAGCTCCTCTTCAAGGTCGCCGTCATCATAGAGCTTTACAAATGCGCAGTCGTTAAGGCTGAACTGTACGTTCGCTACGCCGTCGCCGTTCTCGTCCAGTGTCTGACAGGCTATAAGCTTTTCTTCCTCGTCATAGCCCACCAGTCCCACGATGAACTCGCGCTCACCGTTCTCATCGGGACGTATCAGCCTTACTCTTACAACATCGCCTATACATACCTCAAAGTGTATCGGCTTTCTCAGCTCTCTTCCCAGTCCGGGGCTGCCGCATTCAAATACATAGCTCTGCGGGATAGGGTCTGCTTCATCGAGTATCTTGTTGAAAGGTCTCGTGAAATTCTCGCAGTCCTCCATTGTCACGCCGCCGTCTTTGTCGATAAGTACCCTCAGATACCAGGTAGCGCCCTCCTTCTCGAACCTGACGTCCCAGAGGAAAAGCCCCAGCTCGTCCGCCAGCGGCTGAGCCAGCTCGGCTACGAGGTCCGCCGTACTCTTTTTTGAGCTTCCGCCCTTGCCTTTACTCAAATCATCAGCCCTCCCTGTGATATTCGAATCTGTTCCGATACCGCCAAAGCTGCACCCGAAGTCACGATACTTACGCAGAAACGCCGTCTGAATGCGCTGCTCTGCTCCGATATCACCGACTCTGCACAGCCCTCGGCCATACCCGTACCGATGCGATTATAGTCCATACAAACACAAAAGACCGTGAATTTTAAATTCCGGTCTTTCGTCAAGCCTATTGCATATATTATATCATAAATAGTACAGCTTTTCAAGAGATGTCCGGAATATTAACAGGAAATTTACAATCATCTATCCTTTTTGCCTTTTTTAGCTTCTCCGGTGACTTTTTTATCCTTGTTTTCTTCCTTGCCCGCTCTTTCGGGTACAGGAGTCCTGCGCTTGCGCCTGCCCTCCACAAAATCCAGCGGTATCGTGAACATTATACCCGTGTTCGGCTGTGAAAGGTCGCCCACAGTGTTGTATACCACTCTCCGCGCCAGATCGAGCTGATCGTTCTCGATAACGGAGATTATGGTCTTGTTGTCGTCTTCCTCACCGCTGAACATACTGCGTATCGACGAACTCAGAAAACTGGAATTCATCTTTGAAAGCGTCATCGCCATGCCCGATGATGGTATTATCGTAGCGCCGCCGATGCCCGCCGCGGAAAGTCCCTCAAGCAGGTATTCCAGAGCTTCTGTTTTGTTCAGTATCAGGACCATGAGCTTCATTTGTGATCACTTTCCTTAGTCGTCTTACTGTTCCGCCGTTTTTGTTTCGGCTTCGGTGTTCTTTGCTTCAGCCTGTGTCTGTGTGACGCCCTCAGCTGCAGAGGATGCCTCGCTTTCATCAGCAATCTCGGCTGCTTTTTCCTTCAGTTCGGTGATGAAATCATCGCTGAAAACAAAGGTCGAATCCTTTTCGCCCCATGTTCCTCTGGGTATAAGCTTTTCCGCAGGGGTCTTTTTGCTTGAAAGCATATCTTTGATGTAGGACTTCTGCAACTTGAAGTCCTCCATGTTCATGTCGGTATCACTGTTTGTAGTGATTATGCTGTAAATATTGTCCAGATTGTCCTTTGTGATGTAATCCTGCTGGAACATACTGTTTATCAGCGATTCCATAGCCTCGCCAAGGAATTCGTTATTGCCCTGTTTGCCGTTTGAGAATACAGGGTACTGCGTCAGCAGTCGTATCTGTCTTCCGCCCAGTGATGCAAGCTCACCCTTCTGTATCGAGATATCGTTCTCGTTATTGTCCTTTGAAAGATAGTATAACTCTTCGGGCGCCTTGTAGGTTATACCGCCGTAGATATCGCAAACTCGCTCAAAAGAGTCGTTTGAAAGCGTAGCATAGTTGTCGATATTCAGCTCCAGCGTACCCTCGACTGCGTTTTTTACGCCTTCCATACGCTGATTTGAGAAGATGTCACGCATGGTCATGTTGTTCGTTTTGCTCACTGTCATAGCTGATATCGGCACGACAAGTATGCTGTCGTCAGCAGGGTCTATCCTTATCAGCGTCATATCCGAAAGCACGCCTTTGCTGTTTACTCGTGCAAACAGATCATTGAAGGTCTGCACTGTAACAACAGCGTCTTTGTCCTCATCCTCTTTCAGCAGACCGAAGCTTTTCAGCAGGTATACTGCAAGCATCGATATCAGCGCCATGAATATCAGCACCGTTACAACATATACCAGCGCAACGGGTGCCTGTGATTGTCTTTTCCTTTTTCTTTTTTTTGCGGCAGATGACATTATATTATTCTCCTTACTGTATATTATTTCCTATTTCTGTATATTTATTCACAGTAGAACTGCGGGTTCCTGTCAAGCTCGATAATATGTATATCCAGCTCTCTGTGCCTTGCCATATTTATGGTCTGCAAAGTTCCCGAACCACGCTGTTTTTCTTTGTATATCGCGATCAGCTCCGAAGAATTGTTCACCATGAACTGATTTCTCCTGCGGTAACGTCCGCTGTCACCGATATCACCGGTCACCACCACAGCCGAAGCAATTTTCAGCAGCAGACTGTATATATACCGGTCTTTCGGAAGCTTGATCTCCCGTATCTGATCCTTGTATGGCAGAGCGCATATAAGCTCTATACCGGGGTGATCCTCACTGTGCATCATATCCATTATCACCGATCCGCAGATCAGATCCGACCCTTCTGCCATACCCGTTATGAAAGTGCGTATCCCGCGCCCGTAAGCCTCGTGACACAGCAGATGTATCGTGCTTATCAGGTTCTTGACGCCCTGCTTTGAGATGTCGCCACTGAAAGGCAGGTCGCGCCGACGGTGTCCCGTAAAGCAGCAGGTCGAAGCTTTTTCGGTGTAAAACTCCTCCGCTGAGATGATCTCAATGCTGTCAAGCACCATAGCCACCGCCTTTCGATAACACTTAAAATCATTATAGCACACATTTCCCCATTTTTCAATACCTTTTTTTGATATATCTTAAAACCCGCCGTCAGTATTGCCGCAAAAAAAACAGAGCCTTAAAAGACTCTGTTTGCGTATATCTGTCAAAGCATTTTTTTGCCCTTTATATTTGCTGCTATCCCGGAGATATCTGCAACACTGATATTTCCGTCGTTGTTGACATCGGCGCGAAACTTCTGTTCATCGGTAAGGAGCTTTTTGCCCTTTATGTGCGCTGCTGTCTTAGCGATGTCGGTAACATTTATTTCGTTATCGCCGTTTACATCGCCCTTTTTGCCGACTTTTTTCAGATCAATGAACTTGAACCCATTCTCCTCGGCATACTTTTCGGCAGCAGTATCTTTATAGCCTATTATAGTGAAGCCGTTGTATTTCTCATATTCTCTTGTAGCACTGTTGACAGTGTAACCGAAAGAATGGTCGCCTATGTTCTCAACGCTTGCGGGTATGGTCACTGCTTTAATGCCTTTGCAAGCTAAAAACGCACATTCTTCAATGCTTGTTACGCTGTCAGGTATAGTTATATTTGTCAGACCGATACATCTTGTAAACGCATAGTCTCCTATTTCGGTCACACTGTTAGGTATATTGATCTCGGTAAGGTTTTCGCACAAGCCGAATGAGTATCCGCCTATTCTTTTTACAGTATCGGCTATACTCACACTTGTAAGGCTTTCATATGACTCAAATAGTGAGTCACCAACGCTTGTTACGCCTTTTTCAATAACTATCTTTTTTATATCATATTTTTTATACCAGAGTGCGGATGTCTGAACGTTGTACATATCTCCTTCGCCGCTGATAGTCAGCGTGTCGTCTTCGCCGATCGTCCATGTCACGTTATCGCCGCATTTGCCGGTGGTAGGCTTTTCGTTATCAGCGCTTGCCGTCAATGTGAAAACATCACTGTCCACATTCCCGAAGATTCCGCCTGCGCCGAATACCAGTGAAACAGCCAGCAGTCCTGCCATTATCTTTTTCATAAATAAACACCTCAAATAAATTTTGAATACACTCTGCCGCTTTTTCGGCAGATGAAAATGTGCTTGGGTTTTTACATTTTTGCAATTGATTTTTGCAAATCCAATTATACATCTTTTTTTGAGTTTGTCAAGTTCAATGCCGTTTTTTCTCCTTTCATTCTTCGGCGATTTGCCCAACTATATCCCTGTGATTTTATGCAAACAACTGTTTTTTTATTTAATTCAGACATATTTCTGCAAGAGTTGTACAAAAACGTACAACTTTTCGCCTGAAATCACTGATAGTGAGAACACCTTTTCGGTTGACCCGAGCAGCATTCTCAAATTTTTTCCGCCTATACGCACGATGGCAGGCAGTCGCCGACTATTACTACGGGATATGAGGCGGCGTGTTATACTGTATAAGGGGAAGAAAGCATCTCAGTATCTTGACAATTGAATATCTGCTAATATCATTCCGGAAGTACGAAACTTTAACGACATTTATCATAAATACAAGCGAGATATAGTTTCAAACTATACAAAGCGTTTACTTTTTTGTATACCGCGTCCCGCTGTTTGCGCGGACTATACTATTGAAAAAGAGACAGCAATGTGATATACTTATATGCATTACAGGCGTTTTCGGAAAAAACGCCAAAAAAATCTATACAGAATGGAGATCAGAAAATGAAAAGAAAATCTGCAAAAATACTCAGCACTTTCTGTGCTGCCCTGCTGACAGTTAACGCAGCAGCAATAAGCTCATTCGCTGAGGAAAAAACGATCGCACCCGATTTCAAAAAAGCCGATGATGCTGTCCTCTACTGGGCAGATCAGGTAGTTGAAGATAAAATGAACTGGGCTGCTTCTCCCACAGGCTTCACTGTGGCAGATAACGGATATATCTATATCAGCACAGCCGATAATATCCTGAAGATCGATAAGTTCACAGGTGAACAGGTATCGGCAGGAAAAATGGCAGGTCAGGCAATGTTTGCCACCAAGGGCCCCGTTTATGCTGACGGTAAAGTGTTCATGGCTCTCGATGGCGGTATCATACAGGCATTTGATGCAGATACCCTTACATCACTGTGGATATACAAAAACAAGAACGGCGGCAAGCCCACCTGCGATATCGTAGTTGAAAACGGCAATATCTATACAGGCTTCTGGAATTCCGAGGAATCTGATGCCGATTTTGTCAAAGTAAGTGCTGCTGATGAAGACGAGACCAGCACCAATGAAGATAAATCCGCTGAATGGGAATACACCAACAAGGGCGGTTTCTACTGGACAAGCGCTGTGGTATACGACGGCAAGGTATATTTCGGCTCTGAGGATGGTGTTGAGGGAACGCGCAAAGATGATGTAGATTATTATTCAATTATTATCCTTGATGATGCCACCGGTGAACGAACTAACAGGAGATGTACTGCTCACGAGGATATCCGCAGCAATCTGGTGCTCGGTGATGGAATTATCTATTGTACATCACGTAACGGAAAGTTAAACGCTTTCACTGCTGTAGGCAGTGATGGCAGCTTTAGCATGGATATCCTTGATAATCTGGAGGGCTATACCTGTACAAGCACACCGATAATCGCTAACGGTAGATTATATGTTACACTGTCCGGTGCAGGATGGGATCCATACAATGGTTCTGTCATAGTTGTAATGGATATAACTACAGGCGAAAAATACACCGTTGAGACCGCCGCACCTTGTCAGGCTAAGGGCGTTTTCGCAGGTGTTGACGAGGAAGGCTATAATGTTATATACTACGTTGAAAACGGTGCCACAGGCGTTGTTCGCAAGCTGAGAGATAAAGCAGGCATGACCGCTCCTATCGATACTGTTGAGGAAACAGATTTGGCAGGCAACAAGCATATCTGTCCTCCTGTTGCATTCGCACCTCAGGGCGAACACGCACAGTACTGCGCAGTTGATCCTATCTATGACGAAGAAACAGGACTGCTCTATATCCGCTATGATTCATTCTGTCTGCTCGCTGTAGGTGAAGCAGTAAAGTTCGATATCGAGTGCCCCGAGATAACCATTCACCCCAGGGGCGTCAAGACATTTGTATTCATGGCAGATGAAAATCCGACCGATCAGGAGTATACTGTTGATGTCACAAGCGGTCCTAAGAAGACCATAGGTGATATCACATCAAAGGATCTTACATTCAGCGTTGATAAGCTCACCACCGATGATGAAGTTATCACTGCAAGCTTTGCTTACGGGCTGTATAATGGAAACGGCGCAAGCGCTTACGCTTCAAGCGATATCGATGTTCTCGTTGCCGAGACCGAAGATCAGTACAAGCGCGCACTTGCCAAAAAAGGCGATGTAAACGGCGACGGCATGATAAACGTTACCGATATCACAAAGCTGGCTGCTTATGTTAAGGGCAAAAAGATGATCGATAAGTACAGCCTCAACGCTGCCGATGTTAATGCAGATGAATCGGTAAACGTTACCGATATCGTTGTTACGGCGGCACACGCAAAGGGCAAAAAGATGATAAAGACCGAAAGATGATATCCACGGACGCCGCTGCGTTTGCGGAAATATCAGGCTTAATTTAACAGACACTGATAACAGATCTGCGACACATGGAATGTTCGATAGTAAACGCCGCTATACAGTTTACTTTATTTATCAGTCCATGTGTCGGGGTCTGTATTGCTTTACGTGGTTATCCTGATGACACAATACAAAACAGCGGTTTTACGGAAATAAGATATATAACGCTCAATTAGCATTTTGTTTACCCCATTTTCGGCAGGTGTGCTAAAGGGATTATCGTATTGCTTTTTCGGAGGTCGGGTATGAACGGTAAAAACAGGAAAAGTATCATAGCTTCCGCGGCAGCCGCCCTGATGCTTACAGCAGGGGCTGTCAGCTTTGCTGTGGGCTTTTTCCGAAATGCCCCCCGCGAAGGCACCCCCATCGGGATAGAACACCGCGAAGCTGTGCTCCCCGAGATA
>Ga0256405_10000170_pt1 | contig 211684 bp, 170 predicted proteins | sample RumenRJG_02DNA_FD_189096 | JGI IMG/M metagenome (GOLD analysis project Ga0256405, IMG submission 189096) | Bovine rumen microbial communities from Lethbridge, Alberta, Canada - RJG_02 | ecosystem: Host-associated > Mammals > Digestive system > Stomach > Rumen | place: Canada: Alberta...
TCGTCCAGTCTGTAGGTCGTGTGATGCGTTCCTTCAAGGGGAAGAAATATGGTTACATCATCATCCCGGTTATCGTTCCCAGTGATGTGAAACCGGAAGATGCTCTCAATGATAATGATCGTTTCAAGGTGGTATGGACGATACTGAATGCCCTTCGTTCTCACGATGAGAATTTCAATGCTCATGTCAATCAAATCAATCTCAATAAGACACGACCACCCAAGATAACCGTTGCACGTGTCCCACGTGACAGTTATGCGATAGGCAACGGTGCTGCAGATGATGGACCCATGCAGATTGAGAATGAGGAGGTTGCCCGACAATTGGAATTGCAGTTCGGTACCCTTCAGGATGGCATCTATGCCCGTCTGGTAGAGAAGGTCGGTGATAAGATGTATTGGGAGAACTGGGCAAAGTCTGTTGGTGAGATAGCACAGAAATTCATAGAACGCATCAGTTTGCTTATCAGGGAAAACAACAATGCCCGCACTTATTTTAATGATTTCCTAAGTGGCTTGCATAAAAACATCAATGACAGCATCGATGAGGGACAGGCTATCGAGATGCTTGCCCAGCACATGATTACCCGACCAGTTTTTGACGCACTCTTTAAGGAGTACCAGTTTGTCAATAATAACTCTGTCAGTCGTTCCATGCAGGATATGTTGGAGGTGTTGGAGGCAGAAGGTATGGAGATGGACACTGCTGTCCTTGACAAATTCTACACTTCCGTGAGAAACAATGTCAGCAACATCGACAATCTTGAAGCCAAACAGACCATCATCAAGAATCTCTATGAGAAGTTCTTCAAGGGTGCATTCCCTTTGACGGTTGAGAAACTGGGAATTGTCTATACTCCGGTAGAGTGTGTTGACTTTATCATCCATTCCGTAGAGGACATTCTGCAGGAGGAGTTCCATACCTCCCTGACAAACAAGAATGTGCACATCCTTGACCCGTTCACAGGTACTGGAACTTTCATTACCCGTTTGTTGCAGAGTGGCATCATCAAGAAAGAAGATATGCTCCGCAAGTATAAAGAAGAGATTCACTGCAATGAAATCGTATTGCTTGCATACTATATTGCCGATGTGAATATTGAAGCGGTCTATCACGACATCATGAAGCCGGAGCATTATGAGAATTATGACGGCATCTGTCTCACAGATACTTTCCAACTCAATGAACATGGTGATAATGATATCTTCTCGAAGCTTTTCCCAGAGAACTCCGAACGATTGAGAAAGCAGAAAGAAGCCCCAGTTAGGGTGATTATTGGTAATCCGCCGTATTCGGTGGGACAAAAATCTGTAAATGATAATGCTCAAAATCTAAAGTATCCACATTTAGATAGACGAGTAGCAGACACTTATGCAGCAAATACAAATGCAACCAATAAGAACTCTCTTTATGATTCCTATATCAAGGCTATTCGCTGGGCAAGTGATCGAATTGCTCAACTTAGAGATGGAGGTATAGTTGCTTTCATCAGTAATGGTGCATGGATTGATGGAAATGCTCAAGAAGGTATGCGCAAATGCCTCCAAGATGAATTCACATCTATCTATGTATTTAATCTCCGTGGAAATGCAAGAACATCTGGAGAACAACGACGAAAAGAAAGTGGAAATGTGTTTGGTGAGGGAACTCGTACCCCTATTACTATTACGCTATTGGTAAAGAATCCTGCAAAGAAAAAAGATAAGGCAAATATTTATTATCATGATATTGGTGACTACCTTACTCGTGAACAAAAGTTGAAAATCATTAAGGACTTCCGATCTATTAATAATATTGAATGGAATAATATCCACCCAAACGAAAAGAATGATTGGGTAAATGTGAGAGATGGTCTATACGAAACTTTAATTGAGTTAATACCTTCTCATAAGTTTGATACAAAATCAAACTCCTTTTTTAGTCTATATTCGCAAGGTGTAGGAACTAGTAGGGATGCTTGGAATTATAATTATTCAAAAGATTCCCTAAAAGAGAATATGCAAAAGACAATAGCTTTTTACAATTCTCAAGTTGAGGAATTTAAGCAAAAGCGATCTGCTAATCCTAATCTTGACGTTGTAAAGTTTATGAATACAGATGAAACCAAAATAAGTTGGTCTAGTAGTCTCGTTCCAAAATTAGAAAAGTACGAGTGGGCTCAATATGAACCTCAGAAAATCGTTACAGCATCTTTCCGTCCTTTCACAAAGATGCATCTATATATGGGAGAAAAGTTTGTACATAGAAGGGGACAAAATGAAATAATCTTTCTTTCAGAGAATAATGATAATGGCGTAATATGTTTGACAGGAACTGGGAGTCTGTCATTTTCGTGTCTTATTAGCAAAAACATGGCTGATTTATGCTTTGCGAAGCATGGAAACGGTGGTGCACAATGTTTCCCCCTCTACTGGTACGAAGAAAACAAACATAAGCAGAAGTCGCTATTTGATGAAGGCTCTGATGATGACTATATCCGCAGGGATGGCATCACAGACTGGATATTAAAAGAGGTGCGGAATAGATATAAGGTGAAGAGTATCACCAAGGAAATGATATTCTATTATGTCTATGGTCTGCTGCACTCAAAAGAATATAGGGAGCGTTTCGCTGCTGACTTGAAGAAGTCATTGCCTCGCATACCCATCGTCGATGATGTCAATATGTTTATGGATTTCTATATGTATGGCAAGAAACTTGCTGACCTTCATTTGAACTATGAGGATGTGGCACCATATCCTGATGTAGTAGTGAAAGGGGATAGAAAGGTGAAGATGGAGACACGACGTGACCCTGCCACAGGTGGATTCGTCGATGACACAACGAATCCTGATGACTACAACTATTTCCGTGTAGTGGATAAGATGCGGTTTAAGTCAAAGGAGGACAAGAGCACCATTATCTATAATGGCAATATCACGATAGAGAATATTCCTGCTAAAGCCTACGAATACATCGTGAATGGCAAATCGGCAATCGAATGGATTGTGGAACGTTATGCGGTGACGCAAGACAAGAAATCACTGATCAAGAATGATGCTAACGACTGGTCGAAAGAACATCATAAGCCACGCTATATCCTTGACCTCTTGCTCTCTGTGATTAATGTATCAGTACAGACAGTAGATATTGTGAATAAACTACCAAAACTGAAGTTTGATTAAGGAACACATGTTTAATGGTTAGAATGCAACAATATTATATACAAGATAACAGACCGGCAAGTAGTTCTGCTAAGGATTTATTTATATATTGTGTCAAGAAGGTGATTGATGGAAATCGTTTCTCACAATCTATGATGCATAACCAGTGGGCTGCGATTCTCTTTGCCTATGAGAAAAGTAGCACGGCAAGAATTGACTTGATGAGTAAAGTGAAAAGAGAATATTCCACATACTTTACTCATATGAATAAGTATTCATTCGATGAAGAAAAAATAAGACGAGATTTCCCATATTTATTTGGAATAGAAGATGACGAGGAAGAGGGTGAGTATACGACAGACAGTTTGATAAGAGATGCCATAAAGGCTGTTAACAAGGAGATCAAAGAACAACACGACCCCAAGAATTTGGAATCGTTCAAAGGCAACGATTTGGCTCTTGTACGTCAACAAGGGAAGACCTATATCTATCAAGTCAAACTCACAATGAATGACGGACAGGAACCTAACATACATGAGAGTAATCCTTTCATCTTGAAAGTATATGATAAGGAAATAACCTGTGAAGCAGTGGACTTTGATTTTATTACGGGTGTTCTTTTCTTCACAACAAACAGATATGTTAATCCTGCATCTTATTGTAAGGTGCTGTTAGATTCTACTTTTATATTGGATGGTCTAAAACAGAGACTTGAAGATTTAAAGGAAGTTGGTATAGATGAAGATCTTCCATTTGCCAAGTTCTTTTTCGAAGAGACAGAAATTATCAACGAGGTGCCTCATAAACCAGTTCCACTCAGTTATTATGAGAGACTTGACAGGTCGCAGAAGAAAGCGTTCCTCTCTTCCATTGATCATGATTTTACACTCATCTGGGGACCTCCTGGAACTGGTAAATCATTTACATTAGCATCTATCATATATGCACTTTATCAGTTAGGAGAAGACAGAACTGTTGTATGCTGTCTGTCGAACGTTGCCGTTGACCAATTGCTTTGCAAACTTTTGGATATCATCGATGATGAGGGACAGAGAATAAAACCTGGTAACATCTACCGTGCTGGGAGGTCAATGGACAGTCGTGTAATAGCCACAGACTATTTGTTCCCTAACGATGAAAAGACACAGTCGTTAAGAAATAAGATAAAACAAAACCAAGAGAGAATCCGTAGTCTGAAGGAGCGGAAGTTAGAGAAGTCAGAAGAATCAATAGTCCTAAAGGCTGCTAACAAGGAACTTCGAGAAGAACTGAAGGAACACACCGAATTCTTGGTCAATAGTTCAAGGCTAGTATTCTCAACAATATCTAACTTCGAATTAAGTACAAATCTATATAAAAACAGATTTGATAACTTGATTGTTGATGAAGCAAGTATGATGGCAATGCCAAGCCTGTTGGCATTAGGTCATAATATTTCAAAGAGACTCATCCTTGTTGGCGATTTTCAGCAACTTTCACCCATATCAATAGTAAAAGACGAAATGCTGACAGAAAGCGTCTTTGAAATGTCTGGTGTAAACATAAGAAATACTGGTCATCCTGCATTATATCAGTTACTCAGCCAAAGGCGTTCGAATGAGAAGATAGTCGACTTGATTAATAAGACATTTTACCTTGGGAAACTGATTCCTGCTGCAAAACCAAATGAAGATATTATAAAATCTGAGCCATTCTCTGGCAGAATCATAGCATTGGAAAAGGTTACAGATGGTGCTGTAAAATACACCAAGGGAGGTACAAGGCAAAATAGAGTTTTCGCTGAGAGTGTTATGAATATGTTGGACAAATATAGTGCGGATGACAATGATGACTTCACAATAGGTGTCATCACTCCTTATAAAGGTCAAGTGTCCCTTCTTTGGCATTTGATGTATGAACGTAAATACGATGAAGATTTCATCAAACGTATAAAGATTGGAACAGTTCATACTTTTCAAGGTTCTGAATGTGATATAATCATCTTTGATATGGTAGACTGCTTTCAGCAAGAAAATGGGAAACCTAATAAAATAGGTAGGCTTTATTCTGGTGAAAATGGAGAAAGGTTACTGAATGTGGCTGTCAGTAGAGCAAGACATAAATTGATTATAGTTTGTGACCCTGAATATATAAAGAATATACCGGGAAATACGATGACTCCAAACTCACAATCATTATTCAATAAACTGAGTAAGTACTCCAATTGATACTACAAAAATACAAAAACAAAATAATCCTGCTATCCCTGCTACAATGTGGGTGAAATGCCGATAAATAAAGGGCGGAGTCTGTAGCATGATTGGGATTTATCCTGCTACAATGGTGCTACAACCCTGCTACAAGATGGAAAAATCCCCCTATCGCACTACCCAAATGGCAGAAATGCCGATAAATAAAGGGATTGCGGGTAGTGAGATTGCCTTAAAATCGCACTACCATCTCACTACCATCCCCTACCCAGACAGCGACAGAAAAGTATCGAGGCATACGTGACCTTGTTGGAGAGCGTCAGCGATGGCAATCAGGGGGACAGGTTGTTTGACGCTCCATATTTCGTTTGAATAGGGGCTTTTTTATTTCATCTTCTTGCGGGATTCAGAATTGTTTCGTATATTTGCACCTGAAATCACAAGACATCAACGATTATGGAAGCTACGAAAGTGACATTTACGGCTAAGTCGGGCACATTCCGCGATGCCATAAGAGCCTATAAGAAGTACAAGAAGGAGAAGGAACAACGACTGGAGAAGAAACTTCAGCAACTGGAGGATGAGATACAAAAGGCCAAGGCCGATCCTTTCTATAAAATAGATATGGTATGAATCAGCTTGACCTCGACCTGCTTTTCTACACTTGTCCCTATCCGGTGAAGTACGACGGTGACGAATACACCTTCCGGACAGACCACGATATCGTCTATGCCGTGGATTTCAAGGAAGAGCAGTCGTTCGCACCAATATCCGCCGAGATTCCAGACAACGACTGTTTTTTGAGCGGTTTGCTTTTGGCTATAGCCGTTCAGTTGTTTGGCTGGAGCCGAACGGTTGTTTGGCTATAGCCGAACGGTTGAAAGGATGCTTCTAACTCCCTCGAAGGACGGCACTAATACCCCAACAACGGTAACCGGCTACCCCTACGGAAGGCACTTCTAACTGCGATTGGAGGCATCGGACACTCTCGTCTTACAAAGCCTTAGGTTACGTTCATGATGAGGATGTGTCAAAATAGGCACATCCTCTATGAGACACAATAAGGCGGAAGACCTCACAGTCTTCCACCTTATTATATTATATAGGGTGCCGTTAAAAAGTAATCCTAAAAGGGAAGGTCATCAGCACTACCCTCGCCTGCCGGTTCCTGTGCTGGAGGGAACGGAGCAGCCGCAGCCTGAGGAGCAGCCTGTGCAGGAGGGAACGGAGCCTGGGGGGCTGCAGCAACAGGAGCAGCGCCACGTGTCACGTTATAAGCACGAATCTCGTTAAACCAACGTCCGTTGTACTCATGTGCATCAATATCGAAACTTACAGTCACATCCTCACCGTTCTGGATGTTGAACTGCTTGATACGATCTTCTCCGAAGATACGGAAGACACACTTACGGGGATACTGACCAGGAACCTCTATCACATATTCCTGCGACATCCAAGGATTTCCAGTGCGTGCAGACACACCACTGTTTGCCGGAAGCACGGCAATAATCTTACCTGTTAATTCCATAATAATTTATTCGTTATTAATTGTTGATTTTACGTTTCAGATTGCGAAATTACGAAAAATACTTTTAAAATGAGAATATTTTACCGAATATTTTTGCATTTGAACAAGTTATTTTGTATTTTTGTAGTCAATTTAAAGGACTTAAAACAAAAAAACGAAATAACTCATGAGATTTACCGTATCAAGCACTGCGCTTAGCAGCAAACTCAATGCTCTATCAAGAGTAATTAACAGCAAGAATTCCTTGCCCATCTTATCAGACTTCTTATTCGACATTCAAGAAAATGTGCTTCATCTGACTGCTTCTGACAGCGAGAATGTGATGAACACACAGGTTGATCTTACAGAGTGTGACGGAAATGCCCGTTTTGCAATTGGCAATCACGACTTACTGGAAGCTGTAAAGGGTTTTTCCGAGCAGCCCATCACTTTTGATGTCAATTTACAGGAGAGCACTATCAAGATCAGTTACCAGAATGGTATGTTCTCACTGCCCATTGAAAATGCGGATGAATACCCACAGGCTCAGGCCATCAGTGAGAACACGAACGTCATTAGCCTGTCAAGCGACTTACTGGCAGAGAACATCAATCGTTCATTATTCGCTACCGCACAGGACGAGCTTCGCCCTGTCATGAATGGTATTTATTTTGACCTCACCCCAGAGTGCCTTGCGATAGTAGCCTCTGACGGACATAAATTAGTACGCAACAAGATTTTCACTATCCATAGTGAGCAACCAGCAGCCTTTATCCTTCCCAAGAAGCCTGCCTCTTTGCTGAAAAACCTGTTACAGAAAGACGGTGGCGATGTGGAGATACGGTTCGATGAGCGTAATGCCCAGATTAGTTATGGTGATGGACAGATCACGTGTCGTCTGATTGAAGGTCGCTATCCCAATTACAACTCCGTTATTCCACAGGGCAATCCAAATGTGCTGACAATAGACCGCCTGGGACTCCTCGCGGCTCTCCGTCGTGTGCAGCCATTTGCTAACGACTCCAGCAATTTGATCCGCTTCCATGTTGAAGGTGGAACATTGCAGTTGGACGCAGAGGATTTTGATTTCTCTAAGACAGCGACAGAACGTATGGCATGTGACTATAATGGTCAGCCGATGAGTATTGGCTTTAAGGGCGCATCTTTCATTGAGATTCTGAGCAACTTTGATTGCCAGGATGTCATCATTCAGCTTGCTGACCCCAGCCGTGCCGGATTGGTATTACCTTCAGAACAACCAGAGAACCAAGACATCCTGATGTTGATGATGCCTATGCTCATCAACGACTAAAAAGATTGCGAATGAAACTGAATTTACAGAAGCCACTTGTAATATTTGATTTGGAGACCACGGGCCTTGACCTTGTCAAGGACCGTGTCATTCAAATATCTTATATAAAAGTATTTCCAAACGGAAAGGAAGAGCGTGGTAATCATCTCATCAATCCAGAGAAGCCTATACCAGAAATGGTGGAGGAGCTTACAGGCATTAAGAATGAGGACGTGAAGGACAAGCCGACCTTCAAACAGATGGCTCAACAACTTAACCAAGTTTTTAGCGGTAGTGACATCGCAGGCTATAACTCCAACCATTTCGATGTGCCCCTTCTCGCAGAAGAGTTCTTACGTGCAGGGATAGACTTTGATTTCTCCAAATGCCGTCTGATAGACGTGCAGACCATCTACCATAAGATGGAGCGCCGCAATCTCGCAGCTGCCTACAAGTTCTACTGTGGCAGGAAGATGGAAGAGGACTTCACGGCACACCGTGCTGATGAGGATACGGAGGCTACCTACCGAGTATTACAAGGTCAGCTGGACATGTACACGGCTGAGAAGCAGGAAGACCCTGAGCGTGTGCTTCAGAATGACATGCAGTATCTTGCTGATTTCTCGAAAGCAAACAACAACATTGACTTTGCCGGTCGCATTGTCTGGGGAGAATTGAAAGACCACTCAGGAAAAGCGGTGCTTGGCAAAGATGGGAAACCCGTAATGACGGAAGTCTTCAACTTCGGGAAATACAAGGGACAGCCTGTCTCACAAGTTCTCCGTTTTGACCCAGGTTATTATAGTTGGATATTAGGTGGCGATTTCACTTATAATACAAAACAGGTTCTCACACGCATTCGTCTTCGTGAGAGCCAAATGAACGCATGACTATGCTCAAAGGCAAGAAAATCGTTTTAGGAATCACTGGCTCTATTGCTGCCTATAAGGCATGCTATGTCATCCGTGGATTGATAAAGGCTGGAGCAGAGGTGCAAGTGGTTATCACCCCTGCCGGGAAAGAGTTTATAACCCCCATCACCTTATCAGCACTAACCCAGAAGCCCGTTATCAGTGATTTCTTCTCACAACGTGACGGTACATGGCATTCCCATGTGGCACTTGGACTATGGGCAGATGCCATGCTCATTGCACCATGCACAGCCTCAACCCTTGGGAAGATGGCTCATGGTGTTGCCGACAATATGCTGATTACCACCTATCTCTCCATGAAGGCTCCTGTTTTCATCGCTCCTGCCATGGATCTGGATATGTACCAACATCCCTCCACCCAGGAGAATCTCCGTATATTGCAGTCGTATGGCAACAGGGTCATCGAGCCACAAAGTGGTTTCCTCGCCTCCGGACTTGAAGGGAAAGGGCGTATGGAAGAACCCGAGAAGATCGTCGAGTTCTTAGACCGTGCGTTATCAACTGATGCCCCACTCACTGGGAAGAGAATCATGATTACCGCAGGTCCCACCTATGAGAAAATAGACCCTGTTCGCTTTATAGGCAACTATAGCAGTGGGAAGATGGGGTTCGCACTTGCGGAAGAGTGTGCCCGCCAAGGTGCTGAGGTAGAATTAGTGACAGGTCCTGTCGCCCTGACCACCCATCACCCTGACATCCACCGTACTGACGTGGAAAGTTGTGAGGAGATGTACCAAGCCGCTACCAGTATTTATACATCATGTGATGCGGCCATTCTCTGTGCAGCAGTATCTGATTTCCGACCAGAGAGCATCGCAGAGGAGAAAATCAAGAGGGAGCACGACGACCTTATCATCCGTCTGAAGCCCACCCATGACATCGCCGCCGCACTGGGACAGATGAAACAGGAAGGTCAGCGCTTGGTTGGATTTGCCTTGGAGACCAACGATGAGCAACAGAATGCGCTTGGGAAACTGGAGCGTAAGAATCTGGACTTCATCGTACTGAATTCTCTGCGTAACGAGGGAACCTGCTTCCAGTCGGACGAGAACCAAATCAGTATTATATCCCGCCAAGGACAGAAAGATTATCCTCGCAAGCCAAAAAGTGAGGTAGCAACAGATATTGTAAATGAATTAGCATCTATCCTATGAAGAAAGTAATCTGGCTTATCATCATCATATTCTGTCCATTCTGTCTCCATGCACAGGAGCTGAATGCGAAGATTACTATAAACCATGCCCAGATCCAAGGAACTGACGCGAGTGTCTTCGAGACGTTACAGCAATCGCTGGAGCAGTTTGTCAATGACCGCCAATGGACTGACTATCAATTTCAGAAACACGAGCGTATCAATTGTAACTTCAACATCACCATCACCAAATACGACAAGACTGCCAACCGGTTTGAGGCAACAGCGATGATACAGGCAAACCGCCCTGTATATCATTCCACATACACGACCACCATATATAATAACAAGGATGCAGACTTTAGTTTCGACTATGTACAATACGACCAACTGAATTTCCAAGAGGAAATCATTGACAACCAGTTGACCGCACTCTTCGCTTATTATGCTTATTTGATCATCGGACTCGACCTTGACAGTTTCTCCCCTTTAGGTGGAACCGATGTCATGCAGCGCTGTCTTAATCTGGTCAATAACACCCAGAACTTAGGATTCCCGGGCTGGAAAGCGTTTGAGACAAGTCGTAACCGTTTTGCCATCATCAATGACTATCTTGATGAGGCGATGAAGCCCTTCCGACAGCTACAGTATGACTATTACCGTACAGGACTTGATGAGATGGCGAATAATGCGGAGCGCGGCAGGGCGAATATCACCACTGCACTCAACAACCTCAAAGAAGCGCATCAGAATAAGCCTCTCAGTCTGTTACCCCAGATATGGACAGACTATAAACGTGACGAACTTTCCTCCATCTATCATGGGAAAGGAACGCAGAAAGAAAAGGAGCAAGTATACGATCTGCTCTTTTCCATCAATGCCTCACAAAGTAATGCTTGGGATCAAATAAAGAATTAAGAAATGCTCACACACCTATATATCAAGAACTTCACCCTGATTGATGAACTCGACATCGAGCTACGTCCCGGTTTCTCTGTCATCACCGGAGAGACGGGAGCCGGTAAGAGCATCATCCTCGGTGCCATCGGTCTTCTTTTAGGACAGCGGGCGGACTCCAAGAGCATCAAGCAAGGTTGTGACCGTTGTATTATCGAGGCACATTTCGACTTGAGCCGTTATCAGCTGACATCCTTCTTCGAGGAGAACGACATCGATAATGATGTCAGTGACTGCATCATCCGACGTGAGCTGACAGCAGCAGGAAAAAGCCGCGCCTTCATCAACGATACCCCCGTGTCCTTGTCACTATTAAAGGAACTGGGAGATATGCTGGTCGACGTTCACTCGCAGCATCAGAACCTGCTGTTAGGCAAACAAGACTTCCAACTGGAGGTCGTCGACACCCTCGCCAATGACCAGGACGATCTTTCCGCTTACCAGAAAGACTTCACCGCATACCACGACAAACAGCGACAGCTGCAGGACTTACAGGAGGAGATGGAGCGAAACCGCCAGAACATCGACTTCCTGCAGTTCCAATATAATGAACTGGAACAAGCCCATCTCATAGAGGATGAGCAAGAGGAGATGGAGCAACAGCGTGAGACCATGGCACATAGCGAGGACATCAAGACTGCGCTCTATGAGACGAGGAATCATCTTGCCGCTGATGAGCAAGGGGTCCTTCCCCTACTCCGTAAGTCTCTCGCCGCCCTGCAGTCCATCACAAAAGTATATCCTGCCACGGAGGAATGGACAGGACGCATGGAGAGTTGTCAGATTGAGCTGAAGGACATCGCACAAGATGTGGAAGGACGTTTGGAAGATATCGACTTCGACCCTGTGGAGCTGGACCGTATCAACCAGCGTCTTGACAAGCTATATGACTTACAGAAGAAATACCATGCCGGGAACGTTGCGGAACTCATCCGCCAGCGTGACGACTTGAAACGGCAACTCAGTCAGATAGAGAACAGCGACGACACCTTGAACACCTTGCAAGAGGAACTTCATGTGCTGCAAGGGAAATGCCAGCAGAAAGCTGACAAGTTGACCAAGCAACGACAGAAAGCGACCAAGGAGATTGAGCGACAGATGCTTGAGCGGCTGAAATCACTCGGTATGCCGAATGTCCGCTTTGAGGTGACGATCCAGAAGACCGACCTCCGCAAAGACGGACAGGACGATGTGGCATTCCTGTTTAGTGCCAACACCTCCAGTCCCGTACAGCCTATCGCTCAGGTGGCTTCCGGTGGTGAGATAGCCCGTGTCATGCTCTCCTTGAAGGCAATGATCAGTGGAGCCGTCAAACTCCCCACCATCATCTTTGATGAGATAGACACCGGTGTCAGCGGAAAGATTGCCGAGCGTATGGCAGAGATCATGCAGGAGATGGGAGCCAACGACCGACAGGTCATCTCCATCACACACCTCCCACAGATTGCCGCCCTTGGAACTACCCATTACCGTGTCTCCAAGCAAGAGACACCGACAGGCACGAGCAGTCGTATGCAACTGCTCTCTGACGAGGAGCGTATCCACGAGATTGCCCAGATGCTCAGTGGCAGTGACATCTCTGCTGCCGCTATACAAAACGCTAAAGAACTTCTTAAAATAGAATCATGATATGCTGAAGAAAATACTATTATTCATACCTATTTGTCTCTTGACCCTCTTACCCGTCTCCGCACAGTCATGGGCATCAAAGGCTGTAAAGTCATTGCTGACACTGAAGACCTTCGCGAAAGACGGTACCCTCCTTGCCAGCAGCACAGGTTTCTTCGTCGGTACAGACGGGGAGGCTGTCAGCAGCTATGCACCTTTCAAGGGGGCACAACGTGCCGTCGTCATTGACGCACAAGGAAAAGAATATCCTGTCGAGTTCATGCTGGGAGCGAACGAGACCTATGATGTGGCGAAATTCCAGGTTGCCGCACAAAAGACCACCCCACTCCCTATTGCAGCCACTGCCACAAAAGGAAGCAGTGTATGGCTCCTTCCCTATGCCGTCAAGAAGACCCCCGACTGCGTACAGGGAACCATCAGCAATGCAGAGCTGTTTCAGGACAAATACCAGTACTACACCCTCCAGCTGAATGCTGAGGAGAGTCAGATCAACAGTCCTGTCCTTAACGAGAACGGTGAGGTGGTCGGGATTATCCAGCCATCCGCAGGAGACCAGAAAGGAACATCCTACGCTGTCAGTGCCCGCTTTGCGACAGACCTGAAGATTGTCGGACTCAGTATTAACGACCCGGTATTCAGACAGACACAAATTCCCATGGCGATTCCTGACGATGCCAAGGAAGCCTTGCTCACCATATTCCTCGCTTCCTCTTCGGTGAATGAGAACGAGTATCTCAATCTGATAGAGCGTTTCATTAAGAAGTTCCCTGACGAAGCAGACGGCTATGTATACCGTGCCCGTTATCAGGTATCCAAAGGTAACTTCAGCAGTGCTGACGAGGACATGCAGAGAGCCCTAAAGATCAATGGGGAGAAAGATGACGTTCATTATCAATATGCAGACCTCATCTATCAGAAAGAAATCTATCAGAGTGACAAGCCTTTCAGTGCCTGGACTCTCGACAAGGCTTTCAGCGAGTCACAAGAGGCTTACCGCATCAATCCCATGCCCATCTACTTACAGCAGCAGGCACAGATCCGTTATGCACAAGGACAATATGCGGAGGCCTATAACCTCTATGACCAACTTACCCGCAGTGATCTCCGCAGTGCGGATATCTTCTTTGCCGCCTCGCAATGCAAAGCACAGCTGAACGAGCCAGATATGCAACTTGCCTTACTCGACAGTGCTGTCAATCAGTTCAGCCGTCCTTATGTCAAGACGGCGGCACCCTACCTGCTGGCACGTGCCCAGGCTTTGTATAATCAAGGGAAATACCGCCCTGCCGTCAATGACTATAACGAGTACGAGCAACTGATGGGCAGCCAGTTGGGCGCTGCCTTCTACTACCAGCGTGAGCTTGCCGAACTGGGGGGACATCTCTACCAGCAAGCACTGAACGACATCAACAAAGCCATTGAACTGGCACCTACAGAGCCCATGTACCAAGCCGAGAAGGCATCCCTGCAGGTCCGTGTCGGTATGCACAAGGAAGCGATGGAGACGGCTCAGCAGCTCATCCGGATGTCACCCGACCTTTCCGACGGTTACCTCTTCTTAGGTCTGGCACAATGTCTCTCCGACCAGAAGGCTGAGGGGGTAAAGAATCTCAACAAGGCGAAGGAGCTTGGCAACGACCAGGCGCAATCACTCATCGACAAATACGCTAAGTAATTTAACTATCAAATACTTTATTAACTAAAACTTCAAGAACATGAACAATGTACCAGTTATCAAAATCGGAATCGTCGCTGTAAGCCGCGACTGTTTTCCAGAGTCACTTGCCGTTAACCGCCGCAAGGCTGTCGTTGCCAAGTATGTAGAGAAATTCGGTGCTGCCGACATCTACGAATGTCCTATCTGTATCGTGGAGAGTGAGATCCACATGTGTCAGGCTCTTGAGGACATCAAGAAGGCTGGTTGTAACGCTCTTTGCGTTTACCTGGGCAACTTCGGTCCTGAGATCTCTGAGACCATGCTCGCCAAGTATTTCGACGGTCCCGCCATGTTCTGCGCCGCTGCTGAGGAGACTCAGAACGACCTGATTGACGGTCGTGGCGATGCTTACTGCGGTATGCTGAATGCCAGCCATGCACTGTCACTCCGCAAGACACGTGCCTATATCCCAGAGGAGCCTGTAGGTGATGCCGCTCAGTGTGCTGAGATGATCCACGAGTTCGTGCCCATCGCACGTGCCATTGTCGGTCTGCAGAACCTGAAGATCATCAGCTTCGGTCCCCGTCCTAACAACTTCCTTGCCTGCAACGCTCCTATCCGCGCCCTCTATGACCTCGATGTTGAGATTGAGGAGAACTCAGAGCTCGACCTGCTGGAGTCATTCCAGAAGCATGCCGGCGACCCACGTATTGACGAGGTGGTAAAGGATATGGCTGCTGAACTGGGACATGGCAACAAGATTCCTCAGGTACTGCCTAAGCTCGCACAGTATGAGCTGACACTGCTCGACTGGATTGAGGGTCACAAGGGCTGCCGTCAGTTCGTCACCCTGACCACCAAGTGCTGGCCTGCCTTCCAGACGATGTTCGGTTTCGTTCCCTGCTATGTGAACAGCCGTCTGACCAGCCGCGGTATCCCCGTCAGCTGTGAGGTGGACATCTACGGTACCCTCTCTGAGTATATCGGAACCTGCATCTCTCAGGATGCCGTTACCCTGCTCGACATCAACAATACCGTTCCTAACGATATGTACGAGGAGAGCATCAAGGGTAAGAAGTTCGCTTGCGACACCTATACCGACAAGGAGATCTTCATGGGCTTCCACTGTGGTAACACCGCTTCCAGCAAGGTTTGCAACTGCAACATGTGCTTCCAGCGCATCATGGCTCGCGCCCTGCCTGTTGAGGTGACCAACGGTACCCTGGAGGGTGACATCAAGCCAGGTCTTGCTACTGTATACCGTCTGCAGTCTACCGCTGACACCAAGCTGCGTGCTTACATCGCACAGGGTGAGGTTCTCCCCGTGGCAACACGCTCCTTCGGTTCTATCGGTATCTTCGGTATCAAGAACATGAGCCGCTTCTATCGTCACGTCCTCATCGAGAAGCACTATCCACACCACTGCGCCGTGATGTTCGGACATCAGGGTAAGTACCTGTGGGAGGTCCTCAAGTACATGGGTATCCCCGTGGACGAGATTGACTACAACTTCCCGAAGGGTGACTTCTACCCCACTGAGAATCCTTTTGCATAAGGTAATGATCAATAACAAAAGGAAGAGGATGCGTCATCGCATCCTCTTTTCTTTGCTTTTTGATACACCTTTTTATGCCGCAGGTAAGTCCTACACTTGTAAAAGACACTTTCTTTCATTGCTACAATCATCAGCAGCATCTGTAGAAAGGGGTTTTTACACCATCAGAACGGTACCTGAACATTCTCACCGGCCTCGAAAGGCGACTGTTCCATAGCCGGTTGCTCACCGTTCACGCGGCTGCCGAGGATCTCTCCCCCGCTGTCATCCGACTGCTTGCGACGGCCCAGACGACTGTCCTCCGGGTTCTCGAAGCGGGTGAACTCACCACGGAAGGTCAGCAGCACATCACCGGTAGCACCCTTACGATGCTTGGCAATGATGATCTGTGCCATGCCATGCAGGTCACGGCCGTTATCATCCTGATAGATATGGTAGTATTCCGGACGATGGACGAAGAGCACCATATCCGCATCCTGCTCGATGGCTCCCGACTCACGGAGGTCAGAGAGCTGGGGACGCTTACCCTCCAAGCCCTCACGACTCTCCACACCACGGTTCAACTGCGAGAGGGCGATGATGGGGATATCCAATTCCTTCGCCAGTCCTTTCAGAGAACGGCTGATGGTCGACACCTCCTCCTGGCGACTGGAGAAGCGCATACCATTGGCATTCATCAACTGCAGGTAGTCAATCATGATAATCTTCACACCATGCTCACGCACCAGTCGGCGTGCCTTGGTACGCAGTTCGAAGACAGAAAGACCCGGGGTGTCGTCAACATAGAGCGGAGCTCCCAGCAGGTTATTGACCCGCTTGTCCAGACGGTCCCACTCGTCAGGGTGCAACTGACCATTCAGGATCTTCGAGCCCTGTATCTCACAGACATTCGATATCAGACGGTTCACCAGCTGCGTGTTACTCATCTCAAGAGAGAAGAATGCCATCGGCACCTGATAGTCGGCAGCGATATTCTTAGCCATAGAGAGGGCGAAGGAGGTCTTACCCATGGCAGGACGACCTGCGATAATCACCAAGTCGGAAGGTTGCCAGCCACTGGTGATGTCATCGAGTTTATGATAACCCGTCGGCACACCCGTCAGACCATCCTTGTTGGCTGCCGCCTTCTGGATGACATCCACCGCATTCTTGATGACAGGGTCAATCTGCGTATAGTCCTTCTTCATGTTCTTCTGCGAGAGTTCGAAGAGCGAGCCCTCCGCCTCCTGCATCAGGTCGTCGATGTCTATCGTCTCGTCGAAAGCCTTCGTCTCGATGAAGCTGGCATAGGATATCAACTGGCGAGCCAGGAATTTCTGGGCGATGATGCGGGCATGATACTCGACATTGGCAGAAGATGCCACTCGTGAGGACAGCTCCATCACATAGGCAGGACCACCCACGTTCTCCAAGTCACCCTGTTTGGCAAGTTGTTCCGTCACCGTCCATACATCGACGGGCTGTTCCTTCAGTTCCAGGTCACGGATCGCCTCATACACCTTCTGGTTACGGGGCTCATAGAAGCTCTCGGGATAGAGCATCTCACAAACCACGGTATAGGCATCCTTGTCAATCATCAAGGCTCCCAGCACGGCACGCTCTATCTCCGTTGCCTGTGGCTGCACATGGGCATAGGTATTATCTGTCTGTTGTGTTCTGCGCTGTCTGCGCTGGTTATTCTCTGGCATAACTCTATTTCTTTTTATATTATACTATAGGAACTATAGGTACTATAGTGACTATAGTGATTATAGTGCCTCACACTCTTTCAGCCACAGCGCACTGGAGGCATCACTCGGCATGCGCCAGTCACCTCGGGGCGAGAGGCTGACACTGCCCACCTTCGGACCGTCGGGCAGACAGGAGCGTTTGAACTGCTGGTTGAAGAAACGGCGACAGAAGGTAGTCAGCCACTTCTTGATGGTCTCCTTGTCGTATTTTTCCCCAAAGGCATAACGTGCCAGGAAGAATATCTTCGAGGGACGGAAACCGAAACGCAGGAAGTAATACAGGAAGAAGTCGTGCAGCTCATACGGTCCCACCAGGTCTTCCGTCTTCTGCTTGATATTCCCATGCTCATCGGCAGGGGTCAGCTCTGGTGATATGGGAGTGTCGATGATGTCCAGCAATGTCTCGTTCTGCGCCTTGAACTGCGGGAGACCTGCCACATAACGGATCAGGTATTGTATCAGTGTCTTAGGGATGCTGGCATTGACACCATACATCGACATGTGATCTCCGTTATATGTCGCCCATCCGAGTGCCAGCTCAGAGAGGTCACCGGTTCCCACCACCATGGCATTGAGCTGGTTGGCAAGGTCCATCAGGATCTGCGTTCTCTCCCGTGCCTGGGAGTTCTCATAAGTCACGTCATGTTTTTTCATATCATGACCGATATCCTCGAAATGCTGGGTCACTGCCTTGGCAATGGATATCTCCATCTGCGAGATATTCAGGGTCTGCATGAGCGTCGTGGCATTATCATGGGTACGGTCTGTCGTACCAAAGCCCGGCATGGTAACACCGACAATTCCTTTGCGGTCGAGTCCCAACTTGTCAAAGGTGCGGACACATACCAACAAGGCAAGGGTGGAGTCCAGTCCACCGCTGATACCCACCACCACATGCTGGCAGTTGGTATGTACCAGGCGTTTGGCAAGACCTGCCGTCTGGATATTCAGTATCTCCTCACAGGTCGCAGCCATCTCCGCATCCTGCGGGATGAAGGGACGGGGATTGACAGAACGCAGCATCTTGAACTCTGGCAGTTCCACCGCTTTACAATCAATAACAACAGCTTTCGCTTCCCGTTGTGCATTAATAAAAGTAGAGTTCGTATGCCGCTCTGTCCGTAACCGTTCGACATCTATCTGAGTCACCTGCATCTGTGGCTGCAGAGAAAAACGCTCTCCCTCCGCAAGCAGGTGTCCATTCTCGAAAATCATGGCATTACCGCCATAGACGACATCCTGTGTTGACTCACCGAAGCCACAGGAGGCATAGACATAGCCGCTAATAGTACGGGCACTCTGCTGGGATACCAAGGAGCGCAGGTAGTTATGCTTACCTATCAGCTCGTCACTGGCGGAGCAGTTAAGGATGATATCCGCACCAGCCATCGTCAGGTTGTTGCTGGGAGGCAACGGTGCCCACACATCCTCACAGATCTCCACACCGAACTTCACACCATCAACGGTCTGGAACACTTTCGGCTCGGCAGATAGAAGGATATGGGTACCGGCGATGTAAAGGTCTGTCGGATTCAAGTCCTGAGCAGAGGCAAACCACCGTTTCTCATAGAACTCATTATAGTTGGGCAGATAGGTCTTGGGAACCATTCCCAACAGACTGCCACTCTGGATGACCGCCGCACAGTTAAGCAACAGTCCTCCTGCCTGTACCGGCATACCTACCACACAGATAATATTCAACTTACGAGTGAAGTCCAATAACATCATAAGACCCTCCTCTGCCTTGGTGAGCAACAACTGCTCCTTGAAGAGGTCCTGACAACTATAACCTGTGATTGCCATTTCCGGAAAACAGATGAGTTCAACGCCCTCTCCTTCGGCGTTGGCAATCAGTTTCTCCATCTCAAGTACGTTATACTCGACATCAGCAACTTTAACGGCAGGTACAGCGGCTGCCACGGTAATCAGTCCATGTTTCATATTTATTTGTTTTCGTTGTTTCGGTATTATGGTATCAATAGCGACGAATCGCCATAGCTCAGGAAACGGAAGTCATGAGACAAGGCGTAATCGTAGATACACCGCCAATTCCCCTTGACAAAGGCACTCACCAACAGCAATAGCGTGGACTGCGGCTGGTGGAAATTCGTCACGAGCATCTTCACAATCTTATAGTCATAGCCTGGGGCAATGATAATCTGCGTGGAGGAATGCAGCACCGTCAACGCATGACGGTCCATCCAGTCGAGCAAAGCATGCAGCACCACTACCACCGCTTCCTCCTTACCACTTCCCTCGTATGGCTCCCACTGGTTCACATGCAACTGCTCCTCCGTCAGATCTGGATTCATCATCACTTTCAGTCCCATATAGTAAAGGCTCTCCAACGTCCGCACACTGGTGGTACCAACAGCTATCGCCCCACCATTGTAGGCAATCAGCCGTTCGATGGTATGGCGACGTACGGCGATATACTCCGTATGCATAGGATGCTCACCTATCGTCTCACTCTTCACCGGACGGAACGTACCGGCACCCACATGCAGGGTGAGCTCTTCCCGCTCAATGCCATGGGCATCCAGATCGGCAAGAACCTTCTCCGTGAAATGCAGACCTGCTGTCGGAGCTGCCACACTTCCCTTGATTTTCGAGTAAACAGTCTGATAGGTGGTCTTGTCACTTTCCTGCGTCTCTCGATTCAGATAGGGAGGAATAGGCAGTTCGCCCACCGCATCGATAACCTCAGCAAAGGACACGTCACCATCCCACTCAAAACGGATGAGCTGACTCGTGCCCACCTCACCAAGCCGCAAGGCCCTTAACTCTAACCTCTCACCTCTCACCTCTAATTTACGCCTTAGCACATTCCTCTCTTTCCATTTCTTCTGATTGCCTACTAAGCAGAGCCATGAGCAATGTCCACGCATCTGGAACATCTGCTCATAGTCGGCAGGCTCGTAAGGCTCCAACAGGAATACCTCTATCAAGGCACCCGTATCTTTATGGAAATGCAGACGTGCCTGTATCACCTTCGTATTATTAAACACCATGAGGGCTTTCGAAGGTAAATACTTGGGAAGGTTGTAGAACACATCCTCCCCTACTACACCTTTATTATATATAAGGAGTTTCGAGTGGTCACGCTCCGCCATCGGAAACTTCGCGATGCGGTCGTCCGCCAACTCGTAGTTATAATCACTGATATGTATCTCTTTTGTATCCATAAAAAAACGCAAAGCGTTGACAAAGGTACGATTAAGTGAGCAAAAAACAAAATAAATTCATTTATTTTTTTCTTTCGAACGCAAGTACCTTAAACGAAGTTAAAGGTACAAAGAAGAAAGTAAAAATAATTAATTTGCAATTATTCCATCGAAAAGGGGCACATCCAAAGACGTGCCCCCACTTGCTATGTAAAGTAAATCTATTTTATAGGCGAAACTTTATTATTTAACAATCACTTTCTTGTTGTTGATGATATATACACCCTTAGCAAGTCCTTCTACAGAAGTAGCGTTCTTACGAATCTGGTTACCCTTCAGGTCATAAACAGTAGCAGGTTTCTCTGCGGAAATCTCGTTGATACCAGAAGTTGAGGAAATTGTAAATTCCACATCAGCAGGATAAAACTGATCTGCTACAGCTGTTGAAAGCACGATTCCTGAAATTTTACCAGTACCACCAGCGAAATCAGAAGCAGCTACAACCTTTACTGTTACAATTGTACCTTCATGGCCGCTGTAAATTTTATTCTGAGTAGAGAAAGAAAGCATCTTGTAAGTTCCAGGAGTAGATTGTTCTGCTATTTCCAAAGAATGTGGTCCCTTTCTACCTGTATCACCACGAGATAACTCTACATCCAAATAAGTATCACCATCTTCTTCAAATGTAGCGACTTTTAAACCCGTTGGCAAAGTTAAAAGGAACTCAAAACCAGAGATCTCATCAGTATTCACCATCTCAATCTCAATGGTACCTTCCCCACCTGGTTTAACCTCAATGTTTGATGCTTTCAAGACATTGTCTGCATACATCCCACTCGCCATGGCAAGCAGTACGCCAATAAACATTAATTTTTTCATTTTTAATATCTTTTTGGTTAATTACTAAATTCATTAACAATTTATAATGCAAAGATATAGATTGTTTTTGAAACATCCAAATAAATTGGTGAAAAAGTATATTAAACACTATGATGCACCAAGTATGATATTTACCACCAATACAATATCTGTCACATTGATCTTACCATCGTCGTTCACGTCGGCAGCTTCCTCAATTAACTTGCCTGAGGGGTTACCCAGAATCTTGTTCACAATCTCAACGATATCTGCCACGTTCACCTTTCCGTCACCATTGGCATCGCCAGGAATGAAGTCAGGTCCTTCGATAGTCAGTTTTCCTGCCACATAGCTGATCTCATAGTTCTGGGCATCCGCACCTTTGACGATAATGTCATACACACCGGGACCACTATTAGAGGTTGCCGTCGTGGAGAACTTGGGAAGCGGGTCCAACATCCAATCCCCCTCATCATTTTTAAAGCCCTCATAGGTTGCTTCGAATACAGGAAAACGCTGACTTAAACAATGACTTAAAAGGACGCAGAACTTATTGATAATGAGGAAATTGCAAGAAAAATGTGATTTAGTGATTGAAGTTTTCACAAATCTATATGTTATCAAAAAATAAATTTAACATTTTTTATTTTATTGCTTTATATATAGAGTTTGCTATAATAGAATCACTTAAATCACATTTTCGGTATAACCTGCTGTAAATAAAGGCTTTAAACGGTGTGAAAAGAGGCTCCATTTGAATTAAATAAAGGCTTTATTCGGGTCAAATAAAGCCTTTAATCGGATGGAAAAACACGTTTTATTATTTTATTTTAACATTGTCGAAAAGCATAATACATGGACTACAAATGCACGTCGAAGAGTGCCATGACGACGGCAGTCAAGAAGGTGAGTCCAAGGATGCAAATGGGGACATAGCATTGACGGATGTCATATCGGGCAGGAATAGTCATGCGTCGATAGAGTTGATAGACGAGCCATCCCACAAAACCTCCCCAGAGGAGACCTACGGTGATGTCACCGGGATAATGAACTCCAAGATACAGACGGGTATAGCAGTTCAGCAACGACCAACCTACCAGGAAGAAGGTGAGCATCCGCTGACGCATCAACAGGGAGAAAAAGATGGCGATGCTGAACGTATTGGCGGCATGGGCAGAGAAGAAACCGTACTTTCCTCCACGATAGCCGTTGACCACATCCACCAAGGAGCCAATCTCCGGATCATGGGTGGGACGCCAACGTGCCACAAGGGGTTTGACAATCCCATCGTCAACAGCTCCTGCCAATAAGTAACAGAGTCCAGCGGCAGCCAGGATCAGCAATACCTCACGGACATTCCTGTTAGTCTTCAACACGACATAGAAGAGTCCAAGGTAAAGGGGTATCCACGTCTTGGCATTTGTCAATGTCAGAATGAGATAGTCCATGAACAGGGAGTCACTGCCATTGACCATCAGCAACAGTTGTTTGTCATACTGTATAATTTCTTCCATATTCCTCAGGATTAAGATATTTCGGGATTTCGAGTCTATATCATTTCCAACTGCTTCGTCTCTATCCAACCTTGCTTACCATCAGCAACACGAATCTCTTTCCAACCCTTCATCGTGCCGTCACTAATTGTCACACGGGTACCCTCATGCAGGATGAAAAGGTCGGTACCGTTCTTGGACGGAGTACTCTTGACCGGGGCTGCCGTCGTCATGATTATCGCTCCCGTCCGATGCGTCAGTTTCTGTTTCTGTTGGTATGCAAAGAGGTTACTCAACAAGAATACCAACAACAGGAACAATGCTCCGAAGAAGCCCACCTTCCGTAACCATATACGATTGGAGAACAGATAGGCAAGGGCGAGAATGATAGCGATGGCAAGGGCTATTAAAGCTGTTCGTGCCCATGCGTCAACACTCATCAGGTTGACCAGTGAGTGATACCAAGTGACAAAGAACATCTCCGACTCCGGGGTTATCTTGTCGATGGTCTTCGAGCGAGCCATCTGCAGGTTAAAACGGGTATCAGCGTCACCAGGAGACAGCAAGAGGGCACGCTCGTAGTTCAGGATTGCCTTTGTGATATTATCCGTCCTATAATAGGCATTTCCCAAGTTATAATATATGTCAGCACTTACCCCACCCTTCAGTAAAGCCTCATAGTCAGCAATCGCCTGCTGGTAACGCTCATGGACATAGGCACTGTCTGCCTCCGCTTTCGTCACTGCTGAAGCTGAAAGAGGGAGCAAAAACATTAAAACGAGAACTGGGACCACGGAACGACGGATATGTTTCTTACCTTTCAAGAAGTCCTCAATTTTCATAATCGCCTGCATGGCAGCATCATATACTTTATTCATATTACCACTCGCATCTCCTGGAGCATAACGGGCATACTCACACTCATCGAGAGCACCGATAAACTGGTTGACAGTATCGGCATCTACCCCCCGCTCTGTGAGCTGCTGACTGATGTTCTCTCGGGAGAGCTGCGTGACAGGCATATCGAGCTTGTCGCCCACATAGCCCCAAAGTGCACGCAGCACCTCATCATAGAACTCACTCTGCTTACCTGATTTCAACAGTTTGTCGGCCTGACGCAGACGACGGACAGCAACCTTGTTGGCACGTTTTCCACGCATCTTCCCGATATTGGCATTCTCTATCGCACGATGACGGAAAATAACGAAGAGGGAGATGAAAACGGCAAGGAGAACGGCAAGACTCATCCAATAGAATGGTGAGCCGAAGAAGAACTCATCAACGGCACGCAGGCGGGTATCCTCTGTCTTGATATAACGGATATCCTTGTTCAACTGCTTCACTTCCTCACCACTATAGGCGGCGACACTGGAGGAACCGTCACCTTTTGCCACATCAAGGGTAAAGGGCTGTGAACGGAGGGTCTTATAAGCGTTCGACTGCGTGTCATAATAGGTAAACTCCACTGGGGGCACCTCGTACTTACCCTGATGACGGGGTACGACGAGAATGTCGTATACCATGCTACCTTCAATACCATTAGTCGTCAGCTTGGTGTTATCCGTAATCTTGGCGTCATACTGGTCAAAGTCTTTAGGCAGATTAACCACTGGCTGCTTGATAAGTTTCAAGTTACCAGTACCACTCACTGTGACACGGAAAGTGATAGGGTCATTCGCCTTCACCTCTTTCTTATCGATGTTTGCCGTCAGGTTAAACGTACCGACTCCACCAGAGAAATTCGTTGGGCGTGCTGGCAGTGGGTCTACAGTAATAGTCAGACCCGGTGCCTTGATTTCCTTCTTCACCTCCATATAGCCGGAACCTCCGTTGAAGAAAGCCTCAAAGGGGTCGACATTACGGTTCTGCAATACCACCATACCCTCGTAGGTGATACTTGGTATCTCCAATTTTCCCGTGGTCTGTGGGAACATCACATACTGTTGCCACGTGACAGTACGATACGGACGACCATTGAGTGTCTCCAATTTAAAACTCTTCTCCTGTGGCAACGGAACCTCACGGGTATAGAAACTCTTCAAGTCCGGCATCTTACCGCTCAACGAGGTGAGGTCTACCAGAGTATAAACCTTATACGTTAACAGGATAGGCTCCTGCTCATGGACATGACTCTTGTTAGCACTGACCTTGATGAAAAGGTCGCTGCCAGAGATATGACTGCCTGCGGCACGTGTCTGTCCTCCACCTTGCGGATGCTGTGCACCACCCCGACTGCCTTGCTGAGCATTTCCTGAAACCTTGATATGCAATTCATTGGAATGCAGCGATTTACCATTAACAGTAGCACGAGCTGCAGGAATGGTAAACGAACCATTCTTCGTTGCCGAAAGAATATAGGTATAGGTCACGGATGTCGAACTGGAGGTGTGACCGTTAACCATCTGGAAGCTCGACTGTGTCGACGTACTCGGTCCCATCAACACCTCAAAAGCATCAGGGATATTACCTGCCCGGAAACCGCTGACATCATCCGTATTGACGGTATAGGACAGACGGAACTGCTCACCTACCGCCACTTGGGAGGGAGCCTTTCCTGTTATCTGCTGTGCCATGGCAACCACGGTCAGCATCCATAAATATAATAATGTAAGAGTCTTCTTCATTTTCATCTCTTTCTTACCAGTTCTTCTGCAACTTACGGGTCTGCTTCTGACGCTGCGCCTTCTTGATACGCTGCTGCGTATTCTTCTCTTCCTGCATAGCGGCATTCAACAACTGTTCAGCATTCTCTTTGCTCATCTGCGGTTTATCCTGCTTCTGCTGTTGCTCCTTGTCTTGTTGCTTCTGCTGGTCTTGCTTGTCTTGGTCTTTATTTTTATCCTTATTATCTTTATTATCCTTGTTCTGCTTCTGCTGGTTCTGCTGATTCTGTTGCTGCTGTTTCTGCTGGCGCTTACAGAGTTCCAGATTATAGCGTGTCTCATCATCATTGGGATTATTACGCAAAGCCTCTTTATAAGCCTCTATCGCCTCCCCGAACATCTGACGACCCTGACAAATGACACCTATGTTATGATAAGCGTATGACCGGCGACGGGAATTGGTTTCCAACTTAGCGGCAGCCTGAAACTGTTCGATCGCAGCGGAATCCTTCCTCTGCGCCAACAGCGCATTGCCTAAATTATATACAGCCTGAGCATTCTTGCCATTTTTCTCCACAGCCTTACGATAGTCAACCTCTGCCTCAGCATACTTTCCGGCACGGAACTGTTTGTTGCCCTGACGGACATAGTCCCGATCACTCTGGGCATGTGCACCCACCACCATCAGTAAGAGCAACATAGTGGCAATTTTCTTACGACGGAACAAATGAAGCTTACTCAGACGTTGATTCTTGATTTCCAAAATACATATCTCGGCTATCAGGAGTAAGAGAACGATGATACCCACAGCCTGAAACTGTTCATCATAATCACTGTATACCGTACTGGATATCTCTTTCTTCGCCAACTTGTCAAGCTCATGGTTCAACTGCTCCTGAGCATTACTGTTGTTCTCCACATGAATATAGGCTCCACCACCCGCTTGAGCAATCTGTTTACACATATCCTCATTGAGTGCTGACATGACGGTCTCACCCGTATTGTCCTTCATATAGTCGTTACTGCCAGCAATGGGAATGGGAACGCCCTTTGTGGAACCGACGCCCAGCATATAGACACGCATACCATTATCTTTTGCCTCCTGAGCAGCCTCCATGGCACCACCCTCATGGTCCTCACCATCGGTGATCACGATAATAGCCTTACCGACTCCTTCCTCTTGTGTGAAACTATGTGTTGCCATCGTCACGGCAGCAGCAATATCCGTTCCCTGTGTCTCTATCATTGACGGCTCAATACTGCTCAGAAACATCTTCGCCGATACAAAGTCGCTGGTGATCGGCAGTTGGACGAATGCCTCACCCGCAAAGACAATGAGTCCTATTTTGTCATTGGTGAAATTGTCGACAAGGTTCTCCACCATCATCTTCGCACGGTCCAGACGACTGGGTGCCACATCTTCCGCCAACATGGAGTTACTGATATCCATGGCTATGATAGTCTCGATACCAGTCCTTTTCTCATGACTTATCCTCGTACCCATCTGAGGACGGGCAAGCAAGACTATCAACAAGGCAAGAGCTGTCAATAGCAGACAGAACTTCACCAACGGACGATAGCGAGAGACATCTGGCATCAACTGGCGCACCAGTTCCATATCACCGAAGCGACGGAGCTGCTTGCGCTGACGGATGACCATCCACCAACGGATAAGTGCCAATACGGGTATCAGCACCAAGGCATACAGATATATAGGGTCTTCGAATCGAAACATAATATCTCTTACGGCAATTTTCTAAATATAGTTATTCTTAATAATATCTCTAACAGGAGCAACAAGACGGCAGCAATGGCAAAGGGCTGGTATGCCTCATATTTCCTGCTGTAGGTCTTGACACTCAGCTTGGACTTCTCCAGCTTGTCAATCTCCTTATAGATATTCTGCAACTCCTTATTGTTAGTGGCACGATAGAAATCACCATCCGTGGCAGAAGCAATGTCACTCAGCGTCTTACTATCTATCTCCACAGGAATATTCACATACTGTACGCTGCCAGCTACCACCATCGGGTATGGTGCCACCTTGTTGGTTCCCACACCGATAGTATAAACACGGATGCCCAGGCTCTTGGCTATCTCCGCAGCCGTCATCGGTGACAAGTCACCACGATTATTACTACCATCCGTCAAGAGGATGACGACCTTGCTCTTTGCCTTGGAGTTCTTTAAGCGGCTCACCGCATTCGCCAGTCCCATACCAATAGCAGTACCATCCTCTATCAGTCCACGGGTGGCAAGATCCGTACGGACACCATGCAGCAGGTTCAGCAACGATGCGTGGTCTGTCGTCATCGGGCACTGGGTGAAAGCCTCACCAGCAAATATCGTCAGACCGATATTGTCATTAGGACGTCCAGCGATAAACTCCGCAGCCACCTGCTTTGCCGCCTCTATACGATTCGGCTTCAGGTCCTCGGCAAGCATAGAGCCCGACACATCCATTGCCATCATGATATCGATTCCCTCCACCGACTTATTATCCCATGAGTTATGGGTCTGCGGACGTGCCAGTATCAGGACGAGCAACACAAAGACAGCTATACGCAAAATCAACTGTAATGGCATGAGCGTCACCTTCCAACTACGGGGAGCGAAGCGGTAGGCTTTTGTATCACTCATTCGCATAGTCGGCTCCGTCTTCTTCCTGTACATCAGGTACCATAGGATATAAGGTACGAGCAGGAGCAGGAGAAACAGATATTCTTTATTCGCAAATTCCATTGTTCTTTTTTCTTGATTACATGACTCCCGTGAGAATCATCAGTCTATATATGACAAATCCCAGCAGAACAAGACAAACGATAGTGATACCGCTGATTGACCACTTCAAGATGCGACGAGTCTTCAGCGAGCGCTGATCCTCTGCCGACAACTGTGGCTTCTCCTCTTCCACGACCTGCTGTTCTTGTTTGGTCTGGTTAATAAACTCTATCGCATTAACGAGGTTCATATCGTTCTCATTGATGAGGGTGGAATACTTAGCGAACTTCACCAGATCGGCAGTCATGAAAAGCTGACGTAACTCATCCAGTGATTTCTGGTCACCATTCTGTGTTAACCGCTCGATAATCTCGGAACTGGTCATCTCCATTGCAGAGAACTTATAGCGTTCCTCTATATAACGGCGCAACGTATCTGTCAGCTTTGTATAGTATTCCTTCTGGTTCTCCGAGGAGATCATCTTATCTGCCTTGATCTGTTCAATCTCTTTCATTGCCTTCTGGTGAGGCAACAGTCTCTTCACCAGTTTGAAACTCTTGATGAGCGGTTTGTTGTCATGCAACCTAATATATAAATAGGTGGCGGCACCCAGTAAGAGCAACAACAGGACGCTCAACCAGAACACCAATGACCAGTCGCTCCATAGGAAAGGATTATCCTGTACGTCCTTCGGTCCGAAGAACTGGTTCATCTTTGTGGTGTCCACATCCACCTCCATCACTTTCAAGGCAAGACTCTTGCTCTGATATGTCTTCCCGTCTACCTTTACTTTAAAAGGTGGGAGATAATAGAGTTTTCCGTCAAAGGATGTCAAGGTATAGACACGACTGCTCTGCTGTCCATGGTCTATGTCCTCCTTCTGTTCCTCACCGACCGACAGCACCTCAACACCCTCCACCAACTGCTCTCTCGACTTGTAAGTAGGGAAGACGACTGTTGCTTTTGCAGGTGCTGTCACTGTGACGGTGACATGTACCTGCTGCCCTATCAGCATCTGAATAGAGTCTATTCTTGCCTCCACCCCAACCTGTGCCATCATGGTGGCAACAGTACATACCAGTGATATCAGTATTAGGATTCGTTTCATCTAACTACGTTGTTTAAAAAGCATCAGCAGGTGTTTCACGAAATCATCATTCGTAGCGATACTAATCATATCCACATTACTCTTATTCATCGTCTCACGAAGTTGTTGCTGACGAGTCATCCAATAGTGCTGATGTGCCTGACGGAGCCGTTTACTACTGGTATCTATATACTGCTCAAAACCCGTCTCGGCATCCACGACACGCATCAGTCCCACATCAGGAAGTTCCTTGGCACGCAGGTCATACACCTGGACAGCTACAACATCATGCTTACGATTACAAATCTGGATCGTCTGCAAGAAGTCCTGTTGCACATAGAAGTCACTCAGCACGAAGGCAGTACAACGACGTTTTGCCACACTTGTCAGGAATTCCAGTGCCTGTTTGATATCCGTCCGTTTGCTCTCCGGCTTGAAGTCCAACAACTCACGAATGATATACAGGATATGCTTACGACCTTTCTTCGGAGGAATATATTTCTCTATATGGTCAGAGAAGAACACCACACCGATCTTGTCATTATTCTGAATGGCACTGAAAGCAATAGTAGCAGCTATCTCCGTCACCATGTCACGTTTCATCTGTTTCTGGGTACCGAAGTCAAGGGAGCCGCTGACATCAATGAGCAGCATCACCGTCAACTCACGCTCCTCCTCAAAAACTTTCACATAAGGACGGTGAAAACGTGCCGTCACATTCCAGTCGATGTCCCGGACATCATCCCCATACTGGTATTCACGCACCTCGCTGAATGCCATACCACGCCCTTTAAAGGCAGAGTGATACTGTCCTGCAAAGACGTTGGCACTCAATCCTCGTGCCTTGATCTCTATCTTCCGAACTTTCTTAAGTAACTCAGCAGTTTCCATTAAGGAACCTCAACCTTATTAATAATCTTTGAAACAATCTCCTCACTGGTCACATTACTTGCCTCAGCCTCGTAAGTCAGCCCGATACGGTGACGCAGCACATCATGTGCGACGGCACGTACATCCTCTGGTACCACATAGCCACGACGCTTGATAAAGGCATAGGCACGTGCTGCCTTGGCGAGATTGATAGAGGCACGCGGACTACCACCGAAGGATATCATGTCTTTCATATCCTTCAGTCCATAGCGGTCTGGATAACGTGTGGCGAAGACGATATCAGCGATATACTGCTCTATCTTCTCATCAATATACACCTCACGAACTACCGCACGGGCATTCAGGATCTCCTGTGCCGTAGTGACCGGCGTTACCTCAGGCAGTGCCCCGGCAATATTCTCACGAATGATACGTTTCTCCTCCTCCAACGTCGGATAGTCAATGACGACCTTCAGCATGAAACGGTCCATCTGTGCCTCAGGCAACGGATAGGTACCTTCCTGTTCTATCGGGTTCTGTGTTGCCATCACCAGGAATGGCGAGGGAAGATCGAAAGTCTCCTTGCCAATCGTCACCTGCTTCTCCTGCATCGCCTCCAACAAGGCACTCTGCACCTTCGCCGGCGCACGGTTGATCTCATCTGCCAAGACAAAATTGGCAAAGACGGGTCCCTGCTTCACTTGGAAGCGCTCGTCTTTCTGGGAATAGATCATCGTACCTGTCACATCAGCAGGCAACAAGTCTGGCGTAAACTGGATACGACTATATGAGGCATCAATCAGTTGGGAAAGGGTTTTGATGGCAAGGGTTTTTGCCAAGCCGGGAACACCTTCCAACAGGATATTACCATCACTCAACAGACCTATCAATAATGAGTCTACCAAATGCTTCTGTCCTACAATCACACGATCCATACCTGCTACCAGATTGGTAACGAAACCGCTTTGTTGTTCTATCCGGATATTCAATTCACGGATATCAATAGATTCTGCCATAATTCTATAATTGTTTATTACTCTAACTCGAAAATCCCTGTCGGTGTAGTACGCTTGAGCACCTCCATCTTCAGGTCAACCCCAACGATGATGCCATAATCACGGAGGACACTCTCCACCGTTTTACGTGCCAGTTCGGGGTGGTTGTTCTCCTCACTCAGATGACACAACCACACATAACGCAGCTGTTCCGACATATTCTCTACCAATGCGAGGCCACAGGAGCGGTTGCTCAGATGTCCTGTCTGCGACAGGATACGCCCTTTCAGAAACTGCGGATAAGGTCCGTTGATGACCATCTCCTCATCATGATTCGCCTCAATAACGAGATAGTTCGCTTCTGAGATATAGTGCTTCATCTCCTCAGTGACACATCCTGCGTCGGTGATGATACAGAAGTTGACACCCTCTGCCCGAATCATATAACCTACGTTGTCGCTACTGTCATGAGGGACAGGGAAAGGAGTCACGAGGAAATCCCCGATCTCAACCGTCTTTCCTTTCTCCAGGCAATGCTTCAGCTCTGGTAAGACTTTCTGTTGAACACAATAGTTCTTATCAATCCCCTCATGCACCTTCTCGGTAGTATAGATAGGGACTTGGTAGTCCTTACTAAACGAGCCTACCGATTTGATATGGTCGGCATGATCATGGGTGATAAGCACATGATGCACCTGAGACATACTCAGTCCGTAATCCTTAAAGTCTTTTTTAAGACCTCTTAGTCCTACACCGATATCTATTAATAGTCCATCCGTCGGGGTCATCAGCAGATAGCAATTACCACTACTGCCGCTGCCAAAGGATATAAATTTCAGCATTTCAGTTAATATTTTGCGCAAAAGTAATAAAAAGTTAGGAGTTTTCCTTATCTTTGCATTGTTTTTTGAAATTTTTAAACTTATGAAATATTACTTGTTATTTGTGCTTGCATGGATGCTCAATGGTTGTCAACTACATGACGAGAATGCTTCCGATGCTGTTGACAAGCCCCTTTTGGCTTGGTCTGAGGCATATTTCGGGTATAATTATAAGGAAGCATTGGACTATATGACTCCTGAGAGTGAGAAATGGATACGCTTTGCCGCCTCCAATATCACGGAGGAGGACATCAGTTTCATCAACGAGCATAACAAGGGGGCAAAGGTGGAGGTCATCGACCGCCATATCCTGGAAGGCGACACCACCTGTTCTGCCCGGATCCGAGTCACCGACTTTGTGCAGTTAGGTTTTGTAGGACAAGAGGGAAAAGTCGTGGAGCAAGCGGAATACCAGATTACGCTGGCGAAACGGGATGGTAAATGGAAAGTCAGAATGGAAGGCCCACTGCAAAGTGGAAAGTAAAGTCGCGGCTGAGTTTCGGATGGGCAATCGGATAATGCTCGTCACTATTCTCATAAGCGGGATTGACGGCTTTCATACCCAAATCGAAGCGCAGGATAAAATAATCGAAATTGAAACGGAAGCCCAGTCCATAGCCTACAGCCAATTGCTTCCAGAACTCAGAGATCTTAAACTGTCCCCCAGGCTGCTCGTCATACGCCCGTAACGTCCAGATATTACCTGCATCCACAAACAGGGCGACACCCAGCTTCCAGAACAGGTGTGCCCGATACTCCATATTCAGGTCAAGTTTCATGTCACCCGTCTGGTTAATGAAGTCAATACGCCCGTCCTTACTGATGTATTTTCCCGGTCCCAGACTGCGTACGCTCCATCCTCTGACACTGTTGGCACCGCCAGAGAAATAACGTTTCTCAAAGGGCAGGATATTACTGTTGCCGTAGGGATAGGCGATACCCAGTCCTGCATGGAACACCAGCTGGTTGCTGTAATTGAAGTTGACGGTACGGGTCACATCAACATCCGCTTTCACATATTGGGCATAGGCGATATCGAGGAAGGTATACTGTCCCTCACCGTTACGGTGGAAATGGAATGTCCTTGCGGCAAGTCCCAGCAGGTTACCCGCAGTCTCGGCATTCGCCTTAATGGCAAAGACACCGTTATTATAGGAGTACCCCACCCCGAATTTCATGATAAACAAGTTCTCGTAGTTATAACGCAGGATGGCATTCCGGCTGCTGGTATCATCCAGATACTCTTTCTTAAAGGTATCACTGATCCATGGCATGGAAATGTAGTTCAGATCCAACAAGTCTATCCGGTAGTGATCGTGGTGCTCAGGATTGTTCCATTTATACCGCCATCCCACGGAGAACACTCGTCTGTGGAACTCCGGACGGTTCTGGAGGTCATACAACAGCGACACCTCACTGCTGGCATTGATACGGCGATGGATGTTGGACGACAGGAAAGGAGCGATAAAACGGGGGAATGTCAGTTTCGTCCCCAGGCTATACTCTAAGAAGTTATGACTGGAATAGCCTTCCAGTCCCTTGATAGCCTCATAGGCGCCACGCAGTTCTATCGTCAGGTTCTCCGAACCTTTGAACAGATTCCTGTTCTGATAGGTCAGCGAGGCAGCAGCACCCAGGTCACCTGCCGTATTCGTACCTTCCGGCTGGAAGGAGATGGTAGAGGGTTTGTTCGTGCTGATTTGTATCTGACAGTCTAACAGACTGCTGTCCGGTTGCTCCTTAAACGAGATATTGGTATAGCGCACAGCCCCCAGTCTGCCGAAGTGGTTATAGGTACTCTGCAACTCTTCCGCGGAATAGTACTCCCCTCCCCTGACAAGTGTGTTACGGCGGAGCACACCCCTCCGCAGATGGATGACGGAGTCTTCTGGGTCGCCACAGGAATACTCCACACCTCTCACCATATAGCGCTGGTGTGGCATCACATTCCCGTCCCTGTCACGCTGCTGTCGCAGCACCAATACCACATCTATCTCCTGTGAGTGCGCCACAGAGTCAGCCTCATAGATGATATATTCTTTGTTGAACCTGTAATAGCCGAGGTTGTTCAACTCCGAAGTGATCCGCTTACGCTCCCCGTCCAGGTTCTCCACACTGAAGCGCATCCCGCTTTTGAGTCCTTGCTGCTGGGGGTCGTCAAGATGTAACAGACTGTTTATCAAGGAGTCCTCAATGACATAGTCTATCTTACGGATGGTGTAGGGTTTCCCCGGATGCAGGAAGTAGGTCACATCGACCTTCTTGTTCTTTGCCTTAGTCATCGCATCGACACCCGCCTGGAGGTACCCCATATTCGCCAACTGGATCTGCAGGTCCTCCATCGAGCGGCGGGTACTCACGGAGTCATACAGCACAGGAGCCTCACCGATGGAGCGCAGCATGCGGTTTATCCATTTCGTCGTGTCTCTGCCTGAGAGGGAATAGGTAGCAAGGGGAATCTTGACGGCAGAGAACCAGCGGGCATTACCATGCTGTCGCACATAAGCCTTCATGGCTGACGGGTTGACATCCTTTGCCTTGGACTCGCTTTTCACTTGTACCTTATTTAATAAATACGAGCCTTCAGGGACGTATTTTGTCTCTGAACAGGCACATAAAAGAAGTACCAGTGAAAGATATAGAGTGCTTCTGAGCCGCATTTTGTTGCAAAGGTACGAAAATAATTGAGAATTGACCACCGAAAATGGAGATTTATTCTTAACTTTGCCAGAAATTACAAGAAAATGATTAGTAAAAACCAGATGAAGCTTATCCGTTCTTTGGAATTGAAGAAGAACAGGAAACGGGAGGGACTCTTCGTGGCTGAGGGTCCGAAAGTCGTCGGTGACCTGCTGCAGGCTGGCTATCGGGCGAGGATGCTCTTCTCGACGACGGAACGTCCTGACGCTGAACTTATCACGGAGGAAGAGCTTCATAAGATCAGTTTCCTGCAACACCCGCAGGAGGTTCTTGCCGTCTTCGAGATACCCGTCTCCCACCAGTCAACACTCACCTCCCGACTTTCCCTCGCCCTTGACGGGATACAGGATCCCGGTAACCTGGGGACCATCATCCGCATTGCCGACTGGTTTGGCATCTCCACCATTTACTGCTCATTGGACACGGCGGATGTCTATAACCCGAAGGTGGTGCAGGCGACCATGGGCAGTCTTGCACACGTCCGGGTCGTTTACACGGATTTGTTGGAACTTTTCAAAGCCCTCCCGCCCTCCTATCCTATCTACGGAACCTTGTTGGACGGGGACAATATTTACGAGCACCAACTGACCGATGAGGGAATCATCGTCATGGGTAATGAGGGTAACGGCATCTCTGCGGAGGTACGACAGCACATCACGGACAAGCTGCTCATTCCCGATTTCCATACAGACGGACTGCGGGCAGAGAGCCTGAATGTCGCCATCGCCACAGCCATCACCTGCTCCGAGTTCCGCCGCAGGACATGAAAAAAGGGGCTTCCGTCTTCACAGACAGACACCCCTCGAGGAAAATGATAAATATAGATTAAATTACTAGTTGTGTGATGCAAAGGTAGCTAATAATTTTGTAACCACCAAATAATCATAGAAAATATTTCAACATTTAACACATACCCGCATCGTTAAAAATCTTTCAATGCCTCATAGATACGCTGGACAGGAAGTCCCATCACATTGAAATAACTCCCATTCATCCCTGTCACACCCACATGCCCTATCCATTCCTGAATACCATAGGCACCTGCTTTGTCAAAAGGATGATAATGGTCTATGTAATAGGTAATCTCGCTGTCAGAAAGTGTCTTGAAGGTCACATCTGTCTCTACCGAGAAACAAACCTGCTTCTCCCGGGTTGTCAAACAGACCCCCGTAATGACCTGATGCGTCTTTCCACTCAGCTCATGGAGCATCTCAACTGCCTCTCCGGCATCCTTGGGTTTCCCCATCACCTTCTCTCCCAATATCACGATGGTATCTGCGGTGATAATCAACTCGTCGGCAGCTATCGACTGCCGGTAGGCTGCCGCTTTTTTCTGGGAGATATACCCTGCGATGTCTTTGGTCGGAAGGTCTTGAGGATAACTTTCATCTATTCCGTCTAACACTCTGACTTTAAACGGGATATCAAGACCACCCAATAGTTCCTTTCGCCTTGGTGAGTTACTGGCGAGGATTATCTGATAACGATCACTTACCATCCGAATGCCCTTTCATCTTGCAACCATTTACCTTGTGCTCTCAAGGTCTGTTCTATCACATCCCTGCCACACCCATCACCGCCATCTCTGTCACTGACATACAGACTGGCAGCCTTTATTTCACTGCAGGCATCCTTGGGACAAACGGGACACCCTACTCTGTTCATCACCTCCAGGTCAGGGATATCGTCTCCCATGAACATGACTTCATCGTCCTTCAGTCCATGTCTGGCGAGGAAATCCTCATAAACCTTGATCTTCACGGCGGCACCCAGGTAGATATCCGTCATGCCCAGTCCCTCATAGCGTTTCCGCACCCCCTCTATCCGGCAGCCGGAGATGATGGCGATATTCAGTCCTATCTTCACCGCCAACTGGATGGCGTAGCCGTCCTTGATATTCACCGTACGCAACGGGGTACCGTCTATTCCCAGAGAAATAGTCGACTTACTCAGCACACCGTCCAGGTCGAAGACGATGGCGCGTATCTTCTGCAAATCATAGTTTATCATTGGTTTCCTGCTTTTCTATGTATATGTAGTGACATACGTTCGTAAAGATCTTTCATAACAGGATGGCTTTGCAACAGCTGTGCCTGATGACGGATGACATTCTCGTCATAACGGACGGCAGGACCGGTCTGAGCCTGCAGGGGATGCAGCTGGTGCACCTTCCGTGCTGTCTCGTCAATCAGAGGGAGCATCACGTCGAAACCCATACCATGCTCTTCGAGTATCTCGGCAGCCATGGCATAGCAGTGGTTAGTGAAGTTACAGGCAAAGACGGCGGCAAGATGGAGATATTGCCTGTCGTCGCTCGACAACTCACGGACTCGCTCCGACACACTCTCCGCCAACAGTCTGATCACACCCATAGCCTTGGCATCGTTCGCCTCGATGAAGGTGGGAATCTCCGCAAAGTCGACAAGCCGTTCCTTAGAGAACGACTGCATGGGATAGAACACCCCATAGTGGTGTGCCATCCCTTTGAACATCTCCATGGGCATCGAACCGGCGGTATGCATGAACACCTGCGACTCCCTGCCCTTCGTCACCGCAGGAATCATCCCGGCAAGGGCAGAGTCCTTGATGGAGATGATATAGGCATCAGCCCCCATCGGAAGGTCTTCCGCCTTGTCAACAGGCTGACCGCCAATGCGTTCCGACAAGGTCTTTGCCGATGCCATCGTACGGCTGTACACACAGACGATCTCATGACCTGCCCTCAACAGGCTCAGTCCGAGGTTGGTGGCAAGTCGTCCCGCCCCTATTAGTACGATCCGCATCTTAGTATTTGTTCAGATGGACATTCTCCCATTTCAGCTTCTCCTCGTTCTGGGGCTTGCGCTCGTCAGCCTTGTGACCTACGGCGAGCACACAGAGACACGACAGGTTCTCCGGGATATCCAGCACACCCTGTATCACCGTGTCGGCACTCGTCCCGTCACTCAGTCCCCTGCCACGCATCTGTATCCAACAGGTGCCCAGTCCCAGTTCCTCAGCCTGGTACTGCATCGAGATGGCTGCGATAGAACCGTCCTCCACCCAGCAGTCGTTCTGCATCGGGTCACCAAGCACGACGATGGCAAGGGGGGCACCCTTCAGGAACTGTCCTCCCATATCCTTGGCATCCGACAGCTTCTCCAGGTCCATCTTGTCATCGACCACCACAAACTGCCAGGCACGCTGTCCCTTGGAGGTGGGGGACATCAGTCCTGCACGGAGGATCGTCTTCACATCCTCACCGTCTATCTCTTCCTCTGTAAACTTACGATGCGAGCGGCGCATCTGCACTAATTCCTTGAAATCCATATTCGTTTTGTAAATATTTGCGGATGCGAAGATACGAATAATTATCCATTTATCCAAGAAAGCGTGGGTTTTATTTGTTTTTTCCCTCTTTTCTTCGTACCTTTGCACCCCGTTTGACAACACAAAGGAAAAGAAATATATACATTAATTAATTGATAGGATATGAGAACCATACTGACAATGCTATTCGCATTGCTGGCAATAGTAGTACGTGCCCAGGATGCCCATGTCATGGGACATGTGGCTGATGAGAAGGGGGAGCACCTGCATTATGTGACGGTGATGCTGAAGGGTACGACGATCGGCGGCATGTCTGACGAGACAGGACACTACTTCCTCAAAGACCTGCCCGTGGGTGAGCAGACACTGGTGTTCTCCAGCGTGGGCTATGTCACCCAGGAGCGGAAGGTGAGCCTGTCGCACAACCAGATGCTGGAACTCAATATCACACTGGAGGAGGAGTCGTTCCTGGTCGACAACGTGGTCGTGACGGCGAATAAATACAAGACGAAGCGGAAGGAGACAGCGAATATCGTCAATGTGGTGTCACCGGTGTTGTTCGAGATGACGACGGCACACTGCATGGCTGACGTGCTGAACTACCAGACGGGACTGCGGGTGGAACAGACCTGCTCCAACTGTGGGGTACCCTCCCTGCGTATCAACGGACTGGAGGGACAGTACTCCCAGATCCTGATGGACTCCCGTCCTATCTTCTCCTCACTTGCCTCCGTCTATGGACTGGAACAGGTGCCTGCAGGTATGGTTGACCGTGTGGAGATCATCCGCGGTGGCGGCTCGGCACTCTATGGTGCCAATGCCATTGCCGGTGTGGTGAATATCATCACCAAGGAGCCTACCCGCAATTTCGTGAATGTCGATCACAGCTCATCCTATATGGAGAGTGGTGCCTTCGACATCAATACGGCGTTCAATGCCTCGGTGGTATCGGACAACCGCAAACTGGGACTCTTCGTCTTCGCGGTGCAACGCAACCGCAAGCAGTATGACCGTGATGATGACGGCTTCTCGGAGATTCCCAAGCTCAACAGTACGACGGCGGGCTTCCGCAGCTTCTTCAAGACTTCTGACTACGGACGGCTGACGGCAGAATATCATCATGTGGGAGAATTCCGCCGTGGTGGGTGTAACCTTGACATGCCTCCCCATGAGACCGATCTTACGGAGCAGCTGCGTCACAGTATTGACGCGGGCTCCCTGCGCTGGGACTGGTACAGCAACGAGCAGAAGCATTTCGTGTCGCTCTACAGCAGTATCCAGAATACGGCACGTGAGAGTTACTTCGGTACGAACAAGAATCCGGACGCTTACGGACAGACTAACGACATCACAGTGGTCACCGGAGCACAGTACCGCTACTCCTATCCCTTCACATGGGGACTGAAGGGTGATATCAGCGTGGGAGCTGAGTACACCTACAACCGACTGCATGACAAGATGCTGGGGTACGGACGTGACATGATACAGCAGGTGAACATTGGTGGCGGCTACCTGCAGAACGAATGGAAAAACGAGCAGTGGAGCATCCTCCTGGGAGCCCGCCTGGAGAAACATAACCTCCTGAAGAATGTCGTCTTCTCACCAAGGGCGAGCCTGAGATACACACCGGTGGAGAATGTCATCTGCCGACTATCGTATGCCAGCGGCTATCGTGCGCCACAGGCTTACGACGAGGACCTGCACGTGGGTGCCGTGGGGGGTGAGGTGTCACTGATCACCCTGGCTCCTGACCTCAAACCGGAATACTCGCACAGCATCAGCGGCAGTGTGGATCTCTACAAACGGTTCGGCGACTGGGAGACGAATCTGACCGTCGAGGGCTTCTATACGCGGCTGAATGATGTGTTCGCACTCACAGAGAACGGACATGACGAACAGGGCAACCTCCTGCTGACACGTGTCAACTCCAGTGGGGCATACGTGGGTGGCGTCAATCTGGAGGGAAAGATCGGATACCGCCGTCTCCTGATGCTGCAAGGTGGTTTCACATGGCAACGCAGCCGCTATACCGGGGATTTCACATGGAGTGAGAACGAGAACATCAAGCCTCAGCGACGGATGTTCCGCACACCCGACCAGTATGGGTATTTCCTCATGACGTATAATCCAACCCATCACCTGACTTTCTCCCTCGACGGCAAGGTGACAGGCAGTATGCTGGTGCAGCACTATGCCGGCTATGTCCCTGAGGATGAGGAGCTAACGACCAAGAGTTTCTTTGAGATGGGGCTTAAAGCGGCTTACGAGTTCCACCTCTACAAGCATTATACCCTGGAACTGAACGCAGGGGTGAAAAATATGTTCAACCAGTTCCAGCGGGACATCGACAAGGGGATGGACCGTGATGCCAGCTACATCTACGGTCCGGCAATACCCCGCACCTGGTTCTTGGGACTGAACTTTAAATTATAGTATTAAGTTGCGTGTGTCCTACATACGCAACTTTAAGAGTATTCCTCCTAACCCTACACTTGTAAAGGATAATCCCCTTCATTGTAAATCAAGTTGATTTACAATCACTGGAAATTTCTTTTTTCAAGCCTATCATCTTGTTTATTCAATTATTTTGTTTATCTTTGCAGCATCAAATCTAAATTAGGGAATATGATGGATGCAAAAAAGAAATGTTAATACAAAGATTCTTTGGTTAAGGTAAACATTCCCCAACAACGAAGATACATAAAAAAATTCTTATTTTTGTTTGGCTAATTGAAATAAATGATGTAATTTTGCATCCGAATCAGAGAGACATGCCCATGTAAGGCTGTTTTCAATTCACCAAGATGTTTCCGTTCGAGAAACATTCCCACCCTATTTTCAAACAATATCGAAAACGAATACAGTTTATAGTATATGTATACGAAGAATGAATTAGAACAAATGGATATCCCCCAGTTGATGGAGATAGCCAATGACTTAGGCGTTAAGATATCCCAGGATGACGAGCTGGAGACGGTGATCTATGCCATCCTCGACAAGGCTGCCGAGGACTCCGCTGCCAATGGCGGAACTGCCAAACGCAAGCGTACCAGAATTACGAAGAAAGATAATAATAAGGTATATACCGTCAACGGTTCCGAAGGCGAGAACCTTGACGTGAATGCCACCAAGTCAGGGAAGGAAAAGAAACCTTCACTCGACTCTCTGTTTGCTGAGGCAGACGCTGCCGAGGCAAAGAAAAAGGAGGAGCAGAATGAAGACGCTCCTGCCGTAGCGGAGAAGCCCGCTCCCAAGAAGCGTGGAAGGAAATCGAAGAAAGAGCTGGAAGAGATTGCTGCCCGCGAGGCTGCTGAGGCTGCCGCCAAAGAGGAGCCTGCCCCTCAGGAGACTGCTAAGGAACCTGAGACAGCACAGCAAGCCGAGGCACCGGTGGCTCCTGAGAAAACAGAGGAGATGCCAAGCAAGAAACAGGGCAATAACCCTGCAGCGGCACAGGATGGTGTTTGGGAAGGCGACCCCGGTGACGGCACAGACTTCATCACCGTCGTGGACATCCCCATCGAGGACGGTGAGGCAATTCCCACACTGGACATCTTCGACCGTCCGATGTCACAGATGGGCACACCTGCCATGGCACCGGAGATGAACAACTATATACCTCCCCGCAGTGCGGCTCCCGTGGAGCGGTACAACTTTGACGACCTGATCTCAGGAAACGGTGTCTTAGAGATGCTGCAGGACGGTTACGGTTTCCTGCGCTCCAGCGACTACAACTACCTGTCGTCACCCGATGACATCTATGTGAGTCCGCAGCAGATCAAGAGATATGGACTGAAGACGGGTGACGTGGTGGCATGCACCGTACGTCCTCCCCATGACAACGAGAAATACTTTGCCATGACGGACGTGCAGACCATCAATGGCAGACTGCCACAGGAGGTGCGTGACCGTGTCAGCTTCGAGCACCTCACCCCACTCTTCCCCGAGGAGAAATTCACACTCTGCGGCGACCCCGCGACAACGAACCCCTCCGTCCGCATCGTCGACCTGTTCTCACCAATCGGTAAAGGACAGCGCGCACTGATTGTCGCTCAGCCAAAGACGGGTAAGACCATCCTCATGAAGGATATCGCCAACGCTATCGCTGCCAACCACCCCGAGGCATATATCATGATGCTGCTGATTGACGAGCGTCCTGAGGAGGTGACGGACATGGCACGCACCGTCAATGCTGAGGTCATCGCCTCTACCTTCGACGAGCCTGCCGACCGTCACGTGAAGATTGCCGGCATCGTATTGGAGAAGGCAAAGCGCATGGTGGAGTGCGGACATGACGTGGTCATCTTCCTCGACTCTATCACCCGTCTGGCACGTGCCTATAACACGGTAGCGCCAGCAAGTGGAAAGGTGCTGACTGGTGGTGTCGACGCCAATGCCCTCCAGAAGCCCAAGCGGTTCTTCGGTGCCGCCCGTAACATAGAGAACGGAGGATCATTGACGATTATCGCCACCGCACTGACTGATACAGGCTCTAAGATGGATGAGGTCATCTTCGAGGAGTTCAAGGGTACCGGTAACTCTGAGTTGCAGCTTGACCGCATGCTTGCCAACAAGCGTGTATATCCTGCCGTCAACCTGGTACAGTCGTCTACTCGCCGTGATGACCTGTTGCAGGACCAGACCACATTGAACCGTATGTGGATTATCCGCAAGTTCATCGCAGAGATGAATCCTATCGAGGCAATGAACACGGTGCGCGACAGACTGGTGCAGACACACTCCAACGAGGAGTTCCTGCTCGCCATGAATGGATAAGTAAAATGGAATTAACATATAAAACTAAATAAGCAATGGAAAGAGACAATGCGATTTTTGAGCTCATTGAGAAAGAGCATCAACGTCAACTGAAAGGTATTGAACTGATTGCGTCTGAGAACTTCGTCAGCGATCAAGTCATGGAGGCTATGGGCAGTTATCTGACCAACAAATACGCCGAGGGTTATCCCGGACACCGTTACTATGGCGGCTGTCAGGTAGTAGATGAGGTGGAGCAACTTGCCATCGACCGTGTCTGCAAACTGTTCGGTGCAGAGTATGCTAACGTGCAGCCTCACTCTGGTGCTCAGGCTAACGCCGCCGTACTGCTTGCCGTACTGAAGCCCGGTGATACCTTCATGGGTATGAACCTGGATCACGGTGGCCACCTCTCTCATGGTTCTCTGGTGAACACCAGCGGTATCCTCTATAAGCCCGTAGGCTATAACCTGAACAAGGAAACAGGTCGTGTGGACTATGACGAGATGGAGCGTCTTGCCCTGGAGCACAAGCCCAAACTGATTATCGGTGGCGGCTCTGCCTACAGCCGTGAGTGGGATTACAAACGGATGCGTGAGATTGCCGACAAGGTAGGTGCCCTGCTGATGATTGACATGGCACACCCCGCAGGACTCATCGCCGCAGGTCTGCTCGACAACCCCGTGAAATATGCTCATATCGTAACCTCTACCACTCATAAGACACTCCGTGGTCCCCGTGGCGGTATCATCCTCATGGGTAAGGACTTCGAGAATCCTTGGGGACTGAAGACACCAAAGGGTGTTACCAAGATGATGTCACAGTTGCTGAACTCTGCCGTATTCCCCGGACAACAGGGCGGTCCCCTGGAGCATGTCATCGCTGCTAAGGCTGTCGCTTTCGGAGAGGCACTGAAACCCGAGTTCAAGGAGTGGGCTAAGCAGGTACAGAAGAATGCTAAGGTTCTTGCCGAGGAACTCATCAAGCGTGGCTTCACCATCGTCAGCGGTGGTACAGACAACCACTCTATGCTGGTAGACCTCCGCTCTAAATATCCTGAGCTGACAGGTAAGGTGGCTGAGAACGCTCTCGTTGCCGCAGACATCACTGTCAACAAGAACATGGTGCCTTTCGACAGTCGCTCTGCCTTCCAGACCAGTGGTATCCGTCTGGGTACTCCCGCCATCACCACCCGCGGTGCGAAGGAAGACCTGATGGTGGAGATTGCCGCCCTCATCGAGGAGGTACTGAACGCCCCCGAGGACGAGCAGGTAATTGCCAACGTCCGCAAACGTGTCAATGAGCGCATGAAGGACTATCCTTTGTTCGCATACTAAATAAAGAAATACGGGCCGTATCGATTCGATCGGGATACTCATCAAATTACATTGAAAACTGAGTTGTCTCTCTGCCAATGGCGGGCCACATCTCCTCGGAGAAGTTGTAAAACCGGTGGATTACAAAGGTTGAGAGCGCTCTACATCTTTTAACAAAGGAGTTTTCATCACATCCTCGATGCGGCCCTTTTCTTTTTCGTTCATAGTCAAGAGTTCATAGTTGAGAGTTATGTTTTCCGGAATCATAGAAGAGTTTGCCACCGTAGTGGCCGTCAAGAAAGACAGGGATAATATCGATTTCACCCTGCGCTGCTCGTTTGTCGATGAACTGGGTATTGACCAGAGTGTCGCCCATAACGGTGTATGCCTCACTGTGGTCAGCATTCAGGACGGCACCTATACTGTCACCGCCATGAAAGAGACACTGGACCGCTCAAACCTGGGTCTGCTGCAGGTGGGTGACAAGGTGAATGTGGAGCGTTCGATGCTGATGAACGGACGACTTGACGGACATATCGTACAGGGACATGTCGACGAGACAGCCCACTGTATCGCTGTGGAAGATGCTAACGGCTCCACCTACTTCACTTTCGAGTATAAAGAAGACAAGGAGATGGCGCTGAATGGCTATTTCACAGTGGATAAAGGTTCCGTAACTGTCAATGGTGTCTCCCTTACCGTATGTAATCCTACCAGGAACACCTTCCAAGTAGCAATCATCCCATACACCTTCGAGCATACCAACTTCTGCGACATCAAGGTGGGCAGTGTGGTAAACCTGGAATTTGACATCATTGGGAAATATATTGCCAGGCTACAACAGCTGAAATAGGAACATCCCCTATATATAATAAGGTGGAAAGAGGGCTGCACACATCAACGAATTTATCTTTTTTCAAAAAAAAGTGCTAATATATTTTCGTTTCACGCTGAAAATCAGTATCTTTGCAGTCCGAAACAGAAAACATCAATACAAGTAAATAAATTTAGAGTAATATATCAAGATGACAAAAGCAGACATTATCAATAAGATTGTTGAAGACACGGGTCTTGCGAAAAAGGACGTCGCTGCCACAGTGGAGGCATTTATGGAAGAAATTCGTCAGAGCATGGCCGTACGTAAAGAGAACGTATTTCTGCGTGGGTTCGGAACATTTACCGTGAAACACCGTGCCAAGAAGACAGCACGCAATATCTCCAAGAATACAACACTGGTGATTGACGCTCACGACTTCCCCGCCTTTAAGCCCGCCAAGAGCTTTATCGCAAAAATGAAATAAAACATTAAACATTTTAAATATACAGAATTATGCCAAACGGAAAGAAAAAGAAGGGCCACAAGATGGCTACTCACAAGCGTAAGAAGAGACTGCGCAAGAATCGTCACAAGAGCAAGTAAGTCTTGCCAAGTCTAAAAGGAATGAAAGGAGTGTACTAACAAGTCGTTGGACAAGTTAGTGCACCCTTTCCATTAAAAACAACTAAGTATGAATAGTGAAGTAATTATTGACGTCCAACCAAAAGAGATCTCGATCGCACTGCTCGAAGACAAGGATCTGGTAGAATACCAGAACGAGAAACGAGAGGCATCCTTCTCTGTTGGCAACATTTATCTGGGCAAAGTACGCAAGCTGATGCCTGGACTGAACGCATGCTTCGTGGATGTGGGCTCTGAACGCGATGCCTTCCTGCACTATCTCGACTTAGGCACTCAATACAGCTCTTTCGAAAAATACCTCAAACAGGTACAAAGTGACAGGAAACGACTTTTTCCCATCTCTAAAGCCACCCGTCTGCCAGACCTACCCAAAGAGGGAAGCGTACAGAACACACTCAAGCAAGGACAGGAAATATTAGTGCAAGTAGTCAAGGAGCCCATCTCAACGAAAGGTCCACGACTCACCTGCGACATCAGTTTCGCAGGCAGATATATGGTACTGATGCCCTTCCAGGAGAAAGTCTCTGTATCCTCGAAGATTAAAAAAGGAGAAGAGCGTACACGTCTGAAACAACTCATACAAAGCATCAAACCCAAGAACTTCGGCGTTATTGTCAGGACATCCGCTGAAGGAAAGCGTGTCGCTGAGCTTGATGCAGAGATGAAGGTATTGGTAAAACGCTGGGAAGATGCCATAGCAAGAGTACAGAAGGCGACAACGACACCTGCTCTTGCCTATGAGGAGACAGGCAGAGCCGTTGCGATGTTGCGCGACCTCTTCGATCCCACATACGACGGCATCTACGTCAACGACACGGAAATCTTCCAGCAGATCAAAGACTATGTCGGTCTGATCGCCCCTGATAAGAAAGACATCGTCAAGCAGTATACAGGCAATGTACCCATCTTCGACAATTTCAATGTCACCAAACAACTGAAATCTTCGTTCGGACGGACCGTCAACTACAAGCGTGGCGCCTATCTCATCATCCAACATACAGAGGCAATGCATGTGGTTGATGTGAACAGTGGCAACAGGACGCGTGCAGAGAACGGACAGGAGGCGAATGCCCTGGAGGTCAACCTCGGTGCCGCCGATGAGTTGGCTCGCCAACTGCGCCTCAGGGACATGGGAGGAATCATTGTGGTCGACTTTATCGACATGAACCTTGCAGAGGACCGTCAACTACTTTATGAACGGATGTGCAAGAACATGCAGAAAGACCGTGCCCGCCACAATATCCTGCCACTGAGTAAGTTCGGACTGATGCAGATAACCCGTCAGCGTGTGCGTCCAGCAATGGATGTCAATGTCGAGGAGACCTGTCCCACTTGTTTCGGCAAGGGGAAAATCAAGTCTTCCATCCTGTTTACAGACCAGTTAGAGAGCAAAATTGACCGCTTAGTCAACAAGATAGGCATCAAGACCTTCTCACTCCATGTACACCCTTACGTCGCCGCCTATATCAACCAAGGCATCGTCTCACTGAAACGACGCTGGCAGATGAAATATGGCTGGGGAATACGGATTATTCCTTCGCAGAAGCTGGCTTTCCTGCAATATGAGTTCTATGACAAGGACCGCCAGTTTATTGACATGCAGGAGGAAATACAAACAAACGAATAAATAACGTCAGGTCATGGTCACCTTGAAAGTTATCTTCTGGACATGCCTCTTCCTGGTATTCTATACCTATCTGGGATATGGCATGCTGCTATGGGCACTGATTAGCATGAAACGGTTGTTCAAAGGAAAACCGCAAAAAGCACAGCTGCCCTCTGATGAGGAACTGCCAGAGGTAACTTTGATGATCTGCGCATACAACGAGCAGGATATTGTAGATGCCAAGATGGAGAATACCCATCAGATCACCTACCCTAAACTGCACGTTGTATGGGTGACTGACGGTTCTAACGATGCTACCAATGAGTGCCTTGCCAAGTATCCTGACGTACAGGTTATCTATTCTCCTGAGCGCCGGGGCAAAACGGCAGCACTAAACCACGGACTCGGAGAGGTGAAGGACGAGCTCATTGTGATGACTGACGCCAATACGATGCTGAACCCTGGAGCAATTCAGGAAATCGTACGCTGCTTCATGGACCCACAGGTCGCCTGTGTGGCTGGCGAGAAACGGGTTGCCGCACGGCATGACGGACAAGCCGCCGCAGAGGGTGAAGGCCTGTATTGGAAATATGAGAGTACCCTGAAACGCTGGGACGGAGAACTATACTCCGCCATGGGTGCCGCAGGCGAGTTATGTGCCATCAGGAGGTCTCTCTATGAGCCCATGCCAGAGAACGCACTCCTCGACGACTTCGTCATGTCACTCCGTATGGTGGACAAAGGATATAAAATTGCGTACACTTCCGATGCCTATGCCATGGAATACGGCTCTGCCGATCTGACAGAGGAATCGAAACGCAAGCGTCGCATCGCCGCTGGTGGACTTCAGAGTATCTGGTGGCTACGTGGCATGATGAACCCCTTCCGTCAACCCCTGGTCGCCTTTCAACTGATATCCCACCGGGTGTTACGTTGGAGTATCACACCTATAGCCCTTCTCTTACTTATACCTTTGAATGTGGCATTAGTGCTTTTAAAAGGAGGCACTATATATTACTGGATATGGATCCTGCAGATTATATTCTATTTTGCAGCATTCTTAGGGTACTATCTGGAGAAACATGGTAAGAAAAACAAGTTGCTGTATATCCCTTATTATTTCCTTTTCATGAATTTGAATGTATTTAAGGGAATGGCATATTTAAAAAGTCATAAGAGTAATGGCGCATGGGAAAAAGCAAGAAGAGGGTAAAAAATAATTAATTCTTTTTGCTATTAAAAGTTTTTTTTATATCTTTGCCCAATATTATATACAATTGGCTAGAAGATGAATCAAGACGAGTGTGAAATACTTCTGCAAAAAATAGCAGAAGCAAATGCAAAGTTAGATGCGGCAAATCAGAAGCTATTTGCTGCAAATAACAAATTGGCTGAATATGAGTCAAAAGCCAAAGAAGCGGAGAAGGCAAGCAAGATGAAATCACTCTTCCTTGCCAATATGAGTCATGAGATCCGTACTCCGCTGAATGCCATCGAAGGTTTCTCACGAGTTATGTGTGAGACTGACTCTCAGGAAGAGCGGACCAAATACATGGAGATTATCGAAAGTAACAATGCTCGTCTACTGACTCTTATCAACGAGATTCTTGATTTATCAAGAGTAGAGTCCGGTGAAGTTGTCATCAAGAAGACAATGACAGATTTGAATGAGCTCTGCAGGAATCTCATGTATACCTTTAAGTTCAGATGCCCTGAAACGGTACAGATGAACTGGACGAAGCCCAATATGGCTGTGACCTTAAATACAGATGCCAACCGAGTCACTCAGGTCTTCTCCAATTTGATTAGTAATGCACTGAAACACACCTCAAAAGGCAGTATTACTTATGGCTACCGGATGGTGAGCGATGGTCAGGAGGTAGAATTCTTCGTATCTGACACAGGCTCTGGCATATCCCCAGAGGACATCAATGACATTTTCAAGACTTATGTGTCAAAGGATGCCGAAACCAGTCAGAACGGATATGGATTAGGTCTGCCACTTAGCAAGATTATCGTCGAGAAACTGGGTGGCACTATCAGTGTCTCATCCACTTTAGGGGAGGGTTCCACCTTCCGGTTCAAATTCCCCTTTGAAGGAACTATTGGCGGTGTATCCAAGAACACGCGTATCACCACTAATTCCAGGACCATACGAGTCAGCACCCGCACTGATGTTTCTAATGCGCCGTTAATTCTGGTTGCAGAGGACGAAGATAATAATTTTGAGCTGGTCAAGGTTGTATTATCCAAGCGTTACCGTCTGTTACGTGCCCATAATGGCATTGAGGCTGTAACCCTTTGCGAGGACGAGCATCCTGACTTAATTCTAATGGACATCCGCATGCCAGACATGAACGGACTCGACGCGACCCGCATTATCAAAGAGGTAAACCATGATATTCCTGTTATCGCATTAAGCGCCTATGCCTTCGACGAGAACATCAAAGAGGCTAAAGAGGCAGGATGCAATGAATTCATGGCAAAACCTTTCCGTGTAGAGGACTTGCTGGATAAGATTCAGAAATACTTGAAAATATAATACTTTATGGGAAAACTTGCTGTATACAAGTATGTAGCCATGATGTTCCTCGTGCTACAACTAATTGTATCCGCCTATACATTCTTAGGCTTGTTCGGTGGTGATGTCAATCCTGTGGGCAATATGGCACGAGCTATGGTTGTATACATTCTCCCCATTCTGATAATACTTAATTTCATCTTACTTATTTACTGGTTGGTCCGCAAACGTTGGATAATCTCCATTCTTCCTTTGGTCACCATCCTTTGCTGCATCCCATATATAGGCACTATTATCCAGTTCCGCTCTGTGGATGAGAAAATTGGCGACGCACAGAAAGGAATTAAGATTGCGACCTATAACGTGGCAAAATTCAACAGAGAGACCTCCGGTTTCCTGGCACAAGACATTCTCGCAGAGATGAAAAGACAGAAGGTAGACATCTTCTGTATTCAGGAGTATATGGAGACTGGTGGAGATGTCAATAACACAACATCTTACAAAGAATATTTCCCTTACGTATCCTTGGCAGGAAGAGACGTGGCAGTGTTCAGCCGTTATCCTATCAAGAAAATGAAGCCATTTCTCTTTGAAGACTCCAACCAAGCGGGAATGTATGTTGACATAGATGTCAATGGTCAAGTTTTTCGTATTTTCAATGTACACTTAGAAACTACCGGTATCAACCGCACCATGTACAAAGCAGGGAAATTAGAGGCACAAGGATATGATGTCAGCAAAAACCGAGTATTGAATGCCGTCTATGGCAACTACTCCTTAGGTATGATGTTCCGTGCTGCTCAAGCTAATATCATTGCTAATGAGATACGTTCTTCCGAGAAGCCATGTATCGTATGTGGTGACTTCAACGATGTCCCCTACTCTTATGTCTATAAGACAATGTTAGGCGATTTGGTTGATGGGTTTAAGGAATGTGGCGGTGGATACATGGGCACATTCCGTGGCAAGAAGAATGTACGAATCGATTATATCTTCCACAGCCAGACTCTTAAAGGACTGAATTATTATAAGACAGACCTGACGTACTCAGACCACTATCCTGTTTTCATGAAATTGGAGACACCACAATAAACAAGACATCCCAACCGACTGGTTGGGATGTCTTGTTTATACAATTTTGAATCTTACCCTGAACGACCGTTCATTCTCATCCCAGTTGGTACCAAGCATCTCGAACCGTCCGATTTGACTTGTGGAACGGACATGTTTCCCTATACACGGACAGACATCATAGTCACCGATACGTACAAGTCTAATCGTCTCTGACGCATCATCAGGCAAGCGATCAAGAGAGATACCCTCTGGGAGACTTTCCTGAGTCACGAATTCAAAAGTTACCGGAAGGTCCTCTTCGATAAGATCATTCATGCGCCGCTCTATCTCCTTTTCTTCCTGACGCGTCGGCTTGTGGTCGATATGGAAACTCATCTTACTCTTTTTACGCTCGATATGTGCATTATACGAACGCTCACACCCAAACAGACGTATCATGGTCTGGTTCAAAAGATGCTCCGCCGTATGGGCAGGCGGGAACTCCTCTTTGTGATGTTCATTTAAGATATAGTCATCCATAACCTATTCTATACTAAACTTTAAATTTCAAGACATACGCTCCACGAGCATCCATTGTCAGACGGATGCAAGCATCACGCTTCAGTACAGTATCCTCTTTCTCCTTAGTTAACAAGTCGGTCACAGGATAGGTCCCTTCCTCTATCTCCAAATAGTCAAAGGCATGCGCAGGAATCTTCACATCAACAGCAACAGCATAGTCGTCGTAATTGACAGCCACAAAAAGCAGGTCTTTACCTGCCTTACGGAGGAAGGCATACTGTCGTTCCATCTGTGGATTCACATACATCAAGTCGAAGAACACACCCGCCTTGACAGCCTTTTCCTTCCGGGCAATCTGCATCACCCGCTTATGGATGTCGAAAAGCGACTTCTCCTTGGTCGTCAGTTTCTTCTCAGAAGCACGACACAGGGTATCAATGCTCCAATAATCAAAAATAGTGGTGCGACCATCATTACCACTGAAGCCCTCCTTATCCATACCATGCTCACCATACTCCTCTCCAGCATATAGCATGAACGGGTTCTGTTGCATCAACAGGGAAACGATCATGGCTGGTACACCTTTCACTCCATCTGCTGCAAAGAAATCACTACCGATACGTTGCTCATCATGATTCTCCAGGAAATAAAGCATATGGTCACGGATGTCATCCGTCTGCTGCCATGCCCCACTGATAGCAGCTGCAGGAGCCTGATGACAGATGACGGCACGCATAGTGTCATACATTCCGACCTTGTCATAAAGCCAATCGAAACCAGAAGCGATATAATGGCGATACTCGCTGGGATTATACACTTCGCCCACAAAGACTATATCCTTGTATTTCTTCTTGACAATTGTGGTGGCATAGGCCCAGAAGTCGGCTGGCACCATCTCCGCCATATCACAGCGGAAACCGTCGATACCCTTCGATGCCCAGAATAACAGGATGTCTGTCATTTTCTTCCAAGTATCGGGAATCGGATTGAAATGACCAATACCACCAGCGTAATAGTCTACGCCATAGTTCAGCTTGACCGTTTCATACCAGTCGTTTTTGCCCGGTGCATTGTCGAAATGGTCGTTTCCCGTTGCCTTGGCAGGCTCCTCGTTATAAGGGGTCTCTTCTCCATGATAGAGGTCGAAATAGGGTGTAAAACGCTGTCCGGGGCAATAGTAGAAGTTATTCGTTACAGGATTGAATCCATTACTGGTATCATCATCCTCACCCAAATCCTTCACACCCTTCGGTTTACAGATAGAGTGATACTGGCGGGCAACATGATTGGGGACAAAGTCGATGATGACTTTCAGTCCTGCATCATGTGAGCGCTCCACCAGCTGTTCGAACTCCTGCATCCGCTGGTTGACATCCACCGCCAAGTCAGGATCTACATCATAATAGTCAGTAATGGCGTATGGAGAGCCAGCCTTTCCCTTAACGACAGCAGCATGTTGACGGGGGATTCCATAGGCGGTATAGTCTGTGGTAGACGCATGACGGATGACACCCGTATACCATATATGACTCACGCCCATCGTTGCCAAGTCTTTCAGCACCTTCGGGGAAAAGTCGGCGAACTTACCGCTGCCATTCTCCTCAAGGGTACCATTCTCCTGACGTGTCGTGTTCCTGTTGCCATAAAGACGAGTGAACACTTGGTAGATAATGACTTTCTCCATACTCTCCAACTGTAAAGTTTAATTACTCAATGCCATGAGCAGACACCTCTTTGTTGATCTTGCCGATCATACCCTGCAGTGCTTTTCCCGGACCACACTCTGTGAAGTCGTCAGCACCATCGGCAATCATATTCTGCACACACTGTGTCCAGCGTACAGAACTTGTCAACTGAGCAATCAGGTTAGCCTTAATCTCAGCGGGGGCTGTATGAGGTTTGCCATCCACATTCTGATAGACAGGGCATTTTGGAGTCTGGATCTCTGTTTTTTCAATCGCTGCCTGCAACTCGTCCTTGGCAGGCTGCATCAGTGGAGAGTGGAAAGCACCACCCACCTTCAAAGGCAATGCACGCTTTGCGCCAGCGGCCTTCAACTGCTCACAGGCTTCGTTAATGGCATCGATATCACCGGAAATCACTAACTGACCAGGATTGTTATAGTTAGCACATACCACAACATGTCCCTCACGGTTGATACCTGCACAAACCTCCTCTACCTTCTCGTCGGGCAAACCAATGATAGCAGCCATCGTAGAGGGCTGTGCCTCACAAGCTTTCTGCATAGCCATGGCACGGGCATAAACTAATTTCAGACCGTCCTCGAAACTCAGGGCACCAGCAGCAACCAGTGCAGAGAACTCACCCAGTGAATGACCAGCAGTCATCTCTGGCTGGAACTTGTCACCCATACAGATAGCGGAGATGACAGAATGAAGGAATACAGCAGGCTGTGTCACTTTCGTCTGTTTCAAGTCCTCGTCAGTTCCTTCAAACATGATGTCTGTGATACGATAGCCCAGGATATCATTGGCTTTCTCAAAAAGTTCTTTCGCTGTAGCGTTGTTATCGTAGAGGTCTTTGCCCATTCCTACGAACTGTGCTCCCTGTCCGGGAAAAACAAATGCTTTCATTTTCTTTCTTATTGATTAATTTTATTGATACATTATTATATTGGGTGCAAAGGTACTAATTTTTTTGTTAAGTAAAGAATATTTGGCAAAACATTTGGTATTATCATAGAATTTCCCTATCTTTGCAGATTAGAATCTACTAAATAAATTTTATAAGTATGTTATCACAACAAGACCTAAAACAACTTGCCCAGAAGGGTATCAGTGAAGCACAGATTGAGCATCAGCTCGGTCAGTTCAAGACGGGCTTTCCTTTCCTGAAGCTGGAGGCTGCAGCCAGTATCGAACGTGGTATCGTGGCTCCTAACGAGGATGACCGCAAGAAGTATGTCAAGGCTTGGGAGCAGTACAAGGCTGCTGGCAAGCGTGTTGTAAAATTCGTGCCAGCCAGTGGTGCTGCCAGTCGTATGTTCAAGGACATGTTTGCCTTTGTCGATGCTGACTATGACGTTCCTACCACTGATTTCGAGAAAAAATATTTTGACAACATCGAGAAGTTTGCCTTCTATGGTGAGCTGGATGCTGTCTGCCAGAAGAATGAGGGCAAGGGCATCAAGGCACTCATTGCCGAGGGTAACTACAAGGCTGTGGCTGCCAATATGCTGAAAGCGGAGGGACTAAACTATGGTCAGCTGCCAAAGGGTCTCCTGCTCTTCCACAACTACCCCGAAGGTCCTCGTACCCCAATGGAGGAGCACTTGGTAGAGGGTGCCCTTTATGCTGCCTCTAATGGTGAGGCGCATGTTCACTTCACCGTGAGTCACGAGCACATGGAGCTCTTCAAGCAAAAAGTAGCTCAGAAGGCTGATGGCTATGCGAAGAAATACGGCATCAAGTACGATATCTCTTTCTCGGAACAGAAGCCCTCTACCGACACTATCGCTGCTAATCCTGACGGTACTCCGTTCCGCAACAGCGACGGTTCTTTGTTGTTCCGTCCAGGCGGGCATGGCGCATTGATTGAGAACCTGAACGAGATCGAAGCTGATGTTATCTTTGTAAAGAATATCGATAACGTTGTGCCCGACCGTCTGAAACCTGAGACCGTAGAATGGAAACAGATCATCGCCGGTGTCCTTGTTACCTTGCAGGAGAAAGCCTTTGAGTACCTGCGTTTGTTAGATACTGGCACGTATACCCACGAGCAGATTGAGGAGATAATCCGTTTCGTACAACAGGATCTTTGCTGTCGCAAGGCAGACATCAAAGACTTGGAGGATGCCGAACTCGTTATATATCTGCGCAAAAAGTTGAATCGTCCAATGCGTGTCTGTGGTGTTGTGAAAAATGTAGGTGAGCCAGGTGGTGGTCCGTTCCTGACATACAACCAAGATGGCACCGTATCCCTACAGATCCTGGAAAGTTCACAGATCGACAAGTCAAACAAGGAGTATATGGAAATGTTCACCAAGGGCACTCACTTCAATCCTGTAGATCTGGTTTGTGCTGTGAAGGACTACAAAGGCAACGCTTTCGACCTTCCTAAATATGTGGATCCCACAACAGGCTTTATCTCCCAGAAGTCAAAGAACGGCAAGGAGTTGCAGGCACTGGAGTTGCCGGGATTGTGGAACGGTGCGATGAGTGACTGGAACACTATCTTCGTAGAGGTTCCACTTGGTACATTCAACCCAGTGAAGACTGTCAACGACCTGCTTCGCGAGCAACATCAATAAAGGATATTGATGTTGATTGGTATAACGGCATCTTTCAAACAAAAGTACTTGAAGAACCTATAAAAAGAAAAACGAGGAAGTCAGACTTCCTCGTTTTTCTTCTACTCAAAGATCTGTTCCATATCCTCTTCTGCCACATCTTCTAAACCAGACTCGTCATACTGGCAAGGATTATAACCTTCAGGTAAGTCAAAGACAGCCTTTCCATTATAACCAAGACGCTTATCGGCATAGACACGCTTCATATAATAAGCCCATACAGGAAGGGCACCAGCAGCACCTTGTCCCATACTTGTCATGGTAAAGTGGATGTCTCTATCCTCACCTCCTACCCAGCAACCACTGACCAGTGTCGGTGTGATACCCATAAACCATGCGTCGCTGTTATTATTCGTTGTACCCGTTTTACCTGCGATATCCCCGGGAATATTATACTTATAGCGTAAACGCCCAGCGGTACCACCATCCACAACAGCCTTCAGCATATAAAGCATCTTATGGGCACTCTCCTCACTAATCACCTCATTCATACGAGGTTGGAATTCTGCAATAGTATTTCCCTCATTATCCGCAATACGTGTTACGAACATGGGGGACGTGCGAATACCATGATTGACAAAAGTTGTATAAGCACTCACCATTTCTCCTACCGTAATATCACACGGTCCAAGACAGAGAGCCATTGAGGGATGAATCTCCGGGTTGTTGATACCATATTCATGCAACAAAGTGACGAAAGCCGATGGATTAAGTTTGCTCATCAGATAAGCCGATATCCAGTTGTTAGATTGTTGAAGACCCCATTTCAAGGTAACCATCTCACCATAATGAGCACGACTGCCGTTTCGGGGAGTCCAGGCACGTCCGCCAACAATATAAGTCTCTTGCACATTGGGAGCGACATCACAGGGGGAGTAGCCATTTTCCATCGCCAAAGAATAGAGGAATGGCTTGATGGTCGATCCCACTTGACGACGACCTTCCATACACATGTCATAAGCAAAGTGCATGAAGTCAAGTCCACCTAAATAAGCCTTCACATGACCGTTCTGCGGACACATACTCATAAAGCCGCAGCGCAGGAATGACTTATAGTAGCGGATAGAGTCAAGCGGTGTCATAATGGTATCCTTCTCACCACGATACGTGAATACGGACATCTCCGTCTTGGTATTGAAAGAGCGTTTAATCTCTTCTTCCGAGGCTCCTGACTCTTTCAGAACCCTATAACGCTCACATTGCCGAACGGAGCGCATCAGAATCTTATTAATCTGCTCTGCTGACAGATTACCAGAATAAGGAGCACTCTTACGACCACGATTCTCCTTGTCAAAGGCTGGCTGTAGATATTTCACGATATGTTCACGGGCCGCTTGCTCGGCATACTCCTGCATACGGGAATCTATCGTTGTATACACCTTCAGTCCATCGGTATATACATTATAATTATCACCATTGCGCTTCCGGTTCTTATTACACCAGCCATACAGCGGGTCTGTCTCCCAGTTGATGGAGTCCTGATGATATTTCACCATATTCCATGAGGGATAGTCCGTACGCTCCGGTTTCTTTGCCATCATATAACGACGCAGGAAATCACGGAAATAGACAGCGATTCCATCTTTATGGTCTGAGACATGGAAATTCAGTTCCAATGGCTCTGCGGAATATTTTTGATAATCGGCTTCAGAAAGATAGCCTGCCTTAACCATCTGCCCAAGGACGACATTACGACGTTCACGACTTCTGTCACGATAACGAACAGGATTGTAGTACGATGGATTTTTACACAAACCGACGAGTGTTGCCGCCTCATTGACAGTCAGTTCTCTCGGCTCCTTTCCGAAATAGGTGTTAGATGCCGTTTTGATTCCCACAGCGTTATGGAGGAAATCAAAGTAGTTGAGATACATCGTGATAATCTCATCCTTGGTATAGTTTTTCTCCAACTGTACAGCAATAACCCACTCAATAGGCTTCTGGAGCAGTCGCTCCATCACACTATGCGCCGTACCGGAATAGAGCTGCTTAGCGAGCTGCTGGGTAATAGTGGAACCACCACCTGCACTTTTCTGACGAAAGATACCACGTTTGACGATTGCACGTCCTAAAGCGATGAAGTCAATACCGGAATGATCATAGAAACGCACATCCTCTGTTGCCACCAAAGCTTTTATCAAGGAAGGAGACAACTGGGAGTAATCCACTAACACACGATTCTCACGGTTATAATTCCATGTTCCCATAATTTTCCCATCAGAACTATAAACCTGTGTCGCATATCTGTTGATAGGATTCTGCAACTCTTCAATGGGAGGCATATACCCTATCCAACCATTATTAATAGCCCAAAAAGAGAAAGCCGCAGTCAGCACCGAAGCCCCCAAAAGAGCCCACAAAACATATACTATTCCTTTCTTCATTGCCTGTGCCTATATATAATTGGCGATGCAAATATACTGCTTTTTATTGATTCTATGAAATTTTTGTCACATTTTCAACCAAAAATACCCAAAGTCAAAAAACTGTTAACACTCTTAATCTTTATCGAAGTTTTAAGGAATTTTTTCTACTAACTCAAAATAATTATCTATTTTTCTTCCTCATTTCCTGGATTCTTTCTACTTTTGCACCATCAAAATGAACAAAAACAAAAATGAAAATAGGTATTAAGATGAAAAGAATCTTTCTAATGATGTCCCTCTTTTTCCTGACAAGCATGATGTTCGGACAAAAGAAATGGACATTGCAAGAATGCATCGACTATGCGATGCAGAACAACATTACCCTGCAACAGGCGAGACTGCAGAAACAGACAGCGACTGAGACTCGGAAACAGTCGCAGGCGGCATTGTTTCCTTCTCTCTCTGCCTCCACTAACCAAAGTGTGGGTTACCGGCCTTGGCTGGAAACTGGTACGACGACAGTGACCAACGGTACCGTCAACAACAAGGTCACCAAGACTTATTACAATGGAACCTATGGCATCAATGCCTCATGGACTGTGTGGAACGGAAATCAGAACCGCAATCAGGTGAAACTTAACAAGGTTGCGGAAGAACAAGCTGACCTGGATATAGCAGAGACTGCCAACTCCATCCAAGAGCGCATCGCACAGCTCTATGTGCAGATTCTTTATATGAGTGAGGCCATCCATGTCAATGAGGAGAGTTTAGCGACCAGCAAGAAGAACGAACAACGTGGTAAGGAGTTCGTTGAAGTGGGCAGGATGTCAAAGGCGGACCTTGCGCAACTCACCGCTCAATATGCCACCGACGAATACAACCTTGTAGAGGCGAAAAGCAATCTTGCCAACTACAAATTACAACTCAAGCAACTGCTGGAGATAACGGGCGAGGAAGACTTTGACATCGCGATTCCCGAAGCCTCTGACGAACAGGCACTCGCAGAGATTCCCGGACTGGGAAGTGTCTATGAGAAGGCACTGAGCCAACGACCGGAAATCCAGAACGCCAAACTCAGTCTGCAGTCGAGTGACCTCCAGATGAAAATAGCAAAAGCCGGTCACATGCCTACCGTCAGCCTTACAGGAGGTGTTGGCACCAATACCGCATCAATGAGCTCAAACAAATGGGGCAGTCAGATAAAGACTAATTTCGATGCCTCCATAGGTGCCTCACTCAGTATTCCGATCTTTGACAACCGTAAGACGAAGACCGCTGTTAATAAAGCACAGATACAGCGTGAGCAGGCTCTCCTGGATATTCAGAACGAGCAGAAGCAACTTTACTCCACTATTGAGGGTTTCTGGCTGGATGCCAATACCAACCAACAAAAGTTCAAGGCTGCCCAGAGTTCTGTAGCCAGTGAACAGGCAAGTTACGATCTTTTGTCGGAGCAGTTCCATGTCGGACTGAAGAACATCATCGAACTGATGACTGGTAAAGACAAACTGCTCAAGGCACAACAGAACAGATTGCAGAGCAAGTACATGACAATCCTGAATCAGCAACTCCTGCGCTTCTATCAGGGAGAAACATTGAAAATTTAAAATAAAAAGAAATATGAAGAACAAGAAAATCTGGATAGGTGTGGGTGTTGTCGCCCTCCTGATCCTTGTTTACTTCCTATTCTCGGGAGGAAAGAAAGAAGAGAAAGTCTCGTTTGAGACAGCAAAAGTCGAGAAGAAGAACATACACACCAGTATCACGGCAACAGGTACCATCGAGCCTGTCACCTCCGTGACGGTGGGTACCCAGGTCAGTGGTATCGTGTCAAAACTTTATGTAGATTACAACAGTGTGGTGAAGAAAGGGCAGATCATCGCTGAACTCGACAAGACAAACCTGACCAGTGAACTGAACACGGCAAAAGCAAATCTTGCATCAGCACAAAGCACCCTGGACTACGAGAAGGCAAATCACGACCGGTACAAGACACTTTTTGACAAAGGACTGGTCAGTGCCAACGACTATGAGAACGCACGTCTCTCTTATGAGAAGGCACGTCAGACGGTGACCTCATCCCGTGAGAGTGTGCGTAAGGCACAGACCAACCTTGGCTATGCCACCATCACCTCACCTATTGACGGCGTGGTACTCTCCAAGTCCGTGGAGGAAGGTCAGACCGTTGCCGCCTCTTTCAATACCCCTGAGCTCTTCACTATTGCCCAGGACCTGACCGACATGCGGGTGATTGCCGATATCGATGAGGCAGACATTGGCGGGGTAAAAGAAGGACAGCGTGTCACCTTCACGGTTGACGCCTTCCCAGAGGACTCTTTCGAGGGACAAGTCACTCAGGTACGCCAGCAGGCAACCACAGAAAGCAATGTGGTGACCTACGAGGTGGTGATCTCTGCTCCTAACAAGGAACTGAAGCTCAAACCCGGTCTGACAGCTAATGTCACTATCTACACACTGGAGTTGAATAACACCCTTGCCGTTCCTTCCAAGGCATTACGCTTCACACCCAATGAGGCTTTACTCAGCAAGGGAGAGCAAATAGCAGACTGTGAGGGCGACCATAAGATATGGACGAAGGAAGGTAACACTTTTAAGGCATATAAGGTGGAAACAGGTACCAGCAATGGTATACTGACAGAGATCAAGAGTGGCATCAAGGAGGGAACAGAAATACTTGTTGATTTCAATATCTCAGGTGGAGAAACCCCAGAGGGTGAGCAACAGGCTACCAACCCGTTCATGCCACGTCCACGTAACAACAAGAACAACCAGAATCAGAAAAAGTAATACAATGAAGTCAGAAGACAATAGGAAAGTCGTCATCGAACTGCAGAACGTGAAACGCTACTTCCAGGTGGGCAGTGAGACGGTGAAGGCATTACGTGGTGTCTCATTCAAGATCTATGAGGGTGAGTTTGTCACCATCCAAGGAACCTCTGGCTCTGGCAAGTCGACCCTGTTGAACCAGCTTGGCTGTCTGGACACTCCCACCAGTGGGGAGTATTTCCTTGACGGAGTCTCTGTCCGCACGATGTCGAAGACGCAGCGTGCTCATCTGCGCAATCAGAAGATAGGCTTTGTGTTCCAGAACTACAACCTGTTGGCGAAGACCACCGCTGTGGAGAACGTGGAACTACCACTGATGTATAATAACAAGTACGATGCCAAGCAGCGTCGCGCCGCTGCCATTAAGGCATTAGAGGCTGTAGGGCTGGGTGACCGCCTGGAGCATAAGTCCAACCAAATGTCTGGAGGACAGATGCAGCGTGTCGCTATTGCCCGTGCCTTGGTCAACGACCCCGCCGTACTCCTCGCTGACGAGGCGACAGGTAACCTTGATACCCGTACCTCTTTTGAGATGCTGGTACTTTTCCAAGAATTGTACCGCCAGGGGCATACCATTATCTTCGTGACCCACAACCCAGAGATTGCGGAATACAGCAGCCGTAACATCAACCTGCGTGACGGTAAGATCCGCGAGGACACTATCAATACGAATATCAAATCGGCGGCAGAGGCTCTTGCCGCCCTGCCCAAACCGCAAGACGACTGATAAATCTCGGAATATCGCAATATCGAAAAAATGAACATATTAAATCTTTTCAAAGTAAGCTTCAAGGCAGTCGCCAACAACAAGATGCGCTCCTTCCTGTCCATGTTAGGTATCATCATTGGTGTGGCGGCGGTCATCATCATGATGGCGATAGGACAAGGTTCTAAGGAGAGCATCCGCAAGGAGCTGTCAACGATGGGCACCAACCTGTTGACCATCCGTCCAGGCGCAGATATGCGTGGTGGTGTCCGTCAGGACCCGTCGAGTATGCAGACACTGAAACCTGCCGACTATGAGCGCATTCTCCGCGAGAAGAAATTCGTCACGAAGGTATCACCTGAGGTGACGGCCAGTGGACAGGTCATCTATGGTAATAACAACACCAACACGTCGATGTATGGTGAGTCCACAGAGTATCTGGACATCAAGCAATGGGAGGTTGAGGACGGCGAGTGCTTCACAGACGAGGACATCAAGAAAGCCGCCAAGGTCGTCGTGGTAGGAAAGACCATCGTCACCGAGTTGTTTGGGGATAATATCGACCCTATCGGCAAGACCATCCGCTTTAAGTCGATTCCGATGCGTATTATCGGAGTATTGAAATCGAAAGGATATAATTCCTGGGGCATGGATCAGGACAACGTGATGATAGCACCCTATACCACCGTGATGAAGCGTATCGCTGCCCAGACGTGGTATTCAAGTATCGTATGCTCTGCTGTCACAGAGGAACTGTCCGATGCCGCCATTGAGGAGTTGACCCAGATTCTGCGTGACAACCATAAGCTAAAAGGGGATGCTGACGATGACTTCACCATCCGCTCACAGGCAGAGATGATGGAGACGATGTCGTCGACGATGGACACAGTGACCCTTATCCTGGTTGTCGCCGCCGCTTTCTCATTACTCGTCGCCGGTATCGGTATCATGAACATCATGCTGGTGTCCGTGACGGAGCGTACCAAGGAGATAGGTCTGCGCATGGCAGTGGGCGCCACGGGACCAGTCATCTCCTTGCAGTTCTTGATTGAGTCCGTACTAATCAGTGTCACTGGCGGACTATTAGGTATCTTAGTAGGCTGTTCGGCAAGTGCAGGCTTGAGTACATTCGGCATGCCCAGCAGTGTTCCTGCATGGAGTATCTATGTCTCCTTCCTGGTATGCGTCTTCATTGGCGTATTGTTCGGATATATCCCTGCCCAGAAAGCTGCCAATATGGACCCCATAGAAGCTATCCGCCATGAATAAGAAGATTGAGATAGTACTGCATATCGCCGCATGGCTGGTGATGTTCCTGTCGCCTATGATTTTCATGAATCAGGGACATGGTGTCACTCCTGTGCAATTCCTGATGATGTGCTCCGTGCCTATTGCCTTTATGATGGTGTTCTACATGAACTACTTATGGCTGACTCCACATTACTTCGTACCGGGCCGTCACCGTTATTATTTCATCATCAACTTCATTGTGATCATCACGTTAGGCATTGGACTGCACTATTGGATGGAGTACGTACACGCCATCTTTTACCCCGGACCACCAAAAACCAGTTCTTGGAACACCCTCGGATTCATCCTTCGTGACATCTTCAATCTGGTCATCTCCGCTACGATAGCCACACTGGCACGTCTCTCATTCAAATGGTATCGAGCCGACCGCATACGTCGTGACTCTGAGGCGGCACAGGTAGAGGCGGAGCTGAAGACACTACGCTGGCAGATCAATCCGCATTTCCTGCTGAATACTCTCAACAACATCTATGCACTCACAGCCTTTGACACCCAAAAGGCACAAGAGTCCATACAAGAGCTGTCAAAGATGCTGCGCCACATTCTATATGACAACCAGCAGCCTACCGTTGCCATCACTGACGAAGTGGAGTTTATGAAGAACTATATCCAGCTGATGCGCATCAGGCTCCCAGAGTCGGTGGACATCCGTGCAGACTTCTCCATCCAGAACCCGCAACAGGAAGTCGCCCCTATGCTCTTCGTCTCTCTTATAGAGAATGCCTTCAAACATGGCGTAAGCCCTACCCTGCCCAGTTTTATTCATCTTCAGATGACGGCAGACAGCGAACAGATTACTTTCAATATCACCAACTCCAACTACCCCAAGAATGAGCAAGACCGCAGTGGACATGGAGTCGGACTCTCGCAAGTGCAACGCCGCCTTGACCTCTCCTATCCCGGTCAGTATGTCTGGGAGAGTGGTGTCAGCGACGACGAAAAGACCTTTCAGTCAAGGATCATTATCACGAAACTTCAGAATATCGAATTAAATAAAAAGAAATAATTATGACAATTACCTGCGCTATTATCGATGACGAACCCCTCGCCGCCGGACTACTGAAGAGTTATGTGGAGAAGACTCCTTTCCTCCATCTCATCGGGACCTACGGAAGTGCCATTGAGGCAATGAAAGAACTCAGGACAAGTCCTGTGCAATTGTTGTTCCTGGACATCCAGATGCCTGAACTGTCGGGTATTGAGTTTGCCAAAATTCTACCAAGCTCGACAAAAATAGTCTTCACCACCGCCTTCCAACAGTATGCCATTGAAGGATATAAGGTGAATGCCCTCGACTATCTGATGAAGCCTATCTCGTATGACGATTTCCTCACTGCCGCCAACAAGGCTCTCGACTGGTTTACTATTGCCCAGAAACAGGAGATCTATGCCCAAGATAGATTTATGTTCATCAAGAGTGACTACAAACTCATCCGTGTCAGTCTGGACGATATATTGTATATCGAGGGACTGAAAGACTATGTCCGTTTCTATCTCGCTGACGGCACCCGCATCATGAGTCTGATGAACATGAAGAAGCTGGATGACTACCTACCCCATCCCGAGTTCCTGCGTACTCACCGCAGCTTCATTGTCCACATGCCTCTCGCTCAGCAAATCGACCGTTTCCGCATCGTCTTCGGAGATCAGTTCATTCCCGTCTCAGACTCCTATAAGGAAGAGGTGCAGGAATACCTGGATGTCCACACATTAGTGTGAACGTATCCATGTTATATGTATGTTACATGTATGTTATATGTTTGAGCAACATATAACATACCACAAAGCCTCTGTCTATCGGCATTTGAGTCACATCATGTTATAAGGTTATATGTTTTTTGAAAATTCATAAGAATCAGTTACCGACTGAAGGGCACTCAGTTACCGACTAACCCCTGTTTTGTTACCGACTGAAGCCCCCTTTCTTACCGATTAAGGCATTCATTTGATGAAGATATAGCTCTTCCCTCGTTCCGATACCTCCTATGGGGGCGTTCCGATGCCTCCCAAGGGTGTTGGGAAGCGTCCCTAAGGGGGTATAGGAGGTATCTCCAAACCCCTTGGGGATAATCCCCAAGACCCACGGAGCCCGTACCTTCGACCCTCGGAGCCCTGGGCTTCGCACCCCCCATGCAGTAGTTTGGTGAACACAGAGACACAGAGACACGGAGAAATAATAAAAAACTCTGTGCCTCTGTATCTCTGTGTTGAGTGAATATTTAGGGGAAAATCGCCATTCGTTGTCACCCTTGTCACCTCGTTGTTACCGTAATTGCCTGATTATCAAATAGTATTGCAAGGCGGCAACGGTGACAAGGGTAAAAAACTCTGTGTATGCGCGCATGCGCGCGAGGGATTCTAATTTATTGTCATTTACTTCCTGATGTCATGATGATGTTCACCACATTGACGATGTCTGTCACGTTCACCTGTCCGTCACCGTTCACGTCGGCAGCACTCCTGTTGTACTTGGCAGATGGCTTGCCCAGGATGTCGTTCACGATCTCCACAATGTCCGACACGTTCACCTTCATGTCACCATTGGCATCACCTAAAATGACACCTGCTTCGAAAGTCACTTTATAGGCATAGAGTAACACGCTGTTGGCTGCTGCACTTGGGGCACGGTCAAGACGGGCAGCACTGCCATCTGATGTACTTGCATACAGATAAACATAAGTAGGAGCACTGACATTATACTCCACGTCAGCCGTTCCACGCTCCGTCTTTGTGATCTTCGTAGGAGCACCATTGCCAATCTGTACGTTCAGCACATGTGTACCAACCGTCTTGGCATCCACAGTAATCGTTCCCTTACCGGCAGGAACCTCAAAGATGATACCATTGTAGTTCTCACGAACGGCAGCATCGCCCACCTCAGCATTCTGGATGGACGTCATCTGCTCAGTGGTTGTGGTAGAGTTCAGTACGAGTGCCTGCTCCGTAGCATCGTAGCCGTCACCACTAGCAGCATCCAAATTATAATAGGTGTTGTCAATGACGGTGTTAGTGAAGTCAGTTGTTCCCTCCATTCTTTCACAGAAAGAAATATCTAATGATTTTTCTATAGGAGAGATTTCAATATCCCCTAAATCCATAAACTGCGCATCTTTCAAATCAAAGTCATTACAATTGACTATTTGGAGTTCATCAAAATTATACATTCTGTAAGGACTACCAAGAAAGGCGACAACGTGCATATTTTCACGTTTCCATGATTTGTCTAATTTAATAGTGTATGTCTTTTCATATGTGTCTCCATTCCATTCTATCGGATCGCCCCACACAGCTGATACGTTAGTACGCAGGACATTATCATTTCTATAATTGTCAATAATCCCAGATTCAGAAAGCTGAGTCGAATATAGCCCATCCTCTGTGAGAAATACAGAAAGATTAATACTATCTGCCCACAACTTAAAGTCTGAGGTTCGCCTACCTGTAACTTTTATAATAATCCTATCATTTGTAGAATAATATGCATTTATATTTACATTTGCCACTGCAGGGAATCGTCTACTATTAACTTCCACTACACTATTCTTAATATCTCCATCAAAATCTGTGAGAAGCGCCGCTCCTGCTTTTGCTACCCTGTTAAAAGTATATCCTGGTACATGATCAAGTAAAACACTTAATGAGTCACTGGCAGGGCAAGATAATTCATCATCGTGGTGTATTCTTATTAACGAATAATCTTTTCTGGTAGAAACCATTCTATCTACTATTTCATTTAAACTGCCACCAGAATGGCTACACCACGTAGCAGTATGCATCTCAATTAGATGTTTTTGGCGTGGAATTGTATCTTTTACTACTACAAAATCAATTTTAAGAGTATCATCAAGAGTGTATTTAGGTGTATCGCCATTTATTTCAGCTACATAGAGTTTAGCCACATGTTTACCTGATTTCAAATATTTTCCGATACCGAAACTCATATCTACCAACATCTTAGGTGAGATACTTTCCACATTGTTGAAATGACTATTATATTGGGGTTCGTCATTATCAATTTGTATTCCCAACTTAAACTGAGTAATGGTTTTCTTTCCAATGTTTCTTAAATAGATCCAACCTCCATCATAATCGGAAATCGTACCTTCTGTATAGTATTTCCAAACATCATGAAAGTCTATTAATCTGACATCATTCTGAGGAAGGTTTTTGCCTTCTACTAAAACCTGAATACAGACAGCAGCGTTGATATAGCGTACTGGATGAAGTAAATCCCAAAAAGACTCTCCATTTTCTCCGTATGGACCATAAAGATAACCAGATCCTTCCATAACACATTCTTCATTCTTGTTGTATGCCCAAGATGTAGCAATAGGGAAACAGGCTCCTTCTTGTGTATACTCATAGCCTAAAAAGAATTCTTCTCCAGTAATGTCGATAGGTGTATTAAGTTTGATGACATTCCATCCTACCTGAATATTACCGACATCCTGTGAATAAGAATAGTTCCCGTCAAGTGAATTGCCTATCCACAATTTCAAATTGGAAATATTTACATCATTTAAAGCAATACGCACACAGGTTAATTTGTTTCCAACTAATGGTGAGAGCATTGCTTTCGACATTTTTATTGCGGTTTTGTACAATCCGCTTTCATAGCCTCCAAATGAATAATAACTTTGAGGGTCGGCATCATTTATTGTATACCCTGCAATTATTTGATTCTCTTCAGGATTCTCAAATGGATTGTCATTATAAATAGCATCCGGTATATCTGACTCTTCAATATGCTTGAAGTTCATCCAACCAGCAGATGTTTCATATTTTGATTTGCACCCTTTTGGAACATACAAAGTTGCATTATCATAACAAATCTGTTCAAAGTCTGAATCATAGCAATATACTGGTATTGTCTGTTTTACAGTAATAGATTTTATGTTTGTACACCCACTGAACACGTATGACCCCAACCCATCATTTGAAAGAGATAGTGGCAAGATTATATGTTGCAGGGATAAGCAATTCCGAAAAGCGCCATAACCAATCTCCGTTACACCATCAGGAATGTTTATTTCTTCCAGTTTCGTACATCTTTCAAATGCATCATGCTCTATTCTTACCACCGTCTCTGGCAAAACTATTTTTTTTAGATTCTTGCATCCATAAAATGAACTAGCCTCAACTCTTTGTACCTTTTGCCCTATCGTATAAGTTTCACCTTCCTTTGCAGGGGGATACGCAACAATTCGCTTGTTACTGATTCGATACAATACGCCATCTATCGAAGAGTATCTGTTATTACCATCCTGAACTATAATCTCACGGATATTAGAGCATCCTCTAACGGGATTGTTATGAGTCTGCATAACATTACGAGGTATATAGAATTTTTCCAGACCGATACAGCCACTGAAAGAATCAGACCCCAAAGTATCAATAGTCTCTGGTAATTCTACAGAGGTGATATTAACGCAATCAGAAAAACCACCAATCGCGACTCTAGACACTATGCACTCTTGACCATCAATCACAATTCCTGCCGGAATGACAATATCACCGCCAATAGCATAGTTTGATGCTGAAACCTCTGCTTTGTCATCATAAATGCGATTAAACTTCAACCTCTCGTCATGTGCCGCATCTGGCATGACTTTCAATGTTAATACATTTCCTTCTATCACAGCCTCAACATAGCGATAGGTGGAACCCTCAACAGCAACCCATTCTGCGCTTTCATTCTCACGATAGACGGAAACGATGCGGTAAGTTCCATCTGGCACGCTTGCGCCTAAGGCAAAAGTTGACGATGGTGAAATAACAAGACCAGGAGAAAATTCTATATTGCCATAACCTAATACAGACTTTAACTCTGTGCCTTGGTAGAGAGCAAAACCACTTTGCACTGTTTGGGCTTCTGTGAACGAGTTTTGTAAGGTGCATTCTATCTGTATCCCTGTGAAATTGTCACTGGCAGAACTCCTTGTCACAGTCTCGCCAGAAGCAAGGGCAATCTTTGTAACAGTTATTTTGGGTTTGCTAACTACATCACCACCGGTAGATTTCTGAATACCAATAATGGCAGTTTGGTCTCTGGCATAAGCACTATTACCGTCAGGGTTAAGAGCAGTCAAGGTAAAGTAGCCATCGTATAGTCCGTCCCATCCCCAGTTAATGTAGAACATATTGTCTCGATAGCCATGACATATAAAAGAGTGTCCACCATTACCAGACTGTCCTCCATAGATGACAGGACGTCCTGCTTTCAACTCATTATATATCATTTCTTCCCAAGTCTCGCTATTGTAACCATTGCGATAGACTATTCGCATATTCTTATCATAACCGAACTTTCCTATTAACGCACCAGGTATATTTGCATCATAAGAACCAGATTCGTCAAGCCCATAATCCATCTTGACAGATTGACCGCAATAACGCATCAAACGGGCAATGTCATCGTTGGTCATGTTGCTCCAATTGAAGGTTGTTGCTTCCAACTTTGGTATAGTGATCTGATTGGTCTTCGTTGTGTAACCTGCAATCTCACCAGTTGCACTTTCAGGCCACTTTGCATAGTTCATGACCTGAGCCATAGCAGTTGCCACACAGCCAGTAACACAGTGTTCCCCTTTGATTTCTGGGCATTGGTCGTTATAAGGCGAATATTGTCCCCAAGTCGTTGTGATGAAAGGGGCAATTTCTTCTTTTACAGTCTCAGCCCTGCGAGAAAGAACTCTCAGTGTTCCTTTTCCAACATCATTGATGGCTTTCTCGTATTGACTAAGCCACCAACGCACGTTGCTTGGCGCTTTTGTGAGGTCAAAATTGCCTCGTTCCGAATATCCAAGGATATCCTTTACCCTATCATCACCTGCTACGATGACGAAGCCGCCATTGTTCTCGGCATTAAACACATAGTAGTAAGCATTTCCTGCTGTTGAGGTTGCACGATGCAAATTTGTTTGCTTAAATTTCTTGTTTTTCATGAACTGCTGTGCTTTTTGTAAAGCCTGTTGCTCTGTTACTTCTCCTGCATTTATTGCCAGTGAGACAAGAAGTGCAATAATCAGTGAATAGATTTTCTTCATATTTTCTCAGTTTTTAGTTATTCGTTAAATTTCTACCATAGCAGAAGCGCGGGACTGTCTGTGCCAGTTCCGAAGCGGAGGTCCTGAGAAAACCTAATAATAGAAAATGGAGTACAGCCCCACGCACAATCGTGGAAGCCGTCTTGCCCTCCTGCTATTATTAGCCTTGCATGAAAATTTCTCAGGTTTCCACTTCGCAAGTACAGAGCATAACGCTTCTTCTGCTGAAGTGAGTCCTTCTCACTCCGATTACAAAGGTACAAAGAAGTGAGTCAATTACCAAATTTTCTTCGCTCATTTTTTATATCTAGTGGAGAAGGCCCTCTCCTTCCCCTGTTGAGGGGGAGGAATGAAACTCAGCCTCGCTTACTCCTCGTAATCATCGTGCGTACCTTATTATTATAGCGGTCGGCAGCGATGAGCTGCTCGATGGTGAGATGCATGCGGTATTTCCAGCGGTTATAGGGGTCGCTGGGCACATTGATACGCTCATCCTGTGGATTCTTGGAGCGCAGTTCGCTGTCCATGGCAAGCCAGTCTTGCAACTGCAGGATGCAGAGCATGGAGGGACAATAAAGGTGGCGGGCGATGATCTCCTCCGCCAGATGGGCAGGTAACTGCTCGGGTGCCCGACCTTCTTTCTGCAACATGGTGACATAATAACGCTGGCGACGCTCAGGGTTCTCCTGCCACCAGAGTCGCAGAGGTGACATGTCGTGAGTGGAGATAGTGGCGACGGAGCGATAGGGATTCGCCTCCAAATGGGCAAACTCAAAACCTTGCTGCTTAGGCATCTGCTGTATCTCCAAGGTAAGGATACGCAGTTGGTCGAGCACAGGCTCCACACAGTCAGGCAGCATCCCGAGATCCTCCCCACATATCAGCAGTCGGGAGTCCTTGAAGATAGCAGGTAACCGTTTGAGCGCCTGTTGCCCCCAGAACATCGAGTGCCGCTGGTAGAAATAGTTATTATACAGTCGCAGGAAGGCATCTTTATCCTCATTACTCAATGCCTCATAGATGGGTTCGCTGAGTACCCCAATGCGAGGATGGTACATCTCCGCCTGACGCGGGTCCTCCACAAACAGGACATCACAGATCAGGCGCATCAGTCCGTCACGTATCCATAAGCTGCTCTCATCATGACGGTCGTTGAAGTATGCTGCCACTTTCTTCTGAGTGTCATACTCCTCCTTCAAATCATATAGGTTATAAGCCTTGCGTACCAGGAAATTGTCACGCACATATTGGGCATGGATACCAAAGAGACGGTCAATGAGTCGGTCATTGATAAACGGTTTGGTATAGAGTTCCTTGCGGAAAGGAAGACCGAAATACTCTATCTCTCCCACAGTCAGAGGCAATGCTGGTGAGAAATGCCCCAAGAGTCCATAGACGGCATTCTCAGGAATCTCCCAGATACGGAAGAAACCCAGTATGTGGTCGATGCGCAGAGCATCGAAGTACTGACTCAGATACTTCAGACGTTTCCTGAACCAGCCAATCAGTTCCTCACTTTCCCAATTATACGTAGGGAAGCCCCAGTTCTGCCCTTGTATGGTAAACGCATCAGGGGGAGCACCTGTCTGGCTGTCGGTATGGAAGAGTTCTGGATGCTCCTTCGTCTCCACACTCTCACGATTGACCCCTATAGGCAGGTCGCCCTTCAGGATGACACCCTTGGAGCGCGCATAATCGGCAGCAGTCTTGAGCTGCGTATGAAGGAGGTACTGCAGATAGTAAGTAAAAGCCTCATCCTCTGTCCTGTACGCTGCATAGGGTTTCAGCCACACCTCGTTGTCATGAACGAAATCCTTATACTCTTTGGAAGCTGTGACAGACTTCCGCTGTTCCTCAAAGAGCTGCAGCAGATACTCCTGTTTGACACGGTCCACCGCCTCATAGTCACTGTACGGCAGGGCATTCAGTTCCTGTTGGCGACGACGGAACTGTGTCATGACCTGCTTCGACTTCAGGGTGCCTGCCGCCTCCAGATCAATGTAATGCGGATGAAGGGCAAAGACGCTGATGATATTATAAGGATAGGAATCCTGCCAATGACCGCTGACGGTAGTGTCGTTGACGGGCAGCAGTTGGATGACCTTCATACCCGTTAGCACTGCCCAGTCGACCAACAGCTTGAGATCTCCGAAGTCGCCCACCCCATAACTGTGCTCACTACGCAGGGAGAACACAGGGATGGCAACACCGGCGGCACGCCATGTCTGTTCCTTCAAGCGCAGATGCTCGCCATAAAGTACCAGTACCTGCCCGTCCTCCAGTTCGACATCACCAGTGGTGCGGTTGTCACCCTCCTCCCAAGCAACGAAGGCATGAGTCTCGTCATCCACCACCACATACTTATATTCTATCGGGAACAGCATGCCCAGGGCGTTAACGGTCAGCATCCACTCATGCTGTCCGGCATATTCCATCCGCAGATAACGGGAGGTGTTCCAACTGCCGATGGCAGGGTGACTGCCGCAGATGGCGACAGCCTGACCGGGCTGCAACTGTGGAGCGGAGACACGGAAGGTGATGGTACGGCGGAACAAGGGCAGTCGCAGTGCCTCCACATGCTCATTCAAATGTCCATGCACCATCGTCAGATAAGCATTCGTGTAAAGATGATAAGGCAGTGGCAGGTCACGCCACTGGTCTGGGAAGACATAGTCTTTGGAGGTATCAAAGTGATAGACACGCGGTACCAGGTCCCACTCACGGCGCAGCACATTACCGTCCGCATCCTCTACCTGATAGATATAGACAATATGCGACAAAGGATGCTGACGTGACTCCAGGGCAGCGGTCTCCACTGTCCACAGCTCCCCATCTTCCGTCTGCATCAGCAGGTTATATTGTTTGACAGTCCCGTCCTGGCTATGGTAGGCGATGCTGATATGCAAGCTCTCCCCCCATGCTGTACGGTACCGTATACTGAATTTTAACTTCATGATCGATAAACTTTTTGGCAAAGTTACGAAAAAGTTTAGAGTTTAGAGTTTAGAGTTTAGAGTTTTTTGTAACTTTGCAGCGAAAAAGTTATAAAAGACATGAAAATTCCAAGTTCAAAGAAATATTTAGTCCCCGCCGCCATTGGTTTACTACTGGTGTTAGGACTGACGTGCTACTTCTTTTTCAGTTCTGTATCGACACTGAATGAGACACATTATTTATATATAGATGAGGATGACACACAGGACAGTGTGATAGCCAAGATCAAGCCTTACGCCTCACCAGCCGGTATAGCTGGTTTGCAGACGATGCTACGGCATGGTAATTACAGTGAGCAAATCAAGACGGGACGATATGCCATCAAACCCGGAGAAGGGGCAATCACTATCTACCGCCATCTGAAGAACGGAATGCAAGAGAGTATGAAGCTCACCATTCCCGAATCCCGCACAATGGACAGGTTGGCTTCCTATCTCAGCAAGAAACTGATGATTGACTCAGCAACAATAGCCTCAGCGCTCTATTCTCAGGAAATATGCTCGAAATACGGTTATGACACATGCACCATCCCTGCCATGTTCGTTCCCAACACCTATGACATCTATTGGAATGTGAGTCTTGACGGACTATTGGAGCGTATGCAGAAAGAGCATGACCGTTTCTGGAACAGTGAGCGGATGGCAAAGGCAAATCAGCGGAACATGACTTCCAATGAGGTGGCGACCCTTGCCTCCATCATTGACGAGGAGACTGCCAATACGGCGGAGAAGCCGATGATAGCCGGTATGTATATCAACCGGTTGAGACAAAACATGCCTCTGCAGGCTGACCCCACCATCAAGTTCGCCTTGAAGGACTTCGCGCTGAAACGGATATACAACAACATGCTCAGGATCAACAGTCCTTATAACACCTATGCGAATGAGGGACTGCCTCCCGGTCCGATCAAGATAGCCTCTATCAAGGGAATTGACGCAGTGCTGAACGCTGTTGACCATGAGTATCTGTATATGTGTGCCAAGGAGGATTTCTCAGGGACCCACAACTTTGCCAAGACCTATGCAGAGCATTTGAAGAATGCGGCAAAGTACACGAAAGCACTTAACGAGAAAGGTATCAAATAAAAAAAATGCTCCTTGCTTCACAGCGAGGGGCAATTAAATCGGTATTAGTCCTTTTAAGGTAAAAAGATTGTATTCAGGATAACGAGGGCAAAGGTACTGCCTTTTTAACATTCTGGCAAATATTTTCTTATGTTAAATAACATATTTTACATGTTATAAGAAAAAAACTACAGACTCTCAACTATAAACTCTAAACTTTTTCGTACCTTTGCAAACAAATTAAACGTTTAATATATCATGACAGAAGAGAAGAATTTGACTGAGAACGAGGAGAAGAAGAGTCTCAGCTTCGTAGAGCAGATGGTGGAGGGCGACCTCGCCGCAGGTAAGAACGGAGGAAGGATACAGACCCGTTTTCCACCAGAGCCCAACGGATATATACACATTGGACACGCAAAAGCCATCTGTATGGATTTCGGTGTAGCCGAGAAATTCGGAGGCACCTGTAATCTCCGCTTTGACGATACTAACCCCACCAAGGAGAATACCGAGTATGTGGAGAATATCATGAATGACATCAAATGGCTCGGTTTCCATTGGGAGAATGTCTATTATGCCTCCGACTATTTCGATAAGTTGTGGGATTTCGCCATCTGGCTCATCGAGAAAGGACTCGCTTATGTTGACGAGCAGACCTCTGAGCAGATTGCCGAACAGAAGGGTACACCGACACAGGCTGGCAGACCCAGTCCTTTCCGTGACCGTCCCATTGAGGAGAACCTGCGCCTGTTCCGCCATATGAACACGCCAGAGGCTGTGGAGGGCTCGATGGTGCTACGTGCCAAGCTCGACATGGCAAACCCCAATATGCACTTCCGTGATCCGATTATCTATCGTATCATCCAGATTCCCCATCACCGTACAGGAACGAAATGGCACTGCTACCCGATGTATGACTTCGCCCATGGGCAGAGTGACTACTTCGAGGGTGTCACCCACTCTATCTGCACACTGGAGTTCGTGCCTCACCGCCCACTCTATGACAAGTTCGTGGACTTCCTGCAGGAGAAAGAGGGACAAACCGCATATCGTCCTCGTCAGATTGAGTTTAACCGTCTGAACCTCACATATACCGTGATGTCCAAGCGTAAGCTGAAGGCATTGGTTGATGAGGGACTGGTTGACGGCTGGAGCGATCCCCGTATGCCAACCGTATGCGGAATGCGCCGTCGTGGATATTCCGCACAGAGCATTCGCAACTTCATCAAATCCATCGGTTACACCAAATTCGACGCTCTGAATGACTACGCATTGTTGGAGGCAGCTGTCCGTGATGACCTGAACAAGAAGGCATGCCGTGTGTCTGCGGTATTGAATCCTGTCAAGCTCATCATCACCAACTATCCAGAGGGAAAGACAGAGCAGATGGAAGCTATCAACAACCCCGAGAACGAGGCTGACGGAAAACACACCATCACCTTTAGCCGTGAGTTGTGGATTGAGCGGGACGACTTCATGGAGGTTGCCGAGAAGAAGTTCATGCGCTTGGCACCAGGCAAGGAGGTGCGTCTGAAGAATGCCTATATCATCAAATGTGACGAGGAGCATCCCTGTGACAAAGATGCCGAGGGCAATGTCACGACGATATATGCCACCTACGACCCTGAGACCCGCAGCGGACAACCAGGTGCAGACCGTAAGATCAAGGGTAAGACACTACACTGGCTCAGTTGTCAGAATGCGGTACCCGCTGAGGTACGCCTCTACGACCGTCTGTTCTCCGTGGAGAATCCCGGTGCCGATGAGCGTGACTTCCGTGAGTTACTCAATCCCGATTCACTGACTGTCTTGAAGAACTGCTATGTAGAGCAATACCTCACTGAGAAGAAACCAGGTGACTTCCTGCAATTCCAGCGTATAGGATACTTCACCCTCGACGAGTCTTCCAAGGAAGACCACCTCATTTTCAACAAGACGGTCGGACTGAAAGACACATGGGCGAAGATGAATAAATAATGAAGAAAACAGGCGACGAATATTTTGACAGCGAGGAGTTCAGGAATATCCTGGACAACTACGAGGAGTCTGCCAAGTCCGGATATCCCTTGTATATGGATGCCGACGACTTGGCAGATATCGCCGATTACTATCACTTCACGGGAAATGACTCCCAGGCAAGTGAAGCGATTGAATACGCCTTGTCATTATATCCCAATGCCACTCTCCCCAATGTCTTCAAGGCACGTGAGGCACTGACCACTGGAGATATCGACTCCGCACGGGAATATATAGAGCGAATAGAGAATAAGGAAGACCTCGAATATCATTACATGCAGGCAGAACTGCTGATAGCGCAAGATATGGTAGAGGAAGCCGACAACTATCTGCGGCAGTATCTGAAGACGCTCCCTCCTGACGAATATCAGGATTTCATCATGGATGTCGCCAACATATACTTTGACTACGGACTGAGCGGAAAAGCTTACGAGTGGATGATGCGCTCCAAAGGAGACGACAGTAAAGACTTCAAGGAATTGATGGCACACACACTGTTCGGATTAGGAAAATACAAGGACAGTGAGCGTCTCTTCAATGAACTGTTAGACAAAGACCCGTACTCCAAAAACTACTGGAACGCGCTGTCTAACGCCCAGTATATGAACGAGGACTTCAGTGGAGCCGTCACCAGCAGTGAGTATGCCATAGCCATTGACCCCCAAGACCCTGTATCCATTATCAATAAGGCTAACGCTTTGATAAGACTGGGGAATTACGAAGAGGCTATCCACTATTATGACCGCTATGCGGAGATAAATGATCCTGATGAGTTCAGTCTCTTCAACAAAGGTGGCTGTCTGTCCAATCTCAACAGACATGAGGAGGCAATCACCGTTCTCCAACAGGCATTGGAGATAAGTCCGCACGACTCACAGGTACTGCCATTGATTTATCAGGAGCTTGCCTTCTGCTATAGCAGCCTGAAACGTCTGGACGAGGCACTGCATTATATCGACGAGACCAGAACACTGGAGTGTGACCATATTGACATGCTGGTCCTGAAAGGACATATCTTGCTGGAGAATGAACAGAACGAAAGGGCTGAGCAAGTATTCAAGAATGCGATAATACGCTCCAACAATGACCCGAATGTCATCCTACGCATCATCGTATCCCTGTATGACAATAAATACGTGAAAGCAGCTTACGAGATGTTCCAGAAATTCTTCTCGATGGTGGTTAACGACCAGTTTAACCAAGGCTACTCGTATATGGCACTCTGCTGCAACGACTTGGGATATAAGGAGGAATTCCTGATGTATCTCCGCCTTGCCGTTGAGCGCAATCCCAGTGAGGCACGGATGGTCCTTGGACATCTGTTCCCTGAGGATATGGCTGCGAAAGAATATTATCATTATATGTATCAAAAACTGAAGAAATGAATTTCATATCCTCTCTTCTGTCCAATCTAAATTACGGAACTATTTTATTCCTGATGCTTCTTGAGAGTACGGTTGTTCCTGTACCCTCAGAGTTTGTAGTAACTCCCGCCGCCTATCATGCCGCAGGTGGGAACCTGGATGTGTTCCTGGTGATTCTCTTCGCTACTATCGGAGCAGACCTGGGAGCCTCCATCAACTATGTGGTTGCCTATTATGTCGGCAGACCCGTCATCTACCGTTTCGCCAACAGTAAATGGGGCAAGATGTGCCTGCTGAACCAAGAGAAGGTGGAGAAGAGCGAAAAATATTTCGATGACCATGGTATTGTGGCAACACTGACGGGAAGACTGATTCCCGGTATCCGTCACCTCATCTCCATCCCCGCAGGTCTTGCGAAGATGAACTACTGGAAATTCCTGCTTTACACAACAATTGGCGCTGGGGTATGGCATAGTATCTTAGCAGCCTTAGGCTGGTATCTACATGCCATTGTACCTGAGGATCAGCTCAACGACAAGATCAGTGAATATGCGGAGTACATCAAAATCATTATCTTGGCACTGGTGATAGCCGCCGTCGTCTATTTTATCATTCACTCCTATTTGAAAAGAAAAAAGGAATAATATTCGTCCATATCGAATAATTTTTGTATATTTGCCGAATATTTTTAATAAGAAATCATTATGGCAAGAAAGAACAACCATCTGGTAATCATGGCAGGAGGTGTAGGAAGTCGTTTCTGGCCCATGAGCACCTCAGAACATCCCAAACAGTTTATTGACGTGTTGGGTATTGGTAAGACACTGCTTCAAATGACCGTAGAGCGTTTTGACTCCATTATCCCCCTTGAGAACGTTTGGGTAGTTACCAACCGTAACTACGTGGATATAGTTGCTAAGCAACTACCTGAGATACCCCGCAACCATATCCTATGTGAGCCTTGCCGTCGTAATACCGCTCCCTGCATTGCGTATGTCAGCTGGCGCATTAAGTCAACCGACCCGAAGGCGAACATTGTTGTTTCCCCCAGTGACCATGTGGTAATGGACACCAATGAGTTCCGCCGTGTTATCACCGAGTGTATGGATTTCACCTATGATAGTGATGCTATCGTCACATTAGGTATAAAACCGTCACGTCCTGAGACGGGCTATGGCTATATTCAGGCATCGCTATCGAGTAATTCCCTGCGTAACAAAGGTATCTTCCGTGTTGATTCTTTCCGTGAGAAGCCCGATTTGGAGACGGCTAAACAATACATCAGCAAGAACAACTATTTCTGGAATGCCGGTATCTTCATCTGGAATGTGTCGACCATTGTCAATGCCTTCCGTATCTACCAGCCGGCAATGGCAAAGCTCTTTGAGTCCTTGTTACCAATCTATGGTACAGACAAGGAACAAGAAGAGATTGACCGTTTATTTCCTGAATGTGAGAACATTTCAGTCGACTACGCCATCATGGAGAAAGCCGAGGAGATATTCGTATGTCCTGCTGATTTCGGATGGAGTGACTTGGGTACATGGGGATCTCTACAACAGAACACCAAACAAGACCTGTATGGGAATGCCTGTATCGGAGAGGATATCACAATGATAGAGTCCCATAACTGCATGGTACATGCCACACAAGAGAAAAAGGTGGTGATACAAGGTCTTGACGGCTATATCGTGGCAGAGAACAATGACTCCCTACTCATCTGTAAAATCTCTGAGGAACAGCGTATCAAGCAATTCAGTGGTCAAGATAAATAAACCCGTTTTCTAATAAAACACCATGTTAGAAAAGAACAGTAAGATATATGTGGCAGGTCACCATGGACTGGTCGGTTCCGCTATTTGGAATAACCTGTTACAAAGAGGATACACCAATTTAGTGGGTCGCAGTCACAAAGAACTGGACCTGACAGACCAGTTAGCAGTTCGCAAGTTCTTTGATGAGGAGCAACCTGACGCTGTTGTTCTTGCCGCTGCCTTCGTAGGAGGTATTATGGCGAACTCCCTCTATCGGGCTGACTTCATCATGCAGAACATGAAGATGCAGTGCAACGTCATCTCTGAGTCGTATGCCCACGGTGTGAAGAAACTGCTCTTCCTTGGCTCTACCTGTATCTATCCGAAGAATGCCCCACAGCCTATGCGGGAAGATGCGCTTTTGACTTCCCCGTTGGAATATACCAATGAGGAATATGCCATTGCGAAGATTGCCGGTTTAAAGATGTGTGAGAGCTATAACCTGCAATACGGTACCAACTATATCGCGGTGATGCCTACCAACCTTTATGGTCCCAATGACAATTTCCACTTGGAGAACAGCCATGTAATGCCCGCCATGATGCGTAAGGTCTATCTTGCCAAGCTCATCCATGATGGGGAGTGGGAGGCAATTCAGCGGGATCTTGATATGAGACCCGTCGAAGGGGTTAATGGCTCTGGGTTAACGGTTAATGGTGCTGAACGTCAAAAGGCATTGGAGATATTGGCAAAGTACGGTATCAGTGATAATAAGGTAGTGCTATGGGGAACAGGAACGCCACTCCGTGAATTCTTGTGGAGTGAGGACATGGCAGATGCCTCCGTTCACATCCTGCTGAATGTCGATTTCAAGGATGTCATTGGCATCGAGAAATACTCAAGTGTCCATTATGGTGCAAGTACAGATGGTGCCGTAGACCGCAACCATTCCGCAGGTCGTGGCGGTGCTATTCCCTCACTGGGTGAGATCCGCAACTGTCACATCAATGTGGGCACAGGCAAAGAACTGACTATCCGGGAACTCTCCGAATTGGTGGTGAAAACTGTTGGCTTTGAAGGGACCGTTGAGTTTGACACCACCAAACCTGATGGTACCATGCGTAAACTCATTGATGTCACGAAGCTCCATTCTTTAGGATGGATGCATAAAGTGGAAATAGAGGATGGCGTGAGAAAACTATTTGAGTGGTATAAACAGTCATTATGAATACTATCAGGTCTTTCCAAGATATCCAGTTGCTTGTTGCCAAGGCACATAGACGACTGCGTATCGTTGCCGTCAATGCGATAGACGAAGCAACGAAGGAAGCGCTGAGACTAGTCGAGGACACCCGATTAGCTGAGGTTATACGCATCAATGATACCCTTCTTGAAAGGGCGGCGGAAAAAGCTGTAGCACTTATCCGGAGAGGGGATGCCGATGTGTTGATGAAAGGACTCATCGGTACTGATATCCTTTTACGGGCAATTCTGAACAAGGTGTCAGGATTACTACCTGAAGGACAGGTATTGACACATCTCTCTGTGGCGGAGATACCAAACTATCACAAACTCCTTTTCTTCACCGATGTTGCCGTTATCCCCTATCCCACCCAAAAGCAACGCACGGAACAAGTGCGGTATGCAACGGATATATGCCATAAATTAGGGATTAAGGAGCCCCGTGTTGCCTTGATACACTGTGCTGAGCATGGCGGAAGACAGTTTCCTTTTGTGGAAGGTTATCAGGACATTAAACAAATGGCTGCTGAAGGACAGTTCGGAAAATGTATAGTTGACGGTCCATTAGATGTAAAATCCGCATGTTCTGCAGAAGCACTGAAGGCGAAAGGCATATCATCGCCACTGAATGGAGAGGCGGACATTCTCGTGATGCCTGACATCGAAGCTGGCAATGCCTTTTACAAATCCATGACCCTTTTTGCCGGAGCCAGTACTGCCGGTATTCTCTGTGGCACTGTCTGTCCGGTGGTGGTCCCTTCCCGTGGTGATTCAACCGAAGCAAAATACAATAGTATTCTTTTTGCCCTTGCATGCTTATGAAAATACTTGTCATCAATCCTGGTTCCACATCAACTAAGATGGCGGTCTATGAAGACGAGAAGCCTGTTCTACTCCGTAATATTGCCCATACGGCTGAGGAATTAGCTCCCTTTGGAGCCATCACAGAGCAACAGGATTTCCGTCGGCAGTTGATATTGGACGAGCTCCAACAGGCAAATATCCCTTTGGAGTTTGACGCTGTCATAGGACGAGGGGGATTGGTGAAGCCCATTGCAGGTGGTGTGTATGAGATAGACGAGCAGATGGTGAACGACACCTTACATGGTTGTGTCATGCATAACCATGCCTGCAACCTAGGCTGCTTAATTGCCCATGAGATAGCAGCGACAATAGATGGATGCAGGGCATTCATCGCTGATCCAGGTGTCGTGGATGAGTTATCACCTTTGGCACGTATCAGTGGCAGTCCCCTCATGCCGCGCATCTGCATCTGGCATGCTCTCAACCAGCGTGCTATTGCCAGACGATATGCACGAGGTATCGGTAAGGAATATGAGGACCTTAACCTGATTATCTGTCATTTAGGAGGTGGTATCAGTGTGGCTGCCCATGAGCACGGACGTGCCATTGATGCCAATAATGCCTTAGACGGAGAAGGACCTTTCTCTCCTGAGCGGGCTGGCTCATTACCCGCTGTAGACCTTATCCGACTCTGCTTCAGTGGCAAATATTCCGAGAAACAACTCCTGAAACGGATTGCCGGACAAGCAGGACTGACCGCCCATCTTGGAACTAACAATATGCGGGAGATACTGGAACGCATCCATCAGGGGGATGAACATGCCAAACTGATTGTGGATGCCATGATATATCATACGGCAAAACAGATCGCATCAGAAGGAGCCGTGCTTTGCGGTCAGATCGATGCCATACTGCTGACTGGAGGCATGGCACACTCCGACTATATTGTCAGTGAGCTTCGGAAACGAATCGGTTTCCTTGCTCCTGTCTATATTTTCCCAGGAGAGAATGAAATGCAAGCGCTTGCCCTGAATGCATTAGCAGTATTACAGGGCAAGCGCAAGGTTAATATTTATTCCAATTAGAATCTCTTATTTTGCATACAAAGCAACGATTGTCTCGTACTTTTCTTGTTTACCAGAGGTCTGCTTTGGCTCACCGACTTTCTTACCATACTCGTAAGCCTGCTCCAGTGTCAGTTTACCATCCTCGAAATCTTTTCCGACGCCATTATCGAAACTTGCATAGCGAGCCTTCTTCATAGCGGGTATTTCACTCTGCTCAAGAATTGCAGCGGCATTCTCCAAAGCACGGGCCATAGCATCCATTCCACTGATATGAGCAATAAAGAGGTCTTCCAAGTCAGTAGAGTTACGGCGAATCTTCGCATCGAAGTTAGTACCACCATTACCCAGACCACCATTGCGGATAATCTCCATCATAGCCTGTGTCAACTCATAGTTATCGATTGGGAACTGATCAGTATCCCATCCATTCTGAGCGTCACCACGGTTAGCATCAATACTACCCAACATACCAGCGTCAACAGCACAAGCCAGTTCGTGCTCGAAGGTATGACCAGCGAGCGTCGCATGGTTCACCTCGATATTTACCTTGAAGTCCTTATCAAGATTATGTGCGCGGAGGAAACCGATAACCGTCTCTGTATCTACATCATATTGGTGTTTGGAAGGCTCCATGGGTTTGGGCTCAATCAGGAAAGTTCCCTTAAAGCCCTTGCTACGGGCATAGTCACGAGCCATTGTCAACATAGTAGCCATGTGCTCCTTTTCACGTTTCTGGTCTGTATTCAGCAGGCTCATATAGCCTTCACGACCACCCCAGAACACGTAATTCTGACCACCCAACTTAATGGTTGCGTCAATAGCGTTCTTAATCTGGACGATAGCACGTGCCACCACATCAAAATCTGGATTGGTTGAAGCACCGTTGGCATAACGCTTATTACCAAACACGTTAGCGGTACCCCACAGCAACTTGATGTTAGGATATTGCTTCATCTTCTCCAGGGCATAATCAGTGATAACCTTCATACGAGCCTCATACTCCTCCACGTCAGCTCCCTCTTCTACAAGGTCCACGTCATGGAAGCAGAAATATTCAATACCCAGTTTGTCCATAATCTCAAAGCCGGCATCCATCTTGTCCTTGGCACGCTGAACAGCATCAGCCGACTTGTCCCATTCATAAGAACGGGTCTGTCCACCAAACTGGTCTGCACTTGCTCCACCCAGTGTATGCCACCAAGCCATAGCGAATTTCAACCAGTCCTTCATCTTCTTTCCCATGACCACTTTCTCAGGATCATAATAGTGGAAAGCCATAACATTTTTACTATCCTTTCCTTCAAAAGGAATTTTACCAGTAAAAGGGAAATACTCTTTTGCCATAATTTCTCTTAATTTAATTAAATCATTCGTTATTTCATTATCTCGATATCACGATAGTTTCTTTTGAAGCGTCTCTTTCCATGCAGCATAAGCTGAGAGATAAGCTGCACGATTGACCTCATCAGGCTCAATCACCTGAAGCTTATCAAGAGTAGCGAATGCCTCTTTATTATCCTTATAGATACCAGCACCCATACCAGCACCCTTGGCGGCACCCACAGAGCCATCCGTGTCGTACAACTCAATAGTAGCACCACTGACACCTGCCAAAGTATTACGGAACAGAGGACTCAGGAACATATTTGCTTTTCCCGCATGGATCTTCTGAATATCCATGCCCATCTGCTGCATGATTTCCATTCCATAACAGAACGAGAACACAATACCCTCCTGTGCTGCACGGACAATATGCGCTTTGCTATGCTTATTGAAATTCAGCCCATTAATCGAACAACCGATTTCCTTATTCTCCAGGACACGCTCAGCACCGTTGCCGAAAGGCACAATGGTCACGCCCTCACTGCCAATGGGAGCTGTAGCGGCAAGGTCGTTCATATCCGCATAACTTATGTCTGGGGTGATATTACGGTGAACCCAAGCGTTCAATATACCTGTACCATTAATACAGAGCAGGACACCCAATCGCGTCTGGTCAACACAATGGTTCACATGAGCAAACGTGTTAACACGACTCTGCTTGTCATAGTTCACTTCACCCAGCACACCGTATACCACACCTGATGTACCAGCCGTAGCGGCGATCTCACCGGGATTCAGCACATTCAGCGATAAGGCATTGTTAGGCTGGTCACCACCGCGATACGAAATTGGAGTACCTGCTTTCAGTCCCAATTCTGCTGCAGCCTCAGCACTCACTTCTCCCTGTATGCCAAAAGTTGGAACGATATCGGCAATCATTGAAGCGTCAAAGCCATAATACTTCATGAGGAAATCAGCCACCTGATTGTTCTTGAAATCCCAGAACATTCCCTCTGACAATCCACTGACCGTAGTGTTTGCCACACCAGAGAGACGCATGGCGATATAGTCACCAGGCAACATGATTTTATAAATCTTCTCATAAGTCTCTGGCTCATTCTCCTTGACCCACGCAAGTTTTGCAGCAGTAAAATTACCTGGAGAGTTCAACAAGTGAGTCAGGCACTGGTCAGCACCAAGATCCTTGAAAGCCTTCTCACCATAAGGAACAGCACGGGAGTCACACCAGATAATGGCGGGGCGTAAAGCCTTCAAGTCTTTGTCGACACAGACCAGACCATGCATCTGATAGGAAATACCGATAGCCTTGATTTCCTCACCAGTGGCGCCCGTCTCTGCCATAATCTTTTTCAAACTCAGTTTCGCATTATCCCACCACATTTGAGGATCCTGCTCAGCCCAACCAGCCTTCACAGCCATAATAGGAGCTTCTTTCTCAGGGAAGAATGCACTTGCAGCACATTTGCCAGTGTCTGCGTTCACGAGGGATGCCTTGACAGAGGAACTGCCGACATCAAAACCTAATAGATATCTATTTGCCATAATTCATTAAAAAATAATCGGTTCTTTATGAAGAATACGTTTTAGACCCCAAATTTCCCTAAATTATTTTTAAAAACCAACTTTTTTCCTCTTTTTTGATATTTTTTTATCATTATTTGACTACAATTAAAAATATTTTTTTACCTTTGCACATTAGAATTACGAAACTGGAAACTAAGTTTTATTCATATATGAAGAAGAAAATACTAATACTTGATGACAAAGAGACCATCGCAAAGGTCCTATCTATCTACCTAATGAGCGACTATGACGTACAGTGGCTCCCGGATGGATTACAAGGAGTGAAATGGCTTCAGGCTGGGAACACACCTGACCTGATTATTTCTGACATCCGTATGCCAGGAATGCGCGGAGATGACTTTCTGGAGTGGATTAAGCAGAATGAGTTGTTCCGCCATATCCCAGTGATCATGCTCTCCAGCGAGGACTCCACCAGTGAGCGTATTCGCTTATTGGAGATTGGCGCAGTCGACTATATTGTCAAGCCGTTCAACCCCATGGAGCTGAAAATCCGTGTCAAAAAAATTCTTCCCAACTAATAATATATTATTATGATAGGTGTTGTTTACTTAGGTAACAATCCGAAAACACAAGAAAGGCTCAAATACATCCCAGGACAGTTAGTCCGCATGACAAATGCCTACAAAGATGCAGCGCAGGTATGTACTCCGCATGTATCCAATGAGCACTTTATTGTATTTTTCGATCGTAATGTCCGTAGCGAAGACATCACAGCTATCACCTATCTGCGCAAGAAATGCCGTAATGTCTATATCATTCTCCTGACGGATGATATGAGCAAGGAAGAGCGTGACATCTACATGAAATGTGGTGTCAATGACACCATCAATAAAGATGCTTCTGTGACGGCATTGAACAAGAAGATTCAATTCATCTCTGACCGTGAGAACATCCTGTTCGATGACGAGGCGCCGAGATACAAGATTCTGAAATTCAAGATTCCTGTATGGAAACGTCTTTTCGACATTTTCTTCTCCGGACTTGCCATCATTATTCTATCTCCGATATTCATTTTAACGGCGATTGCCATTAAATTAGAGAGCAAAGGTCCTGTATTATTTAAGTCCAAGCGTGTAGGAACCAATTATACCATCTTTGATTTCCTGAAATTCCGCAGTATGTATATTGACGCGGAAGACAGGCTGAAGGATTTAAGCAAGACCAGCAACCAGTATGTAGAGAAAGAAGACGAGGATGAGCATAAGACGATTACCGCTCCTCTCGGCGACGAGGCAGAGCAAGACATGCTGAACATGGGTATGGAGTCTGAGATGATGATCAGCGATGAGGAAATCATGCTGATTGGAGATGACTTCGTAGTGGCAGAAAGTGATTTCAACAAGCAGAAGGAAGAAGACATAAACAATGCCTTTGTTAAGATTGAGAACGACCCGCGTATCACCAAGGTGGGTAAGTTCATCCGCAAATACAGTATCGACGAGTTACCTCAATTGTTCAACATTCTCAAAGGTGACATGTCGATTGTCGGCAATCGTCCTCTCCCACTCTATGAGGCAGAGAAGTTGACCGCAGACAGTAGCATTGACCGTTTCATGGCTCCTGCCGGGCTCACGGGACTATGGCAAGTCGAGGAGCGTGGAAAAGGTGGAAACATGTCCGCTGAGGAGCGTAAGCAACTGGACATCACCTACGGACAGACTTACAATTTCATGTTAGACATGAAGATTATCTTCCGTACCCTCTTCACGTTTGTACAGAAAGAGAACGTATAATTTAGTAGTCTTTTAATATTTAAAAATGAACAAAATTAAACGAATACTATTTCTAATTCCGATATGGTGCATAAGTACCATGACTTATGCACAGTCATTGGACGAAAGTGGTATCAGCGCGGGGTTCTTTGACTCAAGTGAGGAAAGCACGTTGAATTTCTCAACGTTCCATCTGCCACCGTTGTCTGTGCTTTTTGAGAATGCCAAGCAGAACCCGCAGATTTTGTCTTTGGACAAGGCGGAGCAACTTGCCAAAGCAGAGGTTGCCCAGCAAAAGCGTCATATTTTCTCATATGTCCGTGCCCATGCCAGCTACAGTTATGGTAAAACCGACGTTTATGGTCAGATGACCAACAACCAGACAGGTACCATGAATTTTGTACCTATCTTCGAGTCCAAAAACGGAACAGAACAGTCCTATTGGAATGTCGGTGTCAACATTAATCTTCCTCTTGAAGATATCCTAGACTGGGGACCTTCCGTGAAGCGTAAACGCTTAGAGGCAGATAAGGCACGGTTGGAAAAAGACATCAAGTTTGACGATCTGAAACTCCAGATCAGTACGTTATACGCCAAAATCACCAACAATTTGGTGACCTTGAAGACCGCCAGTGAGGGTGCTGCCGCCTATCAGGGAGCAGGTGCCTTGAACCAAGAGGATTTCCACCAAGGAAACATGAATATCGAGGACTATGCCTGGACGAAATTGCACGAATTACAGGTAGTACGAGAATATCAAACTTTGCAGACATCAATCATCCAAGATATTCTTACACTGGAAATTATCTCCCGAACTCCTATTATCACCAATGCGACCACAGAGGTGACACTGGATGGCACCATCCATAAGTCAGAGAAGCAGATTCGCCGTGAGAACAAGGCTTTGGAGAAGCGTATTGCCAAAGAAGCAAAAGCAGACGAGAAACGCTATCAGCAATTAGAGAAAGCGGAAAGGGAAGCCAAGGCGAAATCAGACAGGATTGCCGCCAAAGAAGCTGCAAGGTCTGCAAAGGCAGCCAGAGCATATGAGAAAAGTAGTAGATCACGTTAATATTTAGTACTATGGACTTATTCAGATATATTGTTAGGTTTTTATATAAGATTCGTTGGTATCTGGTCATATTACCTTTGATAGCCCTCATTGTGGCATGGTTCATGACCCGTAACATGGAACGCGTCTATGATACTAACACCACCATCTATACAGGTATGATTACCGGTTATAACATTGAGGGAGGCACAGGTGTCGCTGGTGGCAACCCGCAGACGAACATCACTAACCTGATGCTGATCATCACGACAGAGAACACCATCCGTGAAGTCTCTCTGCGCCTGTTTGCCCGCTGTATGATGTACGGTAATCCCAACAAAGACAACAACTACATCTCTGCTGAGCATTTCCGACAGTTAAATGCCTCAGTCCCCGCAGATGTCAAGGCATTAATTAATCACAATAGCGAATCAGCTACATACGCTAACCTGAAAGCATACGAGAAGCCGTCACAGGACAACTATCTTTTCGGACTGTTGAACTATCATCCCTATTTTGGTATCAATAACATCACGGCGAAACTGAAAGTACTGCAACTACAGAAAAGTGATATCATCGACATCGGCTATTCCGCTAATGATGCAGGCATTGCCTACAATACCCTTGACATCCTCAATGAGGTGTTTGCCCGTCACTACCAGCAAATCCGTTTTGGTGAGACCAACAATGTCATCAAGTTCTTCGAACGCGAGGTAGCACGCCTTTATCGTATTTTGACTGGTGCGGAAGATGACCTGATTCGTTATAACATCTCCAAACGCATCATCAACTATGGAGAGCAGACCAAGCAGTTATCCATTTTGGAAGCTCAGCAACAGAATTTCCGGAACCAGCAGCTGATGGACTACACCACTTCCAAGGCATTGATGGACTATTTGGAGCGCCAGTTAGGCGACCGTGCCCGTGTCATTCGTGCCAACCAGCAGTTCACTGATAAGATCAAGGACATCTCCCGTCTGCAGTCTCGTATCTCCAACCTCCGTCTGATGGGTGGTGAAGGTGGCGACCTCAATAACGAGGCACAGGAAGAGATGCAGAAAGCACAGCGCGAGCTCACTGCCACAACAAACAGCGTCAAGGATTTGACCAAAGAGATTGAGGCTGGCACATATAGTACAGAGACTGGTGTCAAGGCAAGTGACATGATCAGCAGATGGCTGGAGCAGATGCTGTTGATGGAAAAAGCAAGAGCAGAGATGTCGGCTACCGACATTATGAAACAGAATCTGGACCGCCAGTACCTGTTCTACTCTCCTATTGGAGCTACGCTGGACCGCAAGGACCGCCATATCACCTTTGTGGAGGGCAACTATATGGAGATGCTGAAGGCTTTGAATGCTGCACGTCTGCGTCAGAAGAACCTCCAGATGTCAACGGCAACCCTGCGTGTGCTGAACCCGCCAATGTTCCCATTGAACGCCCAGCCTACCAACCGTCTGATGATCCTGTTAGGTGCATTCCTGCTGACCTTTATGCTGACGGCACTGTGGTTCTTTATCATCGAGTTGCTCGACCGTACCCTGCGCGACCGTATGCGCTCAGAGCGAATCACTAAGATTCCTGTCATGGGCTGCTACCCGAAAGAGAGCAATCTTCGCTATCGCCGTTTCAACAAGACGATTGCCGACATGTCACTGCGTCAGTTAAGCAAGGCATTACTGCCTAAATTCAAAGAAGGACAGCAGAACGTGCTGAACCTCATTTCCACCGACTCAGGTAACGGTAAGAGTTTCCTTGCCCAGGAACTGGAGAACTACTGGATATCCATCGGACTGCAAGTTCGTCGTCTGACCTATGACGAGGACTTCCTTTCTGAGGACAGCAAGTTCATCATGGCGAACGGTATTAAGGACCTTTGCCCGGACATCCTGCCTGAGGAGATAGCCATCATCGAATATCCCAACTTGGATGAGAATTCCATCTCACCAGCCTTGTTGAACATGGCAACTGTCAACCTGATGGTCACCCGTGCCAACCGCACTTGGAAGGATGTTGACCAGAAAGCTTTGAAAGAAGTAGAGGCAATGTTGGATGAGGAGCACAAGGACACCCTCTTCATGTACTTGACAGAGGCAAGTCGCTATGCAGTAGAGGAGTTTGTCGGACAGCTGCCACCATATACCAAGTTCAACAACTTCGTATACCGCATGTCCCAGTTAGGATTGACTGCAACAGAGAACAACCATGCCAAGTAAATGACAAACGATTTTACGACATATAGGCAAGAAACTGGAGGAAGGGCATTTTTGCTCTTTCTCTTGTTTGGTCTTGCCATATATGAGTTTGTCAATGCCGGTTTTTCCGCATTTGCCGTTGTATGTCTCTCACCATTGATTATCATTGCCGCCTATGCCGCCTTCAGATACAGGATGTCGGGATTCTGGACTCTGTTCTTTATAAATTACTTTGTCCAATGGTTTTCTAAAAACAACTGGTTGCCTGCAGGGATTCCTATGTCTTTGTATAACGAGATGCTGGAGATTCTTCTTTTAGGTATTGCCATTATTGACGCCAGACGGACACCGCATTTTGAGAGGACGGCAAACCTGATGCTTTACACCCTATTGATATGGTGTGGATTTTGTACCTTAGAGGTGTTGAATGACACTTGCGGACTGGGAATTAACATTGGAGCATGGTATCAGGGAGCACGTATGATGGCATTCCAGATTATGTATTGCTTCTTGGTCTTTAGCATTTACATCGATAATGCTAAGGTCTTGGTTCAATATCTGATGGTATGGGCAGGATTATCACTATTTACTGTGTTCTGGACTTGGAAACAAATACATATAGGATTCACCGCAGCAGAAGGAGCATGGCTTAATAATGTCGGATTTACGACACATATATTGAATGGTGGAACGCTGATCCGATATTTCTCCACGCATAATGATGCGGCGAACTTTGGTATATGTATCGCCTCTACCGCCATTGCCTATTTTATTTTCGCTTTAACGAGTAAGATAAAAAAGCATCGCATTATTTTCCTGATTACAGGCTTAGGAAGCACTTGGGCAATGTTCCAGTCTGGAACCCGCACGGCAATGGCATGTTTGTTAGCTGGTATTCTTTTTTATGTAGTGTTATCGAAATCTGTGAAAATTGCTGTTTCTGTTGGTGTATCTTTCGGAGTTTTGCTCTTCATATTATTATTTACCAATATTGGCAACAGTAACCAACAAGTTAGACGTATGAGGTCTACATTTGACAGAAGCGATGCTTCAGCCAACGTGCGTACCATCAATCAGGAGACCATGAGGAAATATATGAAAGAGGCTCCATGGGGAATTGGCTTGGGTATGAATATAGAGAATGTTCCCGCAAATAACAAATACGCACGCATGTCGTCTATTCCGCCTGACTCAGAGTATGTCTTTATATGGCTTCGTACAGGAAGAATCGGGATTACGCTATTTATTATTACCATGCTAATCATGTTAGGAGGAGCGTGTTATATTACCATGTTCAGAATCAACTCACCGTCTCTACGAGGTGTCGGGGCAGGATTCTGTTGTGCCTTTGTCTCCATACAATTAGGAGCCTATGGTAACCAGATACTCATGCAGTTTCCTAACTGCCTACTCTTTTATGGAGGCTTGACCATTGTATATATCCTTCCATTTTTAGAGAAAGAATGGGTAGAATATGAAGCAAAGGAGATTGCCAAACAGGAAGAAAAGGCAAGATTGAAATTAGAGAAGAAAAAGGCATCAAGAGTATAAGAAGAGTTGAAAAAACTGAAGTAATCGTCGCAAGACGCTTTTACAAAGCGAAGCGACTAAAAGAATTGAAGAGTTGAAAGTTGAGAAGTTATTATCCATCATTACCATCAATTACAACGGGTTAGAAGACACCTGTGAATTGATTGAGTCATTACCTGCTGATGACGATTCATTAGAGGTGATTATAGTGGATAATGCCTCTACTCATGACGAGGCTTCTGAATTAGAGAAGCGTTTCCCCCATGTGACCATCCTCCGAAGTGAAAAGAATCTCGGTTTTGCAGGAGGCAACAATCTTGGTATTAACGCAGCTCATGGCAAATACCTGTTTTTTCTCAACAACGATACTTTATTAGAGGTTAGAGGTAAGAGGTTAGAGGTAAGAGAATTGTTTCTACCACTGATAAATAAACTCGAAAGCGACGAGAAGATTGGGATAGTGTGCCCCAAAATACGGTTTACATGGGGAAATAAACTTATCCAGTATGCAGGATACACTCCCCTCACCTCCATCACATTACGTAATAAGCCTATTGGTTATGGGGAAGAGGATCATGGACAATATGACACCCCGCACCCCACCCCCTATGCCCATGGTGCTGCCATGATGGTGAAACGGGAAGTGATTGAGAAAGTCGGCATGATGCCCGAATGTTATTTCCTCTATTACGAAGAACTCGACTGGTCAGAAATGATACGTCGTGCCGGCTATGAGATATGGTATGACCCCGCATGTACTATTTACCACAAAGAGAGTAAGACTACCGGGAAGCAGTCACCACTCAAGACTTTTTATACTACCCGCAATCGTCTGATATTCGCACAACGGAACATCAAGGGGAATACGAAATATATCACCTATTGCTATCTGGTAAGTATTGTTGCCGTTAGGGATATTTTAAAACACCTCTTCTCTGGCAAGGTTGACTTGGTAAAAGCAGTCATCAAAGGAGTAATGGATTTTATAAAACAATAAAGATATGGATTTTTGGCAGATATTATACGTCATCGACTGGATACTGTTTGGCATGATGGCACTGACAACACTTTATATGCTTGTCTTTACCATCACCTCCTTGTTTTTTCATCAACATGACATACCTAAAGCGAGGCATCAGAACCGTTTTATCATCCTTATACATTCCTATAAGAATCCTGGAGTCATCCAAACGGTGAAATCCATTCTTGCACAGTCATATCCACAACGTCTCTTTGACGTGACAGTCATTTCCGACCATAACGACGAGATGACAAACTTCCGACTTGCCCAGGAGCCAGTGACTCTGCTAACGCCGAATTTCAAAGAGAGCACTAAGGCAAAGGCGCTACAGCTTGCCATCAATAATCTTCCTCAATTCAAGATCTATGACGTTGCCATCATCTTGGATGCAGGAAATCTTGTAGAGACAGAGTTTCTTGACATGATGAACGAAGCCTTTGAGTCAGCGGGCACAAAAGCCATACAGGCACACCGGCTGTCCAGGAACAGAGACACGACCACATCCCGGATGGGGGCTGTCTTTGAGGAAATCAACAATTCCATTTTCCGCCGTGGTCACATAGTAATGGGACTGTCCGCAGCACTAATGGGCTCGGGGTGCGCCTTTGAATTTAACTGGTTCAAGAACCATATCTCACAAATAAGAAGCAGATGGGAGGACAAAGAACTGGAGTCCTTCCTGATGCGTGAGCATATATACATCGACTATTTCGACCAAATATATGTCTTTGATGAGAAGACACGCGAGGCAAAAGAGTTCAATCAACAAAGAGGCAATTGGATATTAGCCCAATACATCACACTACTCCGTAATATCAAATACCTGCCGTTAGCTCTTGCCAACAGACATTACAACTGGATTGACAAGATTATCCAATGGATGCTGGTACCCCGTATGGTGATGATGGCTGTCATCATTGCCATGAGTATCATCATTCCAGTTATCTACACATCTTTAGCTTTCAAATGGTGGGCTTTGTTCGCTGTGGTTCTGCTGGTCTTTGCTTTGGCGACACCAGACTATCTGGTGGATGAGCACTGGGACGGCACCTTCTTTAAGTCACCACTTGTCTTGATGAAATCCATCCCGGGATTATCCAAGTTTGCCGAGTACGTGGAGAGAAAAGAACTGGAGAGAGAGAAAAAGAAAAAGAGAAAATAGATGTTGTGGACAACCCTACATATTATTGACTGGCTGCTATGGATTTTCATGGCACCCTCTGTCATCTATGTATTTTTCTACGCCTTTGTCTCCCTATTCTCCAAGCGCTCATCACTCACCGCTCACCGCTCATCATCAAACATTCACCGTTCTTCCTTCCTCATCCTTTTTCCTGCCTATAAAGAAGACTTGGTGATCATCCACTCCGTCCGGCAGTTCTTAGAGCAGACCTATCCGGAACAGCTATATCATGTAGGTGTCATCTCCGATCACATGAAAGAGGACACCAACGAGATGTTACGCCAACTCCCCATAACCCTGTTTACCCCCCATTTTGAGAAAAGCAGCAAGGCAAAGGCACTACATTATGCCATAGAGCACACAACAGAGCAATACGATTACATCATCATCTTAGATGCCGACAATATGGTACTTCCAGACTTTCTGGAACAGGTCAATGCCTCATGCCAACAAGGTCATCGTGCCATCCAATGTCACCGTTGCGCCAAGAACAGCGATAATGATGTCGCGGTCTTGGACGGAGTCAGTGAAGAAATCAATAACACTATTTTCCGGAAAGCACATAATCGCATTGGAATTTCCTCCGCACTCATTGGATCTGGCATGTGCTTTGAATACGACTGGTTTAAAGAGCATGTCGGTATGTTTGAGACTGCCGTCGAGGATCGGGAAATGGAAATTCAACTGATGAAAGAGCATATCTTCATCAAATACGAGGAGCACATCCTTGTATATGATGAGAAAGTCAGTAGTTCTGAGAACTTCCAGCGCCAGCGCCTCCGCTGGATGACCGGACAGGTTCAGAGCCTGCTGATGATGCTCCCCTATCTTCCGACAGCCATCAAGACCGGTAATATCCATTATATCGACAAGACGATGCAGCAGGCACTCATCCCGCGTTCTATGCTCTTAGTACTCACCTGTTTCTTCGCCTTGTTAATGAGCATCATCTCCCTTCCCTGGTCCGTTAAGTGGTGGGGACTCTTCCTCTTGATTTCCCTCTCTGTCTTTATTGCCATACCAAAGAGAATGCGCACAAAGGCTCTTTTAGGGAAGATATCCTCCACGGTAAAACTGGTCGGACTGATGTTAGGTAACTTGCTGAAAATGGATCTGAAGAACAAAGACTTCCTCCACACCACACATGACAAGCAAGGATTATGAGCGGGCGAGTACATAAAAGTATGTTGAATGCGGAAGTAAATCTTGTATTTTACTTCTTGTCCCTCTTTTTTGCATTCTTCTCCCGAAAGATATTCCTGGATTGCCTCGGAGCAGAGTTTATCGGTCTGACAGGAACACTCAACAGCATCTTAGGCTACTTGAATCTGTCAGAGCTGGGCATTTCCGCCTGTGTGGGATATTTCCTGTTTAAGCCACTCCAGTCGAATAACCGACAGGAGATTCAGGAAATTCTCTCCTTGTTAGGTTATCTGTACAACTGGATTGGAGCCATCATCTTTGGTGGTGCCGTGATTGTCAGTTTGTTCTTCCCACTTATTTTCGCCAAGGCAGAATTAGGATTTGGCATTATCTATTTTGCCTTTTATTCTTTCTTAGGATCATCACTAATAGGCTATTTCATCAACTATAGACAGATACTGCTCAGTGCAGACCAGAAGAACTATTTAGTTGCTATCTATTACCAATCAGCCAATCTGGCAAAAATAGCGTTACAGATACTCCTGGCATATCATTACAGGAACCTATATCTCTGGGTTGCCGTTGAATTTCTCTTCGGCATCATCGGCTGTATTATTCTGAATTGGAAGATCAACAAAGAGTATCCATGGTTGAAAGTCAATAGAAAAAAGGGAAAGGGACTGCTCAAGAAATATCCGGAAATAATCACTAAGACCAAACAGGTATTCATCCACAAAATCAAAGATTTCGCATTAGTCAGAAGTGATGAGCTGTTTATCTTCCTTTTTGTTTCTTTGAAGATGGTGGCATACTATGGCAACTACATGATTATCATCTCCAAACTCATTTCCCTTTTCTCGGCTGTTACTGGCAGTGTTGGGGCAAGCATTGGAAATCTCGTAGCCGAAGGTAACAAAGAGCGGATGTTGAGCATTTTCTGGGAATATACTACCATCCAGCACACGATTGCCACCATCCTATGTTTCTCACTGTACAACTTCCTGGAGCCATTCGTAGCCCACTGGTTAGGGACTGAATATATTATGGATCATCAAATCCTTGTACTTCTCGTAATATTCATATATATCACCAATTCCCGTGGTTCCGTTGACGCATTCAACTATGCCCATGGACTCTATGCAGACGTATGGTCTGCATGGGCAGAATTGATCATCAATGTGACCATCACGATTGTATGTGGTCTTCAGTGGGGTATCAGCGGTATCCTCTTAGGCAAAATAGTCAGTCTCTTTGCCATTGTCGTGCTTTGGAAGCCTTATTATCTATTTACTTCAGGATTCAAGGAGCCTGCTCTCATCTATTGGAAGGGCGTCATGAGAAACTATGCCATCTCTGCCCTATCTTTCTTCTCTTCTACATTTATATTATACCTGATCCCCATCACCCCCTATCAAAGTATCTGGTCATGGATAGAATATGCCGCCATTGGTATGGTCATCTTCTTCGCCATTGACCTCACCCTCACCCTCCTGTTTGCCAAGGGAGCCAAGAATAGTCTTAAAAGAATCAAAAGCATCAAAAAACTATGAAATATTCAATTATCACCGTCAATTACAACAATAAGGATGGTCTGCGTAAGACCATTGAGAGTGTGATCCACCAGACCTGCCGTGACTTTGAGTATATAGTCATTGACGGAGGGTCGACCGATGGAAGTGTTGATGTCATAAAAGAATACGATAAAGATATAGACTACTGGGTATCCGAGCCTGACAATGGTATCTATCATGCTATGAACAAAGGTATAGCGCATGCCCATGGTGAATATCTTAATTTCATGAATTCAGGAGATTGCTTCTACGACAATGAGCGACTACAAGCAATTCTAGAACATCATTACCAATGCGATATGATTATCGGTAGCGACTATTGGTATAACCCAAACACAGGAAAAGACTTCTCAACTATATTACCTCCCCGGCTGGATATGTTTACATTCTATAAAGGTTCACTACCTCACCAGAGTACCTTCTTCAAACATACACTATTCAGTGATTATATGTACGATGAAACGCTGAAAGTGGTCTCTGATTGGAAATTCTATATTCAAAAAATCATTGCTGAAGGGTGCTCCGTAAACTATTTTCATGATGTTATTTGCAGGAAAGACCTTAATGACGGCATTGGATATACCCAAGCAGAACGCTCAAAAATTGAACATGATGAGTTTATTGCCCAATTTATGCTTACCGGAATAAACAAGCACTATGAGACACTAACGAAACTTGATAATAGTACTTTTTATAAGTTTATGGATATCTGTGACTCACCGAAGTCACTCCGTTATCTTACTCTGGCAATAAAAATTATCTATCGCTTATTACATAAAAAGGAAAAATGAAAGTATCTGTCATCATACCTGTATATAATAAAGAACATTATGTCTTTGAAACACTCCAATCATTATTGGAGCAAACATTTTCTGATTGGGAAGCAATCGTGATAGATGATGGTTCCAAAGACAACAGTGCAGATATAGTAAAAAGTATAAAAGACCCACGCATCCAATTTCTGCAACAATCCAACCATGGGGTTTCCTATACACGAAACAAAGGTATTGAAATGGCAAGAGGTGAGTTTGTCGCTTTTTTGGATGCAGACGACACATGGTTTCCTGACTATTTAGAAACAGTAGTAAGAATGTCTCTGCAGTACCCTTCTTATCCCGTTTTTTGTGTAGCTCAAAAGGACCGTCCCATCCACACACTCCCACAAGGGATTTCAATTATCAAGGACTTTTGCTCATACCCATACATATTTTGGACGGGTGCCCTATTAATAAAGAGAAATGTTTTTAAAGAAGTTGGCGGATTCAGAGTAGGAGTTCAGTTAGGAGAGGATACCGATATGTGGCTACGAATCAGTTGCAAGTATCATACCGTCTATCTTAACGAAGAGCACGTTTATCACCCGTATATTACAGAGAACAACTTAGCTCAAATATATGACATATCCAAAACCTTTCCTTTCTGGGAATGGTATGACTACCCTTATCCAGACAAAAAAAAGTTAAAGGAATTTACCACTTATGAACTTACTAATTTTTCAAATGCCCTCGTAAACAAGAAACAATTCAAAGATGCTTTGGTCTATTTATTAAATGTGAAAGGACTAACAGCCATTAGAAAAAGGATGGCACTATTATGTAGAATTTTACTGCGATATTAATCTTTACAAGCATATGAAATCAATCGTCCTTATTTTCCCTTATTTCGGAAAGTTACCTGCTCAATATGGAATGTGGCGCGCCTCTGCACTGCGCAACCCGACAGTGGATTTTATGTTCTTTACCGATGCTGACGTTGAGCCTGCAAAAAACATCATTGTGCATAAAATGCATTTCAATGATTTCCGGGAGTATATCCAGGGAGTCCTTGAATTCCCCATCGTATTAGACCGTCCATACATCCTTTGTGATTTCAAGCCTGTTTATGGAGAGGCCTTACAGAAATATATCTCCCATTACGAAGTATGGGGATATGGTGACTTAGATGTCGTCTATGGAGACATTCGAGCCTTCCTGACCGATGAGTTATTGTCAAAATACAAATATTTCCTTGGATATGGTCATCTGACACTATACCATAATGATCAGGACACCAACAGTTATTATAAGGAGATTGTGCCCGGCTATCAGGACTATAGAGAGGCTCTATCTACTCATCAGCAGACATTTTTTGACGAGTATGACCATAAAGGTACCGCGGACAAATGGCGTGACTGTCGCCCCGAAGACTGTTGGCTGGAAGAGCCTTTTGACAATGCCTCTAAGCCCAAACAGTCCTATCATTTCAATAGTCTTACAAGAGGATGGCAACAGGTCATTTTCGAGCATATTGACAATAAACTGTATATGCTACGGTTCAACAACGGGACATTGGAAAAGCGAGAATCACTCTATGCCCATTTCCAGCATCGGGGATTCATGAAAGACAAGGTAACAGATTACAGCCATTTCCTTGTTACACCGGGAGCCATCATCGACTATCCCAAGCATTTCGTCAACATGCGCTTGCGCTGGTACTGTCGGAAGCGTACCCTAATGACCAAGTATTACCAGTGGCGTGACTATATCATCTGGCGGTTGCACCTGAGTTACCAACGCTAATCATTCATGAATAAAGAAAGATTCTTCAAAGACATATCCGAATACAGGTCTGCGATGATGGGATTAGCCATCATCGCCATCGTCCTCTTTCATCAGAAATTCGTCAAGGATTTTCCGTTGAGCATCTTCCAATACTATGGATACTGGGGAGTCGACGTGTTCCTGTTGTTGTCGGGCATGGGACTAGTCAACTCTCTCCATAAGAATCCTATACGACAATACTACCAGAGGAGGATCATGCGTCTGGCACCATCTTGTATTCTTTGCGGAGTATTGAAATGCACCGTATTCTTACTGTTAGGAGCCTTTATCACGGGAACAGACCAGCTTCTCCTGAACTGGTTGTCACCTCTGAGCCTTGACCTGTGGTATATCCGGGCTATTCTGGTCTACTACCTCATATCCCCTCTATTATACAAATATCTAGGAAAAAGCCCTTGGTTAACAATGGCTGCCATTCTACTCCTTTTTACTGTCAATGAACTGTTTTTCAGGATTCACGACTCTAACTCGCTGACATGGATTCCCGAGCGACTGCCCATTTTTGCCATCGGTATGCTACTGATGATGAGAAAGGACATCCTTTCCGCCAGAACCATGGCATTGTCTATCGGTTTCTTACTGCTTGCCATAGGCATTGTGGCAATATACAGAGAGAATATTTACAGCTATCTTCCATGGGCTGCCCACATGTTTGCCCTCGCATTGGGTACTATTGGCATGATATGGCTCCTCATGCTCCTGATCAGATACATTCCCCGGTCTTTGTTATCACCTTTTCAATGGATAGGAACAGTATCTTTGGAGATTTACCTGGTTCATGAGTTTGTATTCGGAGTCGTCAGACTAATGCTCGGCAATCAGTACAATTCATTATTCCTGTTACTGCTTAGCATCACCCTGTCAATACTCATTGCCTATCTGTGCAAATGGACAACTGACAGAATAAAGAGGTAAGACTATTTCTTCCAATTGTTTGCTATAGCAACAGCTATACAAGAATCCAAGCGTTCATAGCCACGGTTATTCAGGTGGGCATGGTCTTCCCAGAACACGGTGTCGTCTATCTTAAAAGTGTCTCCATGCCATCCTTTCATCGGAACATAAAGGATCTTATTCCTATATGCCTTCTCGTTAATAAGCTGGCGCAAAGCCTCGCGATATTCAGCATAGTCGTAAAGCCCACTCCCTGACATCGTCGACTGCAGGAACCTGACGAATAACATCTTCGCAGACTTATCTTTGAGGATTCTCCAGACATCCACATCGGGTAACTCCATGACAACAGGACAAATATGATTACCTAAGAGAAAATCAAATATGAGACACATGTGATGTATATATTGGGTGACCCCTAAATTAAACTGGGCATCGTTAATACCGGCAGAGATAATACAGTAATCTGCTCCTGCGCAGAGAACAGGTTTCGTGCCAAAGCCCTCTGACTCAAACATCAAACGATAGACACCCCTGCTGACCTCACCTCCCCGACCCTTGGACATCATTCTGACAGGAGTATCAACCATTCGTTGTAATAAAGACTCAAAGTAATCATCAAAATGATGTTCATGATGCAGAACCGCCCAACTGTCACCGATCATCACCACACGAAGAGTGTCATCATCATGCTGTGCTATTGTATATGCGGGACGTTCCTGTTCTTTTGCCCATAAATAACTCCACCTTATATAGTAATAAGAATAAAGACCTACAAGTAGAAGAGCAGAGAGTACACAAAAAATCAACCTTTTCTTTCTCATATATTGCAAAAGTACAAATATTTTTCAAGAAAAGCATTTGTTTTACGATTTCTTTTATTATTTTTGTAGGTGTAATAATAAATTGATTTAACCCTATTTACATAAGAATACATGAATATAGCAATATTGACATCGGGTATCCTGCCAGTTCCTGCCGTACAAGGAGGAGCGGTTGAGAATTTCTTGGATTTCTTCTTGGAATATAACAACCAGCAGAAGCTTCACAACATCACCGTGTACAGTGTTTACCATCCTGACGTGGAGCATCATGCGGCATTGGAATCAAGTGTCAATCACTATTATTATATTGACGTAACCAGTTTCATCTCAAAAATAAGGAAACATATATTTGCCTACTTTCATAAAGACATACATTATCATTATTCTATCGAATATTACCTACATCAGGCTATGCGTCATATCTCCAAGAGCGACTATGATGTCATTCTACTTAACAACCGCCCCGGCTATGCAGAAACGATTGCCGGTAAGACTTCCTCAAAACTTGTCTATAACCTATATAATGACAAACTCAATTACCAAACAAGGAATTACCAGTTAATCTACGATGCAGCCACTCTCATCATCAGTACTTCAAACTATATAACGAATAGGGTGAAAACGATCAATGACTATGCAAATAAATGCATCACGATCTATAGCGGCATTGAACTACAGAAGTTTAACAGAGAGATACCTTCTAAGGTCAAGAGGGAGGACATCAACCTGGCATCAGACGATTTCGTCATGATGTTCTCCGGACGTGTTACTCAGGAGAAGGGCATCATGGAACTGATTGAAGCTATGAATATGCTTGAAGACTATCCTCACATCAAGTTACTTGTCATCGGCAGTTCTTTCTATGGCAATTCCGATAATAAGAATGATTTTGCCAAAGCCCTGATAGCCAAGGCAGCTCCACTTAAAGACCGTATCATTTTCACAGGATTTATTCCCTATAGCGAGATTCCCGGCTATCTGAGAATTGCAGATGTAGCTGTCATCCCATCTGTTTGGGACGATCCTTTCCCGACGACAGTTCTTGAAGCACAGGCGATGGGATTACCTATTATCTCAACTTTACGCGGAGGCATTCCTGAGGAAGTGACAGAAGAAAATGCCATCTTGCTGAATACCGATGAATATTTTGTAGAGAATCTCGCCACCGCCATCCTCGACCTCTATGAGCATCCGGAGAAACGGAAGGCGATGAGCGAAGCGTCATTAGAACGTTCCAAACTATTCAGCAAGGAGCGCTATGCCCGTGAGTTCTTCGACGCTATCGCCTCTCTCTGACCTTATAGTCACTTACGATTTCTATTGCAAAGGTGGAGTCTAACAACTCAAATCCCTCTGACTTCTATTCGGACAGCCAGAGGGATGATTTGTCAGATGTCCTGATACTCACTCCTCGCATCGAAACAGGGACAGGACTTCCGGACTCCGGGGAGGTCACGGTGACCGAGGATCTCTGCGGCTGGATAGTCGGCACGCAGACTGCGGAGCAATGCCGCAAGGGTACGCTTCTGGGCGGGAGTGCGGGTGTCGGCGGGTCTGCCTTTCTCATCCAGTCCACCCTCGTAACAGATACCGATACTGTGGGCATTGTATTTTCTGGCGTGGGCTCCCTGTACTGCCTCGGAACGGGTGAGGTGCAACTGTCCGTCCCTGGTGATGTAGTAATGGTAGCCGATGCCGTTGAAGCCCCGTTCCCTGTGGCATGCCTCCAGTGCCTCTACCGGGAAGTCCTGATTGCAGCGGGTGGCGCTGCAGTGAATCACGATCAAGTCTATCTTGCGCATGTCTTGGTGTTTCAAGTTTCAGGTTTCAAGTTTCAGGTCAGCCAATCACGCAGCTTTGCATGAAGAACGTGCTGAGTGCGGCAGTAAGTACAGTCACTACGAAGTTGACGATTTTGTTGATGGTTTCCTTTTTCATATTGCTGTCTTGTTTATTAAAACAGGGAGAAAGAGACGATCAGACGTGCCTGATGGCGGTATTTTAGAAATTATGAGCGGACATTAGCCGAACGTGGGGTGCCATGGCACAATCCCGGAATCATCTCTTCCTCCACTGCGATTAGTTAATACAGATCACTATTCACCAGAGGGTGCTGCCGTCTCCTTGATGTTCATGATGTTGTCGGGAGTCTCCTCGAAAAAGACATCCTTGATCATGCGCTTGGCAACGACATACTTCTGCTTGAGTTTGCCGTTCTTTCCTATCTCCTGACCGACAACCACTCGCTCGGTCTCAGGCTTGAACAGTACACGGCGGGAAGAGATGGTAGAGGCAGTACACTCATCCTTGTTAACGACACCGATACTGGAGAATCCCACCTTGAAGATGCCGAAGCCCTTGATGCGCACCTTCTGTCCCATCTCGAAGTAGTGCTTCAGGGCATCACCCAGTTCGGTGAGCACGGCGACAATATCACTCTTCTTCACACTCGCCTGCTGCTGGATGAAATCAGCGATGTCCTCCGTCTCGATGAACTTGTCGCCGTAGATAGCCTGAGCAAAGAACTTGCCATAGGCATTAGACCGCAGATTGTTGTTTTTCGCCTTAATAAATTTCTGACTCATAGACTTAAAAGATTTTGAAAGTTAAACATAGGCTTTGTCTGTCGTCGAGATATCATCTGTGTGCTATCCGGATAGTCTTTTTGCATCGTACAGATGGCTCCTATACCCCCATAAAGATTATCTCCACGCCCCGTAGGGAGCATCGCCATGCCCCGTGGAGAGCATTGTCAAGACTCATGGAGAACTTTTGCTTCACCTTTGGAGAGCATCCGCATTACCCATAGAAAGCGTCCGCCCCACCCATGGAAGGTATCTCTTTCCGACTCGCTTGCCTTATCGTTTACAAAGGTACGACATTCCAAAAGGGCAGTTATGCACATTATGTCACATCCTGTCACATCCTGTCTTTTCTTTCTTCTTTTTTGTTTTTTTCTCAAAAAAACTTTACCTTTGCAGTCAAAACTATAGGCACTATAGTGGCTCCCCAAGGAAGTGCGATATAAGCGCCACTTCCTTGGGAGTATAGAACTTACCCTTGGATGACATGCCACAGTCTTTAAGGGCGGTGCATAGCTCCTCATTTTGGCGGATCCAGTAGTTCAGATTGCAAAGGGCACCCCTCGTCGACCTTGCATGGGGGAAATACAGCAGGGCAAGCTCCGACTTTCCATAGGCACGGATTTCAAAAACAGTATCTTTCATCAACGCTGATCAAACAAATAATCGACAATATCTATCTTGGCTGTTTTCTGTGCCGGAGAGGCATTATCCTCCAGAACAGGACTGACACGGATGGGATATTTGAAAAATTCCTGTGCTGCCTCTGCCACCTCCTTCCATTGCCTGAAGGTATCCCCTGTCTCGTCTGTATCAGGGAAGAGCACGACACGGTAGTCCCGTAATGGGTGCAACTTAGCGGCATTGAGCATCGTCACTCCCCCTGATGCCATCCAGACGGCACTGGGATAAAGCTCCGAGCAGATGACCGCCGTTTTCTCTGCCTCGACCACCACGATCGTCCGGTCAAGATCCTCGGGCAGCAAGTGCAGTCCAAACAGACACCGCTCCGCATCGAATATCATGGACAGTTTTTTCTGCCTCTTCAACAGGGAGGTGACCCAAGTGGCATTCCTGTCCTTGTCACGGTGACAGTTATCCTGATAGTACATCAGTTTCCCGTCACGGATATGCTGCTGCTCGTCGATCTCCCAGAAGACGACGGCTCCGTCTTTCGACCGCCCCAGACGGTAACGGTCGGCGGCATGCCGCATCTGCTGTTCGGTGAGATAACCTTCCGACACCAGTGAGCGGCAGAATACGGTATCGGTACTGATGGTCTGGTCGACCAATGTTCTGCCATCCCCCTCGGGATGACACAGAATGGCTGATAATGATGTAAATTGATAGGGCATATTTTTAGAACTTTGAATTTTTGGGTGCCTTGGTGAAGGTCGCTTCAAATAGCCCCTCCATACTACTGTTCTCTCTCGTAGAGAGAACCTAGTATGGGGCTTGAAGCCTTCACCTCGGCAAACAGTTAGAAAATAATCTCTGCCTCCTGAGGTTCCGGCTTCGAGGGCTTAGGTGCCGGTCGGACGTAGATCCGTTGCTGGCAGGCATCGAAGCTCTGCATGATGAGCCCCTCCCTCACACCCTTGCTCAGCTGTTCCATCAGGATTTTCTCCGTGGCGATATTCGACAGCTTCCCGATCTTGTTCAGCAGTTGCCGTTCCGTATATACCTTTCCCTCCTCCATGGCATCGCCTAATAACAGTTTGACATCAAACACCGTATAACGGTTCTTTTTCCCGAGGATGTACTTCGGGTTAAAGGGCGTCAACTTGCTACCGTCTCCACTCTTCTGCCGTTCCTCGGCAAATTTCCGCTGCGCCTCATACTGCGCCTCCAGCAGCTGTTCCTCCGTACAACGATAGGGAATGCCCTGGTCGTTGACGGCAAACTTCAGTTTGTTGGGAATGTCATACTTACGGGTATCCGTCTGCGCCCAAGCAAAGATACGCTCACTCGATTTTGAGCACTCATAGACCTCGAACGCCTTGTTTTTCAGTTCGGTACCTATCCAGCCACGCAGGTTGCTGTCCTCCACCGACTTGTTCTGGTGAAGGACACAGACGATACAGCACCGCTGCTCTGAGGCAAGGTGCATCAAGCGTTCCAAAACCTCCTGGGCAACGACCCCGTCATTGATATCCGCCACCAAGTCACGGATACCGTCCAAGATGACCAGGTCCGGCTTATACCTGTTGACAGCCGTCTCCAGCAAAGGCAACCGTTCGGAATACGGTTCTCCCCGGACATTGAAGACATCGAACAGTTCTTTCGGGAACTGATTCTCTGACAATCCCGTCATAGGCAGGATACGGTTCTTCAGGATGTCTTGCGTCGACTCCTCGCTTTGTTCCGTATCATACCACAGCACATGCAACCTTCTTGGCTCGATCCGGTCGACGGAGAGCACTTGGCTGCGGAAGCAGAGTGCCATCAGAATAGAACAGACGAATGTCTTGCCACTCTTTGCCTTACCCGAGACGCCCACCAGTTCCCCACGGGCGAAACACGGTTTCTTAAACATTTTAAACAGGAATTCCACCTGTTGTAGTTCACTGTCGGGCAGGATGCGGTGATGCTCCAACTGGGCAATCCTGCGTTCTTCCTCGACAGACAGCCCCGCCAGGGCTATCTCTCCCATGATCAGTTTGACTGATACAAGGTTCTTTTCCATGATGTCTTTAGCTGAGTTTTAAGTTCGAAAGAAACAGAGCAATGATAATTGATCAGTTCCATCCGGGTTTATGTCGTTTTCTTATACGCTTCATTGATATGGGAGCCATACTTCCTGAAGAACTCCCACGTATACCTGATAAGTTTCAGACAATCCTTTTCAAAAGCCTCGTATTCCTCATACTTAGCCTTATTGACCCAGAGACTGATCATCCTGACGAAATTCACCACACTGTGAATGGTTTTACAAGGATTTGTCTCACTAAACACCCTCTTACCAATGTGTCCCTCGTGAGCCGCAGTGTTGCTGAAATTCTCTCCTCTTCCTTTAATGATCCGCAACACATAGAGCAACCACATGTTCGGATAAAACTCTTTCTCCATGATTCTGTATTATAGTTTTGGTTATAGTGTCTCTACAAATATCTCAGACAAAATTACATAATAATTCCGATACTTTGGTATCAACATGTTGGCTCCGTGTTAAAATCAGACCCCATCATTTAACACAATTACGTTTTTTTATGAAATATGTAATTCTGACATCTATGCTAATGACGGGCACGATAGTCTTTTACGATCTCCGAGGCAAAAGCAGAGTCGAGCAGGGCATAACCCGGAAGTGTCAGATGGAAACCGTCATCTGTATAAATGTTCCGTTTGTCACGATATCCATCAGGATTCCAGGATGCCGATGAGATGTAAATGATACTGTCCATCAGGTGATGAGCGATGAGAGAGTCCTTCAAAGGACGGCGATATCCATTCACGCCACGCAAATCTGTTGCAAGAAGACCCATCATCAACCGTGCCCGTATTTTATAATACAGAGAGTTCCCGTCATAAGCATCATCTATAGAGACATCAGGGATCTCCAGCATCACAGGACGGATGCCATAGGAAAGGAGCAAGCGGATAATCCGCTCACAGTTTATAACATAATAATCCCTTCCTCTCCGCTGTCGTGCGTCATTAATACCCGCTGATATCACACAATAATCTGCTCCAGCCTCAATAACCGGTTGCGTACTGTTATTCAGTTCATAATCCATCTCCATAGTACGCTCATTACTCATCCGCTGATAAATCTCACCACTTGTCGCACCACCCTTTCCTTTCGCCACCACTTTCACCTTACGGTTTCCCATGACGCGTTTCAGTTCCTCCTCGAAAGTGGAGTCACGCCTCAGTGTCTGATGGAAATACACCCAACTGTCACCTATCATGATAACACGCAGGGTATCATCCTGATGCTGCTTAACGTGATAGGGAGCAATAGAATGGGCTGGCTGGTAGAAAGGACGCCACTTCCAACCTATCAATGCGATGCCTGCCGAGAGTATCAACACCCAGACTGCCACTTTCTTCAATATAATCATATTTGAGCGTCCATGAACAAAGCGAAGGACAGGGATAGTACAAAACAGCAGTGAAAGGAAGACAAACAGGACAGTTGCCAAGGATGTTGCCTCTATCTGTGAGAACAGGTTATTGATTACAGGGGCAATAACGACGAAATAGAACAATTGGAATATGTATATCGCATAGGAATGTTCCCCCATCTTGCAGACCGTTTTCTCCAACCAGTTGTCAGCAGGCAGCCAATAGAAGAACCTACACAGGACATACAACATCGGATAGGCAATATAGAAATAACAGAGCCAATGGAATGACTTCCAACTTTCCGAATAATAGAAAACTGGAAATAACCGGAAATCCTTCACTTCAAAAAAATATAAGGCGACCACACTGAGTAACGAAAGCGACAGGGTGAGGATATTCAGCACGACACCCCTGACCACCATTTGATACCCCAGATAAATGAGGAAGATATAACGGACGAACAATAAACGGTACAGCCATTCCGGGATATGGGCAAGATTGCAAAACACCTCACTGCCTATCGACAGCGACAGGAACAGGACCAGCAATGACTTCTCACTCAGTTTCCGGAACAGGGGAGCGAGCAATGGCAGCAAGATGGCAAACTGAAAATATATCCACGGATAGTAACTACCCGGTCCTCCTCCACCCCAGTATGCCATTGACAACAACAAATGACGAATGGGTTCCAGAGGATACATCGCGACCGTCGCCACTAATATCACCACTTCAGCAATAAGAAAGGGACTCATTGCCCTTGTCCATATCTTACCCCAACGGACTGACTTTTTCCCAAATCCCCCTTTATAGGCATGAAATATCTGTATCAACAGGAACAGCGGGACTGCGGGATAGCCCCAGAGAAAGAACCAGGAGTCTTGTTGGAACGCACTGGCAGTGCAGTGATTAAGCAGCACCAAAAGAATAGCAATACCTTTTACGAAATCCAAGGACAAATCGTGACCGATTTTACTGAATTCCATTTTCTTTTCGTGCCTATGTAGGAGAGTTGACATTCTCTATTTATTCCAATCCGACCACAAAGATACAAATTATTTGATAATTGATAATTGAAAAAAGAAAATTATTCGTACCTTTGCATTATTATGAAGGACGCATTGATGCTTTTACGCCCTTTGCAATGGTTTAAGAACGCCTTTGTGTTCGCCCCATTGTTCTTCAGCAACAACTTGCTGAACAAGGAGTATTTTATGCAGACGTTATGGACGTTCCTCGCCTTCTGCTTCGTGTCCAGCAGCATCTACTGCTTTAACGACATCCACGATGTGGAGAGTGACCGTCTGCATCCTAAGAAACGGCTGCGTCCCATAGCAGCAGGGAAAGTCAGTATATGGGAAGGCTACTTTATCATGATACTATGTCTGATAGCCTCCCTCCTGCTCGTCTCCCTGTCGCACAGCGTCAACATGCCGATCCTCTATGCCCTGCTGTTAGGCTACTGGGGGATGAATATCGCCTATTGTGTCCGACTGAAACAATACGCCATCCTCGATGTCGCCATCATCGCCGTAGGTTTCGTCATGCGAGTACTGATAGGCGGTTTCACCACCGACATCTTCGTATCGGGATGGCTTGCCCTGATGACCTTCCTGCTCGCCCTCTTCCTTGCTTTTGCCAAGCGGAAGGACGACTACCGTATCTATGAACTCACTGGCACGATGCCCCGCAAGAGCATCACCGGCTACAATGCCCAGTTCATCGACCTGAGTGTCACCATCGTAGGTACTATCACCATGGTATGCTATATCATCTATACCATGAACGAGGGAGTCATTGAGCGTTTCGGCTCACCATATATTTATCTGACAAACTTCTGGGTACTTGCCGGACTGCTGCGCTACCTGCAAAACATGCTGGTGTACCAGCGCAGCGGAAGTCCGACGAAGGTACTGGTGAAGGACCGCTTCATACAATGCTGCATTGCCGGGTGGATCCTTTCCTTCTTTGCGATTATTTATCTTTAGACACATCATGAAAAAAGGATTCCTGTTTTTCTTTATTGTCTTGCTATTGACAGCCTGTACACAGAAGCCGGAAGGACACAAGGTCGTCATCTGTATCCCCGTCTACGGCCAGAGCCTCGCCTTAGGGGAAGAGGCAGAGCGCATCACAGACTTCGACTCCCTTGCGGCATACGCCAATGGGCGCATTGTCACAGAGAACCTTGATCATGACTTTGGCTATTTCGAACATGACGACCTGAAAAAGTTCGCCAAGAAGATGGTCAACTATCAGCAACGCAGTTTTGAGTTGTCCATCTACACCATGGCGCAACGCCTTGCCGACCAGTTAGGGAAGGACACACTCATCTGTATCTTCCCAGGAGGACAGGGTGCCACCAATATCACTAACCTAAGTAAAGGAACCGCCCCCTACCAGGAATTCATGGAAGATATAAAGACTGCCTTCCAACAGACCAAGGCAAAGGGTTGGGATTTCCTGATACCGGCAATATGCTGGATGCAAGGTGAGTCTGATATCGAAGACTATCCTGACACTGACTACCGGCAATCATTAGAGAAAATATGGAAAGACATGAATGCGGACATCCGACAGATGACCCTACAACAGGACACTATCGCATTCATCTGCTACCAAACCAACTCTGTCGCAAGAGGTCTGAGATACCAAGAGAACAACTACGACTGTGTGGAGACAAAAGTCCCACAGACTTTCGTAGACCTTCTCCGTCATCATCCTTGGTTCTGGGCAAGCGGACCTACCTACCCATACCCTTGTGTGAAAGAGAAAATTCATATTGACGCTGTCGGACAACAACACATAGGAACATTAGCAGCACGCTCCGCCCTAAGTATCATTCGAGGCAGCAAAGAGAAATGCAAAGGAGTAATCCCGATAGCATTACATACAGATTTCCAAGATGTCATCATACACTTCAATATTCCAAAACATCCTCTTGTCATAGACACCACGCAAGTAAGGAAGGCAGATAACTATGGATTCAGCATCATCACGAAAGACAATCGGAATATCGCCAGAGCTGTTGCCTTAGAGGGAGACAGCATCAGGATCAGTTGCACCGAATCCCCCCAAGGGTGTATGGTACGCTATGCCGTCAATGGTGACCATCTGAAAAGCGGTCATCTTCACGGTCCACGTGGTAACCTACGCGATTCCAACGGGAACTGGTGCTATCAGTTTGACCTGCCATTATAACAATACAGCTATGAGAAAGACATGGTCTGCCCTATTACTGCTCCTTGTCCTTTTAGTGGTCATTATCTGGTGGCAATTTCCACTCATCGGAAATGAGTGGAGCAAACAAACTGTCTTCGTGGCACTCCTTGATACCTGGCACAGTGGTTCCACGGATCACCATGCCCATGCCCTATGGATTGACGATGACAGCACAGAAGGAGTCTTTAAGGTCAAGAAAATAGCTGACGAGGTGGGTATCCTGCCTTGTTTTGCCGTCATCGCCGACAGGATGACACCTGCTGTTGCCGACTCCCTTGCCACATGGCAACGACAAGGGGCTGGGATCGTCCTTCATGGATTCCGACATGAGAAATGGTGGGACTGGGACGAGACACGTATCCGACAAGACATTATGCTCAGTTTTCTGAGACTGGAAGAGCAAGGCTTCGATACTACACGGATCATGAGGATGGTAGTACCACCCCATGGATGCAACAACAGAACCATCCGAAAGGTTATTCAGCAACAAGGATTCCAAATGATATCAGGTGCCACCTTGGTAAACCCCGACCGTCATGTATTCCAATTAGGGCGCATCCCCATAACTGCTGACACAGACACTGCCGCCATGCGCCAACTACTGCAAAAAGCATACGACAGGAAAGGCTTTGTCATTTTCAGTTCTCACTCGTCTATTCGCTCTATTTTCTCAGAGGAAAAGACTCGTCAGGTATTGCTAATGGCAAAGGAGATCGGCTTCGATTTTGAATTTAATAATTAAAAAATTTGGATAAGTAACAGAAACCTGCTATCTTTGCAGGAACATTCTAAAACATAACGAGAAATACAACTATGGAAAGAAAAGATATCTTAGCACAGGTACAAGACGTGTTCCGTGAGGAACTGGAAGTGGATGATTTAGTTCTCACCGACGAGACCACCGCTGACGATGTGGAGGAATGGGATTCCCTCAGCCACGTGCAATTAGTAGTTGCCTTGGAGAAGTCCTTCGGTATCAAGTTTACTTCCCGTGAGATCCTCTCATGGGACAATGTGGGAGACCTTATTGACTGCATCGAAAAGAAAAAGTAAATAGGCAAAGAACTGAATGGTAGTCAACTCCCTGTCATTCCTGTGTTTTTTCCTGGTGGTACTGGTGGTATATTACCTGCTGTCCACCAAGAAAGTGTTACAGAATTCATTTCTTCTGGCATGTTCCTATTGGTTCTATGCTCAGGTAGACCTAAAGATGACGGGGCTGCTGGCTCTTCTCACCATCGCCTTCTGGGGGATTGGATATGGTATCCAGAAAGCCATTGAGCAGGAGAAAGAGCGACTTGCCTCCCATTTGACAACCCTCAGTGTGGTTGCAGGCATCGGTGCCCTGTTCTATTTCAAATACCTGAATTTCTTTATCGGTTCGTTTGTGGCTGCCGCCGATCTCATAGGTGTACACCTGTCATGGACGGCTTCACATATCATCGTACCTATCGGTCTGAGCTTCTTCACCTTTAAACTGATGAGCTATCCGTTGGACATCTACCACGGGAAGATAGGGCACGAGAACAACATCTTTAACTTTGCCAATTTCATCGCGTTCTTCCCCACCATTCTCTCAGGTCCTATTGACCGTCCGAAACCTTTCCTGAAGCAACTGACCCAGAGCCGGCTGTTTAACCCCGACAATCTGATGACAGGTTTCCGCAGAGTGCTATGGGGCATGTTCATGAAGATGTGCATCGCTGACCGACTGGACCTCTACATCAGTGCGGTATGGAATAACTTTGAACATCACTCTGCCGTATCGATTCTCTTTGCCTCCCTCCTCTACCCCTTCCAAATGTATGCTGACTTCAGCGGGTATAGCGAGATGGCTATTGGTGTGTCACTGATGTTAGGATTCAAGGTCGCAGAGAATTTCAAAAGACCGTTCTTCACCATCAATATCTCACAATACTGGAGCCGTTGGCACATGTCGCTGACCAGTTGGCTGACCGATTATGTATTCATGCCATTGAACATCAAACTGCGTGACTGGGGAACGAATGGTACAATTGCTGCCATCATGCTGAACATGACTTTCATCGGCATGTGGCATGGGGCAGACTGGACTTTCTTCCTCTTCGGCATCTATCATGGTCTGTGGTATATCCCCCTCATGGTCAGCGGTCAGTTCTTTAAGAAGACCAAGATCAAGGTTAACAACCACGGACTGCCTACTGCACCCTTCGTCATGAAGATGGTGGGCAACTACTTAGTAGTGACCTTCGGTCTCATGCTGTTCCACTCCACGAATATCAGTGAGTTCTGGGCTGTCCTCTGCCGTATCCCCGAGGCATGGAACGGAGGATTGTTCTTTGACATGCCGACAATGGTCAATGCCGCCATCTGCTCTATCGCCCTTATCTACGTGGACTTCCAGGAAGAGTGGTTTCCCAACAAGAAGCTCTATCTTCCCAGATTTGCGGAGACATACCGCTGGGAGCTTACTGTTGCCCTGGAAATCATCGCCATCCTGCTCTTTGGTATTTTCGACAACAACCAGTTCATCTACTTCCAATTCTGACCCATGAAGAAACTGCTCCTACATATCGCCATCGTTGCCTGCCTGTTTTTCGTGTTCGACAGACTGCTGGGGTTCGGATTAGGTTTCCTGTACAGTCAGTCAAATGCCACCGATGAATACAAAATCAGCTACTCCAACGAGACGACCCGTGACCCTATCCTCTTCTTTGGCAGTTCCCGGTGCCTTCACCACTATGTACCAGCCATCTTTGAGAAAGAATTAGGAAAGGGATGTTTCAATACTGCTGACTGGGGTATTAAGAACATCTACTACCACTATGGTTTGTTAAGTAATATCCTCACTCGTTACACCCCTCAGACGATTATCTTCGAGATACATCCTTGTGACTGGCTCAAGACACCTTACTCCGATGTTGAGCGTGCCAATTCCCTGGCACCGTATTGTGGCATGAGTGATGGTTGTGATGAGATGTTGAGACAATCAGGTAATTACTGGAAATACCAGTTATCGTGGGGCTATCGCTATTCAGGCAGTTTCCCCAGTTTGCTGACAGGTAAGTTAGGATCGATGGACAGGAGTCTGAAAGGATGGAAGCCCATGGACGGGGTGATGGACACCATTGGTATCAAGGCTGAGGAATACCCTTTCGCAGAGGATTCTGCCAAGATAGCATTACTGGAGCGTTTCATCAACGACTGTCAACAGCACCATATCCGTCTTATCATGGTGGAATCACCCATGTACGTTTGCTCACGACAGGATGTGTTTGAGTTTCCTCGCAAACTCGCCCAAAAGCATCACATTCCTTTTCTTGACCACTATCGTGACAGCAACTTTGTAGGTCATGCCGAGCTATTCTATGACTTCGGACATCTGAACAGACAGGGGGCTGAGCAATATTCCCAAAAGATGGTCAAAGAATTAAAAGAGATTATCGACTCACCAACTCGATAAGTCCCACTTCCTGCTTGAAGAAATAACAGATCAGGCGGTTACCGAAGGTAGGAGCCTCAACGGGTTTAAACAAAGGAGTGAAATCGTTGTCGAGCATCTCCTCATAGGCTGCCCCGATATCATCCACCATATAGCAGGTATGATACGGAGCGACACCCCGTTTCAGCATTTTCTGCATCGTCTTGTTGTCTTCATAAGGTTCCACCAACTCAATCTTGGTATCACCTTGTTTCTCAAGAAAACAGATACGGGTACGCTGGGTGTCATCATTCACAACCGCACCCGCCTCATAACCTAACAGACGGAAGGACGCTGCCGTCTTGGCGATATCATCCGTCACATATCCGATATGCTCTAACTGACATTCCATCTTCTACGCTTTTACGATATAACACTCACGAGACTTGTATGCCTCGACATCCAATACATATTGTGCAGTCTGAGAACCAGCGACGGGGGTAAAGCCCAAATGAGGGTAATGCTCCTCCACCATCTTGTTCTTTGGTGTCGGCAGATATTCTCCAACGATGCGCTTGTAACCTCTCGCTCTCGCCTCCTCTACCATGGTATTCAAGGTAAAGTTCTCCATGCCCCGTTTCAACACACGACAGCTCATGAACCAAGTGTCCACAAACAGGGTCTCAGTGTCTTGCTCTTTCATGATAACTACCGCTATCAGACCATTGTCACCGAATTTGTCCTCCAGGGTGAAACTCAGGTCTATCACCTTCGGATCTGCTGCCAATGCCTCTATATCCGCTTCGGTATAACGGACCGTCCGTAGGTTGAACTGATTACTGCGCTGTGACAACTGGGCAACACGGGGAGTATTGAACTTCGTAAAGCCACTCACCTTAGACACCATATTAAGAGACTTCAGAAAATCAGCTTCATTGGTGAAGGTCTTACTGAGCGACACACGCTTCGCCTCTACCTGATACTGCTTCGTACGGTCTTTATCGGCATTGCTGTAGGAAGCTGTCTCGAAGAGATTCAGGGAGTAGAGGTATTCCAGATACTCCCCGGGATCCTCAGGCAACTCCGGGACGGTGATGTCTGAGATATGTTCCCGTACCATGTTGCGCTCGAAAGGATTGTCATCCAGAAAGACCATCGAGTCGAAACCGATATTCAGAATCTGTTGGATAGCACGGATATTATCCACCTTCGTCTCCCAGTTTGCCATGAACACCGCGATATCGTCCAACTTGAGAATCATGTCCGGATGCTTCTCAAAAGGTTCTTTTGCAATATCCTCGTTATTCTTGGAAGCGACACAAATGATGATACCACGCTGTTTGAGTTTCTTCACCCACATCTGGAACTCGGTAAATGCCTTACCGATACCTAGCCCATGCCCCAGTTGGATACCTTCCAGACCATCATCACCGATAACACCACCCCATACGGTGTTATCAAGGTCGAGTATCAGGCATTTCTTAAACTGTCCCTTGATGGCACCCACGATATCCATCACCCGGGAGGCAACGTATGGCAGTGCATCCAGACTTAGCACCATCTCCGTACTGACATACACATTAGAGGCAAACATCATGTCACGCCCTAATTTACTCTGCAGTCCGGCAATGTCACAGACAAACAAATTAGCATACTGCTGTGAAAGGTTCATCAACTCATAGTTGAGTTTACGAACCTGATAGGTGAAAGACTCTGTCACCTTATTGGCATAACTGCCAAAGACTGTGTCTTCTATCTCCGGGTAGTTGAAATAGATAATCTTCTTGTTTGCCAACTGAGGGGTCTGGCATACGGTAGATATAAACCCAAGACGCTCGTCTGCTAAGGCAGACTGCTGGGCTGCAGTCAGTAGACTATGGTGCTCACACCATTTATGGGTAGACTGAAAGATAATCAGAATATCCGGGTCAAAGGCATATAACTCACTGGTCGTATCGAGCAACTGACGCTCTACTTGACTATATTCTCCCTCATAGAACTCCACGGATATTCTTCTGGCGACAGCCTCACCTTGGATAGCGGTAGATAACAACTGTGTCGCCGTATCACCCAACAATGCTATTTTTGTTTGAGGACCAGATAATGTCTCCTTGGCAAGTTTCTTAAGCTCTTTCAGTGTATGCATAATGATAAACTTTTTACAAAGGTACGAAAAAAACAGATGAAAAGCAAAATTTATTAAGACTTTTCTGTCTTCGGTTTGACTCCAAACAGATAATGCGCTAAGAAGGGACTGAGACGGATGACATAGCTTGCCATCAGACATACGGCAAGAACGGCTAATGCCTCCCCTAACACGACAGCCACTTCCAATGCCTTGTTATCGTAAGCCAGCAACTGCCGATTATAGAGTATCAACGACTCTGGCAGGAAAAAGAAATGAAGCAGGTAGATATCCAAAGTACGTGTACCGACATACTGTAAGCAACGTCCTAAGACCCGCTCTTTCGTAAACCAGGAGGCGAAATGACGGAAAAAGGTGAACACCATCACCATACCACAGATGCCACTCACTGCGAAACGGATGTAGACCCATGACCAATAGCTGGTTCTTGGTGTTAATGCCATCATAAAGAAAAGGACAGCCACTGCCACAGAAATCTCCCACCGGTCTGTCAAACGCAGGAATCTGCCGAAATGCTTCTTCACCAAAGTTCCCAAGTAGAAAAAGAGGTAATAACGCCATGTCATGAAACTCAAGAAGCCCAAGGCATAACGCCCCCATCCTAAATGTCCGGCAATTTGCTGATAATGGACATCATACCATGAGGAAGACATGGAGATAGCCAACGCTATCAAAAGCATCCATGCATCCTGATGTTTACTTTTCCTGGTGACGAGGACGGAAAGAATATAAATGACAAAAAAGATAAAGAGGGCAAAAGTAAACCAATAGCCTCCCTTCACGGCACCTAACTGATGGAAGAAATCAGACCGCTCATGAAGGGCAAGGAAGATAAAGGTCGGGATTATCTGCACCATGAATTTATTGTTGACGACTTGCTGAACAGTTGTCTTATCCCATATCCTGGTCGCCTTGTAAAACAGCCAGCCGCTGATCATAAAGAAACAGGGCATACGCAACAAGAACAGCACATCATTAAAGGCAATGAAATACTCTCTGAAACAGAACACACAGATATGCGAGTAAATTACGAGAATCATCGTGAATCCCCGCATCGCATCAATATATTGTATCCGTTCTTTTGCCATACAATGTTGCAAAGGTACGAAATTTACGGCAATATATTTGGATAATTCAAAAATTGTTCCTAAATTTGTAACACTTAACAATTGTAAAATAAGGAATATGGCTAAATACGATTATCTGATTGTGGGCGCAGGACTTTATGGTTCGACATTCGCCTATTGCGCAAAACAACAAGGAAAGAAATGTTTAGTGATTGACAAGCGTCCCCATCTGGGGGGCAACCTTTATTGTGAGAAAATCGCAGACATCAACGTCCACCAATATGGGCCGCATATCTTCCATACTTCTAATAAGAAAGTATGGGATTTCGTTAACTCCATCGTGGAGTTCAACAGGTTTACAGAGTCTCCTGTCGCCATCTATAAGGGGAAAGCATACAATCTGCCTTTCAACATGAACACCTTCTCCCAGATGTGGGGAGTCATTACTCCTGAACAAGCAAAGAAGAAGATTGAAGAACAGAGGAAAGAGATGGAAGGCAGGGAAATAACTAATTTAGAGGAACAGGCTATCTCACTGGTAGGCAGGGACATATACGAGCGACTCATTAAGGGATATACGGAGAAACAATGGGGGCGCAAGTGCACAGAACTACCTTCTTTCATCATCAAACGCCTGCCCGTCCGCTTCGTCTATGACAATAACTATTTCAACGATTCCTATCAGGGAGTCCCCATCGGAGGATATAACAAACTCATTGACGGACTCCTGGAAGGTATTGACACACTGGTGAACGTTGACTTCTTTGAAGAACGGAAGCGGAGCAATTCTCAATTCTCAATTCTCAATTCTCAATTCGACAATATCGTCTTCACTGGAAGAATTGATGAGTTCTATGACTTCCGCTTCGGTAAGTTAGACTACCGTACCGTGAGGTTTGAGACAGAGACACTGGATGTTTCCAACTATCAGGGACTTGCTCAGATCAACTATACAGAGGCAGAAGTACCTTATACACGTATCATCGAGCATAAGCACTTCGAGTCCTTTGCCGCTGATGTTGACAAGAACCCACAGACTGTCATCAGCCGTGAGTATTCCGTAGAATGGAAAGAGGGACTGGAGCCTTATTATCCCATCAACGATGAGAAAAACAGCAAGTTATACCAGAAATATGAGTCACTTGCGCAACAAGAGAATCACGTCATCTTCGGTGGAAGACTCGCAGAATACAAATACTACGACATGGCACCTATCGTAGAGAAAGTGCTGAAAATGTTTGATTATTGTTAAAAAGACGAAGGACGAGTCTGTTTGACCCGTCCTTTATCTTTTATTTCTTTAAGAAATTATCTTTCGCATCCTCATAATGATCCGTCTTATAGAAAAGCCGGAAGATACCATAGGATTTAAACCGGTTCCATACAGCCTTTAACAATGTACCTTCCTTAAAGGAACTATAACTGGTAATCACACGACAGCGTTTATCATAAACAAACTTGATCTTACCATACTTCTTCATGGCGAGTGCCATCGAGCCATCCTCACCACGGAGCAATTCCACACGATAACCCTCCTTTTTCGCATACTCTGCATAGAAGCCGAATGCCATTCCACGCACGCTCAGCTCCGGTCGGTTGATACTTTGTATTCGTAAATAGATATCACGACAGAACTCATACATCCTCAAACCGAATTTAGAGAAACGCTCATTGGGGTAAAAGCTCCATAGTGAAGCAACCGCTGATATGCCCGGTTTCATCAACTCATCAATCATCACTTCAAAATAATGAGGAGGATACAATGTATCGGAGTCTATACACATATATATCTTGCCTTTTGCATGATCCAGACCGCATTGTCGGGCATACCCACAGGTATGCTGATGCTCCGTGTAATAAGGAATCCCTGACTCTTGATAAATCTCTGCCGTTCTGTCCTTAGACTCATTGTCGACACCGATAAACTCCACTGGATATTTACACTGGATGTCACTCAATGACCATAAACACGCCGGGAGGTGTCTCTCCTCGTTATAAGCAACAATCACAATAGAGGCAACAGGCTCAGGACTTTGCAGTTTAGTGAGTCTGTCACGTATACCATTCATTACATCCTGAGGAACATCATCATAAGACTTCTCATAGATGCTCAGGTATTTTTCATACCACTCTGACATATCATTCCGTTTTAAGTTTTATATTGCAAAGATAGGTATTATTCAATAAATTTCCAAATTTTCTTTGGGATTTTCCTCGTTTATGTGTACCTTTGACGTATGAACAACAGAATCAACTGGATGGACTGGGCAAAGTTCCTTGCCGTAGCACTGACCATCCCCGTCCATATACCCCACGCTATAGGTGACCAGCCTGTCACCTATTTTGAGGTGTTTCTTCTTGCATGCCTGATGTTTAACTCCGGATATTTGAAGAAGGAACGCACCAACCTCAAAGAGGAGATGAAGAAATATTGGCATCAGTTAGGAATACCCTACATTATATATAATATATTATTTTACCCGTACTGGCTCATCAAGTTCTATAATGAGCACGACAGCATGCCCAACCTCTCTGAGGCAATGCGCCCCATATACGGTGCCTTGCTTTTGCAGGCAAATACGGACTATGCCTGTGAGCTGAATCCTGTCACTTGGTTTATCGCCGCCCTGTTTATCATGCACCTGTTATTAGATGGGATGACAGTCCTGGGTGATACCATTTTCCACAAGAAGAATTGGATCATCAGGACCGTCCCCATGTGGCTGCTTAGTTTCTTGGGCATGGGCATTTATGTTGCCCACAAAGCAGGTTATGTACCTTCACATTTCGTTGTCATTGGTATTGCGAAGTCATTGGTATTTTACTATATGGGATTCCTTTGTCGCAAATACCATGCCTTTGAGACCTGTGATTTCAAAAGGGATGCCATCAAGTTTGTCTTCACTCTCATAGTGAGCATCGTACTCTTCAACTACCACGCAGGCATTGAAAGTAACTTCACCTTGCACATGGTTTCCTACTTCCCTGCAGTACTATTTGGCTTGCTATCCTTTACCTATTTCTGCAAATTACTGAATAGCATCCATTCCAAGACCATCGTCAACTATTCAAATGGCACGATGGTATTTATCGGACTGCATTGGATGCTCACCGGCATCGTCCGCTACGGCATCCTCAAGCCCATTTTCCAAGTCCCCACTGAGTATATCTATACTCCACTTGAGGCATACGCCTTAGGACTGCTTGTCACAATACTCCTCTACCCTATTATCCTTTTCTTCCAAGCCAAAGTGCCTTGGATGTTAGGAAAGAGGTATACTACCTAAGATTTTTTGAGAAGGTTAGTTGTTCAAAGAGTTCTTTCCACATAGGCATGATTTTGTCTGCTGAGAAACGCTGAGAAGAGGCAATAGCTCGTCCTCCCATTTTCTTTCGTAACTCCTCATCACCCATGAGTTGACATAGGCGATCTGCAAATGCTTGCCGATCATGCATAGGTATCAGGAAGCCATCCTCTCCATCCTTTAGGATACTTGCAGGACCATAGGGACTATCATAGGAAATAACTGGCAAACCACAACTCATTGCCTCAGGTATGACTAAGCCAAAAGGTTCGTAAAGGGAAGTCAATACAAATATACTGCTATTGCAATATGCCTCAAATATCTCTTTGGTCGGCTGATGCAATTCTATATTTATGTTTAGTCTGTCTGCCTCTTGTTTATAATAATCCCAGAACTCACCATCTCCATATAAATCCAAATGCCAATCAGGGAACTTCTTATAAGTTAACTTCCATATATCAAATAAATCCCCAATTCCTTTCTGCTTTGTAAACCTGCCCACAAAAATAACATGTTTTTCTTTTAATGTACTACATCGGGACTGAGGATTCAGTTTCACGATATTAGGAATGACATGAACATTTTCACATACACGTTTCCAGTTTTCAGCATCACCTTCAGTCAAAGTGACTAATGCATCTGCCTTACCTACCCATAGGTTATTCCATCGTAGCAGGACCCGTTGCCAGAATGTATCAGGATGTGTAAAATTAATATGTGATTCTACCACATGTGGAATATCCCCTTTAATGTTCAAGAGAGGTCTTATCATCTGTATTGTTGTACAAACCAACAAATCAGGCTTAATACGCTCTATTTGTTCATTTAATCTCTTATGGTATAAACGCGACAATCTAAGATATTCCCATTGACGGCGAAAAATATTATATCGAAATCGAGTATGCAAACGGATATTTAAATCTATAAAATGCACCTGATTGCTAAGACCAAAAAGAACAGGATGGTTACCTTGATCCGAAGTTATTAAATACACATCGTAACCATAGTGACAAGCTAAATAATTCATTTTGTCAACCAGGATTCTCTCTATCCCCCCCCAAACAGCTAATGAACGATATAGATATACTACTTTCATTAAATACCTACTAGATTAAACCTTTGTATCTTCCTACATAAGAAACCACCCATACAAAAAAACGTGATGGGAGCATACTTATTACATAATACAAGAGATGAGCATTTCTGTTATGGCTGAAGTGCATAATATCAGAAATACTTAGAGGATGGATCATGATACTTTTCAGTTCCTTATCAGTAAAAGACGGAGATATCTTTTCTTTATTTTTAAGGATATAGCAAAACACGAAAAAGGCCGTTTCCAACACATTCTTACAACGCTGTGGTAATAAGGACTTCCTATTGGTTTGAGCACATTGCTTTTTCAGATAATCTACTGTCGAGATATTCTGAAGAACTTCTTCTTTATGAATACTCTCCCGTTGTTGGTAGCGACTCAAAGAATTCAAATGACACATATAGTGATAAGTAATGTCAGGAAGTAAAACCGCATGGTTACACTGTGGAAACAAATCAAAAGCAAAAGCCATGTCTTCCCAGAAATCTGATTCTATAAAACGGATTTTCGATTGTCGAAGAAGTTCCACATTGACTATAAAATTCCAAATGGTAGTCTGGACATTTCCATATTTACTCCAAGCATACTCTGCTAAACATCCTTCTCCCTTTAATTCTTTCTGAGGATACTGAATAGTAGCTACGATTTTATTATCATTATAAGTTTCAATTTTATCATATGAACCATAAACAATATCCGCTCCCGTCTTTTTTTGCCACCCCATCAAAAGAGATATCGCTTGGGGCTCCATCAGATCATCGGCATCCATAAAAAACAGGAATTGCCCTTGTGCATCATCTATTATACGATTACGAGCTGCACTCACCCCCATATTCCCAGGCTGACGTAGAACATGAATATCTTTACCTCGTTTATGATTATTCTGGAATTCCCCAATTATAGACATAGAAGAATCCGTCCCACAATCATCAATTATCAGATACTCTACATTGTCATAGGTCTGGGCTAGAGCGGACTCCAACGCTTGGCGAATATAGCTCTCTGCATTGAAGACAGGAATACCTATGGTTACTTCATATTTCATGTTACAAAGTTAATAAATAATTTGGAAAAATCATATTATTTACGTAATTTTGCATAAAAATATAAATAAAATGTCTACCAGGCCTCTTAAATTAGTCTACATCACTCCATCAATACACACAGCAGACGGAGCCGCCCGTGTGTTAACCCTCAAAGCGAATTACTTTGCGGAACATTATGGCTATGACATTACCATCATATTGACTGAAGCCAAAGGACAACCGTTCTTTTATCGTGTATCAGACAAAATCAAAATCATCAATTATGATTTAGACTTTGAGCAATTATGGAATTGCCCTTTCTGGAAAAAATTCTTCATTTATATCCCCAAACAACTCAAATTCAAGAAACTGCTGAAGCGTGACCTCATGCGAATTCATCCGGATATCACTATCAGTCTCCTTCGCAGAGAGATCAATTTCCTCAACGGGATTCATGATGGAAGCAAAAAAATCGGAGAGATACATGTTCACCGTGACAACTACAGGAATTTCAAAGACGAGAACAGCAATTTCATTATGGACGCATTTGCCAAACTGTGGTCAAGACAATTGCTGAATAACTTAAAGAAACTTGACCGCTTTGTAGTCTTGACTGACAAGGATCGTAAGGCTTGGACAGAGCTGGACAATGTCGTAACCATCCCCAACCCATCTCCCTTCATGCCCACAACAGTAAGTCCCCTTACAGAGAAACGCATCATTGCTGTAGCACGCTATTCCCACGAGAAAGGTATTGACCTGCTGCTGGAGGCATGGGCAAAGGTGGAAAAACGAACAAAAGAATGGAGATTAGATGTTTATGGTGATGGTGACACGACTGCTTTCAATGCGTTGATTGACCGTTTGGGAATCGACCGTAACCGGTGCCGGCTGAATGGGCGCACTGGAGATATTGAGAAAGAATACCTAAGAAGTTCCATTGCCGTATGCAGTTCCCGTTTTGAGGGCTTCGGCATGATCATCATTGAAGCAATGGCATGCGGATTAGCCGTGGTTAGTTTTGATTGTCCGTGGGGACCACAATCTATCATAAAAAACGGAGAAGACGGTTTTCTTGTAGAAAACGGTAACATTGAGAAGATGGCAGATGCCTTAGTCAGACTGATAGAAGATGACAACAAGCGCCATACATTCGCAAAAAATGCCATTCAAAATGTAAAGCGTTTCCAGATGGACAGGATTGCCGAGCAATGGCGAGAACTATTTGAGAATGTTATCCAAAATTAGGCTTAGGTGTCCATGCCTTTACAAACAAACGTAAGGTAAAGTATAATTTGGGAGAGAGTTTATACAAGAACCATGTTATTTTCTGTTTCCTTCCATTGGAGAAGTTCAAGTCTGGCACTGTATTATTCAGGTCTTGGAAAACCTCCTGACGTTCCTTGACATCTTTCATACCATATAGCATAAAATAAATCAGCAACGAGAATGAAGTAAAGACATCATCCTCCAGTTTCAGCAAAACTGCAGGTGACAACCCCTCTATCTTCCTTAGCTTCCAAGTACCAGCAATCACAGTAATCAGGTCATGGTTTTTTTTCTTGTTAAAAGAGTATGTCGCAGAGGCATGTCCTTTCCTGTATACATTAAGCAGACGAGACACTCTCAGACATTTCTTTGCCCTGAGATAACACTCATGAGTAAAAGGAACATCCTGATAACAGACACCCGGAATGAATGTCAAATTGTTCTCCTGTATAAAAGCTCTTCTATACAAAGTACGCCACACATAACACTGACGAGGGTTTAAGTCTTCGAGGAACATCTGCTCACCCGTTTTCTCCTTCACTTTCAGATATTTCTGTGCGACATTGTCAAGACGTTTAATCTCCTCATCTGTCATTTCCAAGAAATCGGCAACTACCAAGTCTGCCTTGGACTCTAATGCCTTCTCAAGTAATATCGACAGACTATTATCTATCAGTAGGTCATCAGAATCGGGCATCAGGATATACTCACCTTTTGCTTTGGCTAAACCATTATTACGAGCCACGGAAAGACCACGATTCTCTTGATTAATAACCATAATATTTGAATGTTGGCTAATCAAATCCTGAATCACTTCCATACTACGGTCTTTGGTACCATCATTAACTATAATCACCTCAAATATATCCTCGTCAAGATTCTGATGGTATATACTCTCAATACAAGCATGTACATATTTCTCAACATTGTACACTGGTACAATAATACTCAATTGGCACTTTTCTGCCACATTATTAAGCATAGATATCTCTGAAGACATAAGCATAGTTTTAATATTGGACACGGCAAAGATACAAATAAAATATTAACAACCAAATATTTTTTGTTGCCAAAAATCAACAACCTGCTCTATTGAGAAACGCTTAACATGCTGACGTGCTACGATAGCCATCGTTTTAAGTTTTTTCGTATCACTCATCAACATGACCAATGCTTGTGACAAGGCTGACGGGCAGCCATTCTCCACCAACACCCCATCTTCTCCATCATGAATAACGGACCGGGGTCCCCAGGGGCAATCAAAAGCAACAACAGGCAAACCGCATGCCATTGCCTCAACAAGTGCCATTCCAAAGCCCTCAAAACGGGAGCTGCATACGGCAATGGAACTTTTCAAGTATTCCTGTTCAATTTCATTCGTCCGCCCATTCAGCTGGCAACGGCTACGGTCAACACCCAATTTATCTATCAAATGTTCATAGGGGGTTGTATCACCTTCGCCATACACATCCAACCTCCAATCAACACACTGCTTTTCTGCCTCTGCCCATGCTTCCAGCAGCAGGTCAATACCTTTCTCATGGGAATAGCGTGCCACAGCAATAATCCGCTTTTCTGTCAGTGCACTAACAGAAGAAGGCATAAAGGGAGAAGGATTAGGTATTACCACCACATTATCTAACTCCTTCCAAGCTTCCCTGTCTGTCTCTGTCAAGACAACTAATTTATCTAATTTCCGCAAATGACTAACGAGGCTACAAGACCAATACTTAGCAAACAAGCGTTTTAACCAATTCGATTCACTACCCTCTATTTTTCGATAATTAGCCCTGTTGACATGCAACTCACCGACTTTCTTACTACCATCCTTAATATCATTGATGAAATTAATTTCCCTACGTAGCAGGCTGATGGTGATATCAGGACGGATTCTCATCAACTCCTTAGTCAACCGTTTTTTGTATTGACGCTGTTTCTTGAGATAGACAAATATCTTCTTAGTAAAAGAACATCTCCATAATTCTTCGAAATTGATGTCCAGATTTATCACCTTAACCTTATCTGACAGAGGATAGAATAACGGTTTGTCTTTTCCATCCGTCAGAATTATCGTAATGTCATCATCGAAATGTTCCGCAAAATAATTAGCCTTTAAAGTTAAGACACGCTCAACTCCTCCCGCCATATAGAGAGCAGGAGTACAATAGACGATTTTCAAAGGCTTCCCACCCATGAACTGTTCATTTCTGATAGAAGGCAGCATACCATTCGGCAAAGGCACGAAGACCGTCACGAAGAGAGGTTGAGGGCTTATACCCATAGTCTCGTTCCAAGGCTGAGGTGTCGGCATAGGTTACAGGGACATCACCCGGCTGCATGGGAACCAGTTTCTTATGCGCCTCAAAGTCATAGTCCTCTGGCAACACCTTGGCACGGATTAACTCTTGCTGGAGAATATCCACGAAGGTCAACAGATTCTCAGGCTGGTTATTACCGATATTATAGACAGCGTATGGCGGAATGGGCAATCCATCCTCCCCCACTTTCTTCTCCGGGGCACCCTGCATGATACGTACCACACCCTCAACAATATCATCCACATAGGTGAAGTCACGCTTGCAGTTACCGAAATTGAAGATCTGAATAGTCTCACCCTTCACCAGTTTATTTGTAAAACCGAAATAAGCCATGTCCGGACGACCAGCAGGACCATAGACCGTGAAGAAGCGTAAACCGGTAGATGGGATATTATAGAGTTTGGAATAAGCATGAGCCATCAACTCATTACTTTTCTTCGTTGCAGCATAGAGGGAAACGGGATTGTCCACTTTATCATCCGTAGAATATGGAATCTTCTTATTGGAACCATAGACACTGGATGAGGAGGCATAGACTAAGTGTTCTACGGGATTGTGACGGCATGCCTCTAAGATATTATAGAAACCAATCAGGTTCGACTGGATATAGGCATCGGGATTAGTAATGGAATAGCGTACACCTGCCTGTGCGGCAAGATTGACAACGACCGCAGGATGAAACTTCTCAAAGATGCCGTCAATGGTTGTCTTATCGGCAATATCACCCTTTATAAAGTTGAGAGTTGAGAGTTGAGAGTTGAGAGATAATTGATTCAACTCCTTTAATCTCCACTCTTTAAGAGACACATCATAGTAATCGTTCATATTATCGATACCTATGATAGTGGCATCCTTCACTTCCTTAATCAATCGCTTTACAAGGTTACTACCGATAAATCCAGCAGCACCAGTCACCAATATGGTCTTACCGTTTAAATCAACTTTTTGCATAATCAATTAACCTTTATGCCACAAAATTACAATAAATATTTGGAATTATCAAGTTTTTTCGTAATTTTGCAAAAGATATGAAGAAAATCTGCTTTTTAGTAGACTCCATCTTCTCCATCGGAGGTGTACAACGGGTTACTGCTGTCATTGCCAAAGTTCTGGCTAATGACTATGATGTAACAATTGTCACCTTTGACGAACCTTCAGCAAAAGACACTTCTTTATATGATTTACAGGAAGCGGATATCCATTACCGGTTCTTCCGCTATCCTGTTATAAGCAAATGGAAGAATCTACGCTGCAAGGCTTATAGTGCCCTCTACCGTAAAGTACTCCCACAGACAAGGATGACCTCCGACTGGTATAGTCACAGTTCTTTTCCCGCAGAAATGAGAAATGCCCTTGCTGCAGAACTGAATGCGGGAGGATATGATGTCATCATTGGTGACCATGCCCCTCTTGCCATACGTCTCGCCATCTGCAAGCCACTGCTGGGAAATACCAAACTTATCGGATGGATCCATAACTCCTACAAGGCTCTTTTCGGAAAAGAATCGCCCTATATCGGTCCTGAAATTCGGAAACATTACGAATACCAACTGGGAAAACTACATCATACCATCGTCTTATGCCAGTATGACGCCCATCAATACCATACTCCCACGACGGTCATCTACAACCCGTTGACCCTGACACCAGGCAAGACTTCCACAGGAACCTCCAAGAGATTCCTTGCCGTGGGACGCTTTTCCCCTATGCACAAGGGGTTTGATCTTTTGATAAAGGCATTCCATCTGTTTGCCCAACATAACGATGAATGGACACTGAGTATTGTGGGAGAGGGGGTGGAAGAAAACCTATTCCGGAATATGATCGTCAACTATAACTTAGAGGACAGGGTATTGCTTCATCCTTTCACTAACAACATACAGTCTTACTACTCTCAAGCTCAAATATATGTACTGAGTTCCCGTTGGGAGGGCTTTGGACTAGTACTGGTAGAGGCTATGGCACATGGACTTCCCATCGTTTCTTCCGACCTTCCTACCAGTAAGGAAATCATGGGAGACTTTGGACTCTACTTCGAGAATGGGAATGTGGAAGAGCTCGCCAGACAATTAGAGGAAGCCACCAAAATTGACTGGAAAAAGAAATCAGAAGAAGCCTTAATAATAGCCAAACGATTTGATATAAATACTATTACTCAACAATGGAAAGAACTCATTGAGGGCTAAACACCGCATCCACTACTTTCTTCATTTGGTATTTCCACTGCAAAGGCTCTACCGTTTTGCGGATATCTTCTGGAGCCATTTTAAAATCAGCCATGAAGTCAATAATCTGTTGAATATCAATAGGTGTTTCATCAGCTGGGGCTTTAACGATGTATGGCTGATGATCGAAGTCACTATCTATTTCACTATAGATGAAAGGAATGCCACGGGTGGCATATTCCCGATTCTTCAACGTCTTAATAACCGTGATACCACTACGGTGACGCCCTAAAGAACCGATGGCAAACTGACATTGGTTGAAGACCTCATCCAGCTCTTTCCCGAACAAAGTACCATGGAAAATAATCTTATCGTGCAAGTGATATTTCTCTATCAATGGATTGAAATACTGTTTCATGTGATGCGGATGTACTCCTCCCACAATATGGAAGAATACTGATGGATGATGGATGATGGATGATGGAAGATGGTTATAGTATTCTCCGATGCCGGCTATCACACGATCGAAGGCATGCCAAGGGTGTACCTCTGCGACGCCAATTAAGTGAAGTTGAGAGTTGAGAGTTGAGGGTTGAAAGTTATGAAGGGGGATGCTGTCGAAGTCGACACCATTGCTGATATTAATCGTTCGCTGACCGAATATCTCTTTAGCATCAGAGAAAGTGACCATCGCATCCATATACTTATAAAGGCTGCGACGGAAACATTTATCAATCCAGAAACCCAACAGCATATCCCATTTCGTATGTCTGTTGAATTCCTGATCATACGGATAGGTAGGTATCTCGGTCACCGCACGAATACCTGCCTTATGTATTTTCTTGAAGAAATGGATCAGCCACGGTGTAGCATTCATAAAACAGCGGGCATAGACAAACTCAATACCCTCACGGATACAATAGTCATAGATACAATTGTAATCCATACGCTGACGAACGGCAGCCCATGCTCCTGTTCCATAGTCCTTAATCACTTGCCCGTCCACATAGCGACAACGATGTCCATCAGGAGAAAAGTCATAATAACACAGACGAACGTCGTAACCGTTCTCCTTTAAGCCCTTCACCTGATAGTGTATCTTTTTCGTGATACCGCTATAGTCCGCAAAGCCATGATAGACCAAGAAAAGTATTTTCATCGTAGGAATATTTTTGCAAAAATAATAAATAATTCCCAATTATCAATTGTCAATTATTAATTATTTTATATCTTTGCAGATATGAAAGACAAAGAAGCATTACGGCAAGGACTGAAAGCCAATCCTAAACTGAAGCGTTGGCTCGACTATCTCATCATGAACCAACGAGATGCGAGACCGCGTTGGTATATCCGTCTGCTGGCTCCTTTTTACCAACGACGAGGCAGCGGGTCAAAGATTTATTCGAGTGTGAGGATGGACACCCCACCCTACCGTAATTTCTCGTTAGGCAAGAGAAGTGTGATAGAGTCTTTCTGTTGTATCAATAATGCGGTGGGAGATGTAGTGATTGGCGACTATACCCGCATCGGTATTCATAATACGATTATCGGTCCTGTGACTATTGGCAACCATGTCAATCTCGCACAAGGCGTAGTCGTAACGGCTCTTAACCACAACTACAATGATACCACCTTACGTATAGACGAGCAAGGTATCTCCACCAATCCTGTTACCATCAGTGACGACGTATGGATAGGTGCCAATGCGGTTATCCTGCCCGGAGTGACGATAGGCAGACATGTGGTGGTTGCCGCAGGGGCTGTCGTCACGAAAGACGTACCAGACAATTGTGTGGTGGGAGGTGTTCCGGCAAAGAAGATAGCTGACGTAGGATGTAAGACGTTTGATGCCTGAGTACCAGATTAATCGAAAAGATTAAGGGAGAGGTCTTGCTTTGGCTTCTCCTCTTCTTTTTCTTCCACCAGCTCCTCACGGAACTGCAGGAGCAACTGGCGGGCATCGGCAGACCCTTCGGAATTCAGACGGTAATAACCACGACGACCAGTAGACTCTATGAGTGACTGACTGGACTTGCTATTACGCAACAGATACTGCTGGACATACGAACGGATATCCTCATAATCGGGCTGAGAGAAAAAAGTACAGTTCATATTGTAAACATGTTTGGCAATAGCCTGCACGCTTACACCACCCTCTCCTGCCTCAGTGAGTACTTTCAATATCTGCTGGTCGTAAGTCACTCTTAACTATGAACTCATGACTATGAACTAAAAAAGGCTGGTATGCCATGAAAGCTTACCAGCCTTTTTATGCTTCATTTGATTTGATTAAGCAAGTGTGATCTTCTCGTCAGCAGTAGCGAGCTTACCCTCCTTGAAGAGCCATCCGAGACCCAGCAGAGTCTCCTCCTCGCTGATCTTTGCTGCCTTTGCAATCTCTTTAACGGTCAGAGCCTTCTCAGCAGCTGCCAGTGCCTGGTAAACATCACCAGCCTTGAAACCTGCATTCTCTGCATTTACAGCTACAACTGCCTTCTTAGGAGCAGCGGCTTTCTTTACGGTTGCCTTCTTAGGCTCTTCTGCCTTCACAGCAGCGGCCTTCTTTGTTGTTTTCTTTTCTGCCATAATCTTTAAAAATTAATACGCTATTGAATGTTCTTTTCTAATAGAATTATTTAATTTCTGAGTGCAAAATTAAGAACTATTCAGATACGTTGTTATCGTACACAGCGCATTTTTTCCGTTTTTTTGATTATTCTTGATGTAAGTCAACCCTTAACTGCAACTCTTCCAACTGCTTAGCATCCAGTTCACCTGGTGCGTCGAGCATCACATCACGTCCAGAATTATTCTTCGGGAAGGCGATACAGTCACGGATGCTGTCGAGTCCTGCCATCAGGCTCACGAAGCGGTCGAGACCGAAGGCGAGACCAGCATGAGGGGGTGCTCCGTACTTGAAGGCGTTGATGAGGAAGCCGAACTGTGCCATGGCACGCTCGGGAGTGAAACCAAGAATCTGGAACATCTTCTCCTGCAACTTACCGTCATGGATACGCAGGGAACCGCCACCGACCTCGACGCCATTACATACGAAGTCATAAGCGACGGCACGTACTTTCTCGGGGGCAGTATCGAGCAAGGGAATGTCATCAGGGTTAGGCAGGGTAAACGGATGGTGGGTTGCCATCAGGCGCTGCTCCTCATCACTCCACTCAAACAAGGGGAAGTCGACAATCCACAGACATACGAACTGATCCTTGTCACGCAGTCCAAGACGGTCACCCATCTCCAGGCGTAACGTACAGAGCTGTGTGCGGGTCTTATTAGCCTTGTCACCACTGAGGATGAGAACGAGGTCACCATCCTTGGCACCAGTCTTCTCCTTCAGCCGTGCCCATACCTCTGGGGTATAGAACTTATCGATAGAGGTTTTCACCGTTCCATCACTATTGAACTTCACATATACAAGTCCTTTGGCACCTACCTGCGGACGCTTCACGAAGTCAGTCAACTGGTCGAGCTGCTTGCGGGTATAGTCAGCACAACCGGGAACGACGATACCACCGATATATTCTGCCTCATTGAAGACGGGGAATTCCCCTGTTCCCTTCAGCACATCCATCAGTTCCACGAACTCCATACCAAAGCGCAGGTCGGGTTTGTCAGAACCGAAGCGACGCATAGCCTCATGCCATGTCATACGCTGCAGCTTAGGCAACTCTATCCCACGTACCTCCTTGAAGAGGTGACGGGCAAGGTCCTCGAAGATCTCCAGTACATCCTCCTGATCAGCAAACGACATCTCACAGTCTATCTGTGTGAACTCCGGCTGACGGTCAGCACGCAGGTCCTCATCACGGAAGCACTTGGCAATCTGGAAATAACGGTCGAAACCACTGACCATCAGCAACTGCTTCAGGGTCTGCGGACTCTGTGGCAGTGCATAGAACTGTCCCGGGTTCATACGACTGGGCACTACGAAGTCGCGGGCACCCTCTGGGGTGCTACCTATCAAGATAGGTGTCTCCACCTCGATGAAGTTCAGGTTATCCAAGAAGTTACGGATAAGGATGGTCATACGGTGACGTAACTCCAGGTTCTTACGGACACAGCTACGGCGCAAGTCCAGGTAACGATACTTCATACGGATATCGTCGCCACCATCGGTATTGTCCTCAATGGTGAAGGGAGGTGTCTGACTCTCACTCAGCACATTCAGCTCCTGAGCGATGATCTCTATGTCCCCGGTAGGGATATTCTTATTCTTACTCTGACGCTCATTGACGGTACCCTTTACCTGAATACACCACTCACGTCCCAGACGGTTAGCCTGTTCACAAAGGGCAGCATCCTTCGACTCGTCAAACACCAACTGTGTGATACCATAGCGGTCACGCAAGTCAACAAATGTCATACCACCCATCTTACGGGTCTTCTGTACCCATCCGGCAAGTGTCACCACCTTACCGGTATCGGTGAGTCTCAGCTCACCACATGTATTAGTCCTATACATATTATAATATGTGTTTTAAATTTGCGTGCAAAATTACTGCGAAAATATGATATATCCAAATTTTTTCGTATCTTTGCAGGCATAAAACCAATATAACTAACACAACTATGCCAAGAAGTCAAGGTATACCCTACGAGATTCATCCTAGTCCTAAGAAGGATGAGAAGGGACAGCCACTGCTCTATGTGCGTCCCTTGAAACGTAACAAAATCAGCATGGAGGGCATCGAGGAGTTCTGCCACAACCACCTCGCCCTGCCTTTGGGAGAGTTCAAACGGGTGTTCATCGCCTTTCAGGAAGCCGCGAAATGGTATCTCGGTGATGGTATGACGGTGGAGACACCCATCGGCACCTTCGCTCCTGTCATCCGACTGCGTCGCGAAGAGACGGATCCGAAGAAGATCACGGCGAAAGATGTCTATTTCGACACCATCAACTTCACGCCTAACAAGGATTTCCTCCTTGCCGTTACTGAGCGTGTGAGGGGCTTCCATAAGGTGAGCGACGCGTGTGGCAACAGCCAGATGTACGACAAAGAACTGATGCGGCGCATCGTCAACAATGTCCTTGAGCGTGGCAATGGCATGATTACCGCCAGACAGTTTCAGGCACTCAGCGGTCTTCGCTACCATTCAGCACGCCAGTGTCTGGATGACTTATGCGGAGGTGAAAGCCCCATCTTGCAGAGAGACAAGATGGGACGGACATACGTTTATTATCGGAAGTAAGTTTTCAGCTACGGCTGCACATATCTGATCCTGTAGCTGAACATATTTGCAGCTATAGGTGCACATATTTTCACCTATAGCTGCAAGATGGTTAGGATGCCAATTTCTCCGCGTAAGTGCCGTCCAAACGCCTCGTTACAACGGCACTTTCTCCCTTGAAGTGCCGTTGTAACGTTTGGTTATGATCTACTCCTCCACGCTGTCATACGGATTGCCGTCCGTGTCGCGGGCTTGGCGGGCATCGTCGGGGTCAAGGGGAGTCTTGCCACTAACCTTGACGTTGTAGTCGGCAATGGCTCCTAAGAAACCTGCATAGAATTCGACAGGTTGTGTAATCTGTGCCTCACTAAGCATCCATTGTGCTTCCTTAGTCTCTTTATATGCCTGGTCGTAGGCACTCTTCCATGAACGATATGCAGACATCATCGTGCCTTTGACGTAGTCGAGCAAAGCACCTATCTCACGATGATACATAGGGATATACTCTGCATAGTAGGCATTCTCATTCTCCCATATCTCCAGTTTGACTTGCTTTGCCTGTGCCTCAACAGCCTTCAATGCTGCCCTGTTGTCCTTTCCTCCATCCATATGTCCTACCCACAACTCTTCCAGTTTGGCAGCCAACTGCCCCAGCCGCTTGTGCAGAGCCTCATCTTTCGCCTTGTACTTACGGTTCCAGAGCGAGTCGCCGTAGTGCATGACATGCGTCAGTTCCTCGTGTTCCGTCACACGCTTGGTAGTATGCTCCATCTCTTCTACAGCACCCATGATGCGCTTGGCCGTTGTCTGACTGACCTTAGACTTCTTCATGTCCTCCTTCATCTTGGCCGTTGTAGATTCTGCAAGTCCTGACATCTGCATGAACTGCACACGCTCCTTGTCCGTCATGTTCTGCATGAATCTCACATCGTTCATATCCATGCCACCAGTCATGTTCTTCATCATCTTATTAGCAAGTGCCTGCTGTTCAGCCTGTGACATCTTGCCACTCTGCATTCTCTTGATGTCTGCTTCGCTCAATCCATACTGGGCCAGTTGACCTTTCATGGCCTGCTTGGCAACACGTTCCTGCTGATCCTTCGACATGTGTGCCATTTGTCCCTTTGTTACATTTGTGCCAGGTACCTTTTCCCTATAAAGTACATTCTTATAATGAAGTAAATCACTCTCGCCCATCTTGCCCATCATCTCTGCCCCACTCTTCATAATGCCCTCAACAGACTCCAAGAAATCTTTCAAAGGTATTTCCGGATCTTCGTTTTCTGGGTTGCGATATGCTTTGTCTTCTGTAATAATCTGGTTGATACTTGGAAGTTCTGGGAACTGTGCTATCCAAGCCTCTGGCGTCACCTGCGCCTTCACGCTCATTGCTGTCGTGAGCATGACAATAGAAAAAAGCATCTTTTTCATAGTCGTATGTTTTATGTTATTGTTTAATCATGTGGTTTAGGCTCCGTCTTGACAAGCCTGAACGTCTTCTTGTCATAGCAGTCAATCTTGTCGTCGAAGCGTTCCATCTCGAGATAAGACTCCATATAGTCCCATATTCCCCTGTATTTCATGGGAACCACCATCTTGGCAAGGCCATCGTCGATGATGCCAAAATTCTTGCCATCCTTGGATACTTCAAAATAAGCGTGGTATTTCACTCTCGCGAACTCGAAGGGAAACAGCATCTTGTTGTCGAAATCGACAAAGCCCCATTTGTCACCTTTAGTATAAGCACAAATGCCATTCTCGCCTCCATCGTGGTATCCCATGCATCCAGTGTATACGAAAGGTATACGCACTCTGCCGTCATAGCCACACGCACCCAGACGAACTGCTCCGCTTTTGTCCTTGATTGCAAGGAAAATCATGTCCCATTTCTCCCGATCGTCAACATCGCTGTATATCGGCTTAAGGATGACGTTGCCATCATAATCTATGGCTCCCCAAGAGAATTTATTCTTTTCTGGTGTCTTCACACGCTTGAAGGCATCAGGCTCCAAAGGACCATAGCATGCACCAGTCTGTACAGCATAAAGTCCATTGCCGATATCCTTATAGGCTGTATAGGTGCGCTTGCCCTGTGAGATATTGGTAAGCTTCTCAAGCAATTCCTTAGGATTGTATGTATATTCCTTTATCTCCTCATTGACATGTCCGTTATACTCGCCTCGCATCTTCTCTACCTCCTTGAGTTGTGCATTCAGTTCGTCTGCCATCTCTGGGTGCTCCTTGATCATCTTTTTCACTTCGGCAACTACATCATCTATCTCCTTGTTGACTCCTGAAGCACTGGCGTTGATACTCATCGTGGTGAACTCCTTAGCAAACGTCTCATACTGACGATAGAGTCTTATATTCCTGTTCAGCACAGCATCGTCAAAGAGCAGATATTGCTGCAGGGCATTATCCCTGTCCGTCCCGTTCGTTGCAGCGAAATACAAGGCAGTGACATTCTCCCAGCGCATCTCCCTCTCCTGCGCTGCCACAGACAAGGACAAAAGGGCAAGCAGTCCCATTACGAAAAACATTCTCTTCATACGTATACCTTATTTATATATTCCGCCCTGACATCGTTGCGACATCAGGGCGGAATATGATTTTCTTCTTATTTATCGCTTGACAAACACTACGCGGCGGTTCTGGGCGCGGCCTGCCTCAGTGCTGTTGTCAGCAACGGGTTCGTGGGAGCCTTTACCCACAGCCTTCAGGTTGAAGCCGTCAACGCCTAAGCCTTCGAGGGCTTTCACAACAGCCTCAGCACGTTGTTGTGACAATGGGTCGTTGATCTTGTCTGAGCCTTGGTTGTCCGTATGACCCTGTACTTCGAAGCGAGCACTTGGGTTCTTCTTCATATAGTCAGCCACCTTCTGAATCTCCTCCATTGATTCCGACTTCAATGTAGCCTTGCCTGTCTCGAAGAGAATATTGTTGGTGACGAACTTACCTGTCTCAGCAATGGCCTTCTCGACAGCTGACACATCCTGTGCATGGCGGTCATAGAGGGCAACAGCTCCTTTGGCTATCACCACATTGCGGATGAAGGTAAGGTTCATATAGTCATAAGGGACTTGGAAGCACATCCATGTGGGCTGGTTGACACGAGGGAGGTTCACCACACGCTTGTCGTTGAAATAGACTTTCAGCGCACGCTTGTTAAACGACAATGCCACATGGTTCCAGCCCTTCTTGAACGAGTAGTCAAAATCGCCCTTCTTGTCTCCATTAAAGTAATAAGTATGCTCTGAAGAAGAACAAACGCCATGAGTGAGGACAAATGCCGTCAGATCACCCCCGTCACCTCCTGTTTGAGGAAATTCAGAACGGTCCTTAGTAACGGCAAGAATCAGCTTCATGTCGTTCAGACCAATATAGTCGTCATTGCCCGGAACCTTATCGGTGGGCCAGTAGTAGAAGTCATACTCGATGGTGAACTCCTCCGGGAGATAGGCACCCTGCTCCTTGATGAGCGGCTGTATCTGAGCATTGTCTGTCAAATTGACTGCCTTCACGCCACCCAGCATCTTGGTTTCCACCGTACCTTGGAACATATCCCATTTAGATGGAAACTCCCCAATGGTCTCGCCTTGGAAATCATCTTGGAACAGGACAACAGAACCACGTTTGAAGTCACTCGATGTGGCAGCACTGGGATTGTCCTCTCCTGACTCATCATCCTTCGATTTCTTACCTTTCTTCCCCCTCACAGCATCAGAAGCCTCGTCCTCCGCTTTGTCGATACCCTTATCCATCGCCTTGTCCACGGCATCGTCAATTTTGTTCTCAATCTTACTCTTCGCTTTGTCCTTCAGACGGTTCAGCCACCCTTGTGCATCTGTATTCACGACCATGGCAAAAGCCACAACCAGCAATAAAATCAGTCTTTTCATACCTTCAACTTTTAATGTTTTAAGTTACAGTTACATTTTGTTGGCAAAGGTATACAATAGTTATTACTTGCACAATACCCCAAATGGGGGTATTTTTGCTGTTTTATTTGGCTGTTATCCAACAAATATGTATCTTTGTATCATGAAGAAAATGATCATCCTATTGCTTGGTGTGATGGCAACGTCTTGGACGCATGCCTACATAGACCACCGAAAAACGAAAGAGGACTCGGTGGAGGCACTGATCCATAGCAAGAACCCGCCCAAGGGCGAAGCACTGATACGCTGTTACATGGAACTCATCAGAGGCTATCTGAAGAAAGACATGCAGAAGCACGACCTCTACGCCAGGAAGACCCTCGCCCTGAGTTATGAGTTGAATGCACTGGCGGCAAGACAGAACGCACTCTACCACCTGGGGATGCAATACTACGCACAGGACGAGTTCGAGAAAGCCGTCTACTACTACCAGTGGGGAGTTGCTGTCACCGACTCGATGGCTGGTGACAAGCGGTATTCGGAAAGCAATGTGGACGACATGCGCTCACAACTCTACGGAGCCATCGGCAATGTCTATAACATGCAGGACAAACTACAACTCGCCATTGCCTACTACCAGAAGGCACTGCCTATCTTCGAGAAACACGGATGGCTGCAGAGCCAGACCATCCTCTATCATAACGTCGGCGAACTCTTCCTGACGATAGGCAATACAGAGGAGGCAAAGCGCAACTACCTGAAAGCCATCGAGAAGGGAGAGGAGTCGAAGGACTCGCTGATGCCTGCCCTCGCCCGCAAGGGACTGGTGAAGATATACATTGGCGAGAACGACTACGGACGGGCACGGCAGACGGCAGAGAAAAGTTATGCCTACTATCACGCACACCGTCAGGAGGAGCGTGACGACTATGCAGAAATCCTTGCCGCCCTGTGCCGCATCAACATGATGGAGGGACACCGGGACATCGTCAAGGCAAAGGCATACGCCTCAGAAGCCTTAGCACTCGTCTATGACGACATGCTGTTCGAAAACAAAGCCAATGTCTATTCCGCCGCCTGTGAACTCGCCATGGCGGAGAAACAATGGCACACGGCACTCGAGTACGGACTGAAGAGCATCCATGACGACTCGCTTGCCACCTACTCCGACAAGGAATGCTACATGCTGCTGGCAGAGATCTACACGGAACTGGGCGACAAGCAAAGGGCGAAGGAATATATTAATAAGGTATATGGCGTGATGAACCGCTACGCCACCGAGCACTACCAGTCCGGACTCTCACAGATGGAGGTCATCTACGAGACAGAGAAGAAACAAGCCGCCATCGCCCAACTGACGAAGGAGAAGCAGTACTACCTCTATGGGGGGATTCTTGTCGCCATCCTGCTGGTGCTCCTTGTCCTCCTCTTCTTCCTCTACTGGAGAAGCATCCAGTTGCGCAAGCGACAGGCACTGCTGCAGGCAAAACTGGAGGGTGAGACCACGGAGCGTGTCCGTATAGCCCGTGACCTCCACGACCGACTGGGTGGACTCCTTACCGCTTTGCGTCTGAAGATAGCTGAGGATAACGGCAAGAAAGATGCTGTACTCCTGACTGACGACGCTATCCGTGAGATGAGAAATGTCGCTCATCACTTATTACCAGAGGCTCTCCATCGTGATGGTCTCCGCACCGCACTGCGTGACTACTGCCAGACCATGCGGAACGTGACGTTCTCCTTTATCGGTGACGAGCAGTATCTCGACAAGCAACAGGAAGAACATCTCTACTGCATCGTCTACGAACTGGTCAACAATGCCGTGAAGAGTGCCCATGCGGAGCATATCCGGGTTCAACTCATGGCGCATGAGGACATGACAAGCGTCAATGTGAGTGATGACGGGAAAGGGATGACACTGGATAAGCATAACGGCAACGGACTGAGGAATACCAAGGAACGGGTGGAGCTGATGGGCGGAATGATGGACATCTACACACCCAACAGCGGAGGAACAGAGATCAATATCACCATCGACAACCATAAAAACCCACATTTGGGGGATTGACTATGTCAGACAATATGCGTACCTTTGCAGCCAATAAACCACAAAGAGGTAACGAGTACAAGATGCTTAGTGTCATCATTGCGGACGATCACCACCTGGTGGCTGAGGGAATTGCCAAACTGCTTCATGAGAGCCGGGTGGCAAAAGTCGTGGCTATTGCCCACGACATCACAGAGACCAAGGAGAAAATCAGGAGCATACAGCCGCAGATGCTGTTGCTGGATGTCGCCATGCCCGACGGTGACGGCATTGACGCTATCAAAATGTTCCGGGAGTCATGTTCCACCATGCGCATCCTGATCCTGACCGCCTATGCAGAGTCGTCTGTCATCCAGCGTGCCCTCCATAACGGTGCCGAGGGTTATATCCTGAAGAACACCGATACCGATGAGCTCATCAATGGCATCTGTATCGTGGCTGACGGAGAACAGTATATCTGCAAGGAGGCACAGGCTATCCTGTCGAACACCAAGGAGACGTTGCCAGAACTGACCACCCGCGAGCGGGAGATCCTGCAACTCATCGTCAAAGGATATACCATGAAGGAAATCGCCAAAAGACTCTTCCTTGGGTTTGAGACCGTACACAGTTACACGAAGTCATTACGCCAGAAATTAGGTTGCAGCAATACCGCCTCACTGGTACGTACTGCCATTGAGCGCCACCTCGTTTGATTTTATTAAGTAAAAATAATTAAAAATCCTCTGCCTTTTGATACAAGTGTGGAGGAAAAGACTTACTTTTGCACAAAATATTGACTTTAAAAAGCAAAAAGATGAAAAAGATAATCATGATGGCAGTGATGCTGGTATGTGGCATGACGGCAGTGATGGCACAGAAGCCTGCCCAGATTAAGTTTGACAAGACGACTCACAACTTCGGAACTTTCTCCGAGAAAGAGCCGAAAGTCAGTTGTGTATTTACCTACACCAACACCGGTGAGCAGCCACTCGTAATCAACCAAGCCATTGCCAGTTGCGGATGCACGGTACCTGAATATACCAAGACTCCCGTACAGCCCGGTGAGAAAGGCGAGATCAAAGTGACCTATAACGGAACGGGGAAGTTCCCCGGTCATTTCAAGAAGTCCATTACCGTACGCACCAATGGGGCGGTGGAAATGACACGCCTGTATATAGAAGGAGATATGACAGAAGCAAAATAAGAAAAAGCACTGCCTATGAGCAGTGCTTTTTTATGTTAGAACGTGTAGCTCAGACCCAATGAGCTGTATTCCATAAACTGCCAGTAGCCATGGATATCATGACGCGTTCCTGAGTCGTCGAAGCGAGGATACAAGAACACGTTCGCAGAGATATATTTGGTCACCTTGAGCTCAATCTGGTTTTCCCACTCTACCACCATACGCTTATAGGAGGTATAGGCATACAAACGACTCTTCCACATCACCTGATCAAGTACCTTCCACTGGACATCCCCTGTAAACTGGGCACCGAACTCATGCTTGGTATGGCGTCCATCCATACCATTCCTATCAAACAGGGTGGAACGTCCCACATAACGGAGGTTATAGGCAAGGGGCAGGAAATTCAGCGTACCCGTCAGCTTACTGTGAAGGGCATTCACCTTATACTCCATACCAATACCGACATTCAGGTCGAAGGGTGAGAAGAAATCGGAATACACAAACGCATCATTTGCCTTCAGACCCTTGGCAAACTGCGTATAGGCAAGCACTTGGAAACTGTAATACCATTTCTTGGAGGCATGAACACCCAGTTTACTGGTCAGACGTAACACGTCATTATTAGTTTTGAATTTATGAACAGTGTCTGATGGGGAAATCTGGAAACCCAGCTTCATCTCCAACTTATTCTCGAAAAGGTATTTGTCCTTGTCGTTATAGTTCAACTCCAGAGTCACGGCACCCACCGCGGAATAGTTACTCTCACCACCCTTATGCCAGTTGCTTGACACATAGTTCTGTAAGAACTGCAGGAAACCGTCGCCCTTGAACTTCCAGAAATTAGGTTTGGTGACCACAATACCTGTTGGCGCCATCTCAGGCTCATCGGGCTGGGGGACAGCCTGCTCCACCAGTTCCAAATGCTGCTTTACTTCCGTGTTCACGTCCTCACGCACAGAACCGGTCTTCCGCAGTTGGCTCTCTGTATTGACCACCAAGTCAGGACGCTTCATGTAGACATTCATCATGGCAGCATCCACGGCATCCGTCACCTCATCACCCGTATTCGGGTTTAACGACAACGCCTTATTAGCTCCAGAGTGGTAGAATGTGGGAGGGGCGAACAAACGATAATAACGGGCATCTACGGTCTCCTTACGCAAGGAGTCGTTCAACTGCTGTATAGAGTCTAACTGATGACGCAGCACCTTAATAGAGTCCACATACCCTTTCAACTCTTCCAATATGGTCTGTTTCCTATTACTCTGAGCACTGACTCCCTGTACCCAAATCATGGCAGCCATACATAATATAATATATCTGTATCGCATCATACTAAACGAATTTGAGTGCAAAGATACGAAAAAACATTGAAGTTAAAACACAATTCTCATTTTTTATTAGTACCTTTGCACCTTGTATGCGAATAAGATAATATATAAATAAGGTAAAATATGAATAGAGATACGATTATCGGTTTTGTCCTCATCGCCCTGGTACTGATCGGATTCAGTTGGTATAACAGTCCGTCAAAAGAGGAGATAGAAGCCGCACGACTACAGGATTCTATCGCTGCCGTCCAGCAGGATAACGCAAAGAAAGCAGCACAGCAACAAGCGGAAGAGCAACAGAAAAAGGAAGAAGCCGCCAAGACAGACTCCTCTGCACTCTTCTATGGTGCATTGAATGGTACTTCACAGAAAGTGGTGCTGAAGAACACCAAGTTGGAACTGACCCTTGACACCAAAGGTGGCGTCATCAAGAAGGCGAAGATTCTCGACTATAAAGACCTCAATGAGGACAAGGACCTGACCCTCTTCGATGAGAAAGACCAGAACCTGAACTTCATGCTGACAGGTAAGCAGGACAATATCGTCACTGCCGACCTGTATTTCACTCCATCAGAACAGACTGACTCCACTGTCACCATGACGGCAACGGCAGGTAATGGTGGACAGGTAATCCTGAAATACCGTCTGGGCAAGGACTATATGCTGGGCTTCTCCCTGCAGACGAAAGGACTTACCAATGCCTTCGCACCATCCCTCAAGGAGATGGAGATTGAGTGGAATGACCACTGCCGACAGCATGAGAAGGGTTTCTCGTTCGAGAACCGCTACACCACAATCTTCTATAAGGAGGCTAAGGGTGGTGATACCGACAACCTGTCTGAGGCATCGGATGAGAATGAGACCATCGAGGAGGAACTTGACTGGGTGGCTTTCCGCAACCAGTTCTTCAGTGTCGCCCTTATCTCCAAGGATAATTTCGCACGTAATGCGAACCTGATCAGTACCCTCGAACAGAAAGGAACGGGTTATCTGAAACAGTTTGATGCCAAACTCAAGACTGCCTTTGACCCGACAGGTGCAAAACCCTCGGAGTTTGAGATGTATATCGGTCCCAACAACTTCCGCCTGATACAGGATGTGGAGCAGCAGAGCCAGTTCGGCAAAGACCTTGATTTGGAACAGCTCGTTAACCTCGGATGGTGGCTCTTCCGCCTCATCAACCGCTGGTTCACACTGTATGTCTTCGACTGGCTTGCCAGCTTCGGCTTCAGTATGGGTATCGTGCTGATCCTCATCACCATCCTGCTGAAGGTCATCACCTACCCGATGGTGAAGAAGAGTTATATGTCATCCGCGAAGATGCGTGTGCTCAAACCGAAACTGGAAGAGGCTACCAAACAGTATAACAAGCCCGAGGACCAGATGAAGAAACAACAAGAGATGATGTCGTTATACTCGAAATATGGTGTCAGTCCTATGGGCGGCTGTCTGCCAATGCTCATTCAGATGCCTATCTGGATTGCCATGTTCTGGTTTGTGCCCAATGCCATCCAGTTACGCGGACAGAGTTTCCTGTGGATGGACGACCTCTCGACCTATGACCCCATCATAGAATGGAGCCAGAATATCTGGGGCATCGGTGACCACCTCTCACTGACCTGTATCCTGTTCTGTGCCGCCCAGCTCATCTACACATGGATCTCCATGCGCCAGCAGAAAGACCAGATGATTGGTGCACAGGCAGAACAGATGAAGATGATGCAGTGGATGATGTATATTATGCCGCTGATGTTCTTCTTCATCTTCAACGACTACTCGTCAGGTCTGAACTTCTACTACTTCATCTCATTGTTCTTCTCTGCCGCCATCATGTGGACACTCCGTAAGACCACCGATGACGAGAAACTGCTTGCCATCTTGGAGGCTAAGTATCAGGAGAACAAGAACAACCCGAAAAAACAGAGCGGACTTGCAGCCCGCTTGGAGGCTTTGCAGAAGCAACAGGCAGAGCTGGAGCGTCAGCGTAAGAATGGATACAAGAAATAAAACACAAATACAATGAAAATAGGTTTCGATAACGACAAATATCTCAAAATACAGTCAGAGCATATCAAGGAGCGTATAGCCAAGTTTGACGGAAAACTGTATCTGGAACTGGGTGGCAAGCTCTTTGACGACCACCATGCCAGCCGTGTTCTTCCTGGTTTTAAACCCGATTCCAAACTCCGTATGTTCAGCAAGATCAGTGACAGCATTGAGATTGTCATTGTCATCAGTGCCGAGGATATCGAGAAAAACAAGGTTCGTGCTGACTTAGGAATCACATACGACGAGGACGTGCTACGCCTTCGTGATGAGTTCATGAACAGAGGTTTCATGGTCGGCTCTGTCGTTATCACCCACTATAACGGTCAGCATGCCGCCGACCAGTTCCGCCACCGTCTGGAGCGCCTTGGCATCAAGAGTTATGTGCATTACTTGATTGACGGCTATCCACACAGTGTGAAACTGATAGCCTCGGATGACGGCTTCGGGAAGAATGATTATGTCGAGACTTCCCGCGAGTTGGTGATTGTCACAGCTCCCGGACCTGGAAGTGGTAAGATGGCAGTATGCCTCTCCCAACTCTATAACGAGAACAAGCGGGGCATCCGTGCCGGCTATGCCAAGTTTGAGACCTTCCCCGTATGGAATCTCCCCCTGAAACACCCGGTCAATATCGCCTATGAGGCAGCCACTGCCGACCTCAACGATGTGAACATGATTGACCCGTTCCACCTGGAGGCATACGGCAAGACAGCCATTAACTACAACCGTGACATTGAGATATTCCCTGTGCTGAACGCGCTCTTTGAGGGCATCTATGGGGAGAATCCCTACAAGTCACCAACAGATATGGGTGTCAATATGGTAGGGTTCTGTATCAGTGATGACGAGGCATGCTGCAATGCCAGCCGTGACGAGATTATCCGTCGTTACTATGATGCCACCAACAAACTTGCCGATGGAGCGGATAACGAGAATGAGGTCAATAAAATCCTCATGCTCTTCAATCAGGCGAAGATCACGACAGCCTATCGCCGTGTCACCGTTGCCGCAGAGGCGAAGAAAGAACTGAGCGGACATACGGCAGCAGCAATGGAACTGGCTGACGGCACATTGATCACCGCCAAGTCGTCACCTCTGCTCGGCTGTTGTGCCGCACTCCTGCTGAATGCCACCAAACATCTGGCAGGTATCGACCATGAGGCGAAGCTCATTCCCCAGAGTATGATAGAACCCATACAAAAGACGAAAATTGAATATCTGGGTGGTAAGAACCCACGCCTGCATACCGATGAGGTTCTGGTGGCATTGAGTGTCCTTTCAGAGAGTGACGAACGTTGTCGCCTCGCATTGGCACAATTACCTCAGCTGCGTGACTGTCAGGTACACTCCACCGTCATGCTCTCTGAGGTAGACCGCAAGATCTTCAAGAAACTCGGTTGCGGACTTACCTGTGATCCCGTAAAGAAAAAGTAAGTAAGCTATCCTATCAGCTTATTTTCAGACATAGCATCGTGAGGTCGTCATTAGGATCGGCACCTGCACGATGCTTATTGACTTCATCCATTAGTTTCAGTACCACCTTCTTGGCACTATCCAGCGACTGATCACTCAGGATCTCAAGGATACGCTCATCACTGAACTGTACCTGCTCCTTATTCTCCGCCTCATTCAATCCGTCCGAATAGATAAAGAGAGGTATGCCCTTGATGTTCTCTATTGTCTCACCGACGAACTCCAGTCCTGGCCATAGACCAATAGGTGCGTTCGACTCCACCTCCATGAATTTAGGAGGATAGCCCATGACAGGAGGATTATGTCCCGCATTACAGAAATCCATACGTCCCGTCTTCAGGTTGATCAGACCCATGAACATCGTGACGAACATACCCTGTTCATTATTTTCTGTCAAGGCATTATTCATACGCGTAGCAATGGCGGCAGGCTTCATGTGCTCGGAGCCAAGGGTACGGAACATACGGTTTGCCTGAGCCATAAACAGAGAGGCAGGAACACCCTTCCCTGACACATCACCCAGACAGAAATATAACTCGTCACCTTGTAACATATAGCCATACAAGTCTCCACCTATCTCCTTGGCGGGAGTCATTGCCGCATACATGTCAATACCCTCACGGTCAGGGAACACATTAGGTACCATTGACATCTGGATATCTCGGGCAATGCGCAACTCACTCTGGATACGCTCCTTGATCTGGGTGGTCTCCTCCAACTGGTCATAAGCGGTTTTCAGTTTCGCATGCGCCTCCTCCAGATGACCATGGGCAACAGCCAACCTATGGGCAGCCTTACGCTTATGAAGGGTGTATATCAAGAAAAAGACAATCAGTAATATAAGGGCTACACCCGTGCTCCATAGCCGCTGCTGTGAGAGTTTCACCTGCTGGTGGGCAATCTCAGCCTCCTTGCCCTGCGTATCATAAATAGTGGCAAGTTCCGCTGTCGCGGTAATCTTCTGTCCACTGATGGCAGAGTCAAGCATCATAATAATACGCTGGCCTATCCTCATCGTAGAGTCTTTGCGTCCAATCTTATCATTCGCCATGTATTTCGGCAACATATAGAGTTGGATATTATCCAGAGAGAGGTCTGTACCCCACTCATGAAGCGCCTGGTCTAAGTAACTATAGTTATCAGCAGCTTCCCTATAACGTTTTGCAAGCATCAGATAATCGTTGCCATTGATATGACCCGCAGCGGTCTTAGAATAAGCAGTCTTCTGGAATCGCTGGAATGCCTCTGCAGCCTTCTCCGTACTGTCAAGACTCTCCATTGCGACAGCACGCATCACCTCGATACGTCCCTGATACTCATCGAAATACTCCTTACGGGCATCTTCACGCTGACGGTATTTATCCAGCAGCATCTCCGTACGGTCAATCCAATAGACCGCATCCGCATAACGGCGTGTATTGATGTATGCCTGACTGGTATAGACCGTACCAAGGACTGCTTCCTGAAAACCACGACTTGTCGTGTCTGTCGTCCATCGGTTGATATAATGCTGACGAGCTTCCTCAAAACTTGCTTTCGCCTCCTGGTCCCGCCCAAGGTTCAGTTGACAACATCCTATATTATTCAGCAGGATAGCATAGTCAATGTCAGAGCCGATCTTCGTCTCATCAATCTTCTTCACAGCAGGAACCGCTACTTTCAATGCCCCCTCATAATCACCTCTCACCAACAGCAACTCCGAGAGCCGGCGGGCACATTTATTATAGTTTTTCTGGTCAAGACTGGATTTCACCTCACAATCCAGTGCCTGACGATAGTATTTCTCAGAAGCAGTGAACTGTTTTTGATGATAAGCTAACACTCCCCGCCAGCGATTAACATCCATCTCATTGATGTCCCCCGTCTTTGCAAAACTGTCAATGAGCACTTCCATACGGGCATAGTTCATAACGGCTCCAGCATCGAACAGAACACTGTCAGCATGTGCGGAGCGTATCTCCCTGTTTTTCACCTTCTGGCATGATGCCATCACGAGAGTGAAACATAAGGCGATGAATATTACTTGTCTTAACTTGTCCATTTGCGTTTATACAGTAATCTTCTTCCACATTTATTCCGCAAAGATACAAATAAATATGGAATAAAAACGAATGTTTGCTAATAAATTTGGCTTTTCAATCGTTATTTTGTAACTTTGCACTCTACATACCATTTATATGAAAAAGTTACTGACCCTTTTAGCAGCGACCCTGCTTTTAGCACCAGCCTCCCTGAAGGCTCAAGAAGAAGTGAATATCGGAAAAAGTAGTATCAAACTGACCAGTCGTATGATGACCCCGGAGGCTCTTTGGGCAATGGGACGCATCGGCACCGTAGAGGCATCACCTGACGGTAGACAAGTGGTTTATCAGGTAGGCTATTACAGCGTTAAGGCTAATAAGAGCCATCAGGTGATTTATATCATGGACGCTGATGGCAAGAACAATAAGCAATTGACTGTCAGCAGCAAGAACGAGACAGACCCGACATGGGTAGACGCTAATACCATCGCCTTCCTTTCCAGTGGAGAGATATGGACGATGAAAACTGATGGTTCCGAACGTCACCAATTGTCACAGACTGAAGGTAAGGTGGAGGGCTTTAAGTTCTCCCCTGACCGTAAGCACGTCATTATCATCAAGAGCATTCCTTTCCATGAGATTATCAAGGAGAATCCGTCAGACCTTCCCAAAGCTACCGGTCGTCGTGTCACCGACTTAATGTACCGTCACTGGGACCACTATGTGGAAAGCATCCAGCATCCCTATCTGGCGAAATTAGAAATGAGAGATGATAAATTAGAAATGGTTAATGACGGTATTGCCGATATTCTTGACGGTGAGCCTTATGAGTGTCCCATGGAACCGTTTGGCGGTATTGAGCAACTGGCATGGAGTCCTGACTCCAAGACGATTGCCTATACTTGCAGGAAAAAGACTGGACTGGAGTATTCAATCTCCACTGACTCTGATATTTTCTTATATAATATAGGTACGCGGAAGACGACAAATCTCTGTAAGCCCGCCAACTATAAGGCTCCCGCCAACGACCCGACCCGCACGCTGAAGATTCAACCTGTCAATGCCCCAGAGAACCTGAAGAATAATGTAGGTTACGACCAGAACCCACAGTTCTCACCGGACGGTAAGTACATCGCCTGGCAGTCGATGGAGCGTGATGGTTATGAGGCTGACCTCAACCGCCTGTGCATTTACGAGATGGCAACAGGTATCAAGCGTTATGTCAACTGGAAGAGTGATGTAGAGGCATTCTGCTGGGCTCCACAGAAAGACAAGTTGGCACAGTTGTATTTCCTCAGTGTATGGCATGGATGCAATAATATGTATTGCGTCAACTGGAAGGGGGAGGTGAAGCAACTCACTGAGAGCTGGGGCGACTGGACCAGTCTGCAACTTGCCAATGACGGCAAACGCCTTATAGCTACCCGCCAGAGTCTCTCCGCACCTACAGATATTTACAGGGTCACCCCTTCCCCTGTGGCAGAACAGCCATTGGACGCGACACCCGGTACACACCACATCGTAGAGAGTCATATCGAACAGATCTCTTTTGAGAACAAGCATATCCTCGACCAACTGGACTTCGGTAAGGTCATGCAGCGTTGGGTTCCTACTTCCGACGGCAAGCAGGAACTGGTATGGATAGTACTGCCCGCCAATTATGAGGAGGGGAAGAAATACCCCACTCTGCTCTTCTGTGAGGGAGGTCCACAGAGTCCTGTATCACAATTCTGGAGCTATCGCTGGAACTTCCAGATAATGGCTGCCAACGGCTATGTTGTCGTGGCACCTAATCGACACGGACTCCCTGGTTTCGGACAAGAATGGAAAGAGCAAATCAGCGGAGACTGGTCTGGACAGTGCATGTCCGACTATCTCGCAGCTATCGATGACGCTGCCCAGAACTTGTCATTCGTAGACAAAGACCGTCTCGGATGCGTTGGCGCTTCCTTTGGAGGTTTCAGCGTCTATTACCTCGCCGGTCACCACGATAAGCGCTTCAAGGCTTTCATCTCCCATGACGGAGCTTTCAACCTTGCCGCTATGTACTTAGAGACGGAGGAGAACTGGTTCTCCAACTGGGAATATGACGAGGCTTACTGGCACCGTCCACAGATGCCCAATGCAAAGAAGACCTACCATGACTCTCCGCATAAATATGTGGAGAACTGGGATACGCCGATTCTCTGTATCCATGGCGAGAAAGACTATCGCATCAATTACACACAGGGAATGGCTGCTTTTAATGCGGCACGCATGAAGGGTATCCCTGCCGAATTGCTGATATTCCCCGATGAGAACCACTGGGTTCTGAAACCACAAAACGGTATTCTGTGGCAGCGTACCTTCTTTAATTGGCTGGATCGATGGCTGAAAGATTAAAATTCCTTTTTCTTTTCTTACTAGTCAGCCTACCCTTGTGGCCTCAGGGACTACCTACTGACGGTCCCTTGACACTACGCCCTATGCTCCAACAATTGGGTGAGCGACTGTTACAGGGTAAGACGGGAAGTATTGTCGCTATCAATCCCGCCAATGGCGAGATTCTCTGTCTTGCCACCAACACGCCACAGGGCTATGACGTACGTCATGCCATCGGCAAACCACAGGCACCTGGTTCTACCATCAAAACGGCACAGGCACTCACCTTACTCTCAGAGGGTATTGTGACTACTGAGACGACGGTTGACTGTAACAAAGGATTCATTGATGGGAATATCCGGGTAGGCTGTCACCAGCACCATTCTCCCCTCAAACTTAAAGATGCCATTGCACAGAGCTGTAACTCCTGGTTCCTTGTCACCTTTGCCGCTATGATCAACGACAACTTCATCTATGAGGACAAGAATGAGGCAATTACTACATGGCGCAGTTATATGCAGTCGATGGGCTTAGGGGGTCCTATGCATATCGATATCAAAGGGGAGGAAGGCGGACTGCTTGCCGGTGCCGACTACCTCAACCGCCGCTATAAAGGAAAATGGGATGGCAAGACTATCTGGTGGGCTGGCATGGGACAGGGTGACATCACCGTTACCCCTTTGCAGCTCTGCAATCTTGCAGTGACGATAGCCAACCGTGGCTGGTATTACGTGCCACATATCCATAAGGACACGAAGAACAAACGCTACCTGACTAAGAGGCATACCAAGGTGGATGCCAGTGTCTATGCTCCTGTCATTGAGGGCATGCGTCTTGCCGTAGAGAAAGGCACAGCCACCTGCCTACGCACCTCATACCCTGTCTGTGGCAAGACGGGAACGGTAGAGAACCCTGGTGCCGACCACTCCGCCTTCATCGGTTTCGCCCCCATGAACGACCCGAAGATAGCCATTGCCGTCTACGTGGAGCATGGTGGTTTCGGCAGTGACATGGCAGCTCCCATGGCGGGGCTCATCATAGAGCAGTACCTGAAAGGTAAGTTGTCCGCCTCTTCCGCCGCAAAAGCCAGCAAACTGGAAAAGACAAGACTCTCGAAATAACAAAACAAAAATAATAAAGAAATGTCACAAGCAATTGAAAAGACCCTTCGCGACTCCGCCGCCATGCGGTGGACCGCCTTGCTGCTCCTGGCTCTTGCCATGTTCTGCAGCTACATCTTCATGGACATCCTCTCACCCATCAAGGACCTGATGCAAGAGACCCGTGGCTGGGACTCCACTGCTTTCGGTACTATGCAAGGTGCTGAGGTGTTCCTGAACGTATTTGTATTCTTCCTCATCTTCGCCGGTATTATCCTCGATAAGATGGGAGTCCGTTTCACGATGCTGCTCTCCACCGCTGTTATGGTCATCGGAGCCATTGTCAAGTGGTATGCTGTCAGCGAGTCGTTCATGGGCAGCGGACTAGAGGATTGGTTTAATAATCATCTCAACTACATCCCTGTTTTCGATGAATTAGGTGTTTCACCCTTCTATCAGGGTATGCCTGCCTCCGCCAAGTTTGCAGCCTGCGGCTTCATGATTTTCGGCTGTGGCTGTGAGATGGCTGGTATCACCGTAAGCCGTGGTATCGTAAAGTGGTTCAAGGGCCGTGAGATGGCACTCGCCATGGGTTCTGAGATGGCACTGGCACGTTTGGGTGTCGCTACCTGTATGATTTTCTCACCCTTCTTTGCCCGTCTTGGTAGTCAGGTCAGTGTCAGCCGTAGTGTAGCTTTCGGTGTAGTACTGATGTGTATTGCTCTCATCATGACCATCGTCTATTTCTTCATGGATAAAAAACTCGATGCTCAGACTGGTGAGGCTGAGGAAAAAGATGACCCCTTCAAAGTCAGCGATATCGGTAAGATTCTTAGCGACAGCGGTTTCTGGCTTGTTGCTCTATTGTGTGTACTCTACTACTCCGCTATCTTCCCCTTCCAGAAATATGCGGTGAATATGCTGCAGTGTAACCTCACACTGACAGAGCCCAGTGCTGACTCCTTCTGGGCAAGTCCCTCAGTCACCATTGTACAGTATGTCATCATGTTGTTAGTGGCTGCAGCAGGCTTCGCCTCCAACTTCCAGAAGTCAGCCTCCAAGAAATACGGTTTCCTTGCTGTCAGCATCCTTGCCCTCATCACCTATTGCTATATGGGCTTCATGCGCCAGACAGCAGAGAGCATCTTTGCCGTATTCCCCCTCTTGGCAGTACTTATCACCCCCATCCTCGGCAACTATCTCGACAACCATGGCAAGGCAGTGTCTATGCTGATACTGGGATCCCTGCTACTCATCGGCTGCCACCTCACCTTCGCCTTCATCCTCCCATTGTTCAAGGGCAGTGCTGTGGGTGGAGTCATCGTTGCCTACACCACCATTCTCGTACTGGGAGCCTCCTTCTCACTGGTACCTGCTTCCTTATGGCCCTCCGTTCCCAAACTGGTTGATGCCAAGGTAATTGGTTCCGCCTATGCTCTGATCTTCTGGATTCAGAACATCGGTCTCTGGCTGTTCCCTCTGTTGATCGGTAAAGTGCTTGATGCCACCAACCCTGCAGGAGCCAGTGCTACCGAACTCGACTATACCGCTCCCCTCGTCATGCTTGCCTGCCTGGGTGTTGCAGCCCTCATCCTCGGCTTCATCCTCAAGGCTGTTGATAAGAAAAAGGGTATCGGACTGGAAGAGCCGAATATCAAATAAATTATTGAAAACGGAAACGCACTACCAATGGCAAGTGGTCGCTGAATCCCAGTTGGTAGCGCATCCCATGATAGGTACGGAGGGGTTTGACTCCTCCGTATTTTTTATCCTCTTCCAACAGGAAGGGGGAGTCATTGATATATACCCGCTCGACATGGTCAAGCAACAGGCGACTGACAAAGACATGGTCGATACTCCCCCACTCGCCCTGATAGCGATAGGTCGCCTTCGCCCCATGAGATCCTATAGCATCACGGGTAATGTTCTTGAGGGAATGACTTTCCAGAAAACGCAAGGCCGGGTCATCCGCCCCATCATTAAAGTCACCCGCCACGATGACCTTGGCATCGAGAGGCAACAGACGGATAGTCTGTATCAGTCTGTCTGCCACAGCCTGACGGTTAGGACGTGTTGCTTTCTCCCCTCCGTAGCGGCTGGGAGCATGGACGACAAAGACATGCAGGGTATCACCGGTGATATACTCCCCTTGCACGTAGAGGATATCACGGGTGGGACGCATACCCTCCACAGGAGTAACGGAAAGATAGTCGCAACAAAGAGGACGGAACATGAAAGGCTGATAAAGCAAGGCGACATCAATACCACGCTCATCGGGTGAGTCTGTCATCAGATAGTGATAACCGGCATTACGCAACAGGGACTTACGCGTCAGGTCGAAGATCACCGAGTCATTCTCCACCTCCACCAGTGCGACGAGGTCAGGCACACCCTCCTCCTGACAAGACAGGATAGTCTGCCCGATATGGTTTACCTTCCGCCAATAGCGGGAAGGTGTCCAATGACGCGTTGAAGCAGGCAACCATTCGGTGTCCTGCTTCAACGTATCGTGGCGACAATCAAAGAGATTCTCGCAATTCAGTTCTACTAACGTGAGAAAGGATGTCAGCAAAAAGCTTAACATACCTTCTCCAAACGCTTCATCATGACAAACATGAAGACAGCGGCAATCAGGCAGACGGCGAGGAACACACTCCAGCACAGCCAGAGGGGAACAGCACCCCATAACAGTCCACCGACGACAACGAGTTGGTTACCTATCGCTGTCGCAACGAACCAGCCACCCATCATCATACCTTTGTACTTAGGAGGTGCCACCTTCGACACGAAAGAGATACCCATCGGTGACAACAACAACTCACCAAAGGTCAGGATGAGATATACGGAAATCAACAGGTTAGGAGTCACGTCAGCCACATGAACGGCAACAGGATTACCATCGGCACCTATCTCTGTCTGTGGCATAGGAAGACCTAACGAGCCAAATGCCATCAGAGCATAGGCGACAGCAGCGACTATCATACCATAGGCTATCTTACGGGGAGCAGAAGGCTCCTTACCCTTTGCAGCCAAAGCACCAAAGATTGCCATAGAGACAGGAGTCAATGCTACCACATAGAAGGGATTAAACTGCTGGAAGATAGGAGCAGATACCTTGACAGTTCCTGAAGGGTCGTACTGCAGACAGAGGAAGCAGACGGCAAGAGCTATGACGACAAGGGAGATAATCTTACCCTTGCTGGTTTTCGACTGAAACAGTGAGAAACTGGCATAGACGATGAAGATGATGGCAACGAGGTTCCATACATCGAAACACATCGCCTGCAAGCCTGATGCTGAGTTTGCCGTGAATTCGTCGGCAAAGTATGTCAGAGAGAGACCGTTCTGGTGGAATGCCATCCAGAAGAATATCACAACGGCAAAGACAAGACACAGGGCGACGATGCGCTGTTTGGTCTCCTCCTTAGATAATTCCTCAACAGCGTTATCAGCAGCTTGTGTTGTCTTTTTCGTTCCTCCTTCCGTATGACGGAAGGTGGAGCGGAAGATATAATAGATAGCAATAGACAAAATCAGTGACGCACAGGCAACGGCGAAGGAGAAATGATAGGCATCATTACTGCTATACCACAGAGTCGTCTCCGCATATTCCTTGATCTTAATGGCAGCGGTAGGAGCAAACAAAGCACCGATATTAATTGCCATGTAGAAGATAGAGAAGCCCGCGTCTCGCTTGTCTTTATACTGCGGATCGTTATAGAGGTCGCCCACCATCACCTGCAGGTTACCCTTGAAGAGTCCGGTACCAAAACCGATCAACAACAGAGCGGCGAGCATCACTATAAGGGCAAAGCTATCACCTCCCAAGGGGACACTCAGCAACAGATAACCTGCAAACATGATGATAATTCCCGTGGTGACCATCTTGCCAAATCCGAACTTGTCGGCAAGCATACCTCCAAACAAGGGGAAGAAATAAACAAACATGAGGAAAGCACTATAGATCGTACCTGCTATAGCGGGTGATAATCCATAGTTTGCCCTCAGAAACAATGCGAACACTGCAAGCATGGTATAATAACCAAAGCGCTCTCCCGTATTGGCGAGAGCCAGTGCAAATAAACCTTTTGGCTGTCCTTCAAACATAATACTATTTTATTTTATCGTTTTTAGTCTTCACAATATCAAAGAGATAAGTTGCCTTGATGACTATCTGTCCGAAATTCGATTTCCCGAAATAGTCACTCTTCGAGTTGCCGTAGATATTACCTAATCCATAATAATAACGCCCCTCCAGCATGAAATGACCTACCCTAGGCACGGAGAACTCAATGCCCGCACCACCGGCAATGCCATAGTCGAACTTCTTCTCGACAGGCATCGACTCCTGTTTGACGATATTCGATGAGCGTTGCTCTGTCGGTTCTTTGTCATCGACGAGGTTAGTGGTGGTTGACTCACTAAGGAAAATGCCCAACTGAGGACCAACCTGGAAGAAGCCCTGTATTCCCTTGCGTTCCCTACCCCATCCCAGACGGGCAAAGAGCGGAATCTGCAAGTAGGTCATCTTACGCTGGTAATGAAGTGCCTCTGTAGAGCCCTCGTAATATAGAGGTTGGTTTTCTAAACCTTGTATTTTCTCCTTCCATCCCGTCTGCACGAGATTAACCTCGGCAACAATCGCACAGATACTCTTGAAATATTTCTCACAGGTATAACGGAGGGTGACACCCATCGTCATACCACCCAACATCGACTGTGGTACATCAGGCTGGAATCCGATATTGCTCAACACATACCCGCCATTGACACCCACGGCGAAATCGGTACGATATTCTCCTACCTGCGCCTTAGCGGCAAAAGAGATAATGGACAGAAAAAAGACAAAAAGGAATTTTCTCATTTCTTCATTTGCATTTTTCATTTCTCATTTAGAAATAAATCGATTCTGTTCTACGCTCCGGCATATAATGCACAAAGATCATGCTACGGTTCTTCAATCCGCCATTGCCAATCCGCTCAAAATGAAGAGGAGTCTGGATGGGGGTATAGCCAACCATTCCTGATCCACCAGAGAAGTTCTTTCCATACATATGAATACCCTTCAACAGGAAATAAGCATGGTCGAAGCCAGTAATGGCAAAACGCGGCAGTGCATTAGACATCATGTCGCAATGGAAGTTCCAGCGATACTTCTGCATAATACGCTCCGTCTGGTATGATGAGAAGTTGGTAAAGAATGGAGCCGGAATATAGGTGTCAAATTTATAGAAATTCTCTAACTGATAACGGGTATAGAGCATCCAGTCTGTATAGCCGAACACACTAATCTGAAGTTCCGGATGTGAGAGGCGCAGTCCATTAAGCTTTGCCATTGCCGCATTGAGTTCCTTGGAACGTCCAGTATTCAGAATTACTATATTACGCTTAGTCGTGCTGAAAGAGCTGAAGAAAGCTCCATTGCTGGAGTTGAGATTGGTAATCTTATACGCTATACCTTTCGTCTCCAAACGGCGACGCAGTCCAAAGGTGAATATTCCTTTCTGACTGGTCGTGTCGTTACAGTCGATGAACACAGGATGTGTGTCACTGAAACGTTCCATGAAATGGTTGATGATAGTCTCATTCTGCTCTGTGGCTGGCTGGTAGACCTGCATGATGTTTCGGTTGACAAGCACCTCATGACTGTTGATAGAGAAGGGAATAAACACCCGTATGTCATGCTGAGTGGCGAAATCAGCGAGGGGCTTCACCATCTTGGTATACAACGGTCCTATGATTACATCACACTCTGCCGCCTTGTGGTCAGCAAGGAATGTGCGGATATCCGTATCCTCTGCCACATTCCATGCACGGATATCCGTAGAGATATTATTGGCACGCAACGAGTCACATGCCATCAGGATACCACGATAGTACTCCAGCATACGCTTGCCGTCACCATTGACTTTATGAAGGGGGAGCATGATACCCACACGAATCTCACGGTTCCGGACATCCACTGCCTCTACCCTCACAGGAGCCTCCGGCTGCTTACTGGTTGTGGCAGGAACATCAGTGTTCGGTGTCTGTGGCTGGTTCTTCGGCCAGGGAATATTGATATAGTCTCCTTTCTTCAACTCATAGCCTGGGGTGTTCATCTCCGGATTGGCATCGATAAGTTCCTGAATAGTGATACCATACATGCGAGAGATACCGAAGATGGTTTCTTTCCGCTTCACCTCATGTTGCTCACGGATTTTTATTTGCTGTGCCAGTGCTGTCTCGACAGAGAATGCCACACATACCAGCAGCAGATAATATCGGATGATTTGCTTCATAATTTCAGCTTTTTATTATTTTCGCCTACAAAATTACGAAAATTCTTTTGTTCTGCTCTCGATTTTTCGTAATTTTGCCATAAAAAGGCGAAATTACTTCTTCTCGGCATAAAAAAGAAACGACTTTCTTTTGTTCTGCTCTCGATTTTTCGTAATTTTGCAAAAATATTTAGGATATGAAAAAAATTTTATATGCATTTTTACTGCTTTTTGTCATCGCAGCACTCCCTTCCTTCGCTGTCATGGATGATGACGATGAAGATCAATACGACGAGTATACTGATAGCACAGAGGTAGACAGTACGGCACTGCAGACAAGTATCTTGGAGATGCCAAATGCCATATCACCTAACAATGATGGCATCAATGATGTCTACCGTCCTAAAAAGATACAGAACATTGTGGAGCTCAAAGGAATGATCTTTAACCGCTGGGGAACGTGTATCTACACTTGGAATGATATCAACGGCAGTTGGGACGGCACCTACCGTGGTAAGCCTGTGAAGGACGGTGTCTACTTTGCACGAATCAGGGCAAAGGGAGGTGACGGAAAGGAGTTTGATATCAAAAAAGACATCAATGTCATGCGTAGATATAATGAGGTAACGGGGGAAAGCAATGGGCAGCAGTGACCAGAAAATCAACGTATGGGGTGCCAGGGTCCATAACCTCAAGAATGTGGACGTGGAGATACCACGTAACTCCCTGACAGTCATCACAGGACTCAGTGGCTCAGGCAAGTCTTCTCTCGCCTTTGACACCATCTTTGCCGAGGGACAGCGTCGTTATATCGAGACTTTCTCGGCATACGCCCGTAATTTCCTCGGTGGCATGGAGCGTCCCGACGTGGATAAGATAACGGGACTGTCACCTGTCATCAGCATCGAGCAGAAGACGACCAACAAGAATCCCCGTTCTACCGTGGGTACCACGACAGAGGTATACGACTATATGCGTCTGTTATTCGCCCGTGCCGGCAAGGCTTACAGCTACATGACGGGGGAGCCGATGGTGAAATACACCGAGGAGAAGGTGATAGAGATGGTGACACACGACTATGCGGGCAAGAAAATACTGATCCTCGCACCTGTGGTGAGAAGTCGTAAAGGTCATTACCGTGAACTCTTCGAGAGTATGCGCCGCAAAGGCTACCTGCATGTCCGTGTGGATGGTGAGGTACTGGAGATTACCCGTGGCATGAAGGTTGACCGTTATAAGAACCACGATATCGAAGTGGTCATCGACCGCATGGCGGTAAAGGACACTATTGACGACCGTCTCAAGAAGAGCGTCCAGATGGCGATGAAACAAGGTGAGGGCTTGCTCATGATCATGGACTACGAGACTGGTGCCGTGAAGCATTTCTCCAAGCGACTGATGTGCCCCACCACGGGTATCTCGTATAGCGACCCAGCTCCTAATACCTTCTCGTTCAACTCCCCACAGGGTGCCTGTCCCCGCTGTAAGGGTTTGGGATATATCAACGAGATTGACCTGGAGAAGGTGATGCCGAATCGTAAACTGTCTATCCACGAGGGTGCCATCGTCCCCTTGGGAAAATACAAGAACCAGATGATATTCTGGCAGATAGACGCTATCCTCCAGAAATATGACTGCACGGTGAAGACTCCCGTCAAGGATATCCCCGAGGAGGCATTGAACGAGATTCTGCATGGCTCGTTGGAGACGATACGCATCGACAAGGAACTGGTACATACGTCGAGTGACTACTTCGTGTCGTTCGACGGTATCGTGAAATATCTGCGTAACGTCATGGAGAATGATGACAGCAGCAGCGGACAGAAATGGGCTGACCAGTTTCTTGCTGAGTGTGAGTGTCCTGAATGCCATGGGCAACGGCTCCATCGCGAGGCTTTGTCCTACCGTATCTGGGATAAGAACATCTCGGAACTTGCCTCCATGGATCTCAACGAGCTTAGGGAATGGCTGGATGAGGTGGAACAGCACATGGACCACCAGCAACAGCAGATAGCCACGGAGATACTGAAGGAGATACGTACCCGACTCGACTTCCTGTTGGAGGTGGGACTCGACTACCTTGCCCTCAACCGCCAGTCGGCATCCCTGTCGGGCGGTGAGAGTCAGCGCATCCGTCTTGCCACACAGATCGGCTCGCAACTGGTGAACGTGCTGTATATCCTCGACGAACCGAGTATCGGACTGCACCAGCGGGACAACGACCGTCTCATCCGATCCCTCAAGGAACTGCGTGACCTCGGCAATACCGTCATCGTGGTGGAGCATGACCGTGACATGATGCTCAATGCCGACTATATCGTGGACATCGGTCCGAAGGCTGGTCGGAAAGGTGGTGAGGTGGTGTTCCAAGGTACTGTCGACGAGATGATGAAGGCGAATACGATTACCGCGCAATATCTCAGCGGTGAACGTAATATCGAGATACCGGCATCACGACGCAAGGGGAATGGCAAGAGTCTGTGGCTGCGGGGCTGCCGTGGCAATAACCTGAAGAATATCGACGTGGAGTTCCCGTTGGGTAAACTCATCGTCGTCACAGGGGTCAGCGGCTCGGGTAAGTCGACGCTTATCAACGAGACACTCTACCCTATCCTCTCCAAGCATTTCTACCGTTCCCTGCAACAGCCCATGCCCTACGACAGTATCGAGGGACTGGAATATATAGATAAGGTGGTGAATGTCGACCAGAGTCCTATCGGTCGCACCCCACGCTCGAACCCTGCCACCTATACAGGGGTCTTCTCTGATATCCGCTCTTTGTTCGTCAACCTCCCCGAGGCTCAGATCCGTGGCTATAAGCCGGGACGCTTCTCTTTCAATGTGAAGGGAGGACGCTGTGAGACCTGCGGGGGTAATGGCTATAAGACCATCGAGATGAATTTCCTGCCTGACATACAGGTGCCGTGCGAGGAGTGTCATGGTAAACGCTATAACCGGGAGACCTTAGAGGTGCGCTTCAAGGGTAAGTCGATTGCCGACGTACTGGACATGACCATCAACCAAGCGGTGGAGTTCTTCGAGAACGTCCCTGATATCCTGCGGAAGATCAAGACGATACAGGACGTGGGACTAGGATATATCAAACTCGGACAGCCTTCCACGACACTGAGTGGTGGGGAGAGCCAGCGTGTGAAACTCGCCACCGAGCTGTCGAAGAAGGACACGGGAAAGACGCTCTATATCCTCGACGAGCCGACAACGGGTCTGCACTTCGAGGACATCCGCATCCTCATGGACGTGCTGCAGAAGTTAGTAGACCGTGGCAATACCGTCATCGTCATCGAGCATAACCTCGATGTCATCAAACTCGCCGACCATATCATAGACATGGGACCGGAGGGCGGCCGCAACGGTGGTACTGTCCTCACCACAGGAACCCCTGAGGTGGTGGCGAAGAGCAAGAAAGGCTATACCCCCAAATTCCTTAAAGAGGAGTTGAAAAGGTAGAGTTTATTACCAATAGCATAATAGACGTATTGTCCTGCTTTCACTATATTACGGATACCCTCTGGAAGGTGTCGTACGACTGTTCCTTGCCTGTCAATGAGATAGAAGTCATTCCCGTCAGGACAGAACCGTCCAACGCATATCATGTCACCTATTTCGAAAATACGACGATAGACCATTTCGTCCATGAATTTCTTCTTGACAGTCATTTGCTGATCCAAGAGATAAGCATCCCCCTTGTCGACCGTGACCATATACCTTCCTTTGTCCAATTCAAGTTTTGAAAAAGCAGTGTCTTTGTTTTGAAGTATATACACGTCATCTGCTGTTGCTCTTATTCTGACAATCCTGCCATCAGACTTTTTCCAATTAATATAATCCAAGGAAATTTGTTTCCCACTTTGTTTGTCATAAGTCGCAATATAAGGTTTATTGAGATATGTTATAGGGAAAAGGATTCCATCATTGAAAATATATCCATAGTTCACCAACTGTATCCTGGTAGAGTCATCCGGTACTCCAACAATGTCATTAATACCAACAGACGGATGAGGCGATGTCCACAACACCTGCATAGAATCACTTAAACAAATAAGTGACTGGCTGTCTGACGCATAGTAATGATGACCATCAACAAAAAAAGACACAGGAACACCATTTGTAGAGGATTTATACTTTACACTATCATGGGAACCATTCTTCCGTCCCCACTTATATATCTTGTCCGCAGCAATAAGAACAGTGGAGTCATTGACACCATAGATGACGTGTAACTTATTGAGGAATGTCGACGATATTTCCTTGGTCCACAGTGACTTACCATCACTAAGTCGGATGGCATTCAATTGATGAGGTGCTTGCAGGTTATTCACATAAACCCCCAAATCAACCTCACTCTTCTGTACGAAAGCGTTTGCAAATGGTAATTCCCACAACACGATGCCATTAACATCATAATGGGTATAATACATCCCAGTGGTCTTTTTAGAAAAGATGTCCCTCTCCCTTACAGGCAGTCCTATCAGCACACCGTTGGACAAGACAGCCATTCCTCCTCCGTGCTTAACATCCAGTGGGGTGGTTACAAACGATAATCTTTGCTGATCCAGACGGAAGATACCATACCGGACAGACTTCATGTCAATTTTGTTCTTTTTGTCTCTCTTCGCCATGGTGACAGCTAAGAAAGAACTGTCAGAGTTAAGTAAAAAACTCTCTATTTGTTCTGGGAACACAAACTCTTTTGCATCCTGTCCTAATGCCACTGATGTGCAGCAAACGAAAACAATCAAGCATACTATCTTACTCTTCGTACACATCTTCACCACAAAAGAAGCAATACCAAAGGCAATAATAAAACTAACAACATTAGCAACTTGTTTCCAACTTTCCTTCTCTATTTTCATGATATTATTTGATTATTACAAGTGGAAGCGATAACCAAGGGTAAAGCTGAAATAGCTGTTGCGACTACTGGTAATGGCAGGGGGATTGATATGACCATCACTCATTGTCTGATAATATTCCTTGCCAACCTTTGTCAGTCCGATATAATAACGGGCATCCAGCACGATGTTCTTGTATTCATAGGAGAGACCAACGGGTATACCGAAGTCAACGGACTTACAGACACCTGTCTCCCACATGCCAATTTTCTGACGGCTGTTGAATTCAGTCACCATCGAAGAAAATCCCGGATGGATCTCCGTCGTCACCTCCACCTCACTCTTCAGGCAGAACCCCAGCTGAACACCGGCTTTGACAGCAAGCCCCCGCACACCAGGGATATACACATTGGCAAGCAAAGGAAGGTTGAGATAATGGCTTTTCAACTTACCTGCGTTTTTAGTCACCGCATCAAGCTGTATCTCAAATTTGTCTATCTTCGCACCCTGTTGTGAGTAAAGTGCACCTAACGAGACCCCTAACCAGTCGCTCACGCCATACTCAGTCTCCACACCGGCAGTAAAGCCCACCTTGCATTTGAACATGTCGCTGTTACTTCCACCTGACAGTCCTACCACGTTGATACCTGCCATGGGCTTGATAGAAAACGTCCCTTTAGGATTCTGTGCGTTCATCACGATAGCGCAGCATGCGAATGCCGCCAATAATACTGTCTTTTTCATTTTATGTATTTCTAAAGGTTATAATATGATGCCGACTACGTCTGTCACAAGAGAAACCTGTCATTGTAAACTAAGCCTCCTTCCATTGTAAACTAAGTCTCCTGTCATTGTAAATCAAATTGATTTGCAAAGTAAATCAAATTGAATTACTGAGTAAATCAAATTGAATTACCGAGTAAATCAAATTGATTTACAATTAAAGGACTGGTTCTTACAACCCAAACTGATAACCGAGCGTAATCCAAAGAGAGTTCGTTTTCCACGAGTCCTCTACCTCTAACTCCTTGTTACACATATTCATCACACCGATGTTATAGCGTACATCGGCAACGAAACGCTTGTAAGTATAGGAGATGCCGGCAGGGATGGAGATATTGACACGCTTGAAGTCACTGGTATTGGTCAGCGTCCCATTGTTATCCTTAAATTTCCCACTCACGAGGTATCCCAACTGCATACCAGCCTTCAACGCCAGACCGGGAAGGATGTTCGGCTCGATATAGAAATTGACGAGGATGGGGACGTTGATGAAATGCAGGGTCTGTGTGATCTTACCCAGGTCGTCAACATTGCCATAGGTATAACCCTCGTTGGAGTAAAAGGCACCTACGGAGATACCCACCTGCTGCCAAGCCTGATACTCAGCATCCAAGCCACCCACGAAACCCCATTTGCGTTTCGCGCTGACCGCACGGTCCATGTCCGTCCAGAGGTCTTCCACCGACATGTTCGACGTGTTGATACCTGCCCGTGGAGTCAGTGTCCATGAGCCAGTTTCCTGCTGTGCCTTCACACCCAAAGAGAGACCAAGGAAGGCGAATATAACTAAAAACCTGTTCATCATCATTCGTTTTTATCTTTTAAACGCATGACAAAGGCGATTTATTTTGTCGGTAACAAAAAAGGAGTACATCCGAAGATGTACCCCTCCATAGGAAATTTATTTAAATATAATGCTTTTCCTTTGATTAGAAGTTGAAATACAAACCGAAATCAACAGAAGTCAGATTCAGACCTAAGTCTACAGACTGTACAGACTTAGCGTTCTTAGCCTTTGCAGAAGCCCAACCGAAGTTACCTACGTGAGCAACAAAGCTGACTTTCTCGTTCAGATTAACAGCAACACCTGGCTTGAAGCTAATACCAAAGCCGTTAGCGCTATCACCATCAACCTTGACATAGTTGTACTCGAAACCACCATCAACGAAGAAGTTTACTTTATCAAGCTTAACAAAAGTGTAACGAGCGTAAGGATTTACAACAAACTCATGAGCCTTGTCATCGCCAACCTTGTTATAACCATAACCGATCTTCATACCTACAGCCCATTTGTCATTCAGATTGTAACCTACCTCAGGAACGAGCTGGAAAGTGTTAGACTTGATATCAGTGTTCTTGTCCTTGGTGTAGTTGTAACCAACAGTACCACCAACATACCACTGAGCGTTCATGGTTGTTGCCATAGCAACGGCAACGAGAGTCATCAAAATCTTTTTCATAATCTTTTACCTTTCTTTAATTAATAATTATCCTAAATGTATTTTGCATTCTTTTTGAATTGCGGTGCAAAGTTAAGGACTTTTATAACTTACCGCTCTGTTATCGCACACAAAATGGCTAAAAAGGGGCTTTTCAATGACCTAAATCAAGAAAAAGACAAAAAAAGAGCATCCGAAGATGCTCCTTTTCTATATGAAATTAATTGAAATCAAATGGCTGACGACGCAAACAACCAGTCATAGATGCATGAGCAGACACCGAAGAGCACGATACCTGCGGTACATACGGCAAGGGCAAGGCGTGTCATACTGTCTGTCTTGAAGGTGGGCAGCGGATTGTCGGAGGTCTTGATATACATCGCCTTCACAATCAGCAGATAGTAGTATAGTGACACGACTGTGTTGATCAAAGCAATGAATACCACGAAATATGCCCAGAACGAACCCTGCTGTGCTGCTGCCATGAACACGAAGAACTTCGAGAACATACCGGCAAACGGTGGAATACCAGCCAGTGAGAACAAAGCGAGGGTCATGAGGAACGCCAGTTTCGGATTGGTCTGGTAGAGTCCGTTGTAGCTGTGCATCATCGTCGTACCACCATTATTCTCCTCTACAGTAGAGATAACTGTGAAGACTGCCATGTTGGCAACAACATAGACGAGGATGTAATACATCAGTGCTGCCATACCGTTCTGTGAGGCACCAATCACCGCCAACATGATATAACCTGCCTGTGAGATAGAGCTGAATGCCATGAAGCGCTTCAGTTCCTTCTGACGGATAGCGAAGAGGTTGGCAATAGTGATGCTCAGTACGATAACGATATAGAGCATATACTCCCAATACTCAGTCAATGGAGCGAAGACCTTCACAAGGATGGTCATCAGCGCAAAGGCTGCGGCTCCCTTGGAACATACACTCAGATAACCCGTGACAGGTGTTGGAGCACCCTCGTAAGTATCGGCAGTCCAGAAATGGAAAGGAACGAGTGAGAGTTTAAAGCCCAGTCCGCTGAAGAAGAATACCAGTCCCATGATGAGCATGGGCACCTGACTCTTATACTGTGCGAAGAAAGCGATACGCTGCATCACGTCATCATAGTATAGTGTTCCTACCGATCCATAGATAAAGGAGATACCATAAAGCATCACGGCACTGGAGAAAGTAGCGGTGATGATATATTTGGCACCACCCTCGGCAGAGTTCTTCTTATGCTTGTCGAAAGCCACCAAGCATGCCATGGGCACACTTGCCATCTCCAGACCAAGGAAGAACATGAGGAAGTTACCACTTGACACCATCATGAACATACCCAGAAGCGTTGAGATGACGAGCTCGACATACTCACCGGCATTCTTCCGCACATCCGCACGGTTTGCCCAGGGGTGTGACATGATCAGCACCACCAATGCTCCAAAGGTCAGGATAGCCTTGATGGCTGTGGTGGACGCATTGTTGAAATACATTCCTCCAAATGCGGATACCTCACCATTATAGATCGGATTGATAAACAAGATGTGACACAAGAGGTAGACCAAGGGACCAAATGTCGCAACTACCACTAAAGAGCGCTTCTCAGTATCTTTTGTGAACATATCACAGAGAAATACCACAATAAGAGTCAGCACGAGAATCACCTCTGGCATCATCTGTAAGAATTGTCCGTAATTCATAATATATACTTCAATTTTTCAATTCTTCAATTATATAATGTTTGCGAGGATAGGACCTACAGCGTCAGAGATGACGTTGCTTGCCCACAAGGGGAACAAACCGAGACCTGCCACACAAGCGATGAGGCAGATGACTGCGACACGCTCATCCCATGTAGCATCGGTCAACTCCAGATAATGCTTGTTCTTCACCTCACCATACAGGATCTTACCTACCACACGGAGGATATAGACGGCTGTCACGACAATGGATGTACAAGCAATGATGGTAGCGACACGATGGAACTGGTCGGGATTCTCGAAAGAACCCACGAAGATGGTCATCTCAGCAATGAAACCAGAGAAGCCCGGCAGACCGAGGTTGGCAAGACCTGCCACTACATAACCCACGGCAAGGAATGGCATGATCTTCATCAGACCGTCCAAGTAACGGATGTCACGGGTATGGGTTCGTCCATAGATCATACCGATGAGGGCGAAGAAGAGTGCCGTCATCAGACCGTGAGAGAGCATCTGCAGGATTGCACCCGTACAGGATGTCTTGGTCATCATCAACAGGGCGAAGAGCACCAGACCGCAGTGGGACACAGAGCTGTAGGCATTGATATACTTCAAGTCGGTCTGTACACATGCGGAGAAGGCTCCGTACACTACAGAGATCGTAGTGAGAATCAGGAATATCCACGCCAACTCATTAGCGGCATCGGGCAACAGATACATGGCAACGCGGAAACAGCCGTAGCCTCCGAGCTTCATCAGCACACCGGCATGCAGCATAGACACAGCCGTAGGGGCGGAAGCATGACCGTCAGGTGACCATGTGTGGAAGGGGAAGAGAGCACCCAGCACACCGAATCCGATGAAGATGAAGGGGAAGAACACCTTCTGAATCTCCACAGGAATATTGTGCATGGCAGCAATCTCATTGACATTCATCGTCGTGGCACCACTGTAATAGTAGATACCCAGGATACCGAGAATCAAGAGGGCAGAACCTCCCATCAGCATCAGGGTCAGTTTCATAGCGGCATATTCCTTGTTACCACTACCCCACACACCAATCAACAGATACATCGGGATCAAAGCCACCTCATAGAACATGAACATCGTGAACATGTCCGTGCAGATGAAGAAACCATAAACACCCGTGGAAAGGAGCGTGAACCACAGGAAATACTCCTTCGTCATCGGCTTCAACTGCCAAGAGGCGAATGTTCCCGTGAACACGATGATACTCGACAACAACAGCATCACGACAGAGATACCGTCAACACCTACCGAGTAGGCGATGTTCAGTGGTTTGAACCACGGTGTGGATGCTGCCAGCAACATCACGTCAGTATTACCTGCCGCACGCTGCTGGATAAAATAGATGGTCAGCCATATAGACAGGGCGAGTAAGCACGACGCACCAGCCACCATCACGCCACGCACCTGATTAAGGTTCTTGGCAAGCCAAAGACCCAGCAGCATCAGGGCGGGAATGCAAACAAATAAACTTAGTATATTCATAATCGTTTAGATGCTTAAAAGGATTAATGTTAATGCTACGGTACCCGTCAGGAACCATACAGCATACTGACGAACGTCACTACTCTGCCAGGGACGGATAGACTCACCTGCCTCGTTGGCACCCCATGCCAGGAAGTTGAAGGTACCGTCAACAACATGACGGTCGAACCATGCAATAGGTGTGGAAATGCAACGGAAGATGATACGGTGAGTGACATACTGCCATATCTCATCCTGATAGAAACGCTTATAGGCTGCCTGATGCAGACGTGGGAACTGCTTGTACAGACGGTCGGCAATAGGCTGGCTCTCTCCTTTATAGATATAGGTGGCAAGACATATACTCAGGATAGCGATCACCGTGGAGGTCAATGCTATCTGTGTATCGAAATGAATGGTATAGTTGGTACCAGCGGCACTGACAAACTGACCGAAAGAACCACCCCACCCTGCGAAGCCGGCGATAGTGGTATAGATACCCACACCGCAAGTGATGACGCAAAGGATAATCAATGGAATAGTCATCGTGGCTGGAGCCTCATGGGGCGTATGATGCTCATGTGCCTCCTTGTTCTCTGTACCCCAGAAGATACCGTAGTACAGACGGAACATATAGAAAGCGGTCATGGCAGCGATACCCGTCATAATCCATCCCACTACAGGACTGTAGGCGAAACATGCCGTGATAATCTCATCCTTCGAGCTGAAACCAGAGAAGAAAGGAATACCGGCAATAGCCAGACAGCTGATCAGGAAGGTGATATGGGTGATAGGCATATACTTACGAAGTCCTCCCATCAACGCCATCTCATTACTATGGACGGCATGGATGATACAACCGGCACCCAGGAACAGGCAAGCCTTGAACATGGCATGGGTGAACAGATGGAACATACCAGCCATGAAACCTAACTGCGCATGATTGTCAAGTACTGCCTCGTGACCAGGGAGAGAAACACCCAGTGCCACCATCATAAACGCAATCTGTGAAATGGTGGAGAAAGCAAGTACACGCTTGATATCACTCTGAGCACAGGCAACTGCTGCTGCATAGAAAGCTGTGAAGACACCCACCCATACGACGATGCTCAACTGCGGCTGAGCATACTCAATCCACAGAGGGAACATACGGGCAATCTGGAACACGCCGGCAACCACCATCGTGGCAGCGTGGATCAATGCGCTGACAGGTGTCGGACCCTCCATGGCATCGGGCAACCAGATATGCAACGGGAACATCGCACTCTTACCGGCACCACCGATGAACATCAGTACCAGGGCAGTCGGTAAGATGAACGCTCCTGCTGCCATTGCCTTGGCTGCATTACCCTCGATGAACGGAGTAGTACCCACGCCCATCTGGATGTCTCCCGCAAAGGAGAAGCTGAACGAGTCTGTGTAATAACCGAAGAGCAGGATACCGATCAGGAAGAACATATCCGCAAAACGAGTCACGATAAATGCCTTCTTAGAAGCGGCAATAGCAGGCTTCAAAGGATAGTAGAAACCAATCAGCAGATAAGATGACACACCCACCAGCTCCCAGAACGTATACATCTGGAAGATATTCGTGGCAAGTACGAGTCCGAGCATAGACATCGTGAACAGCGAGAGGAAGGCGTAGTAACGCTGGAAACCCTTCTCACCGTGCATATAGCCGAATGAGTAGATATGTACCATGAACGATACCGTAGAGATGACTATCAGCATCATGACCGAGATAGGATCCAGCAGGATACCCATATCGAAATGCAGATTGCCCAACGGCAGCCAGGTGAAGTTATAAGGAACGATGGTGGCAAAGGTACCATCGGCAAGACGGTCAGCACCGAAATAGGCGAAAGCCGTCAGGTATGACAATACCGTCACCAGTCCCAGGGATGTAGTACCGATAAGACCTGCTGTCTTATGCGACATCTTCATACCTGCAAGCGCAAGAATCACAAAGGACAACGCCGGCAGCAGAAGAATCAGGAATGAATAACTATATATTTCCATAACCATTTACCATTTCATATTCTTAATACTGTCAACGGTATCGCTCTTGAAGTTGCGATAGACATTGATGATAATTGCGATAGCCACAGCACACTCGGCTGCACAGACTCCAATAGCGAAGAGTGTCATGAACATACCCTCCATGGAACCAGGATAGAGCAGGCGGTTAAAAGCGGCGAAATTGATATCAACGGCATTGAGCACCAACTCAACAGAGATGAGCATGGCAACCAGATTACGACGGGTGATGAAACCGTACACGCCGATGAAGAACAACAGTGCACTAAGCACGAAATAACATTCTACAGGTACCATTATTCGTTCTCCTCCTTTCTTGCAATAACCAAACCACCAATAATACATGCCAACAGGAATACTGAGATGAACTCAAAAGGCAGGATATACTGATACTTATCAGCACCTACCAATGCCATACCGATCTTCTTCATCGGCACCTCCTCATCAGGCATTGACATGGCTGTATACATAAACTGATTCTTCAGCAGCACCAAGACAACGACAGCACAGCCTACCACACTCAACAGCGCACCCCAGATGGCACGGCTGAGTTTGATACGCTCTATCGTACCCTGCAGCGTACGCTTGCTCACCAACTGGATGGCAAAGACGAAAATCATCGTCACACCACCGGCATATACAGCAATCTGTGCCGCACCTAAATAAGTATAGTCGAGCAGGAAGTAAAGACCTGCCACACCTAAGAGCACGAACAACATGAAAGTTGCGGCCCGCATGATTCGCGTTGTCATCACACACATCAGGGCTGAGCCGATGATGACGACAGCGAGGATGCAAAACATTACTAAATTTGCCATAGTCCTTACTTCGTTTTAGTATTAAACTTACCAATCTCAAAGTCGGCACCACCTTCTATCAGGTTAGGCAGTGAACCACCTTGATAGACCTCTTTGTCGAGATGGAGCACCAGTTTGTTACGGTCGAACACCGCATTCTCGAAGTCATTGGTAAACTCAATGGCATCGAAATTACATGCATTGGTGCATAACTGACAGAACATACAGTCACCCAAGTCATACAGATAGTCGTCCAGCACCTTCTTCTTCTTTCCCGTCTCAGGATCCTCCTGCATATGGGAAACAATCTTGATAGTACCATTGGGACATGACTTCTCACACAAGGTACATGCCGTACATTTATAAGAACCGTCCTCATTACGCTTGAACACCAAACGTCCACGATGACGTTTCGCCACATGCAGCGTCGTCTTACGGTTTTCGGGATACTGCTCCGTCGACTTGTTGGTGAAGAAGTCCTTGAAATACTCTTTCCAAGTGACTCCCATACCAGTGGCAAGGGTCTTCAGGGCATGCCCGATTTCTCCGAAATATGATTTATTTTCTTCCATTTTTCTTAAATTTATATAGTTACTATAGGCACTATAGTTACTATAGATACCAACCCAATGCCACCACGATAGTCATCAATACCAGATTAATCAGTGACAGCGGCATCAGATACTTCCACTCCAGCTTCAGAATCTGGTCAATACGAAGACGTGGGAAGGTCCACTTAATCCACATCAGTATCCATACCAGGGCAAAGGTCTTACCCAAGAACCAGACGATACCTGGGATATAGTTCATAACAGCGTCGAAAGCCTCCACACCGATATTGACAGGAGCCCAACCGCCAAGGAAGACAGTAGTGGCAATACCTGCGGTGATAAAGAGGTTCATAAACTCAGCGAGGTAGAAGTAACCAAAGCCCATACCACTATACTCTGTATGGTGACCTGCCGTCAACTCGCTCTCAGCCTCAGCCATGTCGAACGGTCCACGGTTAGCCTCCGCATTACCGGCAACCAGGAAAGTCAGGAAGGCGATGATAGCAGGGATATGTCCCTGACAGATCAACCACTTGAAAGGACCCGTCTGTGCCTCCACGATACCAGAGACCTGCATGGTACCCGTCAGGATTACAGCAGTGATCAGACAGAGGCAGAGTGACAACTCGTAAGAAATCATCTGTACAGCACTACGCATGGCAGACACTACTGAGTACTTGTTGTTTGAACCCCATCCTGCGAGGAAGATACCAATAATACCTATCGAGGAAATAGCTGTCAAGAGGAACACACCCACGTTGAAGTCAAGGATGGTGGCACCATTGTTCCACGGCAGGAAGGCAAAAGCACCCACAGAACCGATGACAACAAGGATAGGAGCAACGATATACAGGAACTTATCTGCCTTGTCGACAAAGAAGATCTCCTTGATGAGCATCTTCAATACATCGGCAAGTACCTGCAATAATCCCCAATAACCGACACGCATAGGACCAAGACGGCACTGGAAATAAGCACATACCTTACGTTCCATAAAAATCAGAACCATGGCGATAAGCGCATAAGCTGCCAAGATAATGACACCTACCAGCACACATTCTATCAATATCGACCAAAAGTCACCCAAACCTAAGGTCACCCTGAGTAATTGGTCGAACCATTGTGTTACAATACTAAAATCAAACATAATCTTCGCTTTTTATCGGTCGATATCAGGAATTACAAAGTCAATAGCAGCACCCGTAGCCACCAGGTCGGCAATCTTCTGACCACGCAGCATCGGATCAAGGGCACCTGTCAGGGACAGTCCCATCGGACGCATCTTCAAACGGTAAGGGCTCTTGTCACCACGTGAGTCGAGATAGACGCCAAACTCACCGCTGGCGCCCTCGACAGAGAAGTACCACTGTCCTTCGGGAACCTTGATAATCGGTTTCTGCTTCACATAGAAATCACCCTCGGGGATATTATCGATGAGCTGCTCGATGATATGCAGGCTCTGATACATCTCGTTGATATGGCAAGTATAACGGTCCATGGTGTCACAACCCGTCATAATGACCTGCTCCCACTCTACCTTATCGTACATGACATAAGGATGGTTCTTGCGGACATCATTCTTCCAACCGGCAGCACGACCGGCAGGACCTGTGACAGCATAGCTGATACAATCCTCCTTGCCCATCGGACCAACCTTCTCGAAACGGTTATGGGTGATGATGTTATCACCAAACACATCCACATACTCCTGAATGATTGGTTTCAGGTATTTCACCAGATCCTTCACGTTCTTCACGAAGTTAGGATCGATATCATCCTGCAGTCCACCGATTCTATAATAGTTCTGGATGAGTCGTCCACCTGTAGTCTCCTCCATGCAGTTGAGCACATGCTCACGGTCACGCATCGAATAGAGGAAAGCTGTCAGCGCACCCATATCCTGTGCACAGCAACCGACATACAGCAGGTGTGAGTCGATACGCTGTAACTCATCCATGATAGTACGGATATACTTGATACGATCGGTCAGTTCCACACCCATTCCCTCTTCTATGACACCTACCAGGGCATGGCGGTGCATCATGGCAGAAAGATAGTTCAGACGGTCGGTCAACGCCAATGTCTGAGGATAGGTCATCGTCTCACACATCTTCTCGATACCACGGTGGATATATCCTAAGTGCGGATAGACACGCTTCACCGTCTCACCGTCAAGGACAGTCTGCAGACGCAGTACACCATGAGTTGACGGGTGCTGAGGACCGATGTTTATCACATAGTCATCAGAAGTGAAGAGTTTATTCTGCTTCGACTGCAAGTTACCGTCACGGTCAAAATAATACTCCAAGCCATAATCTACCTCCACATCATCAGCCAGTGTGTAGCTGTCATCGAACTTCCAGTCCTTACGGAAGGGATAACCCTTGAAGTCATTTCTCAGGAAGAGACGACGCATGTCGGGATGACCAATGAAGACAATACCGAAGAAGTCATAGACCTCACGCTCCAGCAAATCGGCAACCTTCCATATATTGATAACCGTAGGGAGGTATGGCACAACCTGACCATCTGTCTCACCAACACCATTGGAGGCGATGCCGTCACCACATACCTGAGTACGGGCAATCATCTTCACAGAACAACGCTCATGAGTCTCCGTATTCTCCAAGATATAGATACATCCCAGACCCTCTTCCGGACCGAAGTCCTCTCCGACAATCGTTACAAGATAGTCAAAATGCTTCTTCTCCTTCAAGTTCTGCATCTCAGAAGCGAACTTGTCGTAATCGAATGATAAGAATTCTAATTTCATACGGCAGCCTCCTTCTTCAATTCTTCCACAAATTCCTGTGGGACATCAGTCACCACAATAGGCTCACGGCGGGTATCACCTATCCTGCGTGCCAATAGCTCCTCATTGGAAACACCAAGCTCACGCTCTTCTTTGGTCTGCTTATGGTTTGCACCACCGAAGAATTTCTCCACCTTCACCTTGCGCTGTAACTGCATCATACCATACATGATAGCCTCAGGACGGGGAGGACATCCTGGGATGAACACATCGACAGGAACAATCTCCTCAATACCTTTCACCACATGATAACTCGATTTAAAAGGACCGCCACTGATAGCGCAGCCACCAACTGCTATCACATATTTCGGTTCTGCCATCTCGTCGTACAGACGTTTCAAAGCAGGTGCCATCTTATGCGTGATAGTACCGGCACACATGATCAAGTCTGCCTGACGGGGAGAGTTACGGGTTACCTCAAAGCCAAAACGGGCAAAGTCGTAACGCGAACAACCGCAGGCCATAAACTCAATACCACAACATGATGTGGCAAAGGTCAAAGACCACAGGGAGTTGGCACGTCCCCAGTTGATCAACTTGTCAAGGGAACCAACCACTACGTTAGTGCCACCCTCTTGCAGTTCATCAACAAGCTTGTCCAATGTCTCATTGTCGTTCCATTCCTCATAAGGAATACTCTTGATGTACGGTTTCCTTACTTCCATTCCAGATCTCCTTTCCTCCAGGCATAAACCAGCCCGAATACTAATACTACCAGGAAGAAGCCGATGCTCAGCAGTGCCGCTGATCCAAACTCCTTCACGACGACAGCCCATGGATAGAGGAAGACAGTCTCCACATCAAACATGAGGAACAAGATGGCGAACAGGTAGAATCCTACAGTGAAAGGCAACCAAGAAGAACCATGAGTCGGAATACCGCACTCATAAGGCTCGCCTTTGATCTTGTTGTAGGAACGCGGACCTATCAGCTTCGCAATAACGTAAGCTCCAGCCACCAACGTAACAGCCGTCAATACAACGGTAATTAACAACGTAAAGTTCATAACTAAAATAATATTGAATTCAATTTGCCTGCAAAGGTACTAATTATAAATGAGAAATGAGTAATGAGTAATGAGAAATTTGGATAAAAACGGAAAAAATTTTCAACGTACAGAAAAATAAAAGCCGTCGCCTGTGCAGGCAACGGCTTTAATTATTTACGTTTAGGAAATGCTTCTTCGGACAATTCCTTAAAGAAGTCGTACTCCAAAATAACGCTGATACGCATCAATAATCGTACGTCCAGACTTTTACGCTTGAAAATGTTATAAACATTCGTGCGTTCGCAAGGGATTTGCGTTGCTAACCATGAAGCAGACTTCCCCTGCTTCCTAAGAATTTCTTCAATGTGCTTACCTATATTCATCGGTCTCTGTCGGTGTTGGTTAATCTATTATTAACTTTCCGTCGGCAAAGGTACGGAATAAATTCCAATATATCAGCACTTTATTGTAGAAATTGTTTTCTCAACACTTAATCAAACATCAAAACATCCCCAATACATGCATTCGTTTGTTGAATATGCAGCAACGAACAGACTGTAGGAGCAATGTCTGTGATATGCACTTCTTTTGGATGACTACCATGAGGGACATGCCATCCATAGAACAGCAATGGGATATGCGCGTCATAGGGATTCCACTCGCCATGAGTTGTACCGACAGGGGAAGACCATGAACCATACTCATAATAGCCCGGCTCTGGAACAACATATATTTCTCCTCCCCGGTGATAATTATACCCCAACAGCATCCGGTCACGAATAACAGGGGGAATGGCAGAGGTGGCAATTTTCTCGGCATCAACGACGAAAGAGAGATTCGGACTTTGCTGAAGATATTCTATGATAACCTCCTTGACGCGCTGATAATCGAGTCCTTGCTGGCGAATACCTTCCTTATCCAAGAAAAGGCGATAGTCCAGAATACCGAGTATCACTGATTTCGTATTCCCTAATTTAGAAGCTACATAAGCATCCAGCTCTTTTCGCAGATTCTCAGACAACCACTTACCCGCATGCAGCTGATGATCCTCCATGAATTGTGAGTTATGAGCGGCACCATGGTCGGCAGTCAGGAACACGATATAGTTACCCTTCCCCACTTGTTCGTCAAGTGTATCAAAGAGACGGGCAAGTTCTTTATCAAGTTCTATATAAGCCTCATCGGTATGTTCCCCACGCGTACCCCATTTATGTCCGATAACATCAGTATGGGAGTAACTGACACATAACATATCCGTCTCATTACCCTGTCCCATCTTCTCACCTTTGACAGCAGCTATTGCCATATCGGTAATCAACACACCGGTCAATGGGGACAGACCGACATCCACGCCAAGCCGCTTCAACTCCTTATTCTGAGCCATCTGCCTATTCACATCCTTAACCCATGTGGGAAGTTCCTGCATGTAATAGGTACTGGTGACAAACTGTCCGTTTTTCAAGTCCATCCAATAGGCTGCGTTGGCGGAGTGCCCTGCGGGGAAGATAGCGGCGCGGTCCTTATACGAGATGCCTATCACCTTAGAACGGAAATTCGTGTGAAGACGCAACTGGTCACCAATCGTAGTAGCAAGCAGGTTGCGGGGTGACATTTTCCCTACATTCTTATTGTCAGTACCTACGGTGCGCACTGTACTGTCCGCACAACAATAAGTCCTTCTGCCATCTATAAAGAAAGTATTCCCGCAGATACCATGAAAGGCAGGCGAGGTTCCCGTATACGCACTGGTATGTCCTATCGCTGTCACTGTTGGGATATAGTTTATCAAACAGTTATCAAAACTATATCCCTCATCTATCATCCGACGGAATCCATTATGCGTGAACCTATTATAATATATAGAGAGATAGTCCCAACGCATCTGGTCTACAACGATGCCGACCACCAGTTTGGGCTTCTCTCCGAAAGTTGGGCGGGCACTACTTGCTGACACCGTCAGTACCATGCCAACCATCCATAACACAAAAAATAATTTCTTTTTCACTTAAAAGGTCTTTCTATAATTTCCAAACACATGCGGCTATTATGATAAGGACATTTCCAGAAACCGGCCTTGTCATCCACCGTATTCAGTGTCCCGTCAGGATGACGGCTCCAGTGCCACTCTCCGTTCTCCCAGTCTATCAGATTGTCTTTGATATACTGCCAGCAACGGACACCATGCTCAAGGGCATCCTTATCACCGAAATGCTGATAGATATTCATCCAGCCCACGACATTCTCTGCCTGTACCCACCAGTGCAGGTCATCATCCACATGTCCTGTATCCAGATTCGCCTCATGAATCATCGACCCATCAGGACGCAACCCCTTCTCAGAGGCTTTTGCAACCATCTTGACGACTTCCTCCATTTTAGCGAGTACATCCGGATCACCTAATACCAAGGCAGCCTCATGCATCAACCATGAGCACTCGATATCATGACCGTAACTCTCCAACTGTCCTGCACCACGTGTCCAGTCGTTCTCGAAGAAGAGATCCAGATGGTGCGTCTCTGGGTTCAGGATATGTTCCGTAAAGATATTGATGATGTTACGTAAAGCCTTCTCCACCTTTGGAGCCTTACATATCCGGTAAAGATTAGCATAAGGCTCAATAATATGCAAATGAGTATTCTGCGACTTCGGGAAGTTGGCATCCAGTTCAGACAAACGCATGTCAGCAATCGGTTGCCAATCACGGGTCTTTGCCTCAATATAACCATTATAGACAGGATCTAAGGCATGTTCCTCGATACAGTCAAAGAACTGAAGGGCACAATCCAGTGCTTCCTGATCACCTGTGGCACGAGCATATTCTGACATACCATAAAGGGCAAACCCGATGGCATAGAACTGCTTACGGGTGTTTAACGGCTGACCTTTATAATCCAAACTCCAATAAACACCGCCATACTCCTTGTCCAGGAAATGCTCCATGAAATACTCTTTGGCATAAGTTGCCATCTTCAGGTACTCAGGATTTCCCAATACCCGATAAGCGGCAGAGAAAGACCACAGAATACGGGCATTGAGGATTGCCCCTTTCTCTGCATCGGCATGCAACACCTCTTTCCCGTCAATACGACCATAGAACCCTCCGTTCTCATGGTCCACCATCTTTTCCATCCAAAAGCGCAGGATGTTGTTTTCCACAACATCCTGCATCTCCTTTTTCATTTTTTCTATCATATCAGTCTTCAATAGCACGTATTTCTTTCAGTTCCGCATTAATGGCGTTGATGCGCTCAGTAGTCAGAGGATAGAACCATACCACACACATAGACAGCAGAGCGACACAAGCTGGGATAAAGCTCATCAGCCAACGCAGACAGGACAGTGCCAGCTCCGACTGAGCGACACCCTGTGCCAACTGAGTGGCGTCAGTGATGTAACCAAATCCGTCAAGCAGCCATAACACGGCAGCACCACCGATAGCACCACCAAACTTCTGCGCCATAGAGCTGGAAGAGAATATCAGACCTGTTGAAGCGGTCTTGAACTTCAACTCCGCATAGTCACTCACGTCAGCATACATACTCCATACCAAGGGAGACATGATACCCGTCAGGATAGATATCAGTATCTGGAAGATAAGCATCATCCAGTAACCAGTCGGAGTAGATGGAATGAAATAGAACAACACACTCAGCACTACCAATGAGGCGTTCACTAAGATAAAGGTAGTTTTCTTTCCCAACTTTCCTGAGATGGGCACACAAGAGGCGACACCCACCATGTTAGACACCTCACCGATTCCGAGGAACAGTCCTGCATAGAAAGCAAACATCAGTCCGAAGAATACCAGATTGACATTCGGTCCGATGATATCCTGGAAGAAATAGGCTACGGTAGCACCACGGACGGTATTGAACAGGTTGAAGCACAGGGCAGCACCAATGAGCAGCCACCAAGGCTTGTTAGAGAGCAATGCCTTGAAGTCGTTGCCTACACTGACAGTAGACATGGTCTTCAGGTGCTCCTTGGTCATCATGAAGCACAGGATGAACATCACGAAGCAGGCAGCGGCAATCATCACCATTGCCCAGAACCATCCCTTGGGAGAGTCATATCCCCCCATGAGATTACACAGGGGTTCCCAAAGGAACAACGAGATGAATGAACCACCATAGGCGAAGAACATACGGAATGAGGAGAACACCGTCTTCTCATTCGTGTCATCGGTCATCACACCCAGCATAGCACCGTAAGGCACATTGATTCCCGTATAGACGGTCATCATCAGGATATAGGTGACATACGCCCATATCAGCTTTCCTCCATAGTCCAAGTCTGGAGTGGTAAACAACAGAATACCGCAGATGGAGAAGAACGGAGCCACCCACAGCAGGTAAGGACGGTACTTTCCCCATTTAGTATTCGTACGGTCGGAAATCACGCCCATCATCGGATCGCTGACAGCATCCCATATACGTGTAACGAGCACCAGGACACCGGCATCCACCAATGACAGTCCGAAGATATTACTATAGAAGAACGGCAGGTAATATGAGAATATCTTCCAGAACATGCTGGACGACATATCACCGAAACCGTATCCTATTTTCTCTGATAATTTAGATTTAGCCATTCTGTTTGTTCTTAGCAATAAGTTTCTTGATGGTTTCCACGGAAGCTGCTGTATAAAGTCCGTCCTCCGGTGTATTCATACAGTAGTCTGTAAGTTTATCTATGGTTGAGGTGGCAACATGCATACGAGTATCTGCTGATGCATAATAGATGAACACACGTCCGTCCTCATCGGCGATCCATCCGTTGGCAAATGCCACGTTCATCACGTCACCCAAATACTCGTCCCCCGTAGGAACGAGGAAGAATCCACCTGGCTGGGCGATTACCTTAGTGGGATCTTCCAGCGAAGTCATATACATATATAATACATAACGCAGTCCATCGGCAGTGGCACGAACACCATGTGCCAGATGCAGCCACCCCTTCTCGGTCTTGATAGGATGAGGACCCTCACCGTTCTTCACCTCAGTGATAGTATGGTAGTGGCGGGCATTGATAATTTTCTCCTCCTTCACCTCAGCATGTGTAATGTCATCAACGAGTGCCCAACCGATACCGCCACCAGAGCCTGTATCAATAAAGCCATCCTGCGGACGGGTATAGAACGCATACTTGCCATTGACGAACTCAGGATGCAGCACCACGTTACGTTGCTGTGACTTCGTTTTCAGGTCCGGCAGGCGCTCCCAAGTCTTCAAGTCCTTGGTACGGGCGATACCTGCTGTTGCCGTTGCCGCACTCAGATTACCGGGCTGTGAGTCATCATGACGCTCTGCGCAGAACACGCCATAGATCCAACCATCCTCATGCTTCGTGATACGCATATCATAGATATTGGTAGCGGGAATCACATCATCGGGCATGGTGACAGGCTCCTCCCAGAAGCGGAAGTTATCCACACCATTGGGACTCTCGGCAACGGCGAAGAACGACTTACGGTCAGCTCCTTCCACACGTACTACGAGGCAATACTTGCCATTCCATTTGATAGCACCTGAGTTCAGGGTGGCATTCATCATGATGCGCTGCATCAGGTAAGGATTATCCTTCTCATTGAAGTCATAACGCCACTCCAGCGGAGTATGCTCTGCGGTCAGGATAGGGTTCTTCCACTTATCGTAAATTCCATTGCCCCACTCTATGGGTTCGTTCTTGCGTGTCAGCAGCTCCTCGTGATGAGCACGCAGTGCAGCTACTTTGGTTTTAAAATCGCTCATATTCAATTATTTTATATCGTTCTGGAATAAGGTTTTCTCATCGTTATAGAAGTCCACGAAATATTTCGCATCAGCCTTCGAGGGAGCTGGTCCGAACCATTCCTCCTTGTAATTACGCCACGTCAGAAGATAACTGATAGGGAAATCCTTTACGGCAGGCAGCAGTGTGGAGGTCCACCAGTCGGGCTGTGTCATATTCTTCATACCTGTCTCTGTCAGTGCAGGAATCAAGTTGTGCTCCTTTGCCACGGCACAAAGTACCTCCAGGTTCTGCTTGGTACGCTCAATGAACTTGTCTTTCTCCTCGGGTACCCACTGATAACCGTCCAGTCCCAGCATATCGACACGGTCGTCACCGGGATAACGGTCAAGCAGGCGCTCAGCGGTCAGGTTATCCTGACAACCGGGAGAGTATGACCATACCAGATTATCGAAGCCGTCAGCCTTCAGCTTATCCTGCAGCATGTTCCACAATGTCTTGTATTCCTCTACGGTACAGAGCTTCTCACCCCACCAGAACCAAGAGCCTGAATTCTCATGCCAAGGACGGAAGATGACAGGAATCTTCTGTCCGTTATCATCTTTCAAAGTCGCGAGGAAGTCAGATACACGCTGCATCCAGCCCTCGAACTTCTGGTGGAACTCACCACCAAGAAGAATCTTCTTCACAATGGTAGAGTCGGTGACATCCCATGCCGTCCCTTCTGGGAACTTCTGTCCTGCCCAGCCACCACCTTCGATAGTGGTGACAGGATTGCGGGGATGCCAGCTCAAGGTAACGATACCACCACGACGGTAATGGTTCTGTATCTCCTCTGTCATACGGGTAAAGGGAACACTGTCCAGGTTCTTCTTATCACCCATCTCGATACCACCGAGGTCGAAGCCCATGATAGCGGGATAGTCGCCACATACATTCTTCACATCACTGGAGTCTTTGTCATACTCCCATGTGAGTCCATACATCGGGTCATCCTGGTGTCCGTACATGATTCCCTTCTTCTGAAGAGAGTCCAGACGTTCCAACAACTGCTGAGCCACTGTCTTCTGAGGCTCAGCCTGCTTAGTGGCACATGCTACCATCGCCATTGCTACCGTTCCTATTACCAATAATTTCTTCATATCCTTAATTCTATATTACTCCACGCTTACAAGTAATCATAATTATTCATTACTAATTCCTGATTTTCATCTGCCGCAGCATCCAGTCCTCCCACTCGTCCCATTGTTCCTGGAACCAGAAGTGCCAGGTAGCCTGATACGGTTTAATCGTCTTGGGACCCTTCACCGTATTATACGTTGCCCATGCGGTAGTGGGGGGCACCACATCATCGTTATAGCCGAACGAGAACCACCCCGTCTGCTTATCGGTTATCATGCGGGCGAAGTTCACACCGTCGTAATAGCGGGAAACCTCAATCTGCTTCTCCTGTCCCTTGCCTTTATTCCAATAGAAATAATGAGGCCACCCACAAGCGACTCCCTGTAGAGAAGCGGTATGGTCGCAGAGGGCAGCATGCACAGGAGCATAATAAGTGATGCGTTTGTCAAGTGCAGCAGTGGCGAGTGTCAGGAAACCTCCCTGACTGGAGCCTGACACACCCATCTCCTTACCATTCCATGGGGTATATTCCGCAATATAGTCGAGAGCACGGATACAACCCAGCACCACGCGTTTGTAATAGTTCTTGTCACGGTCGTCGGTATAGAACTCCCAATACCAGTTCAAGGCACCATGGAAGATGTCATCATACACCTTCTGCTCCATAGTCACGGGAATACCATGAATACCTATCTCCAGGGTGATGGCACCTTGTGACGCGGTATAGACATCACCGCCATAAGGACGCACACCAGCTCCCGGTACTCTCAGCAATGCGGGATATTTGCCTTCCTTGACAGGGACACAGAGGATACCATAGGTACGATAGTCCCACTGCATGTTATTGAAGGACACCTCATAGACATTCACATCCTTGGTGCAACGCTCTGGCAACAAGCGTTTGGTGGGGTTCAGATCGGTCTTGCGAGCCTCCTTGATAGCGTTCTGCCAGAACTCCTCGAAGTCCTTGGGCATCACTGTCGTAGGCTGCAGCTTCTCCGGTGAGAAAGCTGCGCCACATGCACCTTTATATTCCTTTCCTCCTACATGCGCCTTGACATCAACACGATAGAAACCGGGCTTTGTCATTTTACCCTTCAGGGTCAGCGTACCGTCTTTCAGTACCACGCCCTTTTTCTTCACGTCCTGATACATCTCAGGACCCGCCTCATAGTCGACAGTCACATTATCTATCAGAGTGGCGGAGCGTGTCACACTGATCTTGAAGGTAGCCGTCTCCCCCACCTCATACTTCCAGTCCTGATGGTCGGGTACGACATTCACTTGTATTTCATTGCCTCGAATCTGAGCCTGTACGGGTACCACACATGCTAACAGCAGCAACAATAAAACGGTTTCTATTCGTCTCATTCTTCTAAATGTTTAGATCTGTAATAATATCGGTTGCAAAGTTAGCATTATTTTTACAAATATAATGATACTTTGTTGCTTTTATCACATACAATTTAATATATTTGCTACTTTACATGACTCATTCGTTCTACCTGAGTACGGATAACATCAAGCGTTGTAGTATCTGTAGCGAAGACGGAATTCAAACCTTGTGCCTCTTGTGCCGGGTCGTTGGTATAGGGATCACCCACCTGCCACTGCTCGTGCTTGGGCTCCGCGAAACCACCCCAGCCCCAGAAGTTACAACCGGCGAACTTTCCTCCACTCTCGGCATTGTCGGCAACCAGTGAGAACACATATTTATAATATCCGTCACGTCCTTGGGTGGGAGTACCGATGGCAAACTTAAAGCCATCACGAGGATAACCGAACTCCTCCATGACGAGGGGTTTGTTCAAGCTGTCACAGACGGCAAGATGCTCGTCGATATATTTCTTCGTGTTCTCACAGGCTATGGGCAGATGCTCGATAAGGGAGTCAGGCTTTGCCCATCCCCAGTTGTAGGGCCACAGGTGCACGTTACAGTAGTCGATATTCTCATCGGCACAGATGCGTGACCATGAACTCAGGTCGTTCTCACAGCCCCATGAGCCCTCACTGCCTACGGAGATCAGATGGTTCTTGTCCAATGAGCGGATCAGTGCCGAAGCCTCGGCAAGCCATTTCTCAAAGGCAGGCAGTGCCTCCTTGGAGAAGGCGCGTGGCTCATTACCTATCTGCCATGACATGATGGCGGGGTCATCGGTATACTTCAAGCCCGTATAACGATTGGTACGTCCGATGATGAAACGCACGTAGTCATAGAATAACTGGTGAGCCTTCTCGTTGGTGGCATATTTAGCCATCGCAGCCATGAAAGCAGGATAGCCAGCCTCGTCAGGACGTGGCTGCTTACCCTCACCGGCATGCTCCAGATAGAAGCCATAGCCCCCACTCCATTCCCATGAGTTATTCAGGTATAGCACGGCAACCATGTCGCGTTTGCCCATCTCCATCAACAGGTAGTCGAGTCCTGCCAATATCGTATCATTATATACACCGGGAGCTATCTGCAGTGTCGGCTCCACCTTGGTCTTCACCCCACGCTCACCATCTGAGCCTACGAGGATGCGCAGGTTGTCGATACCCATGCGCTTCATCTCATCCAGTTCACGACCCAGACGGGCACGGTCACCGCCCTGTCCCTCGGAGCCGAGGATGGCACCATACCAGAAGTTGGTACCCACATAGTAATATGGTTTACCACCACGGACGAAGTGTCCGTTCTCCACTTTCACAAAATCCTTTGCCATCTCTTGTTTCTTTTGACAGGCGATTACCAAAACAGCAACCATCATTAGTAGTAATAGCTTCTTCATTATCGTATTGGTTTTATTCGTTATTCATTGACAGGGCAAAGATAACACTTTCTTTCCTAACCTCCAAATTTTCACACGAAAAAGGTGGAACCCGTTTTGGGGTTCCACCTTCATATCACTCAAGGATATTCAATTTATTTCTGAATGAACTTTTTACCGTTCTTGATAACGATACCCTTATAGCTCTCGTTCACCTTCTGACCAGCGAGGTTGTAGATCACGTTGTTCTCAATAACCTTGGCAGGAGCGATAGTCTGCTGGATGCCAGTAGTACCGCTGACGAACTCGAAACCGTAGAAGTTCAAACTGTTTGTAGGATATGTGACTGCAACAGTACCTGCCTTAACTGCAACTTCGATAACAGGATATACTTTGTCTTTCTTAGGATTACCCTCACCATCAACATTACCAAGGTCTACTTCCACTGCATCAGCTTCTTTAACAACCTTGTTGTAGAGTTCTGATTCACCCTGAGTCAGTACGAGGTTACGGTCTGTAGCTGAGCTAGAACCCGTGCGTACATAAACCTTCAAAGTACCGTCAGAAGGAATGGTGAGAGCCATATTATTCTTTGAATCAGACTTACCACCTGTCTTCAGACGATGAGTGAACTTAATCTGTGTGGTAGCATCACCAAAGTAAGCATTATTAGCGTCAATCTCGAGCTTAGCTTTATTAGTATCAGTAATAGTCAGCTTGAAATCCTCACCATAAGTTTTTCCGTCCAAGGAGCCTTTTGCAGCAATATCATCAGCACCCCAAGAAATCATCACGGGCTTAGCAGTTTCACCACTTTCTGTTTTACCCAGATTAGCCTCAGGAGTAGCAGAAGCAACTGCTGCATAGGCAGCCTTCAAAGTATATGTAGAACCTTTTGCACCAGTGATATAGATTTGCTTAACAGCAGCCTTCTTTGTAGCATCAAGAGGAACAACCACACATGTAGCACCAACACCAAACTCACCAGGTACCGCCTCTGCTCTTCTTGAAGCAGCAGCATCTTCATACTCAACAACTACTTTACCACCAACGGTCGTTTCTTCAAACTCAACAACAACATTGTCAAAATCAGAGAAATCTGCGGAACCGTACCACCAACCTTTACCGCCTTCATCTTTTTCATCACCAATGGTGATAAGCTTACTTGCCGCATCATAAGTTGCATTCCAACCTGAAGACAAATTACTCAAAGGCAGATTCTTAGTGGTAGGCTTAGACATATTATCAACATAGTCCTGAGTAGCAAAATAGAATGCCTTGACAGTAAATGATCCAACAGCTGCATTCTGAAGAGCCATTTGCTTAATAGCATTCTTATTCTCAGACAGTTTAACTTTCATGAGAGTTTCACCTGCTGGAATCTGACCAGAAACATCATCACCAACATTATGCTGAATAGCAAGCTGAACTGTGAAATCAGCAGGTTCAGCTAATTCAAGAACTACATAATCGAAAGCACTGGCATCAAAGCTTCCAAGCCACATGCCAAGCCAAGCCCATGCTGAAGCACCAGTTAGGGTAACAGTGCCATCATCATTTGTCTTAGCATTGGCAATGCCCTTAACACTAGCCATCATATCCTTTGTCTGAGCAGGTTTCGGCTTAACAGCCTCCCACTCGTCCTTTGTAGCAAAATAAACCTCATCAATCGTGATTTCACCAGCAGTACTACCTGATTGGATAGCAATCTGGTTGACAGTCTTCTTCTGGGTAGCATCAAGCTCCAAGGCTGCATAAGTAGCTTCCGTAGAAGCGCCAATGGTTGACTGTCCCTGATTAAATTCTGTGCCATACTGTCCTATTGTTCCTTTACATTTGTACTGAGCAATCAGTGAGACATCTATCGTAGAAGCTGTATACTTCACAACGACATAGTCATAAGCGCTGGCGTCATAATAGGTAACATTAGAATCATCAGCAGTCTTAGCCGCTTCATCTTTGACAGGCTCACCTTGTGCAAGGGTAACACCCTTCCAGTCCCATGTACCTAATTTGAAAGCAGTTCCATAGGCAAAGCCGGAAATCTTTGTGAAGTCGATTGGCTCCTTCGCACTTACACTCATAGCGACGAGTGCCATGACCATCAGAGTAAATAATTTTTTCATAAGCTTTTAATTTTTAATTGTTTGGTTAATATAAATAATTTATCGGTTTTCTATCATATATGCCCCTGCCATAAGGACGCAGGCAAATAAACGTTGCAAAAATAGAAATTATTCCTGAAACCTCCAAATATTTCTTTGTTAAAAAGCTGATTGTGACAAAAAAAGTCACAATTCTGCAAAGAAAGTATTAGGCAGAAAGTATTACATCAGTTTAGCTTATAGATGGTTTTACCCCTTCTATCAATATGGTCTATTACACTTTTAAGTCGAAGCATCCAAAGTTTTCGTTAAGAAAGTATCACCCTTTGAGGGCAGTGGGTACACTTTCAAAGACAACAGGCAGGATCTTCTGGTTTATTCCCACGAAGGGAATGCATCATTCCCACGGTGGGAATCCTTTATTCCCATGGTGGGAATGATGTGTTCCAATAAGGAGCATGTCTGAACGCCTTATAAATGAAAATGACATAACATCACAAACATCACCACAAACATCACCACCTCAATCCCTTTGTATATCGCTTTTTGCTGCAATTTGGTGATATTGTGATATTAAAAACAAAATTTTCCCAGTATCTGTTCGTTAGCCGTATCAATGCGACTGTCGTCAATTTCACTGATATAGGTCAGTGTCGTATGCGGTGAGGTATGTCCCAGTGCCTTGGCGATGACGGAGATGTCAATATTGGAGTGGTAGGCGATGCTAGCCCAAGAATGGCGTGCCACATAAGATGTCAGCGATTGTCGCAGACCAATCATCCTGCCCATCTCCTTCAATTACAAACATATTTATCAATAATCTGCCGCATCGGTTCGGCTGCGCAAATAACAGTTGATGGTATTTTCTTCGGAACAGAGGCTGAGTTTAAAGCAGCGCAAACTGAAGCACCTGTCATTTATGGTGACAAAGAAATAGCCCTTGGGACTTGGGGCTGGGGATGGAACTCTAAAGTTGAATTTGCTGATGGTATCATGACAGGTACCCTTACAGGAGACAACGGTGCTATATACAACCTCGCTGGTCAGCGTGTGAACGAGAATTACAAGGGTATCGTTATCAGCTCATCGACGAATAATCATAAATAAGGTGGAACCCCAAGGTTCCACCTTTTTAAGAAACCTTTCTGTGGTTAAAAGAGAGGCTTGCAGGTTTCAGTAATAATAACGGGACTCTCCCCGAAAGGAAAGTCCCATTATTCATATTATCAACTTGTGGTTTACTCTGTTGGAGCGGTCCAGCCAGTCAGTGCCTCGATGATAGGAGCATCGTCGACACCTGTCGTGCCAGTATACTTCACAACTGTCGTCAGGTCAGAACGGTTGATAAGGTTCATCCACCAAAGACCTGTGGTGCTGTAAGCCTGGAACTTCTTAACCATATACTGAGCATACTTCACACGCTCGGCAGTGGTCTTATTCTTAGCATCCAATGCACCAAACTCTCCATAGAAATATGGGATACCCAATTCCTGACGGAAGCGCTTGTCAACCATATCGAACATCTCGTCAATTTCCTTCTCTGCAGAGCTGTCGAAAGCTGTCACATTCCACTCACCATTGTCGTTACAGAAGTTGTAGGGATCATAGGAGTGGACAGAAGCCAGCAGGTGACCGGCTACGATATCTGTAGGTGCATTGAATCCTGCCAGCTTAGCCTTGGTATGACCTGCACTGTAAGGGTTAACCACCAGGTTACGGTACTTATTATTACCACCGGTAGCACGAACAACATCCACGAAGTCCTGTTCCAGTTTATTGATAGCCACGTAAGCATCCTCATTGACAGGATCGCCCCAGTTGCCTGTCTCGTCGATGATCTCATTGACAGCCTCAAAGAGCAGTTTGTCATCATATTCCTGGAACTCCTCGGCAATCTGCTGCCACAGTTTCTTGAAACGAGGACTGATGGTCTCATACTGACTCAGGTCAGCAAGCAGCCAGTGGGCACCATCCCCGCGTGTTGCGTCATATTCACTGGCATCGTGATGAACATTGATGATGCAGTAACAGCCAGCAGCCAGTACCATGTCAACGACCTCCTTCACACGAGCCATCCAAGCGGCATCAATATTATCATCATCGTCCATGTGCGGGAACCATGTCACCGGTACACGGATCACATTGAAGCCCTTCTCAGCGATGGCATTGATAATCTCAGGCGTGGTCTCCGGCTGTCCCCAGCAGGTCTCCCAATCAATAGGAGTTGTAGGATTGAACCAGCTCTGTACTTCGGGATTTGTGATATCGTGGTTAGACTCCAAGGTGTTACCTAAGTTATAGCCTACACCCACATTCTCCAGGAACTCAGCAGCCTGTTCGAAGGTATCCTCTGTATTTGTACCTACCTGATTAATGGCAATGGTCTTAGACATACCACCAGATGTGATGGTCAGTGTGGCAGTACGAGGCTCTCCTGGGTTGGCAGCAACTGTGACGTTCAGCCATGAATATCTGCTGGCATCCTTATAGCCATAGCCAGCATGAGCGTTCACTGTCACCCAAGACTCGTCAGAGACCGTCACATCCCAGTCTCCATCCGTATTAATACCAATCATCTTCGAGCCCTTGGTAGATCCAAAGTCAAGAAATTCAATCTCATCAATACTATTTGGAGCGATAACTGTCAGTCGTGTCGCACTGCGACCAGAGCTGTTGCTGTCGCTACAGCTCTGGATAGTCAACATTGCCATCAGTGCCCAAACCGTACTGAATAAATATATGACTCTTTTCATAATCTTTTCCGTTTATTAGTTTGTTTTCTTTACATAAATGAGACGTACATTATCCATGCAGAAATCCACAGTACCCTTGTTGCTTCCCGGGTTAATCTGCATGATACGGATACGTTTGAGTCCGAGATCTTTGATCTCTGAATAAGTCTTTCCCGCATAACATGACCAATGGCTCAGGCTCATCACGTGACGATACCACTTACCTGTAGGATTATCGCCATAGATGTCAGCAAGTCGCTTCTCCTTGAAATTGGCAATACCAGCTTCATAGTCAATCCAGTTGTCTGGGTTATCATACTGATTGTTCCAGTCAATCTCACCGCCCGACAATGTCTGTACCATATAGCGGAGGTATCCAGCATAATTCTCCACCTTATCATAGTCAGAATTATTATTATACACCTCCATGGCGAGATAAATCTCATCCGATGTGGCATCAGCAGGAATCACGTCAAAGTCAGGGAGGTAGAACTTATCATCCCCCCAATCGTGGATGAAGTTCACCTGAGTACCCCACCACTGAGTACCCTCATTCTCAATCAACCAGTGAACGAATGTTCCATCACCAGTGAATGGAGGATTCTCTCCATCAGCCTGTTCTTTGATAATCTTAGGACCACCGCCCCAGTCTTCTGAGACAACAGTATCGTCAAAGTCGGTCAACAAGGTTGTGTAATCAAAGAATGGAACACTTGCCTCACCACCACCAGTGACAACAGTCAGTTTTCCGTCACTGCCTTCTTTTGATGGTTTCTTTGTGAATACGAACGAAATCTCATCCTCTGTCTCTGCCACTGTGAACTCGTCAGGAGTAAGAGTCACGTCACCATATTTGATAGCATCCACCTGAATGAACTCCGTACCACGGATGGTGACAGTCTCACCAAGAACAGGCATATCCGTATTCAGTCCGTCTGCACCTTCAACAATTGTCGGAGCCTGCAGATAAAGACTGAAGGGCACATAAACTGTACCAGCAGAACACTCCAACACCAATGAACCAGTGTCGAAAGAAAGCGTTGGGATAGTCAGTGCCAACTCAGAATCCGTCTCATAGGCAGTCTTGGAATTGTTCAGATGGTGATCCATAACGATGGTCTCTACACTGGCATCTACCTTAGTACCGCCAATCTCACCAGCCTCAGCAATCTCCTCTGGCGTCATACTGGTAATATAGGCTCTCTCGACATCCACCAGGTTCTTACCATAGATGGCAAGGATATCACCTGCACTACGGGGATAACGACACTGAGAACGGGTGATGCTGGGATAAGGTGCAGTCACCTTAAAAGCATAGACTGCCGTACCATGACTGGTAACGACCTTGATCTCGTCCAGATAGGGATTGTCAGCAGTGCCCTTATTGAAGGCTGTCAGCTGGAAACCGTTAATCTCGGAAGGGATATTTACAATAATACTATGATCAGTGTTCAAGGTAGAGTTAACACCAACACTCTGACCATTGATGTAAACATACTGAGCATTGCTAAGATTCTTACCAATGATGACGATCTTCGACCCTGCGGAAGCCTTGGTGAAAAGGCTGTCTGCCTTCTCGGGGTCTGTGACTCTCACACCTGTAATCTCTGGCTGCCCCCCCGCACTGTCGGAATCAGAGCAGGAAGTAAGGGCAAACTGGCTGACACTCATCAGTGCCAACAAAGCCAGACTCCATATATATTTGATTGAATGTTTCATTTTCATTGTCTTTTATTGTTTTACCATGTAAACTCATAAGCTACAGGAGCCTGTTTCAGATAGGGGTTGCGCTGTACGTCGACAGAAGGATACTCCAGGAAGATATCATTAGAGGTGATGACGATAGGATCGTATCCTGCCTGCTGTGATGCCAAGTCACGCCAGTTGATGGAATAGCCGTGAGCTTTGTCCTGCAGTGTACCGCCCGACTCTACGATAGGATTATCATCACTGACACCTATGCCATTCTGGCGACGAACCACCGGGAAATTGTTGTCTGGGTCGAGGTAGCGTTCTGCATCATTAAAATAGGCTGTTCTCGCATTTCCATCTGCATCATACGAAGTATAGTAATACCAAGGAGAGTCACATGTTCCGTAATAGCATTTATAACTGATGGAGCCGTCCGCATTCTTGATAATATCATTCTGACCATCGTTGATGAAATATCCGCGGTACTGCTGGTAGTTGAAATAGGTCAGCATCTCCTGAGGCTTCCAACGATACCATGTCACCATGTCGAACCAGTTCTGATACTCCATGCAGAACTCAATACGACGCTCACGAATCAAGTCAGAGAACGTGTAATAATTTCTTCCGCGAAGTTCCTGAATTGTCTTCACACCAGCTCTGGAACGTACTTCGTTGAAAGCAGCAAGACCCTCAGCATCAGAGCACTGCTCCTTGTTACCCAAGATAGCCTCAGCCTTGATCAGATAAACATCGGCAAGACGCATGATATAAGTGTTCAGCGGAGAAGCCTGCTGATGCAAGTGACCTCCGGCATCAGCCTTGTTACCTACTACATACTTGCGGTTCTGGATCCAGTTTTTCTGGTAGGTGTAACCACCCTCGTCACGATGGAAATTATCGTAATAAGCACCAGGAGTGAAGAAAGTTGCGCGAAGGCGGGACTGATCCTCGGGATCCTCGTTATAGAGGTCAATCATATCTGGAGAGGCACTCAGGTTACCACCCCATCCTCCCACGTCAGACATGTCACCGGCTGTAAGGGTAGCGACAAGTGTATTACCATTACCCCAGCGTGTCTGGTCTGTCAGGAGCAGAGGATCTGGCCAGCGAAGTGCAAGAATCTGCTCTGCGTTATCCTTATAGTCGTAAATAAACAGGTTCTCGTAATTGGAGAGGAGAGAATATTGACCACATCCAATCACCTCGTCACAGAGGTCAACAACCTGTTGCAAAGTAGCCTCGTCGCGAGTGGACTTATTCCAACCACTCTGAGCCAGCAAGACTTTCGCCAACATGGCTTTTGCAGCATAGCGGCTCGGATGATAGTTTACACTCTGAGCAGGCATCAGTTCAGCAGCTTTCTCCAAATCACGGATGATAAACTTCAGCACATCTTCCTCGGTATTCAAAGGCTTGATAGGCTCACGACCCATTTCGTCGTTGTCCTCAAACAAAATAACTGGTCCCCAGATGCGAAGCATATAGAAATAAGAGGTAGCACGCATCAGATGGGCTTCTCCAATGGCCTGATTCTTTACAGACTCAGAGACTGCACTGGTGCTATATGCTGGCACACTCTTGATGACAGAGTTTGCATATGCCACAACCATATATAATGAAGACCATGCCTGTGCCAGAGCTTCCGTCTGACCTGTAACTTGGAAACGGGCGAACTCTGCCATGTTATATGGGTTCCATGCATCATTAGCGCGTTGAGAGCCAAGTCCTAATGTACATGTATTGTTATAGAAGAACCATGCACGGTTATACAACGGCTCTACTGCTTTTAACACAGCATCATCACTGGCATAATAGTTGTCTGCTGCATAAGTATGCTGCGGAGCACGATCCAGGAAGTCTTTCTTACAACTGGTCTGCATAAGACTTCCTATTGCCACCACTGACAAAATCAATATATTTTTTGTTTTCATAATTCGATGTCTTTTCAGAAGATTAGAAATTAACTTTAAGACCGAATGTATAGATGCGTGGAGTCGGATAACGGTAGTTATCAATTCCCTGCAACATCACATTTGACGAACCGATTTCCGGATCATAGCCTTTATAGCCTGCGATAGTGAACACATTCTGGATATTTGCATAAATCTGAACCCAGTCGAGTTTTAGAGGTTTCAGCCACTTCTTAGGGAGATTCCATGCCAGAGACAAAGACTTCATACGGAGGTACGAGCCATTCTCCACGAACAAGGAACTGATACGGTAGTTGTCGTTGTTGCTCTGACCATTACCTGTGATACGAGCCACTTTGGCAGAACCGACATTCGTCATATGAACATTCGACAAATCCAATGAAGAGCCGTCCGGGTCAATCAACTCTACTCGGGCATAGCTTGCAGCGTCTTTCATTTTATTACCCCAAGCTGTAGGATCCAAGTGGTGCTGGCGAACATAGTTATAGACATCGTTACCTACACTACCATTGATAAAGAACGACAACTCAAAGTCTTTCCATGTGATGGTGTTATTAATACCAAAAGTGAAGTCTGGGTTCGGGTCACCGATAAAGGTACAGTCGTCGGCAGTAATCTTACCATCTTCATTAATATCCTCGAAGATGTAGTCACCTACCCACACGCTGTTAGGACCTATAGGATACATTTCTCCATTACCTGCTGCAGGACGTGGAGTCTCTAAAGGATTGCCATTCTGGTCAATCAACTGCTCGCCTAACTTGTTTTTCACATAGAAGTCAGATTCTTCAGTAAACATGCCCTTTACCTTCCATCCCCAGAACTGACCGACTGGCTCACCGATGACAGAGCAGGTATAGTTGTAGTTACCAATCTGTCCAAACATGGCAGCCTCACCATTATTCAGACCCGTCAGTTTATTCTTGTTGAACGAGATGGTGGCATTCGTACGCCACTGCCAGTCCTTATTAGAGATATTCACCGTGTTCAAGGTGAACTCAATACCCTTGTTCTCAATTGAGCCCGCATTCACCCAAGGTGCCGCGATTCCATACCAAGAATCAGTAGGAATCAAATAAGCGGGAAGTGATGCTTGCATCAATAGGTCGTCTGTTTTCTTCAGATAGGCATCAATGATAAACTCGATACGGTTGTTGAAGAATGAGAGGTCAAGACCAATATTCCAAGCCTTAGTACGCTCCCATGTCAACTCATCGTTGGCATAGTTGTTAGGATAGAAACCTGTACCCCATGCAGTAGGAATAGCCTTCATGGCAGATCCGTAAGCAAAGTTACTGGCATTCTGATTACCTACGAGACCCCAGCCTAAACGAAGTTTAGCATTATTCAACCACTCCAGTTTCTTCATGAACGGCTCCTGAGTGATACGCCAAGCCAAAGCGACTGAGGGGAACCAACCCCAACGGTTGCCTTTAGCGAAGTTCGAAGAACCATCGGTACGGAGGGTGGCGGTCAACAGATAGCGGTCTAACAAGTTGTAATTCAGACGACCATAGAAAGACTCAATCGCCCAGTCGGAACCGTCTTCTGTGTTACCCATACCCTGTGAATCACCTACATTCAAAGAATGAACGGTATCGAAAACATAATTCACACGAGAAGCCGTCCCCGCAAACCACTCACCATTTTGTGACTCATGACCTGCCATCACTTGGAAATGGTGGTCTTTAGCTAATGTGAAGTCATAGGTAGCATACTGCTTGAAAGACTCATATTTATTACGGGAGTTACCATGTGTTGAGGTAGACTGCTTGATGATATTTCCATAGGAGTAGTCGGGCTGGAAGAAATAGGTATTACCCCAGCTGCGGTTACCACCATATTCCAAACGGATGTTCAAACCCTTAACAGGAGTGATATTTGCCCAGAAGTTATAGTCCAAAGAGGAGTTTACACGACGATTCTCAATCATCGAAGCCTCGAACACGGGATTCGACTGATACTGATACTCATGGGTCTCACCAAAGCCCAAAGATCCATCAGCATTGTAAGGTGCTACGTCAGGATACTGTACGAGGGCTGTCTGAATCACATTATTCTCCTCGAAAGTTACAATCTGCTTGGTATAGGAATAATAGCCACTGGCACCTAACTGCAACCAATCATTGACCTGTGTGTCAAAATTGGCACGCACTGAGTTACGACGGAAACCAGAACCCAAGCCGACACCATCCTGATCCAACAGACCTCCGGAGATGGCATAGTGCATATTCTTGGTACCACCGCTAACACCGACTTGGTGATTATGCATAAAGGCGGTCTGGAAAAGTTCCTTTTGCCAGTCAGTACCCTCTGTCAACAATGTGGGATCAAGATAGTCTGTACTTGGTGTCCATCCCTGAATGGCTGCACGCTGATTATAGAAATCACCATACTCGGGAAGACTCATTACCTCCAAAAACTTAGGAAGTTTCTGCCAGCCGATGTACCCCTCATAACTCAACTGTGTCTTTCCTTCCTGACCCTTCTTGGTAGTAATCAGGACGACACCATTTGATGCACGTGATCCGTAAATTGCCGTTGCGGAAGCATCTTTCAATACTTCAATAGAAGTAATATCGGCAGGGTTCAAACTACTCATCACACTGGTATGAGAGTCTGTCTGTCCTGACATGGCGACACCATCCACAACATACAGCGGCTCGTTGCCACTCAGAGAGTTAATACCACGGATCTGCACGGAGATACCACCACCAGGAGCACCAGAGTTCTGGGTCACCTGTACACCAGCGATACGACCTTGCATCGCCTGCTCAAGAGAAGTGTTGACACCCTGCTTGATTGCCTTCTCGTCAATACTGGATACAGAACCGGTCAAGTCGGAACGCTTCATTGTACCGTAACCAACGACAACGACTTGCTCCAGCATGTTGACATCCTCGGCAATCTGGATGTCTAACTTGCCTGCTCCAGACACTTTGACCGATTTGGTCTGATAACCTACATACGAGACTTCGATGGTAGCACCCTGCCGCACCGACATCTTGTAATTACCCATGGCATCGGTAATAGTACCACCTGTGGAACCCTTTACCTTCACCGTAGCACCAATGACCTCCTCACCAGTGTTGGCGTCGGTCACTGTTCCTGAAATATTCACATTCTGTGCCAAGGCACCTAATGGGAACATCATCAAGAAGAGAACTATGCATCTGATTTTCGCAAATACACAGTTTGCAGATTTGAATGTTTTGTTCATAAAATGATTATTAAATTAGTAGTATTTTAATCAGCTATAGCCATCGCCAGCACGTAGCAACGACATTTCATGATGCAAAAATAAGCAAAAAATAGTTACCACGAAAGAAAATGTGAATAAAAATTACCCACAAAAACAAAAGTATCATATTTCAGCAACAAAATATCATCCCCGGACTCCTACTGGTGATATTTCACCAACCCCTCCATCGGAGCGGACAGAATGGTACCGAGGAAAAATCCCTCTTGTTCTGCCGCCTCCCTCAACTCATCCTGGAAATGGAAGGCGATGCTTCCTACCGCATGGACAGGCAGGTCACGACGCTGGTACTGTATGAGATTATGTTGGAAGAACGTGCGGAAATTGGAAACGACCAAGTCCCGTAAAGGCTCATAGTCAAGATGCTCATGGATAAATGAAGCCGTAGAGGCAAGGAAACGGTTGGCAAGCGGTTCCCTATATACCTTATTTATAATAGAGGGGAGTGTCATCTTGGTCTCTGCCAGATAGGTGTCACGGATACTGGCAAACTGAGTGTTCTTAAAGATAGCATTCATGAATAACCGACCTAATACCGCACCACTACCCTCATCACCTAAGACATAACCAAGTGCGGGGGTGTTTTGTGCGATTTTCTCACCATCAAACAAACAAGAGTTAGCACCTGTGCCAAGTATACAGGCGATACCCTCATCATGACCGCACAGTGCTCGTGCTGCCGCCATTAAGTCGCTATACACCTCCACTGTTTTTGGAGAAAACACCTCATCGAGCATCTGTTTCATCATCGGTACATGGGCTGGCGTACAACCACTGCCATAGAAAAACACTTGGATGTTCGACAATAGAGGACTTTCAAGAATTTTCGAATTAACCAGCTGGGCACGTGAGAAGGTAGAGAGCTGTGGCATCAGTTCCTGCGCCAGTATCTGCCGGATCTCAGCGGGCGACTGATGGACAGGAGTGATTCCCTGCGTTTTAAAAGACACCACTACCACATCCTCATTACGTAAACCTGTATCATGAAGGAGCGTCCAGTCCGTTTTGGTACTTCCGCTGTCAGCAATCAATTTCATAGCCGTTTCTTTTTCTAAATTTGTTGCAAAGATACAAAAATATTAAGAACGAACAACTGAGAATTGAGAATTATTTCCTACCTTTGCACGAAATTACGCAAAAACATGAAGAAAATATTCTTTTTACTCATCATATTCTTCGCGGGAGTCTTTGACGCCCATGCCGTCCTGAAGGAGAAAGACCTCCCACAAACCCTGCAAATACTACGGACAGAACTGACCACCTTCCACCGGGAACTTTCCCAGATGCTGGAGATGAACAAAAAGCAGAGCGAGAAAGTCCGGGAGCAGTTGATGTCCACGATGAAGTTGTCGAATCAGAACTCGCTCATGCTCTACTCACAGAAGCAAGAATATGTTTTCGACCTGACTTACGCCTGCCATGAGGCGACAGAGCAATACTACACCTTCCAACGACAAAGAGCCCCTTTCAAGAACTTCCTGAACAAGGCAGATGCGGAAATCGCACGTTATGACTCACTGATCAATTCACTGAAGGTGATGCCCGTCCAGACACTTGACGAACAGTCAAAGATTGACAGGAACGTTTGTCTTACCCTTGCCACCAACATCCGCAACTCGATGGAAGAGAACCGTGCCACCATGCAGGATTACATCCATTATTACAATATGACGGAAGAGCGGTTGTCCTATCTTAACGACTATGCGCAGAAACGCTATAACGACATCCAGACGAGTATCTTTAAGAATGGTGGCGACAGTTACTTTACCATCCTCAAAGACTGGAACAGACAATGGCAGATGATGAAAAGGACAGTGGCAAAGAAATACAAGCCAAACGCCTATTCGCAATGGGACAGCCGCTGGATATTCGGTCTGTTCATCACCATTATCATATATGCTATCATCGCCTCTCTGCTGAATTTCTCCATTATACGCTATATCGTACCCAAACGGTTCCGCACGGAGGAGTTCATGAAAAAGCGGACCTGTATCACACTAGCCACGACCACCATCACCTTTGCCATAATCTTAGGTATCGCCCTTGCCCTTGCAAAACAGAACTTCATTATTATGGCAAGTAACCTGCTGGTGAATTTCGCCTGGCTGATGGGTGTCATCCTGATATCTCTCTTACTCCGCGTCAAAGGAGACCAGATCAAAAGCGCTTTCCGTATCTACACCCCGTTGATGGCAATCAGTTTCCTGGTCATCGCCTTCCGTATCATCCTGATACCTAATGAATTGGTCAACATGTTATTCCCACCTGTTCTATTCCTTTGTACCATCTGGCAATGGAGTGTCATTGCACGGCACAACCAGAACATCCCACGGTCAGACATCTTCTACAGCTACGTCTCACTGATCGTATTCATCGCATCTGTCATCAGCTCATGGTCAGGTTATACGTTGATGGCTGTACAGATGCTGATATGGTGGACGATGCAACTGACCTGTATCCTGACCATCACCTGTGCACTGCAATACATGAAGCTATATGGCATTAAGCACAAGATGGCAGACAAGCCTATCACCAAGACTTGGGCTTACGACTTGTTCTATCAGGTATTGCTTCCCGTGGCGGGTGTCGTCTCTGTCATGATCAGTATTTACTGGGCTGCGGATGTCTTTAACCTCAGTGATCTGTGCTGGAAGATTTTCAATACCAACTTCGTCAACCTGAAAAACCTGAAACTGAGCATCGTCTCACTTGCCATCGTTGTCAGCCTGTGGTTCTTCTTTGCCTATATCAGCAAGACCATCCTGCAACTGATGCGGATGCACTACCAGATAGCCGACCCGACCACTGCTGCCAGCAAGGAGGTGATGGGCAGAAATGTAATTCAGGTCATCATCTGGGGCACCTGGTTCTTGATTACGATGGGTATTCTGAACATTTCCCTCGCATGGCTGATGGTGGTTACCGGAGGCTTGTCGACTGGTATTGGTTTCGCCTCGAAGGACATCATCGAGAACATCTACTATGGTATCACCCTGATGGCTGGACGCATCAAAGTAGGCGACTGGATCCAGGTGGACGGCACTATGGGTAAGGTGACTAAGATCAGCTATACCTCAACGGTCGTCGAGTCACTGTATGGTGAGGTCATCACTTTCCAGAACTCTCAGTTATTTACCAAGAATTATAAGAACCTGACTCGCAACCACGGCTACGTCCTTGCCGTTGTCCACTATGGCGTCGCCTATGGCAGCAATCTCCAACAAGTCATTGAACTCGTTGACGGTGCTGTCAACCAGATGAAACACAAGTGGATAGACAAATCGAAGAAGGCGAAGTCGGTTATTGGAGAGCTTGCTGACTCAAGCGTTAATCTGAAGATGTTCGTTTGGGCAGACGCTCCAAAACAGTCTTATGTCATCAGTGACGTGCTGAATACTATTTACAACACACTAAACCAAAACGGCATCGAAATCCCATTCCCTCAACAGGACGTACACATCAAATGAAATAAAATTTCATTATGATATGTAAAATAATTCTGAATTGATACGATTATTTTCAGAATAATCGCTATCTTTGCAAGGAAATGGCGATAACGAATATGGGAAATACGATTATAGCAGGTCCCTGTGTTATAGAATCCGCCGAGCTGCTGGATACTGTTGCGGCGAGACTGGTGGACATCAACAAGAAACTGGGGACTGATATTATATTCAAAGCTTCGTTTGACAAAGCGAACCGCACCTCTATCAGCTCCTTTCGGGGACCTGGCATTGATAAAGGACTGCAAATGCTTTGCGATGTCAAAGAAAAGTACGGTCTTCGCCTGCTCACAGATATACATGAGGCATGGCAGGCTGGTCCTGTCGGACAAGTAGTGGATGTTATCCAGATTCCAGCTTTTCTATGCAGACAGACTGACCTCTTGATTGCCGCTGCACGGACAGGGAAAACCGTCAATATCAAGAAAGCGCAATTCCTCAGTGGACGGGACATGCGCTATCCGGTGGAGAAAGCCCGTGATGCAGGAGCCAAAGACATCTGGTTGACAGAGAGAGGGAACATGATGGGATATAATAATCTGGTAGTGGATTTCCGCAACATCCCTGACATGCTGGAGATTGTTCCGACTGTTATTATGGACTGTACTCATAGTGTACAGCGTCCCGGAGGAGCAGGAGGAAAGACAGGAGGGGACAGACGCTACGTGCCACAGATGGCTATAGCGGCTAAAGCCTTTGGAGCCACAGGGTGGTTCTTTGAGGTACACCCCACCCCCGACAAGGGACTAAGCGATGCCGCAAACATGCTGGAACTGGACAAGTTGGAATCACTTGTCGCAAAACTGATAGACAATGACTGATAAGGAGAACGCCATACAATGTATCAAAGACGAGGCTCAGGCGGTACTTGACCTGATTGCCAAGATAGACGACAACTTTGACAAAGCGGTCGACTTAATTATGCATTGCAATGGCAAGGTGATTGTCACGGGTGTCGGGAAGAGTGGACATATCGGTGCAAAAATCGCAGCGACATTAGCATCAACGGGAACACCTTCCTTCTTCATCAACCCCCTGGACGTATTCCACGGCGACCTTGGCGTGATGTCTAAAGGAGACGTCGTACTTGCCATCTCCAACTCAGGACAGACAGACGAGCTTCTGCGTTTCATCCCCATGGTGCTGCATATGGAAATCCCTATTATCGCCATGAGCGGTAACCCGCAGTCGCTATTGGCAAAATACTCCACCTGTCATCTGAATGTGAGTGTGGAGAAAGAGGCATGTCCTCTGAACCTGGCTCCAACCAGCAGTACGACAGCAACACTGGTAATGGGGGATGCACTGGCTGTTGCACTGATGAACAAACGCCATTTCCAGCCACAGGACTTTGCTCAGTTCCATCCTGGCGGCGAGTTAGGCAAACGACTGCTGACGACCGCACAAGACGTGATGATTACGGAGAATCTGCCAATCCTGACCCCAGAGATGCATCTGGGCGAGGCTATCATCCTTGTCAGCAAAGGTAAACTGGGACTGGGCGTAGCCATTGCCAATGACACCATTGCCGGCATGATCACGGACGGTGACATCCGCAGGGCGATGGAGAAATGGAAGGCAGAGTTCTTTGACCGCACAGTGAGTGACGTCATGACCCTATCCCCCAAAACGGTCTCTCCGCAGACCAAGATCTCCGAGATACAGAAAATCATGAATAAATACAAAATACATAATGTGCTTGTCACTGACGCCAATAACAGACTGTTAGGTGTCGTAGACCGCTATGCATGTATTTTATAACAGAAAACAAAACAGGTTATGAAAGGACTGAAGAAAATACTATTAGTACTGATGCTTGCCCTGCCTCTTGCAGTAGCAGGCGTTTATCTGTTCAAGACATTAGACATTAAAGACGGTCTAACCAGTAGTCAGATTAACTGTATCCTGAAAGATGGTCGAGGATATATGTGGTTTGGAACACCTGCCGGTCTTTATCGGTATGACGGTTACACTTTCAGGAATTTCCAAAGTAACTCCAAAGACGGGTCTTCCCTACCCGACAGTTATATCCGTAGTATACAGGAAGCTTTAGATGGCAATCTTTGGATTCTCACTTCTGCCGGGTATTGTGTCTATCATCCTCAAACAGAGACATTTGAGCGTGACATGAAACAGATTTATGCCCGAATGGGAATTGAAGGACTGCCAAATGTCGTTTACTTCGACCGACATAAGAATTTATGGGCCGCTATTCCCAACAAAGGAGTCGTAGCCTATAACATGCAGCAACAACTTCTTTATGAGTTTGGATACACAGACGACAGTCATGGAGTTCCACAAGGAAATATCTGTTCTATCGGAGAATGCCGTGACGGTGCCATTATAGTCTATGAGGACGGTCGGATAGTATGCTGTGACATCATGCACCAGCAACATACGGTATGGGCTTCCGATCATGTCGCCCAACAACACTTGAGAAAGAGTTCCTCTTTAAAAGTTTTTGCAGATCAGTCAGACAACATCTGGCTCTATGGACAAGGAACTCTCATGCAGTATAATAAAAGCACCAACGTGTGGGACACCACTATAGGAAACAGCATCGGGCTGACCAATGTGTCGGCTGACCATAGTGTGAACGGCATGGCAAGTGACCAGAATGGAAACATCTGGATAGGAACGGATCGTATGGGACTTCTCAGAATGGACATGAACACCCATGCAATAGAATCTGTACAGCCGCATGATGGAAGAAACAATCAGTTGACACAAGAGACCATTGGTGTCCAAAGCGTATATGTAGACGATACCGACTTACTCTGGATTGGAACGGAGAAGTCCGGTGTAGCATTCTATGGAGACAACATATACAAATTCCAATCCTCTTTCAATGGTGACATCACCGCCATTGCACAAGACATCGACGGAAACATCTGGTATGGGACAAGTGACAAAGGTGTCATCGGATATGAAGGACCGTTGGCAAGTCAGAAAGTCTCATGTATGGAAACCACTGACGAAGGAAGTCTGTGGGTAGGGTCTCGCCAGAATGGTTTGACCCGCATCAAGGATGGAACCACACATATCTTCTCAGCATCAAGAGATAGTATGAGGACCCTTATTGACGACCATATCAATGCACTGGCAAAGGATAACAGCGGTAATCTATGGATTGCCACTAATGGAGGATTACAGGTATATAATCCCAAAATGAACACGTTCTCCTCTTATACACGTGAGAACGGCATGCTGAATACCAACAATATCACCAGCCTATTTTATGGGAAAAACAACATACTGCTTATTGGAACTTCAGAAGGAATGATCTTACTGAACCTATCCAACAGGGAGAAGACGATCTTGACCGGTAATTCTACCAATCTCAAGACTTTCACCAACAACTACATCACCCAAGTGTTTGAAGACTCCAGAGGTTTGATATGGGTTGGTACGCGTGAAGGTCTGAATGTATACAACTCTGAAACAGACTCGTTGAATTATATTACTGAGAAAAACGGACTTTGCAATAATTCCATATGCGGTATTACAGAAGACAAAAGCAGTAATATCTGGGTGACGACCAGTAATGGTATCAGCCGTATCGTAGTTCAAAGAAACAGAGAAGAAGGTTCTTTCGGTTATGGTCTATATAATTACGACACAAAAGACGGATTGCAAAGTAATGAGTTCAACACCGGCTCTATTCTTACTAAATCAGACGGTTCTGTTATTTTTGGAGGTCTATATGGTGTAAACTGGGTTCGCCAAGCCGCAAAAGAAGACCAGAACAGCCTTCCTCGTGTCATGTTGACGCAATTGTTCATCGGTGAAGAGGAAATTCTTGTAGGACATGAATACGACAACAATGTGATTCTCCCGCAAGCCCTCAATGAGAGTAACAAAATCAATTTGAAGAATAAACAAAACACCTTCACCATCAAGTTCGCCGCAGGAAACTACAACCAAGGTGAACGACTACAATTCATGTATTGGATGGAAGGTCGTGACCACGACTGGAGGAACGGCGATGCCTTGCTCCACGGAGTGAAGTTCCGCGATTTAAGCAGTGGAACCTACACCTTGCATGTGAAAGCTGTCAGCGCTGATGGCGCGGTAAGTAATCAAGAGCGTAAATTGGAGATTTACATTGAGCGTCCATGGTGGCTGACCTGGTGGATGCTATCCGTTTATGTGCTTATTGCAATAGTTATTTTGATTATTTGGCGTTATGGCTATAAGAAATTCAAGAATTACATGACCAGGAAGCGTACCGTCGTTGATGAATTGAAACGTCAAAGAGAGGAAATCAAGCTAACCAGTGACGAGCTACGACAGCCAATGGCGCGAATGACTACGATTATAGGGAATCTTGCCGAGAAAGAGAATGACTTAGAAGGCCGGGAGCAGTTGAACTCCCTACACTTCCAGATGCTCCAAGTCATCACTCGCATTTCCGAAATGCAAACTATTCTGGAGAATCCAGAAGCTAAAGCAGAATCTACTGCAAAAGACCGTCTGGAGCTGAATGACCAAGGAGAAGTCAGTCTCCCCTCTATTGCTACATCTGAGCTTACAGCTACCATTCAGCCTCTGCGTTTAGATAAGAAGACGCAAAAATTCAATGTCGTCTTCATAGACAGTAATAAGGACTTTAACAATTTCATGAATGCCCACTTGCGTGAAGTTTATGATTTCCACATATACGATGATATCAGGCTTGCCATTCCTGACATTGAGTCTATGAAAGCCGACCTGGTTATTTGTAAACAGGACATGAAACACATGACTGGCAGTGAGCTCTGTAACCAACTCAAATCCAACCCACGCACACAGCAAATCAAGTTTGTTTTGATGACTGATACTGTGCTGACCCAGGAGATGATGAGCGACATGAACATCACCCTTGCCGCAGACGATTATATTGCCAAGCCATTCAATGTCCAAGAAGCTGTTATGCGCTTCAACAAACTGATGGGATTAGGTCCTGTCGAAATGGAACAGAATACCATCGAAGGACGTGAGACGCGTATGCTGGAAGGACGTAATGCCAGTATGACAACTGCGACAATGGTCTATGAGGACATCCCACATGCTACCGATACGGCCAAGTCATCTGTTGAAGAAACAGAAGATGTCTCACAACAAACTGTTACAGAAAGTACTCCTGAGAAACAAGGCGGAGTCTTAGCCCAGCAGTTCTACGGTGAGGACGAGACCATCGGCAACTACTCAATGAGCAACCTGATGGACCGTCAGCTGATGAGGAACGTGGAGCAATATGTACTCCAAAATATGAGCAGAGGACAGATCAGTCTGGAAGAAATGGCATCTGCTATGGGTATGGGACGTGTTCCTTTCTTCCATAAGATCAGGAATATCACGGCCAAGACACCAGCTGAAGTCGTCCGTGACATCCGCTTAAAACACGCATGTGTGCTCTTAACCAAGACAAACATCAATATGAGTGAGCTTGCCATCAATATTGGATTCTCTACTGCGGAGAATTTCATTAATATCTTCAAAGACAAATATGGCATGACACCACTTGAATACCGCTTAAAGAACAAGCAATAATATGATGCGAATTCTTTTATCCGCCTTATTGGTTCTCTTAACACTATCAGCGAGCGCTCAGACGAGTGACTCGCTGATTGTCCAAACACTACGCTCTAAGAAGATTCGGTTCTCTGACAACAACAGTGTAACGCTTCTGATGTCGGGACAAGAGAAGTTCGATGATATGTTCAAGGCTATCCGGCAGGCTAAGAGCAGTGTACACCTGGAGTATTTCAATTTCCGCAATGACTCTATTGCTTCCCTGCTCTTCGATATTCTCCGAGAGAAACGGAAGGAAGGGGTGGAGATCAGAGCGATGTTTGACGGTTTCGGCAATGACTCCAATAACCAGCCACTCAAGAAACATCATCTGAAGGCATTGCGTGACGACAGTATCAATATTGTGGAATATGACCCGATCCGCTTTCCTTGGATCAATAAGATATTCGGACGTGACCACCGTAAGATAGTAGTCATAGACGGACAGATAGCCTATACTGGTGGAATGAATGTCGCCGACTATTACATCAAAGGAACTCCGCAAGTTGGGGAATGGCGTGATATGCACTGCCGCATAGAGGGAGATGCCGTGAATGAGTTGCAGAAGATTTTCATTAGGATATGGAACCGAGTGACCGGTGAGAATGTGCATGGCATCAAGTACTACCGCGGCGGTACCATGACCCGCTTTGAGGGATTGAAACCCGATACGACATCCACCGCAGGGAGAAAGATGGTAGGCATTATTACCCGTGAGCCTTATCTGACCCCAAAGATCATGCGTGAGTTTTACATTAGCGCGATCAACGAGGCTCAAGACTCCATCAAGATCATCAACCCCTACTTCACCCTGATACCCAAAGTCACAAGAGCACTGACCAGGGCTATCAAACGAGGGGTAAAGGTGGAAATTATGCAATCGGCAAAGAGTGACATACCCCTTACACCGGACTGCGCCTATTATCAGGCACACAAACTGATGAAACGGGGAGCCATCGTATGGATGTATCAGCCCGGTTTCCACCATTCTAAGATCATGATGGTGGACGGACGTTTTTGTACGATAGGCAGTACCAATCTAGATGCCCGCAGCTTGCGGTGTGACTTCGAGCAAAACGCTGTCATCATTGACAAGGAGACCACTAAGGAGTTAGACGACATGTTTGACCGGGACACCAAGAAGAGTTTCCTGTTAACGGAGGAATCATGGGATCAGTTCCGCACCCCGTGGCAGAAGTTCCGTGGATGGTTCGCCCACCTTTTAGCCCCATTCTTGTAATCTTATGCAACGCAACACCGTCATCTCAATCTGTAAGGCACTCGCCATTATCCTGATGGTGATAGGACATGCTGACGCACCGGATGTAGTCAGTGCTTTCCTGTACGAATTCCACATGCCGGTATTCTTCATCACGGCAGGCTATTTCTTTTCACTCCGTTATCTCAATGACGAGGCAACCTTCGTAAAGAAGCGCATCAAGGGACTCTACATTCCATTCCTGACATGGGCAGTATTTTTTCTCCTTATCCATAACTGGATGTTCGACCTCGGCATCCTCAATGAGCAATACGGAAACTGGAGCGGTGGTGTGACCCACCCTTACTCATGGCATCAGATGCAACAGAACTTATGGACGATGGTTACAGCAATGGGGGGCTACGACCAATTCCTATGTGGAGCGTTCTGGTTCTTCCGCGGACTCCTGGTAGCAAGTATTGCGTACCTTATTATATATAAGGGGCTAAACGCACTTATTGAAAAGTCATCAAGATTAGCACCTCATAAAGAACTCATCGTCCCCATAGGAGTCTGTGTCTGTATGTTATTACTTGCCGCATGGAAAACCGCAGAAGGACTTCGCATCATCACGCTGATCCAAGGAGGCTACCGGGAGATCATGGGTACTTTCTTCTTCGGTTGCGGGTTCCTGTTCCGCAAATGGGAACAACATTACAAGATATCCTGGTGGACGACCCTTCTATTCGCCGTTATTGTTTACCTCTTCTCCCAATATCTGACGGCTAACATGAACTGGCGTTCCTCTTTCATCCAGTTTATCTCCTTACCCGTTCCCGCTATCTGCGGTTTCCTTATGACTTACAATATCGCACATTACCTGAATAAGCATGAGGGAATCGTCAAGCGCTTTCTCGTATATTGTGGTGACAACACCTTACCTATCTTCGTCTTCCATATCATCAGCTATAAGGTTGTCAGCCTCATCAAGATATGGTATTATAACTTGGACTTTGCACAGATTGGCTGTCACATGGTCATCCACGACCATGCCAAGGAAGACTGTTTTTGGATACTTTATACGATTGCGGGAGTGGGTATTCCACTTGGATGGACATGGTGTTACCGACGTCTCAAGACAAGACTGCAGCCTCCATCAATTTGATCTGAGTGCTACTGATGCCATACTCTTCCAATAGACGGTAGTCAAACAACAGGAAGCTCTTATCTTCCTCATAGGGTCCCGCATTTTTCCTGAAACAGTTGACAGCCTCGTCTATCCTGCCTGAGAACCAGCAGCAATAAGCATAATTATGCCAGTCGTCATCCATTGGGTTCTCCATAGCGGTAAGTCTCTGGTAGATTTTATCAGCCTGCTCCAACTGATGATTGCAAAGGAGAGCCCAACCCAAGACACGGGTCACACGGTCATTATCGGGTTGCTCATAATTCAATCGGTACAATAGCTTCAAAGCCTCTTCGAAATCTTCTGTCTTAACAAGACAGACCGCCTTATTCAACAGATAGGTAGCATTATCAGGATGCAGCAACAATAATTCATCGTAAGTGTCCATTGCCTCACCAAAAAGTCCGGACTCAAACAACTTACGAGCCTTACCCCTCAAGGCTCTCTCATTCTGAGGTTCCAACTCTAAAGCTTGATCATATAACTCATTCCATATATAATATTGCACCGAGCGATGATCGTCACTATACGAGTCCAGCAAGCGCATGGCAGGCTCATCCATCTTCTTGCGTTTCAACAACCGGACAACCTGGTCTTTATAAGGTTCCAGCGGAGAGCCTTTAAAAAGCCACAGACTGAAGAACTCACAGGCACCAAGATCAACAGAAGTGGTATTAAAGGGATTTACAAACTCATTACGACTTGGAAACAGTCGATAGAAACGATAGAGATCCATTAGATAGGCACGCCGAATGAAAGCTGGAGTGTCCAACTCGTCTTCAGGAACTTCTCCCATCGTCGCCTCACCCCGTTGCATTAAATTCCGCAGATTCTCCGGTATATGATCGAAAACCTGTTGGAAGGCGATGATGAACGAATACTTGTCACTATTGCAGAAAGGTCCTGCCTTCATCATTCTCTCCACAAATTTATTCCCTTGCATCCTGTTGACGAAGTGCTTGATGTCTGGATGCTGAAGATAAAAAGGAACAAACCAGTTGCTGATATCATAAAAGAAAGGGAAACGCTTCATCTGCGAGAAACCACCGAAATAAATATCCGACCCCTGCTTCTGCATGTCCATCATACGACCGAAGGTGGACTCCAACTTCTCCATCCGCTGCTCTGATGCCTCAGGATGAAGGATATCCTCCATCGGATCGTCTTCTTTTTCCTCAATGCTGAACGGACCGATCTTCAAGTTGTTATTTTTGATAAGGTCAGGCATTATCTCTTTCTGGATGGTATTTGTATCCATTTCAGCATTCAGACAATATACCAGCTGCATCTGCAGTTCCGTCAGTTCCTCACAAACAGTCTTAGAAGAAAGGAGTGATGTCACCAACTCCTCCTGCTCCGGATATATCTCACGGACACTCTCTCTTAGTGACAATGCCCATCCTACCAAGGCACGCTGCCGTACAGCGACCTCCTGAGAATGACGATAAACATTCACCAGCACACGGAATTTCACGATGTCGTACTGGTTCAACAATGACAAAGTGACGGCAGAAACCAATAACTGCTGGTCGTTACTATCAATAGTAGGAGAAATCAATAGCTCCTCGAAATCATTTCCCACTCCATCAGTCCACATCCGGGATGTCAGCACATAGCAAAACAGATTGTTCACCGCAGTCTGATGGTCCTTGTAAAGCTGTTCGCTCTTCTCCTGACGGGTATGCTCAGGCTCCAATTCCAACATGGCGATATTGCTAATGAACCCCTCCATCTCTTTACGGATATCCGTCAACGACCAGTCTTTCCTTTCCATCCGCACCCGGTTATGGATACCCGACAGCGTAGGGTACTGACGCAACCGGTGATACAGGGCGACATTGGCATAAAGCACATACACTCGTTGAAGGAGATGGTGATACAGCTGATCCAACTGGGGATCATTAACGCCACGACGCCAGTAGTCCCTCATCAACTCATATTCCGCCTTGATACCATTAAGCCGCTCTAATGTCTGCTGCTGAGGGTAAGCGGCAAGATAGGTCTCCATCTCAGCAATTGCCAATCCGACATTGCCTTTGCGCAACTTCTCAGCGACTCTGTATAGTTGTTGTTCTGTACCTGTCATCACTTTCTCTTCTTAAGCCATTTCTGTGCTCTGTCCATGTCTTTCTGACGAGGACCGACGGCATGCTGATACTTAATGGACTTGGGCAGCGAGTCGACAACTTGCGCTGACACGCCATATTTTTTCACTATCAGGTCACGATAATAGCTTATCCCTCTTTTATTAATGGAGTCGCATGCGGAATTATACGCCTTGACAAACAGATCCAGCTGTTTATGACGCTCCGGGTGACGCATCTCCTGTTCACGGAACACGATGACACCCATTTGCATGTCTGCGGTCCTGGTATCCAGCACCACGGGATTCTTCGCTATCCTGGCAACAGTTGCCTGCGGTTCCTGGAAGAAGAGGGCATCCATCTCGTTATTACGCAACATATCCAACCGCACGTTCAAATCGTTGATCTGCACACGGAACACATGCTCATCACGAAGTTTCACTGAGTCGACAATCATGTCACAGAGCATGTCCGTCACCGAGAAGCGGGTCATCGCTATCATCTTGTCATCCAACTGCTTGAGCTGATGAATACGTGAGTTCCTGTTGGTAATCAACTGCCAATAGCCGCTCGTGGCAGAAACGTAACGCAGTTTCGTTCCCCGTTTCTCTATGCACGCCGCTCTTACGAGATCGCTCACACTACCCTCCACCCGCTTACGCTCTAAAGCAGTGTCACAATCCATATATGCCATGAAGGGTTTCAGACGCACCCCACCATTCAGGGTGTCGAACAAGTGATGATACTCTGCCACATACATCGGCAGACAGTCGAGTGTGGGCATGACCGCAAGCTTCAGTGCAGCAGAGTCCTTACGCATTGCTTCCCGCCGCTGTTGTCTTGACAAGCGTTTCGTCTCCTCGTAAGACTGTCCGCATGCCGACAGAATCATCAAAGCTATGATAACATAAAAAAACTTCTTCATAATCAGAGTGCAAAGGTACAATTAAGTGAGCAAAATCCCAAATTTATTTGAGGATTTTCGAACGTGAGTACCTTCGACCGCAAGGTCAAAGGTAATTTAAACCGAGCAAAGAACAAAATAAATTCATAATTATTTGTGTGTCTTTCGTCGTTGCAACATCTGATTGCACTTGACCCTATTGTCAAGTGCAAAGGTACTACATTTAACATGCGATGTCAATAGTTTGGAGGAAAAATCGTGTAAAAATATGTTAATAAAATGAAGAATTATTGTTAATACAAGTTAACGAATAGGGGCTATTTTCACTCTAATATCTCCTTTGCTTCACTCTAATATCTCCCATACCTCATTCCAATATCTGCCGTGGTGTATGGGAGATATTCCTTTACCCCATTAGAGGCTATTCCTTAGGGGTTAAGCAAATATTGTTGTTGTTTTCATCGTGGAAAAATCTCAAATCTCAAATCTCAGTTGTTGAAATGGAAAACGAGACTTGTGCGTATATTTTATGTATATATATTATTATATATATAATATATATTATATATATAATAAAAATACAAACCACATATCTGCAATTCACACTAAATAACTGAGATTTGAGATTTGAGATTTTTTATCCCATACAGGCTGTGTGTCTTTCCCTGTATAGTGTTGACTCCTTTTGAGCCTTGATTTGTTGCTGTTTTGTTAATTACTGTTTATTATACTGATTCTGTTGACTTATCTCTCTGATCAGGTTGTCTGCTTTCCTGCTTTT